>Ga0256836_1000021_pt1 | contig 131715 bp, 139 predicted proteins | sample 4561380metaG_FD_185974 | JGI IMG/M metagenome (GOLD analysis project Ga0256836, IMG submission 185974) | Hydrothermal vent microbial communities from Guaymas Basin, Mexico - 4561-380 | ecosystem: Environmental > Aquatic > Marine > Hydrothermal vents | place: Mexico: Guaymas Basin | collected...
AGAAGTGGAAGGAAGCCGTTGGTTACGGGAAGAGGTGGCTGGTAGAGGGCTTTTTCTCAAGTTTCAAGAGGTGGTTTGGGGAGTATGTTTCAAGTGTTAGATTTGAGAACATTAGGAAGGAGTTGGTATTTAAGGTTGCGATAGTCAATATGTTTCTGGCGATGAGTTCGGGATAGAAAACATAACAAAGCGGTTATTCGTTATAGGTCGGTTCGGCAGAGAAATTTTTATTGGACACAGCAACTCAGGACTATCAGATTTATCCAAAAGTAGCGACTTAAGAAAAATTCTATCTTCATCTGTGAATTCCTTTATTTGATAAAAGAACTTCTCAACTCCAATATTTTCTGTAGAAGCACTGAAAATCTTACTATTTTGCTTAGACAAGCACCAAATTTTTCCCTTTGTAGCCCAACTTTCTAAATAGAACCGCCATACAAAATGATGTCTTTTCTTTTCTAAAACCTCCAAGGTACTCCTACCTCCTTATCTACAAAGTTCCTCACACGAGATTCCGTCTCTATCCCTGTCTAATCTTTTAAGATCACATACTTTGTAATAAAACAAAGCCTCTTCACAAGAAGTCATTTGAGAGCAATAGCGTTTTTCTCCACAGCGGAAACGAGGTTCTTTAGTTGTCTCCTTTCTGGAGCTCCACAAGCCTCTTCCATTCTCTACAGCTTCCCTAAAAGCTTCTCTTAGAACTCTCTCGTACTTAGATTCCAGCGGGTACTGGGTAAGTAAATAGGCGTAACCGTCTTCTAACATCAACTTGTTAATGAACTTTCCATCAGGGGTAAAGACGTAAGCTAAAAGCCTTCCATAACGGTCTCTATGCCTGGAATAGGCATTGTTCTGGTCGTACGCGAGACAGACCTGCTTATATCCGGTAAGGAGTTCTTTGAGATGTTTTTTAGCTGCTTTCCCCAGCTGGATGATAGTTTCCACATCCTGATGGTTTTTCCTTGCTTGGTAGTAAGCACGCCTGTTTTCTCTGCTCTCAGGCGTATCGATTTCCAGCAACCTAACTGATGTTCTTTTACCGTGGTAGAGAATCTTGATGGTATCGCCATCAATAACGTAAAGCAGTTTATAACATTCTTTAGCATACCCGGATAAAGAAAATGCAAGAGTTAGCAATAGGATTAGAAACATCCTCATCACTTACTCCATTAACCTTGAAAGTCCGTCTCCTCTATTTGTCTGTACAATTATGTAGTCTGACAGGTTTAGCCAAATGATACTGCTCATCAATTTCTAAAAGTTGCATAGAATTAAGACGCTGAATTTCTATGTATGGAAAAGGTTTATTCTTGTCTTTAATAGTTAGTAAGTATGCAACACTGTTAGTAGCTTCTTCTCTCCTATCGTATATGGGTCTAAAACATAACCTTGTTATGATTAGTAACCTAAGTTCCCTGTGAGTTTTAAGATATTTGCATAACATGTTAGTTGGTTTCTTGCATAAACTCCTGAAAAAAAAATCACTCAAAAAAGGAATTTCTTTTTCCTCTTTAGGGTCCAAAAGAAAGACGTTTCCAAGTAAGTTGGAAAACAAACTATATCCTTGTTGTAAGGATTTTACGAGCAACGCTAATGCCGTAATATACTTTTCATACTCTTCTCTATCCTCATAGGTATTCTTTTTTGGAGGTATTAGTACAAATTGAGGTCTTACATAAAGCGGAACATCAGAATGGCTTTTTAACATTAGTAATATTCCATGTTCTGTTGGCTTTAATTCCAATTCTGGAACTCTTTTTATAGCAGTATAAGACATAATCTTAGTTTGTTTTTCCGTAACTTCTTTTTGTTGTTTCATAACTTTCTCTTGCCCAAGCATAACACGAGCTTGATAAAACATAACAATTCCCTGGAATATCATAACAATTACCATCCAAGTTTCAGGTTTCACAGCTCTTAGAATATTTTTTAGGTTCTTAAAAATCTCTTTAAATTTTCCTAAGCAGATTTCAAGAGGTTTCCTCATCTTCTTCCTTCTTCCACAAAAGCCGGAATGTTCTTATTTGAAGTAACAATTCGCTTTTTAAAGCCTCATAGTTCGTTTTAAGTTTTTGCTGGGCATATTGTGTTAACTCTTCCCTCAGCAAACATTCCCCTTTTAGTTCTTCCCTATTTTCCTGTAAAACCTCCATAAGAGCTTTTTCTGCTAAGTCTTCCATTATTTCTTCAAGAGGTAGATGTTTTATGTCATATACCTTTACAACATCATTTCTAACTACGGTTGAAGGTTCAAGAAACATCTGACCTTCACCAGACAGAAGCCATTGGGGGTTAACTTTAAACTTTTCCTTTAGGAGTTCTATGAATTTGAAAGAAGGGTTAATTTTCCCTCTCTCATAGCGGGATATAGTCATGATATGTAAACCTAATCTTTCAGCAAGCTCTTTCTGAGAAAGTCCCAAAGCTTGCCTAAGTTTCTTCAATCTTTCAGGGAATCCCATAGACACTCCTTAATCTTAAATGCATAAACCATGCATATATACTGCTTGATTATATAAGCGCAAAAGTTTATAATTAAATGTAGAAATAAACCTAACCGCTTAAAAAGGAGGATACCGATGAGAACGCTGGAAGTCAAGGCTAAGGGAAGGACGGTTAAGGGAAACGACGCTGTAGCAGTTCTTTACTTGCTTTTAGGCCAAGGCTGTGAGCTTGGGAGCCACTTTACAGACGTAGAGCTCCCACCTGAAGAGAGGTTAATCTGGAGGCCCATCAGGAAAGACGGAGAGGTTATCGGAAGCGTTAGCTACTCCTATACAGACGCCGAAACCGGGGAGCTTGTGTCAGCCCTTGAGCTTGGGGCAAAGCTCCTAAGGAGAAAGCAGAGGAGAGTTAAGGATGTTCAAATCAGGGTTGGAGCTTAGGACGGGCGGGGCCTTAGGGAAGGCCCTTGCCCTAAAGGACGCTGAAAGTCAAGGCTTAGTTAATTATACAACATTTTACTTAACCTTGAACTTATCAAAAGGAGGAGCCTTTTCTAAACACGAAAGGAGTTCCAAAACTTCATGCAGAGACCTATCAGCTTCCTTGAGTAAGTGGCCATTTACCCTGTTTTTTAAGTATGTTTTTAGTGCCTCAAGATTGAGACTTTTCTTTTGCCTCTGGGTAAGAAATAAACTAAGGCATATATCTACTATTAACTCTGAGGCGTCTTCTAAATGGTTCTTAACCTCACGCCACCGTTTACCAAATTTGAAATTCAGATTATCTGACCCTCTATCATGTTTAAAAGGGTCTCCTTTCCCCTCTAAAAGCCACTCAGGATTAACGCCAAACTTATCTTCAATTAGCCTTAAAACAGAAGGGGAAGGATTACTACGTCCCAGTTCATACCGGGAAACGCTCATTGGGTGTATTCCCAAGGCGTCGGCAAACTCTTTTTGCGACAAACCTAAAAACTCCCGAAGCTCTTTTATACGCTGGCCTATCGCCACCTTCTCTCCCATTCATCACCCCAACAATTGCATAGTAGTTCTTGACTTTTTCTATACAATTGCTTATACTCAAAGTTAGATAAGTAAACAGTTGCTTAACAAGGATACAAAACAATTAGGAGGAGGTCAAAAATGTTAGCGGTAGAGGAGAAGATGGAAAGGGGAAAGAAGGATAGGAAAGAGATGGTGGGACGGCGGAGAGCCCCGCTAAGGAAACTCCCGCCACTAAACACTTACATAGCACCACCACTTACTACTCAGTATAAGGTAAATGCTAAAGCTGGGCAACCCCTGAAGGTTAACGAGGCCTTCTTTAAGTTCAAGGACGGCTTTGTCAAATTCCACTTAGTAGGTAGAACTAAAAGGGAGTTCTACGAGCAGGCATTACAAATAGCTAAAGACTTCGGCCCTGTGGAGTACAACTACCCAGTATTTGAGGGCTCCTACAAAGAGGCGGTTCAAAAGCTAAAGAAAAACATAGAGGCCGTTCTTCAGATTTCAGAGGAGATGTTGGCAGAGCTCCCTGAGGTTCCTCTTGAGCATCACTTGTGCCTCTTAGCCGATTACAGGGAGCTTCTAAGCCACTTAACAAAAGAGATAGAAAAGCAGTTTGACCTTGTAGACGCTATTTACCAATACCTTGAGCAAACTAAGTAAGGGAGGAGGTAAGCTATGACTGAAGCTAAAGAAATGAGCCTAAGACAGTTCGCAATTAACCTTGGGTTTTCACCCTCAACCGCTAAAACTTGGTTGGGTATTCCTGAGTTCAGGGACCAGCTAAAGGTCGTACGCAAAGGCAGAATTACCCGCTACTTCATCACCGACCCCGAAAGGGCTAAAGAGGCTCTAAAGAGAGCTGGCTACGTCATACCTGAGGAGGAGAGCGATGCATAGCCCCAGCTTTAGCGAGTTTAGGGCTCTTTACCTTGAGGCCCTAAATAAGCAGGGAAAGTTGATATTAGACCAGATTGAAGCTTGCGAAACCTGCACCTGCAAGGATTACGCCTACTGCACGGCCAAGTGCACGAAGCTAAGGGCAACCGTTAAAGCTTTAAAGAAAGCCGGGAGCTTTCCCTGGATTACCCGCAAAAGCCTCTTTAGGCTCTATACCTTGGTAAAGACTCAGGTCCTCTGCCGGGTTTACGGCATAGAAGTAGAGCCTGAGCTTACGGTCCCAGAAATCGGTCAGGTTCCCCACGAGGATAGGCCGGTAATTGGGGAGCTCCTAAAATTCTTTAGCGGCTACTGTAAGGCCTGCACTCTCCCTAAGGGCAGAAGCTGTTTTGAGTGTCCTGAGATTGAAGCCCTCAGGAAAAAGCTAACCAGCCAGCTGGGCCAAAGGCTGTTTAACTTCCTGCTTACCGTTCAGGCTGAAGCTAAAAGGGAGCTCCAGAGGCTTGATAAAGAGGTCCTCTACTACTACCAGAGGCTCTACCAGCCCCCGGTAAAGGTTGACTACTTCCCGGTAGACCCGTGGGGAATTTTCAGCCCTAAACTGTTTAGCTCTTTAAAAGGAAATTGACCCATTTCTTTTGATTTTTGCCTATTAGTGCCAAATCGTGCCACTTGATTAGGGAGAAAACTTTAACCTTTGAGTAGTAGGAATTTAAAACGGTTTAAGGAGGAAGAAATGAACAGAGGCCTAACCCTAACGACCTTCTGCAAAACCTATGGGCTACCTACGAGCGTAATTAGACGCTGGTTCTGGGAAAAGCCCGAGATGAGGCAGTTTGTAGAGGCTAAGAAAGGCCAGCTTCGCTACTCCTACACGGTCAAGGACGAGGAAGGTCTAAAAGAGTTCTTGAGAAGGCAAGGATACCAATTAAAGGAGGATAGCCTTGTTTGATTCAAAGGCTCACGACCTCTTGAAAAATAAAAGTTTTATTGCTAAGCCAATAATAAGCGTTATGTACTTTACCCAGTATTTCTGTGAATATTCCCCTTACTTTGTTGAAGTCCAAAAATTTCTTGGGCTTACCGGAGATGTTTTAGTTCCTTCGGGAGTTTATAACTATTCTAAAAGTGGCGATATAACAATAAAGATAAAAAAGAGATACTCCCTATTCGTCAAATCTTTTACATCTGTTAAGACTCCCTATTTTGAGGAAGAGAAAACAGGTACTTTAACCTCAACTCTTATAATGAAAGCGATTTGCACAAAAAACTTTGTTTAGGAGGTTGAGATGAAAGCGCTAAGTAGGTTCAGTAAAGAAGTGGGGATTTCGCAAACCGCAATGTGCAATTGGGTATGGAGATACCCTGAATTAAGACAATTCATAACAATAGAGAAGAGAGGTCTTAGGCATTACTACAAGGTAGTAGATGAAGATGGACTAAGAAACTTCTTAAAGAAAAGAGGCTACACACTCAGAGAGCAAGCTAACGCTTAGAAAAAAAGAGGCTCCACAAAGGAGCCCAGAACAGCAAACCAAATATAGGAACTAAAGTATGCTGGCAAACGAAAGTGTATCAAAAACAACTATGCCTCTTTACGAGGCTGAAGGGCGGTTTAGAGAGCTTTTGAGCTACCACCCTACCCATAGGAAGGCTTACGAGGAGCTGGGAGCTGAGGGTCTTGAGGCCATCGGCGACGAAACCGCCCAGAAAATGCTGGAGCTGTGTCAGCTGTTAGGCCTCTAAAAAGAAAAGCCGGGGAACTCTCCCCGGCCTTCTATCTCAATCCCTCGTTAGGAGGTTTGAAAAATGAAATCCCTCATAAGGAGGGCAAACCGTGACTAAAGAAATTATAACATCTCTGATAGCGAAAGCCCAGAGGGTAAACCTCCAGAACCCTGAGACGGGCAGGATTATCACTAAGGAACTCTCTTCCTTAGAGCTCTCCCCGGAGGAGCTTGCCTACCGCCACTTAACCGGCTCCCTTAGAGTAGGGATTTACCCAGAAGTTGAAGGCGGCAGAGCTCTCTTTGGAGCCGTTGACCTTGACCTGAAAGATGAGCCCGAAGAGATAAGACAAAGCTACGCCCTAAAGGTTTACAGAAAGCTAAAGAGCCTTGGCCTAAATCCCTTCATAGAGAAATCAAAATCTAAGGGCTATCACGTATGGCTCTTCCTCTCTGAACCGGCTAAGAAGGAGCTCCTTAGATGGGTCCTCTCCTTAGCAGTGGAGAGCTCAGGCTACCCCAACAAAAAGCTCCTTGAGGTATTCCCAAAGGGAACTGCCCTATTCCTGCCGATGTTTAACTCATTTACCTCAGACGGCAGGCTAAAGCAGGAGTTTCTGAAAGAAAAGAGAAACGCCGTTTTAAAGCCTGAAAATCTCAATCAATACCAGTCCAACTGGCCATTCCTGTTTAAGAGGTACGCCGTGGAGAATACTCAAACTCTAAAGGTTTTAGAGAAACTAAAAGAACTTCCTCCCTGCTTTTTAAAGGCCTACGAGAACTGGGTAGAGGGAAACCGGAACGGCTACACTGCCGGCCTTGCAGGAGTATGTAAGAAGCTCTTAGGACTAAACGAAGATGAGGCGGTAGAGCTCATAACCTTGATAGCTGAGGCCAAAGAAGACGAGGAGCTTCCCCTGAGAGAGGCCGTAATCAGGAGAACTTACGAGCAGGATAACCCGGCCGGTTGTTCTATCCTGAAGGGAGAGAGCTCCGAAATAACCGTAGCAGTCCCGGCGTGCCCCGGCGACTGTCAGCTTGTCAGAAAGCTAAAAGAGGAAAAGGAAGGAAAGGGCCACAGAATAATAACCCTTTCAAAGTTCTACCCTGAGCCCTTTGCTAAAGAAATCCTGAGCCGTTTTGACTTCTGGTATGAGGGAGAAAAGCGGGACTTCTGGTATTACGACCAGGAGGAGGGCATATGGAAGCCTGACGCAAAGGACTTTATAAAGGACATCCTCTACAAAGAGAACATGCTGGACCCTTCAATCAAAAAGAAATACCAGGTAGGAGAGATAGTTGACTATATTAAGCACGTTTCCCGTAGGAAAGGGAGGCCTCTACCTGAACCTTCCCCGTTCCTCATACCCTTTAAAAACGGCGTATACGACCTAAAAAACGACCTGTTTAGGAGCTTCAGGAAGGAGGACTACTTTACCTTTAAGCTCCCGTGGAACTACAAAGAAGGAGCCCAATGCCCACTGATAGACAGGGTATTCCATTCTCTCCTTCCCGAAGACAGGGTTATAGACCTCTACGAGCTTGTAGCCTACTGCCTCTGGAGAGGCTACCCCTATCAGAAGTTCTTTATTCTCTATGGCCGAGGCTCCAACGGCAAGGGCCTTTATACCCGAATACTAACGGCTTTCTTAGGTAAGGAAAATACCTCCAGCGTTTCGTTAGAGGAGCTCCAGAAAGGAGGCTTTCATACCGCCTCTCTCTACAAGAAACTTGCCAACATAGCCGGGGAAGTTTCCTACGAGGACCTAAAACACACCCGCCTGCTTAAACAGCTAACGGGAGAAGACCTCATTTATGCCGATAGGAAAAACAAGGATGGCATTCACTTTTACAACTATGCCAAGCTCATCTTCCTAACCAACCAGATACCCATAACAAGGGATACAACCTACGGCTTTTATAGGCGTGTCTTCCTGATGAAGTTCCCTTACCAGTTCTCAGAGAAAGACGGGGAGGAGCTTGAGTTCAGGCTTATAACCTTCCCCCAGAAAGAGGAATACGAGGGCTTAGCTTATAAGAGCATTCAGGTTCTAAAGAAGCTCTTAAAACGCAACTTCAGGTTTACCAACAACCCCGACCCTGAAAAGACCAGAAGGATTTACGAACGGCTCTCCAACCCGGTTGCCCAGTTCATAGAGGAGTTTTGCGAAAGGGACCCTGAAGGCTTCATCTGGAAGTTTGAGTTTGCCGAGAGGCTAAACGAGTGGCTGGATAAGAAGGGGTTTACAAAACTGGACTCAAGAGTTATTGGGAAACGAATGAAGGCTTTAGGTTATGAGTATACCGATAAGCGAGTCCCCGGCACTGACAAAAAGTATAAAGCTTGGATAGGTATTCAGTGGAAGGAATTTCCAAGGAAGGAATGTCGCAATGAATGCCAGTCAACTGCGACAAACTGCGACTTAATTGCGACAAACGATAGCCCTTGTAATACTTATACTAAAGATATTTTTACATCATATTTGTCTCAATTGTCGCAATCAAATAGAGGTCAAACATATAAGGATTATAAAGAGCAACCTCAAACTACCTGCGACAATTGCGACATCTGCGACATAACTACGGAAGAGCTCCCTGCTGCAGTAGTAGAGGATTTCTGTTCTCTTAGTGAGGAGGAGCTGAAGGAGTTTGAGGAGCTTGAAAGGGAGCTAAATGAAGCCAAGGAAGATTTAGGAAGCTACATAACGGAGGAAGATAAAGCTAAAAAAGCGGTAGAGAAGCTAAAAGACTCTCCGGTTCTATACTTGGACATTGAAACCTTCTCAGAGGAGCTCCCTACAAAGAAAGGGGATGAACCGGCCCTTGACCCCTTTAGAAATAAAGTAAGGCTAATCTCTTTAGGGGATGGGGAAAGGTTCTTTACCTTTGACCTTCTAAGGCTTCCTGAAAGCGTGGTTAAAGCCATCTTAGAGCTTATTTCTAAAAAGCTCGTAGTAGGCCACAACCTCAAGTTTGACCTTAAAACCCTTGCCTACCACTACGGTAAAGAAATCCTACCCCAGAGAACTTTTGATACCTACTTAGCTGAAAAGCTCATCTGGAACGCCCAAAACCCGGGCAGGCCCAAAAAGGGAGAGCTCTCCCTCAAAACCTTAGCCGCTAAGTACGCCGGCGTGGAGCTTGATAAGGAGCTCCAGACTTCAGACTGGGCGGGGGAGCTCTCCTTTGAGCAGGTTGAATACGCCCTAAACGACGTTAGGGTCCTTCCTCAGATAGTCAAAAAACAGGTTGAAATCCTAAACGGCCTATCCCCTAAGAAGGCAAAACCCAACCCCATCGGTTTAGAGAGCCCCGTCGCAAGGCTTGAGATGGCCTTCCTGCCCGTTTTAGTTGAGATAGAGCTCTCAGGGGTTCCAGTAAACGAGGAGTATCTAAAGAGGGAGCTCCGGAAAAATAGAGAGCTCTTTAGGGAACTCTACACAGAGCTAAAGGAGAGGTTTCAGATAGACCCTCAGAGCCCTAAACAGCTATTAAACCTCCTTAGAAACAGGCTGGGCTTACAGGTTGAAAGTACCTCTAACAAGGAGCTCTTAAAGCACTCAGACAACGAGGTAGTGGCAAAGGTAATAAAGCTCAGGAAGGCTAAGAAAAAGGCCGACCTTATAGAGAAATACCTGCAAACGGTAAACAGCAGGCTCTACCCAGAGTTTAACCAGCTTGAGGCCCACTCAGGCCGAATGTCCTGCCGAAACCCAAACGTTCAGCAGGTTCCAAGGGAGCTAAAAGGGAACTTCTATAAGGCCCCAAAGGGTAGGGCAATCATCAAGGCCGACTACCCGGCGATAGAGCTCCGCTTAGCCGCCGTTATAGCTCCAGACGAAACGATGATTAAAGCCTTTAGAGAAGGCAAAGACCTCCACAAGTTTACGGCAAGCTTAGTTTCAGGCAAGCCCATAGAGGAGATAACTAAAGAGGAGAGGCAGAGGGCAAAGGCACTCAACTTTGGCTTCATCTACGGTATGAGTGCCAAGACCTTTAAAGAGTATGCCTTTGCCAACTACGGGGTAGAACTAACAGAGAAAGAGGCTCAGGAATTTAGAGAAAAGTTCTTTAATGCCTACCAGGGAATTGCCCGCTGGCACAGAAAAACCGCCGATAGGCTCAGCCTTTCAGGTGGTCAGATAACCGTTTATACCCTGATGGGAAGACCAATAGCCGTAGATAAGCTAACCAACGCCTTAAACTCCCCGGTTCAGGGCTCAGGGGCCGACATGCTCAAGATGGCCGCTTACTTCTTTAGGAACGCCGTCCGTGAGGCCGGGATAGACGCCCAGATAGTCAACCTGGTCCACGACGAAATCGTAGTTGAGTGTAGCCTCAAGGTCAGGGAAAGGGCCGGGGAGCTCCTAAAAGAGGCAATGGAAAAGACCTGTTCTCTCCTAATCAACCAGTTCAAAACGGAAGTTGAGGTTGAAGAGGTGGACTGTGGAGAAGCTGAATAAAAGAAGCCTCCACTGGCTCAAATCGGTAGTGGGCCAGCTTAGAAGCCAAGGGTACAGCCAAAGAGAGGCTCTAATGATAGCTAAAGAGAAAGCCCTAACGATTGCTTTTTACGCCGAAATCTACCGGGATAACCCCAACGTAGATGTCGTTGACGTAGAGCCCTACTACGCCGTTTTAAACCTCTTAGAGTGAGGGAAGGAATGGAGCTTACTAAAAAATGGTTAACTACTAAAGAGGCTGAGAAGTACAGCAACCTATGCTTTAAGACCCTGAAGAAATACCGGGACCTTGGATATATAAAGGGAAGAAAGGCGGGCAATAAGTGGCTCTGGAATAGGGAGAGCATAGACGCCTTCCTTGACGGGATAGACGAGGAACTTGAAACCCAAATCGCCTTGCACGAGGTTCTGAAGAAATGATAAAAGTAAGCATGCGACTATTTCAGAGGGAGAACGGCATCTGGTATGTAAAGTTCGGGAGGGGTAAAAAGAGGAGCCTTAGAACCCGCAACAAGGCCGAGGCTATTAGGCTCTACAACAGGCTAAAGAGGGAGTACCTTGCCGGGAGGCTTCTCATTTTGAAGGAGGGGCAGAAGACGCCCCTTTCAGAATTTACCTCAAGCTACCTTGAGTGGGCCCGAGAGAACCTTGCTCACTCAACCTACCGCAAAAGGGCTTATATCCTAAAGAGGTTTGCGGAGTCCGTTGGCGACTTATTTATTCAGAACCTCTCTACCCGCCATCTTGACCAGTACATTGCTGACCTATTAGCAACAGGGATATCCAGGAATACAGCTAATACCCATATAAGGCATCTTAAAGCGGCCTTTACTAAAGCCGTTGATTGGGAGCTCCTAAAAGAGCACCCATTTGCCCGCTATAAGCTCTTAAAGGTCCAGCAAAAGCCTCCAGCTTTTCTACTCCCGAACCAGATAGAGAAGGTTTTAGGAATTATAGATAGCCCAGAGTGGCAGTTTATCTTCAAGCTCTTTGTTTATACAGGTATGAGGCTTGGAGAGGTGGCTAACCTCTACTGGAGGGACATAGACCTTAGAAGAGGGATTATCACTGTTAGAAAGGCAAAGAACTACCAGAGCAGGGTTATACCTATACATCCTAAGCTTAGAGAGGAGCTTGAAGCCCGCTACCCGGCCGTTGGAAAGTTAGTTGGGTACTCAAAGGATTACATTTATCACCGCCTAAAGAGGTACTTTGTGGCGGCTGGGTTTCCGGAGCTCCGGGTCCACGACCTAAGGCATACCTTCGCTTCACTGATGGTAATGGCTGGAGTAGACTTAAAGACGGTTCAGGAGCTCCTTGGCCATCAGGACTACCGCACGACCGAGATATATGCTCATTTAGCCCCTGACCACCTCCAAGACGCTATAAGAAAACTCCCCTTGTAATACGGTTTTGCACCCAATTTGCACTCACCTACTTGTTAAGCCCTTGAAATATTGTATAATCCCGATTACTCGTAATGCCCAGGTCGGGGGTTCAAGTCCCCCCGCCAGCACCACTTAGGGGGAGGTTTGGAATTCCTATCTTTAATTCTAGACTATTCTTTTCAATCGCTGGTTAAAAATTGGAAGGCAGTAGCAGTTTATACTCTATTTCTAATATTCTTAACTCTTCTCTCTTTTTTTCACCCAGTATCAATTGTTTCAAACTTTCTCCTTCAACTCCTTGGAATTCAGATTATGGTTTACTACGGAACTCCAATTTTGAAAGGGTTCTCAAAGGATGAGCTATACTCTTTTATTGAGTCTTCCACAGTTAAGAAGGTCTTTTCTGAGAGGTTTGAGACATCTGCAGGAATATTTCTCTCCTCTTTCATTATAAATTCTCTTCTTGTTGTTTTTCTTCTAATTGTTATAGTTCTTTCGGGAATCCCGATAGGTAGTGTTGAAAACCTTTCAGAGATTCAGCTCGTTAACCTGCTACTAAAGCTCTTTTTCGTATTTATGCTTGTTATTCTGGTTATTTCATGGTATCTCTACCTCTATCCACTTGCCTTTGGTTATGCTATGAATAAAGAAGGTTTTGGTGAAGCCTTTTTATCGTTTTTCAAAATACTCTCCCCCTCCCTCTGGAAAAAAGCTCTCTCCTTTAAGTACTTTACCTTTATTGCTGTGTCTGGACTTCTCGGAACCATCTTTCTCCTAGTAGGTTTAGTCTTAACGGTTTCAATCGTCTTTATCCCCGTTGGAGCTCCCTTCCTCTACTTTACTAACGTTTTCTTCGGAGGAGTGGCTGCCAAAGCCTACCTTATAGCCTTTAAAGGCGAATTACAGAATCAGAGTTAACTAGAGCCTGTACTACGTCGTAGGCGTTTGATGCCACTCCAACTTCAAGGTCCTCAAGGAGTTTAAAGTAATCAAGGCACGTTCCACAACAGATGATTTCCACACCTTTGTTTGAGAGTTCCTTTAAAGCTTCAAGGATCTCCGGGTCTGCACCTCTGCAGGCAAGTTTAACTGCTGTGTTTATTAGGATTATTCTCTTAGGCATAGGTTGAGCGTTAAGGAAAGTCTTTATAAAACCTTTAATTAGAATTTTCCCAAGCTCCTTATCCTCACCAACGTAACCTGAAGCAATTAAAATCGTTATTTCCTTTCCTCTTTCCTCTTTAACTTCTCGTTCCTTTTCCTCTTTGGAGGCCTCTCCCTTTAATATGTAGATGTGAAATTCTCCCTCCTTCTCTTCAACTTTTACCTGACATCCCATTTTCTGGGCAAACCTTTTTACGTTCTCCTTAGAGGCTTTGTTATCCACAATTACAACAATCTCTCCACTGTCCATACTCTCAAGGGCTTCCTTCGTCTTTAAAACGGGTATAGGACATGAGAGTCCCCTGCAGTTAACCTCTCTCATTCTCCTACCTCCTCTCTGAACCTTTCCAATCTCTCAAGGGTTAGACCTATCTCAGCTACTGAGCTCTTCCACTTTAGTACTTTAAGCTTAGGTATTAAAAGGAGTTCACAGGGAAGGCAAAACTCAGGGTCTTTAAGGTGCTTTTCCCAAAGTTCATCTACCCTTTTAACTTCTCCTCCCTCTATAATTCCTAAACTCTCACTCCCTTCCCTTTCGTCCTTTAAGTATAGGAAGGTCTTCCCTTCCCATAGGGCTACTACGATTTTAAACCTATCGTCATTTAACTTCTTTAGAACCTTCAACTAGTAACCTCTCTCCAACTTCTCTGAATATCTGCCTTCCTATCCTGTCCATACACTCCTTTCTCTTCTCTTCAATTTCCGAAGCGGTTCCGTAGGTGTTGTAGAAGTCGTACCTCTCTATGGTAAATGTGTAGAGGGGCTTTTTAAAACCGTACTTTATGAGTTTAACTTGGGCCTTTATCTTCATCATGTACTGTCTGGCAACGTCATTTCTGTCGTATCCTACAGCCGTAGTTGATATTGAGAGGATAGTTGGTTTAACTATTAGTGTTCTATCGGGAATCGGCTTCAGGTCAACTTTAAACCTGGGGTCTGAGTAGAAGACCTCGTCGGCAACTCTGGAGAAGATAACGTCAAGCTCCTCCTCGGAGGTCTTATTTGTTACTGGCTCAAGGTAAACGTGCTCAAGTACCTGAGGTTTTTGAACTTGCCCTGTAGTTGCACAACCTCCAAGGAGGAGAAAGAGTAAAAGTAAGAGAACTCTCAATACTTACCTCACAACAAGGTTAACTATTCTTCCTGGCCTGTAGATAAACTTAATTATTTCTTTACCCTCTATTGCCTTTTGAACTTTCGGCTCTTTTAGGACCATCTCCTTCACTTCCTCTTCTTTTGCTCCTGCAGGAACGGTGATCACTGCTCTAACCTTACCGTTTACCTGTACAGGGATTTCAACCTCTTCTTCCTTTAAAGCTTTTTCGTCAACGCTGGGCCATTGGGTTTTTGCTAGAAGTCTTTTGTGTCCCGTTAGTTCCCAGAGCTCCTCTGCCATGTGTGGAGCAAACGGGTAGAGCATTACTATTAACTTCTCAACTGCTTCTTTTAGAGCACCTTTATCACCTTCAGTTTCCGGTTTAAAGGAGGTGATCTGGTTAAAGAGCTCCATAATTGCTGCAATTGCCGTGTTGAACTTAAACCTCTCACTAAGCTCTTCTGTAACTTTCTTTAGGGTCTGGTGGGTCTTTCTCCTTAAATCCTTTCCTCCCTTTGAAAGGTCTCCTGTAAAGTCCTCCTTTAATATTTCAAGGTTGTCGGTTACGAACTGGAAAACTCTCCTTAAAAATCTGTAGGCTCCTTCAATTCCTTCCGTTTTCCACTCAAATTCTGCCTCAGGAGGAGCGGCAAAGAGAACGTACAGCCTCGTTGCGTCTGCCCCGTACTTTTCAACCATTTCACTAGGGTTAACGATGTTTAGCTTGCTCTTGCTCATCTTTGAAACTTCGCCGAACTTCTCCTCGTAAGGCTTTAGAACCTCTTCAGGTTCTCCCTCAAGGAACTTCTTGACTTCTTCGGTAGAGAGGAGAAGGACTGCGTTATCTCCAACCGTTATGTGGTATCTCCTCATTAAAGATCCTATGGTCTCATCGTATTTAAATTCTTTTCCTGTTAGAGCTTTGATTAGTTCTCCTACGGTGCACTCTTCTGTTAAGCAGAGGGCCTTCAGTAGGTTCTTAACGCTTATCCACCTCTTATTTACCATTCCTTGAGTTAGGAGGTTTTCAAATGGTTCTCCCTTTTTAAAGAACTCCCTCTGGTGACCGTCCTCAGGCTCTTTAAAGAGACCTAGGTCTCTCAGTACTTTTGTAAAGAACCTTGAGTAGAGGAGGTGGAGGACTGCGTGTTCAATTCCTCCTATGTACTGGTCAACGACCATGTAGTAGGAGGCCTCTTCAGGTTTGAAGGGAAGGTTTTCTTCCTTTGGAGAGCAGTACCTTAAGAAGTACCATGAGGAGTCAAAGAAGGTATCCATAGTATCGGTTTCCCTCTTTGCAGGACTTCCACACTTGGGGCACTTAACTTCTACAAACTCTGGAACTCTTTCTAAGGGAGACTTTCCCTCTCCTGTTAGTGGAGCATTCTCTGGGAGCTCCACAGGTAACTGCTCTTCGGGAACCGGAACTATTCCGCACTTCGGACAGTAGATTACGGGAATTGGTGTTCCCCAGTAGCGCTGGCGAGAGATATTCCAGTCCCTAAGCCTGTACTGAACTGCTTTTCTGCCTTTACCTAGCTTTTCAAGCTCTTTCGTAATTTCCTCTTTTGCTTTTTCGCTTTTAAGTCCTGTAAACTTTCCGCTGTTAATTAAGACTCCCGGTTGGGTGTAGGCCTCTTCTAACTCTTCCGGTTTAAGTTCTTGGCCTTCAGGAGTTATGACAACTTTAACTGGTAAGTTGTACTTCTTTGCAAACTCAAAATCCCTGGTGTCGTGGGCGGGGACTGACATTACAGCTCCCGTTCCGTAGTCCATAAGGACGAAGTTTGCAGTGTAAACGGGAACCTTCTCACCTGTTAATGGGTGAACAGCGTAAACACCCAGGAAGACTCCCTCTTTTGGGAGCTCCCCCGTACTCCTCTTCCTCTTTTCAGTTCTCTTTACCCTCTCAACGAAAGTTCTAACCTCCTCTTCTTGAGGAGTCCCTTTTGATAGTTCTAACGTTAAAGGGTGCTCTGGAGCAAGGACTACGTAGGTTACTCCAAATAGGGTATCCGGTCTGGTTGTGAATACCTTAATTACTCTCCCTTTTTCAGGAACTTCAAACTCAACTTCGGCTCCTACGCTCTTGCCTATCCAGTTCTTCTGCATAGTTATTACAGGGTCTGGCCAATGACCTTTAAGGAGTTCAAGGTCGTTAAGGAGTTCCTCAGCGTACTGGGTAATCCTTAAGAACCAGCTGTCAATTTCCCTAGTCTCTACTTCCGTTCCGCACCTCCAGCACCTTCCTTCCTCATCAACCTGTTCATTTGCAAGGACGGTTTGACAAGAAGGACACCAGTTTACCGGAGCCTTTGACCTGTAAGCTATTCCCTTTTCAAGCATCTTAAGGAAGATCCACTGATTCCACCTGTAGTACTCTGGCAGGCACGTTGCAATTTCCCTATTCCAGTCGTAAGAAAATCCCAGTCTCTTTAGTTCTTTCTTCATGTTCTCTATGTTTGAGACTGTCCAGTCCCTCGGATGAACTCCACTCTTTATTGCTGCATTTTCGGCTGGGAGTCCAAAGGCATCCCATCCCATTGGGTGAAGGACGTTGTATCCGTCCATTCTCTTAAACCTTGCTATTACGTCTCCTATTGAGTAGTTCCTTACGTGTCCCATGTGAATTTTTCCAGATGGGTAGGGAAACATTTCAAGGACGTAATACTTTTTCCTTGAGTCTGGAGAGCTCTTAAATACTCCTTCCTCTTCCCACCTTTCCTGCCACTTTCTCTCTATCTTATCGTGCTCGTACTTCATCTCTCCTCCAGCTCATGAGTAATATAATTGTTTCCAATTTTAGCCGGGAGGTTTGATAATGTCTATTCCAGAACCCCTCTTAAAAGTAGCTGCAATCTTCTTTGACGTTATCTTTGTCCTGTTAGTTTTCTCATTTATATTCATCTTTGGACTAAGGTTCTACTGGCGCTGGAAGGCTAAAAGGTTAAAGGGTGAGCCTGTTCCGGAGGAACTTTTAGTACCAAAGCTTAAAAAGGGAAAGGGTTTAATTTACTTTTACTCTCCAAACTGCCGTCCCTGCCAAATGGTTGAACCAGTCTATAAAAAGCTTTCAAAGGAGCTTAAAGGTGTTCACTTTGTAAAAATAAACGTTTTGGAGAAGCCAGAAGCTGTTAGGAAAATAGGGATTCTGGCGACTCCCTCTATGGTGGTTGTTAAAGATGGTAGGATTAAAGAGGTCATTCTTGGGCCTGTGAGCGAGGGGGTTTTGAGGGAGAAGCTAAAGTGAAGATTACTTTTAACGGAGCAGCAGGAGTTGTAACTGGAAGTTGCCACTTCTTTGAAGTTAAAGGGGCCAAGTTTCTCCTTGACTGCGGTCTCTTTCAGGGAAGTGAAGAGCTTGAAGACCTTAACCCTAAGTTTACGTTTGATCCATCGGAGGTTGACTTTGTAATCCTCTCCCACGGCCACCTTGACCACTGTGGGAGGCTCCCTTACCTGGTAAAGAGGGGCTTTAAGGGGAAAATTTACGCGACCTCTGGAACCATTGATATATCAAAGTTAATACTCATGGATGCAGCTCAAGTTCAGGAGGAGAACCTTAAAACTGTAAACAGGAGGAGGTTGAGGGAGGGGAAGGAACCGAAGGAACTCCTCTACACTGTAGATGACGTCTTTGACACTTTCAGCCACTTTAGGGCCTGTGACTTTAAGAAGTGGTACCAAATTGGCCCTGTAAGGTTCCGTTTTCACGATGCAGGTCATATCCTTTGTTCTGAGTTCGTTGAGATTGAGGTTGAGGGCAAAAAAGTCCTCTTTAGCGGGGATTTGGGGAATAGAGGTAAGCCTTTAATAAGGGACCCTGAGCCTCCTCCGAAGGCCGATCTGGTTTTAATAGAGACTACTTACGGAAACAGGAAACACAAGAGCTTTGAGGATTCGGTTAAGGAGTTTAAAGAGGCGGTTCTTTCAACCTTTGAAAGGGGTGGGGTCGTTTTAATTCCTACCTTTGCCCTTGAGAGAGCACAGGATATCCTATACATACTAAAGGAAATGTATGAAAAGGGGGAGCTCCCTCCCTGCAAAGTCTTCCTTGACTCCCCCCTTGCAATCTCAATTACAAAGACATTTAACCGCCATCCAGAGTGTCTTGAGGAGAGGGTCCTTAGGGAACTAAGGAGGAAAAGAGATCTCTTTTCTTTTCCCTACCTTCACTTTACAAGGACGGTTGAGGAGTCAAAGAGAATTAACACTTATGAGGGCAGAGCAATAATAATAGCTGGTAACGGGATGTGTACCGGCGGTAGGATCCTCCACCACATAAAGCACAGGATTTGGGATAAGAGGAATTCAATAGTATTTGTAGGCTACCAGGCAGAGGGAACTCTGGGAAGGGAGATAGTTGAGGGGAAGAAGAAAGTTAAAGTCTTTAACGAGATAGTTAAAGTTAACGCTAGGGTTTACACTATAAACGGCTTTTCCTCCCACGCAGACCAACCTCAGCTTTTAAGCTGGCTTAGGAAGGCTGTAAAGAGGAACACCCGCATTATCCTAGTTCACGGAGAGAGGAAAGTTCAAGAAGTTTTTAAAAATGAAGTTGAAAAGGAGCTGAGCGCTCATTACTTTAGTATATTGGTTCCTAGGCTGTATGAGAAATTGACAATTTGACAAAATTGTCAAATATGAGTGACAAATTTTGTCACTCGTTAAGCTGAGGATACTGTTATTTAGGACTACAAGTTTGGCACGAAAGTTGCTTTCCTAGAAGGAGGTGGAAGGTGCGGAAAGCATTTACCTTAGTGGAGCTGCTGATTGTTATTGCAATCATTGCTATCCTGGCGGCCATAGCTATTCCACAGTACACCAAGTACGTTAACAAAGCTGCCGCCGCCAACGTTCAGGCTCAGCTGTCCTCGTGCATATCTGCGGCGATAGCTGAGTATGCTGATAACGGAAATACGGACTACCACTGTAAAATCAAAACCGACAGCGCGACGGAGGTTACGATAACGTTAGATAATGATGGTAACCTATCCAAAATTAATCCTACCGAGTTTAAGATAAAAGGACACGATGTAAAATGTGAAGTAGAGAAAGATACAAATACAGTCGAATGTACACCTGCTTCTTCAAGTAGTTCTTCATATTCAGGAACTTAATGTTTAATTTAAGAGAAAGCAAAAGATTCTCTCTTATTTGTTTGGTTTAATCAAATCTACTGAGAACTAATAAATGAATAAATGAAAAGGAGTGAGTTACCAGCTTTCGTGTTAATAGAGCTAATCATTGTATCGGCCATTCTGTCTTCCCTTATCCTGGTAAGTATAAGAAAAAAAGCAGTAACGGCAAATGTGCAGGCAAATTTGGTGTCGTGTGCTCAGTTCTTCCTTACTGAGTATGCTGATAACGGCAAAAGTTCTATTACTTGTAAGTTAAAGAACTCTGATGATACGTGCACCTTAATTATTGATGAGAGAAGCGGCAAGATAAAAATATCAACTGATGAATGCAAGTTTAAAATCAAGAACTCAAACACTGAAGTTATATGTCGGATAATTAGCGATTTTGGAGATATAAACGGAGCAATGCAATTTACTGTTCCGCGGCAGATAGCTCTTCATAAGACGGTTACTTCTTTCCCTTCCATTTATATCCGTAGCTTCCTAGTTTAATTAAATTAATTAAAACAACTATTTGATAATCAATGGTGTTATCAAAGTTCTTAACCCACCTGTATTTTACCTCTCCATTCCAGCACCCTCTGTTCATGGTGAATGAATATTCTCTCTCCCTATCGGTTGAGTTTTTTAAATCGTACCTCTGGATGTAGTTGAAGTTTAGGAATGGCGAAAGTGGTAGTTTAAAACCCCATTTAAGGTATTGGATATCCATTTCTTTACCGTCGTAGTGGTTGATCCAGAGGTTAATTCTACTTAGGTTAACCTGGGCGTAGGAGTTTAGAAATTTTAGTCCACCTCTTTGGGGAGAAACGTCTGCAGTTTCCCTTAAGGTCAACCAGTAAGTTGGAGTAATTTCAAAGTCTCCCTTTAGTTCCTTCCACTCAGAGCCGTTTAGAAGGTAGTCGGTCTGGGCCGATATACGGGCTAACCTTTTCCCTTTTCCGTAAAGGTAAAGTTCAACGGCAGGGCTTAACCTCCTCTCTCCCCTTATCCTATCTGTTATATCGTAGAGGGGGAAACTCTCCTGATTTTTGCTTTCAACGTAGTTAAAGGTTAGTTCTGGGTTAACTGAGATGGCGTAGCTACCTAGGGGATAGAACCTATTAACCTTAGTTGAGTTTTTAAACCTCCACAGTTTCCTGCTGTTGCCGAACTGGTAGTAAGTGTACATGTAGGTTAATTCGCTGGTGTTTTTTACCCTTCCAATCTGCTTACTGAGTTTAAGGGAAGGTTCTAGGTTAACCCTGTAGGAGCTCCCCCCAGCCTTCCTGTAAAAGTATGTAGCCCTTGAAAAGAGGTTAAAAGTGAAGGGAGTTTTAGGGATCGGAGAATCAAGGAGGTAAATGGAGAGGGAGGGAAGTTTTTGGTAGATAGTATCGGCACTTCCGTCAAGGTACCTTAAGTAAACGGCGTTGGCGTTTAAAACAGTGTGCTCCCAGAGTTTACTTACTGTTACGTCTGACTTTGTGTAGACTTGTGACTGCTCTACCGTGTCAAGGTTTGAGGAGCTCTTATAGTACTCCCTGCTACTTACTATCTCTGCCTTTGCACTTCCGTAGGCGTAATCTGAAGGTTTGTAAGTATGGTTAAGGTTGAACTTCCAATCTTTCCTGTCTGACTTGTTAAGCTGGTAGTAAGTTAGGTCTCCCCTGTTCTTCTCTCCTAAGACGTACCTTAACTCTGCCTGTTTTCCCTCTCCGTCAATAGTCCTTTTTTCGTAGGTGAGGATTAAATCGGCGCTCCTTCCAAGGACTAAGTAGAAGGGCTGTTTGTAAATAAAACCGTCTTTACTTATGTACCCAAACCTTGGAAACAGAAAACCACTCTTCCTTTCCCTCTTTATGGGCCCTGAAAGGTAGGGAGAAACTAAAATAGGAATTTCCTTTACTCTAAAAGCTACCCACTTTCCTGCGAAAGACTCTCCTAAGAGGATCTTAAACTTCTTTGCAGAGACCGACCAGTCTGGACATTTGTGGGAGCAGGGGGTGTACTCTCCGTCGTAAGCTATCCACTCCTTTTCGGAAACCCTTTTAATCCTTTCTGCCTTAATTCTTTCCCCCCTTGAAAGCCACCCTTCAACGTTTTCAAGGAGAGCTTCCTTTGTGTTAAGGTTGTAAATGAGGTTTTTACAGTGGAGCTCGGTATCCCCTTCCTTTATCACTACATTTCCCCATACCCTTATAATCCCCCTTTTCCTATCGTATAGGCCCTTATCTCCCTCTATAGTAACGTCTTTGTACTTTACGACTACTCTACCGTGTGCCTTTACAGAGGTATTAACGTTTCCCTTAACTTCCTTTGCCGTTATTACTACCGGGACTTCCCCTCCAAAGGCGGGGAGTGTAAGGAGGAAGAGAAAGGTTAGAACGCTCCTTCTCAAAATCTGTTACCCCTTTTCAATTTTGTAGTTTAATTTTAAACTGTAAACCAAATTTAAAGGAGTTTTCAGATGAAAGGACCTGCTGAAATTGTTAAGAAGCTGGCTCTCCTCCAGATCGGTTTCATTTCGCTGGTTTCGGAGAAAGTGGAGGAGATGATTAAGGAGCTTGAGGAAAGGGGAAAGCTCTCTGAGGAGGAGGGGAAGAAGTTTCTTGAAGATCTAAAGAAAGTGCTAATCAGTAAGAAGGAAGAGATTGCAAAGGAAGTGGAGAAAGCTGTAAGGGAGATGAACCTGGTTACTAGAGAAGAGTTTGAGGAACTAAAGAGGGAGGTGGAGAGTTTAAGGGCTCAATTAGAGGAGATTAAAGCTTCTATTGATAAAGGAAATGAGGGGCCTTAGGAGGCTTTGGGAGGTCCTCTCCTCCCTTTACTTCTGTTTCTACGAGGAGGTTTCCAGATACCTTACTCCTTTCGGTGCCTTTCTAATTTCTCTTCCCTTTTGGAGTAAGAGGGAGCTCCTATCATACCCTCCTCCTGTAAGGTTAAGGCTTTCACTTGAGAGTTTGGGCGGAGCCTTCATAAAGGTCGGTCAGCTCTTATCAACGAGGATTGATGTACTCCCTGCAGATTTTGTTAAGGAGCTTGAAAAACTCCAGGATAGGGTTCCTCCCCAGCCTCTAAAGGAAATCCTTGAAGCCTATCCTGAGCTGAGGACTTTTTTCTCCTACGTTGAGCCTGAACCTATAGGTTCAGGTTCTGTTGCTCAGGTTCATAGAGCTTTCCTAAAAGACGGAAAGGAAGTTGCTCTTAAAGTTGTAAGACCTCATGCTGAGAAGCTAATAAAAGAGGACGTATCAATCCTTAAGCTCATAGTTAAGCTTTTGTGCTCTATTTACCCTCCCTTAAAGGACTTCAGGCTTCCCCAGATCGTTGAGGAAATTGAGAGAATGCTCCTTGACGAGCTTGACCTTGGAAAGGAAGCCGCCTATATGGAGCTCTTTAGGAAGTTCTCAAAGGAAGAGCCTTCATTTTACGTTCCTGAGGTCTTCTGGGATTACACTTCAAGGAGGTACTTGATATCTGAATTTATCCGTGGGGAGAAGTTGGGAAGTATTGACCTGCCTGAGGAAAGGAGGAAGGAGCTTGCTGAGAAGTTCGTTAGGGCGGTTAACAGAATGGTCTTTGAGCTTGGAGTTTTCCACGGAGACCTTCACCCGGGAAACATATTCCTGCTAAATGACGGTCGCTTTGCATTTGTTGACTTTGGGATAGTTGGAAGGCTCTCTCCTGATACCCTTTACGAGTTCTTCCTCTTTTCCTTGGGGGTTATGAATAGGGACCCAGACCTTATAGTCGGCTCCCTTAGGAGGATAGGAGCCCTTCCGGAGAACCTGAACGAGAAGCTCTTAAAGAGAGAGATTCTCATTTTCCTTGATAAGTACTACAACAAACCCCTTTCTAAGATAGACGCTGAGAAGCTCTTCTATGAGGAGCTCTCAACTGCAAGGAAGTTTAAAATTGTCCTTCCTGAGGAGCTCGTTACTTTAATGAAGACAATAGCCCATACTGAGTCAATAGCAAGGATGATTTACCCCGACTTCAGGCTTCCCCCACTGCTGAAGCCTTATTTGGAGAGGATTGCCCCAAAAGTTCTCCTCTCATTCTTAAAGAGGGCAGGAACTACTCTTTCTATGAACTACGCTCAGCTCGTTGATGAGTTTCCAAATCTCTTAAGGAGCTCTTTAAAGAGGGAGAGGAGGAGTTACAAGGAAATCTTTTGGGGGATGGCCCTTTTGGGCTTCTCAGTTACTCTCGTCTTTTCTCCGAAACTCCTCCTTTTCTACATTCCCACTGTTCTAATCGTAAATAAGCTTTCTAATCGTAAATAAGCTTTCCCGTTAAGGCTATAATTTCTCAAAATTTCTGGAGAAAAGGTATGGCTGTTTATACTGCGATCCTTCACTACCCGGTTTACAACAAGAGCGGTAAGGTTGTAGCTACTTCCCTAACTACCCTTGACATTCACGACATAGCGAGGGCTTCAAGGACCTATGGGGTAAAGCGCTACTACGTAGTTCAGCCAATAGAGAACCACCTTTGGCTTGCAAACAAACTCCTCTCTTTCTGGCAGGGTGGTCACGGAAGGGAGTATAACCCAAAGAGGTGGGAAGCCTTAAAGATAGTTAAAGCTGTTCCTTACTTTGAAGATGCCTTAAGTCACATTCTGGAAGTTGATGGAGTAAGACCGAAAGTAGTTGTTACCACTGCAAGGAAGAGGGAAAACGCTATCTCCTTCTCTGGGTTAAGGGAGAAGATTGAAAGGGGAAAGGACTTAATAATCTGCTTTGGAACCGGGTGGGGATTGACTGAGGAGTTTATGGAGAGTGCAGACTACGTTTTAGAACCGATTGTCGGTCCTACCGACTACAACCACCTTTCAGTTCGCTCTGCTGCTTCAATAATCCTTGATAGACTTTTAGGAAGGTAGGGGGCAATCTGCCCCCTATAATTACTCTTTTTCCTTATACTCCCACTTTCCGGTTGTCAAATACTTGTGGATTGACCTTGATGCAATTTGGGCGTGCTTTATCGCAGTTACTACCAAGTCTCCTCCGTTAACTACGTCTCCACCTGCCCAGATTCCCTCAACGTTTGTCCTAAACTCTTCATCTACAGTTGAAAGGTTGTTCCACTTATCAATCTTAAGTCCTTCAACGTCTTTATAGGCAACTGGGTTATTTCCCTGACCAACGGCAAATACTACGACGTCACAGGGTATCTCAAACTCGCTTCCCTCAATCGGTTCAACTTTTGGTCTTCTACCTTCCTGTGGAATCAGTTTCATCTTTATGCACTTGATTGCCTTAACCTTTCCTTCCTCATTTCCTATAACTTCAATAGGCTGAGTTAGCCAGTTTATCTTAACTCCCTCTTCCTCAAGCATCTCCCACTCGTCTTCCCTTGCAGAGGATGAGTCTTTGGTCCTCCTGTAGACTATCTCTACCTCATTTCCAAGCCTTACTGCTACAATTGCACAGTCTACAGCTGTAAAGCCTCCTCCGACAACTACTACCCTCTTACCTTGAGGGAGTTCTACCTCTCTATCAGGTGCAAGGAGGGGATGGACCTCTCCAGTATTAACTTTCATTAGAAAGCCGATTGCCGAATAGCACCCTTTTAGGTCTGCTCCGGGAATCTTCATCTTCTTTCCCCTTCCTGAACCTACTGCTATAAAGACAGCGTCAAAGTTCTTCCTTATTTCATCTAGACTAATATCCTCTCCTACAACCGTATTTGTCTTTACCTCAACTCCTAGGTTCAGTATCAGGTTTATGTCCCAATCAAGGGCCTCTCTTGGAAGTCTGGGCTCAGGAATTCCGTACCTCATAACTCCACCAAGGTAAGGCAGGGCTTCAAAGATCGTTACTCTATGTCCCTTCTTTGCTAAGAAGTACGCAGCTGAAAGGCCTGCAGGTCCTCCACCTATTATGGATACCTTTTTTCCTGTGTCTTCACACTCTTTCTCATCAACCCAGCTGTTTCCGTACATTCTCACGTTATCTGCTATGAACCTTTCAAGGCCGCCTATGGCCACCGATTCCCCGTCTTTTCTCCTTAAGAGAATACAGCTACTTTCACACAGTCTCTCCTGAGGACAAACCCTCCCACACACGGAGCTAAAAGGGTTTCTCTCCCTCAAGATCTTATATCCCTCTTTAACCCTCTCTTTTTGAATTGCTTCAATCCACTCAGGTATTCTGCTGTTTACAGGGCATGAGTCCATGCACGTTGGAGTTTTACAGAGCAGGCACCTTATGGACTCATCCTTTGCAGCTGTGTGGCCGTAGCCTAGAACGTACTCGTTGAAGACCCTCTTTCTAACGTTTGGTGGAAGAACCGGCATTGGCATCCTGTCCATCCATCTGTCAAGCCTTTTCTTCATTACCTTCCTCCTGGAAGTTTTATAGCTAAATTTTACAAACTTGTTAAAAATTTGTAAAAAAGTTCTAAAATCTTTGTTACTTTATAATAGAATTAATAAATCAATGAATCGTGTTAAGATACTCAGGAAATTTGCAAAACTTGAGGTGTGCAATGTACAGGATTGTTGAGAAGAGGGAATTGGCAAAGGGGGTTGACGAGTTCGTTGTTGAGGCTCCTGAAATTTCAAGGAAGGCTAAGCCCGGCCAGTTTGTAATCGTTAGAGTCGTTTCTAGAGGGGAGAGGATTCCCCTTACGATTGCCGATGTTGATCCAGAATCGGGAACCGTTACTCTAATGGTTCAAAGGGTCGGTAAGAGTACTTACCACCTTTCCTGTTTTGAGGAAGGAAACTCCCTGAGGGATATAGTCGGTCCCCTTGGAAAACCTACTGAAATAAAGAAGTGGGGACACGTTGTTGCAGTAGGTGGAGGCCTTGGCCTTGCTCCGATTCACCACATATGTAAGGGAATTAAGGAGGCTGGTAATAGGTTAACGGTAATTATGGGCTTTAGGAGTAAGGATTTGATCTTCTGGGAAGATAGGATGAGGTTGATGGCGGATGACCTTATCATTACAACTAACGATGGTTCTTACGGTAAGAAGGGGCTGGTTACCGATGCTTTAAAGGAGGTTATTGAGAAGGATAAAGTAGATGCGGTTATATGTGCCGGGCCTGTTCCTATGATGAAGGCTGTTGCGGAGTTGACCAGGCCTTACGGAATTTACACAGTTGCTTCTCTTAATCCGATTATGGTTGACGGAACCGGAATGTGCGGTGCCTGTAGGGTTACTGTTGGGGGAGAAGTAAAGTTTGCGTGCGTTGATGGTCCTGAATTTGACGCCCATCAGGTTGACTTTGATGAGCTTATGAACCGGTTAAGGATGTTTAGGGACAAAGAAGAAATTGCCATGAGAAGGTTCCAGGAAAAACACTGTGGTTGTGGAGGGAAGTAGTAGTGGCTAAAAAGGAGATAAGGAAGGTTAGAGTTCCCGTTCCTGAGAGGGAGCCTTTAGAGAGGATAAAGGATTTTAAGGAAGTTAAGATTGGCTACAGCCCTCAGCTTGCAGTTGAAGAGGCAAAGAGGTGTCTTCAGTGTCCCCACTCTCCGTGCGTTGATGCCTGCCCCGTTAACGTTCCTATCCCTCAGTTCATAAAGCTCATAGCTGAGGGGAAGTTCGTTGAAGCTGCAAGGAAGATTAAGGAAGAGAATATAATGCCCTCTGTTTGTGGTAGGGTTTGCCCTCAGGAGATTCAGTGTGAGGGGGCCTGCGTCGTTGGTAAGGTTGGAGATCCTGTAGCAATTGGAGCCCTTGAAGCCTTCGCAGGAGACCACGAGGCAAGCGTTGGCTACGAGAAGTTTGAGATAAAGGAAAAGAGCGGAAAGAGGGTTGCCGTTGTAGGCTCCGGCCCTGCCGGTATAGCCTGTGCTGCAGACCTATTGAAGTACGGCCACGAAGTTGTAATCTTTGAGGCCCTCCACGAACCTGGGGGAGTTCTAATCTATGGAATTCCTGAGTTCCGCCTGCCGAACGAGACTGTCCAGAGGGAACTGGAGTTCTTAAAGGAGATGGGGGCAGAGATAAGGCTTAACTTTGTTGTCGGAAAGACTGCTACTATCTATGAGCTTTTGGAAGAGTTTGATGCCGTCTTTATAGGTTCGGGAGCCGGACTTCCATACCTTTTAAACGTTGAGGGAATCAACCTTAATGGAATTTACTCGGCAAACGAGTTCCTAACGAGAGTTAACCTTATGAGGGCTTACGAGTTTCCAGAGTACGATACTCCCGTCTTTACAGGTAAGAGGCTTGCAGTGATAGGCGGTGGTAATACGGCGATGGACGTTGCAAGGACTGCTGTAAGGCTTCCTGATACTGAGGAGGTTTACGTAGTTTATAGGAGAAGTGAGAAGGAGATGCCTGCAAGGGTTGAGGAAGTTCGCCACGCTAAGGAAGAAGGGGTTATCTTCAAAACTTTAACTTCTCCTTTAAGGTTTGTCGGTGAAGAGGGTTGGGTTAAGGGAATTGAGTGTATAAAGATGGAGCTCTCAGAACCCGACGAGTCGGGAAGGAGGAAGCCGGTTCCAATTCCCGGAAGTGAATTTATCCTTGAGGTTGACTCTGTTGTTATAGCAATTGGTCAAGGGCCTAACCCTGTTGTTGTTGATGGCGTTAAAGAGATTAGGAGGGGGAAGAAGGGAGAGATCATCGTTGACCCAGAAACCTTTATGACAGACCTTCCTGGGGTCTTTGCCGGTGGTGATGTGATAAGGGGAGGATCAACGGTTATCGTTGCAATGGGAGACGGAAGGAAAGCTGCTAGGTCAATTCATAAGTACTTAACTCAAGGTTATAATTCCTCCTCCACAAAATGAGAGGAGAGGTGAAATGCCAAAGGTAATACTTGTTAGACACGGTAAGACCGTTTGGAATGCGGAAGGTAGGTATCAAGGAAAGATGGACATACCCTTGAACGAGGAGGGAAGGGAACAGGCAAGGAAAGTTGGGGAAGCTCTAAAGGATTTCCCCGTTAAGGCTGTCTATTCAAGCCCTCTTTCAAGGTGTAAGGATACTGCATCTGAAATTGCAAAGCACCACGGTTTAGAGGTTCAGGTTAAGGAGGGCTTTAAGGAGATTGACCACGGCCAGTGGGAAGGAATGCTTGCAAGTGAAGTTGAGGAGAAGTATCCAGAACTTTTAAAGCTCTGGAGGGAGAAGCCAAGTCAAGTTAAAATGCCGGAAGGGGAATCTTTAAAGGATGTTTACGATAGGGCTGTAAAGGCCTTTGAGGAAGTTGTTAGTAAACACTCAGATGAGGATTTGATTGTTATAGTCGGTCACGATGCTACCAACAAAGTCCTTATGTGTTACCTCCTTGGAACAGACCTTGATAAGTTCTGGGCATTTAAGCAGGCAAACTGTGGAATTACGGTTCTTGAATATCACCCCGAGACTAAGAAGGTTATTGTTCACGTTGCAAACGCTACAGGTCACCTTGGAAAGGAAATAGACTTTGAGGTTCAAAAGTCCCTCTAAGCTTTTAGACCTTAAGGAGGAGTTTGGGGAGCTCTTAACCGGAACTTTCGTAGAGAGGTTAAATCGCTTCGTTGTGCTAGTGAAGATAGGGGGCGAGCTTAAAAAAGCTCACCTTTCAGATACGGGGAGGTTGAGGGAGCTCCTAACCCCTTCCTCTCCTCTCCTCCTTGCTCCAAACCCCAAGGGGAAGCTTGACTGTAAAGTTGTTGCCGTTAAGAAGTCTGATGAGTGGATCTTAATAAACACTCAGGTTCACTCAAAGATTGCTCAAAAACTGATAGAAGAGGGTTACTTAGGCTTTAGACCTAAAGAGGTCTTAAGGGAAGTTAAGGTAGGAAAGAGCCGAATAGACTTTTTAATTGATAAGGACTTCTACCTTGAAGTTAAAGGGTGCAATTTGGTAGTTAACGGAACCTGCTTATTTCCCGATGCTCCAACAGAGAGGGGAAGGAAGCACCTTGAGGAGTTAATTGCGCTTAAAAGAAAGGGCTACAGGGCGGGAGTTCTCTTCTTGGCCTTTAGGAGGTGTTCAGAGCTCCGTCCAAACTCAAAAACAGACCCTGCCTTTAGCGAAGCTTTTGAGAGGGCCAAAGCTTCAGGGGTAGAGTTCTTTGCCTTTAACCTTTCCCTTCACCCTCTAAGCGGTGAAGTTAGAGTTGTTGGGGAAGTTCCCGTTTGACGTAGAAGACTTGCCATCTGAGGACTACTGGTATATTATTCTCAACCCAGATGCTCCATCTCTCCCTCCTCTAAATTTGGGCTGCCCCCTGGGGTGGGGGCTCTTTTAACCTTCGTTAGGTTCTGAGAGCTCCGTGAGTTTCCCTTCTTTAAACAGGCTAACTGCTTCATCAAGGAACTTAACTACCGTTGGGACTAAGTAAACCTCTATTCCTGCAACGTTCTTTAGTTTGTCAAAGGCACCTGCTCCAATCTCTTTAACTAAAACGGCTTTGACGCCCTTTTCTTTCAGCATTTGGGCAATTTGCATTCCCCTTCCCCTTTGAACGTTGTTTGCTGGATTTTTCACAAATTCAACTTCTCCCGTTTCTGTATCAACAATCGCAAAAAGGTTTGATTTTCCAAAGTGAGCGTTTATTAATCTCCTTCCTTTAACTTCAGTTTCAAGGACGGGAACTGCTACCTTCATTTTAGCCTCCTAATTTAATTCTTAAATTCAAATTTAATCTCTATTTAAATAATGTCCTTCTTTTGATTTAGGTCAAGGATATTTCAGCTACCTCCATTTAAACTAGAAAGTGCAAACAGAAATTTCAGGAGGTAAAGATGTTCGGATTCTTCAAAAAAGGCGAGAACAACGAAAAGAAGCCGGAAGGCCTTTCTAAGGAGATAGGCATTAAGATGCCCTCTTTCCACGAAAGCGTTAACTACATGTACACCAAAGTTAGAGAGGCGGGCCTTTCAAACGTTGCAGACAGATTTGAGGCAATGGAACAGGTAAGGTGTAAGTTCTGTAAGGAAGGGGTTTCATGTCAACTCTGTTCAATGGGTCCCTGCCGTATAACTTCAAAGACTCCCAGAGGAGTTTGTGGTATTGATGCCCACGGTATAGTTATGAGGAACATGCTCATTAAGGCCAACATGGGACTTGCTGCCTATACCTACCACTGTAGAGAGGCCGCCCTTACTCTCCTTGAGACTGCAAAGGGTAACACAGTTTATGAGATTAAGGATCCTTCAAAGATAGACGCCCTGGCTCAGGTTTTAGGAGTTGATACTTCACTTCCTCTTGATAAGAAGGCAGAAGCTGTTGCAGAGGGGGTTTTAAAGAGCTTAGCGGAGAATAAAACCTCTGTTTTCGTAGAGAAACTAGCTCCTGAGAGCAGGAAGGAGGTCTTTAAAAGGTTAGGTATTATGCCTAAAGGACCGATGAACGAGCTTGTTGACTCTGTTGCCCGCTCAATGACAAACATTGACGGAGATTATATCAGCCTAGCCCTTGCAGCATTGAGGAACGGTGTTGCTTCAGCCTTTGGAGCTCTCGTTCCCCTTGAAATGATTCAAGATGCCCTCTACGGAACTCCAAACCCTCACGAGTGTACAGTTGACTTTGGCGTTCTAGATCCAGACTACGTTAATATTCTCCCAAACGGTCACGAACCTTTTGTGGGAATGGCACTCGTTAAGCTGGCTCAGGATGAGAAGTTCCAGCAAATGGCCAGGGAAGCAGGAGCTAAAGGGCTTAAGATTGTAGGTTCAATTGAAACGGGTCAGGAGATGATGGCCCGCTTAGAGTGTGGTGATGTCTTTGCAGGTCTTACTTCCAACTGGATTTCAATTGAGTACTTCCTTTCAACAGGTGCCGTTGATGCATTCGTTATGGATATGAACTGTTCCCTTGCAAACCTAAAGGAGTATGCTGATAAGTACAACTTTAAGCTTATTGCTGTTTCAAACATTATCGGCGTTCCAGGTTCCATAAGACTTGAGTATGAACCTGGAAATGAATCTAAGATTGCTGAGGAGATAATTAAGATAGCGATTGAGAACTTCAAGGAGAGGAGAAATAGGCAGAAGGAAGACGTTAGCAGGTTTAGGCAGAAGGCCATCGTTGGATTCTCTGCTGAAGCTATCGTTAATGCCCTTGGTGGTTCCCTTGATCCCCTACTTGAGGTTATTAAGAACGGTGATATTAAAGGAGTTGTTGCCCTTGTTAACTGTACTTCCCTCGGAAACGGTCCCCAGGATTCAATGACGGTTCAGATTGCCAAGGAGCTTATAAAGAGGGATATCCTAGTTATCGGTGCAGGTTGTGGAAATGCCGGTTTACAGAAGGCCGGTCTTGAAACTCTAGAGGCAGTTGATAAGTATGCAGGGCCGAAGTTAGCAGGAGTTTGTAAGGCTTTAGGAATTCCGCCGGTTCTCTCTTTTGGTACTTGTACAGATACCGGAAGGATTATTATGACGGTTGTTGCAATTGCCAACGCCCTTGGGGTAGACCCGTCACAGCTTCCTGTTGCTGTTACCGCACCTGAATACATGGAGCAGAAGGCTGTTATTGACGGTTTTTCAGCCGTTGCTATGGGACTTTACACCCACATCTCTCCCGTTCCACCAGTTACAGGTTCTGATAAGGTTGTTAAACTTTTAACCGAAGAAGTTGAGGGACTTACAGGCGGTAAGATTGCCGTTGGTGATGACCCGGTTCAGGCTGCAGACGGAATTGAGGAGCATATAATGAAGAAGAGAGATCTCCTTGGAATATAGGGATATTATCTCCTATCTCCCTCCCGTAGCTATCCCCTCCTCCTGGAGGGGATTTTTAAATTAGGAGGAAGGGTGTCAAGAAAGAGAGAGAAAGAAACTATTAGGAAGATGGTTGAAATTTACTGTTGGAAGAAGCACGGAAGTAAAAAGGGGGAGCTCTGCCCTCAGTGTCAAAACTTACTGAACTACGCCTATCAAAGGTTAGATAACTGTCCCTTTGGAGATAGAAAGCCCACCTGTAAAAAGTGCCCCATCCACTGCTACAGCCCCTCAATGAGGGAGAAAGTAAGGGAGATTATGCGCTTTAGTGGACCGAGGCTCTTAATTTACGACCCTTTTGGGTGGATAGTTCATGAGCTTAGGGAGAAACTACCTGTACTAAAAGGATAGTTCCCTCAGTGCCTGGGGCTTTTTAATCTTTATTCTGTTCCTATCCTTTTCAATAATTCCCATCTCTTTAAGTTTGCTGAGCATTCTGGAAACCGTCTCTTTTGTAAGTCCTAACTCCATGGCTGCAAGGTTTGTACTGAACTCTACCTCCTGCCCCTCCTCCTCAGATTTCCTCAGTATGTATGAGGAGATCTTTGAAAGGGCGTTTTTAAGAGATAGGCTCTCTATAACGTTAGTTAGATAAACGAGCCTCTGTGCCATTACAGACATTAGCTTCATTCCTATTTCCGGATCCCTCTTTATGAGGGATAGGAAATCCCTCCTTGGTATTAGGATAACTTCAGAGTCTTCAATAGCTTCTGCCCATGCCGGAAAGTTCTTTCCGGTAAAACTTGCTGCCTCTCCAAACATGGTTGGCTTGTCAAAGATTCTTATTATCTGCTCCTTACCTCTTGAGGTTTTATAGACTTTTACTTTCCCCCTCTTTAGAATGAAGAAGTATTCGCCTTTTTGAAATGGAGAGAAGATAGTTTGGTTCTTTGTGTACTTCTTCACTAAGGATATTGAGGTAATCTCTTTAATCTGTTCCTGGGATAGTTCTGAAAAGAGGGGTACTTCTCTTAGGAGCTCCATCTTCTCTCCTAGGAAATTAATCTGGAATGGCTCCAATCTCCTTCAAAAAGAGCTCTGCAACTTTTAGGTCTTCGGGAGTTGTTATCTTTAAGTTCCTGTAGTCTCCAGGAATAGATATAACAGTGTATCCGTACCTCTCAAGGAGCGCTGCGTCATCTGTTGCAAAGAAGTCCTCTTTCTCAGCCCTTTTATGGCACTCTAGAAGAACTCTGAACTTAAAGAGCTGAGGAGTTTGAACCAGAATTAGCTTATCCCTGTTTAAAGTCCTTTTAACGATAAAATCTCCAGGTTCTAGTGGTGATTCCACCTCTTTAACCGTTTCCTTCGGCTTTACTCCTAGAACTATACCGTCTGACTGGTAGTCTGAAAGGGCTATCACCATGTCACTTATAGTTGAAAGCTCTATTACCGGCCTTACTCCATCGTGAACGATAACCTCTTTTGGAGAGAACTCCTCTGCTGCAAGAAGTCCTCTGTATACTGAGCTTTGTCTCTCCTTCCCTCCGGGAATTACCCTAAGGAGTTTTGGGAACTTTTCCTTTAGCTCTTCTCCTCTCTTTAAATCCTCCTGAGGGAGAACTAGTATTATCCCGTCTATCAGGTCACTCTTGTTGAGAACCTTTAAGGGATACTCTAGGATCTCTCTACCGCCTATTTTGAAAAACTGTTTCTTCCCACCGAACCGCCTTCCTATTCCGGCAGCCGGCACTACTGCAACTCTCACTTTACTACCTCTTTCAACCTTCCAAAGATTATCTTTCCTGCTGAAGTTTGGAGTATGTTGTTTACTGCTACTTTAACTTTGTGTCCTATAAGGTGCTTTGCGTTATCAACAACTACCATTGTTCCGTCGTCAAGGTAGCCAACAGCCTGGTTTTTCTCTTTCCCTTCCTTTACTAGGAAAATTACGAGTTCTTCTCCAACTGCCACAACCGGTTTAAGGGCATTTGCAAGGTCATTAATGTTGAGTATCTCTACCCCCTTTATTGTTGCCACTTTGTTTAAGTTGTAGTCTGTTGTTATGAGTTTTGCCTTTAGCCTCTTACACAGTTCTACGAGTTTTGTATCAACTTCTTTAATCCACGGAAAGTCCCTTTCGTAGATTTCAACTGGAGGTTTCTCTAAAGTCCTGATCTTAGTAACTATCTCAAGACCCTTTTTCCCTTTAGTTCTCACCAGCGGGTCTGTTGAGTCTGCAAGGTTCTGGAGTTCTTCAAGGACGAACCTTGGAACTATTATTTTTCCCTCTATAAAGCCGAGTTTTGCAATTTCGTACACCCTTCCGTCTATTATTGCACTTGTATCAAGGACTTTAGGTGTACAGTAGAGGGAGCTCTCCTCCTTCAAAATTTCCGTTAAGGGCTTTTTCCTCCCTATTTCAACGGCAAGCAGTCCAAAGAGGTATGGAAGAGTTATAAAGAGAATTTCCTGAAGGTAGGGGAAGTTTGTAAATAGAGAGTAGAGGGAAAGGGTTATACCCTTTGCAAGCCAAAGGCCTAGGAAAAATCCGGCTGAAAAGAGGAGTATTAGTTTAACAGAGATTTTCTTCCTCAGGATGAACTGATAGAGGAGGAAAGCTGCAGCTGTTATGAAGATTCCGAGGATTAGAGACTGGGTTAAGGTGAAGCCATAGTTTTTGAAGATTATTAGGTAGATTACAATAAGGGCTAGGAAGAAGGCCCCAATAATTTTACTCACGACTTCTTAACCTCTCTGAGGATTTTCCTTATTTTCTGCTTTACTTTCCTTACAGGTTCTCCCAGTGAAAGGGCAATTTCCTCAGAGAGTTTATTGAAAGCTTCCTCAAACATCCTCTTTTCAGAGTAGGAGAGCTCTTTATCCTTAGAACGGTAGGAAAGGTTCCTTACTACCGTGGCAAGCTCTTTAATGTCCCCGGTTTTTAACCTATCAACGTTAAGTCTGTGTCTTACCGTCCACTTTTCACTTATACCTTTTGGAACCTCAGAAAGGTAGTTGAATATCTCCTCTATTTCCTCCTCAGAGAGTACCGGCCTTATTCCGCTACTTTCAGTTCCGGTTTCAGGAACTAGAATTGACATGTTCTTTCCAACTAAGTTAATTCTGTAGTAAAGTATCTTTCTCCCCCCTATTTCCCTTTCCTCCATCCCTTCAATTATTCCTACTCCGTGGGGGGGATATGCCACTTTGTCTCCTACTTTAAACATATCTGCTCCTAATGCGGTTTTCTAACTGGTACCTCCCCTTTCTTAGGTTCTCCGTAAGGGATTGGAATGTACTGGACTGAAGGCTGACCTACCGGTTGGTAGTAGAGCTCCATAAGGTCGTAAACCTCTTTTGGAACGTCGGTTGAAACGTTTAGCCCGAGCTCTTTTATTACTTCAACTGTAAGTGGGTAATCGTGGGTCCAGTAGCCTGAAGTTAAAAGTTCGGCAATTTTCTCTGCTTTTTTCTCGTCGTGCCCCTTTTTAGTTAAGATTCTGAAGATTGTGCTCTTCATTTGGACTAAAGCTTTCTCTGCAACGTCTGCAAGTATTAAAGTTTCATCCTTAATGCTTCCCTTACCTTCCTGATACTTTTCCTTAACTGCTTTTACTATTGAAGGTGCAGGAAACTGGCCAAGTTGGGGGTCTAGTGGTCCCAAGACGGCGTTTTCATCCATTACTATTTCATCTGCGGCAAGGGCTATGAGCGTTCCACCGCTCATGGCGTAGTGGGGGACTATTACCCTTACTGGGGCTTTATGTTTAGCAAGGGCCGATGCTATCTGGGTTGCTGCAAGGGCAAGTCCTCCAGGTGTGTGAATTATGAAGTCTATGGGCATATCGTCTGGAGTCATTCTTATTGCCCTAAGGACCCTTTCAGAGTCCTCAATTGTTATGAACCTTACAAGTGGAAATCCCATAAGGGCAAGGCGTTCCTGTCTATGAATCATCGTTATTACTCTTGATTTCCTCTTCTTTTCAATATCCCTTATGAGCCTTAACCTTGCCCACTCAAGGTTTTTCTGCTGGAAGAGGGGCCAGAGGGAGAAGAAGATGATTAGGAGCCAGAATATGTCAAAGAAGCTAATTCCCGGTGCAGGTGCTGGTTGAGCCATAGTAACTCCAGTTTAGGATTTATATACGATTTTACCATTATAGATGGTAAACTTCACTCTTCCCTTTAACTTCCAGCCTAGGAAGGGGCTGTTTTTACTCTTTGAAAGGATTAACTCTTCTGTAAATGTGTACTCCTCGTCTGGGTCAAAGATTGTAATGTTTGCTCTGCTTCCCTCTTTCAGGTTTCCTATATCCCTCTTCCTAATAATCCTTGCAGGGTTAGTTGATAGCTTCTCAACCATTTGGGAGAGTGTGAGGTAGCCTTCCCTAACTAGGTTTAGGGATAGGGGTAGAAGGGTCTGGAATCCGATTATCCCAAAGGGAGCGGCGCAGAACTCAACGCTCTTTTCGTCCTCCGAGTGGGGAGCGTGGTCTGTTGCTATTGTATCTGCAGTACCGTTTTTTAAAGCTTCTCTGCAGGCTGAAAGGTCCTCTTTATCCCTTAAAGGTGGGCACATCTTTGCATTTGTATCAAACTCCTTTACTGCCTCTTCAGTTAGTGTAAAGTGGTGGGGAGTTATCTCACAGGTAACTCTTACTCCATTCTTTTTAGCCTCTTCTATGGCCTTTAGAGCTCCCTTTGTGGAGACGTGACAAACGTGGATGTGGGCACCTGTTAGTTTTGCCACTATTAGGTCTCTAACAGTTCCTATCTCTTCTGCTTCCTTAGGCATTCCCGGAACGCCGAGGAGACTTGATAAGTAACCCTCATTCATATGGCCGCCGGCAGAGAGAGTCTTATCCTCTGAGTGGGTAAATACGGGAATTCCTAGGCTCCTAGCGTAGTCCATTGCGTTCCTTAAAACTCTGCTATCCCTTGGAGTCTCTCCATCGTCCGAGATGGCAACTATTCCCGCCTTTACCATTAATCCTATCTCTGCAAGCTCCTCTCCTTTTAAGCCTTTCGTTATAGCTCCTACCGGAAAGACGTCACAGAGGCCAACTTCCCTTGCCCTTTCAATTATATACCTTGTAACGGAAGGGTTATCGTTAACCGGCTGGGTGTTTGCCATGCAGCAGACTGAAGTTATTCCGCCGGCAACTGCAGCGTTTGACCCGCTCTCTATGTCCTCCTTCCACTCCTGACCAGGCTCCCTTAAGTGGGAGTGAAGGTCTATTAAACCGGGAGTTAAAATTAGGCCGTCTAAATCAATTACCTGGGAGGCTTCTACTTTATCTATCCTTTCTGAGATCTTCACTATCCTTCCGTTCTCTATGAGGATTTTCCTTCTACCCTCTATCCCTTGAGAAGGGTCAATAACTTTAGCTCCCCTTATTAAAAGCCTCATTTAGCCTCTCCAACTTTTTGTTTGTGGCACCTTGAGCAATTTTTGGGATCCTTTGCACTGAAGGCTTTGCTGCCGTTGTGGCAAGCTCCGCAGAATTTACCTTCCCATATGTCTTTCATGGTGAACTTATCCGCTCCAAACTTCTTCTTAAAGAGTTTCGGGTGGCAGTAGGAGCAGTGCTGTTTTTTTACCTTTACGTGGTAAACGTGGCTGAATGTAACGTTTCCGTTTTCGCTTTTAAAGATTAAATCCTTATTTAAAACTCCACCCTCAAAACAGCCTGCTAAAAGGGTGGCAAGTGTGAGGATACCTATCGTTATTTTCCTTTTCATTGAATTTCCTCCCTTAACTTTTCAAGCCTTCCGCACAGGAGGGAGAGGACTACCATCCTTACCGAAAGTCCCATTTCAACCTGAGGGAAGATTAAAGACCTCTTACTGTAGGCTACATCTCCCGTTATTTCAACTCCCCTGTTAAAGGGGCCTGGGTGGAGGATTACGGTTCCCGGTTTTAACTCTTCTAACTTTCTCCTGTTTATTCCAAAGAGCTCTGAGTACTCCCTAACAGAGGGGAAGGTTTTCTTTGCATTTTGCCTCTCTAGCTGAATCCTTAAGAGAATTACCGCGTCTGAAATTTCCTTTACCTCTTCAAAGGAGTTTAACCTCTTTACTCCAAGGGCTTCAGGGACTCTGGGCATCATTGGTGATGGGCCGTAGATGAATACTTCTGCTCCTAATTCCCTTAAAAGTATGGCATCTGAGCGGGCAACTCTGCTGTTTGCAATGTCTCCAAGTATTGTTACTCTCTTTCCCTCTAAAGAACCAAAGTGTTCTGTTAAGGTTGCACAGTCAAGGAGCGCCTGAGTTGGGTGCTGGTGTCTTCCATCTCCTGCGTTAACTATTGAAGCCTCTACGAACTTCTGTGCTAAAAAGGGAGCTCCCTCGCAGGGGTGCCTTAAGATGATTATATCTGGGTGCATCATGTCAAGGTTTTTAACAGTGTCAATTAGGCTTTCTCCCTTCTTTACAGAGCTAGCTGACGTTGAGATGTTTATAACGTCTGCAGAGAGGAACTTCCCGGCCTTCTCAAATGAGGAGCGGGTTCTTGTTGAAGGTTCAAAGAAGAGGTTTACAACGCACTTTCCCCTCAGGACGTTGAACTTCTTCCTTCCTTCCCTCAGTGCTTTTCTAACCGAGAGGGCGGTTAGGTAAATTTCGTTAAAGAGCTCCCTGCTTATCTGGTCGGCGGAAAGGAGGTTCTTCATCTAAACCCTCTCAAGGCTTTTTGCAACCAGTTTAATAGCTTCCCTTACTTCAACAGCCAATCTGTGGGCTTCAAGACCTTCACACTCTGCAAGTTCCCTTGCAGGTCCAGATACCCTATTAAACCCTTCCTGGCTTACGTAGAGAACTGATGAGCGCTTAACGAAGTCGTAAACTCCTAAAGGAGAGAAGAACCTGGCACTTCCTCCGGTTGGTAAAACGTGGTTTGGCCCTAAGACGTAATCCCCTAAGCTTTCACAGGTATGGTGGCCTAAGAAGATTGCTCCTGCGTGCTTTATGTAATCAAGAAGGGCAAAGGGTTCCTTTGTTGCGACCTCAAGGTGTTCTGGAGCTACTTCGTTTGCAACTTGGCAGGAGTGGTAAACGTCTCTAGTTAGGAAGACTGTTCCAAAGTTTTCTATTGACTTTTGAGCTATTTCTTTTCTCTTTAACCTTTTAAGTTTTTCATGGACTGCTTTTACAGTCTCTTCTGCTATACGGTCATCGTGGGTTACTAGGAAGGCTCCTGCAAGTTCGTCGTGTTCTGCCTGTGAAAGGAGGTCTGTTGCAACCCAGTCTGGGTTTGCAGTTTCATCTGCTATAACGAGGATTTCACTTGGGCCTGCAACCATATCAATGTCAACGGTTCCAAATAAGAACTTCTTTGCAAGGGCAACGAAGATGTTCCCCGGACCAACTATCTTGTCAACTTTTGGAATAGTTTCCGTCCCAAACGCTATTGCTGCTACTCCGTGAGCTCCTCCTACCCTGTAGATTTCGTCAACTCCAGAAAGCTTTGCAGCTACCAGGGTATATGGGTTAACTTCAAGGGAGCCTACTGCCGGGGTTATCATTACTACCCTTTCAACCCCTGCAACTTTCGCAGGAACGACGTTCATAACTACTGAGGAGGGATACGCGGCTTTCCCTCCAGGAACGTAGACTCCAACCTTTTCAAGGGGGGTTACTTTCTGACCGAGGACTATTCCTGGCTCCGTTACGAAGTATGAGTTCTCTTTCTGGTGCTGGTGGAACTTCTCTACCCTTTCAACGGCAAACTTTAAGGCTTCTACAACCTCTTTGGGAACTTTCTTAAAGGCCTCCTCTACCTCTTTCTCTGATACCTTTACGTTTTCAGGAGTTAAATCAACTTTATCAAACTTTTTGGCGTAGGAGAAAACGGCACTGTCTCCGTAGTTTCTAACGTTCTCTATTATCTCAAGGACCGACTGGGCGAACTTACTTTCAAGGCCTTGTCCTCTGTTCTTTATCCTTAGGAGTTCCGGCTCCCTCTCCCAACCTTCTTTCCTCAGGTTAACTACTTTCATACCTCTTCTCCTGCTTTAAAGTTGAGAGAATTATAGCAGGGTTAGAAGCTGCTAACCTTTTCAGCTTGGTAGATTATTTCTTCAATAGTTTTTGGTTTTGAAATGAAATAACCCTGAAGGAAATCAATGCCTTCTTTTTTTAGGATTTCTGCTGCTTCCGGTTCTTCAACAAATTCTGCAACAGTTTTGATTCCAAGGTTCTTAGAAAGGGAACCTATGGCTTTTACTACGTTTCTTGTGAATTGACTTGATGAGATTTTTTTAGTGAAAGAGCCATCAAGTTTTAGTACTTCAAGAGTTCTGTTTTCTGCAAGGTCTATTACTAGTTTAAACGAAGAATAACCGCTTCCAAAATCATCAATTGCGAACTTAAGGTTAGGATATTTTTTTGAAATTTGTTTAAGTTCACAAGCATTTTCAAGGAGTCTCTGCTCAGTTATTTCTAAAAAGATGGAAAAGTTTTCCATTTTTTTAAGAAAGTTGTCTAGTTCTTTCAAGAAAGATACTGAGGAAAGGGATTGAGGACTTACGTTTATGAACAAGTTAGTAGTTACTGAAGCTATGAGATCTTTTTGCTCTAAAATTCTTTTAAGAACAATTTTATCTATTTTAGTTATTAAGTTGAATTGATAGATTAAGTCTATAAAAAGCCCGGGAGGTACAAGAGAATCTCCATCCCTTAATCTAAATAGAGTTTCAAGAGCTATTATATTGAAAGTTTTGCTATCGGCTATGGGTTGAAAAACAATTTCTATGTTGTTGTTATTGATTTTACTTGTTATAAATGAGATTTTTCTAAGCTGTTCTTTTTGCCACTTAAATAGTTTTTCAATTCCTTCTTCATTTGTAATAATGAAAACTTGTTTTTCTTCTTTTTTTGCAATCTCTTTTAGCTTAGTTAAGAAATTATTAAGGCGATTTTCAAATCCTTCAAAGCGTTCATCTAATAGGAAACCATAAACTCTAAACGGTGCTTCTATGTCTATTTGCTTTAAAGTTTTTTCTAGCAAAACAGTTAGTTTTTTAATGTCTTTTTCAAATTTCTCCTCTTCAATACCTACTCCTAGAATCAGAAAATTGTGATTAATACCCCTCACTGCTAGGTAATTTTCTTTGTGGCTTTCAAAAAAATTTTGGATTACCTTTTCGGTTTCCTCAAGGATTTTATCCACCTTGGCTTCAGAAAGAGTTCTGTTCAGTTTCTTTAAGTCCGCAAAATCAAGAGCAGCAATGAATTGCTTTGGATAGAATTCTTTTAAATACTCTATTAATTTTATAAAATTAGAATCTCCTCTTGTAAATGCTTGAAAGTAAAGTTCTGCAAGTTTCTGGCTGACTTTTAGTGCTAACTCTTTTAATTCTCCGAATGCTAAGAGTCCTTCGGTATAGTTTTCTTTCTTCAAAAGGATAAAGAAAGCTTTTGCAGCTCTAAATACAGCTTTTTCTAGGTTTTCAAGGTAATCACATAAATAAGCGTTCATGCAGGCCATTATACTCTCGGGGTAGTAAATGCTTGTCTTAAAATCGCTTTCTGTATAACTCTCGAGTGGAAATTTTGATAATTTTTCTCTTCGTACGGACTCAATTATCCTTTCTATGTAATTTGCGTGGGCCCTGTAAAGGGCATACTTTTTAAGTTTGGAGTTCTTTATATCTTCCAATTCCCCAATATTAATTTTTAGGTATTCCTTTGCAATTTCATTTTCCAAATTTTGAAGTTTAGCTTTAATTGTTTTTGTTTCTTCCTTAAAATCTGGAGTTTCCACTGCAATTCCTTTTGCAAGTTCCACTTTGAAATTTTCAATAAATTTTTGAATTACGAAGAAAGGTAGCTTATTTTTAGTTATTTCTTTAATAGCTTCGGAAAGTTCTAGTTCCTTGCTAAGGAATTTTAAAATTACCTTTTTTATATTTTCTATCTGCTTCTCTGAGATTTCTGAATAGCTTATTAGAGAGAGATTTTTTATTAATTCTTCACTTGCTTTTTGGGCTGATTTCTTTATTAAGTTTTTACTATTCATCCCTTCCCCCTAAAAGAATCATTTAATTTAAGATAATTCTTTTTAAAACCTTTGGAAAGGGGATAGTTGAGATTTAAGAGAGGAATAGGAGGGGATATCCCCTCCTTACAAATTTTAAGAGTAAAGATCTTTTAGTTCAGGGTACAAAGGATGTTTTGTGCAGATTTCAAGAACTTCAGACTTAACTTTCTCAATGACTTTCTCATCGTTAATGTTGTTTAAGACTTCGGCTATAAGCTGGGCGATTCTCCTGGCTTCGTCCTCTTTTACTCCTCTTGTCGTTATTGCAGGAGTTCCAATTCTTATACCGCTTGTAACAAAAGGACTTCTCGTATCAAAAGGAATCGTGTTCTTATTAACTGTAATATTTGCTCTACCAAGGGCTGCTTCTGCCTCTTTTCCTGTTATTCCCTTATCTGTAAGGTCAACCAGCATTAGGTGGTTGTCTGTTCCTCCCGAAACTAGCCTGAAGCCCTGTCTCTGGAGTTCTTCTGCCATTACTTTAGCGTTTTTAACTACCTGCTCTTGATACTTTTTGAACTCTTCAGTTTGGGCCTCTTTAAAGGCAACGGCCTTTGCGGCAATTACGTGCATAAGTGGTCCACCCTGGAGGCCGGGGAAGACGGCCTTGTCTATATCTTTTGCAAACTCCTCTTTACACATTACAACTCCACCCCTTGGTCCCCTCAGTGTCTTGTGGGTGGTCGTCGTTACGAAGTGGCAAGCCTCAATGGGGGAGGGGTGGAGACCTGCTACCACAAGGCCGGCAATGTGGGCAATGTCTGCAAGGAGGAGAGCTCCAACCTCATCGGCAATCTCCCTGAACTTGTTAAAGTCAATAATTCTTGGGTAGGCTGAAGCACCACATATTATCAGCTTAGGCTTGTGCTCCTTTGCGAGCTGGTGCACTTGGTCAAAGTCTATAGTTTCTGTATCCTTCCTAACTCCGTACTGAACTACGTTGAAGTACTTTCCGGTCATGTTGACTGGGGAGCCGTGGGAAAGGTGCCCTCCGTGGGAGAGGTTCATTGAGAGAATCGTATCTCCTGGTTTTAAAACTGCTAAATAAACGGCCTGGTTTGCCTGGGAACCGGAGTGAGGCTGAACGTTGACGTGCTCAGCTTTAAAGAGCTCCTTACACCTCTCAATTGCCAACCTTTCTGCAACGTCAACGCACTCACAACCTCCGTAGTAGCGCTTTCCCGGGTACCCTTCAGCGTACTTGTTTGTTAGAACGCTTCCCTGGGCTTCCATAACTGCTGGGGAAGTAAAGTTTTCAGAAGCAATCAGTTCCAGGTGCTCATTCTGTCTCCTGTACTCACACTTTAAGGCCTCAAAAATTTCAGGGTCAACGCTCTTAAGGTGCTTCATTTAACTATCCTCCGCATTCGTTTTTCTCAATTTCAGATATCTTATTTACTCTCCTTTCGTGTCTTCCTCCTTCAAACGGCGTTTCAATCCACGCCTTCACTATCCTCTTTGCAAGTTCATCCCCTATTACTCTTCCCCCTAAACACAGGACGTTTGCGTCGTTGTGGCGCCTGCTCATTTCGGCTGCGTAAACGTTGTAGCATAAAGCTGCTCTTATTCCTTTAACTTTGTTTGCAGCTATTGATATCCCTATGCCGGTTCCGCAGATAAAGATTCCCCTATCGGCCTCTCCGTTTACTATTCCTTTGGCCGCTTTATAGGCAAAGTCTGGATAGTCAACCGATTCTTCAGAGTAAGTTCCGTAGTCAACGTACTCAATTCCCAGTTCTTCAAGGTAAGATTTAATTACCTCTTTGAGCCTAAAACCTCCGTGATCGCAGGCAAGGGCTATCTTCATCTTCAACCTCCTATTTTGTGGGCTAATTATATCTTTAATTTCTGGAGGTATTGTGATGGACTTTCTCCTTTCCATTGCCGGATTTGACCCGACCGGAGGGGCCGGAATCTTAAGGGACTGTGCAACCTTTCGCCACTTTGGCTTTCTAGGGTGTGCAGTAATAACGGCGAATACAGTTCAGAATACAAAAGGAGTAAGGAAGGTTGATTTCGTTGAAGGTGATTTTTTATTAGAGCAGCTTGACGCTGTTCTTGAGGAAATTCCCGTTAAAGGGGTAAAGTTAGGGTTACCCCACAGAGAAGAAAAGGTAAATCGGAAAATAGCCGAAAGGATAGGTAAATTAGGCGTTCCGGTTGTTTTTGACCCCGTTTTAGCTCCGACCTTTGGGAAGGAGTTCGTTGAGGACTTAAAGACTATAGCTCCTCTAATTGAAGTTTCCACAGTGATAACCCCTAACTACTCAGAATTTAAAAGGCTTGAGCCGTCTTTTGGAGAAGTTTTTAAGGAAAGAGTTCTGGTAGTGAAGGGAGCTCCCAAGGATAAATATAAAGTTGAGGACCTGTTAGTTATTAGTGGGAAGTTGGTTTTAAAAATTGCCCATGAGAAGGATAATAGGATTGTTAGAGGAACGGGATGTACCCTCTCCTCGGCCCTTCTTTCCCTCCTTGCGAGGGGGCTTGGGCCGGGAGAGGCTTTCAAAGAGGCAGTAGAGTTCACTTCACTTTATAGAGAGGAAGCCTTTGAGCTTAGGGATGCCCTCCAGCTCTACCCTTCTTTTTGAGCTCCTGCGCTGCTTCTTCAAGGAGCTTTTTCCCGGCTCCCCACTTTTTCTTTTGTAGTTCTGATATGACCTTCCTCAACTGTTTCCTTGTTTCTTTGCTATTGGCCAACTTACTGGTGCTGAGTAGATAGGTTTCAAAGGGGGAGAGCTCTGCTACCCCGACGCTGGTAAGGTAGAGTTTCTCTTCCCACAGGTGTTGGGAGTTTTCAACTACCTTTTCTATCCTTTCAGCCAGCTTCGGAGCTACCTTTAAGAGTTCCTCCGTGTAAAACTCAGGTTTGTGGAATTTTGAAAGGATAATAGAGGCAAGAGCTGAACTCTGAGGCTCCTTGCCGTACCAGAAGTGGTTTGTAAAGAATAGAAGTGCGTAATACTTATTTGGAGTTAATTCCTCTTCTTTTTTCTCCAGAGTAAAGACCGTAACTACAGGGGAAATCCTTGCCTTCACGCCAAGTTCTGTTAGCACGTCTTTCCCGAGCTCCATTGACCTATTAAAGAGCTTTTCTAAGTCGTCTAAGAAGTTGTAAGGCTCCCTTAGGACCCTGTATATGGCCAGTTTCTCCTCTTTCATCAACTGAGCTTGGGCGCTACCGACTTTTTTGACTGCTCTTTCAACCCTAAGAGACACATCTTTTTCTGGTATAGAACAAATCTCTTGGCAATAAGAGTGAAGTTCCTGGAAAATTCTGGGTAGCTGTCTAGGGTCTTTTATTATTTCTTCTATGGCTTTTCTTTTTTCTTCTTGGCGGTAGCTTGTTCCTTCACCTTCCTTACCGCAGGAACTTCGTCTTAAAACTCCTATTATTGAAGGGTCTGGATAGAGAAGAGCATATCGGTGTTTTAGGAAAGGGTCGATAATAACTTCCTTTGCTTTAAGGAGAAAATCTACATCAATTAATGGAGAAGGGTAAGGGTTGTTCTCCACGACGAGTTCCTCAAAGAGCGCATCGTCTTTTTTAAGATGGTAAATTTTCTTAATCATCGTGTCCTCCCAGTTAAGGTTTTATATAATAAGATTTTTCTTTTTGTCCTTGATTCCTAAGAAAATAAGTTTTTTTACTCTGTAAAGGGGAAGCTGAGAGCGGTAGCAGACGAGCCTTCCCTCTGAAATCTTCCCGGGGTAAATCATGAAAGTTAGGCCGCTCCTGTCCATTATCTTCTTCAGAATGTCAGGGTTTGAGGTTAAGAGGGGTCTAAGGGCTCTGTAGGCTTCCCTGAGCCAATTTTTCCTTCTTCTTCTTCTTGCTGCTCCCCGTCTCTGAATCTTCTTTATTTCTGCATCTTCAAACGATACTTCCTCATACTCGCTTTCGGCTGAGGAGATGTAGGCGCAGCTTAAGAGCTCCTTTTTGAACTTGTCGTAGCTCTTACAGTGATTGGGAAAGTGATTTTCAAAGAGCTCCGAGTAGAGGCCGCTTCCGATTATTGAAGCTACTTCCGCCCCTTCCTGGCTCAAGTGTCCGTTTTCTCCCTTTAAAGAGTTCCACATTAGCTTTTCTGCTTCAGTTTCTCTGCCGGTTAGTAGCCTCTCTACCGCTCCCCTGAGGGCGAAGTTGTTGGGTACGCTATCAAAGTAGATGTGGCTCTCCTCTTCGGGAATTGCCGTTTGGAGGAGGAAGGTAAGGAGCTCCCTTACAGGAACGCAGAGGTTTTTAGTAAGCTCTGTACCGGCATTAAAGAATTCAGCTTTTTTGTCATCTATAAAGTAGAGGGGAACTACAGCTTCAAAGGGAGCTCCTGAAAAAAGGCAGTAGAAGAAGAGCTCTTTTGAGGAGTTTATCTTGTAGGAGTTTACTGTGATATCGCCGTTGTTATTAACCTCTATTTCAATGGGAGTATTTCCCTTTTTTAACCCTGCCAGCCAGGAGCTAACCTCTTCCATAAACTCCCTAGCTTCCTTAAGGTTATTGACTACTTTGAAGCCTACCGGGCTTAAAGAGTTTAGGAATAGGTTGGCTTTTTTGAGAAAGGGCTTCTCACTGCGGCTTATCTCTTCTGGAGCCCCGATAGAGAATTTTACAAATAAGTTTCTTAGGAGTTTGTACTTGGGGTCTATGTAGAGTTCCTTTCCGAGCTTTTCAGCGTTGAGGCATAGTTTTTCCTTCATCTTACCCTCCTTTTATTAGAACTCAACGTCAGTAGTGCGACTAATCTTCAACAGTTTGGAAATTCTCTTTAGGATGTCTGGACTGAGGTGCTTTTTCAGAACCTTGTACTCTGGGGTCTCTAACTTTTTGATTACTCCTTTTTCAACCAAATACTCCAGTACAGTTTTCCCCTCTGAGTTTGTATAGGTAAGTTCCTTCGGAATAGGGTTATCCAAGAAAGGGAGCCTTATGATTGTCAGTTTCCCGTTCTGCTTTTTTATCTTTTCCCCCTGTTTCTTAACGAGCTCTGCAAATATGGTATCTTTAGCTCTACTTTTGAGCTTCTCCGGCTCAGTAAAGAGGGGTTTCTGTGCCTTCTTCTCACTCTCATCGTTGGAGATTAGGGAACGGAGCTCCTCAGGCACAGGCAAGGCAAGTGGCTTTCTGTTAATGTCGTAAATAGGCTCAAAGGAAACGGCCCACCTTACGAAATTCCTATCTATTACCAGCGGTTCGTTTGAGACGTGGGCTGAGAGCTCTGCCGTTATTGCCCTGTTTACCCTTGAAACGATTTCTCCTATTCTCCTTGCACCTAAGTATTCTTTTGCGTTTAGCTCGCTGCATATCAGGGCTATCTCTTCGTAAACATCCTCTTCTAACTTAACTACCTTCCCCAGAAGTATTTCGGGTACTTGAATACTTTGTTGTCTTGCAATCTTTAAGTAATCCTCGTATTCAAGTTCTCTGATGGAGACTTTTACGTTGAGCCTTCCTTTAAGTTCCGGGATTAACTCGTCAACAGAGTGTTCCTGAAAAGCTCCCGCTAATACAAAAGTGATATGGGAAGTGTCCATCGGAGGGTGTTCCTCGTGGGTTACCACCGCTCCTTCAACCATAGTTAAGATAAATTCCTGAAGAGGTCGGTAGAAGCTCTGCTTTTCTCCAGATGTCTCGTTTTGGAGAATTTTGTCAATCTCATCAATAAAGACTATTCCGAATGGCCTCTTTTCAAACTCTTTTTCGTTAATTTCATACTCAAATGAGAGGCCTTTTTCAACTTCGTCAGCTATAAGTTTGATAGCTGAAACACCTTCTTCCAGAACATCCTCCCTCCCTTTATACCTCTTAACAAGGCTCTCCATAACCTCTTTTTCGGAGAAGAAGACTGCTGAGGCCCCGAATTCAAGGGCTGCAATAAATCCTGCCGGAGAGATGTTTGTCTCTTTAAGTATCTGCGTTGCCTTGCTGTAAGTAATAAACCTCTTTTTCCTTTCAGCAATTTTCTCAGGCCATCCCTTCAGCTTGCTTCTGAAGTCAGCTAATACGATTTCTTGAGGGTCCCGACCTTTGTATCCGGTCAATGTGTAGTCAGATATCACGACTTTCACGAAGGGTACCTGGAGTACTGTGCTTATTCTTCTGGCTATTTCTGTTTTTCCACTTCCGGTAGGGCCGTAAAGGAGAATATTGTCCTGTTTTTTTTCTTCCTGCCTGAGGAAGGCTTCAAAATTTCTGCATACTGCAAGGGCGATGTCCCCAATAGCTTTTTCCTGACCTACAATAAACTGACTGAGTTTTTCAGTTATAGTGGTAGTTGCGAACTGAAGCATTACTTCCTCCTTCTGTAGGATTTTGTTTTGTAGGAACTTTCAGCAAGGAGTTCCTTTTCGGTAAGGATTTCTCTAAGGAGCTCCCTTCCTTCGTTTACAGTTTTATCTACCTCATCAAGGTCGGGATTTCTCAGCTTGCTGCCGAACTTCTCAAGGAAGTCTGAGATAACTTTCCGCAGGTCGCTTATGCTGAGGATTTTCCTGAGTGTCAGCTTTCTGAACTCCAGAAGAATCATGAGGAAGACGAACATCCCCAATTTTGGATACTTTCTGGCGTTCAGTCGGACTATAGCTATGTTATCTATTGGAATGTAAACGCATCTCTCTCCGAGCTCACCGAGAACAATTGCTACGTTTATTCCTTTCTTTCTCTTAATGGTTACCAGGATATCAAGCTCTCTTATCCTCTGTTCTTGCGGGTAATTTCTAGTTTTCTTTAGCCTGCTCACTACGAGAGTAAATTCGTCTTTCTTTAAGGAGTCTTTAATTACTTCGCCTTCGTCAAGGTCTCTTTTGAAGACGAAAGTTGTGGAAGTTTCTTTCATACCTACCTTTTTGAAGGTATCCCATGTCCTTTTAATGTCCTCAACTTCATCTATTTTGTTAACTTCGTTGTAGGATAAAGGAGAGCTTATTACCTCAAATTCCCAGTCCGATTTCCACGGTTGGAGAGGAGACTCTTCTCCCATTAGTAAAAGTAAGGAGAGCATCTCCTTTAGGTGGGGTGAGCTGTAGGATGTGTTAGAGAAACTGTTAAAGGAAGTGTTTGGAGAAGCAAGTTTGGGTGCATTTGCTTTAATTATCTCTTTTAAGCAGGGTGGACGGGATGATTTTTCAGGTTCTTCAGTTAGCTCTTTTTCTAAGTTTCTCTCAATTTCACCTACAAGTTTCCAGCCGTATATTCCTTGGCCTGAGGTTGAAGTTCCTTTAGTGGTTGTGCCGGTTTGTCCTGAATAATTAGGATTGAAGCGTGATGGTCTGCGCAGCATAATGACGAAAGAGCCATCCCTTAATTCTGCAAGTTCAAGAACTTCAATCCCGTGTAGTTTTATTTCGTAGTCTTTCCTATTTCCTTCCTTATTCCCTCTTAAAATTGTTCTTAGCCAAGGGCTACATACTGTAATAGCGTAGGTAGAAATGTCCTTATCTAAAAGCCAAACCAAGGTATGAATGGAGATTAATTCAGCTATTTTTAGGAAGTAGCCGCAGTAAGCCAAGCTGCTTTTTAATGGCTTGTAAGTTAACCCGGTAAAGGTAACGGGAACGAGTATTTTGTTTTGTTTCTTGTTCTTTAGCTTATCTTCCTGCTCTTCTATAAAGGCGATATCCTGGTATTTCAGGTTGTCCAGCCCCTGGGTTTCAACAGCGGGAATTTCCGGTAGAACAATTATAGGGCTGTGGTTGAGTTCCCAGATAGCTTCCAGAACTTCTTTTATGGTTTCATAATCTACTTTATCAGATTTGTCTTTAGAGGCCTCTTTCAGTTCGCTGATTATGTAGGGAGTTAACTTGAGGCTCCATACGCTGGGTTTTGCTGGCATTTTCTCCTCCCGGCACTTTTCTTAGCTTTCACTTGGTAATATAGCTGACTTTTGCCGGGAGGACTACAGTATAAATTTGTACTACGGTGGTATTCTAATTCTGGGAATGTTCAGGCGGGTTTTGTTGGTGCCCGGGGCGGGACTTGAACCCGCACGGCCTTGCGGCCAGGGGATTTTGAGTCCCCCGCGTCTGCCAGTTCCGCCACCCGGGCAAGTTTGCAAACTATAATATAGGAAATTTTTCTTTAAATGGAGGAACTATGAATTTGAGGATTGGATTTATCGGCGGTGGAAACATGGCTGAAGCCTTTATTGGAGCCTTCGTTGGAGAGGAGCTTATTTTGCCCAGCATGGTCTGCGTATCTGACGTTAATGAATCAAGGTTAAAGGAGCTCCAAGAGAAGTTTGGAGTAAAGACCTTTAAGAGAAACGTTGACGTTGTTCTTAACAGTGACGTGATCTTTTTAGCCGTTAAGCCTCAAGTTTTGACTTCCGTTTTAGAGGAAATTAAGGACACTGTAACTGCCGCTCAAATAGTTGTCTCAATGGCAGCCGGCTACCCTATAAGGAAGATTGAGCAGGTAATTGGAGATGATAAGAAGATAGTGAGGATTATGCCGAACATTTTGGTAAAGGTTAGGAAGGGGGTAATTGCCTTCTGTGAGAACAAGAGGCTTTTGGAGGAAGAGGTAGAGAGAATAAAGAGACTCTTAGATGTAACGGGAAAGGTTTACTCACTTTCGGAGAACCTCTTTGATGCCTTTACCGGAGCTGCCGGAAGTTCCCCAGCCTTTATCTTCCTCCTTATAGAGGCTTTAAGCGATGCAGGCGTGAGGGTCGGTTTGAGTAGAGAGATTTCAAAGGAGATAGCCCTTCAGGTCCTTGAGGGGTGTGCTTCCATGTCAAGGGATGAACACCCGGAGGTTTTAAAGGACAAGGTCTCATCCCCTGCCGGAACGACGATTGAAGGGCTTTCAGTCCTTGAGGAAAAGGGTGCCCGCTTTGCATTTATTGAGGCCGTAAAGAGGGCTACTGAACGCTCTAAGGAGATTTCAAAACTGGTAGAAGAGATGTAATGGTAAGGCCTGAGAAGAGGTTTTACAGGAGATTTCAAAACCCTAAGGGCTTTAAGTCCTTTGAGGTTATAGCCGGAGAGAGTGACCTCTGGATTGCCGTTCCTGAAAGCCTTTACTTTCCTGATTTGAGGGAAGGGATTTCAGAGTTTGTAGTGGAGCTCCGTTCCCAGATAGAAGTTTACGGGAGCTCTAAGGAGGAGTTCTTTACCTCTTTAACTCCAGTTGAAGTTGAACCTATTGCCCCAAAAGTTGTTAGGAAGATGGCAGTTGAGTGTGGAAAGTGTGGGGTTGGTCCGATGGCGGGAGTTGCTGGAGCTGTAAACCTCTTTGTAGGTAGGAAGCTGGAGGAGATGGGAGTTAACCAGTTCATAATAGAAAACGGTGGTGACCTTTTCATAAAAAGGGAGGAGGAAACCCTCTCACTCCTCATAACCATGAACCCTAAATTTGACGGGAAGTTCGGTATTTTAGTTCCTCCGGGTGAATGGGGGCTTTCAACTTCTTCCAGTAAGTTTGGCCACTCTCTAAGTCTGGGTAGGGTTCAGTCGGCTACAGTTCTATCAAGGGATCCGGTTTTCAGCGACTGTTGTGCTACCTATTTGGGAAACTCAACTTCTCCTGAAGATGCTTTAAGGAGAGTGAACGAGCTGGATGTTGAAGGGGCTTTGGTCTTTATAGATGGGAAGTTCGTCATTAAGGGGAACTTAAAGCCCGTTCTAATTGAACCTGCTTGACTGGAAAGTTCCTTAACAGTATAAATTAATCGCAATATTTGAATTAAGAGGAGAAAGATGAAAATAAGGCTTCTCTCTGTTTTTCTTTCAATTTTGAGCTTTGGGAGCTCCTACGCCTTAACCTTAGAGGAGGCAGTTAAGACTGCACTTGAGAAGAACAACCTTTTAAGGGCAAAGAGGATAGAGGTTAAGGAGAAGTTCTACGACGTAAAGAGTGCAAAGGCAAGGCTACTTCCATCGCTGGAGCTCTTTACCGAGTACAATAAGACGACTGATCCACCTTACGCCATTATGAACAGGATGGAAGTTAAGAAGTTGGATATGGTGGAAACCGACTTTAACGATCCAGGTAAGTATCAGGTCTTTAAAACTGGACTTAAGGCTAAAGTTCCAATATGGTACGGAGGGAAACTAAGGATTGCCGTTGACCTTGCAGAGAAAGAGCTAAAGGCTACGGAGGAACAGGTAAAGAAGAGTAAGAACCAGGTTGTTTACGACGTTGTTAAGGCCTACTACGGGGTTTTAACTGCAAAGGCCTTCGTTGAGACTGCACGGCTTGCAGTTAGGGATGCTGAAAAGCACTTAAGGGACGCTAAAACCGTCTATAGAGCAGGTTTAGGGCTTAAGTCGGACGTTCTAAGGGCTAAAGTTTACCTTGAACAGATGGAAGAGAACCTTGTAAAGGCTAAGAGTAACTATGAGATAGCCCTAAGGGCTTTAAAAGTCGCTATGGGTGAGTTTCCAAAAGGTTCTACCTCTGTTGATGGGGATTTAACCTACAGGGAATACTCCTTTAACCTTGACGATTTAATTGAGAGGGCCCTCAAGAACAGACCTGAGCTTAAGGAGCTGGAAGTTCGCCTTAAGCAGACAGAGGACATGGAGAGGATGGCAAAGGCAGACTTTCTGCCCCACGTTGGAGCCTTTGGAAAGGTCTTTATGGCAGACGATACAGCTCCTTGGAACAAGGAGAACTCAAGCTGGGCTTTTGGCTTTTCTGCATCTTTAAACCTATTTAGCGGTGGGCAGAAGTTCTACCGGCTGAGGAAGAGCAGGATATCCCAGCTTAGAGTGAAGGAGTTTAAAGAGAGGGCAAAGAAGGGAATAGCCTTTGAGGTCTCTCAAGCTTACTATCACTTTATATCCGCAAAAAAGAGGGTTGACCTTGCAAGGGCAGCCCTTGAATCTGCACAGGAGAGCTTAAGGATTGTTGAGAAGAGGTACAGAAACGGAGTTGCAAACATTACAGAGCTCCTTGACACCCAAACCGCCCTAAATAGGGCAAGGAGTGCTTTCGTGGCTGCCCTTTCGGCCTACTCTTTAGCAGTAGCAGAGATTTACTACTCTACTGGGGAGTTACCATCAAAGTACACGGAACTAGTTAATTAGTGTGGCTTTGAAGGGAATTGTTGAGGTTTTAAAAAGGGCCGGTAAGGTTGGTATTTTAACCGGCGCTGGAATAAGTGCAGAGAGCGGGATTCCCACCTTTAGGGGTAAGGACGGCCTCTGGAACAGGTTTGACCCTACCGAGCTTGCGACTTATGAAGCCTTTTTAAGGAATCCCAAGCTCGTCTGGAAGTGGTACCTCTGGAGGATGCACCTGATTTCTAAGGCAAGGCCAAATCCTGGACACTACGCAGTTGCAGAAATGGAAAATCTGTTTCCCGATTTCCTACTTATTACCCAGAACGTTGACGGCCTTCACAGACTAGCTGGCTCTAAGGAATTTGTAGAGCTCCACGGCAACATCTTTCAGGGTAAGTGTCGTTCCTGTGGAAGGCTCTATTCGGAGGAGGAGTTTTCATCCCTCTGGCCCTTTTCAAGTAGGGAATTCCTTTCCTCAATAACCGAGGACGAGCTTAAGGAGAAGGTGTTTTCAGAAGTTGATAAGGGGAATCTTCCAGAGTGCTTAGCGTGTAAGAGTATAGTAGGGCCAGGTGTGGTCTGGTTTGGGGAGAGTTTGCCTGAAGAGGCCCTTGAGAGGGCCTTTTCCTTTGCTTCAGAGAGCGACGTATTCTTTTCGGTTGGAACCTCTGCCCTCGTTCAGCCTGCAGCCTCTATTCCCCTTTTGGCCAAGAGGTCTGGAGCCGTTTTAGTTGAAGTTAACCCTGAAGAGACTCCGATTTCTCCTTACTGCGATTTCGTTTTTCGGGGTTCTGCTTCTGAAGTCCTTCCCCAGATTGTCTCTTTGTTGGGAGCTCCCTAATTGAGTAGGAGGATAGGTAGAAGGTGTGTTTTCCCAGCTTGTATTCCTTCAGTACGTTTCCCTCTTTCCTCTGGGTAATGAAGAGGGAGTCTGCCGGTGGGTTCTCTGTAAACTTCAGAATCTCGTTCCTTCCCCTCTCAACGTAGAAGTCCAGCTGAAGGTATTTTGTTTTGGTGTACAGTTTGAAGCCCTTTGAGTCGTTCACTATTTCTTCTGCAACTTCCCTTACTGGAGGGTACTTATACTGGGCGATGGGTAGGAAGTAGGAACTGTAAAAGCCCCTGAAGATGAGCATTAGGACGGCCCAGAGGAAGACGACTCTTGTAATGTTAAGCCTAGGAGCAAGGAAGAAGTAGACTCCGTAGAGGAAGGGGATAAAAATTAAGGTTTCCTTGAGAGTTAACGAAGGGTTCTTGGAGGCAATAACTCCTCCGACTATTCCGACTAAGACTACAACCTCTGCCGTAAACCTCAGAACCTCTTTAGCCCTTTTGTGGAGAATTTGAACTTCTCCAAGTAAAGCCCCAATTACAATTGAAAGGAGCGGAAGGGCCGGCATTAGGTACCTTAGCCGACTTCCCGGGAAGAGCCAATAGATTAAGCTATCTATTAGGAAAGCCGTTATTAAGACCTTTTCTGCTTTACCTAGGTTGAGTTTTAGCTTCCTTTTGTACCCGTAGTAAAGGAGAATTAATGACCAGGGAACAGTTGCAGATACTAGTCTGAGTGGAAAGCTTAAGTAGTTCTTTACTGCTTTTATTAGAGGAACTTTCCCGGGAGCCCTTGAGATAACTTCGGAAAAGAGGGTTTTAACTGCAACGTCGCTCTTAACTGCAAGTAGCCATAGTATGAAGGGGGAGAGTCCAACAAGAGCTCCGAATAGGTTCTCTCTGCTTAGGAACTCCCTCCACTTTCCAGTTACAATGCCGTAGGATATAACAGTTACGAGGAAAAACTGGATTGAAGGAAGGCCTTTAGTTAAGAGGGCTAAAGCTGTGAAAGTGTAGCCTAAAGCCCAGGCTAAGAGTTTCCTCTCTTCCTCCATAAAGTAGAGCCAAAGTAGAGAAGCAGTTGATACAAGGAGTGTAAAGAGAGTATCGGGCTCACATTTCGTTCCGTATCCAATTAAGACTATAAAGAACGTCGGGTAGATGAGAGCTCCCGCTAGGGCTCCTTCCCTCCCTACTAACTTCCTTCCAGTTATGAAGATTGCTAAACTTGTGAGTATTACAGCTATTGAGGATGGAAGTCTGAGGGAAATTTCCTTAACACCTCCCAAGATCAAGGAAAAGAAGGCTAGAATCCAGTTGTGAAGGGGAGGTTTCTTATAGTAGGGTTCTCCTAAAACTGTAGGCTGGAGGAAGTTTTGACTCTTTAGCATTTCAAAGGTAATTATTCCCCTCCTTGGCTCCTCATGGATTAAGACTAAAACACCGATGTTTATTAAAAAGGCTAAAAAGAGGAAGATTAAGAACCACTTTAGAAACTCACTTTCCCTTTCCTTCACTGGCCTTTACCTCTTTAAAGTGTTCTCTTGGAACGTCCGGCTTTTCCCCAACGGGATGGAACTCAACTTCAATTGAACCACAGTTAGGGCACCTGAAGTAGCTTATCCACATCTCCTTCTCTCCCACTATATCTGAGATCTCTCCCTCTTGGTTAACGTTCCTTGAGCCTAGGTAGGTGCACTCTCCAACGTTTCCACAGGTTGAGCACTTTAAGAGCCTTTTGTACTCTTTCAAAACTTCCTCCTTCAGTATAGAATAGATAGCCGAATTTAGCAGTTTTGAGGAGTTTACTAAATATGGTTAAGAGCAGGAAGTTCCTATTTATCCTGTTAGCGTCCTTAACTCTCCTTTTACTTCCCAACGGCCTTTACAGTGCCTTTGATAAAGATGAGCCTAAGTACTTAGAGGCCGCTTGGGAGATGGTGAAAAACGGAGACTTCATTACTCCTTACTACAACTACGAGTATAGGTTTGATAAACCGGTCCTCATCTATTGGCTTATAAGTCTCGGTTATAAGCTTTTTGGAGTTAACGAGTTTGGAGGGCGCTTCTTTGTTTCTATCTTTGGTGTCCTTACTGTAATCCTCCTCTTCTGGTGGCTTAGGAGGAGGGAAGGAGAAGACCTAGCCTTTGTCTCATCTTTAGTTCTCCTTACGAGCCTGGATTTCATAGTTATGTCCTCAGTTGCAATGCCTGACGTTGTCCTAACCTTCTTTATAGCAGCCTCTCTAATTTCCTTCTTTGAAGGCTACGTAAGTAGGAGTAAGAACTGGTATAGGCTTGCCTTTCTCTTTTCAGGTCTTGCCACTTTAACTAAAGGACCTGTTGGCCTTGCACTTCCAGGTTTAACCGCTGTTGTCTTTTTAGTCTTAAGGAGGGATTTATTGAAGACCTTAAGGGATATTCCTTGGGTTTCTGGCTTCCTAATCTACTTTGCAGTTGTTCTTCCATGGTACGGAGCAATTTTAGCTAAACACGGAAGAGACTTCTTCATGGACTTTATAGTCTTTCACAACATCCACAGGTTTACCGGGAAAATTCCAGGTCACCCGACCCAGTGGTGGTACTACATTGCCAATTACTTCTGGCTCTACCTACCTTGGTCCTTTATTTTTCCATTTGCCCTCTATAGGGCCTTTAAGAGTAAAGAGTCTATTACTGAGCCTATTCTTAATTTTTCAATTGTCTGGTTCTTCACAGTTTTCCTCTTCTTCCAGATTGCCCACACAAAGCTTGCCCACTACCTACTTCCCTCCTTTCCTGCCTTTAGCGTTATCGTTGGCTGGTACCTTTTAAAGTTTAAGGAGAGGTTACCCTATCTGATCACGGGGGGCTTCTTGATAATTCTATCGGTAGCAGGTTTTGGCTTTTGGTTCTATAAAGGGTGGCCGCTTTGGGGGGCTCTCTTCCTACTCTTCCCTCTAGCTGGAGGTCTCCTATCTATCAAGTTTAACGACTACAGGCCTCTTGCTTACGGTTTCCTTTCAGGAATGCTCCTCTTTAAGTGGGTTGCCCTTCCCTCCCTTGAGCCTTTTAGGGCAAAGCCCCAAGTTGGTAAAGCACTTAGGAGTTTAAAGAAAGTGTGTCCTGAGTGTAAGGTAGCCTTTTTTGACTATACCAGCCCTGAAATTGTCTACTACTACAGGTTGGGCAAGTTGGAAGACTTAAATAGGGATAGGGTGGAGGAACTTCTAAAGTCTAGTGAACCTGCCGTTATAGTTACTAGGGAAAACAGGTTGAAGAAACTAAAGGGTGTGAACTACGTCCTCCTTGACAAGAAGAGAGAACTCATTACTAACCACTCAATCGTTGTAATTTCTAACAGGGAGTTAAAGGAATGGAGGAGATAAGGAAAGTTTCCGTAGTCATTCCTGTTTATAACGAAGTAGAGAACGTTCCAATCCTCTACGAGAAGCTAAAGAGAGTTCTTGAGGAGCTCCCTCAGGACTACGAGATTATCTTCGTAGACGATGGGAGTACTGACGGTACGAGGGATAAGTTAAGGGAAATTGCCAAGAAGGATGAGAAGGTTAAGGTAATTGAGTTTTCCAGGAACTTTGGCCAGACTGCTGCGATGGCTGCCGGGATGGACTATGCAACAGGGGACGTAATAGTAACTATGGATGGAGACCTTCAGAACGACCCGGAGGATATTCCCCGCCTCCTTGAGAAGATAGAGGAAGGGTATGACGTTGTAAGCGGCTGGAGGAAAAATAGGAAGGATGCGGCGATAAGCAGGAAGCTTCCTTCAAAGATAGCCAACTGGTTAATAGGAAAGTTAACGGGAGTTGAAATTCACGACTACGGATGTACTCTTAAGGCTTACAGAAGTAGCGTTATAAAGAGAGTTCGCCTTTACGGTGAGCTTCACCGCTTTATTCCCGCCTTAGCGTCTACGGTTACCTCTACCGATAAAATCGTTGAGATCCCTGTAAAGCACCATCCGAGAATCTACGGGAAGTCAAAGTACGGTATTTCAAGGACCTTTAAGGTAATTTCAGACCTGTTCTTTATCTGGTTCTTAAAGAAGTTTATGCAGAAACCTATACACTTTTTCGGTTTTATCGGACTGGTTCTCTTTTTAGCCGGATTTTTCCCTTTTGTTTACTTGATTCTTCTAAAGTTGACCGGCCACTCAATAGGTAATAGGCCTCTTCTCATAATTTCAGTCCTCTTTATACTTGCCGGAATACAGATGTTTACCGCCGGTATAATCAGTGAAGTCCTTATGAGGATTTACTACGAGTCCCAGGATAAGAGACCTTACGTAATAAGGAGACTTATAAACGTTGAAGAAGAGCAGTAGTTTAACGGTTTCCTTCTTAATTCTTTTAATTTTCATTTACTTTCTATACGATTATAGAGTTTTTTCAAAGCTTGGGCAGATAGTTTCTAATTTAGATCCTCTTTATCTCTTTATTTCTCTCCTCCTTTACGTATCAACTTACCTCTTTAGGGCAAAGCGTTTTACCGTTATGTTCCCTCAGATTTCCACTAAAGACCTTACTGCCGTTATGACAGTTCACACTTTCTTCAATAACGTCTTTCCTTTCCGTTCAGGGGAGGCTTCCTTTCCGATAATTCTCAAGAAATTCTTTGGCGTTGAGCTCTCCATATCTTCAGGAGCTCTCCTCTTTGCCCGCCTCCTTGACCTTATCTCCCTCTCTTTCCTCTTTCTAATTTCTTCCCTCGTGGTTGCATCTCATGAGAGGAAGCTCCTTCTGATTCCTCTGGTTTCTATCTTGGCTGTTACACTTGTCTTGGTTTTAGCCCTTAAACTACTTAAGATGCTGAGAAATAGGTTTTTTGTTATAGGAGCTCTCTTTTACTTCTTTAATCAGTTTGTATCTACCAGGAAGCTTTCTCTAATAGCGCTCTACTCCCTTTTAACCTGGCTTTTTAAGTTCTCATCCTTTTACTTTATATTAAGAGCGGCTGGAGTTAACCTTAACTTCTTTCAAACGGTTTTCGTTTCCACCTTCGGAGAGATTACCACAGTCCTCCCGGTTCACAGTATCGGAGGGTTTGGAACTTACGAAGCTGGTCTTGTTGGAGGATTTAAGCTCCTTGGAGTAAAGACTAGCTATGCCCTTACTGTTGCCTTTTACTTTCACGTTATCCTCTTGGTCATGTCTGGCCTACTTGCTCTGGCCGGGTGGGTGTACCTTCAATTTAGGTTAAAGAGAGTTTATAGATAATTTCCTCTGCAATCTCTTTAGGTTTCTTTCCTTCACATTCAACGATGAGGTAGGCCCTTTCGTAGTAAGGAAGTCTCTTCGTGTAGAGTTCCAGCAGTCCCTCTTTCCCGAGTTTTGTTAGTGGTCTGTTCTTGTCCTTAGAAATCCTTTCCCAGAGGGTTTCAAAGGGAGTTTTTAGGAAAACTGACTTTGAGAGTTGATTAATTACTTTTACGTTGTCTTTATAGGCGGGAGTTCCTCCTCCTGTGGAGAGTATAAGTTCACTCTTTTTAAGTAGGACTTCCTTTAGGAGGGAGCTCTCTATTTCCCTAAACTTCTCTTCTCCGAAAGATTCAAAGATTTCCGGAATACTCATTCCTACTTCCTTGACTATTAAATCGTCAAGGTCAATAAAGGGAAAGCCTAAGAGTTTTGAAAGTTCCTTTCCTACAGTACTTTTACCTGAACCCATAAATCCAATTAGGGTTACCTTCATTTGACGGGCACCGCGAAAGTAGGTTTATAGCCTTCTTTTGGTAGTTTAATAACTTTGTCGTCTGCTGTTCCTACGATTCCGTCAATTCCAGAGTTAATAACTTTATCGTCAATTAAGTAGAACTTTGTCTTAAAGCATCCCTTTACCGGTAGTTCTCTCTTACCTTCAACTCCTAAAACTTTCTCCCTTAGTGCCCAGTTGATAGCTTCTTCAACTTTTAACCTGTTAAACTGAGTAAAGTTTATTGGAAGAACAAGGTACACTATGCATATTATAGCCAGTGATGTTAGGAAAAGTCTAAGCTTAAAGGGTAAACTTTCAGTGGTTTTAAAAGCTTTTATCTCTAAAAGGCCACTTTCAAGGGACTTTACTAAGTCAGAAAGGGTGTATCCGTGCTTGTAGATTTCTTCCCTGTTTATAGGAGTTTTAGTTTTCCAATGTGCCACTAAGAAAGGAGGAAGGTTCGTTGTCTCCAGTTTGGTTATCTCAAAAACTTCCGGTATCCTCCTAACTTCCTTTAGGGTGGGGTTCTTTATAATTTCTATAAGCTTTTCTTCTTCTATCTCTTGGTTTGTGGAGCAACCTTCTTCCTCAAATAACTCAAAGATTGGTTGTATGTTCGTTGCTATCCATTTCTCTAAAAGCTTTATTAGTTTAAATCTATCTGATAAGTAAAACGAATTCCCGTCAAAACAAATGGATACCTCCTCGCTTTGATAGGGAAGATGAAGCCTAACTTCCCCCTTTTTCTCCTTTAGTAAGTCAATCAGTATGAGTAGATCCTCTAAGTTTGCTAGTTTTCCTTTTATGTACTGCATACCAGTTTACCTAAAATAGAGTTCAATATTAATGAGAGTATGAAGACCAGAATAAATACAGTGTATTTAGAATTTACAAAGCTAGTCATACCTGGTATCTGGAGGACTTCAGAGTTAATTCGCTGGTCATTTAACCCTACGAGTCTATTAAACGTGAAAGCTAAGAGGAGCCCTAGGGTGTAAGAGACTACTAAAAGGTAAGGGATTGATATTTCAGGCCCTTGGGCTTTAACGTGAATTAATAGGGGAGTGGGGGAGGCCTTTGATATGTCTATGTTTTTATTCAGGAGTTCTTCCTTTATCCTGTTGGCCTCCTCAAACATTAAGAGTGAAGAGTAGGTTATGTATAAATTAAAAAGGACTTCAGGGGAGTTAATATATTCTCTGGCTTTCTTGAAGAATTCAAGAGCTTTTCTATAGTTTTCTTCCAAGAAATAGGTATATCCTAAATCGTTGTACAGTATTCCGAGTAAGTAAGGGTCTTTAACCTTTATTGACTTTAGTTTACTTGCGGACCTGATTTCCCCTAAAGCTAAGTCGTTAGTTATGAGCTCCAGCTTCCTGTAGTTCGGCTCTTTTAAAGCAGAGCTTATTAAATAGGGAGGTGCGTATCCATCCCTATTAACCTTCACTGTATAGAGGAACTGGGGAGATTTTACGTAGCTAAAAAGGTTTTCGTTTAAACCAACTGTAAATATTGAGAGTAGAGAGGCTAAGAAGAGGATGACTGCAGCTCCTCTTTTCTTTAGAAAAAGGGCTAAAAGTGTTCCTGCTCCACACAGGAGGTAGTATCCAGCGGTAAAGTTGGTAAGGGTAAGTAGGGCAAGTGCCAGTATAAGGGAAAGAGTTAAGTACTTCCTCTTTTCTGGATCAATTTTTAAATGTTGGATGTAGAAGATAAAAGTATAAAAGAGGAAGAGGAAAATAGTGGCTTTTAGAGCCCTTTTTATCGGTTCAACGTAGAATAGAGTCTTCTTTATCAGTGAAATTTCTGTGTTTGGAATCTTCTCAACCTCTTTATTCATGAGGTAGTTCAGTTCAGGTATGTGGTAGATGGGATACTTTGCCTTCTTATTTTCTATTTCCTTTAGGTTTTTCTCAATTACTTGGGGGGGAGCTCCCTTACTTATGTTATCCTCAAGTTTATTTAGGAGCTCCTTTAAGGATGAAGCCTCCCCCTTTGAAAAACTAAAGAGCCCTATCAACAGCGCTAATAAAATCCACCATTTCTTCATAGTTCTCTATTCCTTCTACTTCCCACGTCCTAAATCCTATTACCCTCTTTCCTAGTTTAAGGGCAAAGGCAATTTCACTTAAAGTTCCGTAATTTCCCCCTACCGCTACAACCAGATCACCCGATGCAGCTACTATAACGTTCCTTCCGTGACCCATTCCAGTTTGTATTTTTATATCAACGAAGCTGTTAGATGTATCTTCGTAGTGTGGAAGTATTCCAACCGTAATTCCTCCTCCCTCCTTCGCTCCCTTGCAGGCCGCCTCCATTACTCCAAATAACCCTCCACAGATTAGGACAATTCCCCTACTCCCTATAATTTTTCCAACCTCAAAGGCCGCCCTGTAGATTTCTGAAGTTGGTTTTACGTTTCCATCTCCTATAACCGAAACCTTTTTCAAATGTACCCCCTAAACCCTCCAGGAGGGTATTTTTCTACTTCCTTCTTAAGTATTCAACTAAAGGTTCTTTTATCTCCACAAGTCCTAGTTCATTTATCTCCATTAGGTGGATTCTCGTATCGTGACCGCAGAGCCTGCAACCGTCAATCCTAAAGAGTCTTAGTATATCCCCTACTTCCTTCTTAAAGAGCCTTGCCCTGCTTGCAGATAGCAGGATTTCCTTTGATAGGACCATTGAACAGTCAACGATGTGGCCTACGGCGTACCCTCCTGCAGCCTCTGCTGAGAGTTCATCGTGACCGCTCCTCTTTTGAGAGACGAATATTGCTGTTTGATACCACTTCTTCATAAAGTTGAAGAACGCCCTAACTATGGAGCGTGCAAGCATTTCTTTTGCTTCGTACAGGCCGGTTATAGAGTCTATAACCGTTCTGTGGCAGTGGTAGGTTCTGTAAACGTAGGCTAGGGTATCAAGCATTGTTGGAATATCGTCCCTGAGCCTTGCGTTGCTTGCCGCATCTATCAGGATGATGTTGTCCTCTATCTCCTCAAAGTCTACTCCCATTGCAGTAGCTCTCTGCTTGAGGCCTGCTGCAACGAAGTTTGCCGGACTCTCAACTGTGACGAAACAGACTTTCTGACCCATTGAGGCCTGTTTTATCGTAAACTGTTCTGCCATTAAGCTCTTACCTGTGTCCGGCATCCCAGTGAGGTTTACAACGGCGTACTCTGGAATCCCTCCAAGAGGTTTCCTAACGGGCTTTCCATCCTCTATTTCAACTTTGAAGAAGAGGTTGTCAAGCCCCTCTACTCCGGTTGGAACTCCCTTTAGTTCGGGAGCTTTCTTTACTGCTTCTCCGAGTACGTATACGTAGTCCTTCATTACCTGTGGTTTCCTCTCTGAATACTGTTCAGCCATCTCTTCCCTCCTCTAATTCTTTTTTACCAGTGAAACTCCCCACTTCAGGAGCTCTTCAGTAGTCCTCTCATCAGGGCTCTCTGCATAGACCCTAAAGACCGGTTCGGTTCCCGAAGGCCTAAACAGGAGCCATGAATCGTTCTCAAATATTATTTTAACTCCATCAATAGTTAGAACTCTCTTTACTTTTAACCCCTTCCACTCCTTCGGAGGGTTCTCCTTGAGCTCCTCAAGGGCTCTTTTCTCCTCTTCACTTACCGGTAGGTCAATCCTCCTGTAGTAGGCCGTTCCAAACTCCTTGAAGAGTTCCTCAACCATCTGGGAAACTGTTTTACCTTCGACAAGCATCTTCTCAACGATTAAAAGTCCCATTAGGAGGCCGTCCCTTTCAGGGAGGTAATCTATTAAGGCGTAACCTCCGCTTTCCTCTCCTCCAAAGAGTACCTTCTCCTTTACCAAAACTTCTGAAATGTTTTTGAAACCTACAGGGACTTCAAGGAGCTCTACTCCAAACTTCCTGCAAACTCTATCAACTAAGTAACCTGAACTTACAGTCTTAACGACGATTCCTTCTCTCATTCCCCTATTCCTAAGTACGTGGAGGAGGAGGAGGGCAAAGACTATCTGTGAGTTAACGAAGTTTCCCTTTTCGTCAACTATTCCTACCCTGTCTCCATCTCCGTCGTTTGCTATTCCTATGTCAGCCTTAATGGCTCTAACTTTCTCCATGAGTCCAGTTATGTTCTTCTCAACGATAGGTTCGGGGTGTTTCCCACCAAAGAGTGGGTCCCTGTAAGCGTGGATCTCTGTTACCTCAGCTTTCGTTCCAAGGAGGGCTCTGTACATAAGCCCCTGCTGGGCCCCGTACATCGGGTCGTGGACGATTTTTACTTCCCTCTCATTAAAGAGTGAGAGCTCCAGTTGGCCTCTAACTCCCTCAACGTAAGGGGTATTTAGGTCTTGTTTTTTATACTCTCCAAACTCTACCTGATAGTTCTTAGCCTGAGGAAGTTTATCCTCTATCTTCCTCGTTACCTGAGTTCTTGCCGCTCCTCCGAAGCTTTCCTTTACTTTGTATCCGTTGTACTTTCCTGTGTTGTGGGATGCTGTTATGACGATTCCAGAGTTGAACTTCCCGTACTTTGTTGTGTATGAAACTGCAGGGGTAGGGCAGAAGGTATCTGAAAGGACTACTTCAAATCCCATTCCAGAAAGTATTTTCGCTACAAAATCCCCGTACTCTTCAGATAGGAACCTTAAGTCGTAACCTATAACAACTTTTTCGGCTCCTTCCTCCTTTAGGGCAAGCCCGTGGGCTACGGCCACTCTCTTTAAGTTCTCAAAGGTAAAGTCCTTTGAGATTACCCCTCTCCAGCCGTCTGTTCCAAACTTTATCATTCCAACTTCCCCCTTTATATGAAGAGAATTTGAGTTAAACCGATTATGAAACCTAAAACTCCTCCCAGTAAAGTTATGTGCTTAAGCTCTTCATCTATTAACTTTAAGACGATTTCCTCAACTTCTTCAATAGGTAGGGAGTTTACCCTTTCCTTTACCATTTCTTCAACGTTTATCGCTTCCATTATTACAGGAAGCTCCCTTTCAATTACCTCAAGCAGTTTTTCAGCTAGAAGTTGGGCAATTTCCCTCTTATGGCTTTCTATAAAGCTGCTGATAAAGGGAGGTAATTCCTCTACTAAGAGCTCTTTAAGGGTAGAGAGTTCCTTAATCCTTTTTCCCTCAATTTCCCTTAGGTACTCTCTAACTGTTGTCTTCAGTACTTCCTTTAGCTTAACTGCCAGTTCAGATTCTGTATTAATCCCACTTGAAAGTATAGTTTGAAACTTTGTCCATAGGAGTTTTGACAGTTTTAGCCTGAAGGAGGGCTCGTTTGCAACCCTTTCTACCATCTCTTCAATTAGCTGAGTTGCCTTGTGGGCTATGGTCTGGGCAAATCCCTGAGTTATTAGGGGAAGTACCGATTGAAGTTTTGAGACGTTCTCCATTACTGCCGTGTAGATTACCTCACTTAGCTGTCCGCTCCTTAGCTGCTCAATTAGACTCTCTGCGAACTTATCAAGCTTTTCGTTTAGGGTTCTTTCAAGCTCTCTTTCTACCCGATCGGGGAGGAGCTCCCTCAAACTCCTTCCGTGGAGCTTCCTAAAGCCTTTTTCAATTAGCTGTTCAGCCTTCTGGTTAACTAATTCCTGGGGTATTACATCTTTTAGCCTTTTGTCCTCTACTTTCTCAATAAACTGCTTTACGTAGAGGGAGCTGTTCCTGCTCAACTCGGAGAGGAAGTTCTCTGTAAAGTTAAGTAGGCTTTCCCTTACTTTTGAGTGGTTGAGCCTTCTCTTTATACTCTCTTCCGTTAGGAGGTTCTCTTTTACGACCTTCGCTATGGCCTCTGCAAGTTTCTCCCTTTTTGCTGGAATGAGTCCCGGAGTAAAGGGTACTTTCTTTCCAAATAGGTAGTATGGTTTAACCGGTTTAAAGAGCATCTTTATTGCAATGTAATTTGTGAAGTAACCTATGAGGGCTCCAACTGTCGGGGGAACTATATACTCAATCAAGGTGAAATTCCTCCACTATACTGTAAACGGGACCTTTAGAAGTTAACTTACTCTCTATTAAGCACACGCTACTTTCTTCCCTCTCTTTAAAGAGGTAATCCTTCATACGGTGAAGGTAATTTTTAAACTTTATTCTCCTCCTTAACTTCTTAATTCTCAAGAGGGTTAGGTGAGGAGTGTAGCTCTCTTCAGGGGTAAAACCAAACGGCATTAAGGCTTGGTCAACCACTCTCTTAACCTCTTCTATTCCCTCAGAGAGGACTCCAACCCAGAGAACCCTATCTATTCCGTTCCTTTTAAACGTGCCCAGCCCCCTATACTGAACTTTAAACTTCTGGGCGTTCTTGAGTTTTCCCCTCAACATCTTTGCAATTTGGGGAATCTTTTCCTCTTCAACGTCTCCCAGGAATCGGAAAGTGATGTGAAGGTTTTCAGGTTCAACCCACTTTCCCTCAATTCCTAAACTCTCAACTTCCTTCTTTACCTGTCCGTAGTCTATCGGCGTAAAGGTTCCGATAAAGAGCCTTTTTCTCACTTTAGCTCCTCTTGATAGGTTTTGCTTTAATTTTAAAGGTGAACCACTCCTCATTAAAATGAGGAGCTTCCCGCTTCAACGAGTGCGTTAGCACTCTCCACGGGCGTAAGTTCGGGTCGTTCCAACCCTACCGCTCGTATGGTGAGCGACCCCTTTAACTGTTTCAGTCCTTCCTTTAAGAGGTTAAGGGTTGCGTTGTAGTCCCTATCATGTTCCATTCCACAATTAGGACACTTCCACTTTCTATCAGACAACTTGAGGTTCTCGTTCTTGTATCCACACACAGAGCAGAGTTTTGATGAGGGATAAAACGGGTTTACCTTGATGAGCTTCCTACCGTAGAGTTTTGCCTTATACTCCAGATAAGAGATGAACCTCCTCCAGCTTGCGTCTGCTATGTGTTTGGAGAGGTTGCTGTTTTTGAGTAGTCCCTTGACGTTTAAGTCCTCTACTATCACGGCTTGGTTATCGCCGATTATCCTCTTGCTTAGTTTATGGAGAAAATTGTTCCTCTGATTTACTACCTTTTCGTGTAGCTTTGCTATCCTCCTTTGGAGCTTGAGATATTTCTTGCTTCCTTTTACCTTCCTTGATAGCTTCCTCTGGAGCTTTTTGAGTTTCTCTTCTGTTTTTAGTAAGTGTCTTGGGTTTTCTATTTTCTCTCCCGTTGATAAGGTGCAGAAGTGGGTAAGTCCTACATCTATCGCTACTACATTCTCCGTTTTCGGAAGTGGTTCTATCTCCCTATCAACAAGGACGTTGAGATGGAATTTATCCGATGGAAGTTTGGTTATTGAAACACTTTTAATTTTCCCTTCTATCTCCCTGTGCTTTTTGAACTTTATCGGTGCTTTGAGTTTCAATATTTTGATTTTGTTTCCCTCTATGCGAAAGTGTTGCGGTATTGATATGCTGTTTATTATCTTTTTGCTCTTAAATTTGGGAAATTTTGCAAGTCCTTTAAAGAAGTTCTTAAAAGCTCTATCAAGCCACTTTACCGCTTCTTGGAGTGATTGGCTGTTTGCTTCTTTGAGAAACGGGGATTCTCCTTTAAGTTTTGGAAGTAGTTTTTTGTATTCGTAGTAGTTCCACTTCTTACCTTCTTTCTCGTAGTTTTCTTTTGCTATCTCAAGGAGCTTATTGTATACAAACCTGCAGTGTCCTATCTGGCGGTTTAGAAACTCTACCTGCTCTTTCGTAGGATAAAGCCTGAATCTGTAAACGTAGAGCATCTATTTCCTCTTCTGGTTCTCTAAATATTTGCGTATCACATCTTCAGAAATTGAACCTATTGTTTCTATATAGTAGGACGGATTCCACAAATGTCCTTTCCACAATTTCTTTTTAAGCTCTGGAAACTTTAAAAACAGTTTTCTTGCGCTTATTCCCTTTACCATCTTTACTATGTATGAAGGAGCTATTTTCGGGTGTGCTGATACAAAGAGGTGAACGTGGTCTTGTTCTCCTACTTCCACCATCGCTACTTCAAAACCTTTTTCTACTCCTGTTTCTACTATTACTTTCTTGAGATAATCTTCCACTTCGGGAGTTAAGACTTTCCGCCTGTACTTGGTTGAAAAAACTATGTGGTAGTTGCAGTTATATACGCAGGTTCTCCCTCTTCTTACATTGGGTTTCAAGTTTGATTTTCCCATACAGATAGTATATCACGCTCACACGAAAAAGCAAAGCAATAGCGCTTATTCGTAACTGACACATAGTCAGATAACGGCTTACGCCGTGCGCTGTATCTCCCCTTTGAAAAGGAGAGGATTAGCACAAAATTTATCCTAAAAGAGAAAGTTTAAGAGGGAGAAGATGAAAAAGAGGACTAAAATCGTTGCTACTTTAGGGCCTGCCTCTTCAAATGAGGAAACTCTTACTAAGATGGTTAAGGCGGGCCTCAACGTTGTAAGGTTGAACATGAGTCACGGAAGTCACGCTGAGCATGAGGAGAGGTTTAACCTTGTTAAGGAGGTTGAAAGGAAAACGGGTCTTCCAATTCCTGTTTTAGTTGACCTGTGCGGTCCAAAGATAAGGATAGGTAAGCTACCTAAAGAGCCCCTCTTCCTCCACAGGGGGGATACTATAGTCTTGACCACCGGAGAACCTGATAAAAACAGGATTCCCGTTAATTATCCGAACCTCCACAGAGAGGTAAAGAGGGGGGAAGTAATTCTCCTGGCTGACGGAGCTTTCAGGTTGAAGGTTAAGGAGGTTAAGGGAAGGGATATCGTCTGTGAGGTTTTAGTCGGGGGACCTTTAACCTCTCACAAAGGAGTCAACCTTCCCCACAGTAAGCTCTCAGTTCCTGCCTTAACTGACAAGGATAGGGATGACGTTAAGTTTGCAGTTGAAATGGGAGCAGACTTTATCGCCCTGTCCTTTGTCAGAAGGGCCGACGACGTCAAGGAGCTGAAAGACCTGATATCCTCTTTAGGCTCAGATATTCCGGTTATAGCGAAGATAGAGAAGCCAGAGGCTGTAAAGAACATTGATCAGATTTTAAAGGTTGCCGATGGGATAATGGTTGCAAGGGGAGATTTGGGGGTGGAGCTCCCCATAGAGAAAGTTCCAGTAGTTCAGAAGATGCTCATAAAGAAGGCCAACGAGGCTGGTAAACCTGTAATAACTGCAACTCAGATGTTAAAGACGATGGTTGACCTTCCCTCTCCCACGAGGGCTGAAGCTACAGACGTTGCAAATGCAGTCCTTGACGGAACGGATGCCCTGATGCTCTCAGAGGAGACTGCAGTCGGCAAGTACCCGGTTAGGGTTATAAAGACAATGGCAAAGATAGCGTCTGAAGCTGAGAAAATTTATCCTTACGAGAGGTATTCAAAACTTACTGCAAAGACCCTTCAGGATTCCCTCTCAAAGTCTGCCTGCAACCTCTCAAGGGAGATAAAGGTTAAGGCAATAGTTCCTTTTACGAGGAGCGGAGCGACTGCTCAGGCTGTTTCAAAGTTTAGACCGTCTGTTCCCATTTATGCCGTTACCCACGATGAGAAAACCTTTAGAAGGCTTAACCTCCTATGGGGAGTTTATCCTTTCCTTACCCTTCCTGCTACAACTACTGATAAGGTTATTGAGGAGTCTATGAAGGTTGCTAAGAAGAAGGGGATAGCCAAGAAAGGTGATAGGATTATAGTGCTGGCGGGAGCTCCAACTGGAGTTCCGGGAACTACAAATCTCCTTAAAGTTTTAACCGTTAGGTAAGAGGGACGGGGTGAAAAGGACGATTTCCCTTTCTATTTTCGTTTTCCTTTCCCTTTTAACGGCTTTAAGTGACCTTGATTTGTCTGTTAAGAAAGGACTGATTCTCCTTGAGTTTGGAGCGGTCTTCTGGCTTACCGAACTACTTCCCCTTCCTGTTACTTCCCTACTTATACCGGCTTTTGGAGTTCTCCTTGGAGTTAGTTCTGTTAAAGGGGCTTTTTCTTCCTTTGCTCATCCGATAATCTTCCTGTTTTTCGGAGGTTTTGCCTTAGCAACTGCCCTTTCAAAGTACTCCCTTGACAGGTTAATAGCCTCTAAGATTATTTCCCTATCAAAGGGTTCATTCCTTTTGACGTCCTTCCTGCTCTTCTTAGCTACAGCCGTTATCTCAATGTGGATAAGTAATACCTCAACAACTGCAATGGTTCTTCCCCTTGCTCTGGGGCTTATAGGGGCGACCTCTTCAGATGAAAGGGTGAAACACTTCATCCTTCTAGGCGTTGCCTACTCTGCAAGCGTTGGGGGAATTGGAACCCTAGTCGGAAGTCCTCCTAACGGAATTACTGCTGCAGAGCTTGGAATGGGGTTTGCCGATTGGCTTAAAGTGGGCATTCCTATTTTTATTATCCTCTTCCCTCTCCTCTTCCTACTTCTATACCTCCTGTTTAGGCCGAAGGTTTTCCAAAAAGTTGAGATTGAGAAAGTTGATCTCTCTATCAGTAGAGAAAGACTCCTTGTCCTGTTTATTTTCGGACTAACCGTTCTTGGGTGGTTGTTTAGTAAGCCGCTATCTCACTTCTTGGGAGTGGGGAAGTACTTTGACTCTGTTGTTGCCGTTGTTGGAGTTTCCCTCCTTTTTGCCTTTAAACTCGTTAACTGGAGGGAAGTTGAGGAGGGAACGGACTGGGGAACCCTTTGTCTTTTCGGTGGAGGAATTGCCCTTTCTCACTTTTTAAAGGTAACCGGAACCAGTAAATTCATTGCTACAACTTTAATAAAAGTAGTTTCGCCCCTTCCGATTTTCTTACTTATCCTTTCCGTTGTCCTCTTTATGATTTTTATCACTGAGCTTATGAGCAATACTGCTACTGCTGCCATCTTTATTCCTATCTTAATTTCTACTGCTAACTCCTTAAACTTTCCTCCCCAGCTACTGGCCCTTCCGGCTGGAATTGCTGCTTCGTGTGCTTTTATGCTTCCGGTTGCTACGCCGCCAAACGCAATTGTTTACGGAACGGGGGCTGTTAGACAGGGGGAAATGATCAGAGCTGGAATTATCCTAAACTTAACCTTTGCCCTTGTTATTTCTCTGTTTTTCTACTTTTACCTATAGTTGGTGCCCGGGGCGGGATTTGAACCCGCACGGCCTTGCGGCCACAGGATCCTGAGTCCTGCGCGTCTGCCAATTCCGCCACCCGGGCAAGTTTGCAAATTATAATATAGTCAAGTTTATCTTATATGACTATATTGGCTCTTAAACTAAAACTGGAGGGAGAGATGGAAAGGTTAACTATAGTTTACGACAACAGAGCTATTGCTCCTTTTAAGGCAGACTGGGGCTTTTCAGCCCTCATTGAACTGGAGGATCAAGTAATCCTCTTTGATACTGGAGCAAAGCCGGACGTTCTGGAACACAACTTAAAGTGTGCAGACTTTCCAATTAGCAGTATAGATGCAGTTTTCATCTCCCACAACCACTGGGATCACGTAGGGGGATTACCCTTAATAGTTGAAAGGGTTGAACACTTTGAACTTTACATGCCAGAACCAGACTGCTATGGGTATGAGGATAAACTACCTGAAAGTGTAGTTTGCGTTCCAGTTTCTGCTCCTACTTACCTTACTCAGAGGACTATTTCAACGGGAATTATGCTCACAGGCCTTGAAGAACCGGAGTACGAACATTCCTTAATTGTGGCTACCCAAATGGGGCCGGTTCTCGTCGTTGGTTGTTCCCATCCGGGAATTGTTGAAATAGCTAGGAGGGCAGTCTCTATAGTGGGCGAGAACTTGTTTTTGACGGTTGGAGGTTTCCACCTTTACAAGTCAACTAGGGAGGAGATTGAGGAAGTTGCTAAGGAACTTTCTAGGTTTACAGAGTTCGTTGCTCCTTGCCACTGTACCGGTGAGCTCGGAATAGAGGTTTTCGCTGAAGTTTTTGGTGATAAGTTTATAGATGCAAGGGCAGGAGTAGAAATTCCCTTAGAGGAGGTCTAAATGTTTGATGCTTTGGCTGAGAGGGTTCAGTCCGTAATAGAGAAAATAGGAAGGAAGGGTAGGATAGATGAGGAGACCTTAGAGAAAGGTTTGAGGGAAATTAAACTTGCACTCCTTGAGGCTGACGTAAACTATAAGGTTGTTTCAAACTTTATAAAGGATATTAAGGAAAAGGCCCTTGGAGCAGAGGTTATTAAGGGTGTTAATCCGGCTCAGCAGCTTGTAAAGATAGTCCACGATGAGCTCGTTGAAGCCCTTGGTGGAGAGTCAGCCAAGCTAGAGCTAAAGGGTAAACCTGCAGTTATCCTCCTAATTGGACTTCAGGGTTCAGGTAAGACGACGACGGCTGCAAAGCTTGCCAACTACTTGAAAAAGCAGGGAAAGAAGGTTTTAGCTACATCGGCAGACGTCTATAGGCCTGCTGCTATGCTACAGCTTAAAAAGCTTGGGGATAAAATAGGCGTTCCTGTTTTCCTTGAAGAGGGGGAGAGGGATGCTGTAAAGATAGCCAAGGATGCTTTAAAGAAGGCAAAGGATGAAGGTTACGACGTCCTTATAGTTGATACTGCTGGAAGGCTCCACATTGACCAGGAGCTCCTGGAAGAAGCGAGGAGAATCAAGGAGGAGGTTAACCCTGATGAGACCCTTTTCGTTATTGATTCAATGACCGGTCAGGAGGCAGTGAACATTGCTAAGGCCTTTGACGAATCCGTTGGTATGACCGGAATAATCTTAACAAAAATGGATTCAGACGCTCGGGGAGGTGTTGCCCTCTCAGTAAAAGGAGTTACCGGTAAGCCTATAAAGTTTGCTGGTACTGGTGAGAAGATAGAGGACTTTGAGCCTTTCTACCCTGAAAGGGTAGCTTCACGGATTTTAGGAATGGGAGATATAGTTTCTCTGGTTGAGAAAGCTCAAGAGGTTATAGATGAGAGAGAAGCTCTTTCTATGCAGGAAAAGTTACTCTCTGGAGAGTTTACCCTTGAGGACTTCCGTCAACAGTTGAAGATGATTCAGAGGCTTGGACCAATACAGCAGATAATCAGGATGATTCCTGGGCTTGGTAGTCAGAAGATGCTTAAACAGCTTCAGCAGGTTATAGACGATAAGAAGCTAAAGAGAATAGAGGCCATAATTAACTCAATGACTCCTGAGGAGAGGAGGAACCACGCGATAATAAATGCAAGCAGGAAGAGGAGAATAGCAAGGGGTAGCGGTACGAGTGTTAAAGAGGTTGACGCACTTTTAAAGCAGTTTGTTCAGGCAAAGATGGCAATGAAGCAGATGAGGAAGATGCAGAAGAAGATGGCAAAGAAAGGAGGAAAGTTTCCCTTTCCCTTTATTTAAGCTTGAACTAAATTAGTTTTGGGATAAAATTACCCATCAAAACTTCAAAGGAGGAGAGCCTTGGTTAAGATAAGGCTTAAAAAGATGGGAAGGAAGAAGCTCCCTATCTACAAGATAGTTGTTGCAGAAGCCATGTCAAAGAGGGACGGAAGGGCCGTTGATATCCTCGGTACCTATAACCCTAAGTCTAAAGAACTTCAGCTGGACGTTGAAAAGGTTAAGGAGTGGCTCAGTAAAGGTGCTAAACCAACTCCTAGAGTTGCTTCACTAATTAAGAAGGTTCTTCAGTAAGGAGGTAGGAGATGTCTGCGCTCAAAGAGATGGTGGAGTGTGTAGCAAAGAGGCTCGTTGATAATCCGGATCAGGTTCAGGTAACAGAAACTGAAGGAGAGAGGACTATTGTTATTGAACTGAAGGTTGCACCTGCAGACCTGGGTAAAGTTATTGGAAGGCAGGGCAGGACTGCAAAAGCTTTAAGAACGCTCCTTTCAGCTGCTGCTACTAAGATGGGTAAAAGGGCCGTTCTTGAAATTATTGAGTAGTTCCCTAATAAATGGGGTAGCATTGCTACCCCATTTGTCTTAGCTTGTTAAATACATCGTCAGCGGTTGAATCTTTATCAATAAAGAAAGATCCAAGCTTAAAGTTTATTAGGACATTTCTGTCGCTGTAAGTTTTTGCTCTTAAGTTTAAGAGCATGTTTTTAAGTCTATCTAAGACAACTTCTATATCTCCTCTGTTTTTCAGTGGGAAGACTATTCCAATTAACGTTTCATCAACGAGGAAGAGCATATCGTAAGGTCTTATGTGACCGTCAATGTAGGTTGCTATGTAGGTTATTATAGAATGCCTGTCTGCTGGTGGGATTTCCCCTACTAAAGAAAGCTTAACTCCTACACATCCTAAGCTCTCTTCACTGGTATACTTTGACCTTTCTATCATCCTATAAATTCTTTGCTTAACGAATTTCGCTTTAGGAATGAAGGACTCTTTATCTATTAACTCTCTGTACTCTTCAAGTTCCTTTCCAAGGAGCTCCACTAAGTACTCAACTTCATCAAGTTCCTTTAAACTCTCTTTAAGGAGCCTAAAAGCTTGTTTTATCTTCTCAATTCCAGTATTCATCTATTTCCCGCCTCCCACCTTTAAGGTTACTTAAAAATTTCATCCTTATCTGGAACCTTTGCCCAGTCCTCAAGGAACCTCTCTATTCCTGTGTCGGTTAATGGATGTTTTGAAAGCTGTTTGATTACTTTAAACGGAATAGTTGCGATATCTGCACCGATTAATGCTGCTTGGAGGACGTGTTGAGGGTGTCTTATGCTAGCTACGATTATTTCGGTGTCAAACATGTAGTTATCAAAGATCTGAACTATCTGCTCTATAAGTTCCATTCCGTTGTGTCCTATATCGTCAAGTCTTCCTACGAAGGGTGAAACGTAAGTAGCTCCAGCCTTTGCAGCTAAAAGTGCCTGTAGGGGAGAGAATACGAGGGTAACGTTTGTCTTTATTCCTTCCTCTGAGAGTATTTTAACAGCCTTTAAGCCTTCCGTCGTCATAGGGATCTTTATTACTACGTTCTCTCCCAACTTTGAAAGGATCCTTGCTTCATCAACCATTCCTTGAGTATCAAGGCTTACCACTTCAAGGCTGACTGGTCCTGGAACAAGGTCAACTATTTCCTTAGCAACTTCCATAAAAGGTCTTCCTGTCTTTGATATTAAGGTAGGGTTTGTAGTTACTCCATCTACCATACCCATTTCAAGGGCTTCTCTTATCTCGTTAATATCTGCAGTATCAATGAAGAATTTCATACGAAACCTCCTTTAAAGTTTTTGTTATCTTTTCCCCGAAGAAAGAGTTGAAGTTAAGACTGCCAGTTTTCACCTGAACTATCATTAAAGCTACAAGTGCAAGTATAACAAAAATCTCACCGATTCTTCCCGTTCTAAAGAGTTTTAATGAAAGTCGTGGGTAGTATTTTGTTTTGTAAGGGATTCCTAAAGGAGTTAACAAGTCAAGGAGTAGGTGAGAAGCGTAACCTACGGAGAAGGATAATAAGTAGATTCCTATCTGTTGATTTAGGAAGTCTTTAACGGCAACACTGATAAAGAGGAGAACTGGAAGTATTAAAATGTGGTGAGTTATTCCCCTATGACTATTAAAGAGGGTTCTATTTTGCCTGAACTTTGGAAGGCCCTTCTTGAGGTCAACGTCTGGAATGAGAGCTCCGACAACAGCCGGAATAAGGGGAAGTTTAAGGGCTGAGGCCAAAACTATTGCTCCAATTATATGGGTTCCTGCCGTCATCTAAAATAGCCCTGAGATAAAGGGGTTTTCCTTAAGCTCTCTCTCCAAAGTTGTACTTTCCCCGTGGCCGGTGATTAACTTCGTTTTGGGATTAAGCTCGTTTAAGACTTTAAAGATAGAGCTCTTTAGCTGGGAGTAATCGCTCTTAGGCAGGTCGTACCTTCCGATACTTCCTTTAAAGATTAGGTCTCCTACCAAGGCTATCTTCTCTTGGGGACAGTATAGGACTATACTTCCTGGGGAGTGACCGGGAGTGTGGAGTACCTTAAAACTTTTACTCCCAAGCTTTAACTCGTCTCCTTCTTCAATTGTCCTGTCAGGTTGAGGGGAGTACTCTGCTCCAGCCATTTGTCCGATCTCGCTCTCAGTCCAGAAGTTAAGGTCTTTGGCAGCTTGAGGGTGCATTAGCAGTTCAGCATTTGGGAAGTAGAGCTTTGCCCACGAGTTTGCAGCTGTATGATCGGGGTGTTCGTGGGTATTAACTATGTACTTAACGGTTAGTTCTTCCCTGTCGGCTATGTCCTTAGCCTCTTCAACAGACCTTTTATCTCCAGGGTCAACTAGCATGGCTTCTCTGCTCTCTTCGTCCCAGACTAAAGCAGTGTTTACTAAAAATGGACCGCTGGGTATTATTACTGCCTTCATGATTCTTCCCCTAATATTATGAAGTCTGCAATTTCCTCAAGGTCAATGTACTCGTTTGCCGACTGAATTATCTCCTTTGCCGTTATGCTTTTAAATGAAATTACTTCTACTTTTATTCCTTTTGCTTTAAGGAAGTTTATAAGGTCTATAAAGTCTCCGTCTCCGCTCATTAAAACGACAACGTCAACTTTTCCGTTTTCTGCCATTGCAATTGCGTCTATTGCAATTCCCATGTCCCAGTCGGCTTTGTATTCTACTCTGTCCCAGTTGTAAAACTTCTTCGGTTCCTTTAACTTTACCTCGTAGCCTATACTCCTTAAAACGTGGATGAAACCGTCTTGGTTGACCCTTTCAAGGTCAACTAAGTAAGCTATGGCTCTGTATAGCTTCCTACCTCTAACGGCTACTTGAAGGAGCTTTTTAAAGTCAACTCTCCTCCTTAAAGAGTTCTTTGCACCGTAGTAGATATTCTGCATATCTACAAGAACTCCAACAGATAGGTTGTTTAGGTGCCTATCTCTCTCTATCAGTTCCTGTGCCTTCAACTCTCTCCTCCGGATTGATGTCACATGCGTGGGAGTTCCAAACTGCCAGTGGAGGTTCACAGTAAGGTTCTCTCTCCAGCTGTTTAATGAAACTCGTTAGTTCCTCAGTAGGTATCAGTTTCATACCTATATTGTAAGCCGAAAGGGCGTAAATTACCCCCTTACCTAAGGGTAAGTTGTTAACTGCTACACAGTCTACACCCTCTTTAGCTAATAACTCCGTTAGTTCTATACACTTTCCAAACTTCAGGTTAGCTACAGGGTTCTTTATTCTTTTAATCTCTTTTAATTTCCCGTTTTCGTTCTTTAAAAAGAGTATTTCTGGACACTCTGCAAACTTCCCGCAGACTCTATCCTCTTCAACGGGAACTGCAAAGAGCTTTTCCTTCTTCTCAACAGGTTCAAAGTGAATTAGTATCTTCTCTATGAAGGGGTGATCTCTCTTTACTTTTGCCTCTACTTCGTGGACTATGTTGTGGGCCTTTTCAAGGTCGTTTGTAAGGACGGAGACTTCTGCCTCTATGAACTTATAACTTCCTGAGCTCCTACCTGTGATACTTTTTACTTCGTAGACCAACGGGTGGGAAAGTATGGTTTCCTTGATTTTATCAAGGGTCTTTTTGTCTATTGAGGCATCAAGGAGGACTTTTAAGGCCTCAATCATAATTTCGTAGCCTGCGTGGAATATGAAGAGGAGGATTATTACTACTGCTACCTTTTCTATAATTGGGAAGCCTAAGTAGTTTCCGACAATTCCAGCCAGAACGACTAGAGAGGAGAACATATCCGTCTTTACGTGTTCTGAATCGGCGATGAGGCTAGGGGAGTTAAGCTCTTCTCCCTTTTTCCTCTCATACCTTGAGAAGAAATAGGTTATAACGATCGTTAAAACTACGGCTCCTATTGCTAGGGGAAGGTTCTTTACTCTGATTACCTCGTCTGAGAAGAGGGAGTCTTTTGCTATTTCATAGCCTGCAAAGAATATGGCAAAGGCGCTAACTAGGGAGATTATGTTTTCAACTTTGTAGAGTCCGTAGGGAAAACCCTTTACTTTCATGTTTGCTATTACTATTCCCGCATAGACAGAGAAGGCTGCAGCAAGGTCTGCAAGGGAGTGGATGCCGTCTGCCAAGAGAACCTTTGAGCCAGACAGAATGCCTGCAGAGATTTTTAAGATAGATAGAAACAGGTTTACTAGAATTGAGTAGAGGGCTACTCTTTTTTTCTCTTTAAGTAATTCCATACTTTAAAACCCCAAGAAGTCGTCAAGCTCCTTTTTTGTTAAACTCCTATCTTCCTTCAGTTTCTTCCACTCCTCAACTGCACTTATGTCCGTTCCCCCTCTCTTTGATTTTGCAAGTTTAACCTTTACCAGGGCAGGTACTGGTATCATCGTTCCCATAACTAAGGCTTCACCTACGTTAAGTGAAGGAAGCTGTTCAACGAGGTCGGAACTTAAGGATTCTGAAGCCTGTTGAACGTGTTTCTGGTCTCCAGGTTCAACTAACTTGAGGATTACCATATTGTTGGCCTGGGAGAGGGCGTTTGAGTCAAGGGCTTTAGGCCTTTGAGTTACGAGGCATAGCCCAAGTCCAAACTTCCTTCCTTCCCTTGCGATCCTTGAAATCCAGTACCTTGACTTTGTATTGATTGTTGAGGATGCAAGTATGTGGGCCTCTTCAAGGACCGTCAAGAGGGGAAACTCAAGACCTCCCTCCTTCTCCCTTACGTATTTCTTCCTTGCGTCAAGGATATTCCTCAGGACGTGGCTTACTACTATATCTGCTATTTTCTCGTCAACGTGGGATAGGTCTATAACGTTAAGCCTTCCAAATTCAATCTGTTCAACTATCGTTGACTGCTGAAGGTCAAAGAGCTCTGCGTAGAGCTCCTGCATATCCTCAACTTTGTTTATTACCCCAATTATTGACTTCCTGTCTTCCTTGTACTCTGGGTGTACTTCTGGATCTGTCCACTCCCTGAGTTTTCCAAGGAGAACTCCCCAAAACTCGTCTGCCTCGTAAACTCCGTTTCTGTAGTCCTCAACTGCTTCCTTAAAAGCCCTTCTTAAGTACCTGTCCTGGATGTATGAGCTGTCATCAACGTTTGCAAACTGTCTAAACTCGTAGTAGTTTAGCTTTAAAGGGTTTAGTGTTAACCTTATACTGTTAACAACGGGAACACCGTCAACTTTAAGGTCAAAGTTGACGTACTCTCCGTGCATGTCAAAGACGAGAACGGTTCCACTCTTTTTCAGGAGCTCCTCAAGAATTACCGAAACCGTGTTTGACTTACCACCTCCAGTAACTGCAAGGACTGCAAGGTGTCTTGAAACAATGCTGTCTATATCTATGAATACGTCAACGTCAGGTCTCGTTAAGAGGTGTCCTAAGTGTATCTTTCTCCCGTCATCCTCTCCAAAGACTTTCCTTAGAGTCTCTGTTGAGGCTGGATATATGTAAGTCCCCGGTTCAGGAGGGACCCTTGGAATCTCCATTCTTCTATCGGGGTTTCCGAGGATTGAGAGTTTTCCTCTAAAGAAGGATGGGTTTCCAGTTAACTTCCTTAACTTCTCAGCCTCTTCCGGCTCAAGGTCTTCTGCGAAAGTCCTGTTAACCCTTTTAACCTCTTTAACGAAGGCTAGGACCCTTCCGTTTTCGTGCTCTATCTCAACGTAGTCTCCAAGCTGGACCCTCTTTGAGCTTACGAACTCTATTTCCCTAGTTGTTGGCTCCCCTATGCATATCCCAAGAGGTTCCATCTTTCCTCCTAAGTTGGAATACTTAAAATTATAGGAAGTTATACTTTGAGGAGGGTAAAGATGTCTGTTTTAGTTGAATTTGCCATGTTCCCTACAGATAAGGGAGAAAGCGTCAGTCCTTACGTTGCAAGAATTATAAAGATGATTGATGAGAGCGGAGTTCCTTACAAGTTAACTCCTATGGGAACGGTCTTTGAAACCGAAACCATGGCCGAAGCCTTAAAAATTATTGAGAAAGCTTACTCTCTTCTTGAGCCAGACTGTAACAGAGTTTACTGCGTAGCTAAGTTTGACATCAGGAAGGGTAAGAGTGGGAGGCTGGTTCAGAAGATAAAGTCTGTGGAGGAGAAGATAGGAAAGGAGGTTAGCAAGTAGATATTGTTTGGCCTATATTATTTGGTGCGGAGCAGGACGAGGGGTCGCTGGCCTTGAGGCCAGAGGAAAGTCCGGGCTCCACAGGGCAGGGAGCCGGCGTTGAGCCGGGCAGGGGCGACCCTGCGGAAGGGCCACAGAAACGAAACCGCCACCTATAAGGTGGTAAGGGTGAAAGGGTGGTGTAAGAGACCACCGCTTCAACCCGCAAGGGTTGAAGGCACGGCAACCCCCTCCCGGAGCAAGGCTAAATAGGCTGGCGCTTGAGGGTGGCCCGCCCGATGCCAGCGGGTAAGCCGCACAGATAAATGACCCCAAAAAACAGAACCCGGCTTACGGCCTGCTCCGCAAAAATTATCCCTCAATTACTTTAACGAAGACTCTTCTCGTCCTTGGTCCATCAAACTCACAGAAGTATATGCCCTGCCAGGTTCCAAGAAGGATTTTTCCATTTTGGACTATTACCGTCTGGTTACACCCTATTAGACTTGACTTTATGTGGGCTGCAGAGTTCCCTTCTGCGTGTTCGTAGAAGGGCTCTCTCCATGGAATTAACTTTTCAAGAGAGTTAATTATGTCTTTCCTTACCGTTGGATCTGCGTTTTCGTTAATTGTTACTCCTGCAGTTGTGTGGGGAACGTAGATAACGCATATACCGCTCTTTACCCCAGACTGGATAACTATTGATTCAACCTGTCTTGTAATGTCAATAAACTGGTTTCTACCTGTAGTTTTTAGGGTAATTTCGTAGACCAAGGCATCCTCCTCGTTTGTCCTTTTCTTAAATTTTATCAGTCTAAATCTTGCCCAAACTGGTAGTTGTCTATTAGCCTTGTATTCCCTACAAAGACCGCTAGAGCAATGGTATCCCCTTCCTTAACTTCTTTAACTGGTTTTAAAGTTTCCGAATCAACTATTTCTACGTAATCTATCTTCTTTACTAGAGGGTATGAAAAAATTAGTTTTTCAACTTCTCTCTTTATCTCTTCGGCTCTCCTTTCTCCCCTTTCAAAGAGCTCCTTTGCCAGCTTAATTCCTCTGTATAGTGCAACGGCACTTTCCCTTTCCTTAGGGGAGAGGTAGGTGTTCCTTGAGGATAGGGCCAGTCCGTCCTCTTCCCTCACTATCGGACAGCCTACTATCTCTACAGGTATGTTTAAGTCCCTGACTAATCTCTTAATGACCTGGAGTTGCTGAAAGTCCTTCTTTCCAAAGTAGGCCCTGTGAGGCCTAACTATGTTAAGGAGTTTTGTTACTACCGTTGCCACTCCCCTAAAGTGGCCCGGCCTCTTTGCTCCGCACAGTCCCTCTGTTAACCCTGTAACTTCAACGAAGGTTGAGTAGCCTTCAGGGTACATCTCCTCGGAGGAAGGGTGGAAGAGGTAGTCAACTCCTTCCCTCTCAAGGAGCCGAGAGTCCCTTTCTAGATCCCTTGGGTACTTTTCAAAGTCCTCGTTCGGTCCGAACTGGGTAGGGTTAACGAATATACTCACAACGACGATGTCATTTTCCTTCCTAGCCCTTCTAACAAGGGATAAGTGTCCTTCGTGAAGGTATCCCATTGTTGGAACAAAGCCTATTTCTCTCCCTATTTTCCTGTAACTTTCACCTATTGCCTGCATCTCTTTAACTGAGCTGATTATTCTCATTTCCTATTTCTCCCTCAGCGATTAGTTTTCCCTTTACTATTCCGGCTCCAAGTAGGACTACTGTTGCCGAGTAGTAGATCCACATTAGGAAAATTATAAGGGCGGCAAAGGAACCGTAAAGGATACTTACTTTTGAAACGTTAAGGACGAACCAGATGAAGGCCTTTTCAACTAGGATTAGTATAAAAAATATTACTCCTGAAATCTTTAATATAAAAGGAAACTCTATGCTAACCGGTAGGAGGAAGTAGTAGACGAAAACTAAGGTTATGAAGAGCAGAAGGAGAACTAACAGTGAAGAAAGGAAGGAGAGCTCCGGAAACTGAGGAAGGAGTAAGGCAAGGACGTACTTGGCGATGTAAAGGAGGAACATTAAGATCCACAGGAGGAAGATAGAGAGGATTATTACTGTATGTCTGTAAATAAAACCTGCCGGGTTTTCAACTTTGAGGATTTCAGAAAATGAACGCTCAAGGGAGAGGAAGATTCCCCTTGAAAACCACAACATGACGAGTGCTGCAGTTCCGCTTATTACTCCTGACTTATCTAGAACCTTTTCTATCTGAAGGAAAATCGGCTTCAGCGGTGATTCAAAGAGCTCCTTTGGAATTAGGTTTTTAAAGTCAACGTGAAATACCACCATTCCAAGGAAGAATAGGAAGATGAAGAGGGGGATAATTGACATTAGGGTGTAGTAGGCTATTGAGGCAGCAAAGAACTGATAGTCACTTTCAAAGGTATCGCAGACGGCAAAGAAGAAGTAGTTTATGAAACTCTTTCTCTTTAAAAACCTTCTACAGATCATGTATCTTCCCTTAATAGGACAAAGTCATCCCTATGAATGCAGAGTTTAGAGGTAGAGAGCTCCTCTTTAGAACACCTAACTATTCCTTTACCTACAAGCTTTCCGTTTAAACTGAAGACTTCAACTGCGTCTCCCTTTTTAAACTCACCTTCACACCTTTTTACTCCTCTTGATAGAAGGCTTTTTCCGCCCTTTACTAGGGCCTCTTCGGCTCCCTGGTCAATAAAGAGCTTCCCCTTTGGCTTCATGAGGTAGAGTATCCTGTATCCTTTTGCCTTCAACTTCTTACACGGCATTACCAGAGTTCCTAATCTCTCCCCGTCTAGGATTCTCTCAAGGACTCTTTCTTCTCTTCCTCCAGCTATTATTACTGGAATCCCTTTTTTCGCCGCCTTTGCGGCTGCTTCTACCTTAGTCGCCATTCCTCCGGTTCCAAACCTCGTCTGGGTTGAAAAGTCGCAACTTTCAAGGATTTCCCTTACGTCCTCTATTACAGGTATTAGCTTAGCGTCAGGGTTGTTTTCCGGGTTTTTATCAAATACTCCCGGACTCGTTGTTAGGATTACTAAAAGGTCTGCATCAACAAGGACAGAAACGTGGGCTGAAAGGTTGTCGTTGTCACCTATCCTAATCTCTTCGGTGCTCAGGGTGTCGTTTTCGTTAACGACGGGAATTACTCCTAGCTTAAAGAGCGCGTTGAACGTATTTTTTGCGTTGTGGAACCTCTCCTTTGACCGTAAGTCCTCTGCAGTGAGCAAGACCTGCCCTACCTCAAGGTTAAACCTTTTAAAGGATTCCCTGTACTCTGCCATGAGGTAGGGCTGACCTACTGCCGAGAGGGCCTGCTTTTCAGAGAGGGAGAAGGGCTTTCTCCTTAACTTGAGAGCCTTTATTCCGGCTAAGACTGCCCCGGAGCTCACTAGAACTACCTCTATTCCCTTTCCCCTCAAAGAGGCTATCTGCCGGGTTAAAGAGTCTATAAACTCCCTGTTTAATCCATCTTCCCCTGCAAGGAGCTGAGAGCCAACTTTAACTACTACCCTCTTAGCCTTCCTCAGCATTTTCCTTTTCTAACTCCTTAAGTTTGCTTGCAACGAAGTTTAAGAGCTCCTGCATACCTTCACCTGTTACGGCAGAAACTGCAAAGAAAGGATAACCTTTTTCCTCAAAGTACTTCCTCAACCTCTCCAGTTTGCTCCTATCGGTTAAAGCGTCAATCTTAGTTCCTACAACAATCTGGGGCTTCTCCTTTAGCTTAGGAGAGTAGAGTTCAAGCTCCCTATTGATTTTCTCAAAGGCCTCTTCAGGTTCCATCTCAGGGTTCGTTAAGTCAATTAAGTGGAGAAGTAGCTTAGTCCTTTCAACGTGTTTTAAGAACTCGTGTCCGAGCCCCTTACCTTTATGGGCTCCCTCTATCAGCCCGGGAATGTCTGCGACTACGAAGGAGAAGTCTCCAACCTTCGTTATGCCTAAAATGGGCCTTAAGGTTGTGAAGGGGTAGTCTGCAATCTCTGGTTTTGCCTTTGAGATTCTGCTTAGGAAAGTTGACTTTCCGGCGTTGGGGAAGCCTACGAGTCCAACGTCTGCTAGAAGTTTCAGCTCAAGTTCTATCCACCTTTCCTCTCCGGGCTCTCCAGGTTCGGCAAAGTCAGGAGCTCTCCTAGTGGGAGTTGCAAAGGCTGCATTTCCCCTACCTCCTCTACCTCCCCTTGCAACAATTAACTTCTGACCGTGTTGCGTTAGGTCTCCCAGGATTTCTCCCGTTTCTGCATCCTTAACAACTGTCCCTACGGGAACCTTAATTTCAAGGTCTTTCCCGCTCTTTCCGCTTCTTTTGTTTCCCTCTCCGTGCCTTCCCCTCTCAGCCCTGTAGTGGCGTTTGTACTTAAAATCAAGGAGGGTATGGACGTTTCTATCGGCAATGAGAATAACGTCTCCTCCTTTACCTCCGTCACCTCCCGAGGGTCCACCTTTTGGAACGAACTTCTCCCTCCTGAAGGCTACGCAACCGTTACCTCCGTGGCCTCCTTGGACGTAAATTTTTGCTCTATCTATAAACTTTGCCATAATTTCCTCCCAATACTGTTTGCAGACTTAAAATAGTTTTTTAACCCTATCCTTTCAACGGAGGTGGAGGTGAAGAAAATTTTAGTTTTCCTACTTCTCATTCCTTTCCTTCTCATAGGAGGGTGTTTTGAGGGAAGTAAAACTGATGAAAGTTCGGAAGTTAAGGTATTAACTGAACTTGGATACAAGGGGCTTGAATTTTACGAGAGGGTAGGGGGCCACACGATACGCCGCCACGTTGGAAAGGACTACAGTTGGTTGGTAAACAGGCTGAGGGAAGAGCCTAGGTTAAGGGCGGCAAGTTCCTTTTACGATTTGGCCACTGCTGAGAGGTGCGTTAGAAGGGCTATTTACTTTAACAGGGATAAGATTGTGTCCTGGTTGAAAAGTCCACACTCTCCTGACAAGCTGGTTTTGACTTATAGTTGCTCTGAACCTGTAGGAATTAAGGTAGAGAGGGTAACTAGGAATAAATTCAGAAAGATTACTTCCCATAGAGTTAGGGTTATATTAAAGAAGGATAATTCTTACGGCTTTATAGTTCTAACTGCATATCCTTCGTAGGGAGGATGAGGTGGACTACGAGAAGGAGAGGGTTTTTGAGGAGAAGTACCCTTACCTCTATTCGCTCCTAGCAGCCTTTGCTTACGGTGTAGAGGAGGGGAAATCTGACTGGGATATAGTAAGGGAAGAGGTTACAGAGTGCGAAAAGGCTGAAGAGCTTATAAGGGAAATAGAAGATTTCTTAAAGAACAATCCTGCAAACTTTGAGCACGTTGTAGGTGACGTTGCAAACTATTACTTTGACGACACCAACGATTTTCTCAGGTGGATGGAGCAGGTTAAGAGGTACATTCTGTCTATAAAAGGGAAGCTCTGTGGATAGGGGTAAGCTTGACCTATCTACTTTTTTAAAGGAAAAGTGCAAGTTCTATCAGTTTAAGGACGGCTTTAGGTTTGGAACCGATACCTTTCTCCTTGCAGATTTTGTTAAGGTTAAGGGGAAGGAGAGGTTAGTTGACCTTGGAACAGGGTGTGGGGTTATACCTATCCTCCTTCTCCTTAAATACCCCAACCTTACTGCTGTAGGTATTGACGTCCTTGAGGAAAACGTTTACCTCTCAAAGAGGAATGCTGAAGTTAACGGAGTTTCAGATAGGTTTGAGGCCGTTCACCTTAACGTTAGAGACGTTAAGAAGCTCTTCCGTTCAGGTGAGTTTGACGTTGCAGTCTCAAATCCGCCCTTTATAGAGGTTGGAAGGGGAAGTCTGTCAAAAGGGAGCCACAGGGCAGTTGCAAGGCAGGAGCTCTTTGCAACCCTTGAGGACTTCATTAAGGCTGCCTCTTACCTACTCAAGAATAAGGGAAGGTTTTACCTTCTTTTGCCTACAGTTCGGTTCGTTGATGGACTTTGCCTCTGCAGGAAGTACTCCCTTGAACCTAAGAGGCTTCGCTTCATCTACCCTGAAGAAGGTAGGGAAGCCAACCTCTTTCTCCTAGAGTGTTTAAAGGGAGGAGGTAAAGGGATTACCGTTGAACCTCCTCTTATCGTCTATCAGGACGTTAATAAAAGGGTATATACTGAAGAGGTTCAAAGGAAATACTCAGATTTCCTGCGATAGGCTCTTTGGGTTAAATATTGAGTAAAGAAGCCACTCTCTTCCCTTCTTCCTTACTTCTGCGACTGCTCCCTTTTTAAACGCAAGCTTTGCAGGTGATATACAGGTAATTGAGTTTAAAAAGAGCGAAATGTCCGGCTCATGGCCTATTAAGGCTAAGTTTCCCCTGTTTTCCTTTATTACAGATAGGTAATCATCAGGTTCGGCATCAGGCTTTAGCCTTTCGTCAACCTTAACTTTTACATTCAAGAGCTCTGATAGGATTTCGGCGGTTTTTAGGGCCCTTTCACATGGAGAGGAGATAACTTTAACTTTCTTTGGAAAGATCGGTTTAAGCCATTTAATAAAGGCCTTAAACTCTTCAATACCCTCTATGGTTAAGGGCCTTTTGCAGTCATCACCCTCCCACTCTTCCCTCTTTAAAGCCTTAGCATGTCTTACAATGAATACTCTCTTACCCATCTCTCAAAGTACTCCTGTGAGTTAAAGTCCCTCTTCTTTGGCCTTGTGTACGTACCGTCTGGCTGAAGGATTCTGGCCTTTGCAGTATCCTTTAACTGGATTTCAAGAATTTCCTTAAGCTTCTCTTTCAACTTTGGTTCCTCAATAGGAGTAAGGGTTTCAACCCTCCTGTGGAAGTTCCTAGGCATCCAGTCTGCACTGCTTATGTAGACTTCATCTTGGCCCTGGAAGAAGAATATCCTTGCATGTTCAAGGTATTTCCCGACGATACTTATAACCTTTATATTTTCGCTTATTCCTTCAATTCCGGGCCTTAAACAGCATATTCCCCTGACTAGGAGTTCTACCTTTACTCCCCTCTGAGAGGCCCTGTAGAGGGCCTGAATTACTTCAGGGTCAACTAGGGAGTTCATCTTTGCAACTATCCTCTCCCTCTCACTTTCAATCAAGGATAGGACTTTCTCCTTCAGGTTAACGGGGGATATGTAGAGCTTTTTAAGCTCTGGAGGGTGGAAGTAGCCTGTTATAACGTTGAATATCCTTGAAACGTCCCTTCCGATTGTCTCATCGCTCGTTAGGTAGCTGACGTCCGAGTAAACCTTTGCCGTTTCAACGTTGTAGTTTCCGGTTCCTATGTGAACGTAGCGCTTTATCTTTCCCTCTTCCTTCCTCACTATCATTAGGAGTTTTCCGTGGGTTTTAAGGCCAGGAACTCCGTAAACTACGTGTACACCGTCCTCTTCAAGTTTCCTTGCCCAAACTATGTTGCTCTCCTCGTCAAAGCGGGCCTTTAGCTCAACTACTGCAGTTACCTCTTTGCCCTTTTTGGCTGCCTTACTTAAGGCTTCAACGATCGGGGAGTTCCTTCCAACCCTGTATAGGGTCTGTTTTATTGCAAGGACGTTAGGGTCTTCTGCAGCTTCTTCTATGAGCTCAACTATTGGGTCAAAGGACTCGTAGGGGTGGAAGAGAATTGAACTGCTGTTCTTCAGTGCCGTGAATACTTCAACTTCAAACTGAGGAGGGTAGTACGGGACGTAAGGGGTAAACTTAAGGTCTGGCCTATCTACCTGTTTGTAAAGGCTCCAGAGGTCCGATAGCTTGAGGGGAATTCTCATCCTGTAAATGTCATCTTCGCCCAACTCAAGTTCATCTTTTAAGAGGGAGATAGTTAGCTCTGAACCACCGTTTATTTCAAGTCTAACCGGCTCTCCAAATTTCCTGTTCCTAAGCCCCTTCTCTATGGCCTCTAGTAGGTCGTCAGCCTCGTCTTCCTGGATTACTATGTCTGCATCTCTTGTTACTTTAAAGGTGGCGTAACTCCTTATCTCCTGTTGGGGGAAGAGTTCTTTAAGGTGGTTAACGATTACCTCCTCAAGATAGACGAACTTTCCCTCTTCAAGCTCAACGAAGCGAGGGAGAACTTTTGGTATTGGAACGAGGCCAAAGCGGAGCTCCTCCCCTATCATTTCAACTATTATGTTGAAGGAGAGGGATGGAAGGTGGGGAAAGGGATGGGTTAAGTCAACTGCAAGAGGAGTTAAAACGGGGAAGATAAACTCTTTAAAGTACTTATCTGCCTTCTTCTTTAACCTGGATGGGAGCTCTTTGTATGTGTAGATGTGAATACCTTCTTTCTTTAAGAGGGTTAAAAGTTCCTTGTAGGTTTTTTCGGTCTCTTTCAGGAGCTCCCTCGTCTTCCTTGAAATTTTCTTCAGCTGCTCTTTTGGAGTTAAACCGTCAAAGGAAGGTTTGTTTATTCCTGCGGCCACCATTTTTTTGAGGCCTGCAACTCTTATCATGAAGAACTCGTCAAGGTTTGTAAAGAAAATTGCTATGAACTTTAACCTCTCTAGTAGAGGGTTCGTTTCGTCCTGAGCTTCCTCTAAGACCCTCCTGTTAAACTCAAGCCAGGAGAGCTCCCTATTTATGTAAAGTTTCGGGGACTTTAAATCTACCTTTTGCTTTCCTTCTCCCATTCCTTTAGCACTCCCCCTTTAGAACTACCGTCTCGTAGACGAGTCCTTCCCTTAAACCGTACTTTGAAATTATCAGTTCCTTACACTTAAAGATATCCATTAGCTCAAGAGCAACAATTGAGGCAACTGCAACGGTTTGGGCCCTCTTTATTGAAACTCCGAAGGCTTTTGATATCTCTTCAGGACTCATCTTAATTAACCTTCCTGTAATTTCTTTGAGCTGTTTCTTTTTTACCCTCTTTTTCCCCGAAATTTTCTTAAGGGCCCTTATACTTCCCCCTACACCTACCAACTTGTCGCTCTCGTAGATTGAAAAGTCGTAAGGGTTAACGTAGTGGCGTACTTTCCACCTTATTTTGATAGGATCTTCAATTCTCCCTTCCCTTACAGCCTCTTTGAACTCAAGGGTTCCTAAGGGGTAGCTTTTACAGAAGTTAGGCTTACCCCCTTTAATTTCGCAGATCTCTAAACTTCCACCTCCGATGTCAAACAAAAGCCCTTCCTTCAGCTTTACGTCAAGGAGAGCTCCTAGAGCAGAGTAGTAGGCCTCTTCCTCCCCAGATAGAACTTTCACTTTAAAAAGGTCTTCAATTGCCTCAAGAACTTCCTTCCTGTTCTCTATGACCCTAAGGGTGTAAGTACCAACGGCTATGGTGCAGTCAGGTTTTACCTCCTTAAGGCTCTCCCTGAAACTCTCAAGGACGAGCCTTAACTTCTCTACTCCTTCCTTCTTTAGTCTCTTCCCTTCTACGAAGTTTAGAAGCCTTAAGTATATTGACTCTGAGTAGATTTTCTTAATTTTCTCACCCTTAACCTGGTAGACAAACAGTTTTACGGTGTTTGAGCCTATATCAACTACTGCAACCTTTTTCAAAGTTCAACTCCTAAGTGCTTTTAAGGCTACCTCCTGAAGAGGCTGGAGTAGAGGCGGTGGAGTTGTTGGTGGAAAGGCTGAGTTAAGGAGACTTGCAATCTCAACTGCCCTCTTCCTCTCCTCAATTAACCTGTTTACGACCTCAACGAGTGCCCAAACGCTCCTGCTCTTTCCTTTAAACTCCCCTCCTACCAGCTCGCCCTTGTCGTTAAAGAAGAGCTTAACGGTTAAGGGATTACACCCAGGGAATGATCCCGGATAAGCGTCTGTAGAAATTACTTTGTCCCCTTTAAACTCTCCTTTAGTGTAACCTGAGAAACCGAAGAACTCTCCGCCAACTTCGGTTATTCCCGATGGAACTATTCCCCTATCCTTAACTTGGGGGCCTAAAAGGTTTATAGCAGCAATCCTTCCGTCCCTTGCCGAGACTGAGGCGAGCATTCCCGGGATTTTCTTCCCATCAATGGAGCACAGATGGGATATGCAGTTTCCAGCAGCTAAAACGTTATCTGCAGATGTTCTTAGGAAGTGGTCAACCTCTATAAAGCCACGGTTGTCTACCTTTATTCCTCCATCAACTGCAAGTTTTGTATTTGGGATAAACCCTATGAAGGTTAAAACCAGGTCTGTTTTAATGCTTCCCTCTTTAGTGATGACCTCCTCTACTCTCTCCCTTCCTTTAAACCCTTCCACCTTTTGGTTCTTTAGAACCTTTACTCCCTGTTTCCTGAGTTTTTCCTCTATCTCCTTCTCAGTTTCCTCTGAAAAGACTCCAGAGGCAATGTGATTTGATGCCTCAATTACAAAAATTTCCTTTCCTTTAAAGTTTCGGCTTATTTGGTCTGCAAAACCCAGTGAGATAAAACCAGCCCCAATAAGTGTAATTTTCTCTGCCCTTTCAACCTCTTCCTTTATCCTTTTAACTCCCTGCGTTGTTGTGTCTATGTAGTAGATACCTTTTAGGTCGCAGCCGGGTACGTTTAACCTCCTTGGTAGCCAGCCGGTTGATAGGATGAGCTTTTCGTACCTTATCCTCTTTTTTGGAGTAAAGATGGTACCAGAGCTCGGCTCAACTGCTGTTACTCTATCAATTAGAAGCTTGCCGAACTCCTTAACCTTTTCAAGGGGATATACGTTCTTCTCTAAAGGGACCTTTCCACCGATTACGTAGGGAATTGAACAGGGAATTTGCAGGTCTTCCCTGTCGTTTATCAGTAAGAGTTCCTTTTCGGGGTAGAGCTCCCTTACTGTTTTTGCAGCGTTAAACCCTGCAGGTCCTCCTCCAACTATTACTACATCGTAAAACTCCATCTCCCCCTCCTCAGATAGGTTATTCCTGCCCCATAAACTCAAGGCACTTTTCTACTTCCCACTTACTTCCCAAAATCACCGGGACTCTCTGGTGGAGCTCCTTAGGAACGACTTCTAAAATCGGTTTCTCTCCGGTTGAGGCCATTCCACCGGCTTGTTCAATTAAGAAGGCCATTGGGCTTGCCTCGTAAAGGAGCCTAAGTTTACCGCTGGTGTTCTTCTTATCTGCAGGGTAGATGAAGATTCCACCTTTAAATAGGGTTCTGTGGACGTCGGCAACCATTGAACCGACGTACCTTAAAGTGTACTTCTCCTCTTTTAGTGAATCTACGAACCTCCTCAAACCCTCATTTGTCCACTTGTTCCTGTTGGCCTCGTTTATTGAGTAGATCTTTCCTTTCTCAGGCATCTTTACTTCTGGGTGGGAGAGTAGGTAGTTGCCGCTTTCTGGATCGAGTGTAAAGGCAAAGACTCCCTTTCCTAGGCTCATTACGAGCATAGTTGATGGTCCGTAGATTACGTAGCCTGCAGCAACCTGCTCTCTACCGGGTTTCATAATACTGTCCTTCTGTATTGAGAAGATTGTTCCGATGCTTACGTTAACGTCAATGTTTGAGGAACCGTCAAGGGGGTCAAAGGCTACTGCATAACCCTTCTCAGAGACTATGAGGCAGTCCTCTACCTCTTCCGATGTTATCTGGCATGCTTTGCCACAGTTCTTTAAGCTCTCAATCAGAATTTCGTTTGCAAGTTCATCAAGCTTTTGGACTTCCTCTCCCTGAACGTTAACCTTTCCGGCACTTCCAAGTACTCCGAGGAGTCCTGCTTTCCTTACTTTTCCTGCAATTTCCTTTGTGGCGGTGGCTATTTCGTTTAATAGGAGTATGAGTTCATCGTCCAGCCACTCCATCTCTTCCTTCTTCTGAAACAGGTAAACTGAAAGTGGAACGGCCATCTTTTCCTCCCCGCTCTAGTTTTCTGTTATTTTACAGCCTCTTTCCTTCGTCCTCAGCATTCCGCATGCTGCCGATATGTCCTGGCCCCTTGATTCCCTGATAAAGGCTGCTATGTTCCTGTCCCACAGGACTTTCTGAAACTCTTCAATCTTTTCCCTCGGTGTTGGCTCAAAAAGAGCTCCAGGGTAAGGGTTGAAGGGTATCAGGTTTACCTTAACTGGTAGGCCTTTGACCATCTTTGCAAGCCTTTTTGCATCTTCCAGAGAATCGTTAACGTCTTTCAGCATAACGTACTCAATCATTATTCTCCTGTTGTTATCTGCAGGGTATTTCCTTAGAACTTCCATTATCCTGCTAATCGGGTACTTTCTGTTGACGGGAACCAGGTAGTTTCTCACCTCATCGGTCGTTGCGTGTAGGGAGATTGCAAGTTTTACTCTGTTCATCTCCTTTGCCATTCTTTCAATCCCCGGAACTATTCCAACGGTTGAGATAGTTAACTTCCTGGTTGATAAGTCCAGCATATCTTTGTTGGTCATGATTTCAACGGCTTTCTTAACGTTATCAAAGTTTAAAAGGGGCTCTCCCATTCCCATAAAGACGACGTTTGATATCCTCCTCTCCTCTCCTACGTCCCTCTGGACTGCTATGTACTGTTCAACGATTTCCGATGGAGTAAGGTTCCTGGTGAACCCGTCCTTTGCAGTTAAGCAGAACTTACATCCGATGGGGCACCCGACCTGTGTGGAAACGCAAATGGTGTTCCATCCCCTTTCCGGAATGAATACGCTCTCTATTCTGTTTCCATCTCTTAGCTCAAATAGGTACTTTCTCGTTCCGTCTGAGGATTCCTCTACTTTGACTAGTTTAAGGGGGTGGAGTTCAGCTTTTTCCGAAAGGAGTTTCCTTACCTCCTTTGATAGGTTGGTCATCTGTTCAAATGAGGAAACTCTCTTTTTGTAGAGCCACTGGGCTATCTGCTTGGCCCTGTAGCTTTCAAGCCCAAGCTCCTTTACAAAGTCCTTTAGTTCTTCCATAGTCAAACTCTTTATGTCAACTTTCTCCATCTCTTCTCCTCTTAGTAGTTCTGTAGATTCCGTAAAGGGTTGAACCGATAAAGACAACCGTTATGAGGACAGAAAGGCCAAGGCTTAACTTACTCATCAATTTTCTCAGCCTCGTCTATGAGCATTACTGGAATGTCGTCAACTATCGGGTATGCCAGCTTACACTTATGGCATATGAGCTTTTGCTCCTTCTCTCTGTACTCCAGGTCTCCCTTACACTTTGGGCATGCAAGGACTTTTAGGAGCTCCTCAGGAATCATAATTACCTCCAAAGATGGCTTGACACATTAAAACATAGGGCATATCTTTTTTAATCGCAACGCGGAGGGGTGGCCGAGTCTGGCTGAAGGCGGGTGACTTGAAATCACCTGAGGGCCTAACCAGCCCTCCGGGGGTTCAAATCCCTCCCCCTCCGCCACTAATGGGCCCGTAGCTCAGCTGGTAGAGCAACGGACTTTTAATCCGTAGGTCGGAGGTTCGAATCCTCCCGGGCTCACCACTTTATTTTTTTTGGAGAGGTGGCCGAGCTGGCTGAAGGCGCCCGCCTGCTAAGCGGGTGTACGGGTTAAAGCCCGTACCGCGGGTTCGAATCCCGCCCTCTCCGCCATCAAGTCTTAATCGTCCATTGCGGGCGCCAATCCCCTTAAAAACGAAAAGCCCCGCTTAAGCGGGGCTTTTTTATTTGCGTTTTTTACCTTAAGTTCCCATCTCCCAAGAGTTCAGGTACTCTACCTGTTCGGGGGTCAACTGGTCTATCTCTATTCCCATAGATTTGAGCTTGAGTTCTGCAACGCTCCTATCTATGTGTTCCGGAACGGTGTAGACGTTTGGTTCTAGGTTCTTCCCTTCTTTGACCAAATACTCTGCACTTAGGGCTTGGTTGGCAAAGCTCATATCCATAACTGAAGCCGGATGTCCCTCAGCTGCTGCCAAGTTGACGAGCCTACCTTCGGCAAGCAGGTAAATTCTCCTTCCGTCTTCTAGAGTGTACTCGTCAACGAATGGCCTTATTCTCTCCTTCTTAACGGCCAACTTCTCAAGTGCCGGTATGTCAATCTCAACGTTGAAGTGCCCTGAATTGCAGACTATTGCTCCGTCCTTCATTACTTTAAAGTGTTCTTCCCTTATTACGTGGATATTACCGGTAACTGCACAGAAGAAGTCTCCAATCTTTGCAGCCTCAAGCATGGTCATCACCCTAAATCCGTCCATCTTTGCCTCAATGGCCTTAATCGGGTCAACCTCAGTGACGATTACGTCAGCTCCCATTCCTTTAGCCCTCATTGCAACGCCCTTACCACACCAACCGTAACCTGCCACAACGAAGGTAGAACCTGCAATGAGCCTGTTTGTCGCCCTTAAAATTCCATCTATCGTAGACTGTCCGGTTCCATACCTGTTGTCAAAGAGGTGTTTCGTTAAGGCCTCATTTACGGCTATTACTGGGTAGGTAAGAGCTCCGTCCTTTGCCATCGCCCTCAATCTGATTACGCCGGTTGTTGTCTCCTCGGTTCCTCCAATTACTTCGGGTATGAGCTCTCTGTGTTTCATGTGGAGTGTAGATATTAAATCTGCACCGTCGTCCATCGTTATGTTAGGTCTCCTCTTTAAGACCTCCTCAATGTGCATGTAGTAAGTTTCCTCATCCTCTCCCTTTATGGCAAAAACTGGAATGTCGTAGTGCTTAACTAGGGCCGCTGCTACGTCATCCTGAGTTGATAGGGGGTTTGAGGCGCAGAGGTAAACTTCAGCTCCCCCTTCCTTTAAGGTTCTCATTAGGTTGGCGGTTTCCGTTGTAACGTGGAGGCAAGCTCCGATTCTTATTCCTTTGAGGGGCTTCTCCTCCATAAACCTCTTCCTTATCTCCTTCCTGAGAACCGGCATGTCCATTTCGGCCCACTCTATCCTCTTCTTACCCTCATCTGCAAGGTTTAAGTCCTTAACGTGGAACTCCATCTTTCCTCCTTAGCTCTTTAAGAGTCTTTTTACCTTTTCGTAAATTTCCGGAAGCCTATCAATTAAGGCTTGAATTTTCCTCCACTCCCTGTAGGGCCTTGCTGGAAATCCTGCGTAAGTTCCCGGCTCTTTTAGGCTCTTTGTAATCCCTGACTTGGCGCCTACGGTTATGTTATCCCCAACTTCAATGTGGCCGGCAACTCCGACTTTCCCTGCAAGGGTAACGAAGTTCCCTATCTTCGTACTTCCGGAAATTCCAACTTGAGAGACTATGAAACAGTACTTCCCTATCTTTACGTTGTGGCCTATTTGAACTAGATTATCTATTTTCGTTCCTTCACCTATTAAGGTCTCCCCTATCGTTCCCCTGTCTATCGTCGTGTTGGCGCCTATTTCAACGAAGTCCTCAATAACTACCCTTCCCCTTTGAGGAACTTTGTATATTTTCATCTCCTTTTTGCTGAAAGCGTATCCGAAACCGTCTGAGCCGATTACGGTTCCAGAGTGAACCCTCACTCCCCTTCCTATTACCGTTCCGTCGTAGATTGAAACGTTGGGAAAGATAACCGTTCCTTCACCTATTTGACAGTTGTTACCTACGTAAACGCCGGGGAATATGAAGCAGTTATCCCCTATGGTCGTGTTTTCCCCTATAAAGGCAAAATCCCCTACGTAGCAGTTATTACCTATATTAGCTGTTTTGGAAATTGAAGCTTTAGGTGAGATCTGAGGTTCAGGCAGTTTTTCCGGGTAAAAGAGGGCTAGGAGCTTTGCAAAGACGACGTAGGGCTCTTCGCAGATAAGCTGAGGTATCTTTATCCCCTTAATTTCGCTACCGGTTAGAACTGCAGAGGCCTTTGTTCCTTTGAGGAACTTTTTATACCTGGGGTTTGTTAAGAAGGTAATCTGGCCGGGACCAGCCCTATGAATTTCTGCAACTCCCGTTATCTCAGTTTCTCCGTTTCCGACTAACCTGCACCCGAACTTCTCGGCAAGCTCTCTTAACTTCATTTTCCTGCCTGCTGGTCGTAGAGTTTAATTATCTTCTCTGTAAGGTCGTACCTAGGGTCAGCAGCGATTATTCCTGCCTCTCTGGCCTCTATTATCATCGGTATCCTGTGATCCTTCTGGTAGTTCTTTATTACCTTAACCGCCTCGTTAATAATTTCGTAGGTGTACTTCTTCTCAAGGTTTGCTATCTCTATCTGGGCATCCTGTTGAAACCTTCGGAACTCCCTTATCTTCTGCTGAAGCTCTGTCTCTTTCTGCTCTTTTGCCTCTTTACTGAGGACGGGAGAGGAGAGGTCTTTCTTTATCTTCTCAATTTCTTTCTGGAGGGACTCTATCTTCCTCCTTGCCTTTGCTATTTTAGCCTCAAGGAGACTCTTTGCCTGTTTGCCCTTTGCAGACTCGTTAACTATCCTCTGCATATCAACGTAGTAAACTGCAAACTGCTGGTTTTGAGCCTTTGAAGTTTTAGCCACTGCCGGGTTAAGAGTTCCAAATGCCAAAGTCGCTATAAGGCCTGCAGTAAATAGTTTCTTCATATTAGAACCTCCTTAGAAGTAACTTCCCATTCCAAAGTGCCACTGGGAAGAGCTCTCTCCACTCTTCCTATCTAACTTCCAGCCTATATCAAGCCTAATCGGCCCCATTGGAGTTAAGACCCTTATACCAAGCCCTGCAGATTTCCTCATGTCCCCAAGTTTGTACTTATCCCACCAACCTCCTCCTACGTCAACAAATGAGATTAGCCTTAGCATCCTCGTTACGTCGTATCCAAGTTCAAAGTTAAAGATGAGTTCCCTGTTGGCACCTTCGGGGTCGCCGTCTTTGTCCTTTGGACCGGCTTCACCCCACTTAAATCCTCTCAAGCTCGTGTCCCCTCCAACGTAGAACCTGTAGTCAATTGGGAGCCTTGAGGTATCTCCAAAGGCCTCTGCGTAACCTACTTTGGCGTGGACCGATGCTATGAAGGGGAGCTCCAAATCTACTGGTAAATCGTTAAAGTTGAAGTAGTAGGCGTACTCACCGATTACCTTGTAGAAGTTCTTATCTCCGAAGAGGTAATCCCCTGCAACTTGAGTTGTTAACTTTATGTAGTCCCCCTTATGGGGAAGGAACCTGTTATCCCTTAAGTCCCTTGAAACGAAGGCGGTTGCAAGGCCTATCGTTTCGCTTCCCTCTTCCTCTTTAACTATGTTTGGAGCGTCTTCATCAATGTCTGTAATCTTGTCCTTCTCTATCGTGTAACCTACTCCGGCCTTCCAGTCTTCCCAGAACCTTCTGCTAACCAGTGCTGAAAAGCCCGTTTTCTTACTCGTGTACGTAAAGTACTCGTACCTTGTGTTGTAAAGCCCTATGGAGAGGGTTTGAGGTTTGTCAAGCCACCACTTGTGGTTGTAGGTTAGGGAGAAGTCAAATACCCTTGAGCCCGCCTGAAGGTTTATTGAGCCTGAATCTCCTGTTCCGAAGAGGTTGCCCTTTGATAGTCCTACCATTGCCACAAGTCTTGAAACGGAGCTGTAGCCTGCTCCTACTGAGAACATTCCTGTAAGCCTTTCCTTAACGTTAACGTTTACGTCTACCTTGTTCGTTCCCTCAACTACCTTCGGCTTTACGTCAACGTTCTCAAAGTAACCTGTGTTAAACAGCCTCCTTATTGAGCGCTCAAGCCTTATCGTGTTGAATATTCCAGTTTCGTAAAGGTCTAGTTCTCTCCTTATTGTCCTGTCCCTTGTTGAGACGTTCCCTTTAATGTTTATCCACCTTACGTAAGCCCTTTCTCCCTCGTAGATGTGGAAAGTAACGTCTGCCGTGTGGGTTTCAGGGTGGACTTTAACTTCAGGAACTACGTTTGCAAAGATAAAGCCGAGCTCCCCGTACTTCCTGATTATTTTTCTTACCAGTTTGTCCACGGCTTCCCTGTTAAACCTCTTTCCGGGCCTTACCTTCTTACTGAGCTTAAGGAGGTCCTTCCTTGAAAAGAGCCTATTCCCTTCAAACTCTACCTTTCCAAACTTGTAGGGCTTCCCCTCCTTAACTATCTGGTAGATAACCTTGTAACATCCCTTTCCAACCTTAACTACCTGAGGCTCTCCAACCTCTACGTCAAGGTAGCCTTCCTTGTAGTAGAGCTCCTTTATTCTCTTTACGTCTTCTTCCAGATTGGACTGGGAAAGTGGAGCGTTGAACCTGAGCCTTAGTATTGATTTAGGCTTTGTTACTAGAACGTCTTCAATTTCACCTGAACTTATCTCCCTATTTCCCTTTACTTCAATTGAGCAGACGTTTGCCTTCTGACCTTCAGATATTACAAAGGTTGCAACTGCTTTTGTCGGTGAAACCCTCTCTATTGTGTAGTAAACCTCAGTTCCCGGGTATCCCTTTTTGAGGTAGATCTCCTCTATTTTCTGCTTTAACTGGTCTAGGTATTTGTAGTCTAAGGGTTTTTGAAGTTTTGTCTCTTCTCCCTCTTCGTTGATAAGTCCAAGTTCCTCTTTGAGCTTCTTTGAGCTTATTGCCTTGTTTCCTTTAAAGACAATGTCTGTAATTACCGGTTTTTCCTTTACGAAGTACCTGAGGATTACCCCTCTTTTGCCCTCTTTAACGTCAACGGAGATGTTTTCAAAGTATCCCAACTTAAATAGGTTTTTAATATCTTTTGTCACCTGTTCGGGTGAGAACTTCTCTCCCGGCTTTTCAGATATGTAGTAGAGGATGGTTTCCTTTGGGACGGCTTCGTTTCCTATTACTATTACTTTTTCAATGACTTTCCCTTTAAACTCTTCCTGTGCAGGAGCTCCCTGTGATAGTATCCCCAGAACTAAGACTATTAAAAGAGCAATTCTTCTCATACTGCCCCCAGGCTACTTACTTGGCGGTAATAATATCACAGCTCCCTTTTTGGTAGGTAAACTCTAAAACAGGTTCCCTCGTTTTCCTTACTCTCAACTTCAACGCTTCCTCCCATCCTGTCCACTGCTAGCTTAACTATTGATAGGCCGAGTCCCGTCCCTCCAGACTTCCTTGAGCGGGAGCGTTCAACCCTGTAAAACCTCTCAAATATGAAGGGTATGTGCGATTTTGGAATTCCGTATCCGGTGTCACAGACGTAGACTTCATTTTCGTTTTTGTGTTCCCTAAAGCCAATTACTACCTTCCCTCCCTCCCTGTTGTACTTTATGGCGTTGTCTATTAAGTTCTTTAAAACGGCGTAGAGCATCTTCCTATCGGCAAAAAGCTTTGTCCCTTCTGGTATTTTAAATTCAACTTTTATCTCTTTCTTCAAGATAAAATCGGACAGCCCTTTAAGGATTTCCCTTACCAGCGGGAGGAGTTCTACTTCCTCAAACTTTACCTTTACGTTTATGCTTTCAAGCTGAGAAAGGGTTATGAGGTCCTCTATTAACTGTTCCATATAGTTAATCCTCTCAAGGGCCCTATTTATGAAGTTCATAGCCCTTTGGTTCTCGCTACACTCGTTCTCAATGGTTTCTAGGGAGAGTTTTAACGCTGCGAGAGGAGTCTTTAGCTCGTGGGAAACGTTAGCTATAAAGTCCTTTTTTAAGTTTTCATACTTCTTAATAGGAGTAAGGTCGATTAGGAGTAAGACTTTCTCATCCATGTCTGAACCGAAGATTACCTGAACGTACTTATCCTTTATCTTCCTTTCCTGCCATACCCTGTATTTTTCGTTGAAGGCTTCGTTTACTAGTGATACAACGTCAAAGTTCTTTATTGCCTGGTAGAAGAACTTTCCGTTAGCGTTTTTATCAATATCAAGGAGCTCCCTTGCAAACCTATTTGTAAAGAGGATCCTTCCGTAAGGATCCATTACTACAATACCCTCCCTTATTAAGGAAAGGGCCCTTGAGAGGAGCTTTAGACGGTCTTCCTTCTTCCCCTTCTCCTTCTTCCTTTCCTTCCTGAGCTCTCTTAAGAGCCTAGCAGACCTTTCCTTCTCTTTTAGGGCAATGTATCCGAAGGTCAATAGTAAAGTAAGGAGGAATAGGATTAACCCGACGTATATACCTTCCAAAAGTTCTCCTTTGAAAATGTTTTTTAGAAAGTTTATCATTAAGCCAAAAATCGCAGGGAGGAACTATGGCCGTCAGGGTTGCAATTAACGGTTTTGGAAGGATTGGAAGGAGCTTCTTTAGGATTGCCCACAGCCGTTCTGATGTGGAAGTAGTTGCAATTAATGACCTTACCGATGCTAAAACCCTTGCCCACCTTTTAAAGTACGATTCAGTTCACGGTAAGTTTGATGCTGAGGTTTACGCTGAAGAGGACAGCATTGTCATTAACGGTAAGTCAATAAAGGTTTTCTCAGATCCTAACCCTGAGGAGCTCCCCTGGAAAGACCTTGAGGTTGACGTTGTCCTTGAAGCTACCGGAAGGTTTAGGGACAGGGAAGGAGCCGGCAAGCACTTAAAGGCTGGTGCTAAGAAGGTAGTTATCTCTGCTCCTGCAAAGGAACCGGACATTACAATTGTTATGGGAGTAAACCATAAGGACTACGACCCTGAAAAGCACAACATAATTTCAAACGCTTCCTGTACTACAAACTGCCTTGCCCCTGTTGCAAAGGTTCTCCTTGAGAACTTTGGGATAGAGTCCGGTTTCCTAACGACTGTTCACTCCTACACTATGGATCAGAGGCTCCTTGATGCTCCCCATAAGGACTTAAGGCGTGCAAGGGCTGCTGCTGTAAACATGGTTCCAACTACAACCGGAGCTGCTAAGGCTGTCGGTCTTGTTATACCCGAGCTTGCAGGTAAGTTTAACGGAATCTCAATAAGGGTTCCAACTCCCGACGTTTCACTCGTTGACTTTGTCTGTGTTGTTAAGAAAGAGGTAACTCCCGAAGAAGTAAATGGAGCCCTCAAAGCGGCTGCTGAGGGAGAGTTAAAGGGGATTCTTGAGTACTGTGAAGAACCTTTGGTCTCTATTGACTTTATGGGCAACCCCCACTCAAGTATCGTAGATGCTCTCTCTACCGACGTTATTAACGGTAATTTGGTTAAAGTTATTGCTTGGTACGACAATGAGTGGGGTTACTCCTGCAGGCTCGTTGACTTAATTGAGTACATAGCTAAATGTGGTCTTTAACCTTCTTTACCTCCTCCCCGGCTGCGGGGAGGATTCCCTCCTTAAACTCCTGGAAATTCTTTATCAGGTAAGTTCTTGCAATCTGCCAGTTTTTCCGCCAGTGTTTCTCAACCTTCCCGTCAAGAACTTTCAAGGTTTTGTCAATAATTGGAACTGACAGCCCTCCCAGTGAGCTCTTTTTAATTAAGTAGCTATCTGGAGAAACTATTGCAACTACGAATACGACAATTGAGGCTAAAAGAATCCCCCTAAAGATTCCGAAGAAAAAACCCAGCAGGCTGTTGAGTCTTCCAAATGGACTGTTTTTCGTTCTTCTCTCAATGAGGAAAGCTACGTACTTGGCTACTGCGAAGAATATTAGGTAAATGAAGAATCCTGTTAGGACCATAGTTTGGGGGTCCGGTTTGTTTACTAGGAAATTTGCCACTATCGGTGCAAGCTTGTAGGAGAGTACAAGGCTGGCTGCAATACCTATTAGTGAGACTACCTCTTCAACGAAACCTTTGTTGAATCCCCTTATTAAGTTCCATCCCAGGATTACTATTATCAAGGCATCAAGGACGTTCATCGTTGTCAACTCTTTCCACCTCCAGGCTTATATCTACCCACTTAGCACCTGTTATTACCTTGCTGGTTGAGACAAAGTCTATCGGTAAGTCCTTAACTAGTTTTAACTTCTTCTCGTCAATGCCGCCTGAGAGCTCCACTTTAAGTGAAGGTTTCCTCTCCTTTAACTTCCTCGCTGCTTCTTCAACCTTACCTATTTCCCAGTTGTCAAGCATTACGATATCAATTAGATCAATAACTGCTAGGGCCTGATTTAACTGTTCTTCACTTTCAACCTCTACTTCAACTTTCATCGTTACGGGAATTGACTTCCTTATTTCAACGACTGCCCTTTCAAGGCTTCCGTAGGCCTTTATGTGGTTATCTTTCACCATCACTGCATCAAAGAGGCCGAACCTGTGGTTCAAGGCTCCTCCTACCCTCGTTGCGTACTTCTCAAGTACCCTCAGTCCGGGAGTCGTTTTCCTCGTATCAAGGAGTTTTACCCTACTGCCTTTGAGGATTTCTACCATTTCCCTAGTCTTCGTTGAAATTCCGCTTAGCCTTTGAAGAAGGTTTAGGGCGGTCCTTTCAGCAGATAGGAGGGCGCACCCATCAGCCTCTACTTCTCCGATTACCCCTTTTTTAACCCTTTTTCCATCCCTAAACTTCCACCTGAAGGCTGCCTCAGTATCAAGTGTTCTAATTACCTCTTCAAATAGGAAGGTTCCGCAGAGTATAAACTCCTCTTTTGCAACTACTGTTCCCCTTAACTTCTTTCCCTTTAGGTTTAGGGAGCTCCAGTCACCGGTTATTCCCAGGTCCTCCTTCAGAAAGTTTAAAATTGTCTCCCTGAGTACTAAAGTATTCATAAAACCTCCGGAGGAAGAGTATTGCTCAGCGTTCCTAACCTTATAACCCTTGTGAGGGTTTTCTTGATACCGGTTTTCATTATGGCCTCTTTCTACCACAATTTCAAGTTGGCCTTTGCCGTTTTCGTTGTGGCGGCTTTAAGCGATGCCCTTGACGGTTTCCTTGCAAGGCGTTTAAACCAAATAACTAAACTGGGGGTAATCCTTGACCCTGTTGCTGATAAAGCCCTTATAGACTCAGGTTTTTTCTTACTTTCTTACTTTGATAGGGCAATTCCCGTTTGGTTGAGTGTTACTGTTATCAGTAGAGACGTTCTGTTACTTTTTGGAGGGTGGTTACTCTCAGCTTTTGGAAAGCTTGACAGAATAAGGCCCAACTTCTTAGGTAAGCTGACTGCGTTTTTGCAGTTCTTTACCCTCTTTCTGGTTCTCTTTAACTTGAACTTTAAGTTCATTCCGGGGTACATTTTTGAAGTCCTGTTTGTTTTGACCGGGTTCTTTACCGTTGTATCGGCTGTTGTCTACACTTTTAGGGGGATTAGGGAGCTTAGCAGTGAGTAAGTACTTTGCTGAAATTTACCTGTTCCTTACTATCGCTATTTTGATATTGACCCTCTTTATACTTAAGCCTGCTCTACTTCCCTTCTTTATTGCAATGGCCCTCTCTTACGTCTCCTGGCCGGTTTACCTCTTCTTTGAGAGGAATACAAAGGGTAGGAAAACTATTTCTGCAATTTTAACTATTTTAACCCTTTTCTTAATCCTCTTTATTGCTATCTTTGTGATTCTACCTACAGTAATTACTCAGGTTCAAAGCTTTATAAACTACCTTCCTATTCTCGGGAAAAAGCTTGATTACTTCTTCTACAAGTACTTTGGTCAACATTTTTCCAAGAAACTGCACTTTAACTCGGAAACCCTTCAGTTAGTAATAAAGGAGGTTTATCAGAGGCTGGGAAACCTTCCCATAGGTAACTTAGTTTCAAGGTTCTTTTCAGGTGTTTTTTCGGTAATTTCCATTGCAATTAACGTAGTTGTAATTCCGTTTTTAACCTATTACTTCTTAACTAACGCCGATAAGCTCGTAAAACTCTACATTGCTCTTGCTCCAAAGAAAATACAGGATGAACTTAAGGAGCTCCTTCAAAAGGTTCACGATTCCCTTTCCAGCTACCTTATTGGTCAACTTGCCGTAGCTGTCTTTGTAGGTTTTTACATAGCCTTTGGCCTCTACCTGGTTGGGATAAAGTACGCCTTTTTAATCGGTTTTATTGCAGGAGCTCTCAACATGATACCCTACGTTGGCTTCTTCTCTGGCTTTATTCCCTCCCTTCTCTTAGCTATCTTTGACAACGGAACCTTGGGAGCAGTTATAGGGGTTGTGATAGTTTTCCTAACAGAGGCCGGCCTTGAGAACTTAATCTACCCGGTTATAATGAGCAGAACCACAGGAGTTAACCCCCTCTTAATCCTCTTTTCACTTTTCGTCGGCGGTTACTTGGGAGGGTTTCTCGGAATTGTTATTTCCGTTCCCCTTGCCGTTACTTTGGTTCCGATCTTTGAAAGTTTCCTTAAGAAGAAGGAGAGCGGCGTTGCTTGTGGGGATAACGGGTAACATAGGTTCCGGAAAGTCAACTCTATCTAAGTTTATATCCCTAAGAGGATATCCCGTTTACAGTGCAGACGATTTTGGGAAGGAGGTTTTGAAGAAGGGGGGAAAGGCATACCCTTTAGTCGTTAAAGCCTTTGGGAGTAAAATCTTAAAGAACAACGGGGAAATTGATACGAGGAAGCTTGGAAGTATCGTTTTTTCAGACAAAAAAAAGCTGGAGCTCCTAACTTCAATTACTCACCCACTTATAAAAGAGAGAATTCTCAGAGTTAAGGAAGAGTTTTCCGGCAAGTTGGCCTTTGTAGAAGCAGCAGTAATGGTTGAGTATGGCTGGACTTACCTTTTTGATAGGGTTGTTTTAGTTTTTGCCTATAGAGGCCAGAGGCTCTTAAGGGCTGCAAGGAGGTTTGGACTAAAAGAGGCTTTGAGGAGAGATTCCCTTCAACTTCCCTACTCAGAAAAGTTAAAATACTCCGACTTCCTTATATGTAACACTAGAGATCTCCTTCATCTGAAGGAGCAGGTAGATTACCTTTTGGCTGAACTGGAGGGAAGTTGCTTAGGATAGCATTTATAGGTGACATTGTCGGAAGGCCGGGCAGGAGGGCCCTTCAAATTTGGCTTGAGGAGAGAAAAGGGGAGTTTGACCTGGTTATAGCCAACGGTGAGAACGCTGCCGGGGGATTCGGCCTTACTGAGAAGACAGTTAGGGCTCTTTTAAGTTTCGGCGTAAACGTGATAACCGGCGGAAATCACACGTTTGATAAAAAGGATGTCTTTCAATTTATAGACGACTTTCCAATTCTAAGGCCAGCAAATTACCCTCCTGGAACTCCCGGTAAGGGCTATACGACCCTTGAGGTTAAGGGAGTAAAGGTTTTGGTTGTCAATTTAATGGGAAGGGTCTTTATGGAGTGTCTCGATAACCCCTTTAGGGTTTTTGACTCTATCCTTGAGGAGGAAAAGGCTGATTTAGTTATAGTTGACTTTCACGGGGAGGCCTCTTCTGAGAAACAGGCTTTCGGTTTCTACGTTGATGGAAGAGCTACTGCAGTTTTCGGAACCCATACCCACGTTCAGACTGCAGACCTAAGGCTACTGCCAAAAGGAACCCTCTACATGACAGATGCAGGTATGACTGGAGCGGTTAACACAGTTATCGGTATGGAGCCCCAGGAAGGGATAGAGAGGTTTATAAAGCAGCTTCCGGTTAGGTTTAAAGTTCCCGAGAAGGCCCCCCTAATTCAGGTCTGCGGGGTCACGTTTGAAGTTGATGAGGAGCTTAAGGTTAGGAACTACGAAAGAGTTTACCAAGTTTACGAGAGGAGAGGAGATGGCAGTTATACTAGACGGGAGAGCTCTCTCTGAGAAGATTAGAGGGGAGTTAAAGGAAGAGGTAGAGTATTTAAAGGAGAAGTTTGGAAGGGCGCCTACCCTTGCGGTGGTTTTGGTTGGAAACGACCCTGCAAGTGAAATTTACGTGAGGAATAAGATAAAGGCCTGCCAGAAGGTAGGGATAAACTCCCTTGACAAGAAACTACCAGAAACGATTACTCAAGAGGAGTTAAACAGGGTTGTAAAGGAGCTTAACGATAACCAGGATGTAGATGGAATAATAGTTCAGCTTCCCCTTCCTAAACACCTATCCTGTAGAGAGGTTATAAACTACATCTCTCCCGAGAAGGACGTTGACGGTTTTCATCCCCTTAACGCAGGTAAGTGTATGCTTGGTCTCTACGATGAGGGTTTAATGCCCTGCACTCCTGCAGGAGTTATGAAGTTCTTTGAGGAGTACGGTATAGAGCTCCAAGGAAAGAACGCTGTGATGGTGGGTCACAGTAATATTGTCGGAAAGCCCCTTGCAAATATGCTCCTAAACGCAAACGCTACAGTCTCTGTCTGCCACGTATACACCCAGGACTTAGCATCCTACACTAAAAAGGCGGATATCCTCTGTGTTGCTACCGGAGTTCCACACTTAATTAAAGCAGAGATGGTCAAAGATGGAGCAGTCGTTATTGATATTGGAATCAGCAGGTTAAATGGTAAGATAGTGGGAGATGTAGATTTTGAAGCTGTGAAGGAGAAAGCTTCGGCAATTACTCCCGTTCCTGGCGGAGTTGGGCCGATGACTATAACAATGCTCCTTTACAACACTGTAAAAGCATTTAAGATGAGGCACGGTATTTGAAGGTTATCCCTTACATTGAGAGTGAAGGCTGTATAGGTTGCGGAATTTGTGTTGAGGTTTGTCCAAACGGCGTTTTTGTTATGAGCTCAGATAAGGCCGTCGTTATGTACCCTGAGCTCTGTAACGGGTGTGGAATCTGCGTTGAGAACTGTCCCGTTGACGTAATAACGTTAAAGTGGACAGACCTCTGATTGAAGTCCTTTGTTATTATTTCTCTAACGAAAAACTATTAATGAGGTGAGGTTTGTACTTTCTGCTAAAGTCCCTCTACATTTACTCGGTTTCTCTTTGGGTTGGAGGCCTCTTTTTCTTTACAGTTATTGGAGCTCCAATGGCCTTTAAAGTCCTTCCGAAGGAGGAAGCCGGTAAGTACACAGGGGCAGTTTTCCCAAAGTACTTCGGTGTTGGCTACATTTTTGGCCTGACTGCTTTACTCTCTTTCTACGTCCTTACTAAAGGTTCACTAAATGCCATAAGTTGGCTCAACCTTTCTCTGCTTCTCTTAATGAACCTCTTAAACTTCTTAAATGGTCTTTTAATAGTTCCAAAGGCTTCCCTTTTAAAGGTTGAGTACTACAGGACTAAAGACAAGAGTTACTACGACAATTTCCTTAAACTCCACGGACTATCAATGGCCCTTAACGGCCTTACGCTGGTTTTGGGGCTTATGGTAGTTGGCATAACCGGACTTTACTTGACCTTTTAGAGGTTTATCATGACTTTTAAGCAGAACCTATACTCTATTATCGTTGCTGTAATAGTTGTGGGAGTTTCCCTCTTTGCCCTTCAGAATTTTCAGGACGTTGACGTATCAGTTCCCTTCGTAGGAGTCTTTCATACTAAGCTCTTCGTCGTTATAGTTTTCTCCTTCGTTTCAGGCTTTCTAACGGCAGGGTTTTTGTCCCTAATACTCAAAATCTTCTCAATCCCCTCAAACCTTAAAAGGAGAGGACAGAGTGAGGATAGACCAGTTTCTCAAGTTAAGCAGGGTGGTAAAGAGGAGGAGCTTAGCAAAGGAGATGTGCGACAAGGGAATGGTAAAAGTTAACGGAAAGAGCGTTAAGGCCTCAAGGGAGATTTCAGTTGGCGATGAAGTTGAGATAGATACGTTGACTAGATACTTTAAGTTTAAAGTCGTTGAAATCCCTCAGGGAAAGAACGTTTCAAAGAAAAAAGCAAAAGAGCTCATACAGGTTCTAGAGGATAGGAAGAAGGATATCAGGGAGATAATAGACCTCATTTAGGAGCTCTGGTATGAAAACTTTCTACGAGAAGGTCTATGAAAATATCAAAGAGAATCCCGAAAAGGAAATCTTAATTGGAAAGAGGGGCGGTAAGTATTACCCCATAACTTACGGTGATTTTAAGAAACAGGTAATTTCCCTTCAGGAGGCTTTAAAGGACCTTTCAAAGGAGGATAGGGCTGTTATCTTCATGGAGAATAGGCCAGAGTGGATCTCCTCCTTCTACGCCGTTATTTTCAAGGGAGGAATTGCCGTTCCGGTTGACTACCTCCTTTCAAGTGAGGAGCTCTTTAACATCTTTAAGGATTCACAACCCCGTTACGTTATAACGAGTAGTCAGAATGAAGGAAAGGTAAGGGAAGCGGTTAAAGATATAGGTTACCACGTAAAGGTTATAAACGTAGATAAAGATTTGAGACCTCCCACAAACTCTCTTGAGTTTGTAGACAGGAATAGGGAAGACGTGCTGGTTATTCTCTACACTTCCGGTACTACCGGAAACCCTAAGGGAGTTATGTTGACCTTAGGCAACCTTGACCATAACGTTAAGGCCGTTGAAAAATTGGGAATTCTTAACGATGAGGATAGATTCGTAGCGATTTTGCCCTTCCATCACACCTATCCTCTAATGACTACAGTTTTACTTCCCCTTTCACTTAAACTTCCGGTAGTTTTCATTGAAAAGCTTACTCCCAACGACATTCTTTCTACAATAAATGAACAGAAAGTTACAATAATGATAGGTGTTCCAAAGCTGTACCAGGTAATTCACCACAACGTAATGGCAGAAATAAGGAAACTTCCTCCCCTAAAGAGGAAAGCTGTAGAGGGAGTTCTAAAGCTCTTTAGGAAAGTAGGAGCACAGCCTCTTAAAAGGAAGTTCTTTAAGCAGGTTCACGATAGGATAGGAAAACACCTTAGGTTTATGATTAGTGGAGGGGCAAAACTGAGTGAAGAGGTCTGGAGGGATTTTGAAGCTATGGGATTTAACGTACTTGAAGGTTACGGTTTAACGGAAACTTCTCCAATTATCTCTCTTAACAGGCCCGATAAGAAGAGGATAGGTTCTGCTGGAGCACCACTTGATGGGGTTGAAGTGAAAGTTACTGAAAGTGGCGAGATTGCCGTTAAAGGTCCAAACGTTATGAAGGGTTACTACAACAAGCCGGAGGAGACTAGGAGAGTCGTAAGGGATGGGTGGTTTTATACCGGTGACCTTGGCTACTTAGATGAAGATGGATTTATCCACATTACCGGAAGGGCTAAGGATGTGATAGTCCTGGAGAGCGGAAAGAACGTTTACCCTGAAGACATTGAGCTTGAGATTTTAAAGAGTCCCTACATACTTGAAGTTGGGGTTTTCTGGGAGGAGGGGAAGATTAGAGCTCTGGTTCGCCCCGACTTTGAACTCCTAATTCAAGAGGGTATTGATAACGTTAGAGAGTTTATAAAGGAGGAGATACTGAGGACTACTAAGCACCTTCAGCCCTACAAGAGGGTTAAGGAGTTTAAGGTCGTTGATAGGGAGCTACCCAGGACCAGAATAGGGAAGCTTAAGAGGTTCTTGTTGCCTCAAGTTTGGAGAGAGTTCTAGGAGTGAGGAATGGGTTTAAAGTTTGCAAAGATTCAGGGAACGGGAAACGACTTCATAATTATTAATAACCTATCAGGAGCTTTTAACGAATTCCTTAACGGAGTTAAGGAAGAAGCAGCAGTTAGGGTTCTCTGTTCAAGGAGAACCGGTGTAGGGGCTGACGGGCTGATACTGATTGAAGGTTCAGAAGTTGCCGACTTTAAGTGGCGCTTCTTCAACTCTGACGGTAGCCGTGCTGAGATGTGTGGAAACGGAATGAGGTGTGTTGCCCGTTATGCCTTTGAGGAGGGGCTTGCCCCTTCAAGGATGGCTGTTGAGACCGATGTAGGAATAGTTGAGGCTGAAGTTAAGGGAAGGAACGTAAAAGTTAAGCTTACTTCCCCCACAGATTTTAAATTGGGGCTAGAAGTTAACGGTTTAACTGTTCACTTTGTAAACACGGGAGTTCCCCATGCTGTTGTCTTCGTTGATAGGGTAGATCAGGTAGACGTTAACAGAGTCGGAAGGGAACTTCGGTTTAGTCCTCTCTTTGCTCCTTCAGGGGCTAACGTTAACTTCGTTGAAGTTAGAATGGATAGGATTATCGTTAGGACGTACGAGAGGGGAGTTGAGTCTGAGACTTTGGCCTGTGGAACTGGAGCTGTTGCGTCTGCGTTAATCTCTGCTAAGGTTTTCTCACTTCCCTCCCCTGTTGAGGTTGAGGTTAGGAGCGGTGAGAGGTTGAAGGTTTACTTTGATCCTCAGATGAGGGAAGTTTACCTTGAAGGCCCTACTCTCTGGGTTTACGATGGGGAGCTCCGGAAGGAGATACTAAATGATGCAGTTAAGGAAAGCGATAGAGTTTCTTAACCTTTTAGGTTACGATGAAGTTAGGATAGGGGAGGTTAACTTGGCTCAAAAGGGGAAGGATGTTTTAAGTTTACTGAAGAAGCTAGAGGAAGAGGCTAAAGAGTGTTGCAGGTGTAGGCTGTGTAAGACAAGAACTAATGTTGTATTTGGGGAAGGTGATCCTCAGACAAATTTAATGTTCGTAGGTGAAGCTCCAGGTGAACAGGAAGACCTTCAGGGTAGACCTTTTGTAGGTAGGGCCGGCCAGCTCCTAACGAAGTTCCTAAACCTCTACGGCGTTAGTAGGGATAAGGTATACATAACTAACGTTGTTAAGTGCAGGCCCCCGAACAACAGGAATCCTGCCCCTGATGAGATAGAGGCCTGTTACCCTTTCCTTGAGAAGCAGATAGAACTGATAGCCCCTGAAGTAATTCTCTGCCTCGGGGCCTTTGCTGCAAGGACGATCTTAAACTTACCTGAAAAGACCCCAATTTCAAGGATAAGGGGAAAGGAGCATAGAGTTAAGTTTAGGGAAAGGGAAATCGTAGTTATTCCTACGTTTCACCCGGCCTACCTATTGAGGAATAGAAGGGGAGAGCCTGAGTTCCAGAAAGACCTTGAAAATGCTCTGAGGATTGCAGGTTTTATTAAATGAGGAAACTAAAGGAGAGAATAGAGGAAGTTTATAGAAGGCTCCTTAAGCTCTACCCCAATCCGCACAAACCAAACAGAACTCCTTTAGAGCAGGCAGTATTTACCGTTTTAAGTCAAAATACTACCGATAAGAACGCAAACAGGTGCGTTGAGAGGTTAAAGGAGTTAACGGGTGGAGATTTCCTTAAAATTCCTTCTCTTCCGAAGGAGGAAGTAGTTAACGCAATTCGCCCCTGCGGAATGTTTAATCAGAAGTATAAGGCCCTAGTAGAGCTCCTCAAGGACTGGCCGGAGGTTGAAAGGAAGTTAAAGGGGCTCTCTCCCGAGGAAGGAATTAAGTTGTTAACCTCTTTTCCGTACATAGGCCCTAAAACGGCAAGGGTAATTCTAACCTTCGGTTTTGGGAAAAACGCCTTTCCGATAGATACCCACTGTAAGCGAGTCCTTAAAAGGCTTGGTCTGTTTCCAGCCGATTGGAGCCTAGAGGATATTTCCCGTTTTATGGAGGAAAACTTTACTGCAGAGTTTAACAGGGTTTTCCACTACAACTTAATCAGGTTGGGAAGGGAGATATGCAGGGCCAGAAAGCCCCGCTGTGATATCTGCCCTTTAGGGGATTTATGCTCTTACTACTCTAACCTTTCTCAACCTTAACTAAGTGGTGGCCGAGGCCACTTTCCCTTTTGTCTAACCCGAAAGCGTACGCCATCAGTTCTGGTAGGAATGAGGATGGAACCATTGGAGGTTTTTCCAGGTTTAACTGGTATATGTCAAAGGATTTAAAACATAAAGGACATGGGGTAACGACTATATCTGCACCTGTCTCCTTTACGCTTCCTAGAATCTTACTGAGCTTCTTTAAGGTCATGCTTTTATCTGTGAAGAAGGAGTGATAACCGCAACAGGCGTCTTTATGCTCATACTCATCAATGATTTCTGCTCCCAGAGCTCTTAAAATTTCCTGTAGAGAGGAAGGGTTGTCGCTGTTATCTATTGCAATTTCCTTAGGGTAGAGAACGTGGCATCCGTAGTAAGCAGCAACTTTCCAGTCCTTTAAAGGCCTCTTAACGGCTTTCTTTATCCTTTCATACCCTACTACGTCCCTAAAGAAGTCAAGGAGGTGGTAAATCTTGTTAGTTCCTCTATACTCCAGACCTTCTTCCTTTAAAAGTTTATTTATCTCCTTCCTAAGTTCCCTATCCTCGTCAAGGGCCCTCTTTGCCTTTGCAATTACCATGTAACAGGTGTTGCAGGAGATTAACATATCAAGGCCTTTCGCCTCTGCAAGGGCAATGTTCCTCGCATTTATTGCGTAAGAGAGCTTCCTGTTTTCTTCATCTATTGTATTCCCGCCGCAGCAGGTAGTTTCTTCAAGGAGCTCCAGCTCAACGTCTAGCTTTTTAAAGGTCTCTTTCATAGTGTCAAACATGTGGGCGTCCTGTCCCTGAAAGCAGCACCCCTGATAAAAACCTATCTTAACCATTATTTACCTCCAATTAGACCTTTCAGTTTCCCGATGAGCCCCTTTGCTTTATCCTCCCTTTCGTGAACTCTGTCAACGATTGTGCATATGTCTGCCTTAAAGATGTCGCTAACCATTTTGTCAATCTTCCTTACGTGGGAAAAGTCAAGGTCAAGGGCTTTATCCTCTTTAGAGAGGATTTCAAGGTAAATATCCCTGAACTTCATAAGTCCCTTTGTTGGCTTAGGAACTTCCCAGACCTCAACTCCCATCTCCTGAAAGGCTTTAGTTAACTTATCTTTTGCTTCTTTATTCCCGTAAACTTCCTCTGGAAGGTAGAGTCTATTGATTTGTCCTGTAGCGTAAATCCAGTCTACGTAGTGCTTGAGCTTCTTAGCACCAGGCTTGTCTGTGAAACCTTTCTTAATAGCCTGACCCCTTAAGTTCTGTATGTCCTCAGCAGGCTTAACCCCTTTAGGGCATACGTAGAGGCACTTCTGGCACTGAACACAGCTCCATAGACCTCCTGAGATTGAGTACCTGATCCTCCTTTCCTTAGCAGTTTCTATATCCCTTCTATCAACCTGGAACCTGTAAGCCCTTGAAAAAGCAAATGGACCTCTGTACCTTGAGTTATCCTCAACTGCTTCACAGGCCGAATAGCAGGAGAAGCAGAGCATACAGTTTATCTGATCTTTGTAGGCCTTCATCTCCTCAGGGTAGATGATGCTTTCGTGCATAGGGTCTGTTGGAACTACCCTTGGGTCTGGAACCAGCCAAGGAATTAGAGTTTTCATCTTCTCAATGGGCTTGTCTATGTCAACAACTAGGTCCTTTATTACATTCATGTGTTTTAAAGGATCAATCCTTAAGGGCTTTCCCTTCCAGGTTTCAACTAACTCCTTCATGGACGTTTTGCAGGCAAGCTTAACTTTACCGTTAACTCTCATTGAACAGGAACCGCAGACTTCACTCCTACAGAAGGCCCTAAATGAAAGGGTCGGGTCAATGTTGTCTTTTATGTACAACAGGGCATTAAGGAGAGTGCCTTCTACTGGGACTTCGTACTCCTTGTAGTAGGGAGAGCTGTCTTTCTCTGGGTCATATCTGAACACTTGTAACTTAACGGTTTCCATCTCTTACTATCCTCCTTAGTACTTCCTCTCCTCTGGAGGAAACTTTGTAATTACTACAGGCTTCCAGGAGAGCTTATAACTTCCGTCCTCTTCAAGATTAACTACAGAATGCTTTAAAAAGTTCTTATCGTCCCTCTTGGGATAGTCTTTCCTTGCGTGGGAGCCTCTACTCTCCCTCCTTTCAATTGCGGGAATGGCAATTGCAGGGGCAAGGTCAACGAGGTTTAAGAACTCTAATGTTGAAATTAAATCTGTGTTGAACTTTTTGCTCGTATCGTAAACTTTCACCTCTTTTGCTCTCTCTTTTATTCCGTACAGTTTTTCAAGGCCTTCTTTCATGGAGCTCTCTTCCCTAAAGACCCCAAAGTGCTTCATCATTGTTTCTCCAAGCTCTCTTCTGAGCTGGGGTACCTTTTCCTTTCCGCTTGCTTCCATAAGTTCTAGGATTCTCTTCTCGTCGTCCTTTAGCTTTGCTACCGATGGGTTAGTTTCTGGAGCATCGTCGGCATACTTAACTGCTTCAAGGGCGGTTAACCTTCCGTAAACTAGTATGTCAAGTAAGGAGTTACCTCCGAGCCTGTTTGCACCGTGAACAGAGATACACGCACACTCACCAGCTGCATAGAGTCCCTTTATTGGAGTCCTTCCCAGTTTATCAGTATCAATTCCACCCATTGAGTAGTGGGCCGTTGGAGCTATTGGAATTGGCTCTTTAACCGGATCAACACCTTCGTAGAGGATTGCGTGTTCCCTAGTTTGAGGAAGTCTCTCTTTGATCCTCTCCTCTCCCAGGTGTGTAAGGTCTAAGCAGATGTAGTCACCATTTGGCCCACAACCTCTGCCTTCATCAATTTCAGTCTGAATTGCCCTTGCAACAATATCCCTGGGGGCGAGCTCCATCTTCTCAGGAGCATATCTCTTCATAAACCTTTCACCATCCTTGTTCCTTAGGTATCCACCTTCTCCCCTTGCACCTTCAGTAACGAGTATTCCCGTTTTTGCAAGACCTGTTGGGTGGAACTGAATGAACTCCATATCCTTTAAAGGAAGGCCTGCCCTTAAAGCGGCTGCCGTTCCATCTCCCGTGTTTCCAAGGGCGTTTGAGGTCCTGTTCCAGTAAACTCTTGCGTGACCTCCGGTAGCTAGGATTACAGCTTTTGTCTTAATTAGGTGAACTCCTCCGTTCCTAATGTCCCAGGCGGTTATACCTTCTACCCTTTCTCCGTTATGAATAATGGAGAGGAGGAACCATTCGTTTAAGAAAGTTACGTTGTTCTTTAAACACTGTTCGTATAGAGTTTGAAGGATATAAAATCCCGTTTTATCTGCAGCGTAACAGGTTCTCGGAAAGGATGCCCCTCCAAAGGGCCTCTGAGCGATCCTTCCGTCTGGCCTTCTTGAGAAGGGAACTCCCCTGTGGGCTATATCGTAGATTACAGCAGCTCCCATTTTACACATTATGTCAACTGCATCTTGATCTGCTAAGAAATCACTTCCCTTTACCGTATCGTAGGCGTGGGCCTCGGGACTGTCTCCTACAGAGTGGGTTAAAACAGCGTTTATTCCTCCCTCTGCAGCACCTGTGTGGGAGCGAGTCGGATATACCTTAGTCATAACTGCAACTTTTAAAATCGTGTTTTCTGCCGCCCAGAGGGCAGCGTAGAGGCCGGCTCCTCCGCCTCCAACGATTACTATATCGTAATCAAGCATAAAAAAAACCTCCAGAAGATAGTTTTATTCGCATTTTATTAATGACCTGGGATATCAAAAATTTTACAAAAATTTTACAGAAATGTCGCTAAGAAAGCCCTGCTTTTTAAAGCAGAGATGAAGTAGGGGAGGTGGGTAGGTTATAATAGAGAATAAAGATGAAGACAGAAAAAGCTCAAAAGATTAAAGAAAGTTTAAGTGCAACCAGACAGCGTAGGAAAAATCAAGTCCCAAGGGTCTATCAGCTTAAACTCCAGAATCTCTCTAAAAAAGATGAGGAGAGATTAAACAGACTCTTTCTTGAAGCCAAGTGGCTGTATAACTACATCGTTGCGAACATTGAGAACCGTTTAAACAACAATGCTTGGAAGCCCAAGGAAGTAGAAATCAAAACACCAGAAAGATTTGAAAAGAGAGAAATAAAACAACTCTCCTCCCAGATGAGGCAAGGAATAGTAGAAAGGATAAAGAGAAATCTTCTCTCCCTCAAAAGAGCAAAGGAAAGAGGAATCAGAGTAGGGAAGCTCTCATTTAAAAGCGAAGTAAGGAGCATACCGTTAAAACAGTATGGGATAACCTACAAGATTTCTGGGGATAGGAACAGAATAAAGATACAGGGGATAAAGAAAAATTTTAGAGTCTTAGAACTCCATCAGATACCAAAAAACGCAGAACTTGCAGAAGCACACCTTGTAAAGAAACCCTCTGGATACTACCTGCACGTAGTCTGCTACCTTCCGAAAGAAGAAGCTTTAAAGGAAATTGGAGAAAAGCAGACAGCTCAACCAATTGGTATAGATTTAGGCGTTAAACATCAGCTAACTCTCTCAAACGGAGAGAAGATAAGCTGGTATATTCCAGAAACGAAGAGGCTAAAGAAACTCCAAAAGTCGCTTTCCAGAAAACAGAAGGGGAGTAAGAACTACTGGAAGATAAAACAGCTAATTAGGAGAGAGTGGGAATACATCAACAACAAGCGGAAAGACACGCTCAATAAAGTGGTGAGCTACCTCAAGAGATTTCCCCTTATAGCAATACAGGACGATTCAATCAAGAGCTGGAAAGAGGGATATTTCGGTAAGCAGATACAAAACACGGGAATAGGGGGAATAACTGCAAGGTTAAAGCACCTTGCGACCCTTATTCCCGTGGTCTTTGTAGACAGATACGAACCTACTACCCAAACCTGCTCCTTTTGTGGGCATAGACAGAGAGTTTCTCTATCGGAGAGAACTTTTAAGTGTCAGAGTTGCGGTAGAGAGATAGACAGAGACGTTAATTCAGCGAGGAACATACTGAGGATAGCGGTAGAGAAGCTTAAAGGAGAAGGAAAACTCCTAAAAACCCTACCCGTGGACTGCGGGGGAAGTAACGCCCGTGGAGTGGGGTTTATCCCACGATGAAGCGGGAAGTCTCTCACTTTAGTGAGGGGAGGAAGTCACATCTAATTGAAGGAATTTTTTGAATTCAAGGATTTGCGAATTTAATACAATTTTCATAGTTGACTAAATCTAAACAATAAAAGTAGGTTTGGAGGAGGAATGCTGACTTACGACATAGTAATTGTAGGAGCAGGAGGTGGTGGGCTCTATGCTGCCCTTGAAACTAGCCGTTGCAAAGGGTTAAGGGTTGCCGTTTTAACGAAAGTTTATCCAACCCGTTCCCATACAGGAGCAGCCCAAGGAGGAATAAATGCAGCTTTAGGGAACGTAGCTCCAGATAGTCCTGAAAAGCACGCCTACGATACAGTAAAGGGGAGTGACTTCTTAGCAGATCAGGATGCTGTTGAACTCATGTGTGAGATGGCTCCGAAAGTAATCAGAGAAATGGAACACATGGGACTTCCCTTTTCAAGGTTGTCTGATGGGAGGATTGCCCAGAGGCCTTTTGGCGGAGCTTCCTTCCCCAGAACCTGTTATGCTGCAGATAAGACCGGTCACGTTATGCTACAAACACTTTACGAACAGTGTATTAGGTTTGGAGTTGAATTTTTAAACGAGTGGTTTGCCCTCTCTCTCGTTCATAACGGTGAGAGGATAGCTGGTTTAACTGCAGTAAACCTTAGAACCGGAAGTATTGTTGGAATAAGGGCTAGAGCAGTAATACTTGCCACCGGCGGCCATGCAAGGATTTACTGGAAGAGAACTTCAAACGCCCTTGGAAATACGGGGGACGGTCCGGCTATGGCTTTGAGGGCCGGAGTTCCTCTTAAGGACATGGAGTTTGTTCAGTTCCACCCTACTGGACTTAGGAGGACCGGGATACTCGTCACTGAAGGTGCAAGGGGAGAGGGTGGATACCTGATAAACGCAAAAGGTGAAAGGTTTATGGAAAGGTACGCTCCTGAAAAGATGGAGCTTGCCCCCAGGGATTTAGTTTCAAGGGCAATTGAGACTGAGATAATGGAGGGAAGGGGATTTGAAGATGAAGAGGGTAACAAGTTCGTTTACCTTGACTTGAGACACCTTGGAAGGAAGAAGATTTTAGAGAGGCTCCCTCAAATTAGAGAGCTTGCTATTGATTTTGAAGGGGTTGACCCAATTGAGGAGCCTATACCGGTAAGGCCTACTGCCCACTACTCAATGGGTGGAATTGATACTGACAAATTTGGAAGGACCTCTATTAAAGGGCTTTATGCAGTTGGTGAGTGTGGATGCGTTTCTGTTCACGGCGCAAACAGGCTCGGAGGTAACTCCCTACTTGACATAGTTGTCTTTGGAAAGATAGCTGGAAAAGATGCGGTTGAATCAATTGAAGGCCTTGATTTTGTAAGTTTCCCCGAAGGTAAAGTGAAGGATGAAGGAGAGAGAATAAAGGCCCTCTTTAACTCTGATGGTTCCGAGAAGCTCTCTCAGCTTAGGAATGAGCTAAGCGATGTAATGAGTGAAGGGGTTGGAATCTTTAGGAGTGAAGAGGGTATAAGGAGAGCTCTAAACAAGGTAAGGGAGATTAAGGAGAGGGCTAAGAAACTGAAGGTTTACGATACGGAGCTTACGTTTAACACTAACCTTCAGCAGACTTTGGAGTTCTTGAACATGGTTGAGGTTGCTGAGACTATAGCCCTTGGTGCCCTTGAGAGGAAGGAGAGTAGAGGGGCTCACTCAAGAACCGATTACCCTAAAAGGGATGATGAGAAGTTCCTTAAACATTCAATAATAAGGAAGGGTGACGATGGAGAGCTCCGAGTTTCCTGGAAGCCTGTAGTGATTACAAAGTTCCCACCGGAGGAGAGGAAATACTAAGGAGGAGAAATGGAAAGGAGGGAAGTTACTTTTAGGATAAAGAGGTTTAACCCTAAAAAGGACGTAAGGCCGTATTACCAGGAGTATAAGTTAACGGTTACCAAGGGAATGACTATCCTTGAGGCCCTTCAGTTTATAAAAGATGAAATTGACCCTACTTTAGCCTTTAGGGCTTTTTGTAGGAGCGCAATTTGTGGTTCTTGCGCCATTAAGGTGAACGGTTTCCCAAAGCTTGCCTGTAAAACTCAAGTGTTTACTGAGCTTGATAAGTTTAAAACCAGCCTTTTGACCCTTGAACCCCTTGATAACATGGAAGTAATCAGGGATTTAATCGTTGACTGGGACGGTGCCTTTGAGAAGATGAAAGAGTTAAAGCCTTACCTGATTCCAGACCCTAAGGTTGTTCCCGATACACTTGATGAGGAGACGAGAGTCTACCCGGAAGAGCTTAAGAAGTACGACAAGTTTACCGACTGTATTCTCTGTACCAGCTGTTACTCAGTCTGCACTGCCACACAGATAGACGAGGGCTATGGAGGACCTTTCCAGCTAGCAAGGCTTTACAGGTTTGCAGTTGATAAGAGGGACGGTCTGAAGGAGGAGAGGGCAAAGATCGGCTACGTTTACGATATGTGGAACTGTGTAAGGTGTGAAAAGTGTGCCGACGTCTGTCCGAAGCACGTTGGTCCCGTTGACGCTATTATGCGTTTAAGGGGAATTTCAATAGACATCGGCTTGAAAGATAACCCAGGAGCTCGCCACGTCCTTGCCTTCTACAAATCTCTCATGGAAAGTGGCCTTTTAAACGAAGTTCTCCTTCCTTTAAGGGCTAAAGGGATTAAAGGAGTTCTTGAGAACTTACCTGTTGGAGTAAAGATGATCTTAAAGGGTAAGGCTCACAGCCCGATTATGAAGCCGATTAGCGAGCACGAGAGCCTTGTTAAGTTGATGAAAGCGGCTATGGAGGTTGAATAATGGAGATGGTTGCCTTTTATCCCGGATGTGCGGCAAAGGGGGCTTCAAAGGAGCTCTACGAGTCAACGGTTGCAGTTTCTGAGGAACTTGGAATTCCTCTTGTAGAGCTTCCCCAGTTCAGCTGTTGTGGTGCTGGAGTCCTTGAGGAGGTGAAGGATATCCTTGATATAGTGGTGAACGCAAGGAACCTTGCTCTTGCAGAGAGGGAGGGATTTAAAACGATAGTTACGGTCTGTAGTACTTGTCTTTTAGTCTTAAAGAGGACAAAGTACCACCTTGATAACGATGATGATTTAAAGGAGAAGGTAAATAACCTACTTGAGAAGGAAGGTCTTGAGTATAAAGGAGAAGTTGACGTTAAGCATTTCCACTGGTTTCTTCTTGACGAGTTTGGAGAGGACGAGCTGAGGAGAAGTGTTAAAAAACCTCTTAAGAGCCTTAAAGTTTATCCCTACTACGGATGTCACACAGTTAGACCTTACGAGATCCTAGGCTATGAGCCTTCTGAGAATCCCCAGTCGCTGGAGAAGTTAATAAGGGCTGTTGGGGCTCAGCCGGTTTCGGGAGAGAGGAGGTTAGAGTGCTGCGGTTTCCACGCCTTCTGGCCAAACCCGAAAGGTTCTATGATTTTAACAGGGCTTAACCTTAAAGATGCAAAGCTTTGCGGTGCAGACTGTATAGTTACTCCCTGTCCCTTGTGTCACATGAACCTTGATGCAAATCAGGGAAGGGCCCTTAAAGAGGTTGGAGAGAGCTTTTCAATTCCCGTTCTTCACGTTCCTCAGCTTTTGGGCCTTGCACTTGGAATAGAACCAAAGAGGCTAGGGCTTCACAGGAACATCGTTCCCGTTAACTGCTAAGCGGAAGTTTCCTCTCAACCTGTTTAATGAGGGAGAGGTCAACCTCTCCCTCTATAACTGCAGTTCCGTCCTTACACTCTGAAATTACCCTTCCCCATGGGTCTACAATCTTGGAACTTCCTGCCATCTGGCCACTACCGTTTGCCCCTATGAAGAAGCGTTGGAACTCTATAGCCCTTGCCTTTATTAAAGTCTCCCAGTGGTCTCTCCTTGCCCTTCCCCACTGGGCTGGAACTGTAAAGACTTCCCCTCCCTGTTCTTTTAACCTCTTTATTATCTCGTAGAACCTTAATTCAAAACAGATTACAGGAGCTAAAACTCCAACTGAAGTCTCTACAACCTTTACACTTTCAAGGCTTCCGGCAGAAAAGTGTTCTCCCTCTCCTCCCGGAAGGAAGAGCTTAACTTTTGGCCTTGAAAGGACTTCCCTTCCTCTATCAAAGACCTTAACTGTGTTGAAAATCTTGCCGTTAATCTTCTCAAATCCTGTTATTACAATAGTTAGTGAAAGGCCTTCTGAGAAGGATAGGAGCTCCGAGAATACTTTCTCAGAGAACTTAACTGCTTCTTCCTTCTCCTGATAACAGAAGCCGGTTACTGCAACTTCCGGAACTACCACCAAGGAGTTTGGTGAACAGAGGTTTAGAAGAGTTAAGAGGGTAGAGTAATTCTTACTGAATGAGCAAGGCTGACTTTCAAACTGAAGGACGTAAGCCTTAAACCTCAAAGCTTCTCCTCCAGTAACTTCCTTCCACCCTTCTTCTCCCACACGATTTCGCAGTAGGTTTTCCTTCCGGAGTTTACCTTGTAGTGGTAGTACCTCATAGGTTCCTTCTGGTAGTAGCGGTGGTGGTACTCCTCTGCCGGATAGAAGTTCTTAAAAGGTTCAACTTTAACAGATACCGGTTCTTCAAATAGAGGACTTTCGCTAAGTACTCTTAGAGCCTTTTCCGATAATCTCCTTTGTTCTTCATCATGGTAAAAGATTACGGGTCTATACTGGCTTCCTCTGTCTGCAAACTGACCTTTTGAATCTGTTGGGTCAATGTTGGTTAAGTAGGTAATTAGGAGTTCCCTAAAGGAGACTCTTTCAGGGTCGTAAAATAGCTGGACTGCTTCAACGTGACCGGTTTTTCCACCGCAGACTTCCTCATAAGTTGGGTTTTCAACATCTCCCCCAGCGTAGCCGGGAGTTACTTTAATAACCCCTTCAACCTTACTGAAGGCCTCTTCAAGGCACCAGAAACATCCTCCTCCGAAAGTTGCAACTTTAACTTCCATTCTCAATAACCCTCATTTTCATAGCAGCTTCTCTAGCCTTTCTCCTTGCCTCTTCAACTGTCTCAGCCCTTGCTACGGCTACTCCCATTCTCCTCTTTGGCCTTGTTGTTGGCTTTCCAAAGATCCTTATCCAAACGTTTGGTTCCTTAAGGGCTTCTTCCAGTCCCTCGTAAAGGGGGGCTACTCCGTTCTCTTTGGCGTGGAAGCAGTAGGACGCTCCAGGTGAGAGGAGCTCTATATGGATCGGAAGTCCCAGTATTGCCCTCAGGTGGATTTCAAACTCGCTCATATTCTGGCTTGCCATTGTGACCATTCCCGTATCGTGAGGTCTCGGTGAAACTTCGCTGAACCAAACTGTATCTCCCTTAACGAAGAACTCACATCCAAAGATTCCATAACCTCCAAGGGCATCTGTTACTGCCTTTGCCATTTCCTTAGCCTTTTCCAAGGCTACTTCACTCATAGGTTGAGGTTGCCAGCTCTCGTGGTAGTCCCCTTCAACCTGAAAGTGGCCTATCGGCGGGCAGAAAAGAGTTCCTTGGTTCTTAGTCCTGACGGTTAGTAGTGTTATCTCAAAGTCAAAGTTTATAAACTCCTCAACTATTAGGGCATTCCCCTTCCCTCTGGCGTTTTCCTTTGCGTACTTAAAGGCATGTTCTAGCTGGCTTTCATCCTTCACTACGCTCTGTCCTTTACCTGAGGAGCTCATGACCGGCTTAACAACCACCGGGTATCCTAACTCCTTAACTGCCTGCTTAAACTCATCAAAGCTCTCGGCAAACCTGTAGGCTGAGGTCTTAAGGCCTAGCTCCTCGGCAGCGAGCCTCCTTATTCCTATCCTGTCCATTGTGTACTTTGCTGCCTTTCCACTTGGAACGACTGTAAAGCCCTCCTTCTCAAGTTCAAGGAGTGTATCGGTATCAATGGCCTCAATTTCGGGAACTATAAAGTCCGGCTTCTCCCTATAAACTATGTTCTTTATCTGCCTTCCATCTTTCATGTCTACTACGTAGTACCTATGGGCAACCTGCTGTGCAGGTGCAAACTGGTATGAGTCAACTGCCACCACTTCAATTCCCAGCCTCATGGCCTCTATAACGAGCTCTTTTCCGAGTTCTCCGCTACCGAGAAGGAGTACCTTTGTGGCGTTTTGGGAAAGGGGAGTTCCTATTCTCATCTTTCCTCCTCTTTAGTTTTTTCTACTTAGTGTTACATTCAAGTTTATATGAAGCCTTTAGTTCAATTCTCTCAGGACTTCTCTTTGGCTGAGGAGCAGGTGTAGTAGGCGTCCTTACCAACTTATACGTAGAGAAGGAAGGGCTGTACTTTGGAGAGAACGAAACTTCCTTTAAAGTACACTTCTCTTTTAGTATTTTCCCAAATCTGTTGCTTTGGAAGAGGATTTCCTTTAGGGCTTTACTCTTAAGCTTTTGAAGGGTCCTTTCCCTCTTTTCCCACGAAACTTCCCACTTTGTGCTGTTAACTGTGTACTTGAAGCTTGAAATCCCTTGGGCTTCTTCAAGGGCCTTAAATATCTTTCCCTGCTCTTTGGGACTCTTAAGGTGGAACGTATAGACGCAGCTACCTCTAAAACCTAAGTCAACGTACCTCTTTTCCTGTGGATCCCACTCCCTAACCGGCCAGAGGGAGAAGTTTCCTCCTGTGTACTCAAGTTCAGTCCTCCTTAAGTAGTCATCTGCCGTTTGAAGGGCTTTTAGAACTTCCTCCTCCCGGTTGCCCCGGGCCTTTACAGTTATTGAGATTTTGTAGCTGTCCGGTTGAGTCCACTCCCAGACCGTAATAGAGTCTGAGATTGTTGTTCCGTAGGAGGTTCCTACGAGTATGAAGGTTAATAAGGTTGCTAGCCACATCATAACCTAATCTCCTGTAAGCTTTTCCTAATTATAGAAAAGAGATAACGTAGGCTAAAAGCGGGAAGTAGAGGAGGAAGAGGAGAGTAGATATAAAGATTATTGATGCAGCAAGCTTTGAATTTGTTTTAAACTCCTCACAGAGAACGTAGTTGAGGACTGCTGAGGGAAGGGAGGACTGGACTACTAAGACCTTCTTTAAAAGGGGAGGGCTCTTAAAGAGTAAGACTGCAATTAGTGCCCCTAAAGTTCCTCCTATGAACCTAACGGCTGAGGCCAAGAAGGCCTCTTTAACCTGGTCTACCGAAACTCTTGAGAGGGAAATCCCTATTGATACGAGCATCAGGGGCATAGTTGAATCACCTGTTAGCTTAAGAACCTTCTCTATTCCTGGCGGGAGCTCCACTTTCCTTAGTAGAAAGGCAAGGAGAACTGCGTAGATGAGGGGTATTTTAAAGATTGCAACTAGCCCCTCTTTAATTTCGTTTCCCTTTAAGATTAAAATCCCGAAGGTAAAGTGGTAGACTGCCATAACTACCATGAACGAAATTGCGTAGGGAAGAGCTCCCTCACCGAACATCAGGTAAATCAGGGGAATTCCTAAGTATCCAGCGTTCATTACAGTTGCTGAGATCTCAAATGCCGGCTCTTTCGCCTTCAAAACTGCCTTTTCGGTCAAAACTGAAAGTAGGTAGGAGAAGGCAAAGACAAAGAGTGCCGTTAGTGATATATGAATGAAGTTCTCTGGTGTTATCTCAACTTTCCTAAATGATGAAAATATTAGGGAAGGGGCAAACAGGTAGAGAACGATGAATGAGATTGTATTTGTTTCAACTTCAGTTTTTAACTTTCCAAAGAGGTAACCTGTTCCGATTAGCAGGTATAGGGGAAGTACTACGTTTATTAGGAGCTGTTCCACTACAGCCTTTCCCCTTTTACCCTTTCACTTTCCCTTCTCTGGGTTAGACCAAGGGAGTCAAGGTATTCTAAGAGGGGAATGGCAAACTTCCTGCTAACTCCCAAGTAATCTTTAAACTCTCCAACAGAGAGGGTCTCTTTCTTTGAAAAGTGTCTCTTCAGAATTTCCCTTATCCTGTTAAAGCTCTCAGGGGAGATTAGCAGTTCTCCTATTCTATGGTAGCCTTTCCTTCTAACGAGGTAAGAGGCTATTGTGTTAACTTTTTCCTCGCCTGTTCCAACCAATTTCCCTATCTCTTTAACCGATGGTGGGGTAAATTCTCCTTTACAGATTAGAGCTTCAACTTTTGGAACGAGTTCCTTGTAAACTCCTGCCTCCCTTGGCTCAAAGCCCCTTATCCTTAGGAATCCTTGGTTTTCCTCTATTTTAGATTCTTTCAGGAGCTCCCTCACTGCCATTTCTATGAGCTCTTTGCTCTCCTTCAGTTTACTCTTTATCTCCTGAAGAGTTAATCCTTCAGCTATTGGAGTCTCACTGTGGGTTCTGTCTAGGAGCTCCAAAACCCTTTTCTTTATCTCTTCTAACTTTTCCCTAGTGTAGATTTCCTGACCCGCTTTAACTACAAGACCTTCACTTAGTAGAGTCTCAACGGCCTTATCAGCTTCTTCAGGTTTTAAGTTTAGTAGCTGTATTAGTTCTTTTGTCGTAATTGGTTCCTTTAACCTTAAATGGGCAAGGACTCTTTCCTTCAAACTACCACCAATTATTTTCTCTAGCTTCTCTTTAAATTCCTCCCTTAACCTCCTTCTAAACTTCCTGTGGGGGAGGGGGTCTAAGATTTTCCCTCCTCCAATCACGGTTGCTGGAGAGTAGTTCCTAATTACAAACCTATCCCCGTAAACGGGAACAACTTCGTCCTTCAACCTTATTTGGGCTAGAGCCTTCTCTCCAGGTAGGAGTTCGTCCTTGTCTATTAAAAAGAGCTCTCCTTCCGATTCACTCGTAAGGTGGTGGAAGTGAAGCTTAAATCCAGAAGTTACTATGACCTCTGCGTCCTTAGAGAGCTCCACTAGAACGTCAACCATATTTGTAGGTTTAAGGTATCCGGGAGTTGCTATTAAATCTCCCCTTGTAACCTCCTCTTTCTTAACGTCCGATAGGTTGAGGGCCGTTCTCTGGCCGGCCACTGCTTCCTCTACTTTCTCCCCGTGAACCTGAATTCCCCTTACCTTTACCCTTTTCCCTGGTGGAAGGATCTCAACTTCATCTCCCACTTTAACCTTTCCAGATAGGAGGGTTCCGGTTATAACCGTTCCAAAGCCCTTTACCGTAAAGGAGCGGTCAACTGGAAGCCTTAAAATTCCTCCACTCTCCTTAGGTTCGGTTTCAATGGCAATCCTATCAAGCTCTTTAATTAGTTCATCTATTCCCTCTCCAGTCTTTGAGGAAACGGCAACTATTGGAGCTCCCTCTAAGAAAGTTCCCCTAGAAAACTCCTTAACTTCTTCCTTTACAAGTTCAAGCCAATCCTCATCAACCAGGTCCTTTTTCGTTAAAACAACTATCCCCTTTTTCGTTCCTAAGCTCTGGCACACTGTTAAGTGTTCCTTTGTCTGGGGCATAATTCCTTCGTCTGCCGCAACTATGAAGAGGACAACGTCAAGGCCGTGGGCACCTGCAAGCATGTTCTTTATGAACTTCTCGTGTCCTGGAACGTCAACTATTCCGGCTGAAACTCCAGAGGGGAGCTGAAGGTGGGCAAACCCCAAGTCAATAGTCATTCCCCTTTTCTTCTCCTCTTCCCACCTGTCCGTGTCAATTCCGGTTAGAGCTCTAATTAAGCTGGTTTTCCCGTGGTCTATGTGTCCGGCGGTTCCAACTACGAGGAATTTCTTACTTTGCATAGTCAACGGCCCTCGTTTCCCTTATGACTGTAACTTTAATCTGTCCTGGGTACTGAACCTCTTCCTCAATCTTCTTTGAGATTTGGTGGGCGAGGAATGCAGCCTCCTCGTCTGTTATCTTGTCTGGTTCAACCATTATCCTAATCTCTCTACCTGCCTGAATTGCAAAGGCCTTCATAACTCCGGGGAACGATTCGGCGATACTCTCTAGCTTCTCAATCCTCTTAATGTAGGCCTCTAAACTTTCCCTCCTTGCTCCAGGCCTTGCTGCAGATAGGGCGTCGGCAGTGGCTGCGCATATTGACTCAATGCAGGTAAACTCAACCTCTCCGTGGTGGGCAGCAGCAGCGTTTACCACAGCCTCAGGCTCTCCGTACTTCTTAAGTATGTCTGCGCCGATTATTGCGTGGGATCCCTCAACTTCGTGGCTTACGGCCTTTCCTATATCGTGGAAGAGTCCTGCCCTCTTTGCAAGCTGAACGTCTGCGCCAATTTCGGCAGCTATCATTCCAGAAAGGTATGCTACCTCCTTTACGTGCTGTAGGACGTTCTGGCCGTAGCTAGTCCTGAACTTAAGTTTACCGAGGAGTTTCTTTAGCTCTGGGTGAACGTTATCTATTCCAAGTTCAAACAGAACCTCCTCTGCTGCATTGAGGATTTCCTGTTCAATTTCTCCCTTAACCTTTTCAACTACTTCCTCTATCCTTGCAGGGTGAATCCTTCCATCAGCCACGAGCCTTTCAAGTGCTATCCTTGCAATTTCCCTCCTTACAGGATCAAAGCTTGAGATAGTTACAGCTTCGGGGGTGTCGTCAATGATGAGGTCAACTCCTGTGGCAAGCTCAAAGGCCCTTATGTTCCTTCCTTCCCTACCTATAATTCTTCCCTTCATCTCGTTGTTTGGAAGGTCAACTACTGAAACTGTTGTTTCGGCTACGATATCGGTTGATAACCTCTGGATTGCAGTTGCAAGTATCTTTTTTGCCCTTCTATCAACTGTAGACTCAAATTCCTCTTCAATTCTCTTATACCTTACTGCAAGGTCTCTCCTTATTTCGTCTTCCATCCTTCTCATGAGCTCTTCCTGGGCTTCCTCCCTTGTCATTCCGGATATCTCTTCAAGTTTCTTCAGTTCTTCCTCAATTAGCTGGTTAACTTTCATCTCCTTTTCAAGGAGCTCTGCTTCAAGCTTTTCTACCTCTGTTCTCTTCTCCTCAAGCTCTGCCTCCAATTTATCAAGGAAGTCTGCTCGCCTATCAAGGTTCTCCTCTCTCTTGTCAAGGGTCGTTTCCCTCTTATCTAAGTACTCTTCCCTCCTTAGGAGCCTTTTCTCAAGCTCACTTAACTCCTTCCTCTTTTCTCTGAGCTCTTCCTCTACCTTCTCCTTCTCCTTTAAGACTTCCTCTTTTGCCTCAAGGAGGGCTTTTTTCTTCATATCCTCGTACTTTTCCCTTGCCTCTTCTAGAAGCTTTTGAGCCTTTTCCTTTATCTCCTGAGCGTCCCTCTCGGCCCTTTTGATTAGCTCCTCTGCTTCCCTTTCAGCCTTTTCTAAGACTTTCCTTTCAAGGTCCTCTTTTATTGCCTGTCCTTTTTTAGTTCCTACAACGTAACCTCCTGCTAGGCCTGTTAGAACGGCAAATATCGCAACTAAGATTGTTTCCATTCTTTCCTCCTTACAGTTGTTTTGTCTGTAACTATAACGTCAACTGGTATGTCAAAGGGTTCTTTAGGTACTTCCTCTATAAGTTGGAAGTCAAAGCAAACTCCAATTTTGGACTTTACCGGGAATTTTTCAAGTAACCTGTCGTAGTAGCCTCCTCCAAAACCTATCCTGTAGCCCTTTTTATCAAAGGCGATTCCTGGAACGAAAACTACTTCAACTTCCCTCAAAATGAGGTCCGGTCTGTATGGAGGTTCTTTTATTCCAAACCTTCCCGGTAGGAGTTCTGAGAGCGATTTAACTCTTAAGGGGGTAATCTCCTTACCTATCACTTTGGGAAAGGCCACAGTTTTACCTTCCCGAATTAGCTTCTCAGCAAGGGAGGTGATGTCGGGCTCGTTTTTTATGGGGTGGTAAAAGAGGAAAGAGGAGGCTTTTAGTTCCTTGACTAACCTTTCCAGCTCTTGAACTATTTTCTGGCTTTTCCTTTTGACTTCGTCGGGCGTTAGGAGAAGCCTTTTCTCTTTTAGCTTCTGCCTTATTATCTCTTTTTTAGACACATTGATAACCCCTAAGTTTTCTAGGGGCTTCAAGGAAGATTGTTAGGGGGCAAGCTTCTTACCGGTGGTAACGAGCAGTTTTGCTCCCTCTTCAAGCCTCTTTATCTCTTCTCCGAGTTCCCTGATTTGGCCTTTCAGCGATTCGTTCTCATCGAGTAAGTAGAAGCAGGCAACAATCAGGGCTTTGTCAAACGTTACCCTGCTGTTGCCTGCCTTTATTTTCTCTATCATAACCTCAAGGCGCTGGGCGAGGCTCTTTACGTAATCTGGGTCTTTATCCGTCTTTATCGTAAATTTCCTGCCGGAAATTATTACTTCAACAGTATTTGGTAAGCTCACAATCTTCCTCTTAGCCCCTTAGTTTAGCTCCTACTTTTTCAAGCTCCTCAATTATAGCATCTAGAACCCTGTTAACCTCTTCGTCTGAAAGGGTTCTGTCTGGAGCTCTGAAGGTTAAAGAAAAGGCTACGCTCTTTTTACCCTCAGGAACTCCCTTTCCTTTGTAGACGTCAAAGAGTTCCACTTTGTAAAGGTACTTAGCGGCTCTCTCTATTACACCTTCAATTTGTGCAACGGGGACGTCTTCGTCAACTATTACTGCAATGTCCCTCATGACTGGAGGGAACTTTGGAATTTGCTTAAACTCTATTCTCTCCTCTTTTGCCATTTCAAGTAGCTTTCCAAGTTCAACTTCTGCTACGTAGATATCCTGTTTTACATCAAACCTTTCAAGGACATCTGGGTGGAGTTTCCCTAAAAATCCGACGGTTTCTCCTTTTACTTTAACTCTTGCACTCTGTCCCGGGTGTAGGTATTCTTTCTCCTCTTCCCTTTCAAACTCTCCTTTTAGCCTTAAGAAGGAGAGTACTTCCTCAATAACTCCCTTTAGATCGTAAAAGTCTACCTCTCTCTTGGAGAATAGCCCCTCGGGAACCTCTCCCGTCATTACGATTCCGAGCTTTAAGATCTCCTTTGGAAGTTCTCCCTCCGTTGGCTCAAAGACCTTTGCGGCTTCAAATAGGAAGACGTCTTTCTCGTTCTTGTTTATGTTGTTTACTGCGTTTTGAACCAGGCTTGGGAAGATGAAGTTCCTCATGTAGACCCACTCTTCAGAAAGGGGGTTCTTAATCTTTACGAGGGAGCCGGTTTGTAGGTTGAACTTACTGTATAAACTTTCTCCGATGAAGGAGTAGTTGATTGCTTCAGTTAACCCCAGGTCACTTAAAAGCTCTTTAACCCTTTCTACTCTAAATGGTTCAAAGTTCTTCTTTACTTCAGAGTGCATTAGGGGGTAGGAGCTATCAACGTTTTTCATTCCAAAGATTCTTACGACCTCTTCTATGAGGTCTATCTCCCTTCCTACGTCGTACTTCCTCCAGGAGGGGACTTTAACTACTACGTATTCCCTCTCCTTTTTAACTGTAAATCCAAGGCCCGTAAGTATGTCGTATGCCTTCCTTGAAGGGATGTTTACTCCAAGGAGCTTTGTTGCCCTTTCAGGGTTAAAGACGATTACCTTTGGAGTGTAAGGCTTAGGGTAGAAAGAGACCTTCCCCTTTGCAACCTCTCCGCCTGTTAACTTCTGGATTAGGTGGAGAGCTCTCTTTCCTGCAAATTCACAGGATTCAATGTCTGCTCCCCTTTCAAACCTGTAGGAAGCGTCAGTTGAAATCCCGAGCCTCTTGGATGTCCTCCTTACAGTCATAGGTTCAAAGTGGGCACTCTCTAAAAAGAGTTCCTCTGTTGAGAAATCAGTTCCGCTCTCCTCTCCTCCTATTATCCCAGCAATGGCTACTGGCCTTTCAGAGTCTGCTATTACGAGGTCCTCTTCTGAGAGCTCTCTTTCAACTCCGTCTAAAGTCTTTATTCTCTCCCCTTTCCTAGCTCTTCTTACTACAACTTCCCTTCCAGCTAGCTTTCCAAGGTCAAATGCGTGGAGGGGTTGCCCCAGTTCGTACATAACGTAGTTTGTTACGTCAACTACCGCATTTATCGGCCTTAAACCTACAAGGTAGAGCCTAACTTTGAGCCAAAGGGGACTTTCCCTGTTTTCTATTCCTTTAACGACAAATCCTTCATACCTTGGGCAGGCTGCTCCATCAAGGACTTTAAGGCTTACCTCCTCCTGAGCTTCAAAGTCACCTTCCTTGTAGGAAGTTTCAGGGAGAGTTATCTGCCTTCCTAAAACTGCTCTAAGTTCCCTTGCTATCCCTAAAACCGATAGAGCATCTGGCCTGTTTGTTGTTATCTCATACTCAATTATCCAGTCGTCAAGGTTAAGGACTTCCTTTATATCCCTTCCAATTGGTGTATCATCTGGGAGTATCATTATTCCGCTTGCAGATTCAGTAAGCCCCAGCTCCTCCTCTGAACAGAGCATACCGTTTGAAACAGCTCCCCTCAGCTTACTCTTTTTAATTCTTACTCCTATTGGAAGCTTAGCTCCGTGGAGGGCAACAGGGACAACCGCTCCTTCAAATACGTTGTCAGCTCCCGTAACTATCTGTAAAACGGTTTCTCCGACGTCAACCTGGCAGATCTTTAACCTGTCGGCGTTTGGATGTTTTGATATTTCAATGATCTTTCCAGTTACAACCTTTTCAAGGTTCTCTCCGGCGTAGCGGACAGAGTCAACCTCTATACCGGCGTCGGTTAGTATATCTGCAACTTCCTGAGCGCTTAAGTCGCTAATGTCTATAAACTCGTTAAGCCACCTGTATGTAATCTTCATCTTTACTCACCCCTGAACTGTCTTAAGAATCTAACGTCGTTTTCAAAGAAGAGCCTTAAATCGTCAATACCGTACTTGAGCATGGCAATTCTCTCAACTCCCATTCCAAAGGCAAAGCCCTGGTAAACCTCAGGATTTATACCAACTGCCTTGAAGACTGCCGGGTCTACCATTCCACAACCTAGTATCTCAAGCCAACCAGTACCTTTACAGACCTTACAGCCCTTTCCTCCACATATTACGCATCCGATGTCAACTTCTGCGCTGGGTTCGGTAAAGGGGAAGTAAGACGGTCTAAATCGGACTTTCGTATCTGAGCCAAAGACCTCCCTTAAGAAGACCTCTAAAACGCCTTTTAAGTCTGCAAACGTGACCTTTTGGTCAACCATTAAGCCTTCAACCTGATGAAACATCGGCGTATGCGTTACGTCGGCGTCCTTCCTGTAAACCTTTCCGGGGGCGATTATCTGAATTGGAGGAGAGTTCTTCTCCATTACCCTTATTTGGACGGGGGAGGTGTGAGTTCTCAGGACTACATCGTCTGAAATGTAAAAGGTATCCTGCATCTCCCTTGCAGGGTGTCCTTTGGGTATGTTGAGGGCCTCAAAGTTGTAAAAGTCCGTCTCTATCTCTGGGCCTTCTGCTATTGAGAATCCCATACTCGTAAATATCCTTACTATCTCTTTTAAAGTCCTCGTTACTGGGTGGAGAGCTCCTAATCCTCTCTTCTTTCCAGGGAGTGTTATATCTATCCTCTCCTTTCTTAACTTCTCAGCCTTTTCCTTCTCTTTAAGTTCTTTTCCCTTTTCCTTTATTAAGGTTTCTATCTCCCTTTTTAGCTGGTTGCACGCTTTTCCAAACTCTTTCCGCTCCTCAGGAGGTAAGGAAGGAATCTTCTTAAGGAGCTCTGTGACCTTTCCTTTCCTTCCGATGTATTCAACCCTTAACTGTTCTAACTCTTCAAGGTTTGAAACATTTTTAAGCTTATCGGTAAATTCCTCTTTAAGCTTATCAATCATTTCAGTTTCCCTCTTTGGTTTTGTGTGGTGGGAAATTATAACTCAAAAGGGAGATGCTTTCCTCTGAGGAACTTGTTGGGAGTGGGGAAGTTTGGGTTTTTATTTTTTTTTGTGAATAACTTAAGAGTAAATCGGAAAAAAATAAAGGGCGGATTTTCCCGCCCAGTTATTAGTTATTAGCGAACCTTTTACACCTTCTGTACCAGTTTAAATAGTTCTCTGCAGCTTTAAGTAAATCCTTTCCTGCTTGACGGAGTTCCCTCTTAAAGCGTCTCCTTTCCCTCTTTGTTCCGTTGAAGGCGAGAATCTGAGGAGATTGGTTGTAGTTTTCTTTTATTTGTTCAAAGATTTTCTTTAGAGAACCTTGGATTTTTTGACTTTTCTCTCCCTCTTTAACTCTTACCCAGAGTTCCATTTTCCACCTCCTACGTAGGAGATGTTTGAGGAAGAGATAAGGTGGGAAAATAAAAAAAGCCTGGCACCGCCCTACTTTCCCACCCGCTCCCGCGGGCAGTATCATCGGCGCTGGCGGGCTTAACTTCCGAGTTCGGAATGGGATCGGGTGTTTCCCCGCCGCTATGGGCACC
>Ga0256836_1000022_pt1 | contig 127575 bp, 119 predicted proteins | sample 4561380metaG_FD_185974 | JGI IMG/M metagenome (GOLD analysis project Ga0256836, IMG submission 185974) | Hydrothermal vent microbial communities from Guaymas Basin, Mexico - 4561-380 | ecosystem: Environmental > Aquatic > Marine > Hydrothermal vents | place: Mexico: Guaymas Basin | collected...
CTTTTGAGTATAAAGTAGATGGTGATGACAAAACATACAAAGGTGTTATCTCAAAAGTTTACCCGTATGCCAATTTTAACAACAGAAAAATAAAAGCAGAAGTGAAAGCTAAAGATTTTACTGTCGGACTTTTTGGCTATGGCATGATCATTGTTGATGGGAAATAGTAATGTATAAGTTTGCAATCAATAGACCAATAGCCACATTAATGTATGTATTTACATTGGTGATTTTTGGATATATGAGTTTTAAAAGTATGCCCTCAGCTCTTTTTCCAAATATTGACTTTCCTATGGTGACAGTAAAGACAATTTACCCAGGTGTTGAAGCAGATACTATAGAATCACAAGTAACAGAAAAGATAGAAGAAGCGATTTCACGCATAGGTGGAGTTGATAGTATTACCTCTACTAGCAGTGATGGTGTCTCTGTTGTAATGGTAAAATTCTTTTTAGAAAGAGATATAAACGAAGCAACAAATGATGTACGAGATAAAGTCTCAGCCGTGGTTCTTCCAACAGATGCACAAACTCCCCTTGTTAGTAAGCTTGACATCGGTGGTGCTCCTATTATTAATGTTTTTTTAACAGCTAAAAAAGATACTTTACAAAATCTTATGGTTTTTGCTGATGAAAAAGTTAAACCAGCTTTACAAAAGATCAACGGTGTCGGTGCTATTAATATCATAGGGTACAAAGACAGAGAGATAAAAATATTTCCCGATATCTATAAACTAAACAAATTTGGCATAACAGTAAAAGAGCTTAATGATATTGTTGCGAGAGAAAATGTCAAAATTGGTGGTGGAAAGCTTATAACAAAAACAAAAGAGATTATCTTAAAAACAAAAGCAGATGCCTTAAGTGTTAATCAACTCAAAAATATCATTATAAAAGATGATTTAAGACTCAAAGATGTAGCAAATGTTGTAGATGCCTTAAGTGATGCTAAGAGCTACTCTTCATACAATGGTACTCCCGGAGTTATGCTTGAAGTGCAAAAAATTTCAGGAACAAATACCATAGATATAGTCAACCGTGTTAAAACAGCCGTGCCACAGTTGAAAAAAATGGCAGCTGAAAAATATGGTGTTGAGATACTTCAAGATACAACGCCATTTATTATCCATTCACTTGAAGATGTCAAGTTTGACCTTATTTATGGTGCATTTTTGGCAGTTGTTATTATCTTTGGATTTTTAAGAAACTTTACCATTACTTTGGTTTCAGCGCTCTCTATTCCAATATCAATCTTTGGAACAATTGCATTGATGAATCTAATGGGGTACGACCTCAATAAAATGACACTTATCGGGCTTACCCTTGCTATTGGGATTATCATCGATGATGCCATCGTTGTACTAGAGAACATCTACAAAAAGATGGAAGCAGGCATGGGTAAGTTTGAGGCAGCTTTATATGGCGTTAAAGAGATGGCGTTTGCTATTTTAGCAATCTCGGCTATGCTTCTTGCCGTGTTCCTTCCTGTTGCACATATGAGCGGTATTGTTGGAAAGTTTTTTGAAAGTTTTGCGATGACAGTTGGTTTTGCTGTTATTATCTCTTACACTGTTGCTATGAGTTTTATGCCAAGTTTAAGTGCGAGAGTACTCAATAAAGGGGAAAGTAAATTTTACAATCTAACAGAGCCTATTTTTGTGCTTTTAGACAAAATTTATGCAGCTACACTCAAGTTTGTGCTTCGTTTTAAACTCTTAACACTTATTTTTGTTCTTGTTGCTTTTGTTACTTCATTATCCCTTTTTCCAAAAATTGGTATGGATTTTATCCCTAAAGAAGATAAAGCAGAATTTGAGATAAAACTAAGAGCCCATGCAGGTATAAGTTTGGATGAGATGATAAGAGAATCCAAAGAGGTAGAAAACATGGTGCGAGCTGACAAAAATGTAGTTTTTACTACATTGAGTGTTGGCTATAACAGTGTTCAAGAAAAGAATAAAACACTTATTTATGTAAAACTCACACCTAAAGACAAAAGAGAGAAAAATCAAGAAGAGATTATTCAAGCCTTTAGAGAAAAACTCAAAAAGTTCTCTGATAAGTTTTTTATAACTGCAGCAGCCATTCCAAACATCAAAGGTGCAGGTGTTACAGTACCTTATCAGATAGTACTTACATCAGATTCATTTGATGATTTGGCAGTTGCAAGAGAGAATCTTATGGAGTATCTCTCAAAGAAAAAAGGGTTTGTTGATATTGATAGTAATCTTGATGAGGGAAAACCACAAATTGATATCAATATCATCCGTGAAAATGCCAATAAAATGGGTATAAGTGCCGCACAGATTGCACAAGCTATATCTATTGCCTTTTCAAGTGATTTAGAGATCTCCTATTTTGTGCAACACGGAAAGCAGTACAAAATTACACTGAGATTGCCTAATAAAGATCGCATAAGTATAGATGACCTTAAAAAGATACAGCTTCGTGCAAAAAATGGGGAGTTAGTTTATCTTGATGGGCTAGTAGTGTTTACTCACTCAAAATCTTTAGCTTCAATTTACCACTATAATAGACAAAGACAGGTTACTATATACTCTGATCTCTTTGGGCTTGATCTAGGTGGTGCAGTTAATTATACACGTGATGGCATAGACAAAATACTACCACAAAATGTACACTATAAGTTTACAGGATTTGCAGAAGAGATGGAAAAAACAGGTAAAGCATTTGGTGCGGCTCTTGGTCTTTCTGTTATTTTGATGTTTATAATTTTGGCAATTTTGTATGAGTCACTCATTCAGCCTATTATCATTATGATAGCCCTGCCCCTTAGTATTATTGGGGTGATGGTAGCACTTTATCTTACACATTTACACTTTAGCCTTTTTGTAATGATTGGCTTTATGCTACTTATGGGAATGGTTGGTAAAAATGCTGTACTGCTTGTTGATTTTGCAAATGAAGCAATAGCAAAAGGTAAAGATGCCAATGAAGCACTCCTAGAAGCTGGAGAAAAACGACTTCGTCCTATTTTAATGACAACTATTGCTATGATATTTGCCATGCTTCCACTAGCACTGAGTGACTCACTAGGAAGTGAAACAAAAGCACCTATGGCCATATCTATAATCGGTGGATTACTAAGTTCCATGGTACTAACACTTTTAGTTGTGCCAGTTATCTATAAGATGATAAACCCACTTGATAGATGGCTCAGAAAGTGGTATGAGAAAAAAATAGAAGAAAATATCTAAAAAAGTAGGAGAAGAAAATGCAACAGTGGTTATATCTTATAGTCGCAATTATCTTTGAGGTGGCAGGAACAACTGCTATGAAGTTTTCAGATGGTTTTACTAAAACAGTGCCATCTATTGTGATGTTTGTTTTTTACATACTTTCCCTTGTAGCACTCACATATGCTCTTAAAAAGATAGATATGAGTATGGCATATGCTGTATGGGCGGGAGTTGGAACGGCACTTATAACAATTGTTGGGATAGTGTTTTTTAAAGAGCCATCAAGTATGCTCAAGATTGTAAGTATTGTATTTATCATCGCTGGGGTAGTAGGATTACACCTTAGTGGTGAAACAGCTTAAAAAAAAGGAAAAAAAGATGCAAGTAGTAAAAAAATATTGGTTGGCTATTGTTATAGCTGTTTTATTGGTTATGGCTGGAGGTATGATTTATATAAAATTACATCCAAAAGAACTCCCATCAAACTTGGTTGAGGGTACAGGGCGTATGGATGGAGATTTGATAAATCTTAATGTAAAATATCCTGGAAGATTAGAGAAGATATTGGTCGATGATGGGGTACTTGTTACAAAAGGGATGGTAGTTGGAGTTCTAAAAAGTAAAGAGTTTGAAGCACAATATGCCGCTCTTAGTGCACAGATACAAGCACAACAAAAACAACTTAAAGCAAAACAAATAGAAGCAAAAATGGCAGATACAACTATCCCTCTTTTACTTGAAAAAGCAAAAGAGCAGATAACATCTGCAAAAGCATCCCAAAAATCTTTAGAAAAAAACATTTTGATTCAAAAAGATGTTCTTGCTCAGGCAAAAAGAGATTTTAAACGAGCACAAAAGTTGCATAAAACAAAGAGTATAAATCAAGAAAAATTTGAACTAGCCGAGTTGAAACTCAATACAGAAACTAACAAACTCAAAGCACTCAAAGAGCAACTCAAACAGGCACAATCAGCTGTTAGATTGGCAAATATTGGTTTAAATGATGCCACAGCATCACAACAAAAGCTTCTCTCTATTAAAGCAAATATTGAAGCTTTAAAAGATTCAATTATAGCCTTAGAGGCTTCAAAAGCTCAAATTAAAGCGATGATAGATGAGATGACACTTCACTCATCCGTAGATGGAATTACAGTAGAAAAAATTGCCAATGAGGGAGAAGTAATAGGTGCAGGTATGCCAATAGCTACCTTGCTTGATCCTCACTCTTTGTATCTTAAAATCTTTATAGATACAATTCAAAATGGGAAAGTAAAACTAGGTGATAAAGCAGTAATTTTTCTTGATGCCTATCCAGAGCACCCAATAGAAGCAAAAGTGGTGCGCATTGCACAAAAAGCAGAGTTTACACCAAAAGAGGTAAGTGTTCGAAGTGATAGAATTCAGCGAGTATTTGCTGTACACCTAAAACCACTCAAAGTGGATCCCTTATTGAAACTAGGTATTCCGGCTATTGGTGTTGTTTCACTTGATGGTAAAGGATTACCATCTTCACTTAATGAGATTCCTGTATTATGATAACAATTGATAAAAATGTGGTAATGCTGGGATGGGTAAGTTTTTTTACCGATATGGCATCTGCCATGATTAATCCTATTTTGCCTATTTTTATCGTTGTAGCACTGCATGAGGGTGTAGATAAGCTTGGTATTGTCGTTGCTATAGCTACCTTTGTTTCATATGCCCTGCGTTTACTCTCTGGGTATATTTCTGATCGTTACGGTATTGTTAAACCCTTGGTTGTCGGGGGCTATGCTCTTTCAGCTGTTTCGAAACCACTTATCGGACTAAGTCACGGATATAAAAGTATTGCCGGGCTAAAAGCACTTGAGAGAGTTGGAAAGGGACTTCGTTCAGCCCCTAAAGATTTGATGATCTCAAAGTACAGTAAGACAAATGCTTCGGGAAAAACTTTTGGATTTCACAAAACAATGGATACGGCAGGAGAGTTGAGTGGAACTATCATCCTTTTTGGATTATTGTACTATTTTGGTCAAAGTGAAACAGTGATGCGAAATATCTTTTATGCTACTCTTATACCAGGGCTTATCAGCTTAGTTCTTGTGGCTTTCTTTGTTAAAGATGTAGAGAAAAACGAGTCTTATTCTAAGTTTAATTTTACTTTTACAAAAAAAGACAAGGCAACAGTTAAATCACTTTTATTCTATTTCATCTTTATCTTTTTTCTTTTTAATGAATCTTTTTTTACAATACAGGCAACAAGTGTAGGTATTGGCATTGCACTTATTCCTCTACTCTTTGTTGTCTCAACAACTGCACAAACACTTGTTAGTTATCCTATCGGTGTATTAATAGACAAAATTGGTGTAAAAAAAGTACTCTTTCTTGCTTATGGAAGTGGTATAACAGCACAAATCCTACTTTTAGCACAAGAAGCTTTTTTAACCTGGATTGCTTATGCATTTTTAGGACTTTTTACAGTCACATCGTTAAATGCCAATCGGGCACATATCTCTTTTAGTAGTGATAACAGAGGCAGTGTTTATGGCTTGTTTTATGCAGGTGTCGCACTTTTTGGTGCAGTTGGTGCTTATGTTTGTGGTATGATATGGGCGCATATGGGTATATCTAATGCAATTGTATTTTCTCTTGCAGGAACAGTTTTAACACTCTTTGCTTTTATAATTTTTGGAGGAAAACAATGTCAGTCCTTGAAGTAAAAAATGTAACAGTATCTTATAAAAACACAGTAGGTATCAAAAATGCCTCATTTCAAGCGAGTAGAGGTGAGATTATTGGCTTTATTGGAGCTGATGGGGCTGGAAAAAGTTCACTGATGCATGCCATAGCCGGAGTGATTCGCTTTAAGGGTGAAATGGTGCATAACGGTGTTGCCTATCACTCACCAAAAGAGGCAGAGCAAGTAAAGCCATTTGTAGGATTAATGCCTCAGGGAATTGGGCTTGTACTCTATGACACATTAACAATAGGTGAACATTTAGAATTTTTTGCCGGTATTAGAAACATTAAAAAAGATGAAAAGTTCAAAGCCTATAAAGAAAAACTACTTCATATGGCAGGTCTAAGTAATTTTACCGATAGAGAAGCGGGGAAACTCAGCGGGGGGATGATGCAAAAACTCTCCCTTATCTGTACACTTTTACATCGCCCAAAACTTCTTATACTTGATGAGCCGACAACAGGAGTTGATCCACTAAGCCGATTGGAACTATGGGAGATTTTAGATAGTATTCGAAAAGAAGAAGGAACTATTATCTTGGTAAGTACTGCATATATGCAAGAAGCCTCCAAAATGGATAAAATTTTTCTTTTTGATGATGGTGAGATTATCGCACATGGAACAAATGAAGAGCTCATCAGCTCTATTGCCTCTTATGTGTATGAACAGAGTGATTGTAGTGAGAACTGTCTAACTTTTAATAAACGAACCTATTCGCTACAGCCTTTAGATGCGAAAAAAGCACAACCAAGCTTGGAGGGACTCTTCTTTATCAATGCCTTACAGAAGAAAAAAACCTTACCAAAAATCAATATTGCCAAAAGAGATGAAAATATTGAGATTCCAGCTGTAGTGATGCAAGCCACAGGAATAACAAAAAAGTTTGGCACATTTATTGCGAATGAGCATGTCGATATAGAACTCAAACGCGGAGAGATTTTAGGGCTTTTAGGAGCAAATGGAGCAGGAAAAACTACTTTTATCAAAATGCTTTTGGGACTTTACTCCATTGATGAGGGGAAACTTACATTACTTGATAGACCTATTCACAGTGGTGATGATCGTCAGGCACTCAAATCAAAAATTGGTTATGTAAGTCAGCATTTTGCACTTTATAACGATATGACAGTACGGGAAAATCTTATCTATTTTGCTAATATGCATAAAATCCCTATGGCAACAGCACTTAAAAGAATAGATGAGTATGCCCTTGAGCTTGGATTTAAAGAGTATATGGATGAGATGCCTACCTCTCTTCCTTTGGGAGTAAATCAGCGTTTTTCCATTGCAGCAGCTCTTTTACATGAACCACTTGTACTTTTTTTGGATGAGCCAACAAGTGGGGTTGATACCATTGCACGAGCACAGTTTTGGGAAATTTTAAGAAAACTCAAAGAGCAGTGGAATATCTCCATACTGATAACGACACACTATATGAGTGAAGCGGAATATTGTGACAGAGTTGTACTACTCAAACAGGGTAAAAAGATTGCAGATGATACAATAGAAAATTTTTATAAAACACATCCAAGTGCAAAAACATTTGAAGAGATTTTCTTGACATACTATAGAGATAATGAGGAAAAACAATGAAAATAGCAACCATTAAAGCCTATATGTTAAAAGAGTTTATGGAGCTTTACAGAACAAAGCTTATTGTAATGGTTTATCTCTTACCGATTATGATTGTACTTCTTTTTGGTTACGGAATTCGTATGGATGTCACTCATGCAAGAATTCTAATTATAGATAACGATCAGAGTAAATACTCACAATTGCTTATTTCAAAGTTTGAACATACCAAATATTTTAATACAAAAGTGATACACATAAGCGAAAAAGAAGCACTTCGCTCTATTAAAAGAGCAAAAACCGATGCACTTTTAATCATTCCAAGTTCTTTTGAAAAACGGCTTTTACATGGACAAAAAAGTGAGATTGGTGTTTTTATTGATGCAGCATTTCCAACAAGGGCAACAACGGTTGAGGGTTATATACAAGGTACTGTGCTTGATGTAGCAAGTGATGTCATGCAAAAAAGTGGAATGAAGCCAAAAGGAATCATTACCATAAATCAACGTACTCTTTTTAATCAAGCGATGAGAGATGAAGATGCCATTGTACCAGGGCTTATAGGGCTTGTACTTTTAGTGGCTCCCGCAATTTTAGCGGCACTTCTTATTGTAAAAGAGAAAGAGAGGGGAACTATCTTTAATTTTTATGCCTCTCCACTTAGCAAGGGAGAGTTTTTACTTGTAAAACTTTTTCCTGCATTTTTGCTTCATTCTCTTAATATTGTCATACTTTTTTTAATGGCACTGTATATCTTTGATGTCCCTTTTAGAGGGAGCTTTATGCTTTACTGGTTTAGTAGTGAGTTATATATTCTTATTAGCCTTGCTCTTGGTATGCTTATCTCTGTTGTTACAAGTAAACAGATTGTTGCTGTTGTTCTAACTATTATTATCACCATCATTCCAGGGTTTTTATACTCTGGGATGCTAATGCCAATCTCTTCTATGGTGGGGGATTCTTATGTGGAAGCACATATGTTTCCCGTGATGTATTACAACCATATTTTGTATGATACATTTTTGATTGGGCAGGGGCTAGATTCTAAGACAAATATACTCTATCTACTTATTCTTGTAGGTTTTTTCTTTGGATTTTTTGCTCTTGGAACACTCTTACTTAAAAAGGAGATGAAGTAATGCGTATATTTTCTATTATTGTCTCAAAAGAGTTACTAAGTTTTTTACGCTCGGTAATGCTTGTTCTTGTTGTGCTCTACTCTTTTACAGTTGATGTCTATGTCGCAGGAGAGGGAATACAGCTCAAACCAAGAAATGTAGCTGTCGGCTATGTTGACAATACAGGTGGAGGGTTAAGTCAAAAGATTCTCTCACATTTACATAAACCTGAATTTAAAACACCCCTACCCTATACTTCACAAAAAGCACTTTCTCATGCCATTTTCAATAAAGAGATTATGGTTGGCATAGTGTTTGATAGTGATTTTGAAAAAAGTTTTCGCAGTGGCAAAACAGCGCAACTCAATCTTTTACTTGATGCAACTGCGGCATCACAAAGTTTGACAACATTCACTTATATTCAAAATATTATTTTTGATTTTCAATCAATGAACCTGCCACTTGAGCTAAAAACACATAAACTCTTTAATGAAAATGCAGACAATCACAGCTTTATGGCACTTACTGAACTTCTCTCTATTATTACTTTACTTGTTGTTATCCTAACGGCAATTGTATTTGTTAAAGAGAAAGAGGAAGGTACATGGGATATTATGTTACTTATGCCGATAAATCCAAAAATTACTATCTTGGCAAAAACTTTTTCACAGGTCATCATTGTTATGGTCGGTACAGTGTTAGCTGTTGGATTTGTGCTTTTTGGAGGCTTTGATGTACCGATGAATGGTTCTTTTTGGGCATTTATGCTTCTAACATTTTTCTACTCTTTTTCAAGTGCAGGGATTGGTCTTTTTGTTGCTGCAGTCTCCAAAGATGTTATGCAAGTTGCACAACTTGCCATTGTTATTATGATGCCACTTATTTTTCTTAGTGGTGCATGGACACCTGTTTATGCAATGCACCCTATCTTTCAAAAACTCTCTTTGTTCTCACCACTTCGATACTACATAGAAGGAACAGAAAGTATCTTTTTTAGAGGTACAGAGTTTGTTGATCTGTGGCCCTATTTTAGTGGAGTTTTAATTTTAGGTGTAGTGCTTTATTGGTATGGATTTAGAAAAATTGGAAAACTATTTTAATAAAATATTACCATTTTTTAAAATAGTTTCCAACTCATTCGCAGGGATTGCTTTAGAGTAAAAAAACCCTTGAATATTTGCACAGCCACTCTCTACTATAAACTCTTTTTGCTCTTTAGTTTCAACACCCTCAGCAATAACTTTAAGTTTTAAATTTTTAGCGAGTACTATAACTGCTTTGGTAATTGCTGAGTCCTCCTCATTGTAAGGAAGTTCTCTTACAAAAGCTTGGTCAATTTTAAGTTTATCTATTGGTAACTTTTTTAGATATGCAAGTGATGAATACCCTGTACCAAAATCATCTACTGCTAATTCTATTCCTAAGTCACTTATTTTATTTAGTATCTTAATGGCCTCTTCAGGATGTGTCATAATTTGACTCTCTGTAACCTCTAGCTCTATCCACTCTGCTCTGCACCCTGTCTCTTTCATTAGAGATGAAAACATCTCTATAAAATCTTTTTGTTGGAGTTGTTTTACTGCTAAGTTCATAGCTAATACTCCAGGGTTCAGTCCATCTTTGTACCATTGTGCCAATTGTGTCATTGCGGTTTTCATAACATATTTATCTATTTGAAGTATTAGTCCCGTTGATTCAGCCAAAGGTATAAACTTAGCAGGAGAAACAATACCCATAGTTGGGTGTTGCCATCTAACAAGAGCCTCCATCCCTATGAGTTTATCAGTAGTTCCATCTACTTGTGGTTGATAATAAACTACAAATTGCTCCTCTTTAATAGCAGTTCTTAGGCTTGTCTCCATCACAACTCTCTCAAATGCTAGTTCTGTCATAGTTGCATTATAGTACTGATAGTTATTTCTACCCTCATCTTTTGCTTTGTACATTGCAGAGTCTGCATACTTTAAAAGATTTTGAGCAGAATCTCCATCATTTGGATAGACACTTAACCCAATACTTGCTGAAACATACAATATATTGCCCTTTACATTTATAGGTTGAGATAAAGTCTCAAGAATTTTAGTTGCGATTAAAGATGAATCTTGAACCTCATGTAACTCCTCTAAAATAACTACAAATTCATCTCCACCTAATCTTGCCACCGTATCTTCATCTCTTAAGCTTTCTTTTAATCTTGAGCTTACAGTTTTTAAGATTTCATCCCCTATTAGATGACCTAAAGAATCATTAATCTCTTTAAAATGGTCAAGGTCTATAAAAAGTAAAGCAAATTTAGAACTATTTCTTTTAGCTTTTTCTATCACCTGAGTAAGTCTATCGTTCAATAGGACTCTATTTGGTAGTCCTGTTAGTGCATCATGATGTGCTTGATAGTCTAGCATATTTTTTTGTTCTCTTAATTCATTTTGAATATGTAGGTGTGATGTTATATCTCTTGCTGATTCAATAACACCTATACAGTTTTTCTCTTTGTCAAACAAAGGAGCTACAGAGAGTTCTATATATCTATCATCTCCATCTTTTGTTTTATGGTTATGGACTACTCTTGTATGTTTTTTTGTTTGAAGAACATCTTTTAAGGGGCAAGGGTGATCATTTCCATCACATGGGGTTGAACGATTGTAATATATCTCATAACATTTTGGATGCTCTCTATCTGCTATTTTTACATCACTTAAAGACTCTTTTAAACTACTATTCATCAGTTCAACTGTATAGTTATCTTTTATAACCATAATTGGGTCATCAACCCCATCTATAATAGATTGAAGATATTTACGTTCTTGCTTTAATTTATTTTGTGCTTTTTTTCTTAATGTTATATCTTGAGAATACCCCACCATCCCAATAGGCTTACCTTTTTCATCCCTAATAAGAGAAAGAGATAAGTCAGTATCGATTATCTCTTGAGACTTTTTTACTAAGCGAATTTCTGAGTGATGCTCCCCATCTTTTTTTAATATCTCAGTATATTTCCGAACTAGTTCAAAATCTTTTTTCTGATGAATCTTTGTTATATGGGAACCTATTATCTCATTAGATTTATATCCTAAAAGTAGTTCTGCACCATGATTAAAACTTGTAATGATCCCTTCCATATCTGTGGAGATAACACTATCATGAATCTGCTCTATCATCTGAGCTTGTTGAGACAACTTAAGCTCTATGGCTTTTTGGTGAGTAATATCGGTGTGTGTCCCTATCATACGAATAGCTTTAGAATTCTCATCAAAAATAGTTTTTCCACGGTCTAATATCCATACCCAAGAACCATCTTTGTGTTTCATCCGATGTCTATTTTCCATATAATCTGTTTTACCACTTCGATTATCTTCAATAGCATCCATAACTGCTTGTAAATCATCTGGATGAACCCTGTCTTGCCAAGTTGAAAACTCATTTACAAGTTCATCATCGCTATAGCCTATAATCTCTTTCCATCGTGGAGAATAGTAAACTTCATGAGTTAAAATATTCCAATCCCATAAGCCATCATGACTTCCTGAAAGTGCTAACTCTAAACGCTCATTTAGTCTCTCTTTTTCTTGTACTGCTTCTATTCTTACTGTAACATCAACAAATGTCCATAAAACTTCATGATTGTTTTTTATAGGGTCACCGGAGATATGAACCCAAAAGAGAGAACCATCCTGTTTTTTAAATTGATAATCGACACCAAGTGGAGTTCCTGATAAAACAGCATTAAAAGCTAAATCTGCAAACTTTAAAAATGTATCGTGATTCACATGAAATACTTCAGCAGTCTTAGAGAGTAAGAACTCCTCTTCATAACCAAACATCTCACATAAGCGAGGATTAACAAAAAGGTTATTTCTCTCTTTATCAACTACTAAAATTCCAATATGAGAACTATTTGCAAATTGCTCAATCCATTGTCTGTTTTTCATCTGTTTATTATTACCTAATATTTATATTTTACTCTATTCCTACCATTTTTTTAGCTTTATAAAGTGCTTTATAAACTCTTTAAATAATAATTATCATAAGAGTATCGCTCTTACTTAATTGTATAACTCCTATACTTACAATAATATTTATTGAATATTTTTTATCAAAATAATTTGCTTGGTTAAGTCTTATTTAGACTTAACCATAGTTTCAATTTTTTCAACAACAGAAGGATCTTCAAGTGTTGAGATATCTTGAGTGATTGCTTCACCTTTGGCAATAGAGCGTAAAATACGACGCATGATTTTACCAGAACGAGTTTTTGGAAGTCCTGGTGCAAAAACCATGTCATCACAAAGAGCAATGTTTCCTATCTCTTTTTTGATAACATTGTTAATCGCTTTTACCTCTTCTACCTCATCAGCTACACCATCATCAGATTTAAGAACGATATATGCAAAAATACCCTCACCCTTAAGCTCATGTGGTTTACCAACAACAGCAACCTCAGCTACATTTGAGTGCTTCTTAATAGCTGCTTCAACTTCAGCAGTACCCATACGGTGACCACTTACATTGATAACATCATCAGTACGACCAGTGATGGTAATGTAACCATCTTCATCATAACGTGCACCATCACCTGTGAAGTAAACAGCCTTACCATCTTTTTTCACATCACCAAAGTATGATTTAACAAATCTCTCTTCATCACCCCAAACGCCACGAATCATTGATGGCCAAGGGCGTGTTACACACATATAACCTGTCTCACCCACTTCTGCTCTCTCTCCCGTTGCAGGGTCAAGTATTTCACCCATAATTCCTGGTAATGAGAATGTCGCACATGCAGGTTTAATTGGTGTAGCACCAGGAAGTGGTGAAACTATATGTCCACCAGTTTCTGTCTGCCAGTATGTATCAACGATAGCACATTTAGAGCTACCTACCTCTTCATAATACCATTTCCATGCTGGTGGATCGATTGGTTCACCAACAGTTCCAAGTACTTTTAAACTACTTAAATCATATTTTTTAGGCTCATCTTCACCCATTTTATGTAAAACTCTAATAGCAGTAGGAGCTGTATAGAACTGATTAATCTTATATTCTTCTACCATTTTCCAAGGACGACCAGCATCAGGGTATGTTGGAACACCCTCAAACATTACAGTTGTTGCACCCATAGCTAGAGGCCCATAAACAATGTAAGTATGCCCTGTAATCCAACCAACATCGGCAGTACACCAGTAAGTATCGTTCTCTTTTACATCAAAAACCCACTCCATAGTCATCTGTGCCCAAAGGATATATCCAGCAGAGTTGTGTTGTACCCCTTTTGGTTTTCCCGTACTTCCTGAAGTGTAGAGTAAAAAGAGTGGATCTTCTGCATCCATCACTTCTGGATCACAATGTACATCTTGTGTTTCAATAAGTTCATTGTATGAATAATCACGCCCTGCAACCCACTCAATATCTTCACCATTTCGCTCAACAACAAGTACTTTTTGAACTGGAGTATCACCCTCTAGTGCTTTATCAACTACAGGTTTTAGCATATAAGGCTTATCTTTTCTAAATGCACCATCAGCAGTAATAACCACTTTAGCTTCTGCATCTTCAATTCTATCTTTAAGGGCTTCAGAACTAAAACCACCAAAAACAATAGAGTGAATAGCACCAATACGAGCACATGCAAGCATTGCATAAGCAGCCTCAGGAATCATAGGCATATAGATAACAACACGGTCACCTTTTTTTACACCAAACTCACTCTTTAAAAGGTTTGCAAGTTTGTTTACATTGTAATACAGCTCTAAATATGTAATGATTTGCTTATCACCACGATCCCCTTCAAAGATTATTGCCGCTTTGTTTTTACGTACATTTAAATGACGATCAATACACTGCTCAGCAACATTAAGCTTTCCACCTTTAAACCACTTTACAAATGGAAAATTAGATTCATCAAGAACTTCATTAAACGGCTCAATCCAGTCTAGCTTTTCATTTGCATAGTGTTCCCAAAAGCCTTCATAATCTTCAACTGCCCAATCTACGAGATCTTGATACTCACACATGTTTTTAATTCTTGCATTTTTTGCAAACTCTTTGTTTGGCTTATATACTGGTTTTGACATTATTATTCTCCTGTGTTAATTTTAAATATATCATAGCTGTCATAATTGCATCATTAACAGCATTGTGAGCTCCCATATCTGGCACCCCACATTTTTTTAAGATTGTATCGAATCGTAAATCAATATTTCCTTGAGGAATCAATGGCATCACTTTATCAAAATAAATTTCTGATACCTCTATCATTTCATTTGGTAATTGTATACCCAAACTCTTTTTTATATATTTATTTATCATCGCTACATCAAACTCCAAATAGTACCCTACCAGTGTTCGTGAACCTATAAAGTGTAAAAACCTTTCAATTCCCTCCTTCGCATCAATTGCATTTTCTAAGTCACAAGGTCTTATGTGATGAATCTCTATACTTTTTGAGCTTATCTCAGCCAAGTTTTTGAGATATATTTCAAATGTTTGTGATGTTAAGATCTTGTTATCTTTTATTTTTACAGCACCAATCGAGAGTACCTCATCTTTTTTAGGGTCAAGCCCTGTTGTTTCTGTATCAAAGACAACATACTCTCCACTAGTATCTTCTTCAAACAAAAAGCGAAATTTTTCATCTTTGAGTTTTGCAAGATTTCGCTTCTTTATAAAATATGAAAAAAGTTTCTTAAACATTACACAACCATATTGAGATGAAAATGAAAACTCATAAATTTTTTAAACTTATTGACCACCTTAAAACTGTCTTTTAAGAGATCTCTCTGATTTTTAGAGAGTTTTTGTGGGTTAATATAATTTTCTTCTTCGAGATCTTTTGCCGCTAAAAGAGCAATCAAGCGTATAGAAGATATTGTATCAAAACTCTCCATGAGTTCCTCAGCAAAATTTTTATCTATAACACCCTTATTGTTAAGCTCTTTTATACGCTCAATTGTATTTGTCTCATCTATCTCATACTGCAAAGCTAATACACGCACACCATGAACTATGGCAAAAAGCCCACCTTTTTTTAAGTCAAGTTTGTTGTTATGCTTTTTTTCTAGAACAAAACCGCTAAAGAGTGAGAGTGGCGTTTCAAAATAGAGAACTGCTTTTGCCAAATGAGCCAGAACATCTTCGCGGTGAGAAAAACTCTCATACAAGTAGTTACGCAATGTATTAAGATAGCTTTCTTCTCCTGCAACGAACTTTGCATCTAAGAAAATACTCAGATTTTGCAACTCTTTTTCATCTAATGAACTTAGCCACTCTTTTATCTGGAGTTTAAAACTATGCAGCGTCTTTCTCCAAAATGGGTTGCTCACCATTACATTACCTTTACATTTTGGAAAACCAAGCTCTAAAAGATAGCTGTTTAACTGTTCCATAGGGGTAATAAAGAGTGCTTCATCTACATTATCACTTATAATAAGTGCATTGTCCTGATCTGTTTTTATGGTTTGTTCTGCTCTTCCTTCACTTCCCATAACCAACAAAGAACATCTACTTTGTAGCTCTTTTGGAACACACATCTCAAAGACTTTTTTGTATATCTTATCATTTAGTGCTGAAACAAGTTTTGTGATATAGCGAACCTTTACACCCTTAGCTCTCAGAGTCACTATAAGATTTTTAATATCTTCACTAACAAATTTTAGCTCCTCTATCGAGGAGGCTTTTTGAATCTGAACAGCTACAAGGTGTGAATGGTTTGCGAAAAAACTCAGTAGATCAAGCTGTTCTAAAACACCTACAATTTTTTCATCTTCTGTAACTATAAGACGCTTAATTCCTTTATGTGTCATAATTAAAAGTGCATTAAACAAAAAGTCATTACTTTGTACTGTAATGATTTCATTGTTTGCTACTTCTATAATATTCTCATCGATGGAAAGTCTCTCTAGCAAAACCTTCTCATGTAAATCAGTATCGGTAACTATGTAGTACTTAGCATCTTTTTGAACAATAATTACTTTTGCCTGAAGTTTTTTTTGTTCTTGCAGTGCCTCATATATGGAGAGATCAGCATCAACAATGCAGGCTTTATGTAAAAATATCTCTGACACTCTTGCCATAAGAAACGGTGTAAAATCACTCTGTGCATCAAACTCTTTAAGATGTTTGTGACGTGAGATAAAATCTTGTAAAAAATAACTCTGGATCTCTTTGTTCTGCATCAAATCAAGAAAATCTTCTTTTTTGATCTCATAGCAAATCAAATCTTCATCTACAACAAATCTACTCTCGGTTGTGCCATATATAAGAGCATCTGCATCAAAACTATCACCATGTGAATAGAGATTATGTAGCTGCTCATCAATATATTCATGAACCGTACCTTTTATAACAATATAAAAGGCAATTGATTCAATATCTTTAGAGATCAAAAGAGTATTTTTTGTATAGTAGGCAATATCTATCTTCTTCATTAGAGCATCAAGCTCACGTGAGCTTAACTGCCCAAAAGGATGAATAGAAGCTATTAGTTGCTTTTGATCTAAAATACTCATTTTTACTCCATTTTTATAAAAGATTAATGCTCACTAGCACCTTCAGCACCGATACCTGTTTGACTTCGGATATATTGTGCTTCAAATGCTTCCATCTCTTCTTTTGCAGATTCTGAGTTATCTGTTATAGAGAAGAACCAGATTCCAATAAATGCAACACTTACAGAGAAGAGTGCCGGATATTTATATGGAAAAATAGCTTCAGCATTTCCTAATATTTGTACCCAAACAATTGGACCGAGTATAACTAAAAGTACTGCTGTTGCAAGTCCTAAACTTCCACCAATAACGGCACCACGTGTTGTTAGTTTTTTCCAGTACATTGAAAGTAAAAGTACAGGGAAGTTTGCAGATGCAGCAATAGCAAATGCAAGACCAACAACAAAAGCGATATTTTGTTTCTCAAATGCAATTCCTAAAATGATAGCAACTATCCCTAAAATAACCGTTGCAATTCTTGAAACTTTCATCTCTGTGATTCCGTCAACTTCTCCTTTTTTATATACAGAAGCATAAAGGTCATGTGAAATTGCAGAAGCACCTGCAAGAGTAAGACCAGAAACAACCGCTAAAATCGTTGCAAATGCAACAGCAGAAATAAAGCCTAAGAAAAAGTCACCGCCAACTGCATGTGACAAGTGAATCGCTGCCATATTGTTTCCTCCAAGAATAGGGAAACCACCACTTACAGCCTGTTTTGCTAAATCTAAATATTGTGGATTTTCGTACACCATAACAATAGCACCAAAACCAATAGTAAAAGTCAAGATATAAAAGTACCCGATAAAACCAGTTGCAAAAAATACTGATTTACGAGCCTCTTTAGCATTACCAACTGTAAAAAATCTCATTAAGATATGTGGAAGACCTGCCGTACCAAACATCAAGGCAATAGCTAAAGATATGGCTGAAACTGGATCACTAACCAATCCACCCGGACTCATAATCTCTACACCTTTAAGCTCTGTAGCATGAGCGAAGAGTGCACCGAAACTAAAGTCATAATGTGCCATAACAGCAATTGCCATAAATGTCGCACCAGAAAGCAATAAAAATGCCTTAATAATCTGTACCCATGTAGTAGCAAGCATACCACCAAATGTTACATATAAAATCATAAGTACACCAACTAAAATAACTGCTACTTCATACTGTAAACCAAAAAGAAGTTGGATGAGCTTACCAGATCCAACCATTTGAGCAATTAAATAAAGAATAACTGTTGCGATAGAGCCAAATGCAGCCAATATACGAATAGGTTTTTGGCGTAGTCTATATGAAGCAACATCAGCAAAAGTATATTTTCCCAAGTTTCTCAAAGGTTCAGCAATCATAAAAAGAATAAGAGGCCAACCAACTAAGAAACCAATAGAGTAGATAAGTCCATCATACCCTTTTAAATAAACAAGACCTGAAATCCCTAAAAACGATGCTGCAGACATATAATCCCCTGCAATCGCCATCCCATTTTGTAGTCCTGTAATACCACCACCTGCTGTGTAAAAATCTTTTGCAGATTTTGTTCTTTTTGCTGCCCAGTATGTAATACCTAGTGTGGCACCTACAAAGATAACAAACATTACAATTGCAGGAATATTCAGTGCCTGTTTTTGTATTTCGCCCTCAATTGTTCCTGATGCGAATACAGCAACAGTACCTAGTATTAAAAATAAAAATATTCTGTTAAACATCTAGCTATCCTTTACCGATTCTTTAATCTTGTTTGCCAAGTCATCAAACTCACCATTGGCTCTTTTTGTATAGATACCAGTTAAGATAAAGGCAAATATAATAACAGCTATTCCAATTGGAATACCAATAGTTGTAACAGAGCCTTCAGAAATAGGTGTTCCTAATGCAGAAGGATCAAATGCGATAGTTAATATAAATGCAAAATAGACCACTAGCATGGCAATTGTCAGCTTGAGAGAAAAAGCTGTTCTTTTTTTCACCAACTCCTGATAATCAGGGTTGGCTTTAATTTTATCAACGATATTTTGTTCCATAATTTTTCCCTTTTTTAGAAATTATAGTTTGCTATAAATCTATATTCATCCCACTCAACAGTTTTTCCACCATTTCCAGCAGCATAAAAATCATCTGTAAAGTTTCCACGAAGACGAAGCTGTAGATTTTTTACAAAACCTGTATTATATATGAGATCAAAACCGCTCTCACTTGCATCATCTTTAGTATAACCATTGTTTTTGTCCATATCGTACGATGCATAATAAACAACCGCTTTTAAATCTGGTCCAAATTTTTTGAAGTTATATGAAGCTGCAACTTTGCTAGCTTTTGTTCCTGCTAAAAAGACATGTCTTGTTACCATTCCTTGTGTAAACGCCGGCATACCACCCCATGGAGAGATAATAGCATTTGCATATGCAGAATCAGTATCTGAATTGTCAGTAGTTTGTGAGTATGCAACATAAGCGGTAAAGTTTTCAACTTTTGCACCAAGTTTAGTACCCCAGTACATACTATCAAGATCACCGTTACCACCTAGATTTTTAAGCAGTTTATCACCTACATCATTCTCTTTGATAATTTGAGCAGATACAAACGGTTTTACATTATCATTTAAAAGGCAAGTCCATTTGTAATCAACTTGTCCATAAATTGCATTTAAAATATCATGACCATAGTAGTCCCAAAGTTGTACTTTAAGATTTTCAACACCTGTATATGTTACAGCTGCTACAGTTACACCATCAGTAGATTTACCAACGGCATATGTTCCCATATTTACAAAGTCACCAACTTGATTGTCAGGATCAACCGCTGAATAACCTGCTGTTGCAGCTAAAATCTGATTACCAGCTGTACTATTACTATATACACGACCAAAAGTACCTTGAGCAAATTTAGTTACATGTCCTACAACAAGTGTTGTATCTGGAATATCAGTATTACTTAGAAGATATGCTTCAAATAAGTTGGGAACCATTCTTGCATCATCATCACCAGCTAATGGAGTATGGAGTTTTTGACGACCACCTTTAAAAGCTGTATTACCATATTTAAACTGTAAATATGCCTCACCTAAGATTGAGTAGCTCTCATTATCTTTCCCTAAAAGAGATGGATCAACTTTTTTATTTGTAGCTTTATCACTTTTGAGTCCAAAACCATTTGTTGTATAAAAAGCAGCACCAAAACTTAAACCTTTATAATCAGCTGTTTCATACTTTAGATGCCCACCAACTGCATTTGCAGTTCTTGTGTAGTCACCGCCTGTAGAAATTTTAACATCTCTTGAGATACTAAATTCTCTAATTTGCCCACTTGCCTTTCCCTCGCTAAACATAGAACGCAAGTCTTCAGCAGCATTCAGAGATACTGAACTTACAAGACCTAACATAGCTGCACTTAAAGCTATTTTCTTCATTGTTACACTCCTTATATAATTACAAAATAATAGTAAGACAGAAACATAGCATGAACATAGCAATATGCTATTTTGATGATAAATCAGAACTTTGATGCAGCAGTTGTGTAGAGTTGCAACAACTTTATGAAGATTTCTCTATCATGTAACCCATCCCTCTAACATTGACTATAATATCTTCATGAAGTGTTTTTTTAAGCCTGTTGATTTCTGCACGAATAGTAGCATTATCAACGAAGTAATCATTCCAAACATATTCACTAAACTGTTCAAAATCAACAATCATACCTCTGTTTCGAGCCAAAATATCAATAATTTGCGACTGGCGTTTTGTCAAGGTCTGAGTCTCCTGCTTAAAGAGTAATCTATTGTGTTCTTGATCATATGAATAGTTCTTAGAGAGACGTAAATGCAGTTTTGGAGCTTCATCTGCAAGTTTTATTCTATCTATTTTTAAAGAGAGTTCTTTAAGATGAAAAGGCTTTTTCAGGTAATCATAACAGCCCAAATCGTAAGCACGTGATATATCTTCAATGTCAACCAATGCACTAATGTATATTGTAGGAATATGAATTTTAAGTATATGAAGCTTCTCTAATACACTTAAGCCATCAATCCCAGGTACATTTATATCTAAAATTAATAAATCATAGATATTTTTTTGTATCGTATCAAAAGCCTCTACACCATCAAAAAAAGCATCAGTAATATGACCATCTGACTCCAGATACTCTTTAATCGACTCATTGAGCATAACCTCATCTTCTAGTAAAAGTATTTTCATCATTCGCCCATCATTTTAAATCTATATGCAAAACTTGTTCTTGCATCATTTGAATCTACAACTATTTTTACACTCTCTTCTTTACATATTTTTTGTACCAATTCAAGTCCAAGACCAAAGCTCTCTCTTTCTTTAATGACACTTGCTTCTCTGTAAAAAGGTTCAAATATTTTCTTTTGGTTCTCAATAGTTTTTGACTTACTTACTACTGCAAACTCAACATTTGAGCCTACACACCTAAGTGTTACATATATTGTCTCTTTTGGCTGTGTATATTTTATGGCATTTGTCAGTGTATTGTCAACTACTCTTTGTAGTTTAGTCTCATTAAAGTAGATATGCACATCCAAAACCTCTGCTTTATATTCAAAATGGAGTAAAGAGTGTTCTGCAACCTCACTAAAAAAATCTATACGACTCTGTAAATATTTTTCCAGATTTATAACACTTTTGGGATACTCTAGCTGATCTTTTTTGACAAGATAACTCAAATCATCATAAATACTAAATATATTTTTTACTGCAGCTTCTATCTTTGAGAGATGTTTATTTTTGCTATGCTGCATTGTATAGAGTTCAATATTTGTTAAAATAACACTCAAAGGTGTGTTTGTTTCATGGACTGTATATCGCAAAAACTCTTTCTGTACTTTTAATATCTCTTCAGAAAACTGTTTTTCATGTTGAAGATTTTGATTAATAACTTCTAAAGAGTGGGTTTTCTCTTTTACTCTATCTTCAAGATGAAGATTTAGCTCATGCAAAGAATGCTTTTGCTCAGCAATCGTTCTTACCATCTCATTTGCATAAGTGACCATATATTTAAAATCTTGGAAAAATATCTCTTTAGGGTTTATAAGCTTCTCTTCATGGGCAGCTTTTTCAAAAAAATCTAAAAACTTTTCTATATCATTTTGTAAAATCATATTTAAAATTTTATAAAATCCAAGAGCTAAAGAGAAGATTATAAAAGAGAGTGTCACAATAACAAGAACTGTTTTTATAAGTAAGCTCTTAAGCTTTTCTTGGTTCTCTTTAATCAGAGCACTATTTGCTTTCTTATCAGATTGCATATTAATATTTTGATAGAGTGCCACTTCATAATCTTTATACATTTCACCAACCAACAAAGAGATAAAGATCAAACTAAAAAAGAATATAACAATTATTGTTAAAATATTAGCTCTTTTGATTGTAGTATTTCTAAAAAATGTATTTATTTTCATAAAATAATTATACTCAGATTCGACTTAATTAAGTAAAAATAGTTATTTTAGATAATAACTTAATTCATTCTTAGTAAAATAATTATTTGTTAAGTACTTCTCTAGTATACTATTAAAAAAATTATTTAGGTTCATTAATGTCTATACAAAATAAGATGCAAGATTTAAAAAGGGAGCTATTGCTTCAAGAGGCTTCAAAAATGTTTGAAGAGTTAGGTTATGAGCAGATGAAAGTTGCCAATATGGCAAAAATAGCTCATGTCTCGGTTGGAACTATTTATGCAATTTTTACTTCTAAAGAGGGGCTGTATCTGGCATATATTGAGCATCAGATTCAAGCATTTGTAAATGAGTTAGAAGAAAAAACGAAACTATTAAATAATCCTCATGAAAAGATTCGTGTTTTTATAAAACTAAAGTTTTCATACTATACTCAAAAGAAAAAAGCGATAGAAAAAAGTGCAACAAACAATCCTCTTTTTTTCAATACCTTAGCTCAAGAGCATACCGAGGCATTTGAAAAAATATATCTTTTTCTGCAAAATTGCTTTATAGAGCTCAATCCTCAGATAGATACACAAAAAGCAAAAAGACTCTCCTTTGCATTTAATGGTTTTAGTGATGGGTATATCAGTTTATGGTTAGAAACAGATGATGATTTAATGCAATACACAGATGAAGTTTGCGAACTTTTTACAAATATGTTACATGAGTGTTGCCAATGAATACAAAAAATTATACAAAAAACATAGCAGGAAAATTGGCAGAAGGGTTTATAGAACATCCTTTGACTTTTATGTTGAGTGTTTTTATTATTGTTATGGGATACATTACACTTCAAATATCTCCAAGGGAGGCTAATCCACAAATTGTTGTAGCAGGCGGTGTGGTTGTTGTTCCTTATCCTGGTGTCAAAGCTGCAGAGATTCAAAAAGTGATTGTTGAGCCCCTGCAGAGACGACTTCGAGAAGTTGACGGAGTGGAAGATATTTATGGGATTGCAAAAGATAATGTAGCTATTGTCAATGTTAAGTTCTTTTTAGGGGAAAACAGAGATGAGGCAAATTTTCATCTCTATAACTCTGTCATGAGAAACCTTGATGTACTTCCAAAGGAGATAATGACCCCTATTGTCAAATCTATGGATATAGATACCGACATTGCCATTGCTTCCATCGCATTTTACCCAAAAGATAACTCAGTTTCTATGCTACATCTCCATAACATAGTCTCGAAGATTCAAACAAAAATCAATCGCATAGAAAATGTAGCCATCACACAACTGCTTGGCGAGAGAAAAACACAATACAATGTAGAGATGGACCTAAATAAACTCAGCGGATACCACCTCTCACTTGGACAAGTTATTCACTCCTTAGAGTCTTTAGCGACGAAAGTGCCAGATATTCAAGGAGAAACCAAAGCAGGTAAACTTGTTATATTTGGAGTAGATAAAGCGATAGAGAATATTAAAGATATTCAAAATCTAATTGTTGCCATATATGGTGGTTCACCTATCTACCTTAAAGATATTGCCACAATAAGCAAAGGTGAAGATATACAAAACAAAAAAAGAGCCATACTTAGTTTTGCCACAAACGGTCTTGACAATGAGATACCTCAGACAACACTAAGTATAAGTAAAAAAAAGGGTGCAAATGTTGTAGAAGTAAATAAAAAAGTTTTTGCACTTATGGACTCACTTAAAGATGAATTAAGTAATGAAAATATAGGCTATATTATCACACGAGATGATGGATATACAGCAAATCACTCTGTAAATGAACTTGTAGAACATATTATTATTTCTATTGTCATTATTGCGCTCTTACTTGTTTTTACACTTGGGTTTAAAGAAGCAGGTATTGTTACATTAACTGTACCTATGATATTTTCACTAACTCTTTTTAGCGGTTACATGTTAGGACAAAGTATTAATAAAATCTCCCTTTTTGCACTCCTTTTGAGTCTTGGGCTTTTAGTTGACTCTGCCATCATTGTTATAGAAAATATTCACAGACACTTTCATGACCACGATGCAAAAGATAAAACCGTTAAAGAGATAGCCATAGCCGCTACAAATGAAGTAGGCAAGCCAACAAACCTCGCAACAATTGCCATTATGATGACATTTATGACAATGTTCTTAGTGGGAGGAACAGTTGGGCAATATATTCGCCCTATTGCAATCTATGCACCTATTGCAATGTTTGCTTCATTAGTTGTTGCTTATGTTTTTACACCCTACTTTGCAAATAAATTTATGAATAAGGATGACTAAAATGACAAAACTAAAACTTATAGAATCCTATGTTCACACACTATTACAAAGCAAAATGAAAAAAATACTCGCTATTGTTGTGATGCTCATAGCACTAATCTCCTCTGTCTTACTTGTAACAAGTGAGCATGTAAAAGTAAAACTTTTGCCAAATCAGTTTGCTGATCATTTTATGATGTATGTTGATCTGCCAGAGGGGAGTTCTGTTTATGAGACTAAAGAGGTAACAAGTTGTATAGTAAACAAGCTAAAAAATGAAGAGAGCATTACCGATATGTCGGTTTTTTTAGGGCAAAGTGCTCCTGTTGATTTTTCTGCAATGATAAAAGGGCGAATATTTGAAGAGGGTGAACAGATTGCCAACATTATGGTAAACCTAAAACATGAAGACCAGAGGGAAGAAAACTCTGTTGCCATGGTACACAGACTCCGTCCAATTATTCAAAATAACTGCTCACTGCATAATGCAAATATTAAGTTTGTTCAATCTCCAGCAGGTCCACCCTACCTTGCGGCTCTTGTACTTGAGATTACCAGTGACACACCTTATACAAAGATAGAAAAACTTGCCTACACCATTGAGCCTTTTTTTAAAGCGAGAGAGGGTGTAAAAGATGTTGATGTACTTACTGATGCAAATGTTACCCGCTACAGTGTTAAACTAAACAGAGAAAAGATCATAAAATCCCATTTACAAATCGATCAGGTGAAAAAGATTTTATATGTTGCATTTGAGGGGATGGATATTGCTTATGAAAATGATGCCAACACTCCAGAGCAAATCCCCATACATGTAGTTTTGAAAAAAAATTCAAAGGAGTTTACAAAGGCAGATAAAGAAGCACTACTTAGTAAATTTACTCAAATCAATCTTCTTAATCCATTAGGGATGCAAATACCTTTAAGTGAACTTGTAACTATTGAAAAACAGAGTAAAGGTCATAGCATCTCTTCTAAAAATCTCTTCCCTTTAGTCAATGTAGTGGGTGATACAGATGGCATTAGTCAAATCTATGCACTCCTAGATATTCGTACAATGATTATGGAAAAACTTAAAAGTAGTTACAGCATCAAAAAAGTTGGTTTGCTTGATTTGGATCTTAGCTCTAAAGAGAGTGGCGAAGTGTTTCATCTCCACTGGGATGGAGAACAAAAAGTCTCATGGGATACAGTAACAGATCTGAGTATGGCTCTTGGTGTTGCTATGGTAGTAATATTTTTTATGATGGTAATCTATTATAAAAGTTTCTCTTTAGCAACGGGCATTATCTTAGCGAGTTTTATCTCTATAATTGGGGTTATTTATATGCACTGGTTTTGGGATATGGCAAGTGAAATGCCCTTTTATATGACAGGGACTTCACTTATAGGGTTTATTGCTCTCATTGGTATAAACTCTCGTAACTCTTTGCTAATTATCGATTTTACAAAACAACTTATACAAGAGAAGCATTTAGATGTGGATAGGGCTATAGCCGTCTCTGTAAATACTCGTGCAAAACCGATTCTACTTACAGTGCTTGCCATTATATTTGCAAGTGCACTTTTAACACTTGATCCGGTATTTGGCGGCTTGGGAGTTGCACTCATTGGTGGAACATTGGCAGCCTATTTTGTTTCACTTTTTATTGTTCCTATTTTTATTCAAGGGGCTTTACATAAAGAATATTCTCATAAGGAGATTGGTATTGAAAAATAATACAAAAAGAGTTTCACTCGTGCTTGGAAGTGGTGGAGCAAGAGGCTATACCCATATTGGAGTTATTGAAGAGCTTGAAAAAAATGATTATGTTATAGAATCAATCTCAGGTTCATCAATGGGAGCTTTAATAGGTGGTTTATATGCCTGTGGAAAATTGCAAGAATATAAAGAGTGGGTGCTTGAGCTTGAGATATTAGACATTGCCAGATTACTTGATTTTTCATTTCTTTCAGGTGGTATGATGCAGGGAGATAAAGTCTTTAATAAAATTCAAGAGATGATAGGAGAGGTAAATATAGAAGATCTGCCTATCAAATATACAGCAGTTGCTACAGATCTCATCAAACAAAAAGAGGTGTGGATACAAAAAGGAGATTTACTTGATGCCATACGTGCTTCTGTCGCCATTCCAACCATTTTCACCCCTAAAAAAATTGCTAACAGATACTTAATAGATGGAGGAGTTTTAAATCCGCTTCCCATAGCTCCCACAATATCTGATGATACAGATATTACAATAGCTGTAAATCTCAATGCTAACAATGCAAAAAAGTACAATATAAAGTTACCTAAAAAAGAGATAGAAAGAGAAAACAGATTTAAAGAGATCTTTTTTGAACTCAAACAAAAAGCACAGAGTTTTTTTGTAAAAGAGTCAAAATCGGAGTTTGATGAAATGAATATGTTTGCCATTGTTGGTAAAACAATAGATATAATGCAAAACAGTGTCTTAGAGTGTAAAATGGCAGGATATGCACCCGACATAATGATAAATATTGCAAATGATGCCTGTGATTTTTATGAGTTTAACAGAGCATACGAAATGATTGAACTTGGCAGAGTTGCCACAAAAGAAAAACTAAGAGAAACAGAATGAGAAAAGACTCTTTTTACTATGCTCCAAGCATAAAAGTTTTGCAAAACACCTCACTTTTTTCCAAAACAAAACTAGAAGACCTAGATGATATTTTGAACCATTTCACACCCCTAACACTCCCTAAAAAAAGCACAATCTCCTTTCGTGAAATAGAGCAGTTTTTCTTTGTTATTATCAAAGGACGGGTAAAGATTTCGCAACTCTGTATAGAAACTGGGCGTGAATATATTGCAGAAATTTTAACACAAGGTGATATATTTGATACGATAGGACTGCTTTACTCTAAAGATGAAGATATTCTTGTTGAGACAATAGATGTCGTATGGCTCTTAAAAACACCTGTGGAAAAAGCAAGAGAGTTACTCTATTCACATCCTATATTTAATGAAAATATTTTTTCCTATTTTGGTCAAAAGATGTATGATTTGGAAAATTTTGCAAAAGAGTTGATTTTTTATGATACTTCTACACGATTGGCTCGTTTAATTTTACGATATTATAAAGAGGAATGCCTTGATATTATTGATGATCTTTCCATGGATACACTTGCAAAGATGATAGGATCAAGCAGAAAAGTTGTCAATCTACATATGATAGCATTTAAAAAAGAGGGGATTATTTCAAACAAAGATACAAAACTTCATGTAACTGATAAAGAAAAACTCTATGAAAAAGCGATAATGCAAAGAGAGGAGATGTAACTATGAAAAGAGTAAGTCTGTACTATCCACATATTTTAGCACTATTGTTTAGTCTGTTTTTTATTGTACTGGGGATAGAACCGGTTGATAGAAGAGTATGGGTAGTCGAGGTAACCCCTATTGTGGTTGTTTTTATATTTTTAGTTGTAACATATACAAAGTTTCGCTTTACAAATTTTGCTTATACATTAATGTCAATATGGATGTTTTGGCACACTATTGGTGGGCATTACACCTTCGCAAATGTCCCTTTTGATTTTATAACAAATTTGTTCGGTTTTGAGAGAAATAATTTTGATCGTATTGGGCATTTTGTCGTTGGTTTTTATGCCTATGCCATAGCCGAATATCTTATTAGACAAAAGCTCTGTTCTATTGTACCTGCAAGCCTATTTGGATTTTTTGCCATAGGAAGTGTTGCTGCTGGGTATGAAATTATTGAGTGGCTTTATGCTGTTTACGACGGAGGAGAAGCCGGCATAGAATTTTTGGGTTCACAAGGCGATATTTGGGATGCTCAAGAAGATATGCTCTTAGATATGTTGGGTGGCATTTTTTCACTCATCCTGTTTTGGATAGTACAAAAAAAAGGAAAGTAGCTTATGAATTTGGCACCTTTTGCATATATAATAATTATTATAGCAGGGCTTAAAATAGCAAATAACATCGTTGTTATTTTATTGATGGCTTTTTTTGTCTTTTTAATTTTTCTTCCTTTGGTAAAGAAATTACGCTCTTTTGGTTTATCTGATTTTTTTACTACGATTATTGTCTCATTTATTATGTTTGGTGTTTTGTTTGTTATTGGAGGTTTTTTAGTAAATTCTGCTCAAGATTTTACACAAAATCTTCCCTTATATCAGCAAAAGTATGATGCTTTAATACCTCATGCAGTTACATATCTCAAGCAATTTGGAATAACATTGCAATCAGACAGCCTACTTAGCATGTTTAATCCTATAAGTTTTATTCAGCATGCTATGGGATTTGTAAAAAGTATGGGCAATATTATGAGTAATGGTGTACTTATGCTTATTATCATAATATTTCTATTTTTGGAATCCTCTTTAATGATAGAGAAAATATTTTATTTTTTAGACTCCAAAGAGGCAAAAGAACATATGCTTTTGTTTACACAAAGTATCAATACCTACTTTGCAATAAAAACATTTACCTCTTTGCTTACAGGATTTTTTATCTATCTTATACTTAAATTTTTTCATCTTGAATATGCACTGCTATTTGGCTTTTTAGCATTTATTCTTAATTTTATACCAAGTATAGGTTCCTTTATTGCTGCAATTCCGGCTATTGCCATTGCACTCTTGCAACTTTCCCTGCTCGATACTTTTTTTATAGTTATAGGCTATCTTGTAATCAACAACGGCATTAGTAATTTTCTAGAACCAAAAATACTCTCCAAAGGTGTTGGTATCTCAACCTTTTTTGTTTTTCTTTCTATGGTTTTATGGGGATGGATACTGGGACCTCTTGGAATGTTTTTAGCCGTACCACTGACCATAACTCTAAAAATGGCATCCTCTTATACACAAAAGTACAAATGGATCTCTGTTTTACTCAGCGACAAGGTACAATAATGAAAATTTGTAAAATAATACCACTTCTACTGCTCTTTGCTTTTGGATCTACTAATATATATGCAGAAACTTTAATAGATTACTCAGAGGCCCTAAAATTATATAAAACACACCACTATACAAAAGTATTTCCTGTTATTTTAAGAGAAGCTAAAGAGGGAAATAAAGAGGCACAGTATCTACTCGCATATATGTATGAAAACGGGTACGGCATTCAAAAAGACACAACAAAAGCTTTACATTGGTATAAAGAAGCATCTTCTACATTTAAGTACATCGCTAAGCAAGATGCGAACAGTCCAATAGATGAAGAAGAAGAGGCATTACAATATGTCTATGAAAAGTTTGATCTGAGTAATCCTTATGTGAAGAAAGAGGTTTCAAAACTAACAGATAAAAAGTTTGGAATTCTCCCATACAAAACAAATTATCTTTTACCTCTTTCCTACTCTAGCAAAAAATATCCAGGTTATGAAAAAAATACGGAGATTGAATTTCAAATCAGTATGCTGAAAAATCTCACATATAATCTTTTTGGGTTCAATGAAATCATATCTGTTGCTTACACACAAAAATCATTTTGGCAAGCATACAGTAAATCTGCACCTTTTAGAGAAACAAACTATGAACCAGAGATTTTTATAACTTTTCCAACATCACACTACATAGATACACAAAGTCATATTAAAGCATTTCAGTTTGGCTTTAACCATCAATCAAACGGTCAGGGAAAATACAAATCACGCTCTTGGAATAGACTTATATTTTCAACATTGTGGCAATGGAAAAATCTTTTCTTAAAAGCCAGACTCTGGTACAGAATACCTGAAAGTAAAAAAAGTGAGGCTTTCTATAATGGAAAGGATCCTGATGCCAAAGGGGATGATAATCCAGATATTGAAAAATATCTTGGATATGGTGATGTAAACTTTAAATATCTCTATAAAGAGAATCAATTTGGATTGAAAATAAGAAATAATCTTCGAACAAGCCAAAACAAAGGTTCTATCGCCTTTACTTTATCAAGACCTGTCAATAATTTTGATACAGTATACTGGTACATAAAATATTTTAATGGTTATGATGAGAGTCTTATTGACTACAATCGAGATATATCAAAAATTGGCTTTGGAATTTCACTCTACAGGGGGTTATTTTGAAAAAAAATATATACAAAATAGTTGTTTTGTTCTTGCTCTTAAGCAATTCCGCTATTTATGCTGATACATTTGCTTTTACATTTGATGATGATGGTTTTGCAAATACTGCACAAGATAGCCGTTATACCGGTGGTATTTTTTTTACATGGATGAGTGAAAATAATAACACACTCTACGATTTACCACTCATGGAAGATTTAAAGACCAACAGTGCAATCTCTTTGAGCTCTTTAATTTTTACACCAAGAAACAAAAGAAGTAAAACACCCATATATGATGATATGCCCTATGCAGGATATGCAAAACTGAATTTTTTACTTTACAAATCAAGCAGCACATATTTTCATGAATTTGGTATAAATGTAGGAATAGTCGGACCCTCTGCAAAAGCAAAACAGCTACAATCAGAATTTCATCATCTTATAGGTCATTCTAAGCCAGATGGCTGGGACACACAATTGCGGGATCATCCAACCATAGGGCTCTCTTATAATTTTGCAGTAAAATCCTTTAAAACTGATCTAAAATACTTTAAATTTGACTGGACAAATAATATGCGAGCAGATGTGGGAAATTTTTACAGTGGTGCTTTAGTGGCAACTTCTTTTAGAATAGGAAGTAGGTTCTATGATACTTTTACAACTAGCGGAAATTTTATAGGTGGTTATGAGAGTGATTTACTCAATTTTGATGCATCTAAAAATTTCAATTGGGATATAACATTTGGACTTTTTGCAAACAAAGTATTTAATTATTATATTGTTGATAGAGCCAGAGATATTGGTTATGAGATACCAGATATTGGCTATATCACTGGTGAAGAGGTTACATATAATCTCTATTATAAAAAGATACAATACTCTTTTAAATTAAAATCTGTTTATCTCAGTAATAATAGTTTTTTATCAAAAGCATCAAAACAGTGGGGTGGTATAACAGTAAAATGGAAATTTTAAAATGTTACCTAGGGAACAGAAAATAAATTTATAATCTATTATAATTACCTCGAATAAAAATTAAAACAAAGAGGTGTAACATGTTAGAAGATATGAAAAAAGAGATACGTCAAGGTATCGAAAAGTTAAATGAAACAGGAAAAGTTACTGCCCAAGAGATAAAAGCACTAACACAAGAAGCCGTAGCAAAAGTGGCACAAAAAAGTAAAGAAGGCATCAGTAAGACAAATGAGATTGCAAAAGAAGCTGCAACCACAGCAGTAGAAGAGCTTAAAAAAGTGGAGCAACACTCAAAAGAGAATATTGATGCTGCTGTTGCAGGTGTCTTAGAGGGTGCTAAGCAAAAAACACAAGAAGTGATTGATACACTTGACTATGAGATGTTAAAAGCAAAATATAAAGTAGAAGAGAAAAAAGAAGAGTTGGCACTGAAACTCAAAGATGCACTAGATGGTGTTAAAGAAGCAGCAAACAAATTTACAGATGAGAGCAAAGAGCATATAGAAGAAGCTGTAACAACTGTAAAACTTAAAAATGCCGAGATGCTTGGTCTTATGGAAGCAACAATCAAAGAGAGTACAAAAAAGGTTATTCAAGAGGGTAAAGATGTAGAAGAAAGAGTTGCACAAATTACACAAAAAGCTGCTGAGGATGCTTTGTGCGATGTAAAACTTACAACACAAAAAGTCAAAGATGTTACAAAAGCAGCTATTATGTCTGCAATTAAAGCAGCACAAGAAGAAGAACAAAAAATCGAAGAAACTGTAAAAGGTGCCATAGAGGGTGTTAAAAAAGCATTACTTCAAAAAATTGAAGAGGAAAAAGCTTCTTTAGAAGAGGTAAAAAACAACACAAAAGCTTTTATTGAAGAGGATGTACGCCAAACCATAGATCATGTAGAGCTTATTGAAGGTACTTTTATGGAAGAGCTAGAAGAGCTTTCTCAAACGGCTGATATGCTCAGTGATGCAGCAATAGAAGCTATCTCTGAGGAGGTTGATGCAATAAAAGCACAAGCCCCACAGATGAAGGAAAAAGCACAAGAAGTTGTTAAAAAAGCAGTTGAGATTCTTAAAGAAAAAGGTCAAGAAGCTGCATACAGTGCCAAAGAAAAAGGTCATGAAATACTTGAGAGCATGAAAAATGAAGTGGAAGAGCTTTCTGAACGTATGGTAAAAGTTACAAAAGGAGCTCTCTCAGGTATGGTTGAAGGTGTAAAAAAAGCTTTAAAAGAGGAGGAGAAATAAAAATGAAAAAGATAATTACAACAACATTATTGGTAGGTACTCTTATGGGTACATTTGGTGCAACTTCATTGTTTGCAAATAGTGATACACAAACTATTGAGCAAAAAGCACAAAAACTTGTTGTAGATGCAAAAGTAAAAGCTCAGGCACTAATTGAAAAAGCAAAAGCTGATGCAGCAGCACTCAAAGCTGAAGCACACAAAAGTATGAATGAGACATCAAAAGAGTCAAAAGCTTTGGCAGCACAGACACTACAAAAAGTCAAACAAAAAAAAGAGGAACTTACCAATAAAACAACTGCAACCCTTCAACATGTAAAAGAGGGAACAAAAGATAAGTTGGTTTACACAAAAGAACTTGTAAACAAATCAGTAGTACAAACAAAAAGTGCCATAAATGATGCACTGGTTTTAAGTTCTATAAAGTATGCATATCTTACAAGTCCTAATATTCACTCAACAAAAATAGATGTTGATGTAAAAGATGGTGTTGTAAAACTTTTTGGTAAAGTTTCTTCAGAAGAAGAGGCACAAGAAGCTATGCTTATTGCATTTTTAACAAAAGGTGTGTGGGCGGTTGAGTCTTTTTTCGTAATTGAAAAATAGTCTTAAAACTCTAAAGAAAGTATGAAAGATACAATAATTGTCAATCTTATTTCAAAAACACATTTTGTTATAGTCACTATTTTATCTTTCATTTTAGTAGCACTTGGTGCTACTTTTATTGTTCTTCAACATGGTGTAGATATTCAAGAAGCATCTTTTGAGAATATGACCATAAAAAAGGTACATATTCAATGGGATGAAAAATTAAATATTGCCATTGAAGAACTCTTCATTAAAAAAACAAAACAATCACAACATTCAAAAACATTTAAAGAAATAAAAAAAACACTGCTCAATGCTGTTGCCAAATATATCGATATAAATACACGCTATCTCTCTTCTATCGAATCACTTAGCATCAAAAAAATAAAATATGACACAATAAGAGCTACATTAAAATACAATGTGCAAGAACAAGGTGTATTTACTTTAAAAGCAACAGATTTTTCTATTCGTTCACATTTTTGGTTAGAGGGTGATAATGTTGTACTCAACATTGATAATTTAACAAGCTTACAAAATAAAATAAAAGCAAATGGCATAGTAATTATTGATACACAACGCAAAAAGATTTTTACAAAAACAGATATAGATATAAATAATGATGCAAATATAACACTATACGGTATTGCCAATCAAGAGCGTTTTACATATAAGATTGATTCTAAAAAAGAGATAGAAGATATTCATGCCTTCTTAGCTCTTTTTCATTTGAGTGATGGGCTTAAATTTTGGGCAATGGATGCCATTGATGCGTCAAGCCTTCAAGTCAATAAGATACGAGGATTTGTGGAGTATGATGCACTCAACTCAGCCTATAAAAATCTTTATATCTCAGCAACGCTCAATAAGCTTAACTACACATATAATCCAAAACTTGATGCAATTCATACAAAAAAAGGTGAACTTGAATTTTCAAAAGGTGTTTTGTCTATCTATCCAAAAGAAGCCCATACATACAAAGTGCCTCTTCAAAAGAGCTGGGTAAAAATTGATTTTACAAAACCACAGAGTATGCTTACTCTGCATCTTTTACTTTATGCACGATTAGATAAAGACATAATGCATATATTGAATGCATATAAAATCAGCTTACCGTTTGTGCAACATACGGGAAAAATTAAAACAGATTTGACACTTGAACTTAATCTTCACACACTTGAAATAAATACTCAAGGGACTTTTTTTACAAAAAAAGCCAATTTTGACTATGGTGGTATTAATCTTGATGTAAAAGATCTGCTTGTAAAACTAAATAATTCCAATATTACCATCGTACATATGAAAGCACACTATAAAAATGGTATGGATGCTGTTGCAGACGCTACTGCACAATACAATACAAAAAACTCTGTAGGAGAGATCACTTTTCATTTTACAAAAATACAGCTCTCTGCAGATAAATATCTTAAAACTCAAAAAAAGCCTCTCAAAGTTGTATATAAGATTTTTCCAAAGGGTAACAAACTCATAATAGACAAATCAAAATGGAATTTAAAGGATCTTGTGTTTGTACTTCATCCCTTAACTATCTCTCCTGATTTTGAGAGTTTACATGTAAGTATTCCAACAACTCGTTTTAGTATTGAAAATATTGCCAATGGCATTTTAAAGGGTACAATAGATATAAAACACCATAAAGCTGATTTTGGAGTTAATCTCTTAAAACTAAATTATATGGGTATACAACTTATACACCCTGCAACAGATTTAGCTCTGCAGATAGATAACAATATTCGCATAAGCTCTTCAAAGAATATTTTACTCAATATGAACAGCACACCGTGGAGTGTGAAACATCTTTTACTCAAAATTGACAAGAGAAAAATTCAACTCCAACACACTAAAGTAAAAATTGATAACTACTTCAAAGCAGATATACAGATTCTTTATAATCTAAAGAAAAAAAAGGGAAATATCTATCTGAAAAATGCTGTTTTTACAGATCCGAAAACAAAAAAAGTGCTTTATCATAAAAAACAGGTGCAATTACTGTTAAAAACAAAGAAAGCACAGACAGAAATTGACATAAAAGAGTTAGAGGCTATACTTTTTATCAATAAAAAAAGATGGATTATTAATTTTAATGCTCTTGGAAAAATTGCTAAAAATTTTAATATTTTAAGAAAATATCATATAGATAATGGAAATATTATTTTTTATAGAAATAATGGTGAAAAGGTGTTGAACTTTAGAGCTTCCCTACACTACAAATATGGAATTTTAACAAAGCATGGCAAAGCTGTGCAACAGTACAAAATAGAAGGAAAAATACTCAAAAACAAAACAGTTCTACTCTCGATAAATGACAAAGTAAATCTCCGAGTGGACAAAAATATAAATATCAATATTCGAAATAGTGGAATTGATTTCAAAGAGTTACTTGCATTTATAAAATCGTTGCCACAGCAAAAAACACAAAATACAAATACAAATGTAAATACAGATATACATGTAAAAGCAAAAAATTCATATATCTATCTTGGAGGCAATAGTTATATTCTCTCTGATAGTATTAATATTGTCTATAAAAATGGAGAGTTGAGTGGAGATCTCAGATATGCAAAAGGAACTATGCATTTTACATTCAAAGATAATCAGTTTAGTATTGTCGGTAAAAATTTTAATGAAAAATTTGCAAAAAACATTATTACTTTTGCGAAGTTTAAAGGAGGTAATTTTAATTTTTCTATACACGGAACTCCTGATGAGTACAAAGGTAATGTCACCATTACAGATACCGTTATAAAAGATTATGTACTTTTAAATAATATTTTGGCTTTTGTAGATACCGTTCCCTCTCTTGTTACTTTTTCTTTACCAAAATACAGCACAAAGGGTGTGTATGCAGATAAAATATATACACAATTTCATTTCAAAAAAGATATTTTTCATATTTCAGATTTTAGTATAAAATCTAAAGAGATAAAAATTGCAGCCAAGGGTACCCTAAGTAGTAAAGATGATACAATTGATATGAAAATAAAGTTAAAAACAAATTTTGGCAGTACACTCTCAAAAGTTCCACTTGCAGGGTATATAATATTTGATGGACAAACACTTTCGACAAATTTGAAAGTAACAGGAAAACTCAGCGATCCAAAAGTAAGAACGAGAGTTACAAAAGATGTTATTTCTGCTCCTGTCAATATTATGAAAAGGACATTAAAATTGCCATATAAATTGATACAGCATATATCAGAATAGTACTCTTTAGAAACTATATGCTACTTTTACACCCATGTATTTTCCTTCAGTTTTTGAATCAATAATTACTGGTGACAAAATATATTTATCAGTTATCCATGCACCTAATGCTGAACCAAGTACATGAAAAGAAAGATCAAGAAGTTGACCTTTAATTCCACCATCTTCAATATACTGTATTGTCTGATCAACAGTTCCAATTGCAGCACTTATACTAAAAGCAATTAAAAAACGATTTTGTTTATATTCTGGAAACTGATCTACAATTGCTGTTGTAGCACCTGCTAATACAGCACCACCAGCAAAATGACTCACTTCACTGTTAAAACTGTCTGTTGCATGAAGTTGTAATACTATAAATATTATTAATATAATTTTTTTCATTTTCTCAACCTTTAATCTTTATATAGTTAATAGCTATATAAAGACTATAATATTGTATATCGTCTTAATAATTGGTTATATTCTTAACTTTTACACCTAAATCCAAGTAAATCTTGAGTTATACTTTGTAGTATAGCAATTATACAAATAAAAAGTTTGAAGTTGAAAATTATTAGAGGTGCATCTCATCTTCGCTAAGTGTCTTCACACCTAACTTCACAGCCTTATCATACTTACTACCAGCATCTTCACCGTAGATGAGAAAGTCAGTTTTTTTACTTACACTTCCACTTACTTTTGCACCCAAAGACTCTAACATCTCTTTTATAGCTCCACGGCTTTGGCTCATTGTTCCTGTTAGGACTACTGTTTTACCTTTAAAAGGGTTATCTTCTGCCTCTTCGCGTTTTACTGGCTCTTTTGGCTCTAGTATAGTTTGAAGTTTTTCTATGGTCTCACGGTTTACTCTTACAAATTCCAAGACAGATTCAGCCATCTCTTCACCTATACCATCGCACTCTATTATCTGCTCTTTTGTGGCATTTACAAACTCAAATCCAAAAGCCTCTGCCAATGTTTTTGAAGCCACCTCACCAATGTGTTCTATACCTAAAGAGTTTATAAAACGCCAGTAGTCACACCCTTTGGCATTCTCAAGTGAGTTAAGTAAATTTTGTGCTTTTTTCTCTTTAAAACCCTCAAGTTGTAGCAGTTTTTCCAAGGTCAGATCAAAAAGATCTAAAACACTTTTGACTAAACCCTCTTGAAACAGTTGTTCCACTATCTTATTGCCAAGTCCATCTATGTTAAGGCATGGTTTTGAAGCAAAGTAGATGATGGCGTTTACTACTCTTGCCTCACACTCTAAATTTTGACATTTAATTAGCACATCTTCTTGAAGTAGTTCACTCCCACATACAGGACAATTTTTAGGCTTCTCAAACACCTTCTCACTACCATCGCGTTCATGAGTGAGCACTTTAATGATTTTAGGTATAACATCTCCACTTCTTAAGATGATCACCTTATCACCAAGGCGAATATCTTTGCGCTCTATCTCATCAAAGTTATGCAGAGTTGCACGTTCCACCACTACCCCATCTATGTCTGTAGGCTCTACGATGGCTACTGGAGTTACAGCACCTGTTCTACCCACTTGAAGCACTATCTCTTTTACAGTCGTTATCTTCTCAACTGCTGGAAACTTATAAGCCACTGCAAAACGTGGTACCTTTACCGTATAGCCCATATCTATCTGAGCAGCTATCTCATCTACTTTTATCACCATACCATCGAGCATCATTGAATAATTCTCTCTATCATGCACCATCTGTTTGTAGATTGACTCTATCTCTTCTATATCTTTACAAACAGCTCGCTCTGGAGGTCTTCGAAAACCTAGTTCATAAATATACTCCATCTTTTTATGCAGAAGTTTATGAGGCAGAGTGTCCACCCCTACTCCATAAGGTAAAAATACTAAATTTCTCGCAGCAGTGATGCTAGAGTCAAGCTGACGGAGACTCCCTGCTGCTGCATTTCTTGGGTTAGCAAAAAGTGCTTCTCCATTTGCTGCACGCTCTTTATTTATCTTCTCAAATTCATCTTTAAAAATAACCACTTCCCCACGAATCTCTATGGTCTCTTTATGGTCTATAGTAAGCGGGATGGAATTTATAGTTTTTACATTTTGAGTTATAAGTTCCCCTACTGTTCCATCCCCACGAGTAATTCCTTTGACTAAAACACCATCTTCATAAATGAGGTTGAGTGAAGCTCCATCATATTTTGGTTCACAGTAAAAACTTATGTTTTTATCGAGTTTATAAGTTTTTATAAGCCACTTTTCTAAGCCTTCTCTGTCAAAAACATCCTCCAAAGACCACATTCGTGAGAGGTGTGGCTCTTTTGTAAAACCTTCACTTACAAGGTCACCCACTCTTTGTGTTGGGGAGTTTGCATCAAGCTCTTGAGGATGTGCCTCCTCATACTCTACAACTTCATGGTAGAGTTTATCGTACACCTCATCTGTTGTGATGGGATCATCCAAAACATAGTAATGTTTTGACCATAAATTTAGTTTTTCTATTGCTTCTTTATACTCTTTATTATTCATGATGTAATTGTATTATAGTTATGATAAAATGCAAGAAAATTTCAACATTTTATGGGAAAATTATGGATATTATTTTAGCTAACTCTACTAGTGCTCAAAAAGCACTCTATATCGTCGGACATTTACAACAAAGATTTGTTATAAAACTCAATGCACTCTCAAAAAAATATGGTTCAAACCAAGATTTTGAAGAGATCTCTTGGAGTCGTGATGGAGGTATGCATGGTGGGGGAAATCGCTTTGAAGTACGAGATTTGGAACTTTTCAATACTGCGAGTGTCAATGTATCTCAAGTACATTATGATGAACTCCCTGAGAAACAGCTCAAATCTGCTACAGCTATCTCCACTATCATCCATCCTAAAAACCCCCATGCACCCTCTGTGCATATTCACATCTCTTTAACAGAACTTCGTGATGGCTCTTTTTACTGGCGTTTGATGGCAGATTTGAATCCTGCAATCCCTTATGATGAAGATACTCAAAAATTTACACAAGATATGAAAAAAGTAGCCGGAGATACTTTTGATGAAGCGGTCCAACAAGGGAACAAGTACTTCAATATCCCAGCCCTTGGAAGAACTCGTGGAGTAAGTCATTTTTACCTAGAAAATTATAAAGGGACTCAAGAGGTCAATGATTTTGCTTTTGCACAACTCTTTGGTGAACAGGTTATAGATAGCTACATTGAGATACTTGAGAATGCCTTTGCTACAAGAACTACTATCTCAAAAGAGGATGAAGCAGAGCAACTTAACTACCATACACTCTATCTTTTTCAAGTTCTCACACTCGATCGTGGAACAACATCTGGACTTATGGTGCACAACCAAAACGATGTAGGAATAATGGGTTCTCTTCCTGCTTTTGTCGATAAAGAACTCCTTCTCTCATGGAAAAGTAAAGTACCATCACCACAGGAAAAACTTGTAGAATCCCTTGCTAAATGTTTAGATGAGAATGGTCGTGTTGATGTAGAGGTTAAAACAAAATTAGCAAATGCAGTAAGGGAACACTATAAAATTTACCCCGAAGCACTAAGCATGCAAGCAAGTGGGAACACCATACCAAGTACAGTGAATAACCACAACAAGTAAACGCCACTATACTTTAGTGTACAACCAATCGCGTTTATTGTAAACATACCAATAGATAAGCCCTTTTATAAGGGTTTCTATATTCATAATCATAAATATTACAACAACTCCATACCCTAAATGGTAAGCTATATAAGAGGGGATAACACGAAAAACCCATAGTGATGTTACATTGATTTTAAGTGTAATCTTTGTAGCTCCAGCCCCACGCAAGGCCCCAGAATACACAAACATAATAGCCAAAGGAATTTGAGCTAAACCTACTAAGATAAGATACTTCGAAGCAACTGCAATCGTCAGAGGATCTTTGGTGAAAAAGCCAACTAAGCTATCAGGAATAGCTATAAGCAAAACACCAACACTCCCCATAAACATATAGGCAACTCGTCCACTAATCACTCCCATATTGAAAGCTTTATCAAAGTCTTTTCTTCCTATATTTTGCCCAACCAAGGCCATTGCTGCGATAGCAAAACCAAAACCAGGCATAAAAGCAATCCCCTCTATACGAAGCCCAACCTGATACCCTGCAAGTTCAGCTGTCCCATAAGCAGTAATGATGCTTACAAAAACCAAAAAGGTCATACTAGATATACCACGATCAAGAGCAGCAGACCACCCTACACTCCAAACACGCTTTAAATCTTTCATACGGATGATTGGTAAAAAATCCAACTTTCCATTAAGTTTTTTAATCAGTATATAGTAAGCGATAACATTAAAAATGTAAGCGATAACAGTCGCAATAGCAGCACCTTCTATCCCCATCGCTTCAAAACCAAAATGGCCAAATATAAGTACATAATTTAAAAATGCATTGATACAAGCAGAAAAAAGTTTAATATAAAGAGAACTCTTGGTGTCACCTGCTGCTGAAAGTGCATTATAGAGTAAATTATCTATAAAAATAACTACAATTCCTAAAGAGAGAATGCGAAAATAGCTTCCACCCATAGCCACAACATCTTCAGTTGCACCCATCATTCTATAGATAGCATCACTTCCAAAATATCCACCAAGAGTAACAAAAAATGAAAGTGCAATAGCAAAAAGTGTCAATCCAAACAAAAGTGCAGAAGCTCTGCGTTTTCTTCCTTGACCTATGAAACGCGAGATAAGAGCATTACCACCCACAACATAGAGTGTCATAAGCACATTTATTATCATCATAAACTGCATACTCATCCCAACAGCTGCAAGAGCTGCAGTAGAGATAAGCCCAACCATGAGCATATCTATGAGAACTTGAAGTATATCTACAAGATGTTTGAGTGCTGCGGGAAGTGCAAGTGAAAAAACTTTTTTTGTATCGGGAGAGATTAATTGAGTAATGGAGCAACCTTTTGTATCTCTTCTAAGAGTGCTTCTTTTGTTTCAAACACTAAAGTTGTGCGATCTTTGACATCTTCATTTAATGGTGTAAAATCAAATACCAATACATAATGTACAATTTTTACTTTATCGCCATAAAGTTCTTCCCACTCTAAAGACATCTCTGCAACTTCACCTTGCATATCTACAACAACAGCAGGATACAATCTTGTTACCTTGCTTAAATCCAAATCACCTTCACTTGATTTGTATATCATTTATCTTCCTTATTTAAACTTTTACTCATTTCACCACTTCGCATCTTTAAAAATGCTAGAAGTCCAAAACTTACACCAACAACAATGGAGACAACACCCCAAAAATCATCTCGCTCATAAGCCATCACTATCCAGCAAATATCTGCAAAAAGATACACCACAACAGCCTCATAAATTTTCCCTTTAAAGGTTAAATATGCCCCAATATTGAGAAGTAGACCACCTAAGACTGCAAAACTTATCACGATATCTCACTTAAATTTTTTCTTTTTAAAATCCACATAAAATAAAAACCACCCACTACAAAACCAGTACCTATAAACATAGCTATAGACTCTAGTGAAAAATCATTTGTTGCTAAAAAACCTATCATGTAGGATGTAAAAGCAGCTGTACTTAAAAAAAGCATGTCATTATAAGCTACTATTCTACCATAATATTTCTCATCAATATTTTTTTGAAGGAGTGTATAGGTGTAAGACCATAAGGTTGTTGTAAAGAGTCCTACAACAACACTTGCAGCTAGTGAAAGGTAGAAGTTATGCATCATATATGCCCATAAAAGCAAAGAGAAAGCCTGTCCAAAAAAGATATAAACTAAAAACTTATTTTTCATAAATTTTCCAATCATAACCGGCCCTACTACTAAACCAATCGCACGAGAGGAGTGTAAAAGCCCCAAAGCTAAAGATGTAGCAATCACACCAGCATAATATTTCTCTACCATCAAAGCTACAAGAGCATCAAAGGCAGTAAGCCCAACAAAGGCATGAACTATCATCAAATGGATTGCCAAAGGGGATTTTTTTAGATACTTAAAAGTATCTTTCATCATTATAAAAAGGTGCTCTTTTTTTGCCTGCATCACAACTTTTATCTCTAAACCATACAGAAGCATAAATGCCACGACAAACATAGATGCATCCAAAACAAAGGCAACTTTTACCCCAAGCATATAGACAACAAATCCACTTATAGCCATCCCTGTTGTGTAGGATAAAGACCATATAATAGAGTGGATCTCATTAGCAAGTTGTAGCTTTTTCCCATCTAAAATCTTCGGTAAAAGTGACATCTCAGTAGTAAAGTAAAAAGAGGCTGCAGCCATTTTGAAAAATATAAGAAGATAGAGAAGCCACAAATCATTTACAGTTTCTATAGATATCAAAAAAAGTGTCGCCACTATTTCAATGCTTAACAAAGATAGCATTAGTTTTTTAGGTTTAATGCTATCTATAACAACACCAGAAAATGGTGCTTGAATAACACCAGCTAAAAAATGCAACATTGCAACAAAGGCAACAACACTTGGTGATACTTCCATTTTTAAAAGTAATGTATAAATAGCAACATTACTAAACCAAGCACCAAAATACGAGATAAGCTGTATAAATGAGAGTCTTTTTAGTACTGCTTCATTCGCGAGTAAATTAAAATATTGATTCATAAACGCAAGATTATCATAAATTTGGTCAATTTTATTAAAGATATTTTTTGAGATGTCGATTTGGTGTTTAATAACTATAATTTTAGTAGAGGAGTAGGTCATGGATGGCATAGCAAATGTTGCAAGACAACAACAATCTCAAGTAAACTCTCAAGAAACTCAAGGAAGAGTAGTTGAGCAGATGGCACAAGCACAAAACCAACAAACTAATGTTGTAAAAGAGTTACAACAAGAGAGTTCAGAAACATCCACAAAGATTAATTCTGAAAAAGATGTTGAAAATCTTGTAAAAGACTTAAATAAAGCGTTAAGTCCGCTCAATACAAGTTTAAAATTTGGTGTTGACTCTCAAGATGTTTTTTATGTTTCTGTTATTGAATCACAAACAAATAAAATGATTCGAAGATTTCCTGCTGAAAAAGCACAAGATTTTCTTCCTAAAATGCAAGAAGTTTCTGGCATATTATTTGACTCAAAAGGGTAGATTTTTCCCTTTTGTTTGAAAATCTTCATCAAACCTTATAATTTTCAACTTCATAAACTATTATAAGCAAATACTCACACTTTTTTAGATATAATCGCGGTAATTATTTTACTATTATAGAGGTTTTGTGTATGAAAAAAGAAGTAAAAAAAGTTGTATTAGCATACTCTGGTGGTCTTGACACTAGTGTTATCTTAAAATGGCTCCAAGAAGAGTATAAAGCTGAAGTTATCACGTTCACAGCCGACTTAGGTCAAGGTGAAGAGGTTGAGCCTGCTCGCCAAAAAGCCCTTGCTAATGGTATTAAACCCGAAAATATTTTTATTTTAGATATTCAAGAAGAGTTTGTAAAAGATTATGTGTTTCCTATGTTTAGAGCAAATGCCATCTACGAGGGTGAGTATCTTTTAGGTACATCTATCGCTCGTCCACTCATTGCTAAAAAGCAAATAGAAATCGCTGAAAAAATGGGTGCTGATGCAGTAAGCCATGGTGCAACAGGAAAAGGGAATGACCAAGTACGTTTTGAACTTGGTTACCTTGGACTCAATCCTGACATCACAGTTATTGCACCATGGAGAGAGTGGGATTTAAACTCACGTGAAAAGCTTTTATCTTATGCAAGAGAGCATGGTATCGACATCGATGCAAAACATATCGATGCTGATGGTAACCCAACTGTAAGCCCATACTCTATGGATGCAAATCTCCTTCATATCTCTTATGAGGGACTTCACTTAGAAGACCCTATGAATGAGCCTGAAGAGTCTATGTGGCTATGGAGTAACTCTCCTGAAAATGCTCCAGATGAAAAAGAATACATCACTATTGGCTACAAAAATGGTGATCCTGTATCTATTAATGGTGAAGAGATGAGCCCAGCTACAATCCTTCGCACACTTAACGAATACGGAAACAAACATGGTATTGGACGTATAGATATCGTTGAGAACCGTTTCGTTGGTATGAAAGCTCGTGGATGTTATGAAACTCCGGGTGGAACAATTATGCTTAAAGCTCACCGTGCTATTGAGTCTATCTGTCTAGATAGAGAAGAAGCACATATGAAAGATGGAATGATTGCTAAATATGCAGAGCTTATCTACAACGGTTTTTGGTTCTCACCAGAGCGTGAAATGATGCAAGCAGCTATTGATACAACACAAAAATATGTACAAGGTAGTGTAAAACTAAAACTCTACAAAGGAAATGTTGAAGTGGTTGGACGTGAGTCTGATATGTCACTTTATTCTGAAGAGCATTCAACATTTGAAGAAGATGAAGTTTATAACCAAAAAGATGCTGAAGGATTTATTCGTTTAAATGCACTTCGTCGCATCATTGCTGGTAAAAAAAGAAACCATAAATAAGTAAAAAGGGACAAAATGAGTATGATTAAAATAGATATGAACTCTCCAGAGTTCATTGAGAGAATGGAAAAAACTGTTAAATTTACAGATAAAGTAATTAAACAATTTGGTTGGGAGTATAACCCACAAGAGGAAGTGAACGAAGGTGTTCAAATGGGGCTTGCTCGTAATAAAATGATGTATAACAAACTTTTCTGTCCATGTTTTATGGTTGAAGAGGTTGATGGGAAACCACAATCGGTAGATAACAGAATCTGTCCATGTACTCCAGCAATCGAAAAAGAGATCCCTGAAACTGGTGCTTGTCACTGTGGTATCTTTGTAACTCCAGAGTATGCTGCTGCAAAACGTACTGAACTTGGTATGGAAGAAGCAGCTCATACACACTCACGTGGTCTTACTAAAGATGAGTGTGAACTTCTTGTAAACAAAGAAGAACTTGATGGTGATGAATTAGTATCACTTTTAGAAGCTCGTGAACTTGGTATGGTAGAGTTTACCATAGTAGATGTACGTGAGCATATGGAGTGGCAAATGGGTCACATTAAAGGTGCTGACAAACTTGTTCCAACATCTTCATTTTTTCAAACATGGGATGAAGCAAAACTAAGTAAAGATGAAAATATCATCCTTTATTGTCATGTTGGTAGTCGTTCTGCACATGTTGCTAGAATCTTAAAAGATATGGGTTATACAAAAATTGGTAACCTTACAAACGGAATCGTTGCATTTGGTGGGGAGAAGGAGCGTTAATGAAAGTTTTATTGATTAAAGATGTAAAAAGTTTAGGTAAAGCTGGTGAAGTCAAAGAAGTTAAAGATGGTTATGGCAAAAACTTTCTTATAGGAAAAGGTTTTGCAAAAGCTGCAACACCTGAAATCCTTGCTCAACACAAAGCTGAACAAGAGAGAATGGCTGCTGAACTTGAAGCAGAGATAAAAGCACTTAAAGAGATGGCAGAAAAACTTGATAAAGCTGAAATCATCATCACGAAAAAAGTGGGTGATAATGGTCATCTTTTTGGTGCTATCACAAAAGATGAAGTTGCTACTGCACTTAAAGAGCAACACTCTATAGAGATAGATAAAAAGCATATTACTGATAAAACAGCTATTAAAACTATTGGTGAGCATGACTTAGATTTAAAACTTGGTCATGGTATCCATGCAACACTCCATGTAGATGTTCAGGGAGAAAAATAGCCTTGTTCGATGCCACTACAATACTTGCCTATAAAGGTAACAATAAAGCAGTAATTGGTGGAGATGGTCAAGTAACTTTTGGGGACTCAGTCCTCAAAGGAAATGCCACAAAAATCCGTACACTACACCACGGTAAAATCTTAGCAGGATTTGCAGGAAGTACAGCAGATGCTTTTAATCTTTTTGATATGTTTGAAGAGTTTTTAGAGAATAAAAAAGGGGATATTTTAAAGTCCGTTGTCGAGTTCTCTAAGGCTTGGAGAAAAGATAAAGTACTGCGTCGCCTAGAAGCTATGATGATTGTTTTAAACAACGACCATATCTTTATCTTAACTGGAAATGGTGATGTTGTTGAACCTGAAGATGGACAGATTGCTTCTATAGGAAGTGGTGGAAACTTTGCTATCTCCGCAGCTCGTGCTTTAAAAAAACATGCCGATATGGATGAGGAAGAACTTGTTAAAGAATCTCTACATATCGCTGCAGACTTATGTATCTACACAAACCACAATATCAAAACACTTATCTTAGAGGATAACAACTAATGGATTTAACACCTAAAGAGATTGTAGCATACCTTGACAAGTATGTTATAGGTCAAAACAGTGCCAAAAAAACCATAGCTCTTGCACTCAGAACACGCTACCGTCGTATGCAACTTGATGAAACACTTCGTAATGAGATTATGCCAAAAAACATTCTCATGATAGGATCTACTGGTGTTGGTAAAACTGAAATTTCCCGTAGACTTGCAAAGATGATGAAGGTTCCTTTCATTAAGGTAGAAGCATCTAAGTACACCGAAGTTGGTTTTGTGGGTCGTGATGTAGAATCTATGATACGTGATTTGGTTTTAAACTCTATCTCTATAGTCAAAGCTGAAAAAGAGGAAGAAAATAAAGAAAAAATTGATAATTATGTTATCAATCGTATCACAGAAAAACTTCTTCCCCCTCTCCCAGAATCAGCAAGTGAATCTAAAAAAGATGATTACCAAAGACTACTTGAGGCGATGGAGAAACGTGTAGAATCTGGAGAGATGGATGATAAAATCATTCAACTTGAGATTGATAAAATTCATGTAGAGTTTGATGATTCTAACCTTCCTCCAGAGATGGCAAAGGTACAAGAGTCTTTCTCTAAAGTATTTGCACAGATCAATAAAGAAGACAATAAAAAAGATGTCACTGTCAAAGATGCAAAAGCACTCCTTCGTCAAGAAGCTGCATCAAAACTCATAGATACTACAAGTATCAATGCAGAAGCACTTCGTCGTGCTGAAAATGGTGGTATCATCTTTTTAGATGAGATAGATAAAATTGCACTCAGTGAAAAATCACAAGGACGCAACGACCCATCTAAAGAGGGTGTTCAACGTGACTTGCTCCCTATAGTTGAGGGAAGTAGTGTTTCTACAAAATATGGAACTATTAACACTGACCATATCCTTTTTATTGCAGCTGGTGCATTTCATGTTAGTAAGCCAAGTGATTTAATTCCAGAACTTCAAGGGCGTTTTCCACTTAGAGTAGAACTTGAATCACTTACAGAAGAAACACTCTATCAAATTCTTACACAAACAGACAACTCACTGCTTAAGCAGTATGAAGCTCTTTTAAGTGTAGAGGGTGTAAGTTTAAAATTTGATGATGATGCAATTCGTTCTATGGCAAAGCTTTCCCACCGTGCAAATGAACTGACTGAAGATATCGGAGCACGGCGTTTACATACTGTACTTGAAAATATCTTAGAAGAGATAAGTTTTAGTGCAGATGAGCATCAGGGTGAAGAGATTGTTATCACATCTGAATTAGTACATGAAAAACTAGACGAAGTGGTCGAAGATGATGACCTCTCACGTTATATATTATAAAAGGCAATAGATGAGCAAAGCTGGTTTCGTATCTTTAATTGGACGTCCAAATGCGGGTAAAAGTACCCTAATGAATTCACTGCTAGGTGAAAAAATCGCCATGGTAAGTCAAAAAGCAAATGCAACGAGACGACGTTCAAACGCCATAGTGATGCATAAAGATGCTCAAATCATCTTTGTTGACACACCAGGTTTACATGAGCGTGAGAAGATACTTAACCAATTTATGCTTGATGAAGCACTTAAAGCGATGGGTGATTGTGACCTAATAGTCTACCTCGCTCCTGTGACAGATTCTGTTGAGCATTATCAAAAATTTTTACAACTTAACAAGAAAAATACAAAGCACATCATTGTTATAAGTAAAATTGACCAAGTAAAACAAGAGAAGCTTTTTAAAACTATTGCTTCATATAATCAATTTGCAGAACACTTTGAAGCACTTATACCTATGGCTATCCCTAAAAAAGTTGGTCACGATGATCTTCTAGATGTAATAGCAAAGAATCTTCCAGACTCCCCTTACCTTTTTGATCCAGAGGATTTAACAAGTGAACTTGTTCGTGATATCTATGCTGGATTTATCCGTGAAGGTATTTTTGAAAATGTAAGTGATGAGATCCCTTATGAATCTGATGTAATTATTGAGAGCATTGATGAAGAAAAAAATGTAGATATTATTCATGCAATGATTATTATTGAAAAAGAATCGCAAAAAGGGATCATCATTGGTAAAGGTGGAGAATCTATCAAACGTATAGGAAAATATGCTCGTGAAAAGATTGAAAGACTTAGCACCAAAAAAGCATATCTTAATTTACAAGTAGTGGTAAAAAAAGGATGGACAAAGGATGTTAACTTCTTAAAAGAGATTGGATACGATAATGCTAAATAAGTTTTTTATCTCTCTATCCTTTCTCTTTTTATCTCTTTCTAGTTTTGCTGATACAACGGAAATCCTTACAGAATACAGAAATAATGGCATTGTTAACGTACAAAAAAAGATGGACAATGCCCTAGCATCTCAAAAATACTGGAACCAGTACCTTAAAGACAAAAATACAGAATTTGGTTATATAGAAAAATATAAAAATATACTTGTGTGTAATAAAGAGAAATCAACTCTAGCACTTTATTCTAAAGCAAAAGATGATACCTATAAACTCCAAAAAGAGTATAGTGCCTTTACTGGAAAAGCCAAAGGTGATAAAATTAAAGAGGGTGATTTACGAACACCTATTGGGATTTACAATATCACAAAAAAAATATCTAAAGTAGATTCTTTTTATGGCCCTATGGCGTTTGTAACATCTTACCCTAATACATATGATAAATATAAAGGTAAAGATGGTTCAGGGATATGGATACATGGTCTTCCAACAGAACAAGAGCGTGACGAATACACTAAGGGGTGTATAGCTATAAACAATCAAAGTATTGAGTGTTTAGACAGACATATAAATATTGATGAAACAGTTCTCATCATCAACAAAGATGCTGTTAAGACAGATATCTCCAAAGAAAAACTCTCAGAACTGCTCTCTTTACTTTACAGATGGAGATACACCTGGATATATAACGATATTGAAAATTATCTTGCATTTTATGATGCTCAATTTGTACGTTTTGATGGTATGCAATTAGAAAGATTTAAAGCCTATAAAACAAGAATTTTTAATAAAAATGAAAAAAAAGAGATTATTTTTAATGATCTTAATGTTATCCCCTACCCTAATAACAACAATCTATTTAAAATCTCATTTAATGAAAAATATAAATCAAATAGTTTTTCATTTACTGGGGATAAGGTTCTCATTGTTAAACTTGAAAATAACACAATGAAAATCATTACAGAGAAGTAGGCTTTTGTATGTTTAAAATTCTTTTCCTTTTATGTCTATTTTTTTCATCTATATTTGCCAATATTCAGCTTATTAAAAAAGAAAATCCTGATTCTAACACAACACTCTTAGTGATTGGTGGGATTCACGGGAATGAACCTGGTGGATATTTTTCTGCTTCTATCCTTGCAACACACTATACGATAACATCAAAAAATCTATGGATTGTGCCAAATCTTAACCAAGCAAGTATTATCAACAACAAACGTGGTATTCATGGTGATATGAATCGTAAGTTTGCAAAAATTGCACAAGATGACAAAGATAAAAAGATTATAAAAGAGATTAAAAATATAATTCTTTCAAAAAATGTTTCTCTTGTTTTAAATCTACATGACGGGCATGGTTTTTATCGATTGAAAAATCAAGGAAGTATTTTCAACCCAAATGCTTGGGGTCAAACTTGTGTTATTGATCAATGCACACTCAATGCAAATCAAGAGTTTGGTAACTTAGACAATATAGCTTCAACCGTAAAAAACAATATCAATAAAAAGCTTCTAAAAAAACATCATAGCTTTAATGTGAAAAACACACAAACAAAATATGATGATGAAGCGATGCAACTCTCCCTTACTTATTTTGCAGTCACCAATGACAAACCTGCATTTGCTATTGAAACAAGTAAGAACCTTTCCACCTTAAGCCAAAAAGTTTTTTATCAACTTATGGCTATTGAAGAGTTTATGAAAATTATGCATATAAACTATACGAGAGACTTTAGCTTTAATGAGCAAGAAATAGCAAAAATAATAAAAAATTATGGAACTTTGAAGATAAATGGCAATATTTTATTAAATTTAAGTGATATCAAAAAATCTTTAAGCTTTATTCCGATAAAATCAAAGGGTAATGTATTAGAATTCTCTCATCTATTAGGGAATTTTAAAAAGGTCAGAGGTAATTATGTGGTTTATGTAGGTAATAAAAAACTTACTACACTAAAACCTCAATATTTTAAAATGGCTGCAAATTGTCATAAAAGTTTTGATATTATAGTTGATGGAAAAGAGATATCTGTACCAAAAGCTTCAGAATTTTTTGTAAATGACGATTTTAAGGTATTGCAAAATAAAGGCTATCGTGTAAATATTATTGGTTACCATGCTAAAGGGCATGTTGATGAGAGTGGTATCAAGATAAATCGTAAAGATTTAAACAAAAGATATTCAGTTGATAAAAGCAATAAGATTTATAGGGTTGAATTTTACAAAAATGATGAATTTTGTTCCATGAATATGGTCCATTTCAGATAGGGATATAGTTAATGAGTAAAACAGAACAGAACTCTTTTTCAAGTGTAATTTCGGTTAACCCGTATAAAGAAACATACTTTACAGGGGTTTCTAGTTTCATAACAGAAACTACAACGCCAGAGTTTTCTAAAGATCAATTTGCGATTTCGTATCTCAATACAAATGGTTTTATAACTTCACAGATTGCGATAAGTAAAAATATCCCAGAAGAAGATATTTTTGATGCTATCAACAGTAAGATATATGATGACTTAGGTCTCGATCAGGCTGTAGAGTATCAACTTCAATATATAGAATCTTTTGACAACCTTGATGAAGACAATAGATACTTTCACACCTTTATTGTTGATCCACTTACAATTACGGAAACTTATTCGAATGTAATTGAAAAGATAAAATACTTAGATGTTATTATCCCTACACCACTTTTACTGAAGTCTCTTTACTCAAAAGAGATTATAGAGAGTAGTGGTGTTCACTGTTTTATATATTTTCAAGAAAATGATGCTTTTGTTACAATATACAGTAACCAAGAATTTACATACACAAAATCGATCAAGTACTCATTTCTTGAGATGCATGAAAGGTTTTGTGAACTTTATGGTGAACGTGTAGAGTATGAAGAGTTTCTTCATTTCTTTTCTGCTGAAAGTTTAAAAGATACTCAAAGTGATTATAAAGAGTTTTTCATTAAACTTTATAAAGAACTCTTTGCTAATATCAATGACATTTTAACTTATGCAAAACGTGCTTTTGAGATCGATAAATTTGAAACAGTTTATATAGGTTCACAAGTTCAAACGGTTACTAAACTTGATGAGATGCTTGAAGTTGAGCTCAATATTAAAACAGATAATTTTGAATTTGACTATGGCTTTGAAAGTAATGGCACCTATATAGATCAACTTCAATCTCTTATGCATGTTTATACGACACTAAGTGCTGATGAGAAGTATACATGTAATTTTACAATTTATCATAGACCACCCCAGTTTATACGAAGAGAGAGTGGTAAGCTCATTATTCTTATTGCAGCTTCTTTTGCATTAGCATTTGCGTATCCAATAACATACTGGGTACTAACATATGCACAAGAGCTACAACATGATCTCTTACAAAAAGAGTATGATGACTTACACATCATCAAAACAACTCGTGAAGCAACTATTAAAAATAGACTAACAGATAAGAAAAAAGCTCTTACTCTTTTACAAGAAGAAAAAGCTGAATATACAGAGAAGAAAAAAACTCTTATGAAAATTCATGAGGTTAAAGTTGACTACCCTATGAAAGCAAAACTTCTTGCTAAAATAACAAAAGATCTAAACAAGTATGGAGTGCGTCTTAGTAGTGTTGACTATACAGAAAAAGATGGGAAAAAAGAGTTTACTCTTAACCTTGTATTTTCTAAAGATAGAAAGATGACAAAACTCTTAGAATATATGACAAAGATCCACGAAAAAGAGTTTAAATTTTCACTCGAAGAGATTGTTTATGATGAAAAAGATAAACGTTACTTTAGTGCACTAAAGGTGGAGATATTATGAAAATAAATATTGAAGATTATTTACATCAGATAGATACTTATTTTAAGGCCAAAAACCAAAAAGATACATATATGGTGTATGGCTTAGTTGTGTTGTTAATTTTTGCTTTTGCTTATCTCTTTTTTTGGGATTCCTCTTTTGAAGAGTTTGAAAACACAAGAGCAAATGTAATCTCTTTAGAAAAGAAAATTCACTCAGACAAGGTTTATCTACAAAGAAATCCTGAAGCAAAAGTGGCACAACTAGAACAAGAGATTAAGAAAATCAATCAACAGATGTTGGCACATAAAGATAATAATGCTTACATAAAAAGTAAGATTGAAACTATCTCTTCTCTAATTTATGATGAGAGATCATGGGGTGAATACTTGGATTCAATCTCAACAAATGCTCAAAAATACAATGTAAAGATATTGAAACTCACAAATCAATATGCACATAAAAACAACTCTTTTGGCCATATACTTGATATTACTGTCTCATCACAAGGAAACTATAAAAACACATTGAAGTTTATTAACTCTTTAGAGCAAAGTGAACTCGTTGTAGATATACATGATCTTAATATTCAAGCTGAGCAAACACTCAATAGTGATCTTAGCATTTCTGTTTGGGGGATAACATATTAATGAAAACTCTACTCTTAAGCATAGCTCTATTATCATCAGCTGTATATGCAAACGAACTCAACTGGGTTGATGAACAGGTTCAGGCTATTAAACCAGCAAGATCAGGGATGAAAAGACAAGAGTTGTCTTCACTTAAAAATCCTTTTATTTTTATCAAAAAAACTGATAAAACAAAAAAAGGTGTAAAATCTGATAAAAAAACTGGTTTGAAAAAAGTACTCAAGAAAAAAATTGACTTAAAACTCACTTTAGTAATTAATCAAAGTGCTCAAATTAGTGGTAAATGGTATAAAGTAGGAGAGACTATCAATGGATATAAAATTGAAGAGATCACTCCTAAGGCTGTTTTACTCAAGAAGAAAAACAAAGAACTTTTACTAACAACAAATAGTAAAAATAACACCTTAAAATTTAAAAACTAAGATAGGGATATAACATGAAACTTATGAAAAAATCAATTTGCTCAACAATACTAGCAGGATTATTACTATCTACCAGTGCTTTTGCGGATTGTTCTTATGAACTTTTCACTATTAGTTCTACAAAAGACACGAAAATAATAGATTTTATAGATCAATTAAGTGATGAGTGTGGCTTTAGTATTATTGTTACAGACCCTAATGCAGAAGAATTTTTAAATTCAAAACTTAATAAAACAAATCTTAGAAATTTAACTATCGATGAAGTACTCAATATTGTTCTCTCTGAAAACAATCTTGCTTATACTCTTGAAAACAATATTTTAAAGATATCTTATCTTACAACAAAAGTTTTTGCTATTGACTATATTCTTTCACAAAGAAAAAGTAAGGGAAGCACTGATGTAACACTTAGCTCCTCTTCTTCTCAAGACCAACAAGGTGGTATAAGTACTGGTGGATCGGGAGATAGCAAAGGTCAAGATGGTGCTAAAACTGGTATGGTAATTGAAAGTGAAGATGAAGTAAAGTTTTGGGATGAGCTTGATACTGAATTTCAAAGTATACTAAATCGCCCACACGATTCATACAAAGCAGAACTTCCAATTATTAATAAGAATGCTGGTCTTGTAACAATTACGGCTACACAAAAACAACTCAAACGTTTTGAAAGCTACTTAAAAGAGTTACAAGACAAAGTGCAACTTCAAGTACTCATAGATGTACAAATACTCTCTGTAACTATGAGTGAAGGAGAAAGCACAGGTATTGACTGGCAACAACTCTATGCACTACAAAATGTCAATGTAGCCATAGATAGAAGAAACTGGAAAAATGTATCAGAATTTACAGGAAATGAAATTTCAGAAGGTATTTATGGTAGTTCTCAAGCTGTTGGTCAAATGATAACTGTACAAGGGGAAGCGAAACTTAATGAGGTTATTAAATTTTTACAAACTCAAGGGGATGTAAATGCCATCTCTAATCCTAAGGTACTGACACTTAACAATCAACCAGCACTTATAACTGCTGGTACAGAGTACTTTTATAAACTTACAAATACTCAAACACTTGCAGGTGGAACAGGGGCTGGAGCACAAGCAACAAATGAAAATGTACAATCTGTATTTTCAGGTGTTCTACTCACTATTACACCTGAAATCTCTTCAGATAAAGAGATTACACTAAAAATCAATCCTTCTCTCTCTGAGACAACAACAGATATTTCAGCTACAGACAACTCTAATAGAACTATGCCACCCGATTTACAACGTCGTCAACTCTCATCAGTTGTTACAGTTAAAGATGGTAACAGAATTATCTTAGGTGGTCTCATTAATACAAAAAATACACAATCATCAAATCAGGTTCCTCTTTTAGGTGATATTCCTCTCCTTGGTTACCTCTTTAAATATGATGAAAAAGTAAAATCTGTTCAAGAGCTTGTTATCATTATTGAGCCACATATTATCCATAAAGAGATAAATTCTGTATCCCTATCAGATCTTGGTTACGAAGGTCTTAATGACAGCCTTTTAACGCTTGAAAAAGCTTCTCGAGATAAAGCCAAAGAAGCTAAAAAAGCTATTGATGAAAAATAGGACTTTTAATTTATGAGTTCTAGTATTTTTACAGCATCTAAGGAGGTTTTTTTAGATGTTGTTAACCACAAAGATTATGTACAACTAGATCGTGTTTCAACTATCTATCAATCACTCAAAGATTCTATAAAGAAACCACTTAAAATGATTCTTCTTTATGGAAAACCTGGTACTGGTAAAAGTATGTTTCTTACAAAATTGTATAATGATCTCTCATCATCACAAATAGTACATCTTTATCAAACACCTATCTTAGATGAGGGTGAATTTTATAAAACACTTGCTCAAGATATCTTTGCAATCAAATACAGTGGTGAACTTAACTTCACTCAATTTATGAAAATTGTCAATAAATCAGATATTGAATCTATCCCTGTTGTTCTCTTAGATGAAGCTCAACTCTACTCTGATGTATTAATGGAAAAAATTAGATTACTTTCCGATACTAGGACTATAAAATTTGTCATTACTCTCCATAAAACAGAGAAAGAAGATCTCATTGCTAAAGAGCATTTTCAAACACGTATATGGGAGACTATTGAACTTGAAAATTCTTCTCCAGCAGAATTAAAAATTTATGTACAAAAGAAACTTATGAAAGCAAACTGTTTTGATACTGCCAATATGTTTAATAAAAAAAGTATTCATACCATCTACAAATTTACACATGGAAACTATAGAGATACAAATAAACTCTTATATACTCTTTTTGATCTCTATGCAAGTTATGAAGAGAGTCACCAATTAAATTCCATTGGAACTGCGAATGTTCCAACTAAACTTATTGAGATGGCTGCAATACATACAGGACTTATCAATGCTTGATATTCGAGACCTTGAGAAACGTTGGCTTCATTATAAAATTAAATCTTATATCCCGCATGCCGTAATTGCACTTAGTATCATTGTAATATTAAGTATTACCCTTTTTGTTTGGGATTCTTCTGATACTCCAGAACAAATAACTTCTCGAGATAAAATATCCTCTATAGAAAAAGAATTAGATATCGAATCAATCATATCTCAAAATAACTCTTCAACAATACAAAAGCCTACAGTTGTTGAATCTACAAAACCTATAGTTGAAAAAACTGCAACCGTAGTATCTCAAAAGATGCTCATAAAGCCCTCTTTAGATTTTATGAAAAAAATGCAAAGTCAAACTTCTCCATATTATAATCAGTCAAATCACAATCAAATGATTACTCCAAAAAGAAAGAAAAAAATTCTACAAGCTAAGCCTGTTATTGAAGAGACTCAAGAAGTGATAGTAGATGAAGCTGATACAAAAGTAGAAAAGGAGCAAGCTGTTGAAAAAGTTCATAAAATAAGTATTAAAAGACGTAATGCAAAAGATGATATAGCAGAGATTATTCAAAGGTTTAAAAAGAATAACAATCCAGCTCTAAGTCTTTTTGTTGCTAAAAAATATTATGAACTTGGTGAGTATAAAAAATCATATAACTATGCACTCCTTACAAATAAAATCAACAATGAAATTGAATCTAGTTGGATTATTTTTGCTAAATCTCTTGTAAAGCTTGGAGAGAAAGATATGGCAATGAAAACATTAAAAGCTTATATTAGAAGTTCACACTCAAACAATGCACAATTATTGTTAGAAGATATCAGATCAGGGAAATTTCAATGAAAATAATACTTCTCATTTTTTTAACACTCACTCTTTATGCAGATGTAAAGCAAAACATGTTTAATCTTTATCAAAATAAAAAATATGAAGATGTATGTCGCATAGGTTTTGATAACTTTAATCGTAATGTTAAAGATGAAGAGTATGTATCTTTATACGCTTTTGCATGTTTACATTCTGATAATTTAGATAGACTTGCGGTGCCTATAGCACTTTTAAAGTTTACAAAAGAGGCTCGTTCTAATTCAGCTTACTTTTCAGTTATCTTGATGCAAAAAAAGCTTCTTTACCATGCATTAAATGACAATTATGATATTTCAGAACTTGAACTTCCAACAACAGACTATGTACTCTCTCGTGTATTTGATCTCTATTCAAAAATAGATAAACATGAGCCACGTGCTTTTTACCTTTTTGAAGATCCAGTTGATCCAAAATTAACATATAAACTTTATCTTATAAAAGATGAAAAACTTTCTAAAATGGTTATTGAGGAGTATTATGATACAATAACTATTAAACGCCATATATACTGGTAAGGAGTTAGGTTTTGGATAGAATAACAACAGACTTACTTGCTAATGGCTCCATAATGAAGGGGCAAGTTGATAGACTCTTAGCTAAAGGAATTAGTGAATATTTAATCCTTAGAGATATCACACTCTCTGGTTTTATGACTATGGATAGACTTGTTCGTTTTATTGTTCAACAAGTTAGAGATGGTAAGTATGATCTTTCAATTATTGACAATTATGATTATATTAGTGAAAAGGTTGTTCTTCAAAAACTTGCTTCTGAATTAGACCTTCTTTTTGTTGATTTAGACTCCATAGATATGGATTATAATTTAACAAGTAAAGTACCCCTTGCACAACTTAAAAAACACAATGTCATTCCTGTTTCACAAGATGATATGAGTGTAACTGTTGCCTTTCATGACCCCTTAGATATTGATGCACAAGAATCTGTACAGCGCCTTTTTCCAAGAAAAATTCTTAAAATTGCCCTTGCTACAAAAAAACAGATTAGTAATTATCTCTACAAAGTAGAGCTTAAAGATAGTGTAAAAGGTTTAATCACCAAAATTCGCGAAGAATTAAACTCTATTGCTTCTATTGAAGAGCAACAAGAAGCATCTTCTATTCTTTTACTTATCGATGTTATATTAAAGACCTGTATCCGTGGCCGTGCGAGCGATATTCATATTGAGCCAACAGAGAAAAACTGTGTTGTCCGTGGTCGTGTTGATGGAAAACTTACAGAGATGTTTATCTTTGAAAAAGATATCTATCCACCTCTCTCTTCACGTTTAAAGCTTTTAGCAAATCTTGATATTGCAGAGAAACGAAAACCTCAAGATGGACGCTTTTCTACTCTTGTTGCAACAAGAGAGTATGACTTTCGTATCTCTACACTCCCTATTCTTTATGGTGAATCTATTGTTATGCGTGTTTTAGATAAGCAAAAAGCACTTGTAAAACTTGAAGATGCTGGTATGGATGAGCTTAGCTACAAAAAACTTCTTAAAGGTCTTGAATCACCTTATGGAATTATCTTGGTTACAGGACCAACAGGTTCAGGTAAAACAACCACACTCTATGGTGCGCTAAATGAACTTAGAAATGTTGAAGATAAAGTCATTACAGTTGAAGATCCTGTTGAGTATAGAATGAACCTTATCCAACAAGTTCAAGTTAATGCTAAAGTTGGTCTCTCTTTTGCAGATGCCTTGCGTTCTATCCTTCGTCAAGATCCAGATAAAATTATGATTGGGGAGATTCGTGATCAAGAAACTTTAGAGATTGCAATCAAAGCAGCCCTTACTGGGCATATGGTTATATCTACTTTACATACAAATGATTCTATCTCTGCTATTCCACGTATGGTTGACATGGGTATAGAGCATTATCTTATCTCTGGTGCACTTGTAGCTATTCAAGCACAACGTCTTGTGAGAAAAATATGTAAACATTGTAAAGTTGAAGAGGAACTTCCATCTTCTATTTTAGCTGACCTTAAAGAGCATATTCCAGAAGGTGCTAAGTTTTATAAGGGAGCAGGCTGTAAAGAGTGTGGTGACACAGGCTATATGGGACGAGAGATGATATGTGAAGTGTTAAATATAACTGAAGATCTTTCATCATTGATTGCAAAGGGTGCTTCAAAAGAGCTTTTGCTTGAACAAGCAAAAAAAGAGGGTTTTGTTGACATTTATCATAATGGTGTACAAAAAGCTCTTGATGGTATTACAAGTATAGAAGAAATTCTGAAGGTGGCAAAAGGATGAAGTACTACGTAGCAACAGTTTTAACAAGAGGGAAACGTGAGAATATCGGCCTCTATGCAAACGATAGAAAAGAAGCGATGGAGTATGCTAAATTAAAATACTCAGGTATTATCATTAAAGTAGTTGAGGGGCAAGAACCTCTTGATGCACAGATAAAACGCTTTAAAGATAAACTTTTAAAAAATATAAAAAAGAAAAAAATTAGACCAGATTCACTGATCGCTGCTATTCGTCAACTTGCGGTTATGACGAATGCTGGTATCTCCATCCATGATTCTATTAGTGAGATAGCTGAAGCAACAGATGATGAGGCACTTGATCGTGTCTTTTCTAAACTAGCTGATGATATCAACTCTGGACACTCCCTTTCACACTCAATGCAAAACTTTCGTTACGAACTTGGCAACCTAACAATTGCGATGGTACAACTTGGTGAAAAAACAGGTAATCTTGATGAAGCCCTCTACTCTCTTGCTGATATGCTTGAAGAGATTCGTGCAAATATCATTAAATTTAAAAAGGCGATGGCATACCCTAGAAATGTTATGATCGCTATGGCTGTCGCTTTTAGTATACTTCTTACTTATGTTGTGCCACAATTTAAAGAGATATTTGACCAACTTGGTGCCAATTTACCTCTTCCAACAGTGATTCTTATGACACTCTCAGATCTTCTTGTTAACTATGGTGCTTATGTTGTTGCAGCGATTGTACTGGCTTATATGATCTTTAACTATATGATCACAAACTATACACATATACGATTTAAATGGCATCAAGTCCTTCTAAGAACGATGCTTATCAAAAATATTATCAAATTTTCAACACTCAATAGATTTACATTAGTTTTCTCTGAACTTGTTCGTGCTGGTATTCCTATTGCTGAAGCACTCGACACTTCAATAGATATGATTGATAATCTTCCACTTAAGCAAACTCTTCTTTCTGTAAGACTTACAGTAGAAAAAGGTGGTACCTTGAACAAAGGTCTTAAAGAGACTGGTCTTTTTGAAAATATGATTATACAAATGGTTCGTGCTGGTGAAGATAGTGGTACACTTGATGCGATGATTAAAAAGGTTGCAGAGTATTACAAGATGCGTTTTGATGCGATTATCGATGGTCTTAGTGAGGCTATTGAGCCTATTATGCTTTTTATGATTGCTGCAATGGTTATTTTGCTTGCTCTTGGTATCTTCTTACCTATGTGGGATATGGGAAATGCTGTTCAAGGAAGAACATAAAAAAGTCAAAGAGTTCTTATAACTCTTTGTACCTTCTCTAAGAAACGCTCCATACTCTCTTTATCTGCTTTTATTGTATAGATCACTTTACTTTCAAAAGCTTTTTCAACAATATTTATATCAAGTGCTTCACACTCATAATCTATAAAACGCACATCACTATACTCTATCTCTATATTTTGAGTTATCTCTTTTTTATACTCAAATAGCTTAGCACTCTCTATCACAAGATTCACAGCATCACTATAAGCTCTCACAAGCCCACCCGTACCAAGCTTCGTACCACCAAAATAACGGACAACAATAACAGCACTATTGATAAGATTTTTTCCTTGAAGTACCATCAATGAAGGTTTTCCAGAAGTACCCTTTGGCTCTCCATCATCACTTGAGTGTTCTACTACTTGATCAAACTCATTGAGATAACGAAAGGCTGTCACAAAATGTCTTGCTTTTGGATGCTGCTCTTGGAGCTCTTTTAATGTAGTAGTATAATTTTCGTAGGGAATAAGGTGAGCAATAAACTTTGATTGCTTCACCTCAAGTGTAGTAGTTGTATGTTCTTTTACAAATTGCATATTATGCTAAATTTGTATATATTTTTTGAACATCCTCATCATCTTCAAGCTTCTCTAAAATTTTATCTATATCAACTTGTTGCTCTTCATTGATCTCAATTGGAGTATTTGCAATGCGCTCTAATGTCGCTTTTTTAATCTCAACACCCATACCTTCTAAAGCTTCATTCATAGTACCAAAACTAGTATAATCAGCAGTCACAAGACACTCACCATCTTCCTCCTCAATCTCTTCAAGACCAGCATCAATGAGTTCAAGTTCTAACTCTTCAATATCCATCCCCTCTTTAAGATCAAACTCAAACAATGCTTTACGTGAGAACATAAACTCTAAAGAACCTTTGTTGAGCATCTCTGCCCCATTCTTTGTAAGTATGTTTTTTACATTTGCTACTGTACGTGTATTATTATCAGTTGCACACTCTATGAAGATTAAAACGCCATGAGGAGCTTTACCTTCAAAGTTCACTTCTGCCATATCTTTAAGATCTTTTGCAGTAGCACGCTTAATAGCAGCATCAATATTGTCTTTTGGCATATTTTCAGCTTTTGCATTAAGGATGGCAGTACGAAGTTTTGGATTCATATCTGGATCACCACCACCCTCTTTTGCTGCCATAGTAATTATTTTTCCTAGCTTAGGAAACAGTTTTGACATTGCTCCCCATCTTTTTAGTTTTGATGCTTTTCTATATTCAAAGGCTCTACCCATAAAAAATCCTATTTATTTATTATTTTGCAATTATAGCGTTTATTGTATAATATCAGATAAGGAAAATATATGCGACTAGGTTTTAGGATTAAACACCATTTTTTCAGTGCATTTCGTGAACTTTTTGTGCATCATCATGGCTCATTGGAATTTCGTGCAAAAATTTTTGCTCTTGTGATTGCAGCGAACGAAGCAGCAAGTGTAGAAAACTATATAATAGTCAAAGACACGGGGCTAAAGATCTATAATGGTGATTCAGATCGTGCAAACCTTTTAATGCTCTCTACAAAAGAGATGGTACAAAAAGTAAAAGACAATAATGGTCTTAATCTTGATACCTTAGTCAACAGTATCGTCAAAGAGTTGCGTATTGTTCCAAGATATGCAAAAAAGATTGATATTGATTCTCTAAAACCCCTACTTGCTTTAACACATGATGAAGACACCTATCTTTATCAAGAAAATATTTTAGAATTTTTACAAACACTTAAAGATGAAACACTTGGCACAAAAAAAGAAGCTATCCAAGAAGATGAAAAAAATTAATACTATTTAGATAAAATAACAAAATTATTTTAAGAATAAGGCAAAAAATGGATTTACAAACAAAAGCATTACACTCTGGTTATGAAAAAGACTCCCAAGGGACAATGGCAGTACCAATCTATCAAACTACTGCTTATGAATTTCGTGATGTAGAACATGCTGCAAACCTTTTTGCCTTAAAAGAGCTTGGAAATATCTATACACGCTTAAACAACCCTACTACAGATGTATTTGAAAAACGTTTTGCCGAGCTTGAGGGTGGGGAAGCAGCTATCGCCACTTCAAGTGGTATGAGTGCTATCTTTTTTGCCATTGTAAATGCAGCTGAAGCTGGTGATAACATCATCTGTGCAAAACAACTCTATGGTGGAACACTTACCCAAACTGCCCATACACTTAAACGCTTCGGAATTGAATCGCGTTTTTTTGATGTACATAATCCATCCGAAATTGAAACTTTAGTAGATGAAAAAACAAAAGTGATCTTTTTTGAATCATTGACAAACCCTAGCATAGATGTTGCCGATATTGAAGCTATCACAGCTATAGCAAATAAATACAATATTTTAACAGTTGTTGATAATACTGTCGCTACACCTGTTTTATGTCGCCCTTTTGAGCATGGTGCAGATATATCTGTTCATAGTGCATCTAAATATACAACAGGTCAGGGTCTTGCTATTGGTGGTATATTAGTTGAGCGTAAAAACCTCCTTGAAAAACTCAAGGACAACCCTCGTTATGCCCACTTTAATGAGCCCGATCCATCATACCATGGACTTGTTTATGTAGATGTTCCACTTCCACCATTTACACTTCGTGCTCGTCTTTCACTTCTTCGTGATTTGGGTGCTGTAAGTTCACCATTTAACTCTTGGCTCTTTATCCAAGGGATGGAACATTTAGCACTTCGTATGAGAGAACACTCTAAAAATGCCTTAGCACTTGCAAAGTTTTTAGAAGCACACCCTAAGGTGAAAAAAGTGAACTATCCAGGGCTTCAATCAAATGCAAATTATGCAATGGCACAAAAATATTTTCAAGATGGTCTTTGTAGTGGACTATTAAGTTTTGAGGTTGATTCTTTAGAGGAAGCAACAAAGATTGTAAATGCAACAGAGCTTTACTCTCTTGTTGTCAACATCGGTGATTCTAAATCTATTATCACTCACCCAGCTTCAACAACACACCAACAACTCAATGAGGCAGAGCTTCAAGCTTGTGGTGTTCCTGCAGGACTTATTCGCATCTCTGCAGGATTAGAGAGTGCCGATGATCTTATAGCTGATATTAAACAAGCTTTAGAGGCATAATGAGTTTAAATCTACAAACACACACAGAGCATTTTACAAACCCTCTCTACTTAGAGAGTGGTCGTATCTTAGAGCCTTACGATATCACCTATGAAACCTATGGTGAACTCAATGAGGACAAAAGCAATGTTGTTGTTATCACTCATGCTCTTACAGGAAGCCATCATGCAGCAGGTTTTTATGAGGGCGAGAGTAAACCAGGATGGTGGGATGGTCTTATAGGCCCAGGTAAAGCAGTAGATACAGACAAGTATTTTGTTATCTGTACCAATGTTATAGGAAGTTGTTTTGGCTCAACCGGTCCAATGAGTACACAACATCCCCACCATGAAGCTTACCGTTACAAGTTTCCAGTTGTCAGTATTAAAGATATGGTCAAAGCACAGCGTATCCTTTTTGACAGACTCGACATCCATCGCGTGCATGCTATTATTGGTGGGAGTATGGGTGGTATGCAAGCCTTACAGTTTGCTATTCACTACCCAAACTTTGCAAACAAAATCATCTCTATGGCAGCGACACATGCAACTCAAGCTTGGGCCATCGCGTTTAACAAGGTAGCACAAGAATCAATCCTCAAAGACCCTGACTTTAAACAGGGTTACTACGACCCTGAAGTGATTAAAGAGCAAGGACTTAGTGGTATGGCAGTGGGACGTATGGCTGGACATATCAGCTTTTTATCTCATGAGTCAATGCGTGAAAAATTTGGTCGTGAGTATAAGCGTACCGATGGACTTTATGAGCTTTTTGGAAAATTTCAAGTGGAATCTTACCTAGAATATAACGGCTATAACTTTACCAAATGGTTTGATCCTTTAGCATATCTTTACATCACAAAAGCGATCAATATCTATGATCTCTCCCGTGGTTTTGATTCACTTGCTGAAGCACTCAAAAAGATTACTTGTGAGCTTCATCTTATTAGCTTTAGAAATGACATACTCTTTAAAAATTTCGAAATGAAAGAGATTGCAGATGCACTTAAAGAGATTGGCAATACAAACCATAGCTATATAGATATAGACAGTGATTATGGGCATGATGCCTTTTTAGTAGAACTAGAAAAATTTGAAGACAATATAAAGGATATACTCAATGGCAAATGAGACTCTCTCTTTTGAGACAAAACTAGAAAATGCAAAAAAAGTACTAGAGACTTTAATGAAACCAGAGATTACACTCAAAGACTCTCTTAAAGCTTACGAAGATGGAATGAAAGAGTTAAGTGATGCACAAAAGATGCTTGAAGATGCTGTGATTAAAATCAAAGAGATAAGAGCATCATAAAGTGAGAGCTGCCGTACTTCAACTCAATGCTCAAGGGATGAGTTCCACAAAACTCTACAACTACATCCGTATAGCAAGTAAAAAAAATGTAAAAGTTTTACTCCTTGGTGAGTATGTTCTCAATCCATTCTTTCATGAGCTCTCCTCAATGAGTATTAGTATGATAAAAGAGCAAGCTCTCCATCAGATAAAAATACTTAAAGAGCTCTCTAGTACATATAAGATGACTATTATTGCTCCACTTATTATAGTAAAGAAAAAAGAGGTTTATAAAACTATTGCCAAGTTTGCACCCTCCTCTACCTCTTATTATGAACAACAGATTTTAATTAACTATGCTCATTGGAATGAAGAGAAGTTTTTTGCAAATAAAATACAAAAACTCCAAACCCCTTTTGTTTTTAAAGTAGATGGTTTTAAATTTGCCATAATGAGTGGTTTTGAACTCCATTTTGATGAACTATTTACCTCTCTTTCTAGTAAAAATATCGATTGTATCTTAGCTCCAAGTGTTTCAACTTTTGAATCTTACGAAAGATGGAAAGCACTTATAGTAACTCGTGCCTTTACACATAACTGCTATATATTAAGAGCAAACCGCATTGGTGAGTATCAAGATAAAGAGCTCACATGGAAATTTTATGGAGACTCTATCCTTGCATCACCAAATGGTGATATACTTACACATCTAGGAAACTCAGAAGAGCTTATGATTGTCGATATGAGCCATACAGAAGTACTTCAAGCAAAACGTTCCTGGGGATTTAAAGAAGCTTTGAAAAAAAGGATGCAGGATGCTTAAATATTTTCACAGACAGGTACAACTCTGGGGTGAAGAGACTCAGATTGCACTACAAAAAAAGAAAATTGTCATTATAGGTTCAGGCGGACTTGGTTCCTCTTTAGCCTTTGCTCTTGGTGCTAGTGGAATTGGTGAGATCCATATGGTAGATTTTGATGAAGTGAGTTTACATAACATCCACAGACAGATTGCCTTTAAAATTGGTGATGAGGGGAAAAACAAAGCCATTCTCAATGCGGATCTTATCATGCAACGCTGCCCCTTTACAAAAGCGATAGCTCATGAGTGTGATTTTAAAACATGGTCTGAAAAAAATATAGAAGTAGATCTTATCATAGATGCTACAGATAATCTTCCAACTCGTGGAGATATCAACACCTATGCAAAAGAGAAAAATCTACCTTGGGTTTATGGAAGTGTAGAAGCATTTCATGGGCAAGTTTGTTTTATAGAAGACTCTTCATTTAATGATGCCTTTAAAATTATCCAAAAAACACCAGCAGGTATTGCAGCACCTATTGTTATGCATATCGCTTCACTTCAAGCAAATTTAGCTCTACGTTTTCTTGCAGGACTTAGTATAAAAAAAGATCTACTTTATTATCTTTTTTTTAATGAAGATGGGGAGTTAGTTACACAGAAGTTTGGACTTCCTAAGGCTTAAAACCTTAAGAGTCTTGATTTTGTAAAAGAAGAGGATTAATCATCGCTAAAAACTCCTCTTTTGCTTTCTCATTGGCACTTGCAATGATAAAACCTTTGTGGTGTATAGGGTCAATATTATTTCCCTCTAGATCAGTTACACACCCACCTGAATTTCTTACAATTAAACAAGCAGCTGAGAGATCCCAAGCATTAGATTCATTTCCAAGATGAGCAATATAATTACTATAGGCACCCTTTGCTACCATGCACATAGAGTATGTGATACTGCCACCTATAGAGGTTAGTTTTTTAATCTTATCTTCTTTAAAAAGTTGATTTAAACTTCTTACAATAGGGTGAGAGCGTTCTGGCTTAAAGTTGACAACTGCAACACCATCATTTTCTCTAAGAGGAAGAGAAAGCATCCCGATGTAAGACTTTGCCCCCTTTTCAGTTTGAAAAAATTCATTGGTAAAAGGGTTGTAAACAATTGCTACGACCACTTCACCATCTTCTATAAGTGAAAGATTGATAGCTGATGTGTTTTCATGAGTAATAAAAGCCCATGTCCCATCTATAGGATCGATGGCCCAGTAAGGCTTACTCTCATCTATCTCTGCACAATTTTCCTCACCCATTACTTGAATATCAAAACTGTCACGAAGTCTTTTAGCCATATAATCTTGCACCTGTTGATCTATACTACTAATGGGTGTATCATCTTCTTTAAATTCAAAACTAAAAGTATTTGTCTCTCTCGCCTCACGAATGATACGACCAGCTTCATCTACTATCTGTTTTGCGATGATTAAGTATATATTTCTCATTAAAGTTTAGAAATATAGTTCGCTAATGCTTTCATCTCATCATCAGAGAGATCTTTAGTTTTTCCTTCCATAATTGTTTTCATAGGTCCACCATAAGTTTTATTTTTATATCCATGAAGAGCATCTTCAATTTTTGTACTTGCCCAGCCCTGAATCACTTGTGATTTTGTCAATGCTTTTTTCTCTGCATTTGCACCATGACACGCAAGACATGTAGATTTGTAAAGCTTTTCGCCATCTATGCTACTAGTTGCTGCTGGTGCTACAACTTCTGCAACCTTAGCTTGTGCTTTTTTGACAACTGGTGCCACCTCTTTTTGAACATCTGCAACCACTTCTTTTGTTGTTGTTTGAACACTCTCTACAACTTTTGCAGTTGTTTCTTTTACTGCTGTTACACTCTCTTGAGTTGCTTCTTGTACTGCAGCTACACTTTTGTCTGCTGTTTCTTGCATCGCATCCATACTTTTTTGTGCACTTGCTTGAACTTTCTCTACTGTTGTAACTGGTGCTTTTGTTGCACTCTCTTTTGTTTGTGAGTTTTGTGTGTCATCTGAACACCCTAAAAGAAATACCGCCAATGCCACTGATAATACTATTTTCATCTTTATACCTTTTCTATTTTAAATTACAATAATTATACACAAGATTTCATGTATGCTTCTTAAACCACACTCCTAAAAATAATCTAATAGTTTATAAATACTTTTTAGCTATAATTGCGTATGAATTTTGAACCATATCCATTTGAAAAACTTAACCATTTACTAGAGGGAATTACTCCCAATCCTGAGCTTCAACCATCAGTACTCACTATCGGTGAGCCCCAGTTTGAAACGCCAGCATTTATACAAAATGCCTTAGAAAAGAATGCTCCACTTTTAAAGAAGTATCCTAAAACTACGGGAGAGGCAGATCTTCGCCAGGCGATGCGAAGCTTTGTAGAGAAAAGATTTTCTACAAGCCTTAGTGATCCACAGATCATCCCAACTTTTGGGACAAGAGAAGTGTTGTTTAACTTTCCGCAGTTTTTACTTTTTGACAAAAAAAACCCTGTGATGGCATATACAAACCCTTTTTACCAGATCTACGAGGGTGCAGCAATCGCAACTCGTTCAAAGGTGATCCATCTCAATCTCAATAAACAAAACAATTTTAAACCCGAGATAGATGAAGAGCAACTTAGTAGTTGTGACTTGGTCATTTTAAACTTTCCAAATAACCCAACATCGAGTGTTCTTACAAAAGAGGAACTTGCAGAGTGGGTCTATCTTGCATTAAAACATGACTTTGTTCTTTTAAATGATGAGTGTTACAGTGAGCTTTACACTGAAAAAGCGATCCCTTCACTTTTAGAAGCAGCAACATATGCAGGTAACCCTACATTTAAAAATGTTTTAGTGATCAACTCTATCTCAAAACGCTCCTCTGCACCAGGACTGCGTTCTGGCTTTATAGCAGGTGATGAAGCAATACTCAAAGAGTATATGAAGTACCGTACTTATGTAGGTTGTGCTTCACCTCTACCACTTCAAAGTGCAGCAGCAGCAGCTTGGAACGATGAAGCACATGTAGAATCTTCTCGAAAAATATATAAGAAAAACTTTGAGATTGCACAAAAGATTTTAGGCACAGAGATTCCAAAAGCAACATTTTACCTTTGGATAGAGGTAAAAAATGCTCTAGCGTTCACAAAAAAACTTTACCAAAATTATAATGTAAAAGTACTCCCTGGTGAATACCTAGCAAGAGAAGATGCAAAAGGTCAAAACCCCGGTATCGGATATATCCGCATAGCATTAGTAGAAAATGAAGACAAAACAAAAGAAGCACTACAAAGAATTAAGGAATGTTTAGATGAGCAATAAAATAGAAGAGTTAAAAGCAAAAGTTTTAGAAGCACAAAGTAAAAATGATATAGCAGCACTTTATGTACTAGAATCAGAGGCTCATGAAACATTTGATGAAGAAACACTCCATGGTTTTTATGCAAATATCTTAGATTTAGCACTCGAAAAACTTACTACAACTTTAGAGTCTCATAAAAAATTAGATATGGACGAAGTGCAAGATTTTGCAACAAGTCGTGCACTGTATGAGTATGCTATGGAACATTATTCAGCTGGTGCTATCAAAGATGCAGCAGCACTCTTTGAAGTTCTTAGTGGTATGACAACAGACGATAAATTTTCATGGTCACTCAAACTCCACTGGCATGCAGCAGATCAAGGGATAGCACTTGATGATTTTATGGAAAAAATGGCAGATATAGAAGTAACACAAAATAATGGTACTTTTTATATCTCTGGCTTTAAAAAAGAGGCACAAGAGTTGCTAGATAATGCTCAAGAACAAGGGGCATAAACTATGAAAATACATTTTATTGGAATTGGTGGTATAGGGATCTCTGGATTAGCTCAGTACATGCATTATAGAGGTCATGAGGTGAGTGGTTCAGATATCAAAGACTCTCTTATCACACAAAAACTCCGTAAAATGGGTATGAAAATCTCTATACCACACTCTAGTGATGCTATAACAGATCAAGATTTTGTTGTCCATTCTGCTATTATCTCCCCTGATAATCCAGAAGTAGTTGCAGCAAAAGAAAAAGGGATTGAGGTACTTGCACGTCGTGAAGCACTGCTTAAAATCCTTGATGATAGAAAAGTATATGCAGTTGCAGGAGCACATGGTAAGAGTACAACTACAGCCATCCTTACAGCTATTATGAATGGTTCTGCTATCATTGGTGCAGAATCTAAATCTTTTGGTTCAAATGTCCGTTATGATGCAACAACAGATGTGATGCTTTTTGAAGCAGATGAATCTGATGGAAGTTTCATTAACTCCAATCCATACTGTGCTATTGTTATCAATGCAGAGCCTGAACATATGGAGTACTACGACTACAACCATGCTCTATTTTATGAGACATACAAAACATTTATCAACTCTGCGCCCTGCAAGGTTTTAAATGCAGAAGATCCATTTTTAGCAACCCTTATTGATGAAGTTGATGCACACTGGCTCTACCCTAGCAAAGATATTAGTGAGATAGAGTATGTACTTATCAACAATGAACCGCACACAAGATTTACACTCAAAGATTTGGGAAGTTTTGATGTATGGGGCTTTGGAAAACATATAGCACTTGATGCAGCTCTTGCTATCTTAGCAGCAAAAGAGTCTATGGATATTGATGAGATTCGTCTTAACCTCTTAAACTTCAAAGGGATTAAAAAGCGCTTTGACATTGTTGGTGCTGAAGATGATGCCGTCATTATTGATGATTATGGGCACCACCCAACAGAGATAAAAGCTACCTTTGAATCGGTCAAAGAGTATGCAAGACTTAAAGGTTTTGATAAGATTACAGCTATCTGGCAACCCCATAAATACTCTCGTACTATTGATAATCTTGAAGAGTTTACACACTGCTTTGATGGAGCGGATGAGCTTATTATCCTTCCTGTATGGGCAGCGAGTGAAACGCCACGAGAGATAGACTTTGAAAGAGAGTTTCAAGCTTATAACCTGACGATGGCAGATACTATAAAACGTGCAAATAACCACATTACAGTAGTCAAAGATAAAGAGGATATGCAAACACTCGATAAAGGACTTATCATCGGCTTTGGAGCTGGAGATATCACCTACCAAATAAGAGGAACTGCATAGTGGCTTACATTGGTGGACTCATAATTGTAGGGCTTTTCTTTTTAGCCCTGCACTATTTTACAGAACTGACAAAAAACCAAAAGATCATTATCTCTGCATCACTCTTGGGTATCATACTCTCAGCTATCCTTTACAACAACTATATGGCACAAGAGCAAGAGAAGATGCTCAACATTGTGACTGCATTTAATCAAGGAAAGACTGTTAAATGTAATGGAGTAGATGTTAATGCAAAAAACTATACTCTCAGTATAGGAACATACACCTTTATAGGTAAAGAAAACACTCCCATCTATGGACAAATGATTAGTGCATCCAGTTGTGAATAAAACATCTAAAATCGACCTTCTTATTACTCAACTTGATTTGGGTGAACATATAGAGCAGTTTAATAGTTTCTTCTCTCGTGAGCACCCTCTTTATATTGAGGGGGATCAAGAACTCCATTTTCGTTATATTAAAGCCCTTGACAAGCTCGAGTTCAAAGCTCCTCCAAAAGTGATTGATTTTACTAATATTAAAAACCATCTTAAAAAGCATGGTGTTTTAAATTTTGAACAGATTTTTGAAATTGTAAAAATTGTTCGCTATTTTCGTTACTTTAAAAACCGCGACCTTGATGGACTTATTGGGGAGTGGATGGCAAAGTTTGAAATCCCTGAAAAGTTCACTGAAGTGGAAAAATATTTTACAAATGATGGTAAATTTGAAGAAAATCTCGATGAGACACTCTTTGGACTCTCCGCTCGTATAAAAGAGCATAGAAATGAGATGAGTGGAGCCCTTAAACGGATGATGTCTAGTTCAAAACTAGCAGGCTATCTTGTCGATACTCAGATCCACTTTGTTAACAATGAAGATTGTCTTTTAGTTCGTGGTGGATTTAACCATGTCTTAAAAGGTGCCGTCGTTGGTCGCAGTACAGGTGGATTTTTCTTTGTTGCTCCTGATACTATCTTAAAACATAAAGAGAAAATTCGCTTTATTGAACAAGAACGTGAAGCGATATTTTATGAGTATGCAAAAGAGTTTTCCTCAAAACTCTCAGAGATACAACCCTTTATCAATTTTATAGACAAAGAGTTTACCAAGTTTGACAACTATCAGGCTCGTGTACTCTTTGCCAAAAGCAAAAATATGCAGATTATAAAGAGCCAAAGAGATTCTCGTATCACTCTAAATGGTTTTATCCACCCTGCTCTACATAATGCAAAACCAATTCATGTAGATTTTTCTAAAAATATCTTGATGATTACAGGAGTAAATGCTGGTGGTAAGACTATGCTTCTCAAAAGTATACTTGCCTCTGCATTTATGGCAAAATATATCATCCCAATGAAACTCAATGAAGAAAAATCTCACATTGGTAATTTTAAAACAGTACTCAGCATCATCGATGATCCTCAAAATGTCAAAAATGATATCTCAACTTTTGCCGGACGTATGCAGGAATTTTCCCGTATATTTAAAGAGACCTCTGCTCTTGTTGGTGTTGATGAGATAGAACTCGGAACCGATTCAGATGAGGCTGCAGCTTTATTTAAAGTGATTCTTGATGACCTAATAAAGCGGGGGCAAAAGGTGGTAGTAACAACCCACCATAAACGTCTTGCTGCACTGATGGCTGACAGAGACGATGTAGAACTTATGGCGGCAATCTATGATGAAGATGCAAGAAAACCTACCTATGAGTTTATGCAGGGCATCATCGGGAAGTCTTATGCCTTTGAAACAGCCTCACGCTATGGGATAGCAAACTCCATTGTTAATGAAGCGAAAAAAGTTTACGGGGATAACTCGGAGAAACTCTCTCTGCTTATTGAACGAGGAAGCCAACTTGAGCGTGAACTCAAACATAAACACTCCCTTGTTGATGAAAAGCTCGCTGAGATAGCAAAAAAAGAGAGAGCCCTCAAAGAAACTAAAGAGGCTCAACTCAAAGAGCTAGAGGAGCAAAAAGCAGCACTCAAACGCAGCTATGATGTTGCTATTAGTGAAGCAAAAGCTGCAGCTAAAGCAAATGATGCACAATCAATCCACAGAGCAATGAACAAAGCCAATAAAAAGCTCCCTCCAAAAGCCGAAGATATAATAAAACGCGATGTAAAATTCAATGTAGGTGATAAGGTAAAATACCATTCACAAAAAGGTATTATCACCTCTATGAAAGGTGATAAAGAAGCGACAGTAGAGATGGATGGAATGAAAGTAAGAGTGAAAACAAAACACCTTACTCATACACAAATTATCAAACAAAAGCCTCAAACAAATGTAAAAGTCAATGTAGAAAAAAGAGCGGGACTCAAATGTGATCTACATGGTATGCGAGCTGATGAAGCCTGTGAGGTTCTCGATAAATTTTTAAATGATGCACTTGTCAATGGTTGGGATGAAGTGATAGTCTATCATGGTATAGGAACAGGTAAACTCTCCTTTGCTGTAAAGAACTTTCTCAAAGCACATCCTAGAGTAAAAAGTTTTACAGATGCCCCACCACACCTTGGTGGATATGGTGCAAAAATCATCTCTCTATAAGAGTACTACAGTTCTATATGCTCCCCTTTGGGGTGCATAGTTACATTAAGATCTTCAAACATTTTATCTCCAAAGTCTTTTACAGCTAAGGTCCCAAGTAACATTAAAAAGATAACCACAACCAAAAAAATTAATGCCATTGAGTATCTTTTTAAACTATTTAACATAAAATACTTCCTCTTTTAGAAGCTTAAATGCAGCAGACTTTCTTTCTAATTTTTTCAAAGCTTTAGGATTGACAATAAATTGTCCAAGTCTTACATCTATCTCATCACCTTTTTCTAAGTGTGTATTAAAATGTATCACTCTTGATTCTTTAGCTTGAATTTGAGTATTTTTCAGTACCTTTGTTGCTATCCATGGAGGAGCAGGTTTTTTATCTTTCCCTATCACTCTTGCAAACTGTACACTTTTTAGCTCTTGAGTTTTAGCATCTCTTTTAAGACTTACTTTTAAAACGCCCACACGAAGAGGGTGTAAAAGTAAGGGGTGATTTGCTTTATTCTCAATTGTAATACTAAAACCATACTCTGTTTTTTCAAAATGTAACTCTACATACTTCTCAAGCATTTTTGGTTTATGTATACTTCCCGTAAAACCGTGGTAACGATGTGTTTTCGATTCACTTATAGTAGAAAAACTTCCCTTTACCTTTGGCATATGACAGGTGATACAGTTCTCTTTTTCACTATTGTCATGCCCTTTCATATCTGTTACACATACTTGTAGTTTATTGGCATTTTCTTTATGAGAGTGACACCCCATACAAACATTTCCATTGTAATAAAGTTCATTTGAAAAATCTATCTCATGAAAAGGGGAACCACTTTTTCTACTCACAAAGCCAAACATACTTTTTTGTGTTTCATACTTTTTAGCATGAACATCTTTTTCACTTTCTCTTGCTGAGAAGAGTATCTTTTTATTTGTAGTGATGATATTTGTATTGCTTTTTACACCTTGCTCTATCGCTTTAATGTTGTGACAAGAAACACATGAAACACCCTCTTGCTGTGCTTGATTATCTACAGGTATTGCAGGAAGATTATTTTTCAGTGCACTAATCAACTTTTCATCATTAGGAGTATGGCATTTAGCACAGCTGTATCTCTCTTTTTGTTTGAGTGGATGTTTATCCCACACAGCCTTGTGAATCTCATCGTTAAAGATAGAAGCTTTTCTATGTTGTGAAGAGAAGTGTTCTTTATAAATAAGAGGATGGCATTTTTGACATACTTTTGAAGATTGAAACTGTGAAAGAGCAAAAAGACTTACACTCCCTAAAAGGAGTAGAGTAAGTTTTCTCATTTTGTAGGTTCTTTTGGAGCGATAGGAGCATAATCAACACAACGTGCAGTATGAAAATCTCTTTCAAATTCAGGATTTTTAAAATAATCTCCATCTAAACGCCATCCTAATTTTTTAGAGATAAGAACAGACTGAGAGATGGTTCTACGCATCTTGTTTTCACATATAACTGTGTTGCCTTCATTAAAGATCTTTGCAACACCATCCATACGTTTCAATGTTACTACATAATGAAGAGAGATCATAATAGCAAAGAGTGTAAAGACACCTATCATACCGCGTTTAAATGCAACCTTTGGCATAAAATCCCGTGTCGTTACAAAGGCTGTGATTGCTAAAATAAATACTGCTATTGCTATATATGCCGCTTCTAATACTAAAAATTGTTCCATCATACTATCCTTTTATGCTATTGCTTTATGTTTTGCTTCCCATGCTTCAAATGCAGGGGTGAAATACTCGATACGAACCTTTTTAAACTCACGAGAGGAGTATAAAGGCATATGAGAAGAGGAATCAATCTCTTGTGACATCTCCTCTATAATAGCATTTGTCTCCTCTGTTGTTTTTCCATGCACCATTGTAAAAAGATTATAAGGCCAGTTTGCATATTTTGGTCGTAAATAACAATGACTTACAGCCGAAAATGCAGCTGCTTTTTCACCAATAGCTTCACCATCTTGCTCATTTACATCCCAAACAACCATCGCGTTTGCATTAAATCCAGCTTTACGGTGGTTGAGTATAGAAGCAAAACGACGCATTACACCAGCATCTTGTAGTTCAGCTAAGATACTAAAAAACTGTTCATAATCTATTTGTAACTCTTCAACAAGATCTTTAAAAGGCTCACTTACAAATTTAATGTCATACTGTGCTTTTTGAACAACTGCATGGTGTAATGGTGTCATCTCTATATCACTATGCACCACTTTTTTCACCTTCTCTTTTTTCTCATCTTTTCCTGTAGTATTAAGTTTTACATTAATCTTAAAAAGTTTGAGTGTTGGCAACATTATATAATCTTGTGCCTTGGTTAGTTTTGCAAGAATCTCTATGGTTTTGTCTAATCCTAAGATAGAATCTGGGGATACTGCCATCGTAAACCATATATTAAAATCGTGATTACGTTCATAGTTATGAGAAACACCAGGATGTGCATTGATCACTTCTACTGCTGCATCTATATCTTCGGGAGATACTTTAAATGCAACAAGAGAAGATTTATAACCCAATCTTTTCGTATCAAAGATTGCAGAGGTTTGACGTATAATATTTGCTTCTTTTTCTTTATTGAGTATGTTAAGAACTTCTTCTTCAGATATATCTAGCTCTTCAGCTATAACCCTAAAGGGTTTTGCAACAAGTGGAAATTTTTTTTGTATCCTAGAGAGTATCTCATCTTTCATATTTTTACTTTTATTTGAATTTATTATGAAGATTGTATCTATCTTTAGATAAATTTAGCTTGATATTTATCAATAAAAACTAGATACTATCTGTGCTATGCTATGATTCTGTAATATCTTAGAGAATGGTGGCATATATGAGTTATTTTCCAGCTTTTTTACAACTTGAGAATAAAAAGATTTTAATTGTTGGTGGTGGAGCTATAGCTTATGAAAAACTCTTACATCTATTGGATTTTACAAAAGATATTTTTATTGTTGCACAAGATTTTTCACAAGAGATGCACCAAACAATAAAAGCAGAAAATTTAGATTTTGAAAAAAGAGCTTATAAAAGTGGCGATATAAAAGAGTTTGCCATTGTAGTTGTTGCAGTTGATAATATTCCGCTGCAAGCAGAGATATTTGAAGAATCAAAACATTACAATTGTCTTTGTAATGCTGTTGATTCTACTGCTTATTGTGACTTTATCTTCCCATCCTATATAAAAAAGGGGGATTTAACAGTTGCAGTTTCCACTTCGGGAGCATCTCCAGCTATGGCAAAATATATTCGTATATTTTTACAAAAAATGATACCAGAAAGTATCGTAGAATTTTTACAAGAGATGAAAAACCTAAGAAAAACATTACCAAAAGGAAAAGAAAGAATGAAAATGTTAGATGAGAAAGCAAAAAGATACATAGAAAGTTGGGTCAAATAATGAATGCAAAAAGAGGTATATTTATAGGGGTACTTTTTGCCTTTTTAGTGATGGGGTTTGTTGCGATGCAAAGAGCGATGCCAGATGCTAAAGAGGATAGAATCTATAAAGCTATTAAAGTGTACAGCCCTTATAAACTAGAAAAACGTATGGGTGGGCTTACTATTGTCGATACAAGAGATGGAAGAAAAGAGAAACCAAGTGCAGCAGAGATACTACTACGTATGGATGAACTTGACCAAGAGTGGGGAAAAAAACATTTACAAGTTGTTGAGAATGATGTAGTTGTCATAGGTGACAACAATCAAACTATTGTAAAAATCTACTTAGAGACACCAGAAGAAAAAACTTGGGTTAAAAAGTTTTTTGGAATCTAAAATATAAAACCTTTTTGGTGTAAATCACTTGATGGAAAACTTGTCCCAGACAAGCTAGATCACTAGAGTGAATTTGCACCTAAAATCTCAAATGCTTCGTCGATACTTTTAGCTTTTTGTGCAACAAAGAGATACACTGCAGCATTCAGTCTTGCTAGTTTCATATACTCATCACTAGGATTTTTCAATTGTTCAAGAGAATCTTCTAGAGTGATTGTTTCCCACGATTTTTTGTAATGTATCCCATAATATTCAGGATCAATAATAAACTCTTCAAGACCTCCATCATTAGCAATCCATAAACGCCCTTTTGAGAAAAGCTCAGGTGTTCCTTCATTCCCTTGAATAAGTGCAAATCTTTTATATCTATCACTAAAGATCTCTACATATTTTTTAACATAAGGTTTATGGAATACTCCTGTAATTGCCGCTTCACTTTGTGCAACATGAGGTAATTTTTCTATGGTATTAAAAGCACTACGAAGACCTAATTTTCTACGAATATCTGTAAGTTTATGCATTTGTGGAAAAAACTCTGCTCTATCAAAATAGTGAACATTCGACTCTAAGTCTATCTTTGAGCATATATCTTTAATAGTAATTCCGCCCTTAGCAGGTTGTTGATCATCTCCAATAAGAATAAGACTTAGTTCTGTTTGGGATAAGATTTTAGATACAAGGGGAAAGATATAGGGATTTTTTGCTTTGCCATCAAAGGGATAGCCAAGCTCTATGGAGTGTTCTATTTTAGTTTTTGTCATATAAGTATCAGATGCAGCTATAGCACCACGAAACTCTTCTGTCGTTTCTGGTTTTAAACGCCATCCAAGTAAAAATGCAGCAATCTGCTCACTAGGAACAGACTGATTGAGAATTTGGTGCATCATATCTACACTCTCATCAAAACTTAAATCACGATTCCCTTTAGGACCCGTTCCAACTGCATGTATATACTTAAAAAAATCCATAAGTACCCTTTATTTAATATGATAAAGTGTACCTAAATAGTGTAAACACCCACTACTTTTCTAGTCTATCTTCCAATACATTTTGTAAGTCACTATTTTTTGGAGAAAGATAAAAATAATCTTCTGCAAAAGTAACAGTTACTGCAATAGTTTCTCCACCTTCACTTTTCTCAGCAATGATAGCATTCTCTTTAAACTCTGTCATTCTCCAGCCATCTTCTTGAGCGGCTTCCATAATCATTGCATTCATCTTCTTAAGTGGTATTTTCTTCTCTAGATGTGTGTACTCTTGAGTTTTTGCATCACCTACACCTGTCGAGCCACATCCAGTTACAGAAACTGTCACTAAAAATGCTAGAAACAATGTACCTACTATCTTTTTCATCTTTCACCCCTTATATTAAGTTAAGAATATGATATAATAATTATTATAAAGATACTTTGAAGTTAAGGAATTTCTATGCTTTTTCACGACCTTGTTATCATACTTGTTATGACATTCCCAATGTTTCTCTTTAGTATCTACCCTGGTATTAAGGCAAGTGAGTACCTTCAAGAGAGATACAACATCAATGAAACAAAAAAGCGCACTATTATGGTTAGTGTTACCTTTTTGTTCGCCTTAACTCTCTCAAGCTTACTTTTTTACATATAAAGGTTCTACGATGAAAATATTTTTCCTTTTATTCTTAGTTTCTAGCCTTCTCTTTAGCTCTAATGATGCTATACAAAAATTTGACCTTGGGATGCAGTATCTGCTAGGAAAAGGTGTTCAACAAGATAAGCAAAAAGCTTTAATATATCTTCAAGAAGCAGCAAAAATGGGAAGTGCTGAAGCACAGTACAATCTAGCATTAATCTACTACCTTGGTGATGGTGTCAAACAAGACACTAAAAAAAGTTTAGATCTTTTAGAAAAATCTGCAAATCAGGGGTATAAAAAAGCTGTTGAAAATGTAGGTCGTATAGCAATGCAACTTATTGAGTTTGATAAAGCTCTTCATTGGCTAAAGATTAATGCAAATCATGGAGACTTCAAAGCCAACTATCTCATAGCTGAGATATATATAACAAAAGAAGATTTTGCAAATGCCAAAATCTATGCCAAAAAAGCTATAGATTCTGGAGATGGTGATGCAAAACTATTATGGGAAGAGTATAAACTCTCTAATTTTTAAACCACTCTAACTGTTCACGAAGTTTCACTACCTCTCCTACTATTATAAGAGCTGGAGTGGGGACATCTTTTGCCTTTTCGACAATATCTTCTAAGGTTCCAACAACAACACTTTGTTCACTTGTTGTCCCTCTTGAGATTACAGCACATGGAAAATCTTTTGGTTTTCCTATCTCCATAAGCTTTGTAGAAATTTTAGAGAGATTATGTAATCCCATTAAAAATATAATTGTATCATTTGTTTTAAAGTTTTCCCATGGGATTTGAGACTCTTTTTTATTTGGAGACTCATGTCCAGTCACAACTCTAAAACTCACAGCTACACCACGATGTGTCACAGGTATACCAGCATAAGCAGGAACACTAATAGCAGAAGTGATACCAGGGATGATATCAAAAGAGATATCTCGCTCTTTTAGATAAGCCCCCTCTTCTCCACCACGACCAAATACAAAAGGGTCACCACCCTTTAAACGTACCACTACATCATGTTTGAGTGCATTTTGGTATATCACCTCATTAATCTCATCTTGTGGAAGAGTATGACGACCATCTTCTTTACCAACATAAACAAATTCACAGCCATCTTTTGCCATCTCTAAAATTTCCGGATTTGCAAGTCTGTCATAGATGATAACATCTGCCTGAGTGATTACACGATGAGCCTTCATTGTTAAAAGCTCTACATCTCCTGGACCAGCCCCTGTTAAATATACTTTGGACATTATTTTACTTCCTTGTAGATAAATATACCTGATGGTTTTTTAATGGTAAATATCTCTTTTTGAATCCACCAATCTTTTGTGTTAATCACAACAAGTTTGTTTGAATCGTTCACAGAAACATAAAGTTTTGGAGATTCACTTGACCATCTTAGATGAAGCACTTTTCCATCAAATTCAAATCGTTTAATAATTTTGAGTGTCTTTGTATCTATAATCTGAATCACAGGGAATTTCTTTCCACTAAATGTAACTGCAAGATACTTTTTGTCAGGAGAGAGTGAAGTAAATACAGGCAAACCCTCTGTCTCAATATTTGTAACAAATTTAAAGTCAGGTGTATAAACTAAGACTTCATTATCTCCAACAGCTGGGATAAATACACGACCTCCACCTATAGACCAAAAACCAAAATGGGGTACTTTAAGTACCGGTTTTCTATCACCTAAGAGAATATTTATTTTTTTATACTTCATTGTATCTAAATCAAGAACACCGAAAAACTTGCTTTGAAAAAAACCAACAATATAATCATTGTTTTTTATCATTGCATCAAAAGGCATCACCCCAACATTATCAAACTCTTTATAGATTTCAAACTCTGGTATTTTTTTTCCATCTGTTTTATCTTTTAAAACTGTAAGTTTATCATTATCCATTTGTGCAAAGATAAGATAATTTTTATAGATCTTTATCCCTACATTTTTAGAACCTGTAACAAATTTTTTGATAGGGTTTAGATCTCTATCTAAAATATCTACACTCTTATCATCGTAGTTTGCAACAGCAACATAGTGTTCATTGATAACAAAACCAATGGCACTCTTACTTGTTTTATACTCTTTGAGTACTTTCTCAGTTTTAGGATCAAACTTCATAATATAACCATCACGAGAGATAAGATAGCCATCATTTTTATAAAACTTGACTACACCATGGTTCATATTGTGCATATTTTTCATATGGGCTCTTGGTAAATCGTTTGAAACAACAGCTAAAGAGCTACTCTCACGTTCTACAACAAATATTTTTTCAGTAGCCATTACACTTGTATATAATGATGCTACTAAGGTTGTAGCTAAAATTATTTTTTTTAACATCTATATAGTCTCTCTTTCTTCTTTAGTTAAATAACATGATGGATCTTCTGCCCATAAATCACCACTTATAGCATAAGCACGTGCACGACTTCCACCATTACAGATATCTATCTGTTTACACTCGCTACATATACCATCTATATGGGTTCTTGGATGTACTCTTAAAGTTTCTAAAAGTGCTCCACTTTGCCATATCTCTCCAAAATTTTGGTTAATAATATTTCCTACAATTAAAGGAAAAAATGGATCTGGTCTTACATCACCTTCTGAGTTAATATTAAGAAGTTTTCTTCCTGCTGAATTTCCACCCCATGAAACAAGTCTTTTTCTCATTTTTTCTTTAAGATCAGGATATCTCTCAGCAAACTTATTTAAAAACATCACTGCATCCATCTCCATATTACCCGTTACAATCTCTATCTCACGGCCACTTTCATAATACTCAAATGCTTTTTCTAAGATAAACTCAACAGCTTCTCTTCTTTGTTCTTTACTCAAGTCCATTTTTAAGTTATCAAGTCCTCGACCAGAATAAACCAAATGAGAAACATATATTTTAGGAATATTGTGCTCTTCTGCCAGATTAAAGATATACTCTAAAGAGCCTATAGTATCTTTAGTCATCGTAAAACGGATACCCACTTTTGCACCAGTTTCATTTGCTAAGAGTACTGCTTTAAGTGTTTCTTTAAATGCACCTTTGAGTCCACGAAAATAATCATGTGTCTCTTCATCACCATCTATACTCACACCCACATAGTTAAAGGTATCTGTGATTTTTTTAATATTTGATTTTGTAAAATAGAGCCCATTACTTGAAAGATAAGTAATGATCCCATTCTCTTTACAAAACTCAGCTATATCAAAGAGATCTTTACGAGTTAGTGGTTCACCACCTGAGAAAATAATAAACTTTACACCATTCTCTTTCATCTCTAAGATTGTTTTTTTTATCTGCTCAGTTGTGAGAGTATCTACTTCATCAAGTGTTGATTTAGAGTAGCAATGTAAACAAGAGAGATTACATCTATTTGTAAAATTCCAAATAGCGATACTTCCATCTAAAATCCGCTCTTTTTTATCTTCTACAACTGAAGATATAAGGTTTGAGAGTCTAAACATTATTTTCCTTTTTGCTCAAGAACATAATCACTAATAGCATCAAGTTCATCAGGAGTAAGATGAAGTTGTGTCATCACTGTTCTTTTATAGCCAAACTCTTTGTACATTGAAGTAGGTGAAGAGATATAAGCGATAATCTCCCCCTTCGTACGTTTTGATGCTATCTCATTAAATGGAGGTCCAAAAGCAACAGCAGTCTGATGGTGACAACCCCAACAATACATCTCAAATACTTTTTTCCCATCTAGCTTTTGTCCAAAAGCCATAGAAGAAAAAACTAATATCAACACTAGATACTTTTTCATTATATCCTCTTTCTGTATTATATATGAATTATATTGTAGCAAAACTATACTTGAATTCAAGCTTACAAATCCCATAAAATAGGCAATTTGAAAAGTTTTTCTTACTAGTGATAATTATAAGTAAACTTGATAGATTTTTGTTTGATGTAAGTCAAGAAAGAAGAGATTTATCTCTCCAAGAGAGGAGAGATAAAAGGTTTATGCACCAGGAATAGTTTGACGGTGCTCAATAGAGTAAGTAAATGTTGGAGTTGTTAAACCTTTGATGTATTTAACAAATTTACCAGTTTTTGCTTCATAGATACCGATACGACCAGCATTCCATTCTGAAATCATAGTCCAATGACCATGGTTTGCAGGTTCAGCATGTAAAATTCTAGGGATAACTGCATTCCCTTTTTTATCTGTAACAGTTGGTACTTTCCAACTATAAAGTGTTTTATGTGTTACAGGATCTGTAACAGTACCTTTTTTCGTACCAACTTCAATGATTCTATCAACTTCAAGAGTTTGTTTGTTAATTAAGTGTACTTTATTCCAGTTTGCTGGACCACCAAGAACATTATCTGCCCAAATAAATGGAGTATGCTCACTTGTACCAACAAAAAGACCACCACCAGCTGTTCTAACATTTCTTACAACATTCCAGTTTTTGTCCCAAATTACAACATTACCAACATTCATGCTGTCAGTTGCAAAAAGTTGACCATACTTTTCATTGTACCAAGATGAACCTTGACCTGGATGTGGCTTAGAACCTGGACCTGTATAAACTTTAGCAACAAGTGATTTTGTTTTAAAATCAACAACACCCATTACATCACTTCCTTGAGAAGCGATAAATAAGTAACGTCCAAACTCATCACCTTCATTTAGAAGACCATCATGTAAGATTTTACCAATATTTGGAATATCTCCTACAATTGGATAGTTTGGTTTAGAGTAATCTACGATATATACATGACCTGCATCTTTAAGAGCAAATGCAATATATGGACCATAAGGAGTATCAAATACACCAGCTACACGAGAAGAACCAATGTTACCATCTGTATCTATAACACTTGATGTTGGATATACTTTTAATGGTTCAAGTGTCATAGCATCCATAAGAATTGCTCCACCTGGTACATAGTTTCCTGCCATAAGGTATTTACCATCTGGAGAAACTGCTAGACCACGAGAATCTGATCCAACTTGAACTTCAGCAACCTTTTGTTGACCTGGAGTGTTTAGGTCAAACATAGTTACTAAACCTGAACGTGAAATTGAGTAAGCATAACGTGGCTGACGTTTGTTAGTCACTGTTACATGTACTGCAAATCCAGCAGGATGTTTTGAAAGGATTTTACCACTTGTGCCATCAACGAAAACAACACGAGCAGCATCACGTTCTGTTACGAAACAGATATCTGTATTTTTCTTCACATCAGCAGCATGTGGATATTTTTTCATAAATTCCATTCTGTCGCCAAGTTTTTTCCAACCTTTTTTTACATTATCTAAAGTAAGAACTTCAATCTTCTTCCCTTTAAAGTGTTGGAGGTAATCAACCATCTTATCTGCATCAGCTTTTGTGAATTTTTCTTTAAATTGAGGCATTGCTGTACCTGGACGACCATTTAAGATAGTCTCTGCAAGCATATAAGAATTTTTCTTAGAAATAGTATTTGGACGTAGATCTGATCCAACACCACCTTCATGGTTTGGACCATGACACCCTTGACACTCTTTTTCGAACATCACTTCAACATTCATGCTAGATGTACCTGCAAATAAGCCTGTACTAACAACCGCTAGAGCTGCAACTGATGTTACTAATTTATTCAATCTCATTTTATATCTCCTTCTAAAATCAAGATTATTTACGGCCCAAAATGAGCCGTAAAACCTAGTTTTCGTCTTCTAAACGCTTTTTCTCTTGAAAATAGATCCAAATCATTGGAAGTATAATCACCGTGTGAAGAAAAATTGTTAATGTTAAAGGACCTTGGTTGAGCCAGCCAAAAAAGCTTGGCACAACATCTGTAAACGGTTCAAACATCTTATCTCCTTATCTTTCATGAACTGGATTTTTTCCAGTTGTAAGTAAATCTTTTGCTAAAAGTACAAAACCTGTAAATGTTACAAGTCCCATGATAAGTCTCCAATCCATAGCTTGTGAGAACCATAGTCCACTTTGACCATCAAAGTATCCTGCCCAAGTAGCACCCATTTGTGCACGTGAAACAAGAACTTGTACATAACCTGCAATCGTTAATGAGATAGTCATCCCAATAACACCAAAGTTAATTAAACTTACAGACCATACTGATGCTGCAGTGTTTTTCATCACTTTAATGCCATTTGTCCCTTGAATTGCGATATACATCATACCGATAAGGATAGTTGCATAAGCTCCAAAGAAAGCTAAGTGACCATGTGCTGATGTAAACTGTGTACCGTGTGTATAAAGGTTTACTTGTGGCAGTGTATGGAAGAATCCCCAGATACCTGCACCAAGGAAGTTACCAAATGCATTCAGTACAAACCATGTAAATGCTGGTTTATTGTTGATAACAGATTTAACATTATCTTCAGTTGCACCTTCTGCATTCATCTCTGCACCTTGAGTTTTACCCCAATCGTAAAGTACATGGATAAACATCGCAACAAGTGGTAATGGTTCTAGTGCTGAAAAGAGTGCACCAATTTCCCACCAGTACTCAGGTGTACCGATCCAGAAGTAGTGATGACCTAAACCAAGGATACCTGAACCAAAGAGCATTGCAACTTCAATCCATAACCACATCTCAACAACTTTACGATGTGCACCAATCATAGTGATTAAACCATAAGCGGCAATAGCACCAACGAAAACTTCCCAAGTAGCTTCAACCCAAAGGTGAATTACCCACCACCACCAGTATTGATCAACTGAGATGTTATCTGTAAAGAACATACCTGCTAAGTAAAGACCAGCAAAGGCAATCATATCTGCCATTAAAACAGTTACGATTCCTGATGATTTTCCTTTAATTCCTGTTAAGAAAAGGTTACCAACAAAAGTAAGTGCTACAACAACTATACCCCAGTCTGCCCATCTAGGAGCTTCGATATACTCACGACCCTCTGTAATAAACCAGATAGTAGTCTCATCAGCCGGACCTACTTGAATCAGTAAGAATACTAAAACTACAACAACAATTGCAGCTACAAATATCCAATAAACAAGCTTTCCAACTTTAATACCAATCGTTTCAATTCCTGTTTCATCAGGTAATAACCAATAAACAGAACCGAACATTGCAAAAACCATCCATACAACAAGTGCATTGATGTGTAAAATTCTAGCAATTGAAAAATCTAATAACCCAAAAAGAAAACCAGGCATTACATATTGAATTGCAGCTATAAGTCCAAATAATAATTGAGCCCCAAACAGGATAAACGCGAAGGTAAAATACCATGTTGCTAACTGTTTAGACTCTGAAGTTAAGTGATTACTTGCCATTTACTGCTCCTTGAATTTTTCCAAAGTTTCTAGGGAAACCATTTGTATCGATTGATGACATATGTTTCAAAAATGCAACTAGTCCCTTTGCTTCTTCTGCAGTAATACCAAGATTTGGCATCATACGTGCATGTGTAGCATATTGGTCTGGATGTTGTAAAAATTCAGCCATAGCTTCCTCTTTAGTATCTTTTCCAGTTACAGCCATCATAGTACCATCGCTCCATGCTGGATCTAACCATGCTTTTGTTAAGTCTGGTGCATAGTATGCTCCATTTCCAAGAAGTGTATGACAATCCATACAGTTTTTCGCTTGAGATCCTAATTTTCCTAAATGAAGTAATGCTCTTGCTTCATCTTCAGAATAGTCATCACGACCAAAGAACTTCTCTTTTTCTCCAATTACAGGAACCTCGTGTCCACGTTTATCATCCATTTCGTATGTTATTTTATAATTAATAACAGTCGGTCCTGGAACCCTTTTTGTCACACCATTTTTTAAGTCTTCATCATTACCCATAGCAATTTGAGCTGACGTATCAAACGTTAACCAAATTAAAAGTACTGATGCGAAACCTGTAACCCACGTCGCTGAACGTTGCCAGAAACGATTGTCACTCCATACAGATTTATTAGCCACTGTATCCTCCTATATAATTATTGTCAAGATATATATTTGCAATCAATGTTCATTCTCTTCATGAACCTGATGCTGCATATAATAAACTGCGAAAGGGAGTAAAAACAACCCAACGGCAGCGACAACTAAAGCTTTTGCAGTAAAGTCACCCACATGCATTAAACTTCCCATTAAATATAAACAATAGGCAGTTAAAAGCCAAAAAACATAAGCTATAACCATAGCCCACGGTTTAAGTAGTTTAACTTTTACTGCAGTATATATACCAACATAAATTCCTCCAAAAACTAACACTAGTGCAGATGATACAAAAATAGGTAGAAAATCATCTAACGCTATCTCTGGTCTAATCACTGATGGATCGATCATAATGCACTCCATTTACCCTGTTAAATTTTAGAATCAACTGTATTCTATTAAGTTCTGTTATCAATTATGTTGATATAAATCAATTCTGACGATTAATCTATATTTTTTATCTATATTTAATTTTGATGTTACTTTATAGAGACATTTTAGATTGTGTTACAATTTCATTAAAAAGCAGAAGTATGAAAAAAACGAATGTAGCTATTATTGGTGCTGGGGCAAGTGGACTTCTTTGTGCCATCTTTTGTGCTAAAGAGGGTGTTCAGGTTGATATCTATGAACAAAATACAAAACCTGCAAAAAAAATACTTGTTAGTGGTAATGGGCGCTGTAATATATCTAATACAAATCTTAATTCTCACGATTACTTTGGAGAAGATCCAGCCTTTAGTACCTATGCACTTGAGCAATTTGGTTTTAAGGCTTTTGAAAAATTCTCCTCCGATATAGGGCTTCTTCTAAGTACATTAGAGGATGGTCGAGCATACCCTTTAAGTAACGAAGCAAAAAGTGTAGCAAAGATTTTTGAAAATTATGCTCGTTCCTTAGGTGTTATGTTTCATAACGAAACAAAAATTACAGAGATAAAGCCACTTATACAAAAATATGATGCAGTAGTTGTTGCAACAGGCTCTCGTGCAGCAGAGCATCTGGGTGGTAATGCTGATGGTGAGGAGTTTGCTAGAGAGTTTGGGCATACTATCATCCCCTCTTACCCTTCTCTAGTGCAACTTCATCTCAATTCAAAAATTGCAAAGAAGATGAGTGGAGCAAAACTGCATGCAGAAGTAACACTCTGGATCAATGGTATAAAAGAGCACTCTTTAGAGGGTGATGTTTTATTTACTAACTATGGTGTCTCTGGTTTTGCCATTTTAGATATCTCACAAAAAGCAAGTAAAGCACTTTTAGAGTATCAGGCGGTAGATATAAGTATAAACCTCTTACCAAACTTTAATGCACAAAAACTCTCTGCACATATAATAAAAGTATTGCAGAACAATCCAAATTTAAATATTTTAGATCTTCTTGTTGGTCTTGTTCCACTTAAATTTGCCCATGCACTTTTAGAGGAGCTCTCTTTAGAGGAGTACTACTCCATAAAAGAGGTCCATACAAAACTTGCAAAAAAAATAGCCAATAAAATGCTCAACTGGAAATTTGAGGTAAATGACACACATGGTTTTCGTCATGCTGAAGTAAGTGGTGGAGGCATTGACACATCTGAGATAGATGAAAAAACAATGATGAGTAAAAAATGCAAGAACTTATACTTTAGCGGTGAAGTTGTTGATATAGTTGGAAAACGCGGTGGTTATAACTTTGCTTGGGCTTGGGCGAGTGCTCATCTTGCAGCAAGAGATATAACAAAACCTTAATTTTTATGATAAAATAAAGAAAAAAAAGAGGTCGTTTTTATGTCAACACCTATGATCATACTTATCGTTTTAGTCATTGTTTTAGTACTTATGTACAACTCTTTAGTTGCAAAGAAAAACCAAGTAGAAAATATCTTTGGGTCGGTAGATACACAACTCAAAAAACGCTACGATCTTATACCTAACCTTGTTGCATCAGTTTCCAAATATATGGAACATGAGAAGTCTATACTTGAAGATATCACTAAACTACGTGCAGAAGCAAACAAGCCTGATATCTCCAATGAGCATAAGATGGCTTTAGATGCTCAGATGAGTGCTGCTTTAGGCTCTATTATGATTGCTGTTGAGAACTACCCTGAACTCAAAGCAAATGAGAATGTAATCCATCTTCAACACTCACTAAGCGAAATTGAAGCACAAATAGCTGCAGCAAGACGTGCATACAATCAAGCTGTAACAGATTACAATAATGCACTTGAGCAGATCCCTACAAACTTTATGGCGAATGCTATGGGTTACACAAGAAAAGAGGTTTTTGAGATAGATGAGAGTGAAAGAAAAAATGTTAATGTAGAGGCACTTTTTAACAAGTAATGAAAACAAAAAGTGCCATTACAGACTTTTACTACAAAACACTCTATCCTGATCTTAAAGATTTAGAAGATAAACGCCAACAACTCAAACAAAAAGTTCTCTCTATTGGTGCTTTTATTGTTCTTATTGCATCTCTAGTTGCATTTTATATTATAAACTATAATCTTCCTATAGACTTTCTTATTTTTGATACCTTTGCAACTGTTGTGGTTCTCTCTATACTATATAAGAAGATGACAAAGAATTATGCACGAGAGTTTAAAGAGCTCATCATCGCTCCACTTATCAAGGAGATTGAGAGTAGTTTCAACTACCAACCCTACAAATATATATCTCCTGCATACTTTAATAGAGCGAAATTTTTCACATCTAATCCAGATAGAACAAGTGGAAATGATTATGTAACAGGTAAGATAGATGGTATAGAAGTGACATTTTGTGATTTTCATGCAGAAAAAAAGCATAAAGATTCAAAGGGAAGGACCTCATGGAGTACTATGTTTCAAGGACTTTTTGTTGTTACTGAATTTCCTAAAAAGTTTCATAGCTCTACCATTGTCCTTCCTGATTTTGCACAAAATATCTTTGGAGATTTTATCGGTTCACTCCTTCAAGCAAACAATTTTTCAAGAAAACAGCTTGTAAAGATGGATTCACCTGAATTTGAAAAAAACTTTGTTGTTTATGGAGATGATCAAGTGGAGGCTCGTTATATTTTAACACCCGCATTTATGCAAAGAATACTCAACTTTAAAAAACGCTCACAGGCACCTTTATATCTCTCTTTTAGGGGTAATATAATGTATATGGGTATCTCGTACAATAAAGATATGTTTGAGCCATCTGTATTTCGTTCACTTTTAGAGTATAAAATAGCAATGGAATATGTTGATACCCTTCATTTAGTGATGGGACTTGTCGATGATCTCAAACTCAACCAAAAATTATGGAGTAAATTATGAAATTAAAATTACTATTTGTAGCACTTTTGGCTACACTCAACTTAAGTGCACTTACTGTTGGAGAGATACCTAAAAATGCTCTTATTAAAGGTGATAATGGGGGATATGTAAGTGATGGTAGTGCTTGGAGCTCTACAATGCTTAAAGACAAAGTGTATGTAATGTTTTATGTTGATCCTGATGAAAAAGACACAAACACTCACTTTTCTGATGCACTTAAGGCTAAAGAGTATAGAAAAAAAGGTGCCTATGGAAGTATAGCAATTATCAATCTTGCAGCAACATGGAAGCCAAATTTCATCATAGAGAAACTTTTAAAATCAAAACAAGAGGAGTTTCCTCAAACAATCTATGTGAAAGATAAGAATTCAGTACTTGTAAATGAGTGGGATTTAGCCGATAATGCTTCAGACATCTTAATCTTTGACAAAGATGGTACTCTTCTTTTTTATAAAGCAGGGGCGATGGATGAAGAAAATATGCAAAATGCATTTGAAATCATAGAGGCACATATATAGATGGATTCTGAATCAAACATACTCTCCCTTAGTATCAAGGACCTTTTTACAGCGAAAATGATGAAGTATTCACTACTTCCTTTCGTTTTTTCTATGATTATACTTTATGTTTTATTTTTTGTTGTTGCAGGAATAGGGCTTGATCAGCTTGGTACTATGGATATACAAAGTACCCAAACAACTATAGAAAATGGTATTCCCCATACAGAGAGTTTTGCTGCAACCTTAGAGGGTACAGCCATTATCAAGTTTTTAATGAGTTCAGCACTCACATCTTGGATAGCAAGCTTTTTAGTTTATACCATTGGAACATTTTTAACCCTTTATTTTTCCATATTTATCGCTCTTTTAGTGATCGGTTTTTTAACACCTCTTATCTTAAAAGAGATACAAAAACGCCACTACAGTGATGTAGAGATGATTGGACATTCTAATCTTTTTGAAGCACTCTTTTTAGTACTCAAATGGATCTTTATTATGATCGTTTTATTTATTGTTTTAGTTCCTTTATATTTTATACCTTTCATCAATGTGATCGCGTTTAATTTCCCCCTTTACTACTTTTTTCACAAAATGATGACTTATGATATCAGTTCTACTATATGTACAAAAGAGGAAGCGATGAAGATTAAATTTTTTCATGCTACAACTTTGAGACTCAAAACACTTGGACTTTATCTCCTTTCACTCATCCCTTTTGTTATCTTTTTTGCATCTGTTTTTTATGTTATATACCTAGGGCACAGCTACTTCCTAGAGACAAGAAAAATTAGAAAAGAAAAAGAAAATTAAAAGTAACAATAGCATATAATAAAAGACTCATTAAATTAATCAAGGAAGACATGTTTTGCTAAAGACCCTCACTAGTAAATTTACATTCTTCTTTTGGTTGGTTTTCTTTGCCATCACTATCCCTATCTATATCTTTGGAACACTTTATATCAAAGATATCTTACAAAACACAGAGCATGAAAAAGTACAGTTAATGGTAGATATACTCAAACCAACCATTGCACTCAACCTCTCTTTTGAGCAAGAAAAACAGATAAGCAAAATACTCCAAACTATTTTAGATGAAAAGAATATCACCGAGGTAAAACTTCACTCTAAAAACTTGAATAAATCCATCACAAAAAATGCTCCTCATAGATTTAAACTACTCCATTATAAAGATATTATTCGAGATCCTTTTGACAAGAAACAGATTGCTACAATTGAAATTATTTATTCAAACGAAAACTTTCTCCTTGTTTACAATAAAATCACAAAAGTGATCCTCTTTATTATGCTTTTTGCATTACTTGTTTTTCTTAGCTTCTACCTCTTTATCAAAAAAGAGCTCAATACATTGCGATACATAGCAAATAGCTTTAAACAATATAGTGAAACAAAACAGATGGAACAAATAGTTATCAAAAACAATACTCATGAGATTGACACCATTGCATCTACAGCTAATGAGATGATGCAAAATATCTCTCAATATCTTCAAGAACTCGAAACATTTAATATACAACTAGAACATCAAGTAGAGGAAAAAGTACAAGCATTACAAACCCAAGAGAAGATGATGATTCACCAGTCTCGTCAAGCTGCAATGGGGGAGATGCTTGAGTCTATAGCTCACCAATGGCGCCAACCTCTTAACATCATTGGCCTCTCATGTGCAAACCTTGAAACAGAATATGAGCTAGGTCTCATGGATGCAAACAATTTTAAAGAGAAAATGAAAATTATCTCAACAAACATCAATTATATGTCTAATACCATTGATGATTTTAGAAACTTTCTTGATCCCAATAGAAACTTAAGCTATTTCAATCCAACAGATACCATCGAAGATGTGCTCCAGATACTTCATGCACAACTTAGTAATAACACTATAGAAATCACTATAGATACACTCCAGCGCATAGAACTTTATGGGATTGAAAATGAGTTTAAACAGGTAGTTTTCATCCTTCTCAACAATGCAAAAGATGCCATTAAGTCTTCTATAGAAGCTAACAAAATCTCTCAAGGTAACATCAATATTACACTCTCTAGTAATGACACCTACAATACCATCTCATTTTGCGATAACGGAGGGGGAATTAAAGAAGAGATTATAGATTCTATCTTTAATCCTTATTTTAGTACAAAATTTGCATCTTCAGGAACAGGCATAGGTTTATATATCGCAAAAAATATTATAGAGTCTAGAATGAAAGGGAAACTCAGTGTAAAAAATACAAAAATAGGCTGTTGTTTTACAATAGAACAAAAAAAGGAAATCAAATGAAAATTATCTCATTACTGCTATTGAGCCTTTTACTTCTTGCAAATGATGATGAGACACTTCATCTACTTGAAGATCTTAATGATGCATCACAAATCAGTACAAGAACTAAACTTAACATCAACAACTCTCCTGCTGTGGTATCTGTTTTACATGCAGATGAACTGCAAAAACTTGGTATCACAGACCTCTACACTGCACTTGAAACTGTACCTGGCATAGAGGTCTCTATGGGTATGGGAGGTGCAAAACAGATCAATATGCGTGGAAACAAATCTCTTGTTACAGATAAGCTCAAATTTATGATAGATGGTATTAGCATCAATGCTGAGCTTAGTGGAGCAAACCATTTTTACCTCAACATGCCTATAGAAAATATAGAACGTATTGAAGTTATTCGTGGTCCAGCCTCTGCACTTTATGGTTCCTTTGCTCATATTGGTATTATCAATGTTATTACAAAAGTTGCGACAAAGAAAAAAGATATTCTTTTTCTCCGTAGCAGTTCTGAAAATTATAACACTCTTGGATTTACACAACATTTTACTACTGAAGATATCAAGATAGCTTTAAGTGGTTCATTTATTAACAACAATAAAGAGAGAGAATATAGAAATTATTCCCTTTTACCCTCTACTATGCCTTTTAGATCCTATGAAGACTATGATACAAAATCACTTGCCTTACATCTAGATCTCTATAATGATTTTTCTTTTACTTCAAGATACTTAGAGCAAACAACCCAAAATAATTTTGGATATGGTGCCTGGCCAATTATACAAGATCCCAAGAAACTTATACATACATCTTTTATCAACGAATTTATCTATGCACCACAACTCTCACAAGACCTCTCTTTAGAGTTCAAACTTGGATATAAAACATACTCCATGAAGGGGCAATCCAAATTGATCCCCTACTCGGCTATGCCAACTCCACCAACACCACCTTATGATCTTATAGGGGATGGAAACTATAAAGAAAAAGGTCTTTATGCAGATCTATCTCTCAATTACCATATCGATACACATAATATCATCTTAGGTACATATATCTCTAAAACAAAAGCCAATGGTACAAGTTACTACCTCAACAATCCATTAGTTTCAGAACTTCCAACTATATCTATACCTGGAGGGGGACTTAAAGAGAATATTAAGAGAAAACAGTATGCTTTTTACCTCAATGATATCTATACAATTTCTGATAAATTCTCAGCAATTATAGGGATGAGATATGATGATTTTAGTGATGTTGGTTCTGCATTTAACCCTAAACTCTCTCTACTCTATTCTTATAATGAAAAACAAAGTTATAAAATAATGTACCAACGCTCTTTTCGTGCTCCCTCTTTTGTAGAGCTTTATGGAACACAGAGCCCTTTTGTTGGTAATAAAAATCTTAAACCTGAAACAATAGATACCTATGAACTTGCCTATAGATATCAAAACACCTTTGATAGTTGGTTGGGGCTTAACTTTTTTTATTCAAAGATGGAAGATTATATCTACCGTGATGCCTATTTTAATTTTAAAAATGGACATGAGATAATCTCTTATGGTTCAGAACTAGAGTTTAAACTTCCTTTACATGAGACAACTACACTTCAAGCTAACTATAGTTATGTTCATATGGAGGATTCATCTGGGAAAAAAATTCCACTCATTGCAAATCATCTAGCAAATCTAATGATCTCATACAAAATCTCTAACCATTGGCATACAGGAACAAGAGTAAGATATGTAGGAGAGCGCTCTCGTGAGGAACTAGATACAAGAGATACTTTAGCATCCTACACCACATTTGATCAAACATTAACCTATACATTGAAAAATTTAACACTCCAAGCAAGTGTTAAAAATCTTTTTAATCATGATGTTATCTACTCTGCTCCTTTAGGAAATGGTATCACTTCTGGAACATATAAGGATGACTTACAACGCGATGGTAGAGTCTTTTGGTTTAGTGCCCAATGGAAATTTCGATGATAAGAAAACTTCTCTCTTTTGTTCTACTATCAGCACTACCGCTATTTGCGACACAGTACAACCCAACAGTTTTAGAATTAGAAGCAAAACTATTTCCAAAAATAATATTGCTTAATGATGATATAGACAAAAAAGTTAAAAACTTACAGATATTTATCATCTCTAAAAAAATTGACTTCGATACTGCCTATGAGCTTCAAAAGTCTATAGAGTTTTACTACCCACATACACTTATGGGTAAAAAGATATTTATCCATGTTCAAGAGTTCGAAAAGTTTACGATACTACCAGATGCATTGATTGTACTCTATCATGATAAAAAAACACTTCAAGAGATTGCCTTATGGGCAAATACTCATAAAGTAGTAACTCTTGGCTATGACCCATACTATATGGACTACGGTATATTAGGATCGCTCTATATAGGAAAAAGTACTAAACCATACCTCAACAAAGAGATGATTCAAAAATATAACTTTACTTTTAACCCCTACCTTTTAGAACTTTCAAAATTCAAATAATCAATCTTCCTCTTTATCCATATCTTGAAGAACCATTTTTCTATATGCCTCATCTTTAGCAACTAAACCAGCTTCATATAAAAACTGAGATGCTACAAAATTTTGTTTTTTAATCTTGTCATATTTTGCATAACTAAGGTAAAGAATATCTTTTGCACGGGTAACTGCTACATAAAAAAGACGGCGTTCTTCATCTAAACTCCCCCCTCTTTGCATCAGTTTTCTATTTGGAAAACGCCCATCCATTAGATCTACTACATACACCTCTTTATACTCTAAGCCCTTACTTGCATGAACACTTAAGAGGTTTACACCCTCCCCTTGTGTTAAATCTGATGAGCCAAGTATCATCGCGTTTAAAAATCGTTCATGCTCATTGTATGGACGAGAAAGCTCCTCTAAAAGCACCATTTTTCTTGTGATTCGAGTGAGTGCTTCTGTTTTTTGTTTCTCATCAACATTGCCATCTTTAAGTGTTGCTCTTTTTGTAGCTAAAACATCAGATATATAAGCATAAAAAGGTGATGCTGCTATCTTTTTGACAATGGTGCGAGGCTGTTTAATACCCTTTAAATCTCTATAAAGCAGATAAAAATTATGTAAAAAAGTTGCACTCTCTTTAGTGAGTTTAGGATGTTTTAAAATTGGATTTTTCATAAACTTTGCTTCAAAACCAAGTTTTGCATACTTTCCAACAGCACCTAGCTCTAAAAAATCATCAAAGAGACCAAGTTGTGCATTGAGTTTGCGTTTTTCAAAAGGGTTTTTCATCGATTCATCTGGGGCATAAAGACCGTAAAAAAGTTTCCCATGCCCTAAAGATTTCAAAGCGATATAAAGCTCTTTTGCAACAGCAGACCCTATACCACGAGCAAATTCAAACACATGTATAAACGCCATCATATCTGACTCATTTACAAGTAAAGTGTACAAATCAAGCACAGCTTTCACCTCACGAGAATCAAAAAAGCTTGTGCCGCCCTTACGTTTACAAGGGATATCAAGTTCACGTAGTCCTACTTCAATACCATCAGCAGAGGAGTTGTTACGAAAAATAACCGCTATCTCCTCTCGTGGTGTTTGGGTATCGCGTATCATTGCTGCAATAGCATGGTATTGATCAAAAAGCTCATCAAACGCGATAAGACTTGGAGCTTTTGCATCGTAGTTTCGGGTTACCTCTAACTGCTTAGGGTAGATTCTTTCATTGTGTTCTATTACTCTTGTGGCAAGTGAAAGTATAGGTTTACTTGAGCGGTAATTTTTTGTAAGTGTATGTACTTTTGCCTCTGGAAATTTTTTAGTAAAACTCCCAATAATACTAATATCTGCTCCATTAAAAGCATAAATACTCTGATCATAATCACCAACACAAAAAAGTGAAGGTGGGTTCATAGCATCTATAAGTGTCCCTTGAAGTGCATTTGTATCTTGGTACTCATCTACAAGAACCTCTTTATAGCCTAACACTTTTGTTTGGCACATCTGTCTAAAATTTAAAAGCAAGTCATTAAAATTAACAAAACCATACTCTTTTTTTAAAGCTTCAAATTCATCAACAACATCTGCATAAATAAGAGCAAACTGTTCATGCTCTTCATGGGTCTCAATAACCCAATCTTCAAAATTATTTTCTAATTCTGTATTTTGGTAAAAAGAGTATAAATCATAAAGATAATTTCCCCCATAGGGTGTTACCTCTGCTTCTATATGCATAAAATTACGTTTTTCATACACTGAACGAAAAAGAGTTTTAAGTTCACGTTGCTGTTTGAGTACCACTCGATGGTCATGTTTTTTTAGCCATCTATAACTCACTGCATGAAAAGTTCCTGCATCAATTTTTGCAGCAACATCTTTTCCAAAGTATTCAGCTACACGGGCTACCATCTCGGCTGCTGCTTTGTTGGTAAAGGTTAAAAGGAGTATCTCATTTGGAGCTACACCATTACTTAACAGGTGTCCAATTCTCCCAACAATAGTAGAAGTTTTTCCTGTTCCAGCAGAGGCAATAATAAGATTTTGAGCATCTTGTGAAGTTGCTGCAGCATATTGTTCTTCGTTTAAACGCGATAATGGCATAGCAACTCCTCAACTCAAAATTTAAGAGTGTGATTATAGCTAGATAGTTTTAAAATAGTATTTTTTCAAAATGTCATTAAAATGTCATTAGTTTAAAGTTTATTTTGATAGAATCATTCATCGATTAAGCACTAGGAGATTGAGCATGAGCAACAATAATAAAATTATTCAAATTATCTCTAACGAGACAAAAGACACTATTAACCAAATGAGTGTAGTAACACCTAGTATCTATGCTTCAATCTTTTCTAAATTTGCTCATGAACATAACCAAGAGATTGAAAATGAAGCACAACTCTCTACAGACATTTTAAAAACAGAATGTGTGATGTTTACAGATATGCAAAAACAAACCACTTCTAGTGCAAAACAACTCTCTATGAATGCAAACAAGGCTATCACTGCGATTAAAGACAAAGATGAAGCAACACTTAATCAAGTGCTTAAAGAGACTCAAGATTTAAGAATTGAACTTGAAAAACTCAAAGAAGCAGTCTACAAAGATGAACTTACTAATACTTGTAATAGAAAATGGCTCCATGATAATTATCTTCAAGAGAATAATGAAGATTTTAAGGATTCTGGAACACTCGCTATTATAGACCTTAACTATTTTAAAATCGTTAACGATACACATGGCCATATCATTGGAGATAAAGTACTGATATTTATCGCAAACCAACTCAAACACACTAAACACAATGTAGTACGTTATGGTGGTGATGAGTTCCTCATCATGTTTCCAAACTCTGTAAGTGCAGGTAAAGCAAAACAGATCCTTAATGAACTTAGAGAAGGTGTTATCACGAAAAAACTTAAAGCTCACGATGGTGTGTTTCGCACAAGTTTTTCTATAGGTGTCACCCCTTATAGTGCTGGAGAAAAACTAGCAGATATCATCCACAAAGCAGACCAAAATATGTATGCAGATAAACAAGAGATTAAAAAACGTATCAAGGGAATTGAAGTTTAAAAATCACTTATATCTTGATCCATCCGCTTCCAAACTCGTTTTGGTATGCGAGATCTCTTGTTGTGTTTTTCCATCAATGCAATATATTTGGCATAAGCTTGTTTATAGCGTTTGTCATAGTCACTATAATATGCATCTCCCAAATTAATATATGCCACTGTTCTTTGTGGAAATTTCTCCACAATCTTCTCTAGTAAAAATATAGCTGTAAAAAATTTCTCTTTTTTTATCATATAATATGCTGCATTATTATAAGATGTAACTGTTTTTTTTGAGAGAGGATAATGTTGCAGATAATACTCTATATATGCCTTATTAAGAGATGAAAAAAACTTATCAGTCATCTTTTTACACTTTTTTTCGAGAGTTTTGAGAGGTGTTTTTGAAAAACTTGGTATCACTTTGCCATCAATTCTTTGACTTAAATCATACTCTGCATACCCTATGTCGCGTTTTCCTGTAGGCATACCATATTCAGGATCTATATCTGGCACATCAGACTCATCTTTAAATAAAAACCAACTTTTTTTCTTAGGAACATATTTATAATATGCCACACTCCCCTCACTCCAAAGACCATAATCAAAATTAACTATTTTAATGCAACCATCACCACAAGATGTAATCTCAAAATTCACATAGGTATCTAAGTCAAAAGAGATAGGATCAGCACTTGTTGGTTTTATATCTACTCTTACTCTAGCATTTTTATCATCTAATTTTTGAAATGTATAAAGAAGTTCATCTTTTTTATTATCATCATCTGCATAAAAGTGTAATACAAACTTCTCTTCTGGATAAGTCTCTCCCTCGTAGCCAAATGCAAAAGCGCCACTTAAACAAAAAATCACCAGTAATCTAAAAATATTTTTCATATTTAATTATATTCTATCTCATAGCTATTGTCAATCTCTCAACTCTTCATTACCTAAGCAAATCCTCACCTCCTTTTAGATATAATCGCGCAATTAAATAGATAACTTTAAGGCGATTATAGATGTCAGATAACAAGTACAATCCACAAGCAACAGAAAACAAATACTACAAAATATGGGAAGAGAGAAAATACTTCGAAATAGATGGTAATAAAGCCATTCAAAAAGAGGGAAAAAACTTCTCTATTATGATGCCACCACCAAATGTAACAGGACGTCTGCACATTGGTCATGCACTTACTTTCACACTTCAAGATATCATCACTCGTTACAAACGTATGGATGGTTATAAAACTCTTTGGCAACCAGGGACTGACCATGCCGGAATAGCTACTCAAAATGTTGTAGAGAAACAACTTTTAGCTGAGGGAACAACAAAAGAGGCTCTTGGACGTGAGAAGTTTTTAGAAAGAGTTTGGGAATGGAAGGCAGAATCTGCTGGAATCATGACTGAGCAACTTCGCCATATGGGTGTTTCTCCTGCATGGGAACGTGAGCGTTTTACTATGGATGAGGGTTTACAAAAATCTGTAAAAGAGTCTTTTATCCACCTTTACAACGAAGGTCTTATCGTTCGTGGCAACTACATGGTAAACTGGTGTACACATGATGGTGCATTAAGTGATATTGAAGTAGAACATGAAGACACAGATGGTAAATTTTACCACATCACTTACCCTTTTGCAGATGGAAGTGGAAGTGTTGAAGTAGCAACTACTCGTCCTGAGACATACTTTGGAGATAGTGCTGTAATGGTACACCCTGATGATGAACGCTATAAAAACTTAATTGGTAAAGAGATTAAACTTCCTCTTCTTGAGAGAACTGTAAAAATAATTGCCGATACACATGTAGATATGGAATTTGGAACAGGTGTAGTAAAAGTTACACCCGCACATGACCAAAATGACTACGAGGTTGGAAAACGCCACGACCTAGAGTTTATTACTGTTTTTGATGAAAAAGGGATTCTTAACGAATATGCTGGAGAGTTTCAAGGCTTAGAGAGACTAGAAGCTCGCGACATCATTGTAAAACGTCTTGATGAAGAGGGTTTTATGGTAAAAATCGAAGACCATAAACATCAAGTGGGACACTGTTACAGATGTAAAAATATTGTAGAGCCTTATATCTCTAAACAATGGTTTTTACGTAAAGAGGTAGCAAATAAATCTATTGAGAAAACAAATGCTGGAGAGGCTCAGTTTTTCCCACCTCACTGGATAAACTCATATAACTCTTGGATGGGGGAACTTCGTGATTGGTGTATAAGCCGTCAATTATGGTGGGGACATCAAATTCCTATCTTTTACTGTGATGATTGTGGACATGAGTTTGCCTCTGCTGAAGATGCACCTGAAGCTTGTCCCAAATGTGCAAGTAAAAACCTTACACAAGACCCTGATGTACTAGACACATGGTTCTCATCTGCATTATGGCCATTCTCAACTCTTGGTTGGGGTAATGGCGATACAGAGATGGACAAACTTTTCCAATCTAACGATATGAAAGATTTTTACCCAAATACCCTTCTTATTACTGGTTTTGATATCCTTTTCTTTTGGGTAGCTAGAATGATGATGATGGGAGAACACTTCAATGGGCAACTTCCATTTAACCACATCTATCTTCATGCTCTTGTTCGTGATGAAAAAGGTGATAAGATGAGTAAATCTAAAGGGAATGTAATCGATCCTTTAGATATGGTTGAAAAATATTCTGCTGACATTTTACGTTTTACTCTTGCTGTAAGTGCTGCTCAAGGGCGTGATATCCGTATGAGTACAGAGAAGCTAGAGCAAAATCGTAACTTTACAAACAAACTTTACAATGCAAGTAAATACCTACAAATGAATGTAGAGACATTCCCTGATTTAGCAGGTTTTTGTATAGAGAGTGACCTTGGTCGTTATATGATGAGTCGCTTAAACTTTGCAACCAAAGAGGTAAGAGCTTATCTTGATGAGTACAAGTTTAATGATGCAGCACTTACAATGTACCGTTTCTTATGGAACGAATTTTGTGACTGGGGTATTGAACTAAGTAAAGCGGACAAAGGTGCTATTGTAGAGCTTGGAGCTATCTTTAAAGAGGCTATGAAACTTCTTCACCCTTTTATGCCATTTATTACAGAGCATCTTTACCATGAACTTAGTGGAACATCACTAGAAGATGGTGATTCTATTATGATTAAAAAATTCCCTCATAAAGTAAAACAACGTAAAGAGGAAGCAAAATTTGAAATTATTATGGATGCTATCGTTTCTATAAGACGTGCAAAAGTTCTTGTAGATTTAGCCAACCAAAAAATTGAAAAAGCCTTTGTAAAAATTGATGGTATTTCAGAAAAAGACAAAGAGATGATGACTCCATTTATTGCTAGACTTGCTAAAGTTGAGCACCTAGAATTTACAGAGTCTAAAATAGAAAACTCAGTAAGTGACATTGCAGATAAATGTGAAACATTCATCCCAACAGATAGCATAGACTTAACACCTATAATCAACAAACTTACAAAACAAGATGAAAAACTTCAAAAAGAGATAGGCAAACTAAATGGTATGCTTAACAATGAACGCTTTGTTGCCAATGCACCAGAAGATGTTCTTGCAAAAAATCGTGGACTTTTAGCAGATGCTGAGGCGAAACGTGAAAAAGTACTTGAACAACTCACTTCATTACAATAAACTTCTCATAAGTCTCTAAATAGTAACAACTATTTAGAGACAATTAAAGAAAAACAAATTTCAACTTCCTTCAACTTGAAATTTAGATATAATATCTCATGTTAAAAAACCTATCGTTTAAATTAAAAATTATTATTATTTTTCTTATCCCTATCTTTGCACTTTTATATTTTTCTATTTTTTATATACAAACCAAATATAATGAACTTCATGAAAGTTCTATGTATAAACTCTCAGCAAATATTACAGATAGTCTTAGCAGTTTACTTCTCAATATACAGATAGAAAGAGGCCTCAGTGCTGGCTATATAGTAAGTTCTCAACAAGTTTCTTTAAAAAAACAGCTCAATAAGCAATATACAAAAACAGATGAAGCTTATAAAAAATTTTTAACCTATGTACAAAGGGATGATAATGCCAAACACTCAATTATCAATAAAATTGGCAGAATCAATAAACCCAATGTGTATACAATCACTTCACAATTTGAACAAATCTCCACTATTAGAACCAATATCCTTATGCATAAAACAGAATTTGAAGAGGAGATGAATTACTATACAACTATCAATACAAGTATATTAAAAGCTATAGAAACACTCTCCATCCTCTTAAGTAATTACAATACAGATAGTGTACTTATAAGTAAAATACAGCATATAAAAGAGTACTCTGGTTTAGAAAGAGCTTGTATATATAACTCTCTTCTCTCTGAAAAAATTTCTAAAACTTGTAACCACACAATCTTACAATTACAACTTAAACAAGCTCAAGAACAATCTTTATTTATCGCGAGTGCTTCAAATAAACTGATACGCATATATGAAAACTATCTCAATGAAGATAATCTAGAACAGATTGCACACTTACGCCAAGAGTATGCCAATAAAAAACTCTCAACAAAAGACGCATTAGAGTGGTTTGAACAAGCGACACAGAGAATCAACTCCCTTGAAAAAGTTTCATCTTATCTTCTTCAGGATTTTATTAACTATACAAATAAAATATATAAAAAATCTTTACAATCCCTCTACATTGCAGCTGTAATCTGGATATTTTTAATGACCTCTTTTGTATTTTTGTTTTTATTTTTAATCAAATTGATGCATAAAGAGGAAAAAAATGTTCAAGACCTCAAAATTTCAGCATGTACTTTTGATTCGTATGAAGCTATCACCATAACAGATGCTGATGCCAATATCATCAAAGTTAATAATGGCTTTACTAAAATTACAGGTTACACACAAGAGGAAGTGATAGGGCTCAACCCGAAAATTTTAAAATCTTTTAAACATAAAGAGGATTTTTATAAAAAGATGTGGGATGAGATTAGAGATCATGGAAAATGGTCTGGAAATATCTACAACAAACGTAAAAATGGAGAGGTCTATCTTGAGAGACTTACCATTACAGCTATTAAAGATGAAACAGGAAAAGTACTCAACTATATAGGTCAATTTTTAGATATAGATGATATACAAAAAGCAAAAGACAAGGCTGTTTATCAAGCTAATCATGATTTTTTAACTGGTGTTGCCAATAGACAACAGCTTATGCAAAGACTCCATGAAGAGTTTGCTAGAGCAAGACGACATAATTTTCTTCATGCATTTTTATTTATAGATCTCGATAACTTTAAACGTATCAATGATTCTTATGGTCATTCTATTGGGGATTTGCTTATAAAAGAGGTTACACAACGATTAAAATCTATAATCAGAGAAGAGGACCTTTTAGCAAGAATCAGTGGGGATGAGTTTGCAATTTTACTTCTTAATCTTGATGAAGATGAACACCATGCTGCAAAAATTGTAAAAAATATATCTCAAAAAATACTCCTAGAGATCTCTCGTCCTTTTATCTTTGATAATAAATCACTTCATATTAGTTCAAGTATTGGTATTAAACTCTTTCCAGATGGTGAATACAAGGCTGAAGATGTCATTATACATGCAGATACTGCAATGTATAAAGCAAAAAAACTTGGCAAAAATCAATTTATTTTCTTTGATAAGAAGATAGAAAAAGAGCTTCAAGCTTTAACTATTGCCGAAGAAGAGATAAAAAATGCTCTTTCAAATAATGAATTTACAATGTATTTTCAAGCAAAAATTGATCTCAAAACTCGATCTATAGCTGGAGCAGAACTTCTTTCAAGATGGGAACATCCACAAAAGGGTTTACTCACACCTGATCATTATATTTCTATAGCAACAGGCATGGGGACAATCCATAAGTTTACTCTCATGGCATTAGAATCAGCATCTACTTTTATTCAACAATACGGTGATTTATTTGAAGGAACACTCTCTATCAATATCAGTTCTCAAGAATTTTTTCATCCAAATTTTGAACAAGAGATTATCGATATTATTAGTGATTATGCTATAGACCCAACTAAAATAGAACTTGAGATTACAGAAGATGAACTTATCAAAGATTTCCATCTTGCACTTACTAAGATTCATACACTTAAAGAGTTTGGCATCAAATTTTCTATCGATGATTTTGGTACGGGTTACTCCTCTATCACCTATCTTCAACAACTCCCAGTAGATACACTCAAGATAGATAAAAGTTTTCTTGAGAACATAGATACTCAAACAAACAAAGAGCTCTTTAGTATGATTGTAAATATCTCAAAACTCTTTGGCATGAATGTTGTGGTTGAAGGGATTGAAACACAAGAACAACTCGACTTCCTTTATACAACACAAACAGATCTCTACCAAGGATTTTATTTTTCTAAAGCTGTTTCAAAAGAGGCATTTTTAAACCTTCTAAAAGAGAATAAAGAGACCTTCTAGTTATAATAGATACCTATAAAGTTTAATTTGGCTATAATTCCAAAATTAAAATCCCCACAGAGGTAGAGACACATTGTTTGATTTAAAAAAATACACAGCAGCAAATATTAAGAACGATATTTTATCTGGTTTAGTAGTTGCCGTAGCCTTAGTTCCTGAAGCGATTGCATTTAGTTTTATTGCTGGAGTTAGCCCAATTGTTGGTCTATATACCGCTTTTATACTTGGTCTTATCACTTCACTTATTGGTGGTAAGCCGGGGATGATCTCTGGTGCGACAGGAGCAGTTGCAATTGTTCTTGTTGGCCTTACTATGGAGACGAGTGAACTTTTAAGTGCGCAAGGATTAAGTGGTGATGCTCTTGCTATGGGTGTACTTCATTATATCTTACTTGCTACAATCATCGCTGGGATTATTCAGATCGCTATAGGTTTACTCAAACTTGGAAAGTTTATCCGTCTTGTTCCTACTCCTGCTATTCACGGTTTTGTAAATGGTTTAGCGATTGTTATCGGTACAGCTCAATTTAAATTTTTTGAAGGGCAAGGGTATATGATGTATATACTTGTGGCTCTTACTATGCTTATTATGTATATTTTACCAAAATTTACAAAGGCGATTCCAGCTGGTCTTGTAGCTATCGTTGTTATAACTCTTGGTGTTTATTTTACAGGTGCACAAACACTTCTACTAAGTGGACTTGACGATATGAGTAAGTATGCAGGGCAATTACCACACTTTGTGGTGAGTGAGTATCTCTTTAGTCTTGATGCTATCCTACTTGTACTCCCTTATGCTGTTATCATAGCAATGGTGGGGATTATCGAATCACTTCTAACACTTTCAGTATTAGATGAGCTTAGTAATACTCGTGGATCTGCAAACAAAGAGTGTATAGCACAAGGAACTGGAAATATCTGTTGTGGTTTCTTTGGTGGTATGGCAGGATGTGCTATGATTGGTCAAAGTATCATCAACTACACTTCTGGTGGTATTGGAAGACTCTCTTCATTTACTGCTGCTCTTGGACTTATAGTACTTGTTGTATCGCTGAGTGATGTGCTAAATGCCATCCCTGTTGCTGTGCTTGTTGGAATTATGTTTATGGTGAGTATCGGAACATTTGAATGGTCAAGTTTCTCACGTTTAAACAAAATGCCTCGAACAGATGCTTTTGTAATGGTAGCCGTTACCATCATCACTGTTTTTGAAGATTTAGCCACTGCAGTTATCGCTGGTGTTATTATCTCTGCCCTTGCATTTGCATGGAAACATGCTCGTATCTGGACAAAAACTCATGTTGAAGCAGACGGAACAAAAGTGTATGAGCTTGATGGTCCTCTTTTCTTTGGAAGTGCAAGCACTTTCGCAGATAACTTCGATATAGATCAAGATCCACCAAAAGTGGTAATTGACTTTAAAAATGCAAGAGTTATGGATAGTAGTGGGGTTGAAGCTGTAGATGCTATAACTAAAAAATATGAAGAAGCAGGAAAGAATCTCCTTCTCCGTCATCTCTCAGCAGACTGTAAAGCGATCTTAAAACTTGCAGGACCACACTGTACTTATGAGGAAGATGATCCAACATACAAAGTAGCTATAAACTACTAAAACTGTTCAAGTAACTCTAGGCTAGGTGCTCCAAAATAAAAACCTTGAGAGTAGTCTATCCCTAGAGATTCTACCATCTCTTGCGTCTCTTTATTATGGATAAACTCAGCAATCACCTTAATATTACTTTTTTTACAGATAAGAACAATCGCCTCAACAATAATTCTACTCTTCATATCATCAACAATATCTTTAATAAAAGCTCCATCTATTTTCAAATAATCAGGTTCTATCTCTAGCAACCTACTAAAGTTAGAGTTCTCAGCACCAAAATCATCTATGGCTATCTTAAACCCATGCTCTCTGAGTTTGTTGAGTTGCTCCAAGTATGTTCCCTGTGTTAAAGTTGTAATATCCTCTAACATCTCTAAAACAACTCTTGCTGGATCTATATGGTATTTCTTTACATATTTAAGTAAAAAATCCTCTAAGTACTCAAGTTGTAAGTCTTCCCCAGTAATATTGATAGAGAACTCATACTCATTTGTACTAAACTTTTTAAAACTTTGGGCAATGAGAGATTTTGTTACATAAGAGAGGTTTCCACTTGCTTTTGCAGCTTGTAAAAATAAAAATGGAGATATAATCTCTTCATCATCATGTATTCTTACTAAACACTCAAACTTTTCTATTTTATGTGTATGGTTATTTATAATAGGTTGAAAATAAGCAATAAGATCCTCATTTGCTACTGCTTCTCTTAATTTATGTACCCAGTAGATATGTTGTTGCTGATGATGAACAAACTTTGAATTTGGGTCAAAAACATGGTAATTATTGTGCTTTAACTCTCTTGCTTCAAGGATTGCCATCTCAGCTTGAGTAATATTTATAGTACCAATCGATCTCGATATACCAATACTTAGAGAAATTTTTAACTCTATATCCTCATCAACGACTATCTCTGTGTCCAAGAAAAATGAGAGTATCGACTCTGCTAGCAAAATAGCATCTTCTTCTTGAGTGTACTCATCATCTATAATGACAAACTTATCTGAACAGTACCTATAAACTTGCCCACTTTCTGTTTTTAAAATTGTTAAATAACGAGCTATCAGTTTAAGTACCTTATTGCCTATTTCATATCCGTATGCATTATTGATATTTGAAAAGCTATCTACATTAATCAATAAAAAATTTACTTTTTTGGAAGTATGAAGTTTTTTAATGATTGACCTATTATCAAAAACATCCGTTAGTGGATCTCTTGTAAATTCATCCTTTAACATCAATACTCCTTTTGTAAAATTATAAACTTCTTCACTTGCCCTGCTCTATGGTTTGACATAGATTCACCTATATTAGCATTCACCTCACTAGGATCGGCAATAACAAATCTCTTTTTACCAAGAGTCACACTATCGCCCTCCATAGGGATATACAATGCTGTACTCATATGCTTAGAAAACACAAGTCCAATAGTATTAATATCAAAGAGTTTTTTAACAAGAGATGCAAAAAGAACAGATCTATCATCACAATCAGACATATCGTAGTATAACACTTCTTGAGCAAACATCATCTTTTGTCGTCCAAACTGAAGCTTATCTGTTTTATATTGAAAAGATTTTTGTACTAAATGAAGTACAAAGTTAATCCCCACACTTGAGTGTTTTGCATCAACATATTTTTTAATACCACTTGCCAAACCAAGGTATGTTCTCTCCTCTATAGGGGTGTTGAAAAAGACCTCAGCATTTGCTTGTGGATATGTAGACATAAAGTCTATAAGGTTTTGGTTGTATTCGTAACTAAAGGTATATCTCTCGCCAAATTCCTTAAATGAGATTGTTTTCATTTTACTTTGCAAAGGAAAGTGTGGTAATTTATTTAGTGTTAAATCGATAGCTTTGCTAGCCTGAGGAAAACTGTTTGCATAACTATATACCCTCTTGAGTTTATCATTTGTATCATAATTCAAGGCATAATAATTTTTTCCTACAAAATTAAAATATGGAGTTTCATAAATAACTTTTTCACTATAGTACATCAAGACAACTCTTCTATCAATCAGACCAAGTTTCACATCATAACCCATTTTATTGAGTATAAACCAGCTAAATAGTTTCACCTCATCTTCATTCGTATAGATCTGCTTCGCTAAGTGTTCTACTAAAAGTTTTAAACCCCAATCATTAAGTACTAGATTCTCTTTAATACTCTCTAATTTTTTAAGATTTAAGATATAATCACTCTCAAGCATCTCTTGAAAAAACTTGATTATACCCTCCTGATTATGGGGAAAATATCTTATATTTTTTATACTCTGTGAATCTATAAAACTCACCTTTGCACCATAAAAATCAAATTCAATACCCTCTTTAGGCTCTTTTTTCTCCATAGTAGTAGAGATACTTTTTTTTGATTTTGGAAGTTTCACATGTATCTTTGGTCCAACGGGGATGATCTTTTTTTCTTTCACTGAAAAGACAGTAGAGGGTTTTGACTTTTTATAAAGTTTTAAAGCATCTAAAGATTTATACTCTTCCCATTGTTGCTTAAGATAACTAACGTAGTTTATATCTTTTACATCTTTAGTTTGAGTAAGTGTCTTTATGGGTACTTTTTTAAAGTCTTGAAAGCTTTGAGCACATAAAGATGTACTCAAGAGGATTATAAGTAGATTAAAATGGCCAAATAGACTGAACCATCTTTGTTCCCCAACCTTGTTTTGTCGCACGATCAACATCCCCTTGTGTTTTATATAAAATTTTTGCATCACTCATACTTGCCGAATCAATTCTGTTAAACTGATCTATATCATAGGGACGAATAACACCACTTATCTGAATAATCTGTTTTTGGTCATCTATAAGTATCTCGCGTTTACCTGAAATAAAATAGTTTCCATTTTGCATCACTTTCACAATTCTTGCTGAGACCGTAGTATTAAAACTTGCATCTTTCGTTGCAGTTGCACTTCCCTTATAACTTGAAACAGAATCGCTACCAAAGCCTATATTGCTATACCCATTCAGAGTATTGGCATAATTAGTCATTCTTCCATTTGTTCCAGATCCTGGGGCTCCTGTGCCGGTATTGGCTCCAGAGGTTGAAAATATTCCACCACCAAGTTGTGATTTATCACTCTCTGAGAGCTGTTTTGCTCCAACATTAGAACTTTTAGCAGTTTCAGAGATAACAACTGTCACAATATCGTTGACATTCATCGCTTTTCTATCTGAAAAAAGTGGGTTATCCCCTTGCCCAAATATACTTCCAGTAGCACCAAAGTCTTGCTTATTTTCACGCGACGGCATCTGCTCCACATATACAGGTGGTTCAAAGTCGATCTCTGGATCGGTAAGGTTTGCTGTACAACCTGATAAAAAAAGTATAGCATAAAAAAGTATCATAGAAGTGAGTATAGGTTTGAGCATAAAATAACATCCTTTTATTGTGATATAATTCTAGCAATTTTAGTTCCAAGAAAGAGATATACAAGATGAATTTAAGAGAAACAATTAACAATGATCTAAAAACAGCTATGAAAGCAAAAGACACAAAAAAACGCGATGCACTTCGCTTACTTATGGCAGCATTTAAACAGATAGAAGTAGATGAGAGAAAAGAGCTTAGTGATGATGATGTTATAAAAATCATTACACAACAAGTAAAACGCCGTGACGATGCAGCAACTCAATACAGAGATGCAGGGCGTGAAGATTTATTGCAAATTGAACTTGATGAGATAGCCTACTACAAACCATACCTTCCTGCACAACTTAGCGATGATGAGCTAAGTGAAGCCCTCAAAGCCATCATAGAAAAAGTGGGTGCTACAACAATGAAAGATATGGGGAAAGTGATGGGAACTGCTAGTAAAGAGCTCTCAGGAAAAGCTGATGGAAAACGCATTAACGAGTGTGTTAAAACACTTTTAGCTTAAGCATTTTTATAAGCCTACCAATCATCTAAGACAAAGTTCTTAGGTGATTCCTCTACACTTTTTTCTTCAACTTTTTCATTTATTTCAGGTTCTACAACTTTTTTTACCTCAGGCTTACTCATCTGCTCTTCAAACTGTAGTTCTAAGCCCTTACTTGTCATAATAAAGCCATTTACATGAAGTTTTCCATCGTGAATCTGATTATGATGTTCTTTACAAAGTGGTATAAGATTATGTTTGTTATCTTTATGAAAATGCCCTATAAAGCCTGCTTCATCTGCAAGACTTCTTTGGGAGATATGATGCACATCCTCAGCCATAGCACCACAGATAACACATTTTGTCACATAGAGCTCTTTGTTATACTTCGATTTTTTCTTTTTCACAAGTAGTTCTAGCTCATCAAAATCGTTAGAGAGTCTCTTTCTTATGGTATTGGCTGTTTCTAAAAAGTCGCTGTCCATATGAAGTGATTTTGCAAACTCTAAACCATAAATACTACTTCCACTACCAGCTTGTAAAATACGGTTAAAAAGAAGCTTATCGCTCCCCTCATCATACTCTACACTTAGATGTAAATCGACTACATTATTTAAGCTAGTTATCTCTTTCATTGTAGAGAGTTGATGCAGATGTGTTGCAAATAAAAATAGACATCGCGTTTGTGCAAGTTTTTTAATGGCAGAAGCAACGATGGCAACCCCAGAGAGTGTTTCTGTACCATGACTTATCTCATCACCAAGCACTAAGGAGCGAACAGTTGAGCGGTTAAAAATATTTTTAAGCTCTAACATCTCCACCGCAAAGGTTGAAAGCCCTTTAGCAAGGTTGTCACGCGAGACAATACGAGTAAAAAGTGAATCAAAAAGGGTAAACTTCATTACAGCAGCACTCACAAAAAAGCCAGACTGTGCCATAAGTGTTGCTATACCTATACTTTTCATTAAAGAGGACTTCCCACTTGAGTTAATTCCATAGAGTAAAACGCCATTGATATCATGCCCGTCATGTACACCAACCTCAAGCATCACTGTCTCAGGGTGTGGCAGGTCCATATAATCGCGTTTACCCATAACAATGTCATTGGGAACATAGAGTCCACCTCTCTCTTGTACCTCTATGAGAGGATGACGAAGTTGCATAATCTGCATAAAATTCTCATCATCATGAGCCTCTACTATCATAGGTCGAGAGTGTTTATGCATTTGTGCAATTTTAGAAGAGCTTACTCCTACATCTAAGTCAGATACATAAGCGATTACTCTATCAAAAAGGAGTGAATATCGTCGTTCATATACACTCTGAAGAGCGATATATCTCTCTTTAACTAAAGTTACAATCTTACGACGATTTTTCATAATACGTTCAGAGAGTTCATCTGTAAAAGTAGATGTAATTTTCACAGAGTTTGTCAGCTTTTTCACACTATAATTTGCAAAGAACTCCTCTTTTTTAAACTCAGCTTCCATAAGAGAAAAACGATTTTTTGAAAGAGATATATAATACCCCTCTTTCTCTAAAAGTCCAAGAGTTACAAGACGACTAGAACTCCCAGCATTTACTTTAAGCAAAATTTGTTCAATCCGTTTAATAATATCTTCAAATGCAATCAACATAACAGCATTCTCTTCTACGAGCATATCTATACTCTCATCTACCCCACTCATTAAGAAGTTTTCATCTACTGTAGCATTCGTAAAACGCCGTGATATATCTAAATCTATACTCTTACTTATATCACGTAAAAACTCCTCCACTTCACTCTCATGAAAAGGTGTTTTTTGAATCTTGTGTTTTTTTACATAAAGCATCAACTCTTTGACACTAAGCATTGAATCATAAACATGGTTCATCTCAAAAGGGTGTAATCTTCCAAGGTTTAAACGCCGTGAGAGTCTCTCAAGATCATAAACGCCACGCATCATCTCATCTAAGTAACGAGTATGGGAAGAAACTCTCTCTATGAGGTTGTAACGGCGTTCTAGCTCATCTTTTTCCATGATGGGGTTAAGGAGTCGCTCTTTAAGTAAACGCCGCCCTATTGCTGTTGCAGATTTATCCATCATTTTTAAAAGTGTAAACTCTCTTCTATCTTTAGAGATGATTCCCATCTGCTCTAGGGCATTGTTTCCAAGGTACATAAAACGACGGTTGTCAATGATGCTTGGAAGTGAGAGTTTTTGTACTATGTGGTAATCATGCTCGATTACAAAGTGAATAAGAATTGCTAAGGCCTCTGTTATCATTGGGCTGCGTTCTAAATCTAAATGCTCAATGGGTGAGAGCAAAGATTGTATCTGATACACCTCTTTAAAAAGCTCATTTTGAAAGTCAATGCGAGGTCTTGAGTTATTTACGGAGTAGTGGTAATGCTCCGGTATCTCTAAATACTGCATCACATGGCGTTGATCTTCAATCCCATCTAAAAATGTAACAACAACTTCACTTGTTCTATATATGTTTAAGAGGTTAAATACTTCATCAAGAGCATAAGATGGGTCTTCACTTGTTCCATGTGTTTCATAAAGCCAAGTTTTTCCTGTAGTCACATCTATGGCAGAGTAACCAACTGTATAAATCTCTTTGTATTTATCTACAAGTAAAGAAACTATGTAGTTATCATCATTGTCTATAATATGCTCAAAGTTTGTACCAGGGGAAACTATCTGTGCAATATAACGGCTAATTTTAGGTGGATTGCCCTTTTGTTTGACAACAATCACAGTATATTTTTGTTCTTGTATAAGTCGGTTTAGATAGCGCTCAAAACTTACAGCAGGCACACCAGCTAAAAGGGGATTTTTATCAGAGTTTTCAATGATGTTTTTGTTTTTTTTCGTCAGTTGAATGTTGAGTAGTTCGGCTATCTCTTTAGCTTTACCAATCTGCATCTCATCATTGTTGACCTCATATACCTCATAAAAAGTACCAATCTCCATAAATACAACAGTATCACTCCCATACTTCTCTTCAAAATACTCCTGAAGGTCAAAATATGTTTGTGTTAAAAGTTTCTCTTTGTTATTTAAAATGGAGCTTACATCTGATGATTTCATAGGTTACTTTTATAGGATTTTTGTAAAGAGATTATAGCATATTTTCGCTATGACACTTAGCCTCGCACCTCTTTTATAGCTGCATAAGCTTCATTGAGCCGTTTTGTTTTTGCTTCAGAAAACTCTAACATATCTTTAGGAAGTCCCTTACTTACAAGTGAATCATAATGGTGTTCTTTCATCAAACGTCGGTAGTTTTTCTTAATGGTTGCAAAATCATCACTTTCACTTGACTCTAACTCTGCATAATACTCTGCCATTTTATTGACTGAAGTGTATTGAGTAGAAGAACCTCCACCACCATAACTTGAACCAGAATAGTTAGAATAACTACTGTAACTGTATGAACCACCATTTTTTCTTGCTTTTTCAAAATCTGCAAATGCTTTGGCATAGATAAGACGAAGTCCAACAAGTAAAAAGAATGTAAAAGGAAAAAATAAAATGCGCGGTGCAAAGATAAGAAGAAGAATTCCAATGATGACACTACCAAAACAGATCCCAAGCCATGTGATCTCTAGAAATATTCCTAAGGCGATAAACGCCAATCCAAGTATTTTTTTCAATAAAGAACCTTATTTATATATGATAGGATTATAACATATTGAAGTTAATTCAAAGAGTTCACTATTTTAAGCAAAAAATTATATATAAACCATTATAATTACGGTCTTCAAACGGAGAATTGGGTGAGCGGCTGAAACCACATCCCTGCTAAGGATGCGTACGGGTAACTGTACCGAGAGTTCGAATCTCTCATTCTCCACCACTACTTTTTAAAATCTTACAAATAGACACTTTTAAACAATTAATTTAATAACTCTTTTAGCAGTTTGTCTTCAAGAAGTTCATCATTATCTCCTATATATAATTCATTGTAAAAATATGTATGCATTTCTTCTAAATGTGTCCCTCTATCAAAAGATTTTACTCTGTTGAGTAACTTAAGTAGTTCTTTAATTTTTTCATTTTGCATCTGAATACGCACTCTGAGATTATTTTTATAATTAAGCTTATAATTTAAAAGTTTTGCTATCTCTTTTTTATCTGTATAATTTACATCTAGACCAAATACCTCATGTAAATAGTGACAAACATCTTGTGTTGTAATTTTTTGCTCTTTTTTACAATACTTTTGTGGGCTTTTCCGGTTCTGTATTACCTGCTCTATATCTTTTGTTTTTAATCCAAAAATAGCATCTATTTCCCTGATAAACAATTCAGGATTATCAATAGGAGATCCTCGTAGATATATCTTTTTATTATGAGCTCTTTTATGCAAAGAACTTACAGAGAAATGAGGATCTTGATTCTCTTCATTGTAATAAACTTCATTGCTTACGAGCATAATACGTGAATCTTCATCGAGAGTCTGACGAACAGAGTCAAGTTTATAAATCATCTCTCTTTTTAAATCAAAAGGTTCAAGATATTTACATTCAATTATATGTAAATGATTCTCTTTCATAATGAGAATATCTAGTTCATTTTGAATTTCATTTGTCTCTGTATATTTGTCAGCAATTTTAACACCCATCGCTATATCGTCGTAGTTGAGATTTTTTAAGAGTGTGTAGATGTACCATTCATACAAAAAACCTGTCTGTTTTTTAAAAATGATCGATTTTGTTGTAAAGTTCTTGGCAAAGAGTGTTCTATCACCTTGGCACCCTTCAAAAAAATCGACAAGTTCTTGTTCATGTTCTACTATATGAGAATACTTCTCTTGTGATATTATTTCCACATCTTTAAGCATAAAATGCTCATCAATATTCATCGATTTTTGTATTGTAATACTTTTCATCTGTTTAGCATCAAGTATATTACAGGTGTTATCAAACCTATCATAGCTAATAAATTTAACATCTCTATCTAAAAGCCTATAGGCAAGATAAAGTGCAATATTGGCAAGCCCATCGGTAGCATTCACGACAAGCTCGCTATCTTTTTCTTGTATTGCCAATATATTATCTTTAATAGCTTCAAGGTCATGTTGAGAATCTTCATCAATTTTAAGCAGTTCGGTACGAATGGTAAGTCCCTTATTTTTGATGAATTTTTTTGTACCTTTGTATATTTTATATGCTTTTTGTGTATCTGAGCGGGCATCATCATAAATGATGATATGTGTACCAATATCTTTTTGAAGCTCATAAAATAAAGGTAACACTGAAGAGTGAAAATCTCCTATAATTGAAACAAGAGTCATATTTTATTTTTTCCTTTATGAAATAATATCAACTATAGTCCAAATAGCTGTAGCAGAGATTAGAATGATAATAAAGTTTATTGTCAAATGGAATGTCCCCTATAAATTAGACAAACTTTAATTCAGTAATTAAGTCAAATTTTACTAAACCCTTATTTATGGGACATTTGTTAGGTATTTAGGCTCTTAATACAAGAACCCAAATAACCAAAGAGGAATTTTATAGTTTTGAGAGAGTATACCTATAAAAAATTCTTCTCTTATAGTACCTATTTCACTCCCTTGAGAGTAGCAGTTGTTTAAATTTGGATTGTTAAGGTAAAGTGTTTTTCTATTGATACCTATAAGCTTTTCATTAAAATCAACACTCTTGAAAAAACACCTTTTATATTCTATATCTGCTTTTGTATACTCTAAACAACAAAGTTATATCTTTTTGTTTCTTAAATAGGTATTTTGCTAAATATACTGAACTTTAAAAAAGAGATTCCATGTACTTACTTCTATAATATTTCGCGGTATAAAATTTTCCTCGTCCTTTTACATCTTCTGTAAACTCTATTTTACGATTATCGCCCTCTTTTAAACCTTCATCTATGTATCTTTGAATCTCAGGGTCATTAAGTAGATCTTTCACACTCCACATAGGTTTTGCCATTTGTAATTTATTTGTACCTTTTAAGGCTAAAACTAATTTATTGTCATCTGGATAGTAAATTGTTCCATTTGTTTTAAGGACATCAAAAGTCTTACATTTTCTTTCTAAATCTGTGCTCTTATCTTCAAAATCTGAAGGTTTATATCCAGCATTATCAGGGTAACAATACAATACAAAAGATTTAAAATTGTTGAGTATTTTTGGAATATTATCATTTTCAATGGTAAAATATTTTATACCCTCTTTTTGAAAAATCTCTGCTGATTTTTTTAAAAATATAGCAAGATTAGTCACCTCTGAAGCTTCATCCTCATCAGGAGAATAACTACCTGTAATATATACAGATTCCTCCTGTTCAAAATATTTATAAGTAATCGGTTGAGGGGAAGAACATGCCGAAAAGAGAAGTGCAATGAAAGGTAGTAAAAAATAATATATTCTCATCTTATTTTTCTCCTAAAAGTAATTTCTTTTGATCTGCAAATGCAATCTTTTTGGCTTCTTTATCGGTAAGTTCATCATCAGCAACTATAAGTGTTTTAAGTAAAGTTTCTTCACCCAAAGAATTTTTTGCATAACTTGTAATAATATATTCGTAGTCTTTCGTAAAACTTGCAAAAATATCATGTACAAAATAAACACTCGAAACTACAGCCAATCCAGCCAAAGCTCCAACTCCCCCAGCTTGTAAATTAGCACCTGTTCCAGATGCAACAAGATTACTTGAAGATTTTAAAGCTGTTGACCCAATAGCAACTGCACCGTTATATACTGCGCCTTTTATTAAGATATCTCCATTTGTATCTTTTTCTACAAGTTCTACACATTTCTCACCAGTTTTACAATACAAAATTTCCATCAATAAGCTTTTATCATCTAAATCTACTTTCATAGTATTTGCTGTAAAAACCTGTATCTCGTTTGAAAAAGCACCACTAAATGAAACCAGAAGAAAAAACAATATTTTTTTCATATACTACACCTCTTTTCTTGTTATAAAAACTTCAGTATCTCTTTTTCTATATCTTCTTTTTCAATAACAGTTTTTTGTGCTATCTCTTTTGTGAAAAGCCCTTTAACCATTGCCGGTATCTCTAGTTTTGCAACTTTTGAGATTGATTCCAATGCTACGATGTCCTCAGCATCTTTTTCCCCTGTAAGTGCATTTGCAATCACCGGAGAAAATTTTGTCCACTCAGCAGTTGAGTAAGCTATAGTTTTGATTTTAGGATCTGAGCATGTCTCATATGACTTCATACATGTAGCAGTATGGGGATCCATAAGATAAGCATCTTTTTCAAAAGTTTCTTTGATATATCTTTTACCTTCATCACCATTACACCAATCAGCATCAAAACACTCTCTTAATGTAGTAAGCTCTTCTGATGTAAGTTCATAAAAATTGTTTTCTTCAAGACTTACCATTAGCTCTTTTGTTCTTACATCACCAAACATATCAAATAAGATACGCTCAACATTTGAAGATTTTAAGATATCCATCGCTGGAGATGTAGTACCAACCACTTCAGAATCTCTTAGATCATACTTCCCATCTTTTATAAGACGAGTGAGTACATTGTTTTCGTTTGAAGAGATAATGATTTTCTCAACAGGCACACCCATCTTCCAAGCATAGTAACCACCAAGAGCATTACCAAAGTTTCCAGATGGAACATTGAGGTACACTTTTTCACCCATAGAGATGGCGTTTTGGCGAACAAGCTCTAAATATGAGTGAATATGGTAGATAATTTGGAAGATGATACGACCGAAGTTTACTGAGTTAGCAGCAGAGAGAGAAACATGTTTCTCTTTGAGTGCAGCATTAAACTCAGGACTTGCTAAAAGGCGTTTGAGTGCATTTTGTGCATCATCAAAAACACCATTAATTCCAATTACTTTAAGGTTTTTTGCATCTTCAGTTACCATTTGTAGACGTTGTACATCACTTGTACCACCATCAGGGTAAAGACAAACCACTTGAACATTAGCTCTGTTTTTAAATGTCTCTAGTGCTGCTGGACCAGTGTCTCCACTTGTTGCAGCAAGTATAAGGTAATTTTCATTGCGTTTTTGAGCGATGGAAGAGAGAACCACACCAAAAGGTTGTAGTGCCATATCTTTAAAGGCACGAGTTGGACCATGGTAAAGTTCACTGATATAAAGATTTTCTCTTACCTTTACAACCGGAACTGGATTTTTAGCATCATCAAATTTATCATATAAAGAGAGTGCTTCATCAATCACACTCTGATCTATATCTATCTCGAAGCGTGCAAGCATATCTGATGCTAACTCTTTATACGAAGAGTTGAGATGTTTCGTTAAAAACTCTTCACCAAGTTCTGGTAATTCTTGAGGAACATAAAGTCCACCAAAAGAGGCGATAGGACTTAAAATAGCTTGTGAAAATGTTACTGTAGCAGGTTTTGTAGTGTCAACACCACGAGTTTGTATGAAATTCATAATAATTCTCTGATTTTTATTTTCGAAATTATATCTAAAAATACTTATGATTTAAAGATTACTCATCAGGATCATATTGAAGGTAAAGTCCCATAATCCAAATAAGAGAAACAATAGCAACTATCTCATAACCAATAGCCCAAACAATAGGAAATGCAGAAGTATCTAAAAGTTTAAAATTTTCAAAATTTGCACGAGCAACTGTTAAAAATAAAAATATAGCACCCACTATATAGGGTACAGCAACAATATAAAATGTATAAGCAGCGAACTCCCAGTTTTCTGGAATATATAGATGATCTTTAAAATCAACTTTTTGAGCCCCAAAGCTTCTGGCCTTATGCTTTCGCTTTAGACGTGTTTTTTTCTTACGTTCAGCATTTAGCATCTGGTTATAATAAACCATATTTCTTTGTTCTGTTTTTTCCATATCATTCATAACATTTCCTGTTAATTATTAACAACTATAAGTCATTATAACTTGTTATGAATTAATAATATATTAAATTATTATTTAAAAAGTCTAATAGGATTGATATGATAAGACTTTTGTGTTACTTCAAAAATTAGTTCATCACTAACTCGTCCAATAGTATAACCCTTTTTAATTTTCTTCCCTTTTCTAATATTTGGAGAGATCTGAGAAAGGTTTGCATAGATTGTATGTAAACCATTGGTATGTTCCACAATCACTATGTTATTTAAGACTGCAGTTTTATCTGCATAGATCACTTTTCCATTAAATACTGTTTTCACTTTTGCATTAGCATTACGAGGTTTTAAAGAGATAGATTCATTGAAAATTTTAATCCCATAAATTGGGTCAGTATAGGTACCATACTTTTTCGTAATAGTATATGAGCTTAATGGTGCAATAGTTTTAGGACCTGTGTATTTTTTTGTTTTAACACTTTGGTAAGAGCTTCCATGTTTCTTCACCTTCGGAAGTTTTTCATTTAAAGCAATATTTTTTTGTTTAAAGGCTGCTTTTCTTGCTTTTTCCTCTTTTGCTTTTTTGATTGCATCAATTTTGATAATATTTAATTGTGCCAGTGTATGTTTTAGAGCATCTTGCTTTTGAAGTAGTTGTTTTAACTCTTTTTTATAAGATGCTTTAGCTAATGTAAGTTTTTTTAAGGCCTTTTTATTTGCTTTTTGTGTTTTAATGAGCTTTTTTCTTTTTTTATCAATGGTAGCTATTGCAACTTCTAAAGAGCTTGCTTGTTTATTGAGTGTATCAATATTTTGAGCATTACTAAAAAATTTACTATTGAGTTGCTTTATAGCTGATTTAGATTTTTGTAACATCGCTTCTAAGACTTCAAACTCTATGAGAGAGTTCTCATTTAATGGATCATTTTCCTCAAGCACAATAGAGAGTGATACACTTTGTGCAATTAAAAAGATAAGTTTTTCTTCAATCTTATCTTGCTCTTTTTTTAATTTTGATTGAGTTTTTTGTAAATTTTTCAACTGTAAAGTATTTACTTTATAGCTGCTCTCTTTGTCTTTGAGCTCTTGCTGTAGTTTTTTCAGATATTTATTTTGTTTTTCCAACTCACGTTTTTGTTTTAAAATTGCCTTGGCTGTTTGTGCCATTTTTTTATTGATGTTTGAGTAGTTTTTACTAAAGCTATGAAGTTTAGAACTTGTTTTACTAATCTTTTTATCAATATTTTCTTTCGTAAAAAGAGGAGATAAGAGTAAGATAGATATTAAAAATAAACGAATCATACCTCTTCTTTGTGCCCTAAAACTATGAATGATGCTAATAATAAAGAAAGGATAAGTGCAATCCCTAACAAGATCAGAAAATCTGATACAGGATCAAAGATCACAATACTTATGCCAATAGTTTTAAACTGTGCTAAAACCCACTCATTTGTAGATATAACAGAAAAAAGTATAAAAGCAAGGGCACTCGCTATTAGAGCATCCACGATGGCAAGTCGAAATAAAACTGCAGAACGCAACCATGTTGGTGCGCCAAAGAGCCCCATGATGTTCATACGTTCATTATGCTTAAACTGCCAAATACGCAACTCTTTAAAGATAAGTAAGATTGTTACAACTATCATCACAAGAGCAAAGGCACTAATGACACTTTTAAAAAGTATGAGAAGCTTGTAGGTTGTATCGTGATTATTTGAAAATGATTCAATTTTTTTAATATTTTTATTCTTTTTCAGATTTTTTGTAAGTGTATCTATCTCTGAAGGTGAAGGGAAATGTGTCAATTTTATCTTGTAAAATTTAGGTAATGTCAATTTTAAAAAATCTATACTTTTTGCACTCATCCCTGTATCTAGTTTTTCTATAACACTATCGGGACTCAATTTTTCAATATTTTCAATAATAGTATTTTTTTTGAGTAAAGTATCTATGTCAAGTTTTTTTTGAGAAACTACTACAACAGAATATTTTGTTGCCAAATTATGTTTGTATGTCGTTATAGAGCGATCCACTACAATAAAAATCTGAATAGAAAAAAGTATGCTTAGAAGTGCAATAACTAATGAAAGATGATTTCTAACTGACTTCATGGATGCTCCCGTATTCAATATGGTAATGCTTGTAGTCTATGCCCATTGTTTCTGGAATATGGTGAGTTACAACAATAACAGTCGTTTTTAACTGCTGGTTTGCACCCTCTAAAAGGTTCCATATAAGCTGCGATGAGTAATCATCCAAGTTTCCGGTAGGTTCATCTGCCAAGATTAAGATAGGGTTATGTGAAAGTGCTCTTGCCATTGCAACACGCTGCTGTTCACCACCACTTAATTCTAGCGGGTACTTTCCAGCCTGATGTTTCAGTCTTACATGTTTGAGTAAAGAATCAACCTGATTTTGTGTTACAGATTTTTCATAGCCATTAATGATGAGAGGAAGCATAATGTTTTTCTCAATAGTCCACTCTTTAACAAGCTTATAATCTTGAAAAACAATACCAATGTGCTTACGTAAAAAGTTAAGTTTACTTCCTGAAACGCCACGAAGTTCAACTCCACCAACAACTAAGCTCCCCTCTTTGGGTTTCAATGCTCCATAAAGTGACTTTAGCAGTGTTGATTTTCCACTACCACTTGCCCCTGTTATAAATACAAAACTACCGGAGTTTATAGAGAAATTCACCTTATTAATGATTGTTTCATCATTGGAATAAGCAAGAGAAAGGTTATCTGCAATTATGACCTTATCCATTAAAGACCTTTTGTAGGAATGTATGGGCTTTGAGATTACTCTTTGATTTTAAAGGTTGTGTAGGATAATAACTTATCTTTGTATCTTCTATAAGAACATAAAGATGTTCTGGTCTATCAAAGCTTCCCATAGAGAGACGCATCATTACACCATTTTCAAGTTTATAAGCTCGCTCAAAATGGATAAATCCACCATCAAAGCGCTGAGTTTGTCCATGAAGTGCTAAGATATCTTCATATGATTTCTCAAGCATATCAAAACTAAACTCACCTTCAATAACTAAGGCCTCAGACTCCTCCTCATTTATCATCGTTACATCATAGATGTTTTTTTCCATCTTACGCCATCTATCTTCATACTTCGAAGTAACAGCGATATCTTTATTTTTGTTTATATGAAGTACCGTTTTGTTAAATGCGATGAAAGTCTCATAAGAGTAAGCATAGTAGTTTTCACTGTCAGTTCTAAGCTCTAGTCTTCCATCGACTTTTAAAACGCGACGAGACTCCTCTATGAAACTTGTAGAGATAACGCGACGATGTGGTTTTTTATCCCAAGGCACTGGAAAATGTACATAGATTTTACCTACTATATTTGAAGGAACAAGCTCCATAAAAAGTCTTGCATCATAATCTAGCACTAAAAGATTATCTAACTCTTGAATAGTGATTTGTTTAAGTACTTGCTCAATAGAGGGGCGATGAATCTCTATACCTATAAATAATATATCTGGATTTTCTGCTGCTTGATGGAGTAGATGACGACCTGAACCAAAACCAACTTCTATGCGAACCTCTTTTTCTGTAGGGAAGTTCTCTGCAAAATACTCTATCTTTTTAAGAGCCGTTACCTCTTGAAGATGTATATTTTTTTGGTATTCAGGAACATTGGAAGCAATTACATTCAAATCTGCTAATTTGGCATAAGCCAAAAGTGCACGATGTACATTGTATATAGAAGCAGGACGGGTTAATTTGTCTGATTTTAAAAGGGAACGATTCTCTTCAACTTTCACAAGTAAAAAGAAATCATCTCCATCATAACTAACAGAGATAAGTTTCTCATCAGCATGATTTGCATTCGATGCAACAAAATTAAAAACTACACCATTTTCCTCAGCCGGGTAAGATATCTCTTTAAATTCTTCTATATGTAAGTGTGGCATTATAATCCGTTTAAATCTAAATCATCTACAGGAGCAACAAGCTCAGTAGGTACTTCTTCTGTTGTTTGCGATACTTCAACCTCTTTTTGAGGTGCACTCTCTTTTACTTCTACTAATTGATCTGATTCTTGCGTTTTTAGTTCAACTTCAATACTTGGCTCAGATTTGATCCCATTTTCATCAACACCATACACAACATAAGTGTATTTTGTATCAGGTTTAATCTCTAAATCCATAAACTTGTTACCAGTAATACCTTCAATGTCTTGACTTACACTCTTTAGCCAACCCTCTTGTTCAGTTTTAGTTACTGTAAAACTTTTTACTCTAGGATCTTTTGAACTCCATTTTAATTCTACTTTAGAATTATTTATCAGTTTTGCTTGAACAACCCCTGGTGTTGCAGGTTTTACAAGAGTCGTTCCTTGTATAGAGATCTTGTCGTGTTTAGACTCTAGTCCATCTTTATCAAGCTCACTTACTCTATAAAAGTAACTTTTTCCATCTTCTTCTATCTTATCTGTAAATGTTGGATTAAAGAGTGTAGCGATAAGCTCATATGAACCATCTACCTCATCAGATCTGTAAAGATTATAATGGTCAAAATCTTTTGTCATCGACTTCTCCCAATCAATTTTAATCATTCTAGGAAGATCTCTTGTTGCAGTGATATGCTTAATCCCTTTTGGAAGTGCTTTTGTTACAACTTTTACCTCTTCACTTGGAGCAGATACAAGGCCATCATATGTTACAACACGAATACGATACTTATACACATAATTATCTTTTAAATCTGTGTCAATATATTCAGCATTAAGTCTACCATCAATTGTAGCTAACTCTTCCCACTCATCTTTTTCAAGTGTTTTTCTCTCAATGATATAAGATTTCACTTTTTGATTTGCATGGGGACGCCAGATGATCTTTGCAACTCTTGGCATATCTGTTATACTATAGATCCACGATACAGATTTTAAGATAGGAAGTGAATGAACAACATACACTCTACTTTGTTTTCCTTCAGCATCTTTTGAAAATGTTTTAAATGCATATGTATATTGTGTTGCTGGTTTTATATCTTTATCTAAAAAATGAGTTTTGAATCTTGAATTGATCGTTTTATAATATTTGAGTTCACCTTGAAGTGCATTATCATCTGGGTAAGATTTATAGATATATATACCCTCGATACGAGGGTCTTTAATACTCTCCCACTCAAAAGCGATCGAGGTCATATCTGGGATAATTCCATTTTTAGTAAGTGTAACTACAGGATAAGATTCATCAACGACAATCTCCTCCTTAGGTGTTGGTGTAGAACCTACACAACCACTAAATATCAGCAGTGAAGCTGCGCAGAATGTACTCAGGGTCCATAACTTCATTTATACTCTCCAAATTAAATTTTTTATCTATTGCTTCTTTCATTACATCATCAAAAGGTGCCACAAAACGCATCTCTGTTTTTGTTGTTGGATGTATGAAGTAAATTATGTAAGCATGTAGCAAAATTCGTTCCGATTTCTCCATTTTAGGAGACTGTGCATAGATATGATCACCCAAAATATGGCGGTTCATAGTCTCTAAATGCACACGTATTTGATGGGTACGTCCGGTAAAAAGTTTACATGCTATAAGCTGGTTTTTCTCATCACCACTAAGGGCGAGTTGTTTAAACATTGTTTTTGCATATTTTGCATGCTCAATTCCACATGCCATCTTTAAACGGTTATGTGCACTTCGCCCAATATTTGACTCAATCACAGTGATATCATCTTTAAGTGGTGGTGTAATTACAGCGATATAATAGCGTCCCATTGATTTATCTTGTAACTGAGCAGATAAAAACTCATGAGCTTCATTATTTTTTGCAATAACCATAGTCCCACTTGTACCCTTATCTAAACGGTGTACAATCCCATGGCGTTCCTCTCCACTAATAGTTGAGAGACGGATCCCTTTATGTTTTAACCAATCAACAAGTGTTGCTTCTTTGACACTTGGTGCTGGATGCACTGTTACACCACTTGGCTTATTGATTACTAAAACATCATCATCTTCATATAAAATCTCAACATCAAAATCGACATCTAATGCTTTTTCATGTTTTGCTTCAGGAAACTCTACTTTAATTGTTTGATTCATTTTAAGCTTTACACCTGGACGTGCTACTTGTTTTGTATCTACTCTTACACAGTTTTGTTTTATAAGTTGTGCTATTTGTGAACGGGTTTGACCTATTTGTTTTGCTAAAAAGGTATCTAAACGCTCTACTTCTTCACAAATATACTCTTTTACTTCTCTCATTTATCTACCTTCATGTATAATCACATTAATTTAATTTTTGGGGTTACTTCTTTGTGGAGATTTGATAAGAGTATTTTAGCACAATTTGACTTTTTTTCTATCATTCTTATCATACCTTTAGTAATTGCATCGAATTGGCTCATCGGTGAGGCTGTTCCTGCACTTGCACATAAACAAAGTGCTTATGTTGGTGTCGCATTTTTAACCTATATTGGGATTTTTTTACTCCCTATCCGTCGTATGGCCTGGCTTATCCCTTTTATCTATTGGGGTAATATCCTTTTACTTTTTGCTGTAGAGTTCTTTGGACACTCGCGTTTAGGGGCACAAAGATGGATAGATATCCCCTTTGTAAATGCTACCATACAACCATCAGAGTTTGTGAAACCTGCACTTATACTTATGCTTGCTTATCTCATTCATAAAACACCACCTCCACCTCAAGGGTACAAACTCAAAAACTTCTTAAAGCTTAGTGGTTATATCTTGCTACCATTTTTCCTTATCGCTAAAGAGCCAGATTTAGGAACAGCCCTTGTTCTTTTACTCATTGGATACGGTGTTTTATTTTTTGTTGGTATCTACTGGAAAATTGTTGCTACGATTGCTGTTGGAGCGATTATTCTCATCCCCGTTGCTTATAAGTTTATACTGCATGATTATCAAAAAACAAGAATCAATGACTTTTTAAGTGAAAAGCCCTCTTACCATGTGCAACAATCTATCATTGCCATAGGCTCTGGTGGGTGGACAGGTAAAGATAAAGAGGATGCGACACAAACACAGATGAAGTTTCTTCCCATTGCTACTAGTGACTTTATCTTTGCATTTGTTGTTGAGAGAACAGGATTTTTAGGAGCACTAGCACTTATCTTACTCTATGTGATTCTTATCCTCCATCTCTTAAGTCTAGGGATATTTAACAAAGATTACTTCATTAAAGTGGTTACAGTCTCCATATCATTTATGATATTTATCTATATGGGGGTCAATATATCTATGACCATCGGTTATGCACCAGTTGTTGGTGTACCACTGCCAATGTTTAGTTATGGAGGGAGTAGTTTTTTAAACTTTATGATACTCTTTGCCATCATGCAAAACCTCATCACATTTAGATACAAAGATATGTACGATGTAAGAGGAACAAAAAGTTTTGTCTAAAGGAAAAAAATGGAAGATTATATAAAAAATAGGCTCAAGATTGAGATAAACAAGGCATACTACATAGCAAAACGCTATAAATCTGTTTCTACATTTGCGATTTTATACCATGAAGAAACTCTTCCTGTAGATATTTTAGGGAAATTTGTTCGTATATCTGATCACCTTTTAAAAATAGATGAACACCACTACTTTATCAACTTCACTTTTACTAGACAAGAAGATGCCTTTAAAGCTGCACAAAACCTTCTACTCTATCTCGATAGACATTTCAATAATAGAACTTCATGTATAGCTTTAGATACCTTTGATACAACACAATCACCAACTATAGTACTCAATAGACTTGTACAAATATTAAACGTAACGAAAAAAAGTTCTTATTCAAGAATCGAAGATGAAAATATTTTAAATGAGATTGTTTAAAAAAAGAAGTGGCGCGGTGGACGAGACTCGAACTCGCGACCCCCTGCGTGACAGGCAGGTATTCTAACCAACTGAACTACCACCGCGCATATAAAATAAGATTTGTTACACCAATTTATGGCGACCCC
>Ga0256836_1000023_pt1 | contig 127002 bp, 115 predicted proteins | sample 4561380metaG_FD_185974 | JGI IMG/M metagenome (GOLD analysis project Ga0256836, IMG submission 185974) | Hydrothermal vent microbial communities from Guaymas Basin, Mexico - 4561-380 | ecosystem: Environmental > Aquatic > Marine > Hydrothermal vents | place: Mexico: Guaymas Basin | collected...
GTAACAGCGATTGCTTCTGGGTCTATGAGGATTTCTCCCCTTCTTACAAGTTCTCTGTTGTATTTCTTCCAGTCTCTTTCCATGGCAGGATTATTTTAACCTACCTAATTTTTGGACACAGCACTTCTTGAATTAGCTGTGGGTCATACTTCTTTTTCATGTGTCCACCCTCCTTTAGGTTTAAGGTTTGAAATTTTTACACACTTGGGTGGATACTCCCTACTAAATGTTTCGCTCTTTGAAATTCTTCTTGAGAAAGGTTAAGCTTTTTAAGTATTTGAATTATTTCGGAGGTATTTTCATCAAAAGGACTTGAATTTTCTATAATAAGACAGTACGCCTTTAATCTTTCCCAAAAGCTACTAACAAGAGCTGTGTTCCATCTTATTTTAAAGGGGTCTTCAAACTCTCTTTTTTCGGAACTAATACTTTCTCTTTGTTGTTTCCACTCTTGGTATTCCGCGAAGTTTTTATCCAATCTCTATTTTCCTTTTGACAATGAAATATGCAGGTATTGTGCTTTCTTATCAATTCTTCTCTAATCTCCTGCCGTAAGTCGTTAAATTTTTCTATCTGATGACTTGTTATAATGACTACGGGTTCTATTACGTTTCTTTCTAATTTTTCAAAACTTTGCAGTTTTTCTTTGGCCTTCCCTCTTTCCCGTCAAGGTAGATTACTTTGTAGCCCAAGGTAAGCCCCGTTGTTGGTTGTTGTTAAGAATTATAGAAAAAGAGAGGCCTTTAGGCCTCCCCGAAGACTCTTTTAAAGATGTAGTCAACGTTTTTTGTGTGGTATGAAAGGTCAAAGATTTCCTCAATTTCCTCTTCTGTTAGAACCTTTCTGACCCTTTCGTCCTTCTTAAGAAGCTCCTTAAACTCAACTCCCTCGTTCCAGACCCTCATTGCGTTTTCCTGAACTATAGCGTAGGCCTCCTCCCTTGTTAGTCCTTCTTTCTCAATTAAAGTTAGAAGAACCCTTTGGGAGAAGATTAGACCTTTCAGGAGGTTGAGGTTCTTAAGCATATTCTCAGGGTAAACGACGAGGTTTTCCATTAGGTTTGCGAATTTCTGGAGCATGTAGTCAAGGGCTATGCAGGCGTCGGGAAAGACTGTTCTCTCAGTTGATGAGTGGGAGATGTCCCTTTCGTGCCATAGTGGAACGTTCTCCATTCCTACTATTGATGCACTCCTTACCACCCTTGCAAGACCGCAGAGCCTCTCTGAGAGTATTGGATTTCTCTTGTGGGGCATTGCAGAGGAGCCCTTCTGTCCCTTCCTGAAGGGTTCTTCAACTTCCCTAACTTCAGTCCTCTGGAGGTGCCTTATTTCGGTGGCAAACTTCTCAATTGATGAAGCAGTTAGAGCAAGGGCGTTTAGAAACTCTGCGTGCCTGTCCCTCTGAACTACCTGGTTTGAGGCCTTTGCGTGGTCAATTCCAAGCTTTTTGCAGGTCATCTCCTCAACTCTCGGGTCAATGTTTGCAAAAGTTCCAACTGCTCCAGAAATCTTTCCAACTGCAGCCCTCTTAACTGCAGCCTTTAGCCTCTTGTAGTTTCTCCTCATCTCGTCGTACCAGATTGCCAGCTTCAGGCCGAAGGTTATTGGCTCGGCGTGGATTCCGTGGGTTCTTCCAATCATTACAGTATTTTTGTGCTCAAAGGCCCTCTTCTTTATGGCCTCCATTACCCTTTCAATGTCTTTAAGCAGGAGCTCTCCCGCCTGCTTAATCTGGAGAGCAAAGGCTGTATCAAGCATGTCTGAAGAGGTCATTCCAAAGTGGAGGTACTTTGCCTCGTCCCCCACTATTTCCTTTATGTAGGTTAAGAAGGCTATAACGTCGTGGTTTGTAACCTCCTCAATCTCTACAATTCTCTTTGTGTCAAATTCCTTCTCCCCCTCAAGGTAGGGTTTAACCTTTTCCTTTATCTTCTCAACGGCCTCTTTAGGTATTTTCCCGAGCTCTGCCCAGCTCTCGGCCGCCGCAACCTCAACCTTCAGCCAGTTTCTCAGTTTGTTTTGCTCATCCCAGATTTTCCCCATCTCAGGTAAGGTATAGCGGGCTATCATCTTACCTCCCTATCTGTTTTTTAAGATTTCTTCTGCAGTTTCCTCAGCTGCCTTTGTGCAGTCGTTAACTCCAACGCCTGTGTAGGCGTTGTTGCAGAAGTATAATCCGCCTATTTCCCTTGCTCTGCTGAAAATCCTTTCAACCCTCTCTGAGTGTCCAAGTGTGTAGTGGGGAATTCCCCTTTCGTGCCTAAATACTTTAATAAACTCAGGAGCTCTCCTTATTTTCATTATCTCTATTAGCTCTTCTACTGCAATCTTTACAAGTTCTTTAGGACTTTTAAGGGCAAGCTCCGGCTGGCGGGCTCCACCGATCATTACCCTTATCAGGGCCTTTCCCTCTGGAGCTCTGTTTGGAAAGACTGAGCTGTCCCATAGAGCTCCGAGTATTTCCCTTCCTTCCTCCCTTGGAACGAGGAATCCAAAGCCGTCAAGGTCGTGCCCTAAGCCCTCTTTTTCAAAGCCTAAAGCGACAACAGATATTGGAGAGTACTCAATTTGAGAGAGGAGGTTACTGATTTCTTCATCAACTTCACTTAAAATCTCTGCTGCTGAGTAAGAAGGAGTTGACATTACAACGGCGTCAAACTCCTCAATTCCCTTTTTAGTTTCAACTGTCCACTTTTCACCCTCTTTTCTGAGCTTAGGGCTAACTCCTGTTTCTACGTTTTCCTTCAGCTCACTCTCAAGGGCTTCAATTAACTGGCTCACTCCCCTTTTAAAGGAGGTTAACTTCCCTCCTGGTCCTGCAGGTCCGGATGAACTCTTACCTTTAGACTCTTTTATTTTCCCTATTAGGCCCTTAATTAGCCCTCCGTACTCCTTCTCAAGCCTATAAATTGCAGGAAAGGCGGCCTTAAGGCTCATTCTTTCAGGGTCTCCTGCAAAGATCCCTGCAACCATAGGGTCGAGCAGTCTATTTAGAGCTTCCTCCCCAAGCCTTCTCCTTGCAAACTGGGCAAGTGTTTCATCCTGACTGTCCCTTTTCGGGGGAACGAAGAGCTCTCCGATCAGCCTTAACTTTCCCCTTGGGGATAGGATTGAAGAGAGAATAAATGATATCGGGTCTTCAGGTAGTCTAACCAGCTTTCCATTTACGTAGATAAACCTTTTCCTTGACTTATCTGAACTTGGGTAGAGCTCTTCCTCTATTCCAAGGGCCTTTACGAGGTTTAAGGTGTAGGGCTTCCCATCTAAGAAACCGTTTGGGCCGGTTTCAACTATATAGCCCTCCTCGTAAACTGTTCTCATCTTTCCGCCTAATCTTTCCCCTTTCTCAAAGACCTTGACTGCTGCACCGCCCCTTTTAAGGTAGAAGGCGGTTGATAATCCCGAAATTCCTCCTCCGATTACCGCAACCTTCATCTCTGCCCCCTAAGCTTTTCAACCTCCTCTTTGAGAGCTCCAATTAAGAGGGGGTCTCTATGGTCTAGTTTTACTCTTTTATAGTTAAGGGAGAGCTCCTTTGCCAATTCTCCATACTCAACGTCAAGCTCGTAGAGGGTCTCAATGTGTTCAGAGACAAAGCTCACCGGAAATACTACGACGTTTTTGAAACCTTCTTCTTTAACTTTCCTTAACTCTTCCTCCGTGCTTGGCTCAAGCCACTCAATCGGTCCGACCTTACTCTGATAGGAGATTCTGTAGGGGAACTCCTTAAACCCATCCATAACGGCTTCAACAGTTGCCCTTACCTCCTGAGGGTATCTATCTCCCCTTTCTTCAACTATGTACTTTGGAAGGCTGTGGGCAGAAAAGAGGATTACAGTCTCTTTAGGGTTCAGCCCGCTTAATTCCCTCTTTATTGCCCTTCTTATCCACTCAACGTAATTAGGGTTCTTTGCCCAGCTTCTAACCTCTTTAAGTTCAACTTTTCCTTCTAAGTACTTCCTTCCGTCCCTAAGGCACGCCCCTGCAGTTGCTATGGAGTACTGGGGGTAGAGCGTTATGTGATAAACTTTTTTAAAGCCTCCTTTTAGAATTTCTTTAGCTACTTTTGAAATAAGGGGTTCTGAGTAGAGCATTCCTACAAATACTGGAATTCCAACTTCCCTTTCTAGGAGCTCCCCCTGTTCAAGGGAGTACTTAACCAGAGGGCTTCCTCCCCCTATTGCTTCGTACTGGGGTTTAACTTTTGGAGTTCTAAATGTAGAAATTAGGTAAGCAAGGGGCTTTTGGAGGAAGGAAGGAACCCCGAAGTTTATCAGGTCTCTATCTGAAAAGAGCCTGTATAGGAAGGGCTTTATCTCTTCTGTTGTTGAGGGAGCTCCCATGTAGCTAATTAATACGGCCTCTTTCAAACTACTCTCCTATTATCTTTATAATGACCCTCTTTGGCCTTTGCCCGTCAAACTCTGCGTAGAAGATTTCTTGCCATGGTCCTAAGTCAAGCTTTCCCTTTGTGATAGGAAGTACTACTTGAAGGTGAACTAGGAGGTTCTTAAGGTGAGCATCTCCGTTATCCTCGCCTGTTCTGTGGTGTTTATAGTCGGGACGGAAAGGTGCTAACCTTTCAAGCCACTCCCATATATCTTCGTGTAGGCCTTCCTCATCGTCCTGGATGATTACTGCTGCTGTAAGGTGCATCGCTGAAACTAAACAGAGTCCCTCTTTAACTCCAGACTTTTCTACGGCTTCTTTAACCTTATCTGTAATTCTTATGAGCTCTCTCCTCTTCTTAGTGTTAAAGAGTAAGTACTCTGTGTATGCCTTCATCTCCTCTCCTTAAAGACTTTTAGGGGTGAAATTATCTCACAAATAGTTAAATTGAATTAGCAAAGAATAAGGGAGGTGAAGGATGTATGCAGTGGCGATTATAGGGGGAGGTGTTTCAGGGCTTTCCTGTGCGCTTACTTTAGCCGATGGAGGAAGGAGGTTTGAGTTTGCTAAAGGGAAAAAGTTCTTGGTTGTTGACTCAAACTCTTCTGATGCTTTAAAGGCAGTTTTAAATAACGTTCCGGGGGTTAAGAAGGGAACTACGGGGGAGGAGTATTTGGCATTCTTAAGGTCTCAGGTGGAGGAGTTTGAGGAGGTTAACTTAGTTGAAGGTGAAGTCTGTGAGGTTGTAAAAGAGGGGGACAAGTTTAAGGTTACCCTTTCAGATGGAAGGGAGTTTGAATCGGATACTGTAGTCTTTGCAACGGGCTTTCATTCGTTTAACGTTAAAACCGACCTTGTTGAGGTTATTCCCCATCCAAAATCTCCCCGTCCGGGAAAGGTAGCACTTAAGCCAAAAAGTGAGAATGTTTTTGTGTGTGGAAACGCTGCTGGAGAGATTACTATGGTAGCAACTGCAGCAGGTAGCGGTGTTAGCGTTGCTTGCGATATCCTTTCAAGGTGGGCAGGAAAGGTTGTCGTTCCCCACGATTCTATCGGTTAGAAGAACTTCTTTATGAACTCCCTCCAGTTACCCAGGGGAACTTCGGTAAAGTCCTTTGCAAGGTCTGGGTTGAGGAGGTAAACCCAGGCCTCAACCCATTCGTTCATGGGTATCAGCCTGATAGGTTTTAACTTCCTTAAGAAAAAGCTCTCTTCGGGGAACAACTCGTTAAACTCCTCGTAGAGGTCAATTGCCTTTAGTGTAAGGTCATCAACCCTATAAACTTCTCCAAATATTTCCCCTTCCCCTTCAAGGGCTCCCGGAAAGCCCTCCTCAAGGTGAACAAGCTTTGCCCCGTAGAGTACTCCGTGGGAAACAAACTGAGCGTCAAGTAAAAAGGCGTGGGCTGAGAAGCCCGACATTAAGGTTCCGTATACAAAGAGGAGATGGTTAAACATCAAGGTTCCTTACCTCTTTTGCGAATTTCTGAATGAACTCCCTCCTTGGCTCCACCTTATCTCCCATTAAGACCGTGAATATCTCATCGGCCCTTACAGCATCTTCAACAGTTACCTTGAGTAAAGTCCTGTTTTCAGGGTTCATCGTTGTTTCCCAAAGCTGTTCAGGGTTCATTTCACCAAGACCTTTGTACCTCTGAATGTATATTCCCTCCTTTCCTATGTCTATAAGGTAGTTGTAGAGTTCCTGGGCAGAGCCGAACTCAGTAACCTCACCTTTTTTACCCTTAACTCTGTAAGGTGGAGCTCCCATCCTCTCCTTTAACCTCTTCTTAATTCCCCTTCCCTGCTTAAAGAGGTCGGAGATTAAGAGGTCCTCGTCTATTACTACTTCCTTGGTTAAGTACTTTTCAAAGGGTATCTTAGCTACGATTTTAAACGAACAGTGTTCCTTATCCTCTACAAGCTCAAACTCTGTTCCTTTTAAGTTTTCAGGTAAGTTTTCCTTTAACCTTCTTATTAAACTCTCTGCCTCTTCTTTCCTGTAGAGCTCTTTATAGTCGGCCCCAACTTGAAGTAGGAGGTTAATTAGGTCCTTATCCCTCTTCCTTGATAGAATAGAGACGATCTCCATTAACCTTTTGAGCTCTTTAACTATTTCTTTAGATTCCTCCTCAGGTAAAGGTTCTCCCTTTCCCGATAGAAGTTCCACACTATCTAGGGCAAACTCAAGGACAACGTCCTCAAGCTCTGAGTCGCTCTTTATGTACATCTCCTTCTTGCCCTTTTTAATCCTGTAAAGGGGAGGTTGGGCAATGTATAGGTGTCCCTTTTCTACTATTTCGGGAAACTGTCTGAAGAAGAAAGTAAGCAGAAGAGTTCTAATGTGAGCTCCGTCAACGTCGGCATCAGTCATTATGATTATCTTGTTGTACCTTAACTTACTTATATCAAAGTTCTTTCCAACTCCAGTTCCAAGGGCCGTAATAATTGTCTTAATCTCGTCGTTTGAAAGGACTTTCTCAATTCTTGCCTTCTCAACGTTGATAATCTTACCCTTTAGGGGGAGGATTGCCTGGAACCTCCTATCCCTTCCCTGTTTTGCACTTCCTCCTGCACTGTCACCCTCTACTAAGAAGAGCTCTGTCCTTTCAGGGTCCTTCTCCGAACAGTCGGCAAGTTTACCAGGAAGGAAGAACTCCTCAAGGGCACTCTTTCTCCTTGTTAGCTCCCTCGCCCTCTTTGCCGCTTCCCTTGCCCTTGCTGCAGTTATGACTTTCTCGGCAATCTTCCTTCCGATGTCCGGCCTTTCCGTTAAGAAGTTCCATAGCTTTTCGTAGACTATTGAAGCTACAACCGGTTTAACTTCTGAGTTTCCAAGTTTTGCCTTTGTCTGCCCTTCAAACTGAGGGTTTGGAACTTTAACGGATATAACGGCTACAAGGCCTTCCCTAACGTCATCTCCGGTTATTGAGAGTTTTGTGTTCTTCGGAATTAGGTTGTTCTCCTCAATGAACTTTGTGATTGCCCTTGTTAGTGCCGTCCTGAACCCTGAAACGTGAGTTCCGCCTTCTCTAGTATTTATGTTGTTTACAAAGCTAAATATCTGTTCTGTGTAGGTTGAGTTGTACTGAAGGGCAACTTCAACGAGGATGTCGTCCTTTTCACCGCTTATGTAGATTGGTTCCGGGAAGAGAGGGTCTTTCTTCTCGTTTACCTTCTTAACAAACTCAACAATTCCCCCTTCGTAGTAGAAGACCTCTTTCTTAGGAGGTTCAGTCCTTTCGTCAACTAAGGTTATTCTTAACCCTTTGTTTAAGAAGGCAAGCTCCCTTAACCTGTTTGCTAGGATGTCCCAGCTAAACTCAGTTACTTCAAAAATTTCCGGGTCCGGCTTGAACGTAATTATCGTTCCCCTCTTCTTGCTCTCACCTACACAGGCAAAAGCGGTAACCGGTTTTCCCCTTTCGTAAACTTGCTTATAGACCTTTCCTTCCCTGTGAATTTCAAGCTTTAACCACTCTGAAAGAGCGTTGACTACAGAGACCCCAACTCCGTGAAGGCCTCCAGAGTACTTGTAGGCCTTCTTCTCAAACTTACCTCCTGCGTGGAGAACAGTTAGGACAATCTCAGCTGCAGGTTTTCCATACTCAGGGTGTATGTCAACTGGGATTCCCCTTCCGTTGTCTGCAACTGTAATTGAGTTATCAGGGTGGATTATTACTTCAATCTCCGTACAGTAGCCTGCTAAGGCTTCGTCAACGCTGTTATCAACTACTTCAAAGACCAGGTGGTGGAGGCCGTAAACTCCTGTATCTCCGATGTACATTCCTGGCCTTTTCCTTACCGCCTCTAAGCCCTCAAGGACCTTTATTGCCGAAGCGTCGTACTTTTCCTGATTTGCCATTTGGCTCCTCTCTTCGTTATTTAAGTAAGGTTAATTTTAAACTTTCTCTACTTAAAGTAGAGCCGGAGCTCCCGCCCGAAAGAGAGTTTTTAATTTAGCTTGCTTTTCTCTTTGCTATTAGCTGTTCAATAATCTTAGAGGCCCTTTCCTGAGTTAGGAGGTTGAAGTTTAGGTTTGAGATGTCGGTTCCCGTTTCCTCAGCTAGCTTCTTTATAAACTCAACTTGCTTTGAAGTTGCTTTGAGCTCAAGCTTTTTCTCTTTTTCAGCCTTTGGTAGGAGCTCTGAGAGCTCTCCCCTGTAAGCTTTCCTTCCGATTGAGAAGAGGGAGAGTGCCTTTTGAATTGCATCTGTGGTTGCTCCCTTTAAGGCATCGCCGGGTGTGTAGTTTTCGCTTCCTCCAAAGGCCTCTTTAAAGGACTCAGTATCCCCCAACCAGAGTCTGATTTTTACCCAGGCCAGGTAGCGGGTCTCTCCTTTCCTGTTCTCAACTGTACTTACAGAGTGCTCTACTATTTTGTATCCCCAGTTGTTGGCTCCTATAACGCTGTTTAGGGCATCTATTACAGACTGGGGCTTGTAACCGTAGAGGGTTCTTCCTCTGCCGGGAACTTCCTGAACTGCGGAAGCTCCTTCCTTTTCTAAAATTTTGTCAACTTTTTCTACAATATCTTTCCAGTAGTTCTCTTTTTGAGCCATTTTGACCTCATTGATTTGGTTAAGGAGGGCGGGAGCTCCGGCAGGGAGTTTTCTATTGAGAATTTCTATAGTGAAATATAGGATAAATTAATACTTATTCAACTACCTGGAGGTCTTATGAATCCAAGGCGTAAGTTCCTTCTCTTCCTTTCCGGAGTAGCTATCTCTCCCTTTGCTGCTGCCCTTTTCTACGCTGAACCTAGGGCAAAGAGGGAGAAGTACGAGATAGGGAAGAGTGTTGATTTAGATAGAGTTACATTCCTAAAAGGAAAATACGGAGGAACCCTTTACTCAGCAACCTCTTCAGACCCGAAAACTTTTAACCTCGTTGCCGCCCATGAAACCTCCTCTACAGAGGCAGTCGGGGAGCTATTTGAAGGGTTAACAGAAATTGATTTGAAAACTCTAAAACCGGTTGGAGCCCTTGCTGAGAGTTGGGAGTTTAAGGATGGTGGCCTTAGGTGGATTTTCTATTTGAGAAAGGGAGTTAAGTGGTTTGACGGAAAGGAGTTTACTTCAGACGATGTAGTTTTCACCTACAACAGTATTTACTTTAACCCAAAGATTCCAAACTCTACAAAGGATACCTTTATGATTGGTGAGAAACCCCCTAAAGTTAAAAAGGTTGATAAGTACGCAGTTGAATTTATACTCCCAGAGCCCTTTGCCCCTCTCCTCTATTCTCTCGGAGCTCCCATCTTCCCAAAGCACATAGTTGAAAAGCCTGTAAAGGAAGGAAGGTTTTTAGAGTTCTGGACGGTTTCAACTCCCCCTGAAAAGCTCGTTGGAACGGGACCATATAAGCTCGTTAAGTACGTTCCCGGCCAGTATTTAGTTTATGAGAGGAACAGGAACTACTGGAAGAAGGACGATTGGGGAAACCTCCTTCCCTACGTGGATAGAAAAGTGAAGTTCATCCTTCCCGATGCGAATACTCAGCTTTTGAAGTTTAAAGCAGGAGAGATTGACTTCTACTCAATTCACGGAGAGGATTACCCGGAACTCAAGGAGAAAGAGAGAGAGGGCGGATACACAATCTACAACTTAGGTCCTTCCCTAACTGCCGACTTTATCTGTTTTAACCAGAACCCTAAAGCCCTTCCCAAATGGAAGTGGGAGTTATTTTCAAACAGGAAGTTCCGCTGGGCTATATCCCACGCCGTAGATAGGATGGGTATAATCCTTACCGTATACAACGGCCTCGGCTACCCAGTCTACGCTCCTGTAACTCCTGCAAATAAAATCTACTGGGACTCAAGTTATCCGAAGTTTCCCTACAACTTAAAGAGGGCAAAGGAACTCCTTCTACAGTTAGGGCTTAAGGACAGGAACGGTGACGGTTGGCTTGAGACTCCAGAAGGTCATACCGTAGAGATAAACCTCCTTACAAACTCCAATAACCCTGCGAGGGTTCAAATTGGAGCGATTCTAAAGTACGATTTAAAGAAGCTTGGGATAAAGGTTAACTTTCAACCTCTAGACTTTAATACCCTCGTTGAGAAGCTCCTCCACACTTACGACTTTGATGCAGTAATAATAGGTTTAACCGGTTCTGTTGACCCAAACGGAGGTAGAAACGTGTGGATGAGTAGCGGTCAACTCCACATGTGGAATCCCAACCAGAAAGAGCCTGCAACTGAGTGGGAAAAGGAGGTGGACGAACTCTTTGAAGAGGCAGCAAGGACTCTTGACTTTAAAAAGAGGGTGGAGCTCTACAAGAAGGCCTACTACATAATAGCCTATCAACAGCCGCTAATCTATATAGCTGCTCCCTTAGTTCTGGAAGCTGTTAGGAATAGGGTTAAGAACTACTTTCCTACCGTTTGGGGTGCTTACAAACCTGAAAGGATTTTTGTTAGTAGCGAAGGAGAAGCCAGAGGCCAAAAATGAGACCTAGCGCTGAAATTGAAAGGGGAATCTGTTTATACTTCCTGTAAAAGGAAAACTTCCTTGATAGTTTCTTAGCAAAGAGGAGCCTTAAAATACCGTTGACGGTAAACAGAATTCCGATTAAGGAGACCTCAGGTACCCTCCAGTTGTTTAATATTAGAGTTGGAACTCCTAGAAATAGTGAAAACCAGGCCGATATTAGTAGGAACTCCTCCCTTCCCATCATTTCAAGGACCATATCGCAGATGGAGGGTTTAATCAGATAGGTTCCACAGATAAGGACTAACCACCATCCCCATACTTCTGCAAGTTCCATCTTCTCCTCAGTTAAGGAAGAATTTCTTTAAAATGTAGGTTGATACTGCAACCTCAATAACCTTAATGGAAATGGAGATCGCTATCAGTTTCCTCTTGGGGATTTCTCTTATCTTCTCAATTAAACTTTTGACTCTTACCTTCATAAGAGTAATTCTATAGGAAAATTAGAATTTATAACAGCACCTAAGGAGGTACTTTTGGAACTGAAAATCTACGGTAAGAATGCGGTTGTTGAAGCTTTAAAATCCGGTAGGCCTGTTGAGAAAATTTACCTTCAGTACGGAAAGTTCTTTGAACCTGAGTTTCTGAACTTCCTAAGAGAAAGGGGAGTAAAGTATCAGTGGGCGAAGAAAGAGCAGTTAAGGAAACTTGTAGGTAAGGAGAAACATCAAGGGATTGTTGCCCTTTTGCCACCTATTGAGTATTCCTCAGAACAGGAGCTCTTTGAGGATACTCTAAAGAAAAACTCTTTCTTCGTTGCCCTTGATGGAATAACAGAGCCCCAGAACCTTGGAACAATTGCAAGGACTGTTGAAAGTTTTGGAGGTGTTGGACTCCTTTTACCTGAAAAGGGAAGTGCACCTTTAAACGAAGTTGCCCTAAAGGCTTCATCAGGTTCCCTTTTCCACCTAAAGGTTGTCAGAGTTGAGAGTCTAAGTTCATCGCTCTTAAAGTTTAAAAGTCAAGGAGGAAGGGTTTACTCTGTTGAAACTGGAGGAAAGGATATTAGGAGCGTGGAGTTTAGGAAACCTCTATGCCTGATTATGGGTTCTGAGGGGAGAGGGATTGGGGAGGAGCTCTTGAGTATTTCAGATGAGGTAGCTACTATCCCAACTGTTGGAAAGACTCCTTCCCTAAACGTTTCCGTTTCCTGTGCAATTGCCGTTTGGGAGCTCTTTAGGCGTTAAGGCGTTTTTGTATGTGAACAGGAAAAGAGAGAATTCCAGAAGAAGTGTAACAGTTTTTGATATATAGAGATTTAACTGGATATTTGTGATTATTTCTGTTAAAATAATTAAACTTTGATTAGTCAAATTAAACAGAATTTAAGGCACTTTTTTTTAATTCCGGTACTTTTAGGTTTACTGGGGGGACTTTCTGCCTTTCTTTTTAGGGCTCTTATCTCCCTTTTTAATTCCCTATTTAACAGTTCCTTTGGATCGCCCGCTTACTACCCTTTTGTTATACCTATCATCTTCTCAATAACTTTCCTAATTTCAAGGAAACTCCTAGTTTCCCCAGAGAACGTTACTATTGATGAGATAGCCAGGAAGGTTGCCCTTGAGAGGGGAGGGTTTGATCCGAAGAAAGGTCTTTTGATTCTCGGTTTTACCTCCTTTAACATCGGTTTTGGAGCTCCAGTCGGAAGAGAGGGTCCTATTGCAAAGCTGGGAGGAGTTTTAGCAGAACTGGTCAATAAAGTTCTGAAGGTTGATGGCCTTCACTTTCCCATCTACCTTACCTGCGGTATCTCTTCAGCCCTCTCGGCAACCTTTAACGCTCCGGTGGCTGCCGTGCTCTTTGGTGCAGAGGTAGTGCTGGGTAAAATCAACAGCTACATACTCATCCCTTTAATTGTCTCATCAGCTACAGCAACCGTTGTTGCCCGTTACTTCTTGGGAGACTTTAGAGCTTTTTGGGTGCCTCACCTCTCTTACGACTCCTCCGAACTTCCCCTATTCCTCGTAGTGTCTGTTTTGGCTGCTGCTTCTGTTCTTTTAATTCTCAACCTCCTTAAATTCTTTACCTTTTTACGCTCTTCCCTTAAGGACTACTGGTACTTTGCCGTTATAACTTGTGGCCTTTTGGTAGGTTTTCTCCTGTGGATGTTCCCTCAGACTGCCGGAGTCGGATACGAACAGGTAACTTTACTCTTTAAAGGAGCCTATTCTCCCGAGAAGGCCGGTGAGATTGCCTTTGTTAAGGCCCTTGCGGTTTGTCTTACTTTTGGGAGTGGGGTCTTTGGAGGGTTTATGGCTCCGGCAATTTTTATCGGAGCCTTTGGAGGTTTTTCGGTAGGCTCCTTCATTTCTTCCACTCCCGGAGCTTTTGCCCTTGCGGGAGCCGCTGCATTTCTAACCGGTATCTCTGGAGCTCCCCTCCGTTCCTCCCTCATTATAGTTGAGCTAACTCATAATTACCAACTAATAGTTCCAATCCTTTTAACCAGTGCGTTTACCAACTACTTTTTGGGAGCTCTCTCCCAAGTAAGGTTCTTTAAGAGAACCCTTTACCATAAAGGTATTGATATAGAAAAACTCCTCCCTTTCAAAGAGCTTTCCATTGATAAGTTTATAACCTTTGTTGAGCCTGTTAATGAGAGCTCTTCCGTATCCCTCTTAAAGGAAAGGTTTCTAAAGGAGGCAGAGAGGTACATTCCTGTTGTTAACGATGACAACCGTTTGGTAGGAATCGTCTCGGTGAGGGATTTGAGGTTAACCCTCTTCTTTGGGGAGGACCTTAAAGTAAGGGACGTTATGACCAGTGAACCTTTCTTTATCTACAAGGACTCTTCCCTTTCTGACCTTATAAAGGCCATATCTCTCCTTGATAGAGGTAAAATTCCGGTAGTTGAGAGGGATAGGTCTTACGTTGGGATGTTTAGCTGTGATGACTTCTTAAAGGCCCTTACCTTCAGAGAGTAAGTGTAGTAGAATACCTTTTACCACTTCTGGGGGTGTAAGATGCTTTTTAAAAAACCTCAGGTAGCTTTCTATCCCTTTATGGTTCTAAGGGACGATTACAAGTGTATAAGATGTAAATCCTGTGTTGACCAGTGCTCCTTTGATGCCACCTACTTTGACGAAGACCTTAACATGGTGATGAACCGTAATGAGAACTGTGTAAACTGTAAGAGGTGTGAAGCTTTCTGTCCAACAGATGCAATTAAGGTTGTGAAGAACCCTTCAACCTTTCACCCCGATGCTAACTGGACTGCTGAGGCAATAAGGGATATTCACGTTCAGATGTTGACAGGAGCGATAATTCTAACTTCAACCGGAAACGATAAGCCTATAAGGAACTACTTTGACCATTTACTCCTTGATGCCTGTCAAGTTACAAACCCTCCAATTGACCCGTTAAGGGAACCTATGGAACTCAAGACTTTCATAGGCCGTAAAACAGACCAGCTCCAGTTTGACTCTGATGGCGTCTCAATAAGGACTACGATAGGGAAACAGCTTGAGCTTGAGATACCCGTCCTCTTCTCTGCGATGAGCTACGGTTCCATTAACCTGAACCTTCAAAAGGCTATGGCAACTGCTGCAAGGGAGTTTGGAACTTACTGGAACACCGGTGAAGGTGGCCTTCACAAGTCTTTAAGGGAGTTTAAAGACTGCACTATAGTTCAGGTTGCTTCAGGCCGTTTCGGAGTTGACATTGACTACCTTGAAACTTCTGCAGCTATTGAGATAAAGATCGGTCAAGGGGCAAAACCCGGTATCGGTGGGCACCTCCCCGGAGAGAAGGTTAATGAAGGTATTGCCCAGACCCGTATGATACCTGTAGGTTCTGATGCAATATCACCTGCACCTCACCACGACATCTACTCAATTGAGGACCTACGTCAGCTAATTTACGCCCTTAAGGAGGCAACCAACTACGAAAGGCCGGTCTTTGTAAAGATTGCTGCAGTTCACAACGTGGCTGCAATTGCCTGCGGGATTGCCCATGCTGGAGCTGATGCAATAGTTATTGACGGTGTAAGGGGTGGAACTGGAGCTACTCCCAAGTCCTTAAGGGACCACGTAGGTATTCCTATAGAGCTTGCCATTGCTGCCGTTGACGATAGGCTTAGGAAGGAAGGTTTAAGGAATGAAGTTTCCCTCATAGCGGCCGGAGGTTTCAGGAACGCAGTTGACGTTTTAAAGGCAGTGGCCCTTGGAGCCGACGCTGTTTATATAGGAACTGTTGCTAAGCTAGCCGCCGGTTGTACTCAGTGTCAGCAGTGTCACACCGGTAAGTGTGCCTGGGGAATTACTACAAACGATCCAAAGCTTGCAAAGAGGCTCAATCCGGATATAGTTGCTGAGAACCTCTATAACCTACTAAGGGCCTGGGCTCACGATATTAAGGAGCTCCTAGGAGCTATGGGTATAAACGCGATTGAATCAATTAGAGGTAATAGGCTCAGGCTTAGGAGCTGGGGCTTAACAGAGCAGGAAAACAAAATCCTCGGCGTTCTGCCGGCAGGAATGTAGGGGTCGGAAGATGGGAAATAAGAGGAAGCTAAAGAAGGTCTATCCTATAGAAGAAAACTGTATCTCCTGTCGCTACTGTGAAGTGGCGTGCACTATGGTTCACAGTAAGTCCAAAGACCCAGTTAAGGCCTATAAGCTTGAAAATCTCCTTCCCCGTGCAACTGTAGAGGTAAAGGGTTCTGTTTCTCTATCTGTTATGTGCCGTCACTGTAAGCATCCTTTCTGCTTTGATTCATGCATATCCGGTGCAATTCAAGTTGGGGAGAATGGACAGGTTTACCTTGATGAGGAAAAGTGTGTCGGCTGTTGGAACTGCGTTTTAGTCTGTCCCTTTGGAGCAGCCCATCCGTACGTAACTGAGGAGAAGAGGCACTCGTTTAAGTGCGACCTCTGTAAAGATAGAGGATTTCCAGCCTGTGTTGAGGCTTGCCCTAACAGAGCTCTCGTATACGACTTTGAAAGGTAGAAAAGAGTAAATAGCGAGAGGTGCTTTATGAAGTACGTCATTGTTGGTAACAGCGCTGCTGCGGTAGGTTGCATAACTGGAATAAGGAAAGTTGATAGAGAATCTCCTATAACTGTTATCTCCTATGAGAGCTCCTGCTACTCAAAGCCGATGATTGCCGATGTTCTGGCTGATATACCTGAAGAGAAGTTAATCTACAGGGATGAGGACTTCTTTAAGAGTAATAACGTTGAGCTAGTTTTAGGCCGCAGGGCAGTTGAAATTAACACCGACTCAAAGGTCGTAGTCCTTGATTCAAAGGAGAAGGTTCCTTACGATAAACTCCTCATATCAACAGGGGCTAAGCCTTTTATTCCTCCAATCTCCGGGGTAGATAAGAAGGGGGTTTTTACTTTTACAGAGCTCTCCTCAGCCCTCTCCTTTAAGAACTACATAAAGGAAAACGGCGTAGAGGAAGTTGTAATAGTAGGTTCAGGTTTTATAGGACTTGAAGTAGCATACTTCCTAGCGAAGTTGGGCATTAAGGTAACCGTTGTTGAACTCCTTGAAAGGGCCCTTGCAAGGGCTATTGACGAAAGGGGTTCAGAGATTGTTGAGAAACTTTTAAGAGAGGAAGGAGTAGAGTTTATCTTTAAGGATAGCGTTTCTGGGATTTTGGGAGATGAGAAAGTATCGGGCGTTAAACTTGGTAGCGGTAGGGTCTTAAAGGCAGGAGCTGTTGTTGTTGCTGTTGGAGTGCGTCCAAATACGGAACTTGCGCAAACTGCAGGAGTAAAGGTTAACTTAGGAATTGAAACAGACGACCACATGGAAACTTCAGTTAAAGGTATATTCGCTTCCGGCGATTGTGTAGAGTGCCTTGACGTAACCGACGGTAAGAAGAAACCCCTTCCCCTCTTTCCCCTTGCCTTTGAGCAGGGATTTGTTGCAGGTCTGAATATGGCAGGGAAGAGGATGAAGTACTTAGGAGGGCTTCCTCTTAACTCCTTAAAGTTCCTTCCAGTTCCCGTTCTAAACGCAGGAATAGTTAATCCTCCCGATTCATCTTACGAAGTTTTAGTAAACGATAGGTTTGATGACAAGGGTTTTTATAGGAAAGCAGTAATCAAGGATGGTAAGTTGGTCGGTTTTGTCGCCGTTGGCCAGATTGACAGGGTTGGAATCTTAATGAACCTTATTCGCCAGAAAATAGACGTTTCTGAGTTTAAAGAGAGGTTAATTGAGCTTGACTTCGGACTTGTTGACCTTCCCCAGTGGTGGCGGGAGGAGAAGTTAAAGAACGATAAAACCGCCTATAAGGACTGGAGGGCTGTATAATGGCTTGCTGTTACTCTGAGATGTCCGGCTGTGGTCTTTCAGGGATAGTCAATAGGAACGGAGAGGCCATAAGCGGTAAGTTTATATATGAGTCCATCTCTTCAATGAAAGAGCGTGGAAACGGGATGGGGGCAGGTTACGCTGCCTACGGAATTTACCCGGATATGAAGGAGTTTTACGCCTTTCACGTTATGCTTGATGATATTGACTGTGAGTCTGAAGTTAATGCAGTTCTTAACCGCTCATTTAAGATTGTAAAGAGTGAAATGATACCTACAAAGAGCGTTCCTTCTCTATATAAGAAAACAAAACCTCCCGTTTTCTACCGCTACTTCGTTGAGCCGAAGGAAGATGCGAAACTTCCTATGGAGACTGAAGAAGACCTTGTAGTTAGAGTAGTAATGACTATAAACGAGAAAGTCAAAGGGGCTTACGTTATCTCAAGCGGTAAGAACATGGGGGCCTTTAAAGGAGTAGGCCATCCTGACGAAATTGGAGATTTCTTTGAGATAAAGGAGTATAAAGGGTACATTTGGCTTGCCCATACACGCTTTCCTACTAACACTCCCGGCTGGTGGGGAGGAGCTCACCCCTTTACTCTCCTTGATTGGGCTATAGTTCACAACGGGGAGATAACGTCGTACGGAACGAACAAACGCTACGTTGAGATGTACGGGTATAAGTGTACCCTCTTAACGGATACTGAAGTTGCAGCCTACCTCTTTGACCTTCTCTTTAGGAAACATAGACTTCCCATAAGGGCAGTCTTTATGGCTATGGCCTCTCCTTTCTGGAAGGATATAGAGCACTACAGAGAGATCGGAATGGAGAAAATTTACACTATGGCAAAAATGATAAGGACGGTTTACTCCTCTGCAATGCTTAACGGTCCCTTTGCAATGCTCTTTGCTTTTAAAGATGGAGTTATCGGATTTAACGATAGAATTAAACTCCGTCCTTTCGTTGCAGCTGAGAAAGGGGATACGGTCTACATGGCCAGCGAAGAGTCTGCTATTAGAATCATTTGTCCTGAACCTGACAGGGTTTGGATGCCAAAGGCAGGAGAGCCTGTGATAGCTCTTTTAAACCACTGTAAAGAGGAAGATGTATGTTATCCTGCTTAAGGGGTTGAGATATGGAAGTTAAGCAGATTGATGAAAGAGTTTATGAAATAGTTTGCGGAACTGCCCACTATAGAGAAGTTAACTCTAAAGTAAAAGAGCTTGTTTCAAGAGGGGCTGAAAAGGTAATCCTTAAAGACGTCTGCGGTCAGCGTTACATAGGAACGGGAATAAGGGAAAAGGTAAAAATTGACCTTTACGGAACGGCAGGTAACGACCTTGGAATATTCCTCTACGGCCCTGAAATTGAAGTTTTCGGCAATGCTCAGGATGGCGTTGGTAACACTATGAGAGAAGGGAAAATTGTAGTTAGAGGCCACGCCGGGGACGTGTGCGGTTACGGTATGAGGGGAGGAAAGGTTTACATAGAGGGAGACGTTGGATATAGGGTTGGAATTCACATGAAAGGTTATAAAAACCTTGTTCCTACATTTATAGTTGGCGGTAAAGCCGGAAACTTCTTCGGTGAGTATATGGCCGGAGGAATTCTCATTCTCCTAGGTCTTAACAGAAAGCCCGGGGAGGATATAGTCGGAGACTACTGTGCTACTGGAATGCACGGCGGCGTAATTTTCGTTAGGGGGGAAGTTCCTAAGCGTTACCTCGGTAAAGAGGTAAAAGTCTTTGAGCTTGATTCAGAGGATAAGGAACTTTTAACTCAGGAGCTCAAAGGTTTTTCAGAAGCCTTCAGTATACCTTTGGACGAGATCTTAAGCGAACCTTTTACAAAAATTGTTCCCGTTAGTGCAAGGCCTTACGGAAGGTTGTATGCCCACAGGTGGGGTATTGCCGCAGGACTAATTAAGTAACTTTAGGAGGAGAGTTTGTATAGATATCCTGATGAGAGAGGGAAGTACGGGATTTTCGGTGGAAAGTACGTCCCTGAGACTCTTATGGCTGCTCTTGAAGAGCTTGAGAGAAAGTATCTTGAGATAAAAGAAGACGAGGACTTTCAGAGAGAGTTTAAGGAACTCCTTTCAACTTACGTAGGGCGTCCCACTCCTTTACAGTTTGCAAGGCGTTTTTCGGAATACCTTGGAAACGGAATTAAGGTGTTCCTTAAGAGGGAAGACTTAAACCACACCGGTGCCCATAAGATTAACAACGCCCTTGGGCAGGCCCTCCTTGCAAAGAGGATGGGGAAGAAGAGGATTATTGCCGAGACCGGTGCGGGACAGCACGGAGTTGCCACTGCTACCGCCTGTGCTTTCCTTGGCCTAGAGTGTATAGTCTATATGGGTGAGGAGGACGTTCAAAGGCAGGCTTTAAACGTTTTCAGGATGGAGCTCCTGGGAGCCAAAGTTGAGGTTGTAAAGAGCGGAAGCAGGACTTTAAAAGACGCAGTTAACGAGGCCATTAGGGACTGGGTTACAAACGTAAGGACAACTCACTACATAATTGGTTCGGTTGTAGGCCCTCACCCTTACCCTATGATTGTTAGGGACTTCCAGTCTGTTATAGGAAAGGAAGCAAAGGAGCAGATTTTAAGGGAGACTGGAAGTCTTCCAAACGTTATAGTTGCCTGCGTTGGTGGTGGAAGTAACGCTATAGGAATTTTCTATCCGTTTATTGAGGATGAGGAAGTTGAGCTTATTGGCGTTGAGGCGGGAGGTTACGGAATAGATACAGGAAAACACGCTGCTACTCTCTGTGCAGGAAAGGTTGGAGTCTTTCACGGCGCTAAGTCATACCTCCTTCAGAATGAAGACGGTCAGGTTACTCCCACTCACTCTGTTTCTGCCGGTCTTGACTACCCGGGAGTTGGCCCCGAACACTCTCTATTAAAGGAGATAGGCAGGGCAAAGTACGATGCTGTTACAGATGAGGAGGCGGTAAAGGCCTTTCAGATTCTCTCAAGGACTGAAGGGATAATACCAGCCCTTGAGAGCTCCCATGCTGTAGCGTGGGTTATAAAGAACGCTGATAGGTTAAAGGGCAAGACTGTAATAATTAATTTATCAGGAAGAGGAGATAAAGACGTAAGTCAGGTTAGGGATTTACTTGAGGAAAACAGGGATATGCGTCTATGTTAGATGAGATAACTCAGCTTCCCTCAAGGAAGGCTTTTTTCTCTCACCTTAAGGAAATAAACCCTGGCACTGGTGTAATTATTGCCATTTTTGACATAGACGACTTTAGGTTTGTTAACTTCGCCCACGGATACCGTATCGGTGATTCTGTAATAAAGGCTACAGGTAGCCACATTAAAAGGACTTTCTCTAAGTACTTTACTAACTTCTTTATCGGTAGAACGGGAGCGAATCAATTCTCAGTTGTCCTCTACGATGACGTTCCTAAAGTAAGAATTGAAGAGGTTTTTAATAAACACGTTCGTTTAATAAAGTTTAAACTTAAAGATGAGTTTATAAGGGTTACTTTAAGTGGTGGAGTAAGCAGCGGTAAGGATAAATACCAGGATATTTACTCTCAGGCTGAAGATGCTCTGTATACAGCTAAATATCAAGGTAAAAATACGATAGTCTTTTACGGAAATTTTGTCGTTCGTGACACTAAGCGGTTTAGGGAAGTAAGGCAAAAGCTCATAGAGGCAATTAGGAAAGAGAGCGTTCGTCCTTACTTCCAGCCAATAGTTTCTCTCAGAACTGGTCGGGTTTTTGGCTATGAAGTTCTATCGCGAATCTTTTACAACGATGAGGTTCTCAGAGGAGATTACGTTTTTTCAGTAGCAGATTCTCTGGCTTTGACTCCTGAGATAGATAAAATACTTTTCCTAAATGCTATTAAGTATTTTGGTTCCTATAAACTTTTCTTTAACCTGTCAATGAAGTACTTCTTTAGAGAGTTGACCAACATATTTCAGATAGCAAAAACTTACTCACTTGACCTCTCAAACGTCATTTTTGAAGTTACCGAGTCTCAAAAGTTGATGCAGGAAGGTATAGCTATAAGCATTTTTAACCTGTTTAGGGAGTTTAATGCTGGTATTGCCATAGACGATTTTGGTGCAGGTTACTCTAACTTCATGTACCTTAAAAAACTCCCGGCTGACGTTGTGAAAATTGATGGAGCCTTCATTAGGAATGCTGCTAAAGATATAAAGGATTTAACTATTGTTAAATCAATAGTTGAAGTAGCTAGGGCTTTCAGGATAAGGTCCCTTGCCGAATTTATAGAAGATGAAGAGACTTACAGGTTAATGAAAGCAATTGGAGTTTCTTTAGGGCAGGGTTACTTTATAGGTAAACCTGAACCTGAACCGAAGGAAGTTAGGGTAGAGATAGAATAAGGGGCCAAAGGCCCCCGAAACTTACTTTTCGTTTTCTTCTTCTTTACCTTCTTTATTTTCCTCTTCACCTTCAGTCTTTATCTTTGCCTCTTTGGGAGGAAGCTCCTCCTTTTCAACTTTAAAGGTGAACTCGCCCTTCTCCTTATCGTAGTCAACCACTACTGTATCACCCTCTTTTACGCTACCCTCAAGTATCTTAACTGAAAGGGGAGTTTCAATCTCCCTCTGAATAGTCCTTCTTAATGGCCTTGCGCCAAACTCAGGGACGTAACCTCTCTTGGCAAGCTCGGTCTTAGCCTCTTCTGTAAGCTTAATCTTAATTCCTCTCTCTTCAAGTCTCTTGTTGAGCTTTGCAATGAGGAGGTCAACGATCCTCTTAATCTCTTCTTCAGCCAACGGATGGAAGATGATAATTTCGTCAATTCTGTTGAGGAACTCAGGTCTGAACCTCTTCTTGAGTTCCTCCATAATCTGCTTTTTAATCTTGTCGTAGTTCTTCTCAAACTCCTCTTTTGACAAGTTCATTAGATACTCTGAACCAACGTTGCTGGTCATTATTATCACTGTGTTGCTAAAGTCAACTGTTCTACCTTTAGCATCTGTCAACCTTCCATCGTCAAGGATTTGGAGGAGAATGTTAAATACGTCGGGATGAGCCTTCTCAATCTCGTCAAGGAGGATAACTGAGTAAGGCTTCCTCCTAACTGCCTCTGTTAGCTGTCCACCCTCCTCGTAGCCGACGTATCCTGGAGGTGCACCAATTAGCTTTGATACTGCGTGCTTCTCCATGTACTCAGACATGTCAAGTCTGATCATTGCAGTCTCGTCACCAAAGAGGTACTCTGCAAGTGCCTTGGCAAGTTCAGTCTTACCAACTCCAGTTGGTCCAAGGAAGAGGAATGAACCAAGAGGTCTGTTAGGTGGTTGAAGGCCTGCCCTTGCACGCCTTATAGCTTCAGAGACCGCTTTTATTGCCCTTTCTTGACCGATTACCCTCTTATGGAGCTCCTCCTCCATCCTAAGGAGTTTCTGAATCTCCTCCTCTTGAAGTTTAGACGCAGGAATTCCAGTCATTTCAGATATAACTTCAGCAACGTCCTCAGCAGTTACAACAGGTTTCTCCTCACCCGTCTCCTTGCTCTTCTCTATCTTCTCTTCAAGCTCCTTGATCTTCTCTTCAATCTGCTTAATCTCCTTCTTAAGCTTTGCGGCTTTATCAAACTCCTCTTTCTTAACAGCTTCATCAAGTTCGGCTCTGAGCTGGTGGAGTTTATCCTTAAGTTCGCTCAGCTCTGGAGAGCTGTAGGTAGCTTCTATCTTCTTCCTTGCGCAGGCTTCGTCAAGTACGTCAATTGCCTTGTCAGGAAGGTACCTTCCCTGGATGTACTTCTTAGATAGCTTAACTGCCGCTTCAATGGCATCGTCTGTGATCTTAACGTTGTGGTGTTCTTCAAGCTTTGGTCTTAGACCTTTAAGCATTTTAATTGCAGTTTCTATATCTGGCTCGTCAACCCAAACTGGAGCAAACCTTCTCTCAAGTGCAGGGTCTTTTTCAATGTACTTCCTAAACTCATCAGTTGTAGTTGCACCTATTACCCTTATTTCACCCCTTGCAAGGGCTGGCTTCATTATGTTTGCAGCATCCATACTTCCTTCGGCTGCCCCTGCACCTATAACTGTGTGGAGCTCGTCAATAAAGAGTATGATGTTGCCCTCTTCCTTAACTGCATCAAGAACTTGCTTGAGTCTCTCCTCAAACTCACCCCTATACTTAGTTCCGGCAACTAATGCTGCCATATCAAGGGCAACGATCCTCTTATCCTTGAGGTTCTCTGGAACCTCTCCGTTTGCAATCCTCTGGGCAACCCCTTCAACGATTGCCGTTTTACCAACTCCAGCAGGACCAACGAGGACTGGGTTGTTCTTCGTCCTCCTTGAAAGTATTTGGATAACCCTTTTAATTTCGTTTTCCCTATCAATTACTGGGTCAAGCTTACCCTCCTCTGCAAGGCCGGTTAAGTCAATACCGAACTTCCTGAGGACTTCTGGTAACTGTTTACCACCCCTTTTGGCCTTTGCTCCAATTTCCCTTGAAACTTTAGCCCTACCTTCTCTGTACTTTTTAACGGCTCTAACAGCCTCGTCCTTCTCAAGTCCGAGCTTGAGTAGAATTCTGTACGCCATACTTTCAGGCACTTCGTAGAATGCGAGCAGCAGGTGTTCAAGGTCAACACTTCTTGCCTTCATCTGGCGGGCTATGTCAAGGGCAGCGTCAAAGACCTTCTTCATTGTTGGAGTGATGTAGATTTCCTCATAGCTACCGTAACCACTAGTTAAACCTAGCCTTCCAACCCTATCTACCTGTTCCCTGATGAACTTCTTTGCCCTAACTGGGTCAAACCCTGCAATTGTGAAGATGTCAAGGATAGGTGAACCAGGAAGTTCTACCATTGCGAGTAAGAGGTGTTCAGTATCAACGTACCTTTCTCCAAGCTGCCTTGCAATTTCCTGTGAAAGGAGAATGGCATCTTTAGCCCTTCCACTTAATACATCCCAGATGTTCATCTCTCTCCTCCTCTTTAAGTTTATTTGTTTAGTATTTCAATAAGTTTTTCCCTATCAAGCTCTTCAAAGTCTAACTCTCTTAGCAGGGAAAGAACTGTTTCTCTAGCTTCTTCACTGAGTGATTGAGCCATTGCACTGAAGAGTTTTTCAAGGTCCTCTTCAAGCCTTAATATGACGTGGGTTCCCGCAACGTTAACTCCCCTCTCCCTAGTTAAGGAGACGATCCTCTTAATCCTCACTAAGTCCCTTTCCGAATAGAGTCTCGTCTTTCCTTGAGTTCTTGAAGGCTTTATAAGCCCCTCATTTTCGTAGAATCTCAAGGTTTGAGGATGGACCCCAGCAATCTTTGCAACGATACTTATCATGTAGACTGGGGTATCTTTATCAATCACCGCCCACTCCTTTATAGGTCTTTACTATCAATTTATCTTAGTTAAAGGAAAATGTCAACTAACTTAAAACAATTTTTTAAGGAGTGGGCAGATTCCCCTTTAGTAGGGGAGCTTTTCCCAGTTGACATTCTCCTTTATCCACTTTACATACTTAGGAATACCTTCTTCTATCTGAGTTTTGGGAACCCAATCTAGGATTTCCTTTGTCTCTGTTAAGTCGGCTTCAGTGTAGTTCTGGTAGAAGTCATAGGGGTTATCAAAGTAATCGGTTTCAACGTCTGTTTCCAAAGTTTCCTTTATTATCTTCACTACTTCGTTAAAGCTCCTTGCCTTTCCTGTACCTACGTTAACTATTCCACTCTTTCCACTTTCAAAGGCCTTTATGTTGGCTTCAACACAGTCTTCCACATAAACAAAGTCCCTCTTCTGTTCTCCCCACTTAAAGAGCCTCGGTCTTTTACCCTTTAGTATCTGGACTGTAAGCTGTAGGACCATACTTGCCATTTTCCCTTTGTGCTCTTCCCTGGGGCCGTATACGTTGAAGTAGCGTAAGCCTACTACGGGAATTTGGGGGGTTTCCCTCATAAACTTTAAAGCTACCCTGTCCATTGCAAGTTTTGAGTAGCCATAAACGTTTTCAGGCTTTAGTCCTTGGTCTACCTTCATTGGCGGAGATGTGTTTCCGTAGACTGCTGCAGAGGAGGCGTAGATTACGGGAGCGCCTGCTTCCCTTCCAACTTTTAATATCTCCTTAAAGGCTTCACAGTTAACCTCCATCATTCTGCGCTGGTTCGTATCGGTTGTGTTAACGTTTGCAGCCTGATGAAAGATCGCCTTGAGTCCTAACTTCCTTAACTTCTCTATAGTCTCTGGTTCTGTTATTGAACTGGTTATTACTTCCCCTTCAAAGTCTATAAGGTTTTTAAAGTTCCCACTTGAGAAGTCGTCTAGAACGAAGAGTTCCCAATCTGGAAATCTCCTCTGGAGCTCTAAGACCAAATTGGAACCTATAAAACCAGCACCGCCGGTAACTAAAACTTTCATACTACCTCCTAGTCCCCAAGCTCACCCTTTAGGTGGGTTTCGTAGCCTCTACTCTCAAAGAACTCTTTGAGGGCTCTTCCATACTTTCTTGCGAGGTTCCAGCTGTGGAAAATGGCGTAAGTTGCACTCTCTTCAAGCTCGTCTCCGTTGAACCTTAGAACAGAAACCCCCCACTCAAAGTGCTTAAGTTCCTGATCAAGGTAAATCCTCTGAACAAAGACGTCACATATTTTCTGGGGCTCACCTAGAATTTTTCCTAGCTCTTCAGGGTCTTTCCCTAAAGCATCTGCCATTAACTCTCTGAAGAACTCGTCACTCATCTTTCACCTCTACTTTTCAACTATGCTCTCTTTTACTTTCATACCAAAGTGTCTTCCAGGCTCTTCTGTGTAGACCAAAACTTCATCTCCTTCTTTAAGTTCAACGACTGATATCGGTGTTCCGTCCGGCCTCGTTAACCTTATGGTTTCTGCGTTTTGGAGTATTCCGCTAACTTTCTTTCCTTCCTTAGTTTCTGCCTCTATGAGTAGCATAGGTCTCTTTTCCACCTTTGCCCTTCCGACGTAGGCAATTCTTCCCTCTCCTTTGTAGTTGTAAATCATTATCTCATCGCCACTCTCTATCTCGGCCAGGTATTTCGTTTTCCCTCCCGGAAGTCTTACGTACATATGGACAGCTCCAGCATTAACCCTGAAAGGCCTTGCCGCAACGTAAGGGTTGCTCTCTGTTTCTGCGTGAACTAAGAACATTCCAGCAGATGAGTTTCCAACGAGAGCTCCCTCTCCCCTTGTCATGTTAGAACACGTGTCTATACAGACCCTATCACACATGCCTATCGGTTTAACTCTCTTTACCTTTGCAACTTCAAGCTTTACTTTCTCTCCTGCCTGACTTATAGCCTGACCGGTTGCCTTTATCTCGTTAACGTCCTTCGTTTCAAGGACTACTCCTTTTACTCCCTTTTCAAGTATCGTGAGGGCTGTTTTGGCCTCTTCAGAGTTCCTAACCCAGGCGTAAACCTCATCCCCCTGTGCTAAAAGGTTTTCAAGTGGAATAATCGTCCAGTCTGTAGTCTTTACTATTACCTTCTTTCCCCGCTTTAAAAGCTGGGCAGCCCTTTCTTCGTCCTCCTTCCCTTTAATTTCAACGATTACGAACTCCTCCCCCAGTTTAAAGTCTCCATCAGGTGCAATTGTCTTTACCCTTGCTAGCTTCTTAACCTTTTCACTGATTCCTTCCTTTGTTGTAAGAACTGCAGAGACTCCACTCTCTAAAGCAGCAGTTATGACGTTCTTGTCCTCTGGACTCTCTATAGCTACTATTAACTCCTTTTTCATCTTCATAACCTCCTTTAGTATCTCCTGGGTCCAAAGAGGGCAGTTCCAATTCTTACAATTGTAGCCCCTTCTTCAACCGCTACTACAAAGTCGTGGCTCATTCCCATTGAGAGCTCTGGAAACTTCCTTTTAAACTTCTCCTCCAGTCTATCCCTGATTTCCCTTAACCTTATAAAGAAGGGCCTTACAAGTTCAACTTCCTCGTAGTATGGTGGAACCGTCATAAATCCGAGAACTTCAATTTCCGGAAACTCTAAAGTATACGATAGGAGCTCCTCAACCTTTTCTGGAGGACAGCCGTGCTTACTCTCCTCAGGAGAGAGTTTTACTTCTATAAGTGTACTTACTTTTTCCCTACCTGCCCTCTTTAACCTCTTTACAAGCTCATCAACCAGTTCTTTCCTATCCACAGTCTCTATCCAGTCAAAGAGCTCTACAGCGTACTTTACCTTGTTTGTCTGAAGGTGGCCTATCATGTGCCACTGGGCCTGTGGCATTCTATCCCTTAATAGGGGTATTTTTTCCCTTGCTTCCTGAACTCTGTTCTCTCCAAACAGTCTAACTCCGGCTTGGTATGCCTCTAAAATTTCCTCCGGAGTTCTGGTTTTCGTTGCAGCCAAAACCTTCACCTCTTTACTGCTCCTTCCGACCCTCTGACAAGCCTTCTCTATCTCTTCCCTTATCCTGTCTAAGTTCTCCTTAATCGTTCCCACCTTCCAACCTCTCATAAACTTGGTCTGCGAAGAACCACAGGTCCTCAATAAGGTTTGACTCTGAGTTTTCAACGAAGCTCTCGTAGTCTTTAATTTTTCCCTCTTTAAAGTTGTGGTAGCTTGAAGCTACAAATCCGCCCTTTTCAAATCCTCCGTTTCCATCAAACCTGTAAACGTCTATCTCAACGAACTTGTTTACTCCCGAGTTAAAGAGTTTCTCCGTTAACTTCTTCCAGAACTCAAAGTTTGAACGTTTTAGAAAGAGCCTCGTTTTCCTTCCCCTAATTTTCCTTCCGTCTTTAGTTATAAACTGGTATCTGAGGTTAAGGAAAGCACCGGTCCCTGTAAGGGTTTCCTCTAGCTGAAGGTCTTCACTTCTAACAGGTAGAGTTTTAACGTAGTAGCCTAACCTCTCGCTTAGGGGGGATGAGAGCTTAACGCTGTTGAATATGTCTATGAGTCTGTTAATTTCTTTGAGGAGTTCCTCCCTATTTACTTCAACTCTTTTATCTACCCTCTCAGCCCTCTCCCAGAAGTGACCTGAGAATAGGTAACCTGTAGAGTTCTTAAGGAGAGGAGTTCCAGCCTTTACTTCAATCTGATTTCCAGAACTATCGTAGAGTTTAACCGGGAAGTTTGCTACTACTACGTCAAAGGTATCTCTCTCAACTGAAACTCTATCTTTTCCTACTTCAAGAGGTTCTTCCTTAAAAACGCCTATTACTGATTGGGGGAGCTCCCTATAAACCACTATAACGTCCCCCTTTTTTATCCTCTCTCCGTCTTCTAAGGCTTTTGCAACGGTTAGTTCAATTTCTCCAGTCTTATTAAAGAGGGGGAGTTTAAAGTCTGTATAGTCGCAGTTTAACCAACCTCCTTCGCTCCTTCCCCAGTATCCAAGGAGGTTCTTCAGGGGAAGTTCTTGGTCTTTATTTAAAGTCTCAATCAGGTTTCCGTTAGGTACTTCCCTTACAGATATGGCCTCTGTTAGAACTTTTAAACTTCCCTGTCCAAATGCACTGTAGCCTGTAAGGAGGAGTGGGAGTGTAAAGAGTAGGGTCTTCCTCATTCTTTCTCCTTCAAAACGAACATAATGGCTTCAGCTTCGGCGACTTTTTTGCCGCTTTTAGTCTTTTTCATAACCGCTTTGGTTATCTTAACCCTTTTCCTCTCCTCCTCAACCCAGGCCTCAACTTCAACTTCCTCCCCAACGAGCAGGGGAGTGTGGAACTTCACAGTCAACTTTCCAGTCAAGAACCTTTCTTTTAAGCTCTGAAGGTAAGCCATTGCTTCGTCAAGGATGAGTGAGATAATGCCTCCGTGAATTACTCTGTTGTACCCTTGGTAGTACTCAGGAAGTGAGAACCTGGCATAAACCTTCCCGTTCTCACGCTTAAAGGTTAGGTGCATTCCCTTTGGGTTCTCTTTACCACAGACGAAACAGTAGTTATCCCTGAGTAGCTCTTCACCCTTCATTGCACTTTGATTATAAAATAGTTATTAGGTTAGGAGGGAGAGATGAAGAATAAAGAACTTGCAGACATATTTGATAAGTGGGCAGATATCCTTGAGTTTATGGGAGATAACCCCTACCACATAAGGGCTTACAGGAATGCAGCCCGATTAATTAGGGACCTTTCTGAGGATATAGAGGTTCTTGCTAAGGAGGGAAAACTCTCTCAACTTCCCGGAATTGGACAGAGGTTACAGGCTAAAATCCTTGAGTTTCTCAGGACCGGTAAAATTGAGGAGTTTGAGCGCTTAAAACAGCAGGTTCCGGATACGATCTTCACCCTCCTTGATATACCTGGAGTTGGTCCAAAGACTGTAAAGCTCCTCTATGAAAAGCTTGGAGTGAGGAGTATTGAGGACCTAAAGAGGGCCATTGAGAGGGGGGATTTACTCAAACTTCCCGGTTTTGGCCCGAAGAAGGTTGAGAAGATAAAGAAGGGCATAGAGCTCTACGAGAAGAGCGGAGGGAGAATACTCCTTGGAGTTGCCGTCTTTATTGCAGACAGGATCGTTAGTCAACTGAAAGAACACTCTGCAGTTGAAAGGATTTCAGTCTGTGGTTCAACGAGGAGGATGAAAGAAACAGTTGGAGACATTGATATCCTTGCTAGTGGAAAGAACAACCTAGAGATAATAGAAGCTTTCGTTAACCTTCCCAACGTTAAAGAGGTTTTGTGGAAGGGAACTAAAAAGGCAACGGTTATAGTTGAGGAGGGAGAACAGGTTGATTTAAGGGTCATTGAACCGGATTCCTATGGGGCAGCCCTCCAGTACTTTACAGGATCAAAGGCCCACAATATTCACTTAAGGACTATCTGTTTGAAGCTAGGTTATAAGCTGAACGAGTACGGCCTCTTCAAAGGAGAGGAGAGGATTGCCGGGAAGACTGAGGAAGAGATTTACTCGGCTTTAGGTATGGATACTCCCCCTCCTGAGATTAGGGAGGATACTGGGGAGATTGAGGCAGCCCTTGAGCACAAATTACCCAACTTAGTAGGTTACGATGAAATAAGGGGAGACCTTCACATCCACTCCAACTGGTCCGACGGAGCTTCAACGATTGAGGACTACGTTAAGAAGGCCATTGAAATGGGCTACAGGTACATTGCAATATCTGACCATTCAAAGAGCCTAAAAGTTGCAAATGGACTTAGTGAAGAAGACCTCCTAAGGAGGAACTACGAAATAGATAAGCTAAATGAGAAGTATTCGGGGAAGATTAAGATACTGAAAGGGGCTGAAGTTGACATCCTTCCAGACGGTTCACTTGACTATTCCGATGAGATTCTCTCTCAGCTTGACTTCGTTATAGCGGCTATTCACTCAAGGTTTAACCAGGACAATACAGAAAGGATACTAAAGGCAATAAATAACCCTTACGTTAATGCAATAGCCCATCCCACCGGCAGGATCATTGGCCAGAGGGAAGGCTATCCCCTTGACCTAGAAAGGATAATGAAGGCAGCAGTAGAGACTGGAACTGCTCTTGAGGTTAATTCCTACTACAACCGTTTAGACCTGAGGGATGCCCATTGTAGATTGGCTAAGAAATTCAACGTTAAGCTGGTAATAAATACAGATTCCCACCACGTAGATCACATGTGGATGATTAAGCTCGGTGTAGGAACGGCCAGGAGGGGTTGGGTAGAAGGTAAGGACGTTATAAATACCCTTACTTTAAGGAGCCTTCAGAAGTTCGTAAGGGATAAGAGGAGGAAGTTTGGAGTTAAGTAGTTGCAAAGGTATTTTTATGGACCTAAAATAAATTTTAGAGAAAATTTCAAAACTTTTTTAAGGAGGGAGAGATGTTTGGAGGATTTTTCGGAAGAGGAAGGAGAGGATTTGACCCCTTTGAGGATATGTTCCGTTACATGCAGGAAATGGAACGTATGATGGAACAGATGATGAGGGGATTTGGTAGGGAGCTCCCAGGCTTTGAAATGGGCTTTGAACCGAAGATTGAGATGTATGAGACTCCAGATGAAATCGTTGTAAGGGCTGAAATGCCAGGTCTTGATAAGGACAGCATTGACGTTAAAGTTCGCGGTAACTACCTAATTATCAGGGGAGTTAAGAAGAAAGAGGAAAAAGAGGAGAAGGATAACGTCTTCTTTAGTGAAACTTTCTACGGTGAGTTCCAAAGGGTTATTCCGCTACCTGTAGAGGTTAAAGAAGAGGAAATTGAGGCTTACTACGATAGAGGAGTTCTTGAAATCCGCCTTCCTAAAGCCGAGTCTGCAAGGAAGGAGGTTAAGATTATCGTTAAAGAGCCTGAGGAGAAAAAGGAAGAGGGTAAGGATAAAGGTAAAGAGGAAAAGTAATTTACTCTTAAAAGCCAACTCCAGGCCCGCTTTGAGCGGGCCTTTTCTTTTTCTTTGGATAGATTAGATTTATTGAGAATCACTTCTAAGAAGGAGGTTCTGTCTGCTATTAGTAAGGGAGTGTTCCCATTTAGTTTTAGAGCCTGGCGATTTAAAAGTTCTCCTGGCCTATCCGGGGCCTGAAAAAGCAGGCCTTTCGAGCCTTGCTGTTCACAGGATATATACCCTCCTAAACTCAATTGAGGGCGTCTCCTGCGACCTCATTTTCTCAGATTACAACCAGTCCTTCTTCCTATCACTTTCCCCTACTGAGTTTGACGTTATTGCCTTTAGCGTTACTTACGAAAACCACCTATTTGAAGTTATTAAGCTGCTTAGTTCCTGGGGAATTGAACCTTTGAGGGAGAAGAGAAAAGAGGCTCCCCTCCTTTTGGGAGGAGGGATAGGGCTTTTCTACAACCCTTCCCCTTTCCTTCCCATATTTGACGCCATTTACCTAGGTGAGGCTGAAGGAAGGTTAGAGGAAGTTATCTCAGCTTTTAGGAATAGACCTAACTTAGAGACTCTATCCGACTTTGATAACGTCCTGATTTCGGAGGATTACACTTTCAAATATGAAGACCTTAAAGTATCCTTCTTTGAAGGACCTAAAAAGAGGATATTCCGTTCTCCCCTCTTTCCGGAAGTTCCTAGCCACTCCTGTTTCATTTCAGAAGGGACCGCCTTTAAGGAGATGTTCCTCATAGAACTAAACAGGGGATGTATAGAGAAGTGTAGGTTCTGCGTTGCATCTTACATGGGGTTGCCCTACAGGGAGAAGGAGATAGAGGTTGTTGAGGAGGAAATAGCTATTGCATCAAACTACGTTGACAGGGTTGGTTTAATAGGTGCAGGTGTTAGTGATTACTCAAAGATGGAGGAGCTCTACAAGATACTCAAAAAGTATAACGTAAAGGCTTCCTTCTCTTCGCTGAAGGCCTCTTCAACTTCTCCTTACATTTTTGAAATCTTAAAGGAGTCTGGCCAAAAAACTGTTACCCTTGCTCCCGAAGCTGGTTCTCAAGAGCTTCGCTTTGCAATAAATAAGAAGGTAGAGGATGAGGCCTACTTTAGGTTTGCAGAGAGGGCCTTTGAGGCTGGAGCGGAGAACCTGAAGCTTTACTTCTTAATTGGGCTTCCAGGTGAAACGGAAGAGGACTTGGAAGCAATAGTTGATATGACGAAGAAATTTAGGGAGATAGGCCTTTACTACTGGAGGGAAAAGGGAGTAAAGGGAGAAATTCACCTATCGGTTAACCCGGTAATAGCCAAACCCTTTACTCCCCTTCAGTGGTACGGCTTAAACCCAAAGTCCGTTATAGAGAGGAAGATAAGGAAACTTTCAAAGTTGGTTAGGAAAGTACCGGGCGTTAAACTAACCTATGAAAAGGTAAAAGATGCAGTCCTTCAGGCTATTGTCTCAAGGGGAGATGAGAGGTTAGGAGTTGCTGCTGTGAGATCCGTTAAGGAGGGTTTGAACTTTAGGAGAGCTCTAAAGGAGGTGGGTCTGCCTTTTGAGGAGCTCTACATTAGGGAGAGGGAGAAGGACGAACTCTTCCCTTGGGAGATTGTGGAAAGCGGGATAAAGAGGAATTACCTCTGGAGGGAATACCAGAACGTTTATAAAAGGAAAGCTACTCCTGCTTGTTTTCCCGGCTGTTCTGTGTGCGGTCTCTGCCCAGGAAGTGCAAATTTGCAAAAAGGTTAATTAGAGTTAGGTATAAGAAAGCTTTTAAGGTAGCTATAATTAGTCAAACTAAAGTTAGGGAGCTCCTATGCAGGTATATCAGAGAACTCTATCTCAGGAAGTTGAGTTCAGCGGAATAGGGCTTCATACCGGAAAAAAAGTCTCTGTAAGGCTCGTTCCAGCACCAGCCGATACCGGCATTGTCTTTATAAGAACAGATTTGAAGGGAGCTCCCTCAATAAAAGTTTCTCCCCACTACCTTTCAAGGCTCTTTTACGCAACTAACCTTTCAGACGGAACGGTTTCAGTTCAAACCATTGAACACCTTATGGCTGCCCTTTCTGCTTTCGGTATAGATAACCTCTTCGTTTACTTAGATTCAGAGGAACTTCCAATTCTTGACGGCAGTTCAGCCCCTTACGTCTACCTCTTTGAGGAAGTAGGTGTAAGGGAGCTCTCCAGGAAGAGGAAGTACGCTCTACTTAAGAAAGAAGTAGTTGTAGAGTTTGAGGATAAGAGGATAGTTGCGGAGCCCCATCATACCCTCGTTGTTGATAACACGATTTCCTTTGATCACCCTTACAAGAAGGTTAGGTTTCAGAGGCTGGTTTACACACACTCCCTTAAGAACTTTAGGGAGATATCAAAAGCCAGGACTTTCTGTTTCTACCAGGAAGTTGAAGCCTTAAGAGCTGCCGGCCTTGCCAGGGGAGGAAGTTTAGAGAACGCTATAGTTGTTGACGACTGCGGCATCCTCAACGAAGGGGGCTTAAGGTTAGAGAATGAGTTTGTAGCCCATAAAACTCTTGATTTAATTGGAGATCTTTACGTTTTAGGATACCCTCTTTTGGCTAAGATAACGGCCTATAAAACGGGGCATGCCCTTAATGCTTCTTTAGTCAAGAGGATTTACTCTGAGGAGCTCTACGAGCTTGTAGAGCTCCCTGAAAGGAATCGGGGAGAAAGAGGACTTGATTTCTTAACCGATGAAGGGTTCTGTGAGACTGATTGATGAGTACTACTTTCAGATAGCCCTTACGATAGCTTTTATCGTTATTATTCTTACACTTCCCTTTCTTAACTACCACCTTACCTTTAACGTAAGGTTTGAAGCTCTCTCCTTAAGGTGCTTCTTCTTAAACCTTGCTTCAAGCCTTGTTTTCTTCTTAGTTGAAGAGGGAAAGTTTAAAAGCCTTCTAACTTTCTCCCTAGGCGGAGCAGTTACTTCCCTCCTCTTTGTTAGGTTTCACTCTACCTACTTAGTTTTACTTTCCCTAGCTCTAACTATCTCTTCAGTTATAATGGTTTCACTGGTTGCTTACCATTACCTCAGCTCTGATAGAACTTCTCGCAAACAGTTCTAACGAAGTTCTTTTCTCCTTCCGTTACCTTTTTATTTCTTATGTAAGTGAGCATTAGGAAAGGAAAGACTTCAAGATTACTTCTCCTTAGTTTTTCCCTGTTTCTGTAGCAGAAATAGAGGATGTTTACTTTCGTTTCAAAGGGAAGTTGCCAGTTAAAGGCTCTCCTCTCTATCTCTTTAACTGCTTTTTTGAGCAGACTTTCAGGAAGTTCCAACCTTGTAAGTGCTGCAATTGAGTGGTTGAGGTATGCTACCTCCTCTTTCCTTCTAAAAGAGCTCCTTTTTATAACCGTAATTAGTTCGTAGGCGAAGTCCTCAAGCTCTTTGCCTTTAAGCTCTTCTGTAAGTCTTTCAATGATTGGTAGGCCTTTCGGGTCTCTACTTCTAAAAAAATGACGGAGTTCCCTAATTCCCCCTTTTACGCCTTCAACTTGTAGTGGATTCAGCTTTAGCACTTCTGCCTTAAAGGAAGGCTTTTCAACTACTACCTTAAAAGTTTTATTAACTATTTCCTTTTTAAGTAGTTCTTCCTCTTTTACTGTCTCAACCTTAATTGGAAAAATCCTCTTAAGGCTCTTTTCAAAGGGAAAAGTGAGCCTGCCGATTAACTTAACGTCCTTAACCTTTGGCCTTTCCCTGAAGAGTTCCTCGTAAGTGTAGAGGGAGTTAACTACTGCACTTGAGAAATCGGCTACCTTTTCAATTAACTCTCCGTAGTTTGCAGAACCGGTTAAAGGGGAGAGTACAAGGTCAATTTCCTCTTTTGAAATAGGCCTTAAGTAGTTAAACTGAGGAATTTCAACCTTTGACGTCCTTCCAAACAGAATCCTTGCGGCCTGACTTCTACACTTGTCAAGGATGTCTCCCCTAACTCCCTCTTTCCTTAACTTTGCGTTTGATATCCCTGTTTCTCCTAAGAACCTATTAAATAGGTAATTTCCAAAGAAATCAATAAAGTGAAACTCGCCTAAGGGTATTATCGTAAGTAGCTTTCCTCCAAAAGATATGGAACTCCTTGTGTATCCAACGTTTACAACAATAGTGTTTCTATCAAATAGGTTGAAGTCGTATACTACAGGAAACCTTTTTCCAAAAGTATCCTTTAGGAGGTTTTTTATCAGGTGGGTCGGTTTGCCGTAGAGGTATCCAGGGAGGACTAGCTCGTCATAATCCTTTACATTTACTCCAAAGAGTGCAAATTCAAGGATGTCAATTCCGTCGTAGAGAACTTCTCCTAGAAAGAGGTACCTCTTCTTGTCAACGTTGTCAAGTAGTGAAAGTAGCTTTTTCTTTACTTCAACCGGGACTGATGAGTAGTCTACTGAAACTTCCTTTAGGAACAGATCTTTTAGTCTAAATCTCTCACTTTCGCCGACAGAGTCGGGATAGCCCAGGTAGAGCCTCAAAACCTGATTACCTCCCTGTTGTGGGCGTGCTCTTTAAACTCTTTTTTCCCAGGATAACCGTGGACAAAGGCACACTTTTTGGGAGAGAGTTCCTCTCTCAGCTTTTTTATTTCATCTCCTCCTGAGTGGGCAGAAAAGTGGTGTTTCCTTATTTGACACTTGAACTCTTTCAGAACACTCTTATCGTGAAGGAGCTTGTATCCAAAGCTCTCTTCAACCATGTATCCGCTCAGTATTATAGAGCTCCTCCTCCACCTTGATATCATCCTTCCATAGATAAAGGAGGGAGTTCCTTCCATTAACATTCCTGAGGTGGAGAGTATACAGTCTGCCTCCCTTAAGTTTTCCCTACAGGCTTCTTCAAAACTTATTCCTGGATAGCTAGGAGCAGGCTGTACGTAGTAGTTAAATATTTCCCTTTCAAGGAGGCTCTCGTATATGTTTGTAACCTCTTTCGCAAGTCCGTCAACGTAGACGGTTATCGGAGGAATCTCTCCAGTCTTCATTCCTTCTGAGAGCAGAAGGATTATCTCCTGGGCTCTACCAAGAGCAAAGGCCGGAATTAGGACTTTCCCACCCCTTTCAACAGTTTCCCTTACGCTCTTAAAGAACTCTTCAACGCTCCTTTCCCTGTTAAACCTTTTCCTTGCGTATAGGTAAGTGCTTTCGCTAACTAAGAGTTCTACCCTCTCTCCCTTTGGAAGGACTGCCCCTTCAACGGTTTCTTGGGGAGTTAATGAGATGTCCCCCGTATGGAAGGCTAAACTCCCCTCTCCGTAAAACATTGCCACCGAAGCCGCTCCAAGGATGTGGCCGGCAGGGTAGAGGACTACCTCAACGTCCTTTACCTTTATCCTGTCAAAGAAGTCCCTTCTTTCAATCCGTGAGAGTGCCTGGTCAAGGAGTTTATACTCTCTCCAAAGGTCCGGTGAATTCCTCTCGTTTATGTACCTTACCTTTACTGCATCCTCTACCATCAAGGCAAGGAGCTGAGCTGTTTCATGGGTAGTGTAGATTGGTGTCTCTGGGTAGAGCTCTGAAAGGACGTGAAGACTTCCACAGTGGTCAACGTGGGCGTGGGTTACTATAATTGCATCAAGTTCAGGGGATAGGGCTTTTAGGAATTCAAAGTCGGGAAAAGGCTCCCTCTTAGAAAACCTTATCCCCGAGTCAATGAGGAGTTTGACTTCTCCAATTTGGTAAAAGTAGCAACTTGCCCCTATTTCGTTTCCACCGCCTATAGGTATGAATAGGTTTTCCATAAGCAGGAAATTTAAACCCTATCTACCGTAAAGTCCAACAAGTTCGTCCTGGGCTAAGACGTGACCGTCAATTGCCCTTAGAAACTCCTCCTTTCTAGCTCCAGGAGGCAATCCGGTTGAGGGAATGTCAAGGGCAAAGAGGATAAAGAAGTACCTGTGGGGCCTTCCCGGCGGAGGACACGGACCTCCGTAGCCTATTCTGTTAAAGTCGTTAATTCCCTGCTTTATTCCATACTCAAGTTCTGGGGCTGGAGGGACGTCCTCTGGAAGTCCCTCAAAGTTTCCAGGTATGTCGTAGATGATCCAGTGGGTAAATACGCCTACCGGAGCGTCCGGGTCGTCAACTAAAACTGCAAAGCTTTGGGTCTCTTCCGGAGGGTCAAGGAACAGGAGGGGAGGTGATACGTCGTCTCCGTCGCATGTATACTTAATTGATATGTACTCTCCATTTCCAAAAGCCGGGCTAAATATCCTCATCTCTCTCCTCACAATTTCGGTTCTTCCTTCAGTTTACCATTTTAAAAGACGAAGTCTACGGGCCTTCCGCACTCTGGACACTTGCCGTCTGGAGTAAAGAGGACCTCTGTGTTGTATCCAACTCTTCTAACTAAGAGAGTTCCACACTTCGGACAGTAAGTTGATTCTCTTTCCGGTTCAATTACGTTTCCAACGTAAACGTAGTAGAGGTACTCCTTACTAACATCGTAGGCCATGTCTATAACTTCAACTGGGGTTGGGGGAGTGTTGAGGAGTTTGTAGGCTGGGAAGAACCTTGAGTAGTGCATAGGAACTTCTCTTCCCAAGTTCTCAGCAACCCACTTTGCAAACCTCTCAAAGTACTCTGGAGTGAATTCGTCAAATCCTGGAACTATTAGTTTCGTTAGCTCAAGGTGTTTTCCCGCTTTCTTAATCTCTTCACAGACTTTCCAAACGTTTGGGTTCGGGAAGGAAGAGAACTTGAGGTAGTACTCTCTATCCATTCCCTTAAGGTCAACGTTGAAAGCATCTATCAGGGGTAGGAGCTCCCTCAAAGCGTCAATGTTGATGTTTCCGTTAGTTACCATAACGTTCTTTAGTCCTGCCTCTTTAACTTTTTCTGCAGTGTCCTTTACAAACTCAAACCATATAATTGGGTCGTTGTACGTGTAGGCTATACCTACCGAGTCATACTTCCCTGCGTACTCTACTGCCATTTCGGGAGTAAAGACCTGTCTGATGTGGGGAGTATCCTGTCTGGCTATTTCCCAGTTTTGGCAAGACTTACAGTCTAGGTTGCAGCCGTTTGTCCCGATTGAGAAGATAATCCTTCCGGGATAGAAGTGGTAGAGGGGTTTTTTCTCAACAGGGTCGTAGTTTGCCGATGTAATTTCAGAGTAAACTGTTGTCACGAGCTCTCCGTCTTTGTTTTGCCTTACTAAACAGAAGCCCTTTCCTCCAGGGGGTATGGTGCACTCTCTCGGACATAAGGTGCACTTTACTTTGCCTCCCTCAAGGGGTTCCCAGTACTTTGCAGTTACCGTGGGCATCTCTCCCTCCTTCTGTTTTTGTTCAGTATCCATAATTCAATTTAAAGTTGATTTTTGTAGATAGCAAAATGGAAAGAGACGGAGGGAGGCTATTTAGAAGTTCTTAGATAGCTGTTGAGGAGTTCCTTAAATCTTTCTTTACCTTCACTGTAGCTTTCAGCCTTTAGTTTAATTTGAGTTTGGGGGATTGAGCGGCTGTAGAGTTTATCGTAGTAGTTAACCATGAGCTCTTTTACCGCTTTAGGGTAATTTTCCTTTTCTATTAGTTCCTTTATCTCCTTGTACTTTTCTCCCCCAAGGAGTTTCCTTATCCTTTTAAGAGCTTCTAAGTAGACTTCCTTTGGAAACCTACTTACTCCGTAGTCCTCCATTGAGATCTTTACCCTCTCCTCTAAGGGGAGTTCTAGCAGTACTTTGATACCTTCGTTCATCTTCTTCCAGAGGGGTTCAGGGATGAAGAGTTTTCCTATCTTCCTGCTTTCTCCTTCAACGACTATTAAAGGACTATCCTTTAGGTTTTCAAGTTCCTTCCAGATGAGGGAGTCAAACATTTTCTGGCTCGGTTGTTCTAGACCTATTCCTCCAAATACAGAACCCCTGTGACCTGCAAGTCCCTCAAGGTCAATAATGGGATAACCTTCCCCTTTAAGTTCTCTTAAAAGTCTAGTCTTTCCAACTCCGGTCGGCCCGTAGAGGACGATAACTTCTTTATCCTTTAAGATTTCTTCCATTCTTTTCAAGATGTAGTTTCTAAATGCCCTATACCCTCCTTTTAATCTGAAAACGTGAACTCCTGTTAGGTTGCAGATAGCTGCAACTGCAAGGCTCCTTAGTCCACCCCTCCAGCAGTAAACTACAACGTTCTTCTCCTTTTCCTTTATCTCTTTAATTTCCTTAACTATCCTATGAAGTTTCGGTCTAACTACCTCAAGGGCGTAAAGCCTTGCTTCCTTTTCCCCTTTTCTGTAGTAAACTTCTGAAACTTTTTCCCTCTCTTCCTTCGTAAAGAGGGGGACGTTGTAGGCTCCCGGAATTCTAAACTCTTCAAATTCCTCTCTCGTCCTAACGTCTACGAATGCAAAGCCTTTTCTGTAGGCCTCTTCAAACTCAATCTCCCTTACCAGCTCCATCTCTCTTTATCACCCTGAACTTTGTTAGTCCAAATCCTCCAAAAGGTAAGTTCTCTCCCAGTATCTCTTCAAGTTTGGGGTTTACAAAACCGTCAACAGAAAAATTAAGAGTTGTTTTAAAACTTTCCAGCTTTAGTGCACAGTTACTCTTTCCTCCTACCCATCTGGCAAGTCTCTCTAACTCCTCTCTAGTTAGGAAACTTATGCCTGAGTAAACGCTCTCTCTAAAGAGGGACTTTACCTTCCTTGATAGGTTTAAAAGGGAGTAGGAGTTGAGAAAGCCAACTACAACAGCCTTCCTTGATACTCTGGCCGCCTCAAGGAGAGCCCTCTTCCTGTCAACTATAAACTCTAAACTGGTCATAAAGTAAACTGCGTCAAAGGAGTTGTCTTTAAAAGGTAGGAAAGTGGCACTTCCCATTACGAGTTTTTTTAACCCCTTAACCTTTGCCACTTTTAGCATATCCTTAGAGATATCAAGTCCTACAGGTTCCTTAAAGCCGAATTCCCTCAGGTACTCTATCCAGATACCGGTTCCACATCCAACTTCAAGGAGCTCTCCCTCTTTAAACTCCTCTAATGCCTCTCTTAGGAGCTTTCCCTCAAGCCTTTTTACTTCCTTTCCATAGGGAGTTTTAAAGAAAAGGTCATACTTGAAAGCTTTTTCTCCGTGAAACGGGTTACTCTCCAAGGGCTTCCCTCCCGGTTATTCCTCTGTGCCTAAGTATTTTTACGATATCCTCAATATCTTCGTTAGTTATTTTTACTCTTACGTGGGCTTCCTTTAAGGGAAATGGGTAACCGTCCACTTCGTAGTAGGAAAGGATTTTTAGCGCATCTTCAACATCCATATCGGTTTCGCACTTGTAGATTCCCCTTTTAAGTTTAAAGTAGAAAGTTGTAAATTCCTTTTCAGATAGGAGTTCCTCAAACTCCCCCGGAAAGGAGAACTTCTTATCCTTTAGGTCTGACTTATAAGGTTGGGAGTATCCTGGAGGTAGATTTACAAGGTTTAAAACTACTATGTCTGGAAGTATAGGGTCAAGTTTGTAACTCCAAGAATTTGAACGTTTTGAAACGGAAATTATTTTTCCCTTACCCTCTTCCGTTAACTTGTAGTAGCTGTAGAGATACTCCAAATATTCAAGGAAACCGACTACTACCGGGAACTCTCTTCCTGAAAACCTCTCTTCAGCATCACCGTAGAAATCTTTTGAGTTTATCCTGTTTAAATCAAACTTCTCCTTTAACTTTTCAAAGGAGTTAAGCGCCCACTCCTTTCCTCTATCGCTTATTTCAGTGTTAAAGACGACTGGCCTTAGAAAATCCCCTACTATTGAACCGTCTAAAAGGACAACCTCTGAAGAGTTTTCTATTTCCCTGAGTGCCTGTTTTGCTTCAACTATGCCCATTAGAACCCTTAACCTTGAGTCGGAGTACTCTTCTGGCTTTAAAAGGTCTATTTCTGCAGTGTAATCCTCCCCATCCATTACGCCTTCTTTAAACCTTACCGAGCACCCTCCGACTGCGTAAACTACATAGCCGGCGTAGGTCTTTTTATTTCTACTTCCATCAACTGCAGAGAGTAGATGAATAGGTTCCCCTTCGGGGATTTTATCTATCCAGATTTTCCTTTTTCTGACCCTATCCTCAAGTTCTTTTACGGGAACTTGGTGGACTTTAACTAAATGCCTCTTCTTTAGGGCTACTTCAATTAAGAAACTCTTTATTTTCATCCTACCTCTCCTTTGTCTTAAGGGGTTTATATTATAAGGCGACAGGACAAGGAGGTTAAGGTTGAAGAAAAGGAAACTCTTTCTTCTTCTGTTAATACTGTTTCTAGTTTCAGGCCTCTCCTTTTTGATGAATCAGACGTTTGGCAATGAAGACTCTCTGAGGGAAGAACAACTAAAAGAGAGTCTACTTATACCTTCAGAAGAGAAAGAGCCTGAACTTGTTAAAGACTTAAAAAGGGACTTTATGTTTCAGTATTCCCTCCTTAAGAAAGCAACTTTAGAGGGAGCCTCTTACGTCTACTCAAACGGACGTTACAAGGTCTTTTTTACTGTTAACCCTGAATTTCAGAGGGCCTTAGAGGAAAAGTTTAAGAGGTTTAAAGTAAAGTACGGAGCCTTTGTTGCGATTGAGCCAAGTAGCGGAAAGGTTCTTGCTGTGGTTTCAAGCCTTGAGTATCCCGACCTTACAGTTAAACGTTCTTTCCCTACCGCTTCTACTTTTAAGATCGTAACGGCAGCTGCAGCCCTTGACCTTGGAGTTGCATCTCCAGACACTGTTTTAACCTGTGGAGGAGTTGGTGATTCCTGTTCACCCTCTGTATGGCTCAACAGTAGGCTACAGTTAAAGAGGAAATTTAGCCAGTCCTTTGCTACTTCTGCAAATCCTTTCTTTGGGAACCTAGGTAGGTTGGTCGGTAAAGAGAACCTACTAAAGTACGCAAAACTATTTGGGTTTAACGACACTTCCTACAACTTCCCTTGGGGTATTCTAAGACCTCCTCTTGACGACTATGAACTTGCCCTTACTGCAGCAGGTCTTGGAGATACAAGGACTAGCCCTTTTCATGAGGCTTTAATAGCTCAAACTGTAGTGAACAAAGGTTTGATGTTAAAGCCTACCTTGGTTAGCAAGGTAGTTGATCTAAGAAGCGGAAAGGTTTTTGAGTTTAAACCTGAGTCCATAAGGAGAGTTATCTCAGAAAAAACTGCCGAAGAAATTAAAGAGATGATGGTGCTGACCGTTAAGGTTGGAACAGTTTCAAACAGGAAGTACTTTAGGAGGCTTAAGTTTAAGTATCCCCAGTTAGTAATTGGAGGTAAGTCTGGGACTTTAACTGAGAGGAGTTACCCTGAAGGGAGGTGTGAGTGGTTTACCGGCTTTTTCTCTTTAGGGAATAAAAATGTAGCCTTTTCAAGCCTTGCTGTTAACAACTGGCTTTACTACATATCCGGATATGAAATTGGAGCTGTTGCTGCTGAAACCTTTGCTAAACTAGTAAAAAATGAGGAAGGAGGTGTCAAATGTGCGTCTTCTGTAAGATAGTTAAGGGGGAGCTCCCGGCAAAAGTAGTTTACGAGGATGACCTCGTTATGGCTTTTCACGATATCAACCCTCAAGCTCCAGTCCACATACTGGTAATTCCGAAAGAGCACATTCCAACTGTTAACGACTTAGAAGAGAGGCATAAGGAACTGATAGGCCACATCTTCCTAGTTATCAAGAGAATTGCTAAAGAACTTGGGATTGACGAGAACGGTTATAGGGTTTTAGTTAACTGTAACAGGGACGGAGGTCAGGAAATCTACCACATCCATTTCCACCTCCTTGGAGGTAAACCTTTAGGGCCTATGGTTTGTCGTTAACTTTCTCTGCGTACATTTCAAGGTCAGCCTGTTCTAAAGCTTTCTGGAAGGGCTCTTCCGGGCTCTTCCATATACTTACCCCAATGGAGGCCGAAAAGGAAGGGTTTAATTTCTCTCTTGTGTTTATCTGTTCAATGTTTTTTCTAATCCTCTTTACTAGCTTGTTTAAAACGTTCTCTTTTAACCTTGGAATTAAAACGATAAACTCGTCTCCTCCAAACCTAAATATGTAATCCGACTGCCTCACAGAGGAGGAAATGGCTTCACTCATTTTCTTTATGTAGAAATCTCCCATTTTATGGCCCAGAGTGTCGTTTATCTCCTTTAAGTTATTCATGTCAATAAAGACTATGCCTACGGGAAACTCTTCCTTCTTTGAGGAAAGCCTGTTAACAACTTCCCTTAGGAAGTGGCGGTTGTATACGTTCGTTAAAGGGTCTCTATAGGCAAGGTATTTCACCTGTCTAGGAACTATGTAGTTAACTCTAAAATTTACCGATTTAATTAGGTCGTTTAGAGCTTCCAGGACTATTTTTACCTCTGGGTCATCTACCGGAAGTTCCTTTTCTTTGAGGCATCCTCCAATAATTTCCTCAATCTTTTCTAGGATTATCACCGTTTTAGCAGAGAAGTTACCCTTCTTTATTTGAAGGTGCCTTTTAAATGCGTTAAGGAAGAGGTTACTTTGAAAGAGTAAAAGCTTCTTTTTATTGACGTTTAGTGGAGTAGGGGTTAGGTTCCTTTGACAGCCAAACTTTAGGTCCTCCTCTGCAAGCTGCAGGAGGTGGTTAAAGTCTAGGTTAAGCTCCTTAGAGAGTTCCTTTATCCTCTCTATTTCCCGCCGGGAAAGTCCGTACATCCCCAGTCATCCCCCTGCCACTCCTATAAAGACTTCCCTTCCCTTTTCCTTGACTATAAGGGGTATTACGTAGGTAATCTTTTGAGCAAAGCACTTATGAACGAAAGGTTTCCTCTCCTTTAGTGCCCTTTTAAACCTCCTTCTCCTATCCTCTTCACACCTACCAGGAGCAGCAGAGTATATCTCTTTACAGTAAGGTGTAATAAAGTCGTAGTAAACCAACTTTCCCGATTGGTTCCAGACCATTGAAGAGGCATTTATCGGCGAAAAGAACTTCCTGAGTAAGTTTCCTATCTCCTCAGGAGAGAAGAAGTCCTCTAGTTTCCCTTTCTCCATTTAACTACTTCATCCTTCTTTTGAGTTCTTCTCCAATATCGTCAAGTTTTATTCCCTTTTTAACTAAGGCTACTAAGAGGTGGTATAAAAGGTCTGAAACCTCATATACGGCTTCGTCCTTATTCCCCGACTTTAGTGCCAGAATGGTTTCTATAGCCTCTTCCCCAACTTTCTGAAGTATCCTGTCTTCTCCTTTTTTAAATAGTTCTGCAGTGTAGGAGCCTTCGGGGAGCTCCCTCTTCCTCTCCTCAATAACTCTATAGAGCTCTTTTAAAACTTCTCCTATATCTCCTTTCACTTTTCCTCCCCCACAGTTCTAAAGAAACAGGAGTATTCACCGGTATGACAGGCAACTCCCTCCTGATTAACTACGTACAGTAGCGTATCTCCGTCACAGTCAACGAGTACCTTTTTGACCCTTTGGACGTTCCCTGAAGTCTCTCCCTTCTTCCAGAGTTTTTTCCTCGACCGGGAGTAGTAGTGGGCAAAACCTGTCTTTAGGGTTTTCTCAAGGGCCTCTCTGTTGGCGTAGGCAACCATGAGAACTTCTTTCGTTGAAGCGTCCTGAACGACAACGGGAACTAAACCGCCACCCTTTTCAAAGTCAACTACTCTTAAGTTCTCCTCGTTCACCTGAAGCATCACAGCTCCTTTTACGTTTAAAACCGATTATACCTACCACTTCACTTTAAAGGCAACTCCTTCGTAGTAGGAACTATTATTACCAACGGAGCCGATAAGTGAGAGTTGACATTTAGCTCCAGGATTTATTGATAGGGTAAACCCTCCTTCCTCTCCTATGTAGCTTCCGGAAAACCTGTTTAGTTTCAGGTAGAAGAATGTTAACTTTGGAGCGAATTTATCAAATTCCCTGTAGCCTGTCTTAAAGCCCCTTTTAGCAGTAAGCTTTAGTACTCTTAAGTTCCCCTCTCCCGGCCTGTAGATAAAACCTTCGTTCCAGAAGTACTCTTTTAATCCGAAGGTTTTAAACTCCTTTGAGTAGAGTCTGTACTCAGCTTGGGAGCTCCAGCTCATAACCTTCCCATTTACTCTTAGAAATCCTCCCCACCCGTCATCACCGGCCTTAAACTGTCTGAGAATTCCTCCTTCAAACTTGCCGTTTCCGTAGGAAATTCCACCGGTTGAGGTAGATCCCTCTCCCTTTCTGTAAAGGAGGTAGATCTCAGTCCTTTCCTTTTTCCACTTGGCGCCAAGGTACTTAATAGGTTTACTTCCTCCCTCTTTAGGCTTGTTACTCTCAAGCAGGCCGTAGAAAGAGAAGCCCTTTAACTTTAATTCCGCTCCTGCTAAGTTCTCATCTATGAACCCTTTTAGTTTGACTTCCATTAGGCCCAATCTAATAAAGTCTCTCTTTATCCAGGCCTCCTCTAAGTGCCACTCCTTACCGTGTCCCCTTTGGTAAAAGTTGTTATCGGCAGTATTACCCCAAATCAGGTAGTCAATTTTTGAGTTCTTTCCGGTAGAGACTTTAACTTTAAAGTTGTCCCCGGTAAGCTTTAACTTATAGGTTGAGTGCCAAAAACCGACGTGTTTGGCGGTAGCGTAGTCCTCGTACTCGCTCTGAGTAGTGTAGGCTCTCTTAGAGAAGTCGCTGTACTCTCCCTGAAGTGTAAACAGACTCTCAACGTTAACGCAGGTTACCTCATCTTTAAACTTGAACCCCTTAAGGCTCCACCTTATACCCCCCATTAAAGCGTAGGAGTTATGGCTTCCCAGAGCTACCTTTCCAAAGAGGGCTAGGTTTTTGCTTATGGGTCTTTCTCCTTCAACTCCGAACTCGTTTCCTATAAAGTCCCCGTCTGAGCTTTCAACGTGGAGTCCGTACAGGTTCCAGGGGCCTAAGTTTAATTCTCCTTTTAAAAACCTTAAGTCCCTAAAGGAAGGTTTATAGATTAGACCAATTCCGTTTACTCCCTCTTTAAATCCGTAAGAGGTAAAGTTTTTCCCTGCATAACCTCCCTCAAGTTTAATTCCCTTTATCTTTACCTCTCCGTAGAGGGACTTTTCCCCGTTTTGAGTCGTTAGAGTTATCTTTGATTCTTTTCCTTTGATGGATAATGTAGCTCCGCTCTTAGACTTTCCAGACCTTTTGCCCCTTGCGTCGGACAGCCTGTAAAACCCTAAGGACAGCCAATCTTTCTCAATTTTAACGTTAAAAATATCAATGTCGTCCTCCTCATCGTCGTTAAAGAGGAGGTATTTTCCTTCATAGCCTGCAATCTGGTTCCAGGTAACTTTTACTCCTCCTCCGGTTGTGTAGGTAAACTTTCCTCCCCAGAGGTAATCCTTTAGGAAGTTACCTATTTCAAAGGGCTGCTTACCAACGGTTAAGCTTAAACTATCAAGGAGGAAGTGTTCTTTGTGGAAGTAGAGCTCCCTAACTGTGAAGGTCCTTACACCGCCGTTAAAGAGCCTGTCTGAATCAGCGGTAAAAAGGTTGACGTACGGGGCTTTTGTTGTCCCGCTGGTAACTGATAGTTTAAAATAATCTCCGTTTTTCATTCTTACTTCATCCTCAAGGAGTAACCTGTAGAGACTACCACTCTTTTTCCCCTTCCAGAGTTCGTAGCCGTTTTCCCTCCGGTACTTGCCCTTAAGTTTTACCTTGTAGAGTGAGCTTTCAAGGGAGATGTTAAGGGCGTTTGCTGTGGAGGGTAGAATTAGGAGGGCAAGTACCAACGGAGTTGATTTCATTTTTCCTCCTGTTTACTTTAAGGCTGAGTTAATATTTTAATTTTACGATTAAAGGGAGAAACTATGGAAGTTGTTGGTCACGTTTCAGGTAAAGCCCTCCTTAAGGGACTAAGTGCTGTAGAGGAGATAGTTTCACTGGGAATAGGAGTTGAAGTTCAGTTGACTTCAGAACTCCTTGATACCTTTACTTACAAGGAGTTTGGAATTTTAAAGGATAAGGTTAGAGGTAGAACTTTAACCGTTCACGCTCCTTTCCTTGACTTGAACCCGGGAGCTTTTGATTCCTATGTTCTTGATGCAACAAGGCAGCGCTTCCTTGAGGCTGTCTCTGTTGCTAAAGTCCTTGAAGCTAAAGTTATTGTCTTTCACACAGGTTTTCACCCTTTAAAGGTAGCTCCTTACTATCAGGTTTGGTTTAAAAGGGCTGTTGAGACCTTCAAAATGGTGGCTGAGGAGTTTGACGGGAAGATAGCCCTTGAGAACGTCTTTGATACTAATCCTGAGAACTTGAAAGAGTTTTTAAAGGCGCTCCCTCCGAAGGTAGGGGTTTGTATAGATACAGGTCACCTAAACCTCTTTTCTGAAGTCCCCCTCTCTGAGTGGATAGGCACTTTTAAGGATAGGATTTACGAGTTTCACCTTCACGACAACTGTGGAAAGAAAGACGAACACGCTCCGTTAGGTTCGGGGAATTTTAACTTTGAGGAGCTCTTTAACTTATTAGAAATCGTTAACTCTGAATATATATTTAACTTTGAAAATAAGGCGGTTAGCGACGTAAGGGAAAGCCTTGACGCTTTGAGGAGGTTTGAATGGAAAGGGAAATTAGAATCTACCCCGATGAGGTCTTAAAGAAGGAGGCTCAAAGGGTAGAGGACTTTAATTCAGAGTTGAGAGAGCTCGTTGGAGATATGTTTGATACCATGTATAAAAAGGGAGGGGTTGGGCTTGCGGCCAATCAGGTCGGGGTCTTAAAGAGAGTTTTTATCGTTGACCTTAACTCGGGTAAGGAGGGTCAAGGAAGGGAGAAGTTGGTATTTATTAACCCTGAAATAATCCACTCTGAAGGTGAGGACGTCGCTCAAGAGGGATGTCTTTCACTTCCCGGCCTTTGGAAGAAGGTTAAAAGGGCAAAAAGAGTAGTTATAAAGGCTCAGGATCTTGAGGGAAGAGAGTTTCAAATGGAAGCAGAAGGTCTTTTAGCTAGGGCTCTTCAGCACGAGTTAGACCACCTAAACGGTATTGTCTTTATTGACAGGCTCTCTCCTTTACAGAGGAGGTTGGCCCTTGAAAAGTACAAAAAGCTTAAGAGGAAACTTAAAAAATAGTTTTTAGGAGGGAGGAGATGAGGCTTTTAACTTCGGCTGAGATGAGGGAGATAGACAACCATACCATTGAAGTTTTGGGAATTCCCGGAATCGTTTTAATGGAGAACGCTGCAAGGGGTGTCTGTGAGGTTATATACGATAGAGTTAGGGGGAGTTCTGCTTTAGTTGTCTGTGGGAAGGGTAACAACGGGGGAGACGGTCTTGCTGTTGCAAGGAACTTGTACAACATGGGTTACGACGTTGAGGTTATTTTGACCGCTCCCGTTGAAGAGCTTAAAGGAGATGCTAAGAAGAACGCAGAAATCCTTTCTGCCCTTCCAGTTCCAGTACACGTGGTGGATTCAACGGAGAAGCTCTTTGAGCTCTACACTTTTGCTAAGGAGTGTGATTTTATAGTTGACGGGCTCTTTGGAACGGGCCTTTCAAAACCCCTTTCTGGATTTTACGCTGAACTTGTAGACTTTATTAATAGGCTAAATAAGACTGTTATTTCAATTGACATTCCTTCAGGCCTCAGCGCCGATACAGGCCAGGTTATAGGCCCTCACGTTAAGGCAGACTACACAGTTACTTTTGCCTTCCCTAAGGTGGCCCACGTTATGCCTCCGGCCTGCTACAGCGTTGGTGAGGTCTTTGTTGTTGATATCTCAATACCTGAGGATGTTCCAAACCTCCTTGGGCCGGATAGGTTCCTCTTGACCGTTGACGAAGTTGCCTTTACCTACCCCATTAGGGAAATTATGAGCCACAAGTACACCTACGGGCACGTTGCAGTTATAGGAGGTTCAAAGGGTAAAACTGGAGCTCCAGTAATGGCAGCCCAAGCCGCCTTGAGGAGCGGAGCAGGTCTCGTTACAGCCATTGTTCCTTCCTCTTTAAACGATGTCTTTGAGAATAAGCTTACAGAAGTGATGACAATTCCAGTTAAGGATGATGGAAAGGGCTTTTTAGGTATAGATTCACTAGAAGAGCTCCTTTCAGTAGTAGAGAAAGGTAAATTCTCCTCAGTTGTTCTCGGACCGGGCCTTGGGAACTCCCCTGAGACTTACGAGTTGGTTAGGGAGTTCGTTAAGGAGTGTAAACTTCCCATGGTTATAGATGCCGACGGGATTAACGGTCTTTCCGAATCTCCTGAGATTTTAAAACTTAAGGAAGAACCCGTTATACTTACTCCACATATCGGAGAGTTTTCAAGGATTTCAGGCCTTTCTAAGGAGGAGATTCTAAAAGACCTAACGAAAGTAGCTTCCGACTTCTCCGTTCACTTTGGAGTAACTCTCGTTTTAAAGAGCGGAAGAACAGTTATTTCAACGCCTTCAGGTAAAACTTACGTCAACGTAATCGGAAACCCTGGAATGGCCACGGCAGGAACCGGAGACGTCCTGGCCGGAGTTGTTGGAGCTCTTGTTGGAATGGGAATTGAGTCTGAAGACTCTGCAAAGTTTGGAGTTTACCTCCACTCCCTTGCAGGTGATATTGCAAGCAAGGAACTCTCTCAGGAATCACTTGTAGCTACAGACCTCATTAACTACCTTCCCCATGCAGTTCAGAAAATCAAGGAGTTTGAAAGGGAGGGTAGGAAGGAGAAGTTTGCTTTTGTAACCTCTCTGAGAGAGATTGTAGGTGGATAGCGAGAGAAAGATTCTATTTGCACTTGTGCTTCTTGCCGTAATACTCTTTGTCGGCTACTTTGGAGTCTCCTTTGTTTCCTCCTTGGCGGGGGAGTTTTACTTGAACAATCCTATTTTTCACGTCCTCTTTGCCCTGATCTTAATAGTTCTTACCGTTCTGTTCGTTTTCTTCATAAGGAACCTTGCCCTTTTCTTCTTTCCCCAGTTTAAGACGAACTTGAGGATAAAGATATTTACCGCTTTTCTCCTTCTGGTTCTAGGACCTGCTCTTTTTTCAATATTCCTATCTTCAGGGATTGTAAATAAAGGTCTTGATAGGCTCTTGAGGATTCAGGTTAGCCGTATCGTTAAAACTTCAAGCAACACAGTTAGAGACTTCCTTGAATTTACCGCTAAAGACCTTGAAAGGCGCCTTGACCAGCTGTGGGCAAGGAAGAGAGTCTACCCTTACACTCTTAAGGCCTACGGAATTGACGGTTTCTTCAGGAAAGATGGGAGTACCTACAGGGTGGGAGACTTCCCGCTCTCAAAAAGGGAAGTTTCTCAGATTGAGAAGTTTGACAGATATTTCTTCTTAGATGATAGTTCAAAACAGCTGGTTCTCTGTAAGAGAAAGGGGAAAGCTTTTGTTTGCGTTTCAAAAAGGATTCCGGATAAACTCTTTGGGGAGATTTCAAAGATTAGGGAGCTCCACTCAAACTACCAAACTTTAGTTGCCTATAAGACCCCCATAAAGACTGTATATACAGTAACTTTTGGGTTTATGGGACTTGCCGTTCTCTTTGGGGCTCTCTGGTTTGCCCGCTACTTTGAAAGGAGGATATCTATTCCGATAGAGGCCCTATACAGGGCTACCCAGAGGATAAGTAGAGGGGAGCTCTCAGTAAAAATCCCTGAAGAGGAGGCAACAGACGAACTCAAGCACGTAATTCACGCCTTTAACGAGATGGTAGAACAGCTGAGGAACTTAAAGAAGAACCTTGAGGAGAACAGGAAGTACCTTGAAGAGGTTTTAAACGCAATTTCTCCTGCAATAATTACCTTTGACTACTCAGGAAACGTTATTTCCTGCAACCAGGGAGCAAAAAGGCTTTTTAACCTTAGTAAGTCGCGAAAGGGGTTTCCAATCTGGGAGCTCCTTGCCTACTATCCCTCTCTATTAAAGGCGGTAAGGGAACTCGTTGAGAAGGGTAAGGGAAAGGCGGAAGTCCGGGAGGAGATTAACGGGAGAGAGAAGTTCTTGACTGTTGAGTTAATTTCTCCTCCGGAGATAGAGGATAGGGTGTTAATAATAGAGGACGTTTCAGACCTTGTAAGGGCCAAGAAAGCTGAGGCCTGGAGGGAAGTTGCAAGGAGAATTGCCCACGAGATAAAGAACCCCCTTACTCCCATTACGCTTAACGCCGAAAGAATAAGGAGGCAACTGAAGAGGAAAAACCCAAAGATTGAGGAAATCGTTGATAGAGCTGTTGATTCAATCCTTGAGGAGGTTGAGGTTATAAAGAGGCTAATTGACGAGTTTAGGAAGTTCTCAAGGCTTCCCCTTCCAGAGAAAAGGTTAACGGACCTAAACAAAGTTATTAAGAACACTTTAGAACCGTACAGCTCGGAAATTAAGCTCATTTTTGAGCTTGAAGACATACCTAAGATTCCCTTAGATAAGAACCTTTTTAGAGAAGTCCTTATAAACCTTGTTAAAAACAGTATAGACGCTGGAGCCACGGAGGTTAAAGTTTCCACTACTTATAAGGATGGAAAAGTCTTTGTTGTTTTCAGGGATAACGGTCCAGGAATTCCAGAAGAGATAATGGATAAACTCTTTAACCCTTACGTTTCAACTAAGGAAGAGGGTTGGGGATTAGGCCTTTCAATTGTTAAAAAGATAGTTGATGACCACGGCGGAAAGATCTATACGGTTGATAAAAATACTTTCGTTATAGAGCTCCCCTTTTAACTTAAATACCTCCTTACAGTTCTCAGCAGAATGAGGCTTCTCAGGATCGTTTCACTTCCCATAAAGCCCCAGGGAACTAGGGGTGATTTTAGGAACTTCAGAACAGCCCACGATGGAGCAATCCTCAAAAGCCAGAAACTTACCACGTTAACTGTAGCCTCAACTTCAGTCTTCTTTAGAGCTCTCAAGGCCCCTGTTAATGCCATTGATAGGATAAAGGAGGGCTCTGAAATTCCGGCAATTAAGAGGTAAAAGAAGCTTAGCCTCTTAACCTCACTTTCAACGTTAAAGAAAAAGAGTACCGGATAAGATAAAAGAATGAGGAGAGTTCCAACTATAACTCCTATTTTGACAGAAGTTTTTACCAGCTCTTTTACCCTTACTTTTAAGGTTTCCCCTCTTGCCTGACCTATGAAAGGGATAGAAGCATCAAGTAGGGAAAAGCCTACAGCAGCTGCTATTCCTTCAACTTTAAGTCCAATCTGAAAGGCAGCTAGGGCCTGTGTTCCACAGATTGCTACAAGACCGGTAAAAACGTTGTAAGAGAGTGATGATATAGTCTCTTCAACTCCGGCAGGGAATCCTACCCTTACAATTTCGCCTATCTCCTTAAAGGAGAACCTTAAGTCTTTGAAAGGATTTAAGTCTAAACTTTTTAGAGTTTTACTTAAGTAGTAAAGGGAAGCGGCTGATTCAGAAATGGCAACAGACCATCCTGCACCCTTCTCACCCAGTTTGGGAACGAGAATGGGGAGGAGGGCTATGTTGAGGGTGAAAACCAGAAGACTGCCGTAAAAGAGTTCCTTCGTTTCCCCAGCCCCGTTAAATACTGCATTTAAGCTGTTAGTAGTTAAAACAATTGGAAGGAGCAGAACTATAGGTTCTACAAAGTTAATGGCTGCTTCGAGGGCTCTTCCCTTAACGTTGAAAAGAGTTAGGAAAGAGCTTAAAAGTTCTTCTCCAAATAGGTACACTGGAAGTGAAATCACGGTTGAGAGGAACATACCGTAGAAGACGAACCTTCCAACTCTTTTTCCCTCTCCTAAATTTGAAGCTGTCAGAACGGCTATTCCGCTGTAGACCAACTCATCAATTCCGTAAAGGAGCCAGACCAGAGTGGATGCAAAACCAACTCCGGCAATAACATTATTGCCAAGGCCTGAAACGGAAAGGAGGATTACGAAGCTCTGGATAGCGTAAATCCAGTTTGAGAGGAGAATAGGTAAGGTGAGTTTGAGGAGCTCCAAGTTCACTTTATCCCTCCCAGAGGGGATAGAGATTGAAAGGTGGTATTATATGAAAGACTTTGAATCTTTTTTTCCTCTTCTTAAAGAGTTCCTCGGGGAAGTCTATGGAAACCCAGAGAGAGGAATTTCTATCTATCAGCAAAAGTATAAGGCCATTGATTACTATAAAAACTATAAAGCAAAGCCCAACTCCTACCTCCTCATTCTCAAAAGTTTAAGAAAGCCTGTTGGCTTCCTTTATGGAAGGAAGTTAAAGGGATATAGTTACATTTACGACATTTTTATTAAACCTTCCTACAGGTGAAAAGGGTTAGGAAAGGCCCTCTTAAATGCTTTTAGCCTTCTAGCTCCTCCTCCCTACAGGGCTGACGTGCACTCAAAGGCACTTAAGAACTTCAAAAAGTGGGGATTTAGGGAGCTCAACTCCTACTACGAAGACCAAGTTTTGTGGCATTTGGTTGAGGCCACTACTTTATGAGTTCCCCAATCTTGAAGATTGGTAAGTACATTGCAACTATAATTATTCCGATTATTCCTCCTATGAAAACGATCATAAGAGGCTCAATAAGGGAAGTTAAACCATCAACGGTTCTATCAACTTCCTCTTCGTAGAAGTCGGCAACTTTGCTTAGCATCTCATCAAGGTTTCCGGCCTGCTCTCCGATTGCTACCATGTTAATAAGCATGGGTGGAAAAATTGGGTGTTTTGATAGGGCAGTTGATAGGTTTACACCTTTTTCAACCTGAGATTTAACGTCAAGTATTGCCTCTTTTATAACTTCGTTGTTTGAGGTTTCAGCTGAGATCTGGAGGGCATCAAGTATGTTAATACCACTTGAAATCATAGATGATAGAGTTCTTGCAAAATTTGCGATGCTTCCCTTTAAAATTAGCTCCCCTAAAATGGGCATTTTTAGAAGAGCATAATCGGTTAAGTACTTGAACTTAGGTATTCTTCTAGCCTGAATGAGTCCAACAGTAACTATTACTAGAAATAGTATGAACCAACCTATGTAATCTCTAAGGAAATTACTTACATTAATTACAAGTTGGGTGAGGGCTGGGAGCTCTCCTCCCAAATCGGCATAGAGCTGTTGGAAGGTAGGTATTATGAAAACTAAAATTCCAGTGATAATTATAGAAGCTACTATTAAAACGAAAATAGGGTAGAACATTGCACTTTTAATTTTTCCCCTTAGTTTCTCCACCTTTTCCAGGTACTCTGAGAGCCTTTTTAAAGTTTCCTCAAGGGTTCCGGCTTCCTCAGCTGCCTTTATCATTGAGATGTACAGGTCTCCAAACACGCTCTTGTGCCTTGAAAGGGCTGTTGAGAACCTTCCTCCTTCCTCAATAAATGAGGCCATCTCTTCGGCAATGTTCTTAAGAGTTTTATTTGGGATTTGCTCTTTTATTATCCTTAGTGCCTGAACTAAAGGAATTCCAGCATGAACCATCGCATAGAGTTGTCTTGTAAATACTAATATGTCCTTTAAACTTACTCTGTTTAAGAAGGGTACAGAGAGTTCCTTGTTTAAGATAGATCTATCCTCAGTTAGCTTTTCAATTACAACTATACCCCTTCCAAGGAGAATTTCCCTTGCAATTTCAGGGTTATCAGCTTCAATAACTCCTCTTTTTCTCCTGTCAAGGACATCTCTTCCCACGTACTTATAAATAGCCATTATTTTTTACCTAAGTTGAATAAGCTCTTATAAGGGTTTCAAGTTCTTTAACGTCTGGAGAGACCTTCTTAGCTTCCTCTATATCTATTATACCTTCTACACAAAGCTTTGCAAGGCTTTGGTTCATCGTGATCATTCCCGTTGAAGCCTGTCCTGTCTGCATCATAGAGTAAATCTGGTGAAGTTTGTTTTCCCTTATTAGGTTCCTAATTGCTGGGGTTGGAATGAAGACTTCCGCAGCAGCTACCCTTCCCCTTCCGTCCTTCCTCTTGAGGAGTTTCTGAGCAACAGCTCCGACCAGAACGAAGGATAACTGAGTTCTTATCTGTGATTGCTTTTCGGCAGGAAAAACGTCAACTATACGGTTGATCGTTTCAATCGTTGAGTTTGTGTGGAGGGTTGAAAAGACCAGGTGTCCAGTTTCGGCCGCTGTAAGGGCAGCTTCGATTGTTTCAGGGTCTCTCATCTCACCGACGAGGATAACATCGGGATCTTCACGTAGGGAAGCCCTTAGCGCCCTTGCAAAGCTCTTAGTATCACTACCCAGTTCTCTTTGTGTAATTAAGGATTTATTGTGGTTATACACGAACTCTATAGGATCTTCTATCGTTATTATGTGATAAGGATAGGTATCGTTAATGATCTTTATAAGGGATGCCAAAGTAGTTGACTTACCAGAGCCGGTAGGTCCTGTTACCAAAACTAATCCCTTATCCTTGTGGGCAAAGTTTTTTACTACTGGAGGAAGTCCTAAGGAGTCAAAGTCTGGAATTTCAAAGGGAATTAACCTAAAAGCAGCTGCTAAGCTTTGTCTCTGGAAGTATGCGTTTCCTCTAAACCTTGCAATGTTTTTTATACCAAACGAAAAGTCAAGTTCTAACTCTTCCTCTAACTTTTTTTTCTGTGCGTCGGTTAAGACACTGTATATTAAGTTTTTTGTATCGGTTGCGCTGAGGACTCCATACTCTGTTAGAGGGACAAGATCTCCTAAAATCCTGATTCTCGGCGGACTTCCAGGTGCTATGTGGAGATCTGAAGCTTTTCTCTCAACAACCTCTTTAAGGAGTTGAAGCATGCTTACAGCCATATTTCCTCCCTATAGAAAGAAGAGCAGGAAAGTAATTCCTACTAATATTCTATAAATTCCAAAAGGTATAAACGTGTGATTCTTTATGTAGTTTAGGAGCCACTTAACTGCTAAAAATGCTGAGATAAGAGCAGTTAAGAAGCCAACTAAGAGCATTATACTGTTATTAGCGTTTATAGAGTGGAAGTTCTTCATAAGTTCAAATCCGGTTGCTGCCAACATTGTAGGAATTGCAAGTAAGAATGAAAACTCGGTTGCTGCGGTCCTTTTCATTCCTAAAAGCATTCCTCCAATTATAGTTGCTCCTGAGCGTGAAGTTCCCGGGATCATTGCTAAGGACTGGAACAGGCCTATACCTATTGCTTTTAAGTAACTTATCTCTTCAGGATTTTTCAAGTGATGTTCTTTCTCTTTGTAGAGGAGTTCCACCACTATGAAGACGATACCCCATACTATGAGCATAACGCTGACTACGAAAGGATTAAAGAGCTTTTCCTCTATGAATTTGTGAAATAGGAGTCCCAGTATTCCTGTAGGGATAAATGCAGCTAAGAGCTTTTTCCACAGTTCAATGCTCTTTATTAACCTATCCTTATAGATAAAGACAACTGCCAGTATGGCTCCGAGTTGAATTGCTATTTCAAAGGTTTTTTCAAAAGAGTTCTGCTGAAGGCCGAGGAGTTTACTTACGAGTATCATATGTCCGGTTGAGGATATAGGTAGGAACTCCGTTATTCCCTCAACGAGTCCGAGGATTATTGAATCAACTATGTTCACTTTTCCTCCTTAAAGTGGTCGTAACCTGAAACTTTTACCTCTTTACCGTCAAGGAAGACACCACTACCTTTCTTAACTTCTCCGATAACTTTAAATCCCAGTTCTTCCAACTTTGCAGTTAATTTTTCTGGAAAAGTTATTACCAGCTCATAGTCCTCTCCTCCGTAGAGTGCAAACTCTAAAGCTTTTTCTCTTCCAAATGTATCTATTAGTTCTTGAGATATCGGTATCTTTTCTCTTTCAACGTCAATTCTTACTCTGGAGCTAGCTGAAATAGTCCAGATGTTAAATAGAAGGCCGTCGCTAACGTCTGTTCCACACTTTACTCCTAACCTTAGTGCTTCTTTCCCTTCCCTTATCCTAGCCTGCGGTGATAGAAATCTATTTATTAAGTACTTTGGGCTGATCTTTCCTCTACTAAGGAGCTCCAGTCCCCCTCTACTATCACCAAAAGTTCCGGTAACTCCTACCAAATCTCCCGGTCTTGCACAACTTCTAAGCATAAAGCCGGAGCTCTCCCCTATGAGAGCCATGTCAAAAAAGAGAGTTTTAGACTTTACCGTGTCTCCTCCAATTACGCTTATTTTGAGTTCCTCTGCCGCTTTACCTATCCCTCTATAGATCTCAATTAAGTATTTTTCTCCAATTTCTTTTGGAGTTCCTAAGTTTATCAGGGCTAACTTGGGAATGCCTCCCGTTGAGGCAATATCACTTGCACACACGTTTACCAGCTTCTTCCCAAGTAGGAAGAAGAGATCCTCTAAAACCTCTTTCCACTTAAGTTTAAAGTGGCTTCCCTCTACAAGGGCATCTGTTGTTAATAGCTGATACTTCCCCTTTCCAATTTCAACTACGGCAGTATCATCACCTGCAGGTATAACTACCTCTTTTGAAGGAGGGGGGAGCTCCTTTAAGAGTCTCTCTATAAGTTCAAACTCACCTAACCTCATCTTTACCTAAAACCTTTAAGTAACAGGTATTTTTCCTCTTCATTACGATAGCCTTAACCAGGTATTCCTTTCCCCTTTCTGTTAAAGGATCTCCTGCCAAACCCTCTGCGTAGATACACCCAGTTGAATCAACAAAACAGGTATCTGAACGCGTTATTCCAGGGTTTTTGCACTCCTTTGGGCAGTTCCATCCCATGAACTTTGCCCTTATCACTACCTTCTTCCCTTTAAGGCTTTCACACTTTCTCTCAATTGTTCCAATTTTCATCAATCTAACTCTTGTCTCTCCACTTACCTTTACTGAAGCGCAGGAGGAGAAAAGAAAAATAGTTACTAGGCCTATAACCGAGACGGTCCTCACTTATCCTCCAGCAGGTAATAGTATTTAGTTAGAAAATCGTCCCAGAGGTTAACTGCAAACGGGTTGTAGTAATTGGGATCTTCAAAGCAGATTACTTCTGTACTCGGTCTATCTAGCAAATAGCAAGGATACGAATCGTCGGATTCAGAAGTTGGGGGAAAGTAGATTGAGATTCCTTTTAAGTTGGGATCGTTTAAGAATTTATATGCGTTTTCTATTATTGAAGTGATCTCCTGAGCTTCTGGAAACTTATCCTTTAGCTGGCTTGCGAATGAGTAAAGGTCTACGTGGTAGAGGGTTTGATTTTGGCTGTCGGGAACTACTACTGAGTTTTCCCTTGCCTGATAGAAATACTGAAAGTTTTCAGTACTTAGCCTGTAGTAGAGCTTATTAATTGCACTTGTTAACTTTTCAATCTCTTCTTTACTTAAAACGATTATCGTTTTTTGATCTTGATTTCTATAAGCTTCCCTGTACGCATCTACGACCAATTTTCCAAACTGGTAAGGGTCTACAGATGGGTTTTCAACGATTTTTCTAAATAGGTAGGTATAGTTCCAACCTGTACCGGGTTCAAGGGCTTCTGAGGCTACAACTGCGTCTGAAAACTGCCCAACGTCAAAAAAGACTTCCTCCATTCCCATTAAACACTCATCAAAACCTATGAAGTTAACTTTGTAACCTTCCCTCTGAAGCTCCTTCAGAGCGTTAACTAACCTGTACATAAAGAGGTAACTGTTGTCTGTTTTATCAATTGCTGCAAATCTTGAACTTCTCCATCCGTCTCCGTGGTCCCAGAATATCAGAGCAACTTTTGATGAAGGGTATTTATCTTCAAAGGTTTTAACTATCTCTCTAACTGTGTACCCTGAGCCGGTGTTAAGTTCTTTGGAAGACTGGTACGTTTCAAATTCCCCGGTTTCTTCTGATGACTCTCCTACTATAGTCCCACTTCGACCGTACAGGTCTGCTACAGCTATAACTTTAACTTGCGGGTTGAACTTAACTTGAGATATTTCATCTAGGTCGTCGTAAGCGTAATTGTTTAAGTCGTTATCTGCAGCCATTAAAATCAGTACTAACCACTGCCTATAGTTAACAGGAGTACACTTCCCTTCTTTACACAGTTCAACCTGAGGTTTTCCTTCAGGAAAGGAGACTTTTACTAAATAATTTCCTCCATTTACGTTTAGAGTAAAGTCCTCCTTCCTCTCAACTGCAGATAAAATTGATTCAATATTCGGGTTAGCTTCAACCTTGATGTTAGATAGGTCTATTAACTTTTTAGTTCCATCTGTGTCGTTTCCAAGGGCGTGAATTATTTTTGCTATAGCATCTCCTGCTTGGTTATCCTGGGAGAGCTTAAAGGGTGTAACTGTTTCTCCGTTTTCTTTAAGAGAGTATTCTCCCAGCTCAACGTCCCTTATGAAGAAGACAACTTCTGGAGTTTTACTTGTACTTTTGATTGAGAAATTTCCGTACCTATCAGTTTGCGTGCAGTATTTCATGTCCTTAGTACATACCTTTAGTCCCTGAACGTAGCTAGATATGAACTTTCCCTCAACAGTATAGTCTCCTGAGGAGCTACCTCCTCCTCCTCCACAGGAAGAGATAAGAAGGGAAATGAAGAGTGTGCTCATTACTTTTTTCATTTTACCTCCTACCTTTCACAGCTACAGGGAGGAAATTTTATTAAGTCTTCTGGCTTTATCCCCTCTTTTACCCCAAACTCTATTGCTCCTTCCTTTGACCCCTGCCTGAAGATAGTAATTCCCTTTAGCTTTAGTTTGTATCCGAGCATAAAAACCTTTTTAACGTCTTCAACAGTTGCATCTTTTCTCATGTTAACCGTCTTTGATACCGAGTTGTCAACGTGCTTTTGGAAAACAGCCTGAACTTTAACGTGCCACTCAGGGGGGATATCAAGGGCGGTTACGAAAATTCTCTTTATTTCCTCAGGAATTCTACCTATTCCTTGGATACTTCCAGTCCTCACGACCTCTAAAATTTCCTCTTTAGTTAAAAGGTGGCCGGCGTACTTTAAGAAAAAGGGATCAACTGTAATTACAGGTTTCCCGTCAAGGACTCTCTTTACGTAAGCTATGGCAAATAGAGGTTCAATGCTTGGAGTTGTCCCGGCTATCATGCTGATCGTTCCGGTTGGGGCGATGCTCGTTCTTGTGGCGTTTCTTACCCTCTTTCCCTTATAGATACTCTTTTCTATGTTTGGAAAGCTTCCCTTTTCCTCTGCGAGCTTACAGGAAGTTTCAAATGCAACTCTGTTAATAAAACCCATTAGTTCATCTGCAAGCTTTAGAGCTTCTTCTGAGTTGTATGGTATCTTGAGGGCAATTAGGAGCTCCGCCCATCCCATTACTCCAAGGCCAATTTTCCTGTTCCCCTTCGCCATCTTCTCAATTCTCGGGTCGGGGTACCTATTAACGTCTATTACGCAGTCAAGGAACCTTACTCCAACTTCAACAAGCTTTCTTAACTTTTCCCAGTCAACTTTCCCGTTCTTTACCAGCTTTGAGAGGTTTATAGAACCTAAGTTGCACTCTTCGTAAGGTAGGAGAGGAACTTCCCCACACGGGTTTGTGGCTTCAATCATTCCGATTTCTGGTGTAGGATTGTGCCTATTAATTTCATCAATGTACAGAATTCCAGGATCTCCAGAGTCCCACGCCGACTCGGCGATCAAATTAAAGAGCTCCCTTGCACTTACCCTCCTCCAGACTTTACCGTCCCTAGGGTTTATAAGCTCAACTTCTCCGTTCCTTTCTACCTCTTCAAAGAAGGAGTCGGGACACGAAACGGATATGTTGAAGTTCTGAAAGCTCCTCTTATTCCTCTTGCAGGTTATAAACTCCTCAACGTCAGGGTGGTTAACTGAGAGGACTCCCATGTTTGCGCCTCTCCTCTTCCCCCCCTGCTTTATAGAGTCTGTTGTGCAGTCAAAGACCTTCATAAAGGAGACTGGGCCCGAAGCTCTTCCGTTTGTCGTCCTTACTAAATCTCCTTTTGGTCTTAAGTGGCTGAAAGAGAAGCCTGTTCCCCCTCCGGTCTTCTGAATTTTTGCCATTAGGGAAAGTGAGTCAAAGATCTCCTCAATTGAATCCCCAATCGGAAGGACGAAACAGGCTGCAAGCTGTCCAAGGGGAGTCCCTGCATTCATCAGAGTTGGTGAGTTTGGAAGGAATTCCAGGTTAACCATTACCTCAAAGAACTTTTCCTCCCACTTCCTTGCCTTTGAAGCTGGGCCGAATAGGAGCTCCACCTGGGAAACGGCCCTTGCAACCCTTTCAAACATTTCCCGGGGAGTTTCCCCCGGTCTCAAATACCTAGCCTTTAAGATAGGATAGACGTTTTCTGGAATTTTGGGTTCCATTCCTTAAATCCTAGCTACTTAGGAGTTTTTCAATGTCTTTAGGTTTTTCAACGTTTATAACTTCAATTTCCCTATCAATTTTCCTAATGAGTCCCTTTAGTACGTTCTTTGGTCCAATCTCGTAGACCCTGTTAACCCTAAGTTCCTTCATCTTCCTTACGTCCTCAACCCACCTAACGGGTGAGAAAACCTGCCTGTAGAAAGAGTCTTTAACGTCTTGGGGGTTTTCAATTAGTTTAACGTCTGCATTGTTAAGAATAGGAATTTCAGCCTTTTTAAACTCAACTTCCTCCATTAGCTCCCGTAGCCTAACTGCTGCAGGTTCCATGAGCTTTGAGTGAAACGGAGCCGATACTGGAAGTCTTATTACCCTCTTAGCTCCGGCTTCCTTTAACTTCCTTTCGGCTTCCTCAAGGGCGGGTATCTCCCCAGATATGACTGTCTGCTCTGGAGCGTTGTAGTTTGCAACTTGAATAAACCCTGATTTAACCACATTTAGAATTTTTTCAATCTCCTCTGCAGGAAGTCCTATAACTGCACTCATTCCTCCCTTTCCTACTGGAACTGCCTCCTGCATGAACTCTCCTCTCTTCCTAACGAGGAGAGCTCCTTCAGCAACGCTGAAAACTCCTGCAGCTCCTGCAGCTGAAAATTCGCCTAGTGAGTGGCCTGCAACCAGAATAGGCTTTTCACTAAAGCCGTTGTTCTTTAAAACCCTTAAAACCGCCATGCTTACAGTAAATATTGCAGGTTGGGCGTTATAAGTTAACGTTAACTCCTCTTCAGGAGCTTCAAAACATAGCCTTTTTATATCTACCTTGGCTCCTTCAGAGGCTTCTTCAAATACCTCTCTGGCCTCAGGAAAAGCCTCGTAGATTTCCCTTCCCATTCCGGTGTACTGTGAACCCTGACCGGGAAAAATGAAAGCAACAGGCACCTTCTACCTCCTATCCTTTTTACCCAATTTTATCAGTAAGGGAAAAAGAAGGCACCTATCGCTCCGCTGAACTCACCAAGCTCGGCATTTACCAACTTAAATCCTGAAAGGGTAGGTTTAAAACTCCTTCTTTCAACTTCCTCTTTACACCAGTCAACGATTTCTGGGAAGTTTGCAACTATACCACCAGAAAGAGCTAACCTATCAGGGTTAAAGGTGTGGAGGAGGTTTGTTATTCCAACAGAGAGGTATTTAGAGAGCTCTTTAAGGGCTCCTAGAGCTCCTTCTTTACCTTTCTTTGCTTCCTCTATTATTTCAAACGAGCTCTTCTGTTTCCCAGTTAGGAGGAAGTAGTGCCTTTCAAGGCCGTACGATGAAGCGTAAGCTTCAAGGCACCCCCTTCTTCCGCAGTGGCAGGGCCAGCCGTTTAAACAGATTGTCGTATGGCCAACCTCCATAGCTACTCCCTTAACCCCCTCAAGGGGTTTGCCGTTAATTACGGCTCCTCCTCCAAGCCCAGTTCCAAGGGTTAGACATATGAATAGTTCAGAATTCCTCCCGCTTCCTTCTACAAACTCTCCATAGGCTGCAGCAGTTGCATCGTTTACAAGTCTTACCCTTGCTCCACTTTTCCTTTCTAAGTCTCTCCTTAACTCCTTTCCTCTAAGGAACGGAAGGTTTGGTGATTCTTCAACGATTCCCTCTTTCTTATCTACTAGCCCGGCAACGGCGACTGTTACCCTTTCTTCCTCACCGATTATGTTAATAAGAGCCTCTAACAACTCCGTGTACCCTTGGGGTGTTCTTATCTTTTCTCTCCTTTTACCGTCAAAGAGCTTTGTGAAGGTTCCTCCTACGTCAATTCCTAAGGGCAAGGCCAGTCCTCCCAGAAGTTTATCTCCTGAAATATGCTGTTCTTCTCCTCAATTTTCCTTATTTCTTCCTCAGGGACCCTTCCAGAAATCAGCCACTTCTTTAACCTGTTGAAGTTGCTTATGTGTTCCCTTAAACGGTTAACGGCGTACTCCTTTGCAGTCTTTGTAGCAATTAGGAAGGTCCAGTCTGAGCTCTGGGCGAGGAGGAGCTCCCTCAACATCTGATTAAGTACCCTCGTTGAAAAAGGGTTTTTCTCAATAGTTTTCTTTAACCTTCTCAGTTCAAGTGCCATTCCGTAGAGATGAAAGTAAACCCAGTCATTTTCCCCGTTAACCCATACGTCAAAGTATCCCCTATCTCCCCAGGAGGAAGTCGTAGGTTGGCTTACAGGTAAATTAGTGTACTTTTGGCAGTACTCGTCGGCAAATGTAGGCCTAATTGAACTATCGTTTAGTCTAGTAAATAGATTAAAAAGGAATTCAGGACCTTCAAACCACCAGTGCCCAAAGAGTTCCGCATCAAAGGGAGCAACTATTATGGGTTCTCTCCCAATTTTACCTTTAACCTCTAAGCACTGTTTTTCCCTTGAGTTTAAGAAATGTTCTGCGTGTTCCCTTGCCCTATCAAGTGCCCTTTCGGGATTATAGATTTCCTTTTTATCAAGGGGAACTTCTCCCGTTATCCTATAGTACTTAAATCCCGTGTAGGTCCTTGAGCCATCAGGGTTTATGTAGGGGGCTACGTATTCCAGCGGAAGGTCAAAGCCGATATCCCTGTAAAACTCCCTGTAGACAGGGTCGCCAGGGTAACCTTCCTTTGAACTCCAAACCTGCTTTGAGGAAACAGGGTCCCTCCCAAAAGCAGTTAGCCCTTTTGGAGTCTTTACTGGTGAGTAAACTCCAAAGGGAGGAAGGGGCTTACCGAGTAAAATTCCGTGGCTATCAAGGAAGAAGTACCCAATCCCGTATTTTTTAAGAAAACCCTCAACTTCTGGATAGTAACCGCACTCTGGAAGCCAGATACCTTTAGGCTCTCTTTCAAAGTGTTTCCTGTAGTTTTTAACTGCTACTTTTATTTGGCACTCTACCGCCTCTTCAACTCCTTGAAGTGCTGGAAGTAAGCCGTGGGTTGCCCCCGAAGATATTATCTCTATGGAACCTTCTTCCTGAAGCTCTTTATAACCTTTTAATACTGAACCATTAAGCTCTTGAAAGAAGAAGTTTTCAATCTCTTCAAACCTTCTTTTATAAAACAGGCTAACTTCCTCAAGCTCAGTTCCTCTGTTCCTCCTTACTTCCTTCTCTGCAAGCTCTTTACTCCTTTCAAGGAACTCCTTAAACTTCTCATTTAGGATAGGGTCTGCTAGCATCTCACAGAGGGGAGGGGTTAGTGATACTGTTAACTTCGGTTTTACTCCTTGGCTTGTTAGTCGGAATAGTTTCTGAAGGAGAGGTATGTAAGACTCTACGATTGCCTCAAACAGCCAATGTTCCTCCTGAAAGTACTTGTATTCAGGGTGCTTTACGAAGGGCAAGTGGTGGTGAAGAACCGTAAGTAGGTATCCGTTCATCTTTTAAACTCCGAAGTTGGATTGGCTCCTATTTCAAACTTGAAGAACTCCTCTAAAATTCCTTTTGGAAGCTCAACAAGTACCTTATCTGAAGGAAGTGTAATTTGATTTGATGAGAGTTCTCTTCCTTCAACTTTCAAGGTAGCCCACAACTTCTCAAAGGGCATGCTCTCAGGGAGTTTGTAGTAGTAGTTCTTCCACGTTAAATCTACTTTGAACCTTCCAATCTCCCTCTCTCCAGAGTATATCCTTATCTCTCCCTCTTTTCCCCTTGCGTTCCAGAGTATAAGTACTAGTTTCGGGTTTACCGGAATAACTTTCAGGAACTCGGTGGGGTACTCCTTTGGTAGTTCCTCTCTCTTTAGCTTTTCAGGTCTTAACTCCTCAACGACCTTCAAGTGAGAGTAGCTTGTAATTTCTTCTTCTTCCTTTAAGAGCTCGCCTGTTAAGTTTAAAGTTTTTGCTATTGCTTCAAGGAGCTCCGACTTCCTCATCTTCCCCCTTCCCCTTATTTTTAGTTCCTTGGCTATACTGTAGAGCTCCTTTTTCTTTAAACTTTTTAATTCCTCTAATTTCCAACTTTTCATACTTTCCCCTCAATTAGGTTTTCATAGAGCCTTATGTACTTTAAAGCTGAACTGTTCCATGAGAAGTCAAGTTCCATAACCCTCCTTCTTATTTTCTTCATTTCTTCTTTTTTCTGGTAGTAGAGCTCTATAGCCCTCTTAATTGCGTTTAATAGGTCTTTAGTGCTAAAGTCTTCAAAGAGAAAACCGTAACCTCCCGGCTGGTTAACGTCAACTACCGTATCTGCTAAACCTCCGGTTTTCCTTGCAACGACAATAGTTCCGTACCTCATTGCAATCATCTGGTTAAGCCCGCAGGGTTCAAAGAGGGATGGCATAAGGAGGAAGTCTGCTGAAGCGTACATCTTCCTGCTGAGTTCCTCGTTATAGGCTACTTCTACCCAAACGTTTTGATACTTACCCTTTATACTCTCAAAAGCCCTGTTGTAGCCCTCATCTCCAAATCCCAAAATTGCAAAGTTAGCCTCAAGTTTTGACATTTCCTCTAAGCTATCCAGTATTAAGTCAACTCCTTTCTGTTTTGCAAACCTGCCAATAAAGGCAAAGAGAGGCAAAGCTTTACTCTTAAGCCCCGTTTCCCTAACGAACATCTCTTTATTAAATCCCTTTCCTTCTTCAACCGTTGCTTCTGAGTAGTTCCTGTATATTGAAGGATCGGTTTCTGGGTTCCACACTTCGTAGTCAATGCCATTGAGTATTCCAAACAGTTTGTAACTGTACTTCCTTAAGACTCCATCAAGGCCGAACCCGAACTCAGGCCTTGTTATCTCCTTTGCATACGTAGGGCTTACAGTATTAACTGCGTCGCTAAAAACTATTCCTCCTTTAAGGAAGTTAACTTTCCCCCAGAACTCAAGGGCTTCCATGTTAAAGATTTCCCAGCCTAGTCCTAACTTTTCAAGAGTTTCAGGTGGAAAAATACCTTGATAGGCCAAGTTGTGGATTGTCTGAAGGGTCTTAGCCTTTTGTCCCTTCCTCTTTATAAATACCGGAATGAGGGCAGTTTGCCAGTCGTTTGAGTGAACTATTTCAGCCTTAACTTCTCCCATTTCAATTAATTTAACTACGGCTTTAGAGAACCCCCCAAACCTTAGATCGTTATCGGGATAGTCTCCTGAAGGCGTTCCGTATAGGAAGTCCCTGTTATAGAGCCTGTCGTTTTTGAGGAAGTAGTGGTTAAGACTATCTTTGAGCTCTAAGAGTTCAAACTTGTACTCCTCTCCGGCAAGGTTAATTTTTACTTCTACTCCAGTTTCCCTTACTGGAAGGCCTTTTTCCCTTACGCACTTGTAGTACGGCATTATCGTTGAAACTTCAACGCCAAACTCTTTTATGGCCTTAGGAAGGGAGTAGGACACATCGGCAAGGCCTCCGGTTTTTGCAAAGGGGTATATCTCACTTGAGGCAAATAGGACTCTCATAGGATCACCTCTCTTAAGAACTTAGCTGCAGTTTCGGGAGTTGTCGGGTTTATGAAGTAGGAGCTCCCCCACTCAAACCCTGCAGGTATAGTTATCCTCGGTACGATTTCTATGTACCAGTGGAAGAACTTGTCCATTCCGCTAAAGTAGCTCGGCCTTCTTGGGTCTTCTCTGAAAGGCGGACTTGTATGTATAAATAGGTTATAGGGAGGGTTTACTAGGGTCTTATAGAGTTTTTTAAGGACCTTTAAAAGGCAATCTGAGAGTTGGTAAAGTTCCTCTTCTCCAACTTGGGTAAAGGAGCTCTGGTGATTTCTCGGGGCTACCCTTACTTCAAAGGGAAAGAGTGAGTAAAAGGGACAGTAGGCTATGAACCTTTCATTTTCATAAACTACCCTTTTTAACTCTTTAACTTCAAAACCTATCTCATCACAAAGGTAACACCTTCCCTTCTCCCTGAAGTATTTCCTTGACTGTTCAACTACCCTTTCTACTTTTTCAGGTATCTGTGGTGTTGCAATAATCTGAGAGTGGGAGTGGCTAAGAGATGCTCCTGCTTCCCTTCCGTAGTTCTTAAAGACCAGTACATACTTTATCCTCAAGTCTCTATAAAGGCTTGACATCCTCTCTTTGTAGGTAAACAGGAGCAACTTCATTTCGTCAACGGTAAAGTTGTGGGGGTGTTTAAAGTGATCGGGAGTATCTATAACAATTTCGTGGGCTCCAAACCCCCCTACAGTGTCATAGATACATACGCCTTTTCTCTCTGGGCTGTTTTCAATCCTTAAGGCCGGGTACTTGTTTGGTATTACCCTTACTTTCCAACCTGGCTGGTTTGGTTCAGTTCCCGGATCTCTAACTGCGAAAATCTCTTCGGGGGTTAAGTACTCCTTTCCCGGCTCAAAGGGGCACTTTTCAGGAGGACTGCTAACAGGAGGGGCGTGGGGAGGATAGTCGTGAGGTCTCCTCTCTCTCTCTGGAGCTATGATTACCCAAGTATCCCAGAGGTAGTTATACCTAAGCTCTGACATCTTTTACCTCAAGTTCTATTTTTAACTCCTCTAATCCTTTAAACCTCGTAATTAGGCCAAAGGAGATTCCTTGAACGGTTCTTTCAAACCCGTCTTCTTTCCTGTTAAAGGTCTCTATTCTGTAGGAGAGGGCGTTAAAACTTTTGTTTAGAAGAAGTGAGATTTCCTTACCTAGGAAGCCGTCAAATATCTTTAGTTCCTTTTCCTCCCTTTTCCAGCTTACTCTACTTGGATCTTTAAAGTGGAAGTTGAGCTCCAGGACGTGAAGTAGTTCTTTAGGAAAGGAGGTCTCTAATGAAACTTCAACTTCCAACTTCCCTTTCTCTAACCTATAAGCTTTCTCAATCAAAGTAGGGAACTTCCTATCAAGGTATACTCCACCTTCTCTTCTGAGTCTCGCGCTGAGGTCATCTAATTTGACCAATTCGAAGGGCTGGTTTGCGAAGTCTCCAAGCTCTCTAAACTCTTCTCTTCTAAAGTTTTCAGCGTTTATTGAATCTGTAAGGTGGCTGATGAATGATACTTTCTCGTGCCAGTCAAATACCAGTTCTTTCTGAACTTCTGGCGGAAGTTTGCTCCTTAGCTCGTGAATTGAAGGAATTCCCTTTCTACTTTCTCTCTCTCCCTCAAGGCTTTCAAAGTGATAACCTTCAGGCCTTCTTGTTAGCGTATTTTGAAAGTTAAAGGGCTTATCCTTAATAGATAGCTCTACTATTCCTCCTCCGAGCTTTGTTGAAATTACTGTAAAGAGCTCTCTATCAGAGAGGATAACTTCCTGATAACCGTCGTAGTCCAAGTCTTTAACTTCAGAGTACCTATCTAAACCCCTTTCCCTTTCCGCTATTTCTGTTGCCCTCACTGTACTTTCCCAGAAACTATCCCTAAGGTGAGGTAGGTATATTCCTCCAAATATTCCGTGCCAGAAAGGGTCGTTACACTGGCTCTTTGCAACCTCTTCTTTAAACTCTCTACTTTCAACTCCTAAAAGGGAGAGTTCCAGCATCCTCTTGTGCATGTAGTTGCTCTCCCTATACTTTGAAAAGAAGTTCTTCCAGATGCCTCCCCTTAAGAACTTTTCCGCTTCCCTCTTAAAGCCGAGGTTTTCCAAAGTTTCCTTTAACCTCTTTAATTCAAGCTGTTCCTGAGTCCTAAGTGCCCACTCTCCCATTTCGTAGTAAGATACAGTGGGTATGTAGATAGGGCCTTTGGGCTTATCATCCTTAATAACATCTTTAAAGAGGAAAGTTTCAACTTCTCCTGATGAAACTTTACTTAGGAAGTTCTTGAGCCACCCGTCTTCATAGACCCACCTGTAGGTTCCAGGCCAGATGCCGAACTTCTCTCCGTCGTCAAATAGAACCCTCTTTCCTCTGGTTTCATTTAGGTATTTAACAACCTCTTCAGGGGGTCTAAAGGGTATTAAGTACCTTAGTTTCATATCAATTGGAAAGATTACTATCCTGTAGCCTTCACTCTCAGATATGAAGGGACCGTTTAGCTCTTCTCTATTTAGCCCAGTTGAAATTAGGTGGTAGTCATCAACTACAACGTACTCAACTCCTACGTTAACTAAATCCTTCACTATTGAGTCTTCCCAGACCCTCTCTGCAAGCCACAGTCCCTTAGGCCTTACCCCGAAGTTTTCCTCAATGAAATTGGATAACTTCTCAACCTGCCACCTTCTCCAAGAAGAGGGTATTGAGGGGAGGATTGGCTCGTAGAAACCTCCAGTAAAGAGCTCTACCTGTTCCCTTTCCACCAGTTTCTTAATTTTCTTAAAAAGTTCAGGCCTTTTCTCCTTAACTACTTTAAGGAGCCAACCGCTGAAGTGGAGGGCGAACTTGAAAGAGGATACTTTTTCGGCCTCCTCTATGAAGGGGGCGTAGGCCCTGTCTATTGCACCTTCAACGACCTCCATAAAGTTTCCTACAGGCTGGTGATTATGAACTCCAAAGATCAACTTTCCCATTTTTAAACCATCCATTCGTTTTCAAACTCTCTACACAGCTCAAGGACTCCGTAACTTAAAAAGGGTGCTTCTTCAATGAAAGCTCCATCAACGACTAACTTAACCGTAAAATTAACTCTTCCTCCCATAAACTCCTTTACGCAGAGATTCGGAATGAAGATCTCAAGGACTTTCTTTAGGGCCGACTTAATTCCCGGACACTCTTGGGAGCCTTCTCCTACCTTAATACATAGTCTCTTGTGTTCCCTTCCGAAGAGTTCCAGTATGATTTTGACTTCTTTCCCCTTTAGCTTATCCCAGTTTCCGTCAATCCTTATGTAGAGGTTTCCTTCCCTGTCGTATCCGTAGTAGAGTTCTTTCATGTAGACACATGAACTTTCCATAGTAGAGAAGGAAGTTAGCTCAACTCTTCCGGCGTTTAACCATTCAAAGTAACTGGTTACCTCCCCATCAATTTCCGGTTTTATATAGTAAGAGGGAGGAGTGCTTAAGCTTACTTTCTCCTTAATTGGAGATAGGAGTTCTTTAGGTATCCTCTTCCTCGCTATTCTAAGTGCATCAATGAGGTTGCTCCTAAAGAGCCTGTCAAACTCATCCACGAACTCGCTCCTGTGTCCCCTACCGAACCACCAGAACCAGTCGCTTCCCTCTGCAACTAAAACCCTTTCAAGGGCTTCTTCGTTCTGATCAATTTCTGCTCTCGTTATTCCAAGGAGCTCCCAAGCCCTATTCTTCTCATCATCTCCTACCCAGTTTAAAAAGTTCCCGTTTATCCAGCTACCTGCTACAACTGAGTTTAGACTTCCTTCAGGTTCAACTTGACTGAAGAATGAAGTCTCAATCCAGTTATTCTCGGTTAAGGCCTTGTAGAGCTCCTCCCTAAATTCAAAACCGTTGTTCCTGTAGTACTCCCAGCAGTTCTCCCCGTCAAGGATTACTGAAACTACAGAATTTGGATAGTTCTCCTCTATCTTCCTTAACCTACTTATAAAGTCTTTTACTGCATCTTCCTCTTTCCAGGTTTTGTAGGTAAACCCTATAAGGTCGCTGAGTTCCCTATCCCTGAAGAAGAGTTTAAGCTTGCCCCTGTAGGAGTAAGCCTTGTATAGGGGACTCTTGTTTCCAACCTTTTCAATCAGACTTTTAAATAGGACTTCCTCATCTGTTGCTCCCCACTTAAAACCTACTCCTGATAGAAGTTCAAGGGCTTCGTTGCTAACTCCTCCCTCTGCAGGCCACACTCCCTCAGGCTCCTTTCCGAATATCTCTTTGTAGAGCTCTACAGCCCTCTTAACCTGTACAACTGCATCTTCCCTAAGGCTAACGCTAATAGAGGGAAGTTTAACGTTGGGGGTTGATTCCCTTGCACTTTCAACGTTAATTAGAAGTGGAAGGATGGGATGGTAAAAGGGACTTACTGTTATCTCAGCCTTTCCCTCTTCCTGAAGTTTCTTGTAAAGAGGAATAACCTTACTCAAGTAGTCCTGAAGTTCGTAGATTAACTCCAACTTTTCCTCTTCAGTAAAGACTCCATCCCTTTTGAGGAGCTCTTTAACTACCTTTGAGCTCCTCCTAACCATTTCACCGCACCAGCTAAGGAGGTAGAGCACTTGAAGTTTAAGGAAGTTATGGTCTTCCACCTCCCTGCAGAACTTGTCAATATCCGGTTCCTTTTCAAATCTGATTAAAAAATCTTTCAGCCCAGAAACCCTTTCAGATAACCTCTTCATAGAGGGATTTAGGAAGAACCTTGCTAAGAACTTTTTCTCCTCAAGGGATAGGTCGTTAACCTTCTTCTTCATTAGGTTGAGAAAACGACACTTTACCTCTTTTCTTGAGTACTCATTTAGCTGAACTATCAAGGAGGGGGTTAGGTTAAAGGTTATCTTTAATCCCTTGAACCTTCCTGCCTGCCACGGCATATCAATGTAGTCCTTTATCCCGTGGAGGAATACCCAGGGAAGTTCAAACTCTCCGCTTATCGGGTTTTTATAGTAAGGTTGGTGCATGTGCCAAAGTATTAATAGTTTCATTCCTTTTCCTCAATCCACTTTTCAACTTTCTTTGAATACTTCGTTAGGAGCTCCCTTCCCCTTTTTTCCTTTGAACTCTGTACGAAGATGTGAAGGTTATCGGTAAACTGGTCGGGGACTATTAAAATCCAGTCTCCGTTGAAGAAGAGCTTTACTCCGTCTACGAATGAAGCCTTTAAGTCCATAGCCTCTTCTGAGATTTTCCTCATTACCTTTGCCTTCTTTGAGGAAGGACAGCTTACCACCACGTGCTTGAAGTAGAAATCTGGAATTTCCGATAGGAACTCTGAAATCGTTTTTCCTGAAATGCTTAGGAGTTCTAGAAGTTTTATGCTTAAGTATAGGGCATCTGGGGAGAAGGAGAATTCAGGAAATATGAACCTGCCTTTTAGGTCTCCAACGAACTTGTACTGATTTAAGAGGTTTGCCTTGAGGTTTCTAATTCTTCCCCTTTCTACAATTGTATTTTTAAGCTTTTTATCAATTATACTTGGGCAACTTACAGGGACGAAGACCCTTTCCTGTTTTTTGGCTACCGAATCAATTGCAAGCAGGAAAATTAAGAGCAACTTGTAATCGGGAATTTCCTCTCCGGAGTTGGATATTACCTTTAGCCTTTCACCGTTAGGGTAGATGATAAAACCAATGTCCGAGTTAGTTACTTTGACTATTTCCGGAACCCTCTCAAGGGCCTTCTCCTTCAGGATAGGGACTTGGGTAAGCTTCTCTTCAGATTTATAGGAGTTAAGTATAATTGAATCAATTCCAAAGAAGGCAAGAATTTCAGGGTAGATGTCTGAAAAAACGCCGTTCATTAGGTCAACTACGACTTTAAAGGAGGGCCTCTTTATCTTGTGGTCTATCGTTTCTACAATTCTCCTTTCATACTCCTCAATTACGTGAGGTTCCTCTTTTATTAAACCAACTTCCGAGGGGTTTACCCTTCTAAACTTCTCTCTGAAAAAGATCCTCTCTATAGATTTCTCCTCTCCGGTATCAATCGGTAGACCGTTTTCCTTAAAGAAAACTATATCAGTATGGCCTGGAGAATCTGAGGAGGCTTCAAAGTGAATTCCTCCCAGCTTCTCAGAGTTCTGCAGTAAGAACCTCATTGCCGGTAGTGGAAACTGCCTCAGGTCAATTACGTTAACTCCGCTTGAGAGTAATCCTGAGAGGAAAGCCCTCTTTATCATCCTTGAGGCTCTGTGGTAGTCTCGGCTTATGAAGACGTAACTTCCCTCAGGCAGTGTACTTCCAAGGGCTGCCCCTATCTTGGCTGCCATTTCAGGGGAGAGTTCCACGTTAATCCTTCCCGATATCTTTCCCCCTTCAAAGAGGGATCGCTTCCACTTCTGGGTCCATACTAAGTTGGAAGATACTATTGAACCGCTCTCTACGAACTTTTCAGGCCAAATTACTACGTCTTTGGCTATCTGAACTAAGTCTTCAATTTTTACCTTCTCTGCGATTATTGCTCCTTTTAAAGCAGTAACTCCTTTCCCTAGCTCACTAAAAGAGCAGATTACACAGTTCCTCAGTTTGCAGTCATCCCCCACCTTTACTCTATCCCAGATAACACAGTCCTTTATCTGGCACCTCTTTCCAACCTCAGTTTCACTTCCTATAACGCAGTTTTCAAGGGAACTTCCCTCACCTACACTTACTCCGTCTCCCAGTACAACTACTCCGGATACCTTAACTGAATCGGGTATTGAGGCATTTCCCTGTTTAAAGACGACTCCACTTGGGAGCTTCACTATTTCTCCGGGTATTGATAGTTTTACCAGTCCAGATAGGATATCTCTGTGGACTTCTCTGTAGGCATCCGGGTTTCCAACGTCTTTCCAGTAACCGTTGGCCTTAAACCCAAAGAGTTCTATTCCCTCTTCCATTAAAAGGGGAAATAGGTCTTTACTGAAGTCAAAGGGAATATTTGGAGGGATAAACTTTAGGATTTCAGGTTCAATTATGTATATTCCCGTGTTAATCGTATCGCTGAAAACTTCTCCCCAGCCTGGTTTTTCAAGGAACTTTACTATCTTTCCTTCCTTGTCGGTTATCACTATACCGAACTGTAGGGGATTCGGAACTGAAGTTAGGGTTATTGTTAGCTTAGACTTTTTAAACTCGTGGAAACCGACAACTTCCCTAAGGTCTATATCGGTTATAACATCTCCACTTACCACTATAAAGGTTTCATCAAGGTACTTCTCAGCCTTCTTTACAGCTCCTGCAGTGCCGTAGTCTGCTTCAGGAAGAACGTAGTTAATTTTTACTCCGAATTTAGAACCGTCTCCAAAGTACTCTTTTATTACTTCCGGTTTGTAGTAAAGGAGTATTACAAATTCCTCTATACCTAGGCTTATCAGCTGCCTTATTATGTGTTCCATCATAGGAATGTTTACTACTGGAAGCATAGGCTTTGGTTTTGAGTAGGTAAGGGGCTGGATTCTCGTCCCAAATCCCCCTGCCATTACTACAGCTTTCATCTATCCTCCCGCGTAAAGGTGTTCTCTCGTTAGTGGAAATCCGGAGAAACCGCTCTTATCAGGCTTTACAAAGAGGCTCTGATACACTCCAACTCTGTTTGTCATGAACTGGTATGCGCTCGCCGACATATAGAGCCTCCAGATCCTGTAGCGCTCCTCCCCGGCGATTTCTACTGCCTTTTCTCTGTTCCTTTCAAGGTTTCTAACCCAGTGGATTAGAGTTAGCGTATAGTGTTCCCTTAAAGACTCAACGTCCCTTACTTCAAATCCTGCCTCTTCAGCCTTTTTGAGAGTTAGGTAAATTGGTAGGAGTTCTCCATCGGGAAATACGTATTTCCTTATGAATCGGGAAGGGGGTTTTCCATACTCGTGGTAGTTGCAGCTTATTGCGTGGTTCAGGAAAATTCCCCTCTCTTTAAGGAGTTTAAAAGCCTGTTCAAAGTAAAGTCCAGCATTCTTTAAACCTACGTGTTCAAACATTCCAACGCTAACTATCTTATCGTAGCTGTTCCACTCATCTACTTCCCTGTAGTCTGCAAGGAGGACTTTACACCTATCTACAACACCTTCTTTCCTTATCCTTTCCCTAACATAGTTGTACTGATTCTCACTTAAGGTTATTCCGACGGCGTTTACTCTGTACTTCTTTGCAGCGTGAACTATTAGAGCTCCCCATCCACACCCTATATCAAGGAGTTTCTCTCCTTCCTTCAGCATCAGTTTTCTGCAGATGTAGTCAATTTTGTTCTCCTGAGCCTTATCAAGGGAATCCCCGTAACTTCTGAAGTAGGCACAGGAGTAGACCATGTTTTTATCAAGGAAGAGTTTGTAGAAGCTGTTAGAGACGTCATAGTGGTACTGGATTGCCTTTTTGTCCCTTTCAATACTGTGGAGCTCTCCGTCAACCTCTGTCCAGCATCTCTTTACCTTTGCCTTCCCCGGAAGCTTCCTTATTAACCTCCAGAGCCTAAGGCGTTCTTTTAAACTGGAAACCCTATCAATAATCCAGTCAACTATCGGGAAAAGGAGGAATATATCTCCTTCAATATCAATCAGGCCGTAGATGTAGCTCTCTGCTAGAGATAGGTCTGAGTTTTCTCTGAAAGCTTCTTTCAGACTCCAAGGGGTTTTAATTTTTATTTTTAACTTATCCCCCTTCCCCCAGACTCTTTTCCCGTTCCAGAGGATAACTGATGCCTCACTTTCACCAGGAGCTCCGTTTAAGAGCTCTTTTACTAGTTCCTCATTTAACTCCTCCACCTCCTTCAAGTTGCACTTTTCCAGCTCCATCTTCCCTTCCTTTTAATAAGATTTCCCTTGCAACTCTCTTTCCTATCTCTACGGCTGGTTGGCCGTAAGGGTTTACTCCCATGAGTTTTCCCATTGCTACAACGCTTATCATGTAAAACATCATCAATCTTCCAAGTTCCCTTTCGCTGAGGTTTTCTAACTTGAATGTAACTATTGGCCTTTTTCTGCTCCTTAAAGCGTGAAGGGTTCCTAAGAACTCGGCTTCCATAACCTCAGATATCCTCTTTCCCGATAGGTATGGAAGGATTTCAACCTCTTCAGGAAGTTTCGGGTCAACCTCATAGCTCTCAACGAAGAACAGCTGGTAGAACTTGTCATCAGGGCCGTCTACAAAGAGCTGAAGTATTGCGTGCTGAGAAGAGGTCCCGACTGCCTTTAGTGGAGTTTGCCCTTTCCCATTCTTCCCTAGCGACTCTCCCCAAAGCTGGACGTACCACTCTGTAAACTCAGTCATGAAGGATGAGTAGGGCATTGCAACCGAAATCTTCCTTCCGTCTTTGTAGTGTATAAACTTAGCTGCTGCCAACTTAAGGGCCTCTTCAGGTTCCCTTACAACTTCCTCAGCCCCTTCTAGAAACTCATCTACTCTGTATCCGCCAAAGGCAAGGGGGAAAATCCCTACAGGTGTAAAGACTGAGAACCTTCCTCCTACCTCCTTTGGAACTTTGAAGAAAGGAGCTCCGAACTTCTTTGAAAGGTCTTCAAACAGGTTTCCGGCATCTCCAATGAAGGTACACTTTTTACCTAAAGGCAATTTCCTCTCTTTTAGTTCTTTAAGAATAAGGTTAAGTGCGGTAACCGTTTCAAGTGTCCTTCCCGACTTACTGATGAAGACAAAGGAGCTCTCTTCCCAGTTTAGTTCATTCAGGACTTTATTAATCAAATTGGGGTCTACGTTATCAATGAACTTTAAGTTTCCATTGTTCTTCCCTACTGCTTCGTTTACTGCCTTTGCTCCCCTTGAAGAGCCCCCCATTCCTACTACTACAAGGGTAGAGCTCTTTTCCTTTATTCTTTTTACTCCATCTAAAATTTCCTTTATTTCCCCATCTTCCATTAGTTTAGTAAAGGGCATTTCCCTTTCGTTAACAATTTCCCTTAGCCCACTTTTCTCTAGAACTTCTTCTAACTCCTCCTTTTTAACTTGAACGTCGGAAAAAATAACCTCCATTCCTCCTCCAACTGTTTTATACTGGATACTTACACCTTCCTTTTTCTTTGAAATCAATTAGATTTTGGAGAGTTTTTCTTAGTATTCGCTCTATTGCTTCTTCTGTATTATAAGCGTTGTGAGGTGTAAGGATAACGTTATCAAACTGAGTTAACGAAAAACTCTCAATCGCCTTCTTAAGGATTTCAGGAGATACGTCCTTTTCCCCCCTAAATATTATTAGTTCCTCCTCCGTCCAGACCTCTTCCCCCTCAAAGGTATCAAGAGCGACTCCTTCAAGTCTTCCCTCTTTAAGGGCCTCAACTATAGCTTCAGTTTCAACGACGCTTCCCCTTGAGGTATTTATCAGGTAACTTCCCCTCTTCATCAGCTTAACGTTTTCCCTGTTAATCAGGTGGTGGGTTGAAGGGAGGTAAGGAACGTGGAGAGTTACGATGTCCGATTCCTTAAGGAGGTCTTCCAAAGGAGTATACTCAACACCGTACTTACGGGTTAACTCTTCCTTAGGCTTAATATCGTAAGCCAAGATTCTTAAATCAAATCCAGATAGGAGCTTAATTAGCCTTGAACCGATCCTTCCCGTTCCTATAACTCCAACGGTTTTCCCTTCAAGTTCCCTTCCCCTAAGTCCTTTCCTAGAGAAGATACCCCTACAGGTTCTCTCCAACGTTTTCTTAAGTCTCCTTAAGAGGGCTAGAATCAGCATAAGTGTGTACTCTGCAACCGTCTCCATTCCGTAGTCTGGGACGTTGCAGACGGCTATTCCCCTCCTTTTTGCCTCTTCAACGTCAATATGGTCAAAGCCTGTTGAACGGGTCGTTACTATCTTTAGGTTTGGGAGCTCCTTAATCACTTCTTTATCTATCCTTGAGTAAATGAACACAGATATGGCCTCAACTTCTTTTAACTTGGGAAGGTCGCTCTTCTTTAATGGTTCTTTACTTAACTTGACTATCTCAAATCCTTTTTCTTCAAGTTCCCTTCTGATTATAGGCTCTTCCCAGCCTTCAAGCTCAAAGAAAGCAACTTTCATCTTCAATCTCCCTTATGGATTCCGAGTTCTTTCTCTATCTGATAGACGGCCCTAATTACTTCAAGTATTGAGTCTGGGTTAATTGAAATCGTGTCTATTCCTTCCTTAACTATGAACTGTGCAAAGTCTGGATGGTCTGAAGGAGCTTGACCGCATATTCCAACTTTCCTTCCGACCCTCTTGCCTTCCTTAATTGCCCTTGAGACCATCCACTTAACTGCTTCGTTCCTCTCGTCGTATATGTGGGCTACCAGGGAGGAGTCCCTATCAACCCCCAGGGTTAGCTGTGTTAGGTCGTTTGAACCTATTGAGAACCCGTCAAAGTATTTTGCAAACTCCTCAAAAAGGATAACGTTTGAGGGTATTTCACACATAACGTAAACTTTCAAGCCCTTTTCTCCCCTCTTTAGGCCAAACTTCTCCATTACCTCAAGTACTCTTTTTGCCTCCTCCGGAGTTCTGCAGAAGGGAACCATAACTATTACGTTATCAAGTCCCATCTCCTCCCTTACCTTCTTTATCGCCATACACTCAAGTCCGAAGGCCTCTGAAAACTGAGGAGAGTAGTACCTCGAAGCCCCCCTCCATCCGAGCATTGGGTTTTCCTCTTTCGGCTCAAAGAGCTTTCCTCCGAGTAAGTTTGCATACTCGTTTGATTTAAAGTCTGAAAACCTCACTATAACGGGTTTTGGATAAAAGGCTGCTGCTATCTTTCCGATTCCAAAGGCGAGTTTATCTACGTAAAATTCTTTTTTGTTTTCGTATCCTACCGTTCTCCTCTCTATTTCCTGGGCAACTTCAGGTTCTTCTTCCTTTACTTTCTCAAAAGTAATGAGTGCATTTGGGTGTATTCCGATGTAGTTGTTTATTATGAACTCTTCCCTTGCAAGTCCAACTCCATCGTTTGGGAGGAATGAAAGGTCAAAGGCTCCTTCAGGTGTTGCTATGTTAAACATTATTGGGGTTTTAGGTTTTGGGAGCTCCCTTAAATCTACCTCTTCAACGGTGTACTCAATTTTCCCATCGTAAACGTACCCTACTTCTCCCTCTGCACAGGAAACTGTTACGAACCGGTCTTCCTTTAGGGCTTCCGTAGCGTTTCCGGTTCCAACGACTGCAGGAACTCCAAGCTCCCTTGCAACTATCGCCGCGTGGCAAGTCCTACCTCCCCTGTTTGTCACGATTGCGGAGGCCTTTTTCATTATCGGTTCCCAGTCCGGGTCGGTCATGTCCGTTACGAGAACGTCCCCTTCCTGAAACCTTCCTGCTTCTTCTACCGACATGAGAATTTTTACCTTACCTTCTGCAATTTTCCTCCCAACAGCGATCCCCTCTACTAAGACTTTCTTCTTCCTCTCCTGCGGAGGTTCTATTACTTTGAAAACTGTTATTTTTGAGTAATCTTTCCTTGAGTGGACCGTTTCGGGCCTAGCTTGGACTATGTAGAGCTCCCCTATTTCCCCATCCTTTGCCCACTCAACGTCCATAGGAGTCCACCTGCCGTTTCTCTCAGAGTAGTAGTTTTCAATTTCACATATCCAGTTCGCTAACTTTAGAACCTCATCATCTGAAAGGCAGAACTTTTCCCTATCAGATAGAGGAACCGGAACCACCTTAACCGGCTCTTTTTCGCTGTCCCCGTAAATCATTTTCTGATTCTTTTCACCCAGCTTCTTCTCAATAATTGCTTTAAATCCCTTCTTTAACGTCGGTTTAAATACGAGCCACTCATCCGGGGTAACTGCTCCCTTTACAACCATTTCACCGAGCCCGTAAGAACCTGTAATCAGAACAACGTCCTTAAAACCGCTTTCTGTATCAAGTGAAAAACCGACTCCTGAAGAGGCAAGGTCTGAACGGACCATCTTCTGAACTCCGACTGCAAGAGCTACCTTAAAGTGGTCAAATCCGAAGGTTTCCCTGTATGAAATTGCCCTGTCTGTGAAGAGGGAGGCAAAACACTTCTTTACTGCGTTGAGTAGATTTTCTATGCCCTTTACGTTTAAAAAGGTCTCCTGCTGGCCGGCAAAGGACGCGTTTGGTAGGTCCTCTGCGGTTGCTGAGGAACGAACGGCAACGTCAACGTTCTCTACTCCAAACTTCTCAGAGAGCTCCCTATAATACTTTTTTATTAGTTCTTTTAAGTCCTCCGGAAACTTTCCGCTCTTTATTAATTCCCTGATCTTTTCTCCCCTCCTGTGAAGGTCGTCAACGTCGTTTACATTAAGGCCCTTAAGAATTTCTCTTATTTTCGCTTCAAGGTTGTTGAACCTGATGAAATACCTGTAGGCATTAGCGGTTATGACGAAAGCGTCCGGTATTTTTACCCCCTTTGGAGATAGAGCTCTCTTCATCTCTCCAAGAGAGGCGTTTTTACCGCCTACTAAAGGAATATCCTCTATTCCTACTTCTTCAAGCCAAAGGACTAACTTCTCCACCTCTTCCTCCTCTTTTTGTTAGTACCTACTTTCATTATATCAGGTTTTCTTAATATATATTTTGATGTGCTACTAACAGCTTTGCTTACCAGAAAATTTTACGGTAAAATTAAGGTGTTAAGATAAATCCCGAATCTCCGGCCGCCCCAAAAAACTCCCAGGAAAACCTACAATCCTTCCTGCAAACAGATAGGAAAAGAAACCAAATCCAATTAACCAGAAAATTTTACGGTATATATTAGAAAAATTAAAATTCCTCCCCCTCCCACGAAACAACCCCCAAACAAAACCTCACCTAACCACTATTCCCCTTACCTTTCTTCTCAGAAAGGGTATGCTTCCAAGCTAAAACTGCAAAGGAAAAAGGAAGAAGAATCGCAACGATAGTTACAAAAATACCTAAAACTTCATTCTCACTCATTCTTCCTCCCAGTAAACCTTAATAACGTTATAGAGAGTATCCCTCTCAACGGGAACTTTACCAGCCTCTTTAATAAGCCTTATTAACCTTTTCTTAGAAATATACTGGCCGGCCCTTCCACCGGCAGCCTGAGTTATATCCTCTTCAACAACAGTTCCATCAATATCATCAGCACCAAACTGAAGAGCAAGCTGAGCAATCTTCTCACCAAGCATAACCCAGTAAGCCTTAACGTGAAGAAAGTTATCTAAAATAAGCCTACTAACGGCAACAGTCTTAATCTCATCAAAACCAGTAGTATAACCAGCATTCTCAACCTGAGTATTTAGAGGATGAAAAGCCAAAGGTATAAAAGTCTGAAATCCCCCAGTTTCATCCTGAGCTTTCCTTAACCTTAGAAGGTGATCAACCCTATCCTCATAACTCTCAACATGGCCAAAAAGCATAGTAGCATTGCTCTTTAAACCTAAACGATGAGCAGTTTTATGTACTTCAAGGTACTCATCTCCAGTTATCTTATCGGGACAAAGCCTCTTCCTGACATCCTCAGCAAAGATTTCCCCTCCGCCGCCCGGAAGAGAACCTAATCCTGCATCAATTAACCTCTTTAAAACTTCCTCAACAGAAAGACCAGACTTATCGGCAATATACCTAATCTCTTCAGCTGTATAGGCCTTAATATGAATATCGGGAAAGGCCTCTCTTACAGCCTCAACTATTGACAAGTACTCCTCGAGCCCCCAATCCGGATGGAGCCCCCCTACTATATGGACTTCAGTTATACCGGGATTCTTCTCCTTATAGGAAGAAATCTTTTCAAGGATTTCCTCAACAGTTAACTGATAAGCCCCATCCTCTCCTTTCTTCTTCCTAAAAGCGCAAAACTTACAAGTTCCAACGCATATGTTCGTTGGAGTGACGTGAAGGTTAACGTTAAAGTAAACAAACTTACCGCTTTTCCTCTCACAGACCAAATTGGCAAGAAAACCTATAGTATGAATATCGGAGCTCCTAAAGAGCTTAACCCCATCTTCAAAGGATAGCCTCTCTCCCTCAAAAACTTTCTCTGCTATAGGTAAAAGCTCCTTATCCCTTACAAAATCTAAAACCTTACCCATCAATCACCTCAACAACGTTGTAAAGGGTATCCCTCTCAACTGGAATTCTTCCAGATTCCTTAATAAGCTTTACCAACCTACTCTTAGGCATGTAAGATGAACTCTCAGCACCTGCAGAACGGGTAATGGTCTCCTCAACAACAGTTCCATCAAGGTCATCAACTCCAAAATGAAGAGAGGTCTGAGCCAACTTCTCCCCAAGCGTTATCCAAAAAGCCCTAACGTGACGGAAGTTGTCTAGGAAGAGCCTGCTAACGGCAAGCATCTTCAAGTCATCAAAACCTGTTGTATAACTTCCTCCAAGCTGAGTATTCTTCGGCTGATAAGCAAAGGAGATAAAAGCCATAAAACCTCCAGTTTCGTCCTGGAGCTCCCTCAACCTCAACAAGTGATCAACCCTATCCTCATAACTCTCAATATGACCGTAGAGAATAGAGGCGTTACTCCTTATACCGTAAGAGTGAGCTATACGGTGAATTAAAAGGTACCTTTCAGAGCTAAGCTTCTCAGGACAAAGCCTCTGCCTAACCTCCTCAGAAAAGATTTCAGCACCCCCACCAGGAAGGGCATCAACACCAGAGGCTGCAACTTCCCTTATAACGTCCTCCAACGGAATAGATTCCTTTCTTGAAAAGTAATCAATCTCCTCAGCAGTAAAAGCCTGAATTTTCACATCTGGAAACTCTTCCCTTATAGCCCTAATAAATTCAAGGTAATCATCCAGTTCCCAATCTGGATGAAGACCGCTTACAATGTGGACTTCCCTTATAGAACCAGAATTTCTAACTTTCTCTAAAACCTCATCAACAGTAAGCTGATAAGCTCCCTCTTCTCCCTTCCTCTTCCTAAAAGCACAAAATTTACAGGTTCCAACACATATATTTGTTAGATTAATATGCCTGTTTACAGTAAAGTAAACGAAATTGCCGTTCAAACGCCTGTTAACGATATCCGCAAGCTTCCCAATCGTTAAGATATCAGAGCCCCTAAAGAGCTTAACTCCATCCTCAAAGGATAACCTTTCTCCTTCAAGGACTTTCTCTGCTATAGGAATTAAATCTCTATCCTCAACGAGTCTAAAGTCAAACATAATTACTCCAGTTTAAAGCCCATTTCTTTTAGTTTCTCAGTTAATTTTTCTATCTTCCTAACCGTTTCCTCTGAAAGGTGGTGTTCAATGAGACACCCTTCCTTTTCTGCCTTATCGTAAGGAAGGCCGAGAATGTCCCTCAAGAAGGAAATTAAAACTCTGTGCTTTGAGTAGAGTTTCTCAGCGTACTCCTTTCCCTTTTCGGTCGTTACAACGTAACCGTAAGGCTCATAAACTATATAGCCCTTCTCGGTAAGCCTCTTCAACACCTCTGTAACAGTCGGCATCTTAACTTTACGGGCAGACGCGATTTCCTTAACCCTTGCAACTTTGTTCTTCTTCTCCAGAAGGTAAATAGTTTCAAGGTAATCCTCAAGTCTTGGAGCAAGTTTATCTTCCCTTTCCATTACCTCTCCTTTCTAAACGTTCACTAGAAATTTAAGCCTTAATTTTGTTAAGTTCCACTAACTCCTTACCTTCATCCCACAGTGCTGACATAGGGAGCTCTCAGAAACAACGAATAGGTTTTTCCCACTAACAGCCTGGGGTTTCTTAACGTAGTAGTCTTCCATAAACCAAGCCCTATCTGAAAGGCCCAAACTCTTTAAAACTTCGTAAGCAGTCTCCCTTGCCCTACCTATGGCCTCTACGGCGGTGGTCATACCGGAAGCAGCATCCCCTGTAACGAAGTCGCCGTTTAGGGACTCTATTAACTTTAAGTCCCTCTCAAAGCCGATAGCAGGAACTATGTAATCAAAGTCAAAGGAACCGCAGGAAAAGAGAGCTCTGCCCCCTTCAACCTTTAAAAGCTCACACCCTGTGTAGAGTTTAACTCCTTCTTTTAAAGAGTCCCTAACCTCCTTGTCTGAAGCTCTAACCCTTTTAACTTCACCTCTATAAAGGACAACTGCCTCCCCTCCCCTCCTCACTGTTAACCTTGCAACGTCAAATGCAGTATCTCCTGCCCCGATAATTAAAACTCTCTTTCCAGAAAGAGAAGGAGGATTCTTTAAAAAGGAAAGGGGATAGATAACCCTAGGTGAATTAACGGGGAACTTCCTCTCAACCTGAGAACCTACACAAACAATTACAACGTCAAAACCCTCAGGTCTTTCCTTTAACTCAACTCCAGTATGAACCTTAACGTTCTTAAAAGAAGTTATAAACTCAATTTCCCTCTTAAAGAGCTCCTTATTTAGCTTAAAATCGGGAACGTAGTTAAGGGTTCCTCCAAGATGGTTCTCCTTTTCAAATATCTCTACACTTAAACCGCAGGAAGCCAAGTAGTAGGAGACGGTTAAACCGGCAACACCTCCCCCAACCACTGCAACTTTCCTGTTAACTCTGGGGAAGAAAGGCTCCCTCTCTCCTATTTCCATACTCTCAAGGACTATCCTTGCAAGCTCCCTGTGGACTTCCCTAATTCTCAAACTCCTTCCGGGAAGAATCCCACACTTTCTCTCACACTCGGCCGGACAGATTTCCCCTAAGGTAAACGGAAAAGGAGCTCTTAAGAGGAAGGAAGAAAAAGCTTTCTCAAAGTCTCCCTTTTGACAAAAGCCCATAAAAGTGGGAACAACGACTCCGGCCGTACAGGAATCTTCACAGGGAGATGTCTCCCTATAGGTTCCCTTGTAGGCATCGTAAAGCTGGAGGATGTAAAGGGTTAACTGGGAAAGGATAAGGGAAATCCCGCCGTAGGAGAGAAGATCCCCAATCAGGTACAAGTAGTAAAAGGGAAATGAAAAAAGGAGGAAGAAGAGAGCTCCAGAAACCTTCCTACCCTGACAAAACTGTCCAAGTCCGGGAAGTAGAAATGAAAGGCGGAAACACTTCTTCCTCTTTAAGCGCTTCCTGTAGAGCTTTAAGGCTAAATTCCTATCTTCCTTAAACATTATCCTCTCCGGCTGATAGATTCTAAATTATAGGCACTAAACACAGGAGGAGAAAATGTTAAAGGAGAAGATAAGAGGAGCGGTACTGGGAGGAATAATTGGAGACGCACTGGGAACATTAGTTGAGGATATGGATAGGGAAACTGTGAAGAGGGCATACGGAGGGGCCATCTTAGGTTTTATGGAGCCCTCCCACCTTTCCGTCTGCCCCTTCTTAAAGAAGGGTCAATACTCCCACGAAAGTCAAATCTTCCTCTTAGCCCTCAAAGTCTACGCAGAGAAAGGCTACTTTGACGAGACCCTCTACATTGAGAAGTTGGTGGAGTGGGTAAAGGACGAGAAGTCCCACAGGTACCCATCAGGAGCCCACGTAAACGCTGCCCTCTCGTACGCTGCAGGCCTTGAGCCGGAAGAGGCAAGGGTAAAGGCCTGCGACGTTGACGGAGCTATACCAGCCGTTGCATCAGGACTGTTTAGGTGGGATAACTCCTTTGAGGCATACCAGGAAGGTGCCTACGTAGCATCAATAACCCACTCTGATGAAACGCTGGTAGACTCTGCAGGAATTCTGGCTGCAGCGATCTCATCGGTCGTCGGAGGAAGGGTTGAGCTTTCAAACCTTGAGAGTAAGCTCTCCTTCGTTGACTCTTTAAGGGAGCTCTCAAAAAGCGAGAACGTTAAAGGCTACCTTGACCTCCTAATTCAGGTCTTAAAGAGGGGAGAAGTTTCCCTTGACGAGGTTATCCTCCTGATTGGAAACGGAACGTTTGCCCCAGAGGCCATAACCCTTTCACTCTACATTTTCCTCAGATACCCTAACTCTTTTAAGAGAGCTCTCCTTAGTGCAGTTAACTCCTACGGCGACTTTGGAGGAGATACTGATGCAGTAGGTTTTATAACGGGAGCTCTCTCCGGAGGGTACCTTTCAGTCTCTGCAGTTCCAAGGGAGTGGATTGAGTGCCTAGAAGGTTTAAGAGATATTGAGATTACAATTGAAAAGTTTATTGAGAAGATACAAATCTGATAAAATCAGTTTTGTATAAAATACTGAAAGTTTGGAGGAAGAATGAGAACCCTAATTCCCATCCTTCTGGCGTTCCTCATATCAACAAACGCTCCTGCCGAGTGCAGTTCTAACACTGTACTGGCAAAGGTTGACGGGAAAGAGATTACGCTCTCCTACTTTAAGTACGTTGAGGAGACCATTCCAAACTGGGCCCTCAATAAGTACTACGGAGGAAACAAGGGAAAGGAGAAGCTCCTAGAGAAGATAGCCCAGAGGACATTAATACTCGTTGATGCTGAAAGGAAAGGGGCCTTTAAGAAGGAGCCCCTGAGAAGTAAGGTTAAACGATTTGAAATGAAAAGGCTAGCCTACGAGTACATTAACGAAAGGCTGAAAAACGTTAAGGTCTCCGATGAAGAGATCCAAAAAGCCCTTCAAAAGTACCCTCCGGAGGAGAGGAAAAAGAGACTAAAGTCGGTTAAAGCCTCCCTAATGGCAAAGAAGATAATCTCTGAAAGGGAAAAGGTAATCTCTAACGTGAAAAGGAGGATAGAAGTAATAAACCCAAGCCCCAAGAAGCCCGACGACGTTGTAGGAAAAGTAGATGGGAAGGAGGTAAGGTTCTCTGAAATCTCCCCCCTAATCAGCGGAAAACCGAACAAAAAGAAAATAGAGAGAGCCCTTGAAACTTACGCCTTGTATGAGCTTGCCCTTAAGGAAAACCTTGATAGGAGGGAGGAGTTTAAAAACTCTTTAAGGGCATTTAAGGAGAAGTTAGCAGTTAAGGAGTTTGAAAGGGAAATTCTCTCATCCGTAAAGGTAACAGATGAGGAGATTAAGAATTACTACGAAAAGCACAAAAGCGAGTTTAAAGCTCCCGGAACGGCAAAAGTTAAGATTTTCGTCTTTGAGAGTGAGGAAGAGGCTAAGAGGAGCCTTAGTAGACTTAAAAAGGGTGAAAGGGAGGAAAGGGCAATCCCGGAAAACTCCTTAAAAACTGCTAGGGAATGGCTAGTATCATCGGAGGATAAGAATAACCCTGTCTCCCTACTGGTATTCAGTTCAAAGGAGAGGTACAACATCTTAAAGATGCCAAACGGGAAAGTCCTTTTAATAGAGGTTCTTGAAAAGAAGGAGCCTAAGCCCCTTCCTTACGGAGACGCCTACTCAAGGGTAAAGAGTAAGCTCTTTACTGAGAAGGCAAGATCCCTATTTAAAAAGAGAATGGAGGAACTAAAGAGGAAGTACGGGGAGGAGATATACAGGGAGAACCTAAGGTGTGCCTGGAAGGAGGAGTCCAACTAGGGGCTCTTCCTTCAGGAACTCTACTCTCTTTAGGAACTCACTATAGTCTGCACTCTTTAGGTCCTCAAAGAACTGGGTGTAGTAGCCTTCATCCTCAATTACGGTAGAGGCAAAACCTATCGCGTCGGCTTCAGCCTCTCCAGACTCCCTTCCAAAGAGCTCCCCCTTAAGGAGCTTTGACTTTGCAAATTCAAACTCATCACTACTAATTGAGAGAACGTGGGTTAAAAGTTCTCTTAACTCCTTAAGTGCCTCATCAACTCTCTCTGTAATGAGGAGGACTGTGTAGTTAGAGCCAAAGAGGAGGTTCTGGTAGTTTGAGTAAGCAGCATAAACAAGCCCCCTTTCCCTTAAGTACCTGTACAGTAGACTGCTTCTGCCTGAGGAGAGAAGGGAGTCAAGGATTTCGTAGTAAACATCATCCCTACTGCAGGGAGGAAGTTTCCAGCCTAGGTAAACGTAGGGGACACTCACTGCAGGGTGAGTTAACTTAAAGGAGCCTGACGAGGAGAGGTTCTCCTCCTTAGGAGGGTTTAAAGGCTGTAATGAACTACTGGCGGTAAAACTTCCAAAGTGTTCTTCAACTTCCTCTAAAGCCCCGCCTGTATCAAAGTTACCAACGATTACAACAGACATTCTCTCAGGCCTGTAAAGGCTTTTGTAAAACTCAGTCAAAGTTTCTTTTGTAAAGGTCTTAACAGTTTCGGGAAAGCCGAGAATCGGGTAGCGGTAAGGAGCCCTTTCATAGAGCTCCTCCATAAACTTCTCCGCAAAGAGTTCCTGGGGGTTATCCCTGCTCCTTGAAATCTCCTCCAAGACTATCGGCTTCTCCTTCTCAACAGAGTGGTCGGTTATAACCGGATGGCACACAAGCTGGGAAAGGAGCTCAACTGCCCTCAAACCGGCAGATGAGGGAAGGTTTATGTAGTAGTAGGTATAGTCGTAAGAGGTAGCTGCGTTAATTTCTCCTCCCAGCTCCTCTACAATCCTGTCTATCTCTCCCCTTTTGTACTTAGAGCTCTCGTTAAAGAGTACGTGCTCAAGGAAGTGGGCTACACCCCTATTGTCTTCCCTCTCATACGAAGCCCCCGCCTTAACCCATACGTTTACTGAGATAGAGTTTAAGTCCCTCCTCTCCTTTAAATAAACTCTAAGGCCGTTTTTAAGGACAAACTTCCTCATAAGCTCTCCTCTTTCAATAAACTTCTCTAATTATAAAGGACTATAATCTCCCTTAAAGCCGAAGGAGGGTATTCTCCTATGCAGAGATCCTTAATCTTAGGAAGGGGAGTAAGCGGAAAGGGAGCGGGGGAGCTCCTTAAAGGGCTGGGATTTCAGGTTGAGTACTTTGAAGACGGGGAAGGTTTCCCGGAAGTCTCTTCGTTTGACTTTGTCGTTAAATCTCCCGGCTTCCCTCCGTGGCACCGGGTAGTTAAGGAGGTTAAAGAGAGAAAGGTTCCGATTTACGGTGAAGTGGAGCTTGCGTACAGGTTTATGAAGGGAAGGATAGTCGGAATAACCGGAACGAACGGTAAGAGCACAACTACAGCCCTCGTTTACCATACCCTTAAGACCTCGGGAAGGGAAGCTTTCATCGGCGGCAACTACGGAATACCTGCTTCCTCCTTTGCCCTTGAGACGAGTAAGTCTTCAATCTCCGTTTTGGAGCTCTCCTCTTTCCAGATTGAGGACTTAACTTCATTTAGAGGGGAAGTGGGAGCCATCTTAAATGTCACACCCGACCACCTAGATAGGTACCCTTCCTTTAAGGACTACCTGAGGGCAAAGCTGAAGGCCTCAAAACACTTTGACTGGCTGGTGGTAAACAGGGACGACCCTAACCTCTCTTCCCTAAAGGGCGAAGGAGTGGTAGAGTTTGGAAGGAGGTCAGGAGAGTTTAGGCTGGAAGGTAGCTACTTAAGTGGCAACGGAGTGAAGATAGACGTTAAAGAATTACCCCTTAAGGGTATCCACAACGTAGAAAACTACCTCTGCGCCCTTTCAGTCCTTAGGGTTTTGGGATTAGGTGAAGAGGAGATATTTAAAGGGTTTAAGACTTTTAAGGGGCTTCCCCACAGGACGGAGGTAGTAGGGAAGATAAGGGAAGTTCTCTTTATCAACGACTCTAAGTCTACAAACGTAGACTCTATGGCAAAGGCCCTCCTTTCCTTTGAAAGGGTAGTCTTAATAGCTGGAGGGAAGGACAAAGGACTTGACTTTAAGGTCCTCTCTCCAATCGTTAAAGAGAGGGTTAAGGGAGTCGTCTCTATTGGAGAGGCTGCTCCACTAATAGAGGAGAGCTTTTCTTCCCTTGTAGAGGTTAAGAGGGCTGAGAGTATGGATGAGGCGGTAAGGCTTGCATTTAGCATGGCTAGTAGTGGAGACGTTGTCCTCCTTTCCCCCGGATGTGCAAGCTTTGACATGTTTAAAAACTACGCCGATAGGGGAGAGGCCTTTAAGAGGGCAGTAAGGAAGCTGGAGGAAGAGGTTGGATAAAAGAGCAGCAGCTTTATCTATTTTCTTAATTTCTCTAGTTCTCTCCCTTGCAGGAATAGTCTTCGTATACACCGGAAGTTACTTCTGGTGTCTAAATCACGGACTGCACCCTTACTCCTACGCCCTTAAGCAGGCTGTCGCCCTTGGAATAGGTGTCACCCTATCCCTTCTTATTTATAAGAAGGTTGACTACAGGAAGGTTGCAAGTGAAAAGTTCCTCTGGCTTCTTTACGGTTCGGCAAACCTCCTCCTCCTTGCAGTTCTTTTCTTTGGAAGGGAGATAAACAACTCTAAGAGCTGGATAGTGGTTGGAGGGTTTTCACTACAGCCGGCAGAGTTTGCAAAGGTGCTGGTAATACTCTTTGTCTCAGGGTACATTCAGTACAAGTGGTCCGACATTCAGAACGACTGGAGGGACTTTGCAAAGTTAATGGTCCTTGCGTTCATTCCCGTTATCCTCATTCTCCTTGAGAAGGACCTGGGCTCTGCAATGATCCTCTCAATCGTCATATTTGCCATCCTCTTCATAACGGGGCTTAACCTGAGGTACATAGTTATTCCGGCACTATTTGGGCTGGGGCTCTTTACGTTTGCCGTCGTTACTGCTCCCTACAGGATTGCTAGGATAAAGATCCTTCTTGACCCGGAGAAGTACTACTATACCAGCGGTAAGTACAGCAGCTACCAGCTGGTTCAGGCGTTTGTGGCCTTTGCATCAGGCGGGCTGACCGGAATGGGAATCGGTCAGGGAGTCCAGTCTAAGTTCCTGTTCTTAACCTTTGCCTTCAGCGACTTTATGTTCTCCCACGTAGCAGAGGAGGTAGGTGCCGTTGGGGCCTTCCTTGTAGTTATTGCCTACTTTGGGATTCTTTTCTTAGGCCTCTCAATAGCCGATAGGTCTGACGAGATGGTGGGCAAGTTTATGGCCCTTGGGTTAACCCTTTACATATTCCTTGAGGCCGTAGTACACATAGGGGTAAACCTGGGGCTCGTTCCAACTACCGGAATTACCCTTCCCTTCCTGAGTATGGGGGGGAGCTCCCTAATTGCAAACTTCCTTGCAGTCGGCTTCCTCATGAGCATAGCTAGAGGACTGCCTTCAGAGTCAAAGGTGAAAATCAGGTTTAAGGTAAGGGGTAGGTACGCTTGAGAGTTGTAGTTGCAGGAGGAGGAACCGGCGGTCACTACTTCCCGGCCCTTGCAGTCGGGAAAGAGCTAAGGAAGAGGGGACATAGAGTTCTCTTTGTCGGCTCTAAGTTAGGCATTGAGGGTAAGCTGGGTTTCCCTTCTGATGAAATTTTCCTGATAGAGTACTCTTCATTTAGGGGTAAGGGATTAAGGGGGCTTTTCTCATTGGTTGGCTACGGAAGGGCTTTCCTTAAGGTTTTTTCCCTCTTTAAGTATTTTAAGCCCGACTGCTGTATAGTCTTTGGAGGTTACTCTTCACTTCCGGTCGGCCTGGCCGGTGCCCTTTCAGGGGTTCCCCTCTTCATTCAGGAGCAGAACTCTGTTCCTGGAAAGACCAACAGGTTCCTCTCCCGGTTTGCAGTTAGAGGGTTTCTCGGGTTCCCCGAAGCAGGAAAGCACCTAAAGTGTAAATGCACTTTTACAGGAAACCCTTTAAGGGAGGAGATCTTAGAAACTGTAAAGAGAAAGAGAGAGGTAAAGGAAAGGGTTTTTAAGAGGTTTTCCCTTGACGAGGGGAAGCGGACCCTTTTAGTACTTGGGGGAAGCCAAGGAGCTCTCTCCATTAACAGGCTCTTTGAAAGGACAATCCCTTTCCTCTCGGGTCTTCCAATACAGGTCATCCACGTTACAGGCTACGGGAAGGAAGGGAAACTGAAGGAGCTTTACCGGAGGGCAGGTGTAAAGGCAGTTGTCCTCCCTTTCTACGATAGAATCTGGGAGCTCTACGCAGCAGGCGATGGGGTCGTTTCTAGGGCTGGAGCTCTGGCAATCTCTGAGATTGCCGCCTTTAGACTTCCTTCTCTCCTTATACCCTACCCCTACGCGGCGGACGACCATCAGTACCTAAACGGAGCCTTTCTATCTCAAAGGGGGGGAGCTTTGCTCTTTAGGGAGTCTGAGCTCAGCGTAGAAGCGCTCCTGCAAGGATTAAAGACCATTTTGTTTGATATAATGAAAAGAAGGGAAATGGAGAGAGTCCTCTCAGACCTCTTTCCAAAAAGTGCAACTTCCCTTATAGTAAACGAGATTGAGGAATGGAGAGAGAGAAGAAGTTAGTTGAAGGGGCAATATTCCTGTCTCAAGAGCCAATCTCTGAGGAAGAACTTTCAGAAAAACTGGGAATAGATAGAGAAAAGGTCTCACTTATAGTCTCCCAGCTAAGGATGGAGTACTCTGATAGGGGGGTAGTCCTAAAGAAGGTAGCTGGAGGTTACAGGTTCTTCACATCTCCAGAGCTTAAGGAGGAACTGAGCAGGTTTGTTGAGGAAAGGCCGGTAAAACTCTCAAGACCTCTCCTTGAGGTCCTGGCCATCATAGCCTACAATCAGCCGATAACCAAAAAGAGGATAGCCCAGATAAGGGGGCAGAATCCCGACGGGGCAGTTAAGTCGTTACTTGAGAAGGGACTTATAGAGGTAGTAGGGAGGGAGAACTCCCCAGGAAGGCCCAAGCTCTACGGAACGACAAAAGCTTTCCTTGAGCACTTTGGGCTCTCTTCCCTAAGTGAACTTCCTCCCGTTGAGATTACAGAGGTAGAGGGTGGAGAGAGAGAGCAGAATCCTTAACGCCGTGGAGCTCCTATATGAGGACGAGGAACTGGCACTCTGCTGTCAGGAGGTGGTTCCCCTAATTGAGGAGTTCTTTGTAAAGCTTAATCAGGTTTTACCACCGGAGTGCGATGAAGACTTCTTTGTTGAACTTGCTAACTCTATTAGGGTAAACTTAATAGCAAATCCTGACTACAAAAAGCGATTTCTGGAGGGAAGAATGGGCGTAGTAACCGTTACATACGAGCTTGGCTCAATGGGGCTTGAAGTTGCAAGGCAGGTGGCTCAGGAGCTGGGCTATAAGTTCATCTATACAGAAATAATCTCTGAAGTGGCAAAGAGGCTCGGCGTTCCTGAGTGGAAAGTGGAAGACTTTAGCGAGTTTAAGTACGTTCCCTCTAAACTCTCCTTCTTTGACCTCTTTCAGCTTGATAAGAGCTTAATAGACTTTGGAGCTCTGTTTGGAGAGAAGAAGAAGGAGATATCCTTTGAAGAGTTTAGGGAGGCCCTTGTAAAGACCATTACAGCTTTTGCCGTTTCAAACAACGTGGTTATCGTGGGCCACGGCGCTGCGTGCATACTTCAGGAGTACCCTAATTCACTTCACGTAAAGGTGGAGGCTCCATTTTACGACAGGGTTAAGGTATTTGCCGAGAACACAGGCCTTTCAGTTGAGGAAGCTGAAAAGCAGCTAAAGAAGATTGACTCTAAAGAGGTAGAGTTCTACAAGGACCTGTGCGATGAGGATATCAGGGAGATAAACCTCTTTCACTTAAAACTCAATACTTCAAAGCTCTCCGTTGACAATGCAAAGGAGCTCGTAGTAAACGCATTTAGGATGGTTGCCCAGTAAGATGGCTAGGTTAAAGCTGGTTCAGTTTGACGCTTTAATCGTGGTTGACATGCAGAAGGACTTTAGCTCTTTAGGAGCTCTGCCGGTTCCCGGGACGGAGGAAATCGTCCCGGTTATCAACTCTTACATAGAGCTCTTTAAGGAGAAAGATTTACCCATATTTGCCACGAGGGACTGGCACCCTGAGAACCACGTTTCATTTAAGGAGAACGGAGGAATCTGGCCTAGACACTGCGTTCAGTGGAGCCAAGGGGCAGAGTTCATTGATGGGCTGGAGCTCCCTCCGGATACTTTTATAATTAACAAGGGAGACAGACCTGAACTTGAGGCCTACTCCGGCTTTCAGGGAACTCTCCTTGACTCTCTCTTAAGGGAAAGGGGAGTTAAGAGGCTCTTTGTCTGCGGAGTTGCAACAGATTACTGCGTAAAGAATACTGCACTGGGAGGTCTCAATCTGGGCTACCAGGTCTTTATCCTCTCAGATGCAGTCAGGGGGGTAAGTCCACAAACGGTAGAGAGGGCCGAAGAAGAGCTCCTTGAAAGGGGAGCTCTATTCCTAAAAAGGGAGGAGATTCTCTAGTCTCAGATCCCCTCTAAACATTACCTATCCCTTTCCCTTTAAAGGTTTGATTTTTACCGGAAGTTTTATTTAAATCTTAATAAAGAAGGGTCGGGTTATGGAAACCGTTCTGGTTGACGTTGGTAAAGGAACTCAGGATGTATTAATTCCCCTTAAAGGGGAAAAAACAGAAAACTGGATAAAGGCCGTTCTCCCTTCCCCCACAGCGAAGCTTGCAAAGGTAGTTAAAGGGTGGAAGGGTAAGGAAATAAGAGTTTGCGGTTACACTATGGGAGGGGGGCCCTTAAAGAAGGCCATAGTTGAGTTTATAGAGAGGGGAGGAAGAGTAGTAGCCTCTAGAGAGGCAGCAAAGACCTTCAGGGACGACCTTGAAGCGGTTAAGGATTTGGGAATAGAGGTAGTAGATGAGCTAAAGGAGTGTGACCTCTTCCTTAGGGACCTTGAGTTTGAGGTTTTTAGGGAGCTCCGCCTCCTGGGAGGTTTGAAAGGCGACTTTGAGTTTGTGGGGGTTGCCTGTCAAGACCACGGCTTTATCAAAGGTCAGAGCGATAGAATCACAAGGTTTGAGTACTTAAAAGGGCTCCTTAAAAAGAGCAGGAAGCCTTGGGAGCTCTACCACACAGAGAGGACCGGATTCCTCAGCCGATTTGACTCCATCCTTAAACAGATAGAGGAAGAGGGGCTTAAAGGCTTTGTTATGGACAGTAAACTAGCTGCGGTGGCAGGGGTCTATTCTTATGCAGAGGAAAAGGGAGTTAGGGAGTTCGTCTGTATAGACTGCGGAAACGGTCACACTCTCGTCTCAACTGTTAAAGATGGGCTTATATGTGGGTTCCTTGAGCACCATACCAGGATGCTTGACCTTGAGAAACTAAAAAAATTTACGGTTAAGTTAATAGAGGGAAATATCTCATTTGAGGAGGTCTTTAGAGACGGAGGGCATGGAGCTCTCTTCATAGAGAGGGTAAACCCAGAGAAAGTTTTCCTGGTAGGCCCAAATAGGGAAAAGTTTAAGGAGCTGGGGGAGTATGCTTACCCTCTGGGAGATGCAATGCTCTTTGGCTGTGCCGGGCTTTTGAAAGCCTATTCCTCTATTAGCAGCTAAAACAAGGATTGGGATAGTAAGGGATGAGGCAGGTAGCTAAGGAGTTCAGGGAGTTTCTAAAATCAGAGGGAATTAACCAGGAGTACTTAGCTAAGTTAAGAGAATACTTCTTAATAACCGACAAAGAGAGGGAGATTCTTAATAGATACAGGGAAGAGTTAAAGGAAGTATTCCCTGAAATTTTTCGGAACTTCTTGGAATACATTTACTCATTGGAGGAGATAAGGAGCTTTTTAGAAAAGACACGTCTACCTGATGAAGAGTTGGAAAAAGCCTTTGAAGACTATTTCAGTTTCCTGCTTAGTGCTGAGTTTGACTTCAAGTACATCTTTAGAGTTTTCAGAACCGTAAAGGGTGTTCATTACAACTTTGGAGTAAAGATAGATTATTACTTGGGAGCTTATCTACGTTGCATTGAATATATATTTGATGCTTTAAGCAAGAAACTAAACTACAGTGAAATTTATGAGTTCGGGAGAAGCTTTTTAAAGGTAATCTTTGTTGATATTTACTTTACGACAAAAATCTACTACTACATACTAAGCAAAAGAGTTGAAGAGGAGAGTTTAAAGTATAAAGCCTTAAGGGAAGGCTCTTTTGATGGAATAGTCTTAATAAATTGAAAAAGCGGAAAAATTATAGACGTTAATAAAAAACTAGAGGAACTTATCGGAAAGAGAAGGGAAGAGCTAATAGGTGAGGATTTCCTAGTTCTCTTCCCCCCTGATAAGGAAAAGTTCGTAAAGAATAAGCTAACAGAGTTCTTAATAAAGAGGGGAAAAGGGCTTTTGCCAAATGTTCCCCTTTACAGCTACAGAACTAGAGAGACTATTCCTACTGAGCTTAACGTAAGTTCCATAAACGTTGAAGGTAATGAAATTGTGGTGGGAATCTTCAGGGATATAAGGGATAGAATAAGGAAGGAGGAAGAGCTTGAGAGGATATCAAGGCTTTATAAAGTCCTCTATCTGATAAATGAAGCAACTCTAAAAACTACCGATATAGACCTGTTGTTTGAAAGGATATTAAAGATTCTCGTGGAAGAGGGCGGTTTTAGTTTCTGCTTTATTGCTGAACTTAAAGGTCCAAATCAGATTGAAATAGTAAAAAAGTATGGAGATGAGAAATCTATTGATATAAAGGAGAGCTTTCAATCACTATTTGAAGCTATAGAGAAGAAGCGAATGATAGAGCTAGATAACAACGTAGGAGCCGTTATTCCTCTGATTTATAAAAGTTTCGTTACCTCATTTTTAAAGCTTAAACAGAGGAACTTTGTGATTGTTGTTTACGGAAGGGAAATGAGGGATTTATCGGAGGAAGAAAAGAGGCTCTTAACTCAGATAGGCTACGATATAGCCTTTACAGTCTATTCCATCTTAAGGAAAGAGGAGATTAAATACCTCTCTTACTATGACGTCCTTACAAACTTACCTAACAGAAGGTACTTTATTGAGAAGTTAGAGAACGCCATTAAACTTTCAGAGGAAGAAAAAGAAAAGCTTGCAGTTTTGGTCATAGATATAGACAACTTTAAAAACGTTAATACGGTTTACGGTGAAATTGTAGGAGACCTGGTGCTAAAGGAAGTTTCAAGGAGAATCAGGAGCGTTTTAAGGGGAAGGGATGTCCTTGCAAGGTTTGGAAATGACGAATTTGCCGTTCTCTCCTTTGACATTAAGAGCAACTCAGATGTAATGAAGATTATTACTAGGATAAGGGAAATTTTAAATAAGCCCATTAAAGTAGAGGATAAGAACCTGTTTTTGAGCGTCAGTGTCGGCGTAGCTATATACCCAGATGACGGTAGAAGTGCAGAGGAGATAATAGCTTCTGCAATTTCTGCTCTAAGTGAAGTCAAAAAGAAAGGGGGAAACGGAGTTGAGTTCTTCAACCCAAATATGAAGAGATTGTCAATTGAGATAATTAACCTTCAAAGTAATCTTAGAAGGGCTATTAAGAATAAAGAGTTTATACTCTACTACCAGCCGATTGTTGACCTAAAGAGTATGAAAGTAATAGGAGCTGAAGCCCTTTTGAGGTGGAAGGATCCTAAGGAAGGAATAATTCCACCCTATAAGTTCATTCCCGTTTTAGAAGACACGGGAATGATTATTGAAGTTGGAGAGTGGGTTATTGAAGAGGTTATAAAGCAGCAAGAAAAGTGGGAAGGCATTGATATTGATATTGCAGTTTCACTTAACGTTTCCCCCAAGCAGTTCATAAGGTCTTCTTTGGCCGAGCTGATTTTGAAGAAAATTGAAGAACTTAGTGGAGACCCGAGCAGGATCATAGTTGAGATAACTGAGTCTAGTTTAATGGAGAATATTTCCATTATAGGAGGTGATATAGAAGTACTCTCTAAAGAAGGAGTAAAAGAAGGAGTAAAGGTAGAGATTGACGATTTTGGAACCGGCTACTCTTCCCTTGCTTACCTTAAAAAACTGCCCGTGTACGCTTTAAAGATAGATAGAGAGTTTATAAAAGACATTCCCGAAGATAAGGACGATATAGCAATCGTAAAGGCAATCATTGGTATTGCAAAGTCCCTAGAAAGGAGGACCGTGGCCGAAGGAATAGAGAGTGAAGAGCAGCTTGAGTTCCTAAGGTATTACGGTTGCGACTACGGTCAAGGGTACCTCTTCTCTCCTCCTCTTCCTCCGGAAGAGTTCTTAAATTTCTGCAAAAAGTTTAATTCCCAATAGTTAGAGGCTGTAAGCTGTGAAGCCCCTTAACCCGGTAGAGGAAACTAAGGCTTTCGTTGAAACGGTAAAGCTGATAGAGCTGTCGTCAATTGACATAAAAGAAGTAGCCATATTCTTCCCCGATGCTCTACTGATAGAGGATGAAGACTACAGAGACGATAAGTTCGGGGAAGGCCTTTACTGTGTTATGAAAACCGACCCTTTAAGGTTTGCTAAAATAGTTCCTCTCCATGTGAAAAACTATAAGCTTTTAGGGTTTAGGTTGATTACTGAGAACACTTCTCCGCTTGGGGTTCTCGTTGGAATGTTTATTCTCTCTACTGCGATTAAGGAGGAGGGAAGGGAGCTCTTCAGTAAAGTCCTCCCGCCTTCTTACTTTAGAGGGGTAATTGATAGAATAGTTAAAGAAGCTGGGAAGGACCCTTTGGGAGCTCTAAAAGTTGCTGAGGAGCTCTTGCCCTTTAAGGGGATAAAAGATGATTACGCCTTCCTGTCATCTCCCCAGTTTTACTGGAAGAACTACTTAAGGGCTTTAAAGCTAAAGGAAAAGGAGCTGACCAATAATGTCGTCGTTCCTTTTGTTAGCCATTTTATCGGCATTCTATCGGCTTTTTCCGTAGTCTCGGCTCAATTTCAGAAATGAGAAAAGTTGAATAGAGGAGGATAGCAAGATGAGTGGAAAGATTGAGATAGGGCCAACTGGGCAGGCTGTACGTATAAATGGCAAATCTGCTCCTAATCTCTTTACTAATTTTGAAAGATTTTTTAACGGCTCACACCGCTGGCTCTGGAATGAGTTTATCAGAAATCCTGAGGCAATGGCCGAGTACTTTAACGAAGGCAGGTATCCGTTCGGGAATTACGGGAAAGATGGAAATGAGTATTCCAGTGGAGTAGTTCACGACGTTAAAAACCTTGAGAACTTTTACATCAAACTTGATTATGCAAAAAGGGCGTTAATTCTTGCTTGGGATGCAAGGTATATTTATGAGGACTTTTATAGATGGTTTGTTAAGTTTTTCTCGTCTTACAAGCATATTTACGAGAAGGCTCTTCCTCAGTTTTATCAGAAGAACGGAGAAGGATACGCTCCGTACCACGATGTAGCAAGCTGGATGGCAAAAGTTATGGCTTCCACTTTCGTAAAGTACGGGCCGAATGCATTTTTATCTCTTGCTGTTTCAATAATGAAGATGTTTTCGGTAGATAACGAATGGATGGAAGTAATTAAGAAATATTCACAAAAAGATCCTGAAATTCTCAAATTTCAAGAAATACAAAAACTTATAGCTCAGGAGTTAAAGATTAGCGATACCTTATATATGGAATACAAGGAACTTTACTATAAATGGCTCAAGAAATACAAACCAAAAGATATCTTAGCTAAAAGAAGGATAGAGTTAATTAATAGTTTTCATGGTTTTTTAAAAGCAAAAAAACTACATTAGCTTTAATGCAGATTGGGGAAAAACTCTTTTTAATCAAGTTCTTGACTGGTATTATCAGGAAAGACCTAAAGATATTCCCACACAAGAAGCCTTTAAGGAATTTGACTGGGCTATGCAGTACCTACACGGATACAACGGAAAAATAGGCCCTGTTGACGACATTACTTGGAATATGTGCTGTGAACACGTTTCTTGGAAGTACCTTAGGGAAAAGTATAGGCCCACAAGGGATTTAAACATCGGAGGACTGTAAGGTGAGTGGGGCTGTTTTGGAAAGAGGACTCAAATATAACTAAAACGGAACGGGGGAGATGGAGTTAGAAATGAGGAAGTTAGTAGCCCTTTCAACAGTTGCTCTAATAGCTCTCTTTTCCTGCGGTGGTGGAGGCGGAAGTAAAAGTCCTTCAACGGGAGAAACCACTACTGTTACAAAAGAGGTTTCTCTATCGGGGCGGATTAAGCTAAACACTACAAGGAGTTTCTCAACTGGTAATATCAACGTAGCTTATGTGGTTGTTACCTCTATAGACAATGGAGCTCCTATTACTTACAGTGCAGAAGTCAAAGATGATGGAACATTCTCTCTTGTTGTTTTATCAAATAGGAGCTACGTTCTATCACTCTTTGACCAAGACGGAAATGCAGTAGCCTCAACTTTTTCAAATAAAGTTGAAATTGATGCTCCAGCAGAAATTATAGTTTCCTTAGCTGATAGTGACGGGGATGGAATTTTTGACGATATTGTCGTCAATCCAAAGAAAGGAGCCAGAATAGTTAAAGTTCAGCTGGCAGATAGAGATGGAGATTTAATACCAGATGAAATTGAAGACAAACTTGATCATGATGGAAACGGAAAAATTGATGTGGTAGAGGAACTGATAAAAGAACATCACCAGATAGTACAACAACAAGTACAGGAAATTAGCAAATTAGACGAACGTCAAATTCAAGAACAGTGGTATTCTTATCTCCACAAGAGCCCCTATCCTGTGATGGATATAGATGAGGTTGTTAAAAATTACCCTTGCCATATAGAAGTTAATTTGGATGACTCACTTCCGGAAACAGAAAAGGATTTTGTTTTAGAATATCACTCTAAACTGTGCTCAGTTCTAAGATATATAACAGGTCGTGATCCGCACGTTTCTTTTGTCATGTCTTATGATCCAGGCATGCATAGAAGTTGGAATAGTAACTTGACACATCTTTACGCCAGTATCTTGCCGACAAAAGATCCCTTTTTCAAATCTTGGTATTCTGTTGAATTAGCCTATTTGTACGTTGTGCATAAAAACGATAAAACCAGGATGAGTAATGATTGGTCATATTTAAGGCCTAACGAAACATTATCACAAACTTTAACATCAGTTGTAGCCTATTACTATGGAAAGCAGTTGGGATTTTCAGATGGTGAGTACAAGTTTTATTCACAGCAATTAAAACCGAATTATTACTATGCCATAGATAACTTTGTCAGAAATACAAATCCATTTATAATATACCAGACTGATGTAAATTATAATATGAATGGTAACACCTTATCAGCTTCTGCTCACCAAATATTAACTCTATTTTTAGCTGATCCAAACTTTTTTAAAAACCTATTACAATCTTCTTATTCCTGGTCGTCGGGAATTGATTTAAAAATGGATTTCGCCAGAAGCGTGAAAACTTTACCTTTTAACGTAGTGAATGCTTATGTAGATAGCATGCCCTACTTTAAACAACTGGACCAATCTGAGAGACCTGAAAGAATGATTTCTATAGTTTTACTTTCATCTACAGATACGAAAAATGAAAGTGCTAGTAAAATTAGTTTCGGGTATTGTAATATCGATGCTGCTGGTGTTTTAGGAGAATCCTATAAAGCTGATAATTTAGGCAAACCGCCTTACGAAGTAGTGCCCGATCCTAACTTTTACGGTCGTACTGTAAGGTTAGAGGTTGTAGATTTAAAAAGCAACAAAACTGTAAAGAATGAAACTTCAAGAATACTTTCAAATTTAGACAATGGAGGATTTGTATACTTTCCCAATTTAAAAGTTGGAAACATTTATAAAGTAAATGCAACTGCAACCATAGACGGTATCACTTATACTGATCAGCGCTATTTTATTGCTGGTACATGCTTAAGGTCAAATAAGCAAGTAGCTAGGGTAAATGAACCTGTAACTTTTAGTTTAATGTCCAAGGCAAAGTTCAATCAGTATTATTGGGACTTCAACGGAGATGGCACGATTGATAAAATAACGGAAGTGAATACGGCTTCTTATTCCTACTCTCAACCGAGAATTTATTATCCGAAAGTTGGAATAGAAGTAGACTTCGGAAACGAAAAGATTTTTTGGTTAGATATGCCTCCTGTTTTTATAAAAAAGTAGATGACTTCAAGAAAAGTCTCTTTCTTTACTAAAAGTGTTCCCGTGCTCTCTCCCTGTGAAACTTTAAAGATCAGAATGCTGCATAGGCTTACCCTGTTCTTTCAGAATTCACTATAACAAATGTCAATTTGTTATGGTATTATTTCGGTGAGGAAACAATTCCAGAAGGAGAAGCGATAAACCATAACGTCAATATATTTGGCCTACACGCAATCAGAGGGTATAAGAGTACTGCCCGATATGAAATAGAGGAAATAGATAGACGGAGGAGAGTTGGACTTAGAAAGGGCAATTGAGCTTTTCCTGAACTTTAAAGAGAGGGAGCTCTCTCCCAGAACCATAAAAGAGTACAGGAGTGACCTTAACTATTTTTTAAAGGTCGTCGGGAATAAGCCGGTTAAAGATGTAAAGACCGCTGACGTTATGCTTTTTAGAACTTCAATGAACTGCAGTCCTTCGCTAATCAACAGGAGAATTTCAGCCCTTAATTCTTTCTTTAATTTCCTGGTTGATATGGAAGTAATAGAGAAAAACCCAGTCAAGCCTTCTTTAAGGATAAAGAAGGTAAAACAGAGGGTCCCAGAAGCTTTAACGAAGGAAGAGGTTGAAAAGGTACTGGAAGTTGCAAGAAGGAGAGGGGAGAGAGATTACTTAATGGTAAAAACAATCCTCTACTGTGGCTTAAGGATTTCAGAACTCCTCTCTCTTACCCCTTCAGATATAGTCCAGCACAAGGGAAAGTACGTTCTAAGAGTAATCGGCAAAGGAAACAAGGAAAGGTTTATTCCTCTGAACAGCTCTCTGGCTAGAGAACTGATAAACTACGCTGAGAACTTTAAACCTATGGATAGACTTTTCCCGCTTTCTTATCAGGGGGCAAAGTACATCTTTAATAAGATAAAAGAGGAGAGCTCCGTCAACCTTCACCCCCACAAACTAAGGCATACCTTCGCCACGTTCCTCGTTGAAAAGGGCGTGGATATAAGAGTAATCCAAGCTTTCTTAGGCCACGCCTCACCCAACACGTCTGCAAGGTATGCAAAGGTTAGGGATGAAGTTATGTTTAAAGTAGTTGAGGAGGTTTTTGAGTAAAATTCAGTTCTTAATTAATATCTTAAGTAAAGGAGGTAATAAGAGTGGAAATACTTTGGGCTCCCTGGAGGTTGAACTACGTTAAAGAGGCAACCGACAGAAGGAGAGGAAAGGGCTGTTTTATATGTGAAGCCCTAAAATCCCCTCCTGAGAAGGACCCTGAAAACCTCCTCCTTTACAGAGGAGAGAAAGCCCTCGTAATACTCAACCGCTTTCCTTACAATACCGGTCATTTAATGGTCTGTCCGGTTAGACACACCGGAGATTTCCTATCCCTCCTTCCTGAGGAACTTCAGGAGATAGACCTTCTGTTAAAGAAGTCCATCTCTGTCCTTAAAAGGGCCTATAACCCTGATGGATTCAACGTAGGTCTCAATTTGGGAAAGGTATCTGGAGGAAGCGTCAATACACACATACACTACCACGTAGTTCCAAGGTGGCTGGGAGATACCAACTTCATGCCCATTATAGGGGGGGTGAAAGTGATCCCTCAATCCCTTGATGAAACTTATAGGCTCCTTAAAGAGCTCTGGGAGTAGAGTATGATATTTAGAAAACTTAGAAATCTCTTTAAAAAGAGGAAGGATTTTGATCTTGAAAGCTATTTAAAGAAGCTCTCCATTAACAGGCAAGATCTTATAAAGACAATATCCGATATAGACCTTGATAGTCCTATTAACGCCTACTTAACCCTTGCTATCCTCTTAAAGGAGAAGGGAGAGTACTATAAGAGTCTGAAAATCCTTGAAAGGCTGAGGAAGGAAAACTTAACCCCCTACGAGGAGAGGTTAGTAATCCTCAACTTAGCCCTCGTCTATAAAGCTGCAGGTTTCATAGATAGGGCAGAGGATGCCCTTAAGGAAGGAATAAATAGGTTTCCAGACGAAAGCTTTTTCTACTACGAGCTTGCTAGAATAAGGGCGATCAGCGGTAAGTTTGAGGAGTCTGTAGAGCTCCTTGAAAAGGCCTCCCAGCTGAAAGAGGAGTTTTACGATGAGTTAATCCACACAAAGCTCTACCTTGCAGATAGGTATATAGATGAGGGAAGGACTGATAAAGCATCAAGGATAGTTAGGAAGATGAATCTAAAAGTTCCTGTTCCCCTCCTGTACTACGTCCTTTCAAAGCTTTACTACTCCGTTGGAGAGAAGGAAAAGGGCTATAAATCGGCGCTAAGGGGTATAAAGCTCTCCCCTAAACACGCCTACCCCTTTATTCAGGTAATAGAAAACTTTGGAGAACTGACGTATGAAAGGCTAAAAGAGATTATTGAAATTTCCCACTTTTCCCTTCCTGCCGTATCAAAGGGGGTTGAGTTTTTACTTAGGGAAGGAAACACGGATGAAGCTCTGAGTTTACTTGATAAGTACTCTTTAAGCGGAGGAAAGTTTAGCGCCTCCCTCTTTGAGACTTACTTAAAGCTGATGTGGGAAAAAGGTCAAAGGAAGCAGGTCGTTAACAAAGTTATTCAATACCTGGACGCTCTAAAGAAAAAGGAAAAACTGTTTAAGTGTGAAAACTGTGGCTATAGAACGGATAACTTTGATTGGGTATGTCCCCGTTGTAAGAGTTGGGAAAGTCTGGAGATAAACAGTGAAGTTTAGAGAAAGTCTGGTAGAGCTCTTTAAGTCAGTCAAGAGCGGAAGAATTCACAGGCTTTTAAAACTCTTAATGGTTCTTTTGTTTATCTATCTATCTGTTCAAGTTGGAAGGGAGCTCTTAAACTACTACCTCTATCAGAAAGAAAGGCTGAACATTTCCCTCCGGAACTTCAAGTGGAGTTTTTCCATAAAGAAAGGTGAACTCTCACTAAAGTTTAAGGAATTTAGCGTGAACTCGGGAAAGTCATCTTTATCGGTGGACGATGGAAAGGTAGAAGTTTTAGTCTACGATTCCCTATTGAACTTAAGGCCCCATTTTAAACTTATCAGTGCCGAGAGGGTTGAACTTATCTTACCTTCTTCGGAAAATAGGAAAAGTTCTGAGTTTTCACTTAACATTCCTCCTGTTCTAATAGATAAGCTGGATATAGACTACCTCTACTTTAAGAAAGGCAATTTCTACCTCTACGGTAGGCAACTTTTAAAAGACAGAGAGAAAGTTTTGATAGGAGGTATCTTCGGGAAGTTAGGAGGAAAGGAATTCTCCCTTCTCCCTCTTGAGGGCTACTTTGATGGAGGTAAGCTGATAATTCCTACGCTGGATTTTTCCTATGGGAGTTTAAACCTAAAGGGTTCCCTTTCGTTTGATCAGGAAAGGGGGAAAGGAGAATTTGTTGGTAGTTTGGTTGGTGATGTTTTTTCTCTGGGGAAAATAACTGTAAAAATTAATGGTAAAAAGTTTTCTGCAGATGCAAGAGGAAAAGTTAAAGAAAGGAAAATCTTATTTAGTGGAAACGGGGAGTATGATCTAAAGGATTTGAAGTTAATTTTTTCAAAGGCTTCGGGAAAGCTTGATGGTCTGAACTTTACGTTAAAGGGGATAGTATCGCCTGAAAAGGTTTCCTTAAGGGGAAAAGTTGATGGAAACGTAAAAGAGGAAAGTTTTATTCTTGAAGGTTTAAAGGGAGATTTTTCTTTAAAGGGGAAAACCAAGAATCCCGTTTTAAGGGTTCAGTTAAAATCAAAAACCCTTTCAACCCAGTTTGTTGAGTTAAGGGGAATTAAAGTTAAGGGAAAAATTTCAAAGGAGAGAGGAGAGGTTGAGCTTGAGTCGCCGAAGATAACTGGAAATTTAAGTTACTTAGGTAAAAAGCTACGGGGAAACTTTAACTTAAAGGATTTTGAGCTGGGCACTATAAAGCAGGTCTCCTCTTTTAAGAAGAAGTACGGAAGCTGGATACCTAAAGTAACACTCAACGGAAGGTTAAGTTTCAACTACGATGAGGAGTTTAAGTATGAAGGGAATCTAAAAGTTAGCAGTTTTTACTTTAGGGGATTTAAAGGAAAAGGAAGAGCTTACATAAGGGGGAACTCTCAGAAAACTCTATTTAAAGTCTTAATCGGAGGAAATGAAGGAAGGGTTCAAGGAAGGGGAAAGATATCTTTAGCTAAAAGGGAAATAGATTCCCGGTTCTTTGGGAAGGATTTGGAAGTTTCTTCTATTGATTTTCTAAGGAAGTTAGGCCTTAAAGGGAGGGTTTCCGGCAGTGGAAGGGTCTTTGGGAAGTTAAAGGAGCCGGAAGCTAAGTTCAGTTTCTCATCACCAGAGCTCTCCCTCTTTAAAGTGTTTATTCCAAACGTTGAAGGTTCAGTAATGTATAAAGATTACAGTTTAGTTGTCTCAGCTATAAGCCCCATAGGAGTTAACTTAAATAATTTGACTTATTTAATAAGAGAGAAAAAAGTACTCCTTGATGTTAACGTTGAGGACTTTCCTTCTTCCTCTATCTTAAAGATTGTTGAGGGATTCGGCGTAAAGTTACCTTTTGAGGTTTCTGGAAAAACAACTTCTTCTGCAGAAGTCATTATTCCGATATCTAAGCCAAAGGAAAGTAGCGTTAATCTGAAAGTGAACTCCTTCTACGGTAGTTTCACCTATCAAAACTTAATTTCTGTAAAGGGGAACGGTAGTGGTAACATCATTTACAGAAGCAAAAACCTATTCGGAAATTTCTCAGGTAATCTTGAAAAAGGAGTATTCAAGGGTTTTAAGTTTGAAGAGGGTAAATACAGAGTAGCTTTTAAAGGAAGGAACTTAGAGGTTAACTATAACGGAATTAATCTCTATGGAGAGCTAAAAGGGTTTAAGAGCTCCGGAAGCGTTGATCTTCTGCTGGATAAAAATTGGATTAACGGTAAAGTGAGAGTTTTCGGAAATCTGGTTAAGCCGGTTGGTAGTTTAGGTGGTGATTATTTGTTTGTTTTCTCCGGTGAGGTTTCTAATTTCACCGTAAAAATTTCTGGTAAAGGAAAGCTAGAGTCAAAATACCTTGAAAAACCTATAGAGTTAGAAGTTGCTGGAACTGTAAATGAGCCTAGTAATAGGGGTAACATTAAGGTTTTTGGAAGCGGAAATGAAATTTACGTTATCCTGTTTGGGGAAAGGGGAAACGTTGTAGGTAAAGTAAGGAGGCTTAAGATTAAAGATACTAAAGGCTACATTTTGATAAACCTAGGCTTTGTCAATTTGGAGTTTCCGAGTTTTAGTGGTTACGTATCTGTTCCTACATTTACCGTAAAACCTTATGGTTTCTACAAACTCTACTCGCCTACTGGAGTTTACCTAAAGATAAGTAATAAGGAATTAGAAATTTCTCCTTTTACGCTTTCCTACGTTGACGGCTGGATAGAGATTAGGGAGCCTAAAATAGAGCCCATTTCGGCAAAGTTTAAGGCTGAACTAGGAGTAAAAGGGCTTATATACCTTTTTAAACTGAACGACCTAATTAAGTACAGTAAAGGGAACTTAAAAGTAAAGGGTAAGTTTAACTACGATAAAATCCTAAACTATGATGCTTACATAAAAGGAAGCGATATAAGCTTAAGGAGTAAATACATCCTCAGTAAAGTTATCGTAAATGATCTAACGGGAAGAGTAAGTAACGGTGAAGTTAAGGTTTTAAAGAGCGAAATTTCAGTTGGAGACGGTAACGTACTGATAAATAAAACTAACCACTCAGTCATAATGGCTCTTTCACAGATACCTGTAGGAGAAATAGGCTTTTGGAAAAGCTTAGTTTCTGGAAATTTAACCTATGAAATTAAAAAGAAAAGCCTAAAAGGAAGTGTAGAGCTCTCTAAAACTAAACTCTTTCTAAAGGAAAGGAAGGAAAAGGAGGAAGAGAACAAGGAAGTAAGGAAGATTCCAGTAGAGGTCAGTATCGGAGCTCTCTTTAGCGAACCGGTAAGGTTAAAAGGAGAGCTCTTCTGGATTGAGATACTCCCAACACTTAAACTAACCACCCTCAACGGAGAACCGGTAATTTCGGGGAACTTCTACGTAACAGATGGGGAGATTAACTATATGGGAAAGAAGTTTAAAGTTCTCTACGGTTCAGGAACTATTGAGGACCTAAGTAAGAAAAGGGGAAGGCTTAGTATACTTGCATCAGCCCACATTTCAGGATACTACATCTATATGAAGATTGAAGGGGAGTTTTCATCTCCGACGATTTATCTCTCATCAGACCCGCCGCTAACCAGAGAAGAGATACTAAACCTCATAATGACGGGAGCCTCTCCTGAACAGGTGGAGGCAAGCTCTGAACTATTCCCTGCAGTCCAGATTGCATACTACGCTGCATCTTCCTTCTTTAAACCTATTGAGAGCAAGTTTCAAGAAGCACTCGGCCTTGAGAACTTCTCTATCGAGCCTTACATAACCAAGTACGGGGAAACTGTTGCGAAACTAACAGTAGTAAAGAAACTCTCAGAGAGAATCAGGTTAGTAGGTTATGAAACGACCGGACAGAACCCAGAATACGGAGGAAGTTTAGACTTCCGTCTAGACGACAAATACTATCTAGAATTAAGGTATAACTCTTACTACGGAGCAGAAGCAGGAATCGGAGCTGAGGTAAGGATAAGATGAAGGTTAGAAAAGATGAAGTTAAAAGGGTCATTGAAAAGTTGAGGGAGATTGGAGGAAAAGAGGAAGAACCTCCAAAGGGAGTAGCAGCCAGGTTTAGATTTGGTGGAGGAATAGTCCACGTTTACCATACAGGCTCTATAACATTCAGCGGTAAAGAAAGGGAAAAGCTAGAAAGTGAGGTTGTTAAAGCTCTATCGGAAGAGGTACTGAGAGGCAGAGAGTTTCCGATAGTAGGTTGTGACGAGGCAGGAAAGGGAGAGTTCTTTGGACCTTTAGTAGTTGCCTGCGTTTGGGCAGATAGGAATAAGTACCGCCAACTCCTAAAGTTGGGAGTAAAGGATTCAAAGAGGTTAGACGAAAGGAGAATACTGGAACTCTCTGAGGAGATAAAAAACACCTGTCACGGCAGGGTAAAGGTACTAATGCCTGAAGAGTACAACAGGCTCTACAGGAAGTATAGGAATCAAAACAGACTCCTTGAAGAGGTTTACTTAGAGGTCTTAAAGGAGCTCCTTAAAAAGCACAGTGCAAAAGTCGTTGTAATTGATAAGTTCAGTAAGAGCATCGGAGAAAGACTTAAAGAAGAGTTTCCAGAGGTTGAAATAGTTGCCATTCCGAAAGGAGAGGATGAACCAGTTGTTGCTGCAGCGTCAATCGTTGCAAAGGCTGAAAGATTGAAGAAGCTGAGGAAGATGTCCCAGGAGCTTGGAAGAAAAGTCAAGGAAGGAAACTTAGAAAACAGGGAGCTCCTAAAGGAAATACCGAAAGAGATCAGGTATAGATTTGTAAAAGAGCACTTTAACGTGGAGGGTTAAGTTGAGGAAGTTTAAGATCCTAATTTTCATCTTACTATCAGCCTTATTTGTATCTGTTCTAGTAGGAGCCATCTTTAGGGGAACCTTAAAGGGTTTTGGAGCTCCTAAAATTGCAATCGTGAAGGTTTACGGGGTTATAAACTCTTCAGATAAGGTAGTAAAAACTCTTGACAGGCTGGAAAAAGATAGGAGCGTAAAAGCAGTTGTTCTAAGGGTAGATTCACCGGGAGGAGTAGTAGGTGCATGTCAGGAAATATACGAAAAGGTAAAAGAAGTTAAAGAGCATAAGCCCGTTGTAGCGTCAATGGGGTCTGTAGCTGCTTCAGGAGGACTCTACATTAGCGTTGGAGCTACGAAAGTTGTAGCAAATCCGGGAACGATAACTGGAAGTATCGGGGTAATACTCCAGAGTTACAACCTTAAGGAACTTGCTGATAAACTGGGGATAAAGGTTATAACTGTAAAAAGCGGAAGGTTTAAAGACCTCCTTAACCCTTTTAGGAAACCAGATCCTGAGAGCTTAAAGATTATTCAAGAGCTTATAGACGACTCTTACCAGCAGTTTGTAGAGACAGTGGCAGAAGGAAGAAAACTCCCAGTTGAGAAAGTAAAGTCCTTTGCAGATGGAAGGATCTTCAGCGGAAGAAAGGCAAAGGAACTGGGTTTAGTTGATTATTTAGGAGGACTTGATAGAGCTGTAGAAGTCGCAAGGGAGCTGTCCGGTTATCCAAATGCAGTTGAGTACGAAGTTAAGGAGAAAAAGAGTCTAATTGAGAGGTTAGTCGGAAAAGAGAGCTCTTCAGTAAAGAACATCTTTAAAGCCTTAAGGGGAGAAGTTGAAGAGGTTAAGCTTATGTATCTTCTTAACTAGTTTAATGATAAATACTTTAACTTCTGTTAAGAGCTTTGGGTGGATAAAAGTCTACGAGAGGAACGGAGTAATCTACATAACGGGAATCGGAGAAAGGACATTTAAAAGGCCAAAGAATGTAAATCGGATACTTGAAAAGGTAAAACTCTACGCTAAAAGGTACGGAATACCTGAAAAACTCTTTATAGAACTAGTTAGAGCAGAGTCAAACTTTAACCCAAAAGCAGTTTCTCCAAAGGGAGCTGTAGGTCTGTGCCAGCTGATGCCGGCAACAGCCAAAAGGTTTAGAGTAAAAAACCCCTTTGACCCAGATGAGAACCTAAGGGCAGGAGCAGAGTATCTGAGGGAGCTCTACAACAAGTATAGAGACTGGAAGTTAGCCCTTGCTGCTTACAACGCAGGGGAAAGTGCCGTTGAAAAGTACGGAAGGAGAGTTCCCCCTTATAAAGAAACCAAGGCCTACGTAAGGAAAATACTTAGCAGGTACGAAGACCTTAAAAATCCCAGAAGGCAAGGTAACTGCAGGATAGTCGTTAAACAGCGGGGAGACACAATAGTTATTTCCAACATCTTGGAGGAGTGATGGTTCCTGTAATAACCTTTGTCGGCTACCACAACAGCGGTAAGACGAGCTTTGCAACGAAAGTCGTTGAAATCCTCTCTAGGAAAGGATACAGAGTAGCCGTTCTAAAATCAACAAAACACAAAGGTTTAATAGAGGACAGAGAGGGAAGCGATACCTATAAGTATAAGAGGGCAGGAGCAGAAGCAGTAGGACTGATTGAGCCAGAAAGGGCTATCCTCTTTATGGATTTAGAGGATAGAGACCCTCTCTACTTATCATTCCTCCTCTTTAGTAACTACGACGTTGTAATCTGTGAAGGGTTTAAGAGATCTAAAGTTCCAAAAATAGAGGTTGTAAGGAAAGAGTTCAAGGATAAAGCCCTCTACAGAGAACTTGAAGGAGTAATTGGTGTAGTCTCTGATTTCCCAGTAGAAGGAAAAGGACTAAAGAGGTTCTCTATAGAGAGACCAGAAGAAGTAGCCCAATTCATAGAGGAGAAGTTTATAAAGAGGAAAGAAAGGGTTTTACTACTTGTAAACGGGAAGAAAATCCCTCTTAAGAAGTTCGTTCAGGATAGTTTGAGGGGAGTCATTGAAGGATATATAAAGACGATATATAAAGACTTTAAAAGGAATAGAAAGTCCTTTAGAAAGGGTAGAGATAAGGTTTGAAGTTGATAAAGAGAAATCAATATAAGATAATTGGCTGAAAAAATTTTGCAGGGAGCTAAAGGATGAAGGTGCTTGTAGTTGGAAGCGGAGGAAGGGAACACGCCTTAGCATGGAAGTTGGCTCAAAGTGGAAAAGTCAGTAAGGTTTACGGAGCTCCAGGAAACCCGGGAATAGCCCAAATAGGTCAGTGTATTGACATACCAGTAACAGAAATCAAAGCCCTTGCGGATTTTGCAGAGAAAGAAGGGATAGACCTTACAGTTGTAGGACCAGAAGCACCATTAGTTGCCGGAATAGTTGATGAGTTTGAAAGTAGAGGACTAAAGATTTTCGGCCCGAGTAAACAGGCAGCAAGGCTTGAGGGAAGTAAGGCCTTTGCAAAGGAGATGATGAAGAAGTACGGAGTTCCCACCGCAGACTTTAAGGTCTTCAGCGACCCGGAGGAGGCAAAGAGGTACGTTGAGGAAAAGGGAGCTCCAATAGTAGTTAAAGCCGACGGCCTTGCTGCAGGTAAAGGAGTAGTTGTTGCAAAAAGCGTTGAAGAAGCTATAGAAGCAATAGAAAGAATAATGGTAGAAAAGGTATTTGGAAGTGCAGGAGATAAAGTAGTTATAGAGGATTGCCTCTTTGGAGAGGAGGCCTCCTACCTTGTAATAACCGATGGGGAAAGGTTTATTCCCCTTGCAACGGCTCAGGACCACAAGGCCGTCTTTGACGGAGATAAAGGCCCAAACACCGGAGGAATGGGAGCCTACTCTCCGGCACCTGTTCTATCGGAAGAGCTTGAAAGTGAAGTTCAGGAAAGAGTAATAAAGCCAATCCTAGAAGGAATGAGAAAGGAAGGACATCCTTTCAAGGGAGTCCTCTACGCCGGATTAATGGTTACAGACGAAGGGGTGAAAGTTCTTGAGTTTAACGTAAGGTTTGGTGATCCGGAGGCACAGGCAATACTGAGGAGACTCGACAGCGATCTCTTTGACGTTTGCATGAGCGTTTCAGAGGGTAAACTGGTTGATGAGTTAAAGTGGAAGCCGGAAACTTCAATATGCGTAGTTCTTGCTTCAAAGGGTTATCCGGGCAAATACGAAAAGGGGAAAGTAATAACCGGAATTGAAGAGGCGGAAAAAATACCTACAGTAGTTGTTTTCCATGCAGGAACAAAGATTGAAAACGGTAAGTTAGTAACTAACGGGGGAAGGGTTTTAAACGTAACAGCTCTTGGAAAGGACATCTTTGAAGCAAGGGAAAGGGTTTACAGAGCAGTTGAGAAGATTTACTTTGAAGGAATGCACTACAGAAAGGATATAGGATTAAAAGCCATTAAAAGATTAAAGGGGGAGTAATTCCCCCTTAATTTACTCTTTCTCTTCCACCTTACCAGTCTTAAGTTTTTCATTAAGCTTTTTTAAATACTCTTTGGCTAGAGGGTTTTCAGGTTCAAGAATGAGAACATCTTGAAAAAGACTTTTAGCATAAGCAATTTTCCCCTGGTGATAAAGAGAGAGAGCTAGTTCAAGGAGGAAATTAACATCTGCAGGATAGAAAGACAGCATCTTCCTATCAACGGCCTCCGCAATGGAGTACTTACCCTCCATCCTCAGAACGTAAGAGAGCCTAAGATTTCCGTAGTAGTTGTAGTAGTCAATTCTGAGAATCCTGTAACAGAGGGCTTCGGTATCGGACCACTTTCCCTGAGCCATATAGGGAAGGGTGAGGCCAAGCATGGCCTCAACCGACGAGGGAATTACTTGAAGAGCCTTCTTGTAGTGAAACTCGGAGTTTGCGTACTTCTTTGCAAGGTAGTAGAGCCACCCGAGCCTGAGATTAACGGTATAGCTGTTTGGGAAACTTTTATAGACCGGCATTAAGGCCTTTATCGCATCCTCGTAATCTCCACTCTTCTCGTAGAAGTAAGAACGGCTATAGGAACTCTTAATTTCCTCATAGTCCATAGAGTAGGCAATGGAGGAGAAGATGAGGAGAAGGAAAACAAATACTCTCAGGAACATCTCCTCCCCCTAAAATCTGTACCCAAGGGAGGCGGTAATTACAGTCTGGTTAACCGAGTTATCGGTAGAAAGTTCCTTATACCTGTTATAGATAACGTTGAAGGAAAATCTTAAGCCATTCTTGAAAGTGTAGCCAGTCTCAAGTTCTGCTCCTCCCTTGTACTTCTCAGACAGGTTATAGACGATAAAACCTCCTTTCTTAACTGCAAAGACCTGCTGACCAACCCAACCGCCCACTTTAAAGTCGTATCGGCCGTAGTAATATCTAAGAGTTCCCTCAAGGGAGTAGTAGTTGCTCTTTGAAAGGCCAACCTGGGAACTCTTATCAACGTGAATCCCGTAACCAGTAAGGTCAAGGTAGAGAGCTCCCTTTTTATAGTCAGAAAATAGTTTCAAGGTTGCATGGGGAGTAAGCTGGAAAACGTAGAAGTCAACAGTATTGGGGTATCTGGTGTAGTAAAAACCAAGGCCACTAGACCAGTTAAAGGCGTAAGGGTAAGTTTTTGAGTAACTTGAGTAAGTTCCGTCAAAGAAGAGGGCATATCCACCGTCGGTTAAGTCGTCATCAGAGTCAATATAGTGACTACCAAAGGTAAAAGTGTGGTTCCTCAGGATTCCGTTTGTATTTGAATAGGCCAGAGTAAATTCGTTCTGATTAAGGTCTGGGGCACTCTTGTACTTGATTTTAGTATAAGAGTAGCCAGCCTGAAGGGAATGCTCCTTCCCATCTCCAACTGCAAGGTACGCGGTTCCGGAATAGCCGTAGTCTTTAATTCCTGAACCCGAGTAGTTAACGTAGCTGCCGTAGATGGCTTCGTAACCGTGAATTTCCTGAGAAAGGGCAGGTGCAGAAAAGAGAAGTGAAACTGTAAGAACTCCGATTAGCTTTCTCATCTCTTCCTCCTTATTGTTACTTTATTTCCAAAGCAGATCTCTTCAAATCCAAAGTCAGGAGCTATCAGAAGGCAAGCTTTCTCCTTCTCCCCTCCCGGCAGAAGTATATCAGAAGAGACCTTTTCAGAAGAGGTAAAGGAACTCTCAACCTTAACCTCAAATAGGTCGTACTTGAACGAAGAGAGAAAGAGGTAGAGCTCCCTCCTCAATTTTGAAGAGAGAGTTAGGAGGGGTAGATAATCCTTCCAGATAATCCCCTGACGGCCGATAAGTGGAATTTTTGGAACGGAAAAGAAGAAATACCTGAGAGGAGAGGAACTGTCTCCCTCAAAATGGTAGAAGTAGAAAGTAGAGTTTTCTATTCCAAAGTAAAGCTTAGCAAGGCCGTCGGTAAGGTAAAAGGTCCCCTCCGGAGCCATCTTAACCTTGAGTTTAAGAGGAAACTCCTTTCCTAACTCTGAAACGGTAAACTCCATCTCCTGGTCAATCAGAAGGTTGAAGCGGTTAAAGAGAGATTTGTCGGGGTAAACCGGCTCAACCTCCTGCCCCTCTTCAGGCACCCTACAGTCGTAGAAGAACTCCCCCGATAGGTAAGAGGCAAGGTTAAAGGGAACTGTGGGGGCTCCCAAATGGGGAAGGAGCTGAACGTGAAGGTGGATGTGGGGCTGGGGAGAGTAGCCAGAGTTCCCGCACAGTCCTAGGAGAGTACCCTTAACAACGTGTTCTCCCGGTTTTACCCTGATAGAGTTCTGCTTAAAGTGGCACAGGAGAACGTAAAAGCCTCTTCTGTCGTAGATAAGGACGTAGTTGCCCCAGTTGTTCTCTTTATTGGCCTTCCCGGGAGGGTTATCGGGAATGTTTGAGACCACAGAGACGACCTCACCGTCAACGGGAGAGAGAACGGGCTTACCGAAGGCGTAGTAGTCGGTAAGGTAGAGGCCCTCCCCCTTATAGGTCTTACCCTCTTCATCGGTAATAACGAAGTCAAGGGCGTACCTCCATGGGCCTTTATGGGTCCATCGGCCGTCAAAGGATTGCCAGACAGTCCACTTTCCTGAGAAAGGCGGCAGGAGCTCCCTGCCGGTAAAGGGAAATCTCTTCTGGTAGGTAAGGTAGTAGTCAAGAGTCCTTTCGGGAGTTCCTTTATAAATCTTTACAACGGAGTAGTAGCTGATGGCGATTAAAACGTAGAGGAGCATGTGAGTTGAAATGTTAAAGGGTATGGCAAAGACGGGAAGGCCGTAGCTCTCCCAGAAGACCTTAGCACCGGCACTCAAAGGAACGGCGATAAGAGAGGAGAGAAAGGCAAAGCTGTAGCTCCTTAAGGAAGGAATGAGGAAAACACCACCTACCGCCATTGAAGTAAGGATGTAGTTGAAGGCAGAAGTATCGGTGAAGGCGTGGTAGGTTGAGCCGGTTAAAAGGGCCTGAAAAAGAGTTCCTGAGAAGTAGCCCAAAAGCGAAAGGAAGAAGAGAATCCGGGAAACCATTAGGAGAACGAGGGAAATAACAAAACCGGCAAATGAATCTGGGACAAAGAAGATTGTCCCAAGGGATTTTAAGTAGCCCTCAAGAGGCAGGGGCAGGTTAAAAGAAAAGGGGGGAGCTCCGTGGGGGTAGAGGTTTACTGCAAAGAGGTTGCTGAACTTTACGCTCGCCAGGTAGAGGAGGGAACTCCCTATAACAAATGGAACGCTGAGAACGGGAAGCTTAAGGTAGTAGGAAAAGAGGGAAGAGAGGGCGTAGGTTAAGAGAAAGGTCATAACTCCGGCAACCGCAAAGAAAAGGAGGCTGAGAAGGGATATTTTAAAGAGATAACCAAGGGAAAGGCCCACCAGAAGGGGATTGTAGATGTAGTAGTCAAGGCGAAGGAACTCCCTCTTAAAGCCGATTAACCTGGCAAAGAGGTAGGCCGAAATAACGGTAACAAAACCTCCTAAACCAAGGTTGGGATTTAAAAAGGTCAGGAGAAGGAGAACTCCTCCCCCCGAAAAACTTGAGTTGAAAAGAACCGCCGAATAGCTCCTTAGAATAGGGAGAAAGTAGGACTTTAATCTTTCCATTTCAGCTTCAACCTCTCGGGAAGTCTTTCTCTTCTGACTATATCCGAAAGGTCCTCGGCCTCCCTGATTAGTTCAACCTCTCCGTTTTCCCCGATTAAAACGACGTTGGGCCTGTACCTGATAAACTGCATCCACTGGGTAACGTTGTATGCGCCTACGGGAGAAAGAATTAACCTCGTTCCCCTCGGAAGGGGAGGGAGTTGAAGCATATCGTCAACAACATCAATGTTCATACACAGGGGACCGTAGAGAATGCAGGGCTCGGCCGGGCCGTTTATTTCTCTGTCAATCTCAACGTTAAAGTGGTACCAAAAGGCGGTAAAAAGGATGTTTACTCCCGCATCAAGGACGTAGGCTTTTCTGCCGTCGGGCATTCTCTTTGCAGCGTGGACTGTGGTAATCAGGTAGCCTGCTTCATCAACTATAGCCCTTCCACTCTCAAGGATTAACTTTGGGTAATCTCCAGGACGGAGGGAGGAGAGCAAAGCGTTGCAGACCCTTTCGGCAAACTCGTCAATTGAAGGAACGGCAACGTCGGGAGGGAGGTAAATTCCCCTGAGCCTGTTCTTTGAGGGGAAACCGCCTCCGATATCAATGTACTCAATTTTGAAGCCGAACTCCTCCTCAACGCGGTAATCAAACTCAACCATCTTCTTAACTTCCTGTTCGTAGGCACGGGGCTCAAGGATAAAGGTACCGATGTGGCAGTGGAGACCCACAAGCTCAAGTTTGCCTCCGGCGGCAATTCTCTTAACGGCGTCCAAAGCCTGACCGCTCTCAAGGTTAAAGCCAAAACGGCTCCACTGGGGCTGAATCCCCGTATCCATGTTAAGCCTAATACCTATACGGGGCTTGGTACCCAGCTCGTCAGCAACCTGCTCAAGGTCTGCTATCTCCTCAAAGTGGTCAACGTTAATCCTTGCCCCCTCTTTGACTGCAACACGCAGGGAATCAAGGGGCTTGTAGGGACCGTTGTAAATGATTTTATTTCCGGGAACTCCGAGCCTCCTTGCCTTCTCGTACTCAAACTCTGAGACAACTTCGGCAGTCTCCCCCTCATCGTGGAGAATGGCACAGATAGCGTCAAGGTAGTTGGTCTTGTAAGACCAGCTGAACTCAACGTTGGGGTAACGGAGAGTAAAGGCATTCTTTAGCTCACGGAACTTCTGTCTCAACTTCCTCTCGGAAAAGACAAAGAGGGGAGAGCCGAACTCTTTAACGAGCTCATCAACACTTACCCCCTCTATCTTGGAACGAACCTTCTTTAAGAGATAGGAACCTTCGCCGAACTTATTCATAAAACCGGTTTTGAGCTTGAAAATTACCGGCTTCTCGTAGGGCTTTTTCATATCTACCTCCTAAAATCTTGATTTACACAGCACTTACAGGGATGATGGCAGACCCCTCCGCAGGGGTGACAACGGCGGCAGCCGGAACTAAATAAAAGAACTCCCAAAAGAACCGCGGCTGCCAGAAGGCGCCCCATTCTACACCTCCCCGGAAGTAACGATTTTTTGGAATCTATCCATGTCGGTAACAAGGTCGTCGGTGTAGCGGACGTAGAGCTTTCCGGCCTCGTAATCCCAGCTCCTTTCGGGTTCCACTCCCAAAGCTGCCTGAAGGAGCCTGTAGGGAAGGTTTACGCCGACTCCCGTTGAGAAGTAAACCCACGCGGGAAATCGGGGATTAATCTCAATCAGGTAGATGTCGCTATCGGTGGCTATACACTCAAACTCAAAGGCTCCCCTCCAAGAGTAGGCCGAAACAAACCCCTCTGCGGCCTCAAGGAGTTTTTCATTCTTCACGGTTACTCCCGTCCAGATTTTCCCGAGACTGGTTATCCAGAGTTTTTTTATTCCCACAAGGCCGAAGTGCCCTCCCTCACCGTCTCCGACCCCTACAACGTTCATCTCCTCGCCGGAGACTACTTCCTGAACGATTATCGGGTAGCCCCACTCACTGACTATTGAGTTAAAGTAGGCGGTGGCCTGAGCCATATTTTGGGCTTTATAGGCCTTGTAAAAGATGCCCTTAATCATAACAGGGAAGCCGAGCTCGGAGACGGCTTTACTGAGCTCCTCGTATGAGGTAACGACAACTGTCTTGGGAACTTTAACCCCTATTCTTTCGGCAACCTCAGGAAGTTTATCTTTACCCCTTAAATTAAACTGCTCCTGAGTCGGGAGGAAGGTTTTTATCCCGAGGTTCTCAAGGTACTGGGCGCCTTTTATGAAGAGGAGGAGCTCTGCGTCAAGGGCGGGAATTACCGCATCAAAGCCGTACTTCTCCTTAATGTAGAGGAGCCGGTTTAAGAAGAGCTCCTCTCCTTCACTGGGGTAGGGCATTATGAAACTCTTGTCTATCAGCCAGTCCATGTAGATTCCCGGCTCCATGGCGTCGTAAGCAAGGCCGAAGACCCGGAGCTCCCTGTTTCCTTTCTTCAAACTCTTTGCAATGCCGACGCCGGGACCGGGGTTATCAACGGCATTTATTCCCGAAACGGCTACCCTATACATTTTTCTCCTCCCTTAAAAGGCCATTGATCCTTAGCTGCTCAAGGAAGTCAATCAGGTCTCTGGAGGCCTCCTCACGGCTCACGTCAAACTCCTCTGTTAAAGCCTCAACAATCTCTTCCTGACTTTTACCCTCCTTAAGGAGCTTCAGAATAAAGAGACCGGTCTGGTTAACAGTGAAGCTGCTTCCCGTTTCAGGGTCAAAGATGAAACCCTCATCACTTATGGCCAGTTTCTGAAGTTTCCCCATTTTTACCTCCCTGAAGAATTTCAATTAACTGATAGGGATAGAGTCCATTTTTAAAGGCAATCTCCCTAAGCTGAGAATCAGGAGCTGCCTCAATTCCTCTCTTCCTAAGCCTTTCAAGACAAAGGTTAAGGGGAATCCTTAGCTGAGCGCAGACCTCCTTTAAGGTAAGCCTGCCCATACCAGAGCCCGGCTGAAACTGGAGAGTTCGGGAGGAGCTCCTTTTCGGAGAGACCTCAAGGAGAATCTCGTAAACCCTTGCAGGAGTAGTATTGTTAAGGTTTGCAATCTCTTTTAAAGTGGTATTTGGTGAGGGAACTTTAATGCCCCTGCTCCTGAGAACTTCAACGGCCTGCCGGGGCTCAAGGCCTACCATCTGGGCAACTTTAGAGAGGGGAAAGAGTTCGGCGTGTGGAGCGGGAGGCATGGTTGCAGGTTTAGGCCAACTGTTTTTAATCTTTTCACCGAAGTCAATGAAGTTCTTAAACGGAGGTAAGTTTGAAACAGCCCCAACGGCAATGATAACAGTTAAAAGGGTTGAAACGAGAAAATATTTGGATTTGAAGTAGTTTACGATAGCCCTCCAATTTAAGAGGAGGTGCCAAAAGCTGAAAAAGAGCATCAGAAAACCGAAGATAATGTGAAGGTTATCCCACTGGTCTTTATCAAGACCTAAGAAAGTCCAGCCCGTCCAATAGGCTACCCTTCCGTGGGGCATTATGAAGAGAACCACACCGCTGATAAGCATAACCAGAAGGGAGTAAAAGAGCATTAGGCTGACAAATTTTCTCAGCATCTCTACCTCCTGCACCATTTGCGCCACTTAGAGAAGTCGTAGGTTTTTCCGGCAGTTTCATCAATCAACTTGCAGGCCATATAGCCGTTTACACCCCTTATATTCCAGTAAGGGGATCTGAAACCGACAACCTTTACAAAATCTCCGGCTTTAACCTCAAACTGAGGCAACCACCAGACGGGAGCGACTCTTACGGAAACTTCTCCTTGAGGCGTTTTTATTTGGACCACCCACCACGTTACGTTCTTCCGTCTAAATCCTGGCTCCTGAGAAATCTTTAGGACTTTCCCCTCAAGAAACCGAAAGCCGAAATAGGTACCGCCGGGGGAGTAAAAACCGGCTTTATGTTTAACCGAAAGAATAGAGTTAAACTCCTTAGAGGAAATGTACTGAGGTTGATAATCGGAACCATACCTCCTCAAAAGTCTGACAAATGCCCTCATGTGGTTTCGGGAGCCTTTCATCAAATTCTGATAAACAACCCTTATGTCCTTGTTATCGGTTTTTGAGAGTGCCTCTTCAAGGTCTTTGATGTCAAGGTCCTCAATCGTAGCTCCCACTTTAAGGGAATCAATCAGGGAGCGCTTTCCCCGAGAGACCAGTTTGTTGTAGAGCTCCTGCAGTTTCGGGTCTTTAAAAACTCCCACTCTTCTCCTGCTCTCCTCAACCGGGTCGGGAAGGGAGTACTTATCAAGAAGGAGCTTAATCATCCTCATGTGTTGCTCTTCCGAACGGGCAATGTTCCTGAAAATGGGAAGGGGATAGTAGTTGCCGAGAGTCAGGTAGACATCTCTGGCAAGCTTCTCCTCCTCGCGCATGTGAAGAAGGTCGTTTATCTCCTCCTTAGAAAGGGGTTCTTTAGGAAGAGTCTGCACCATATAAGCTCCGTAAGTTCTTACCCCTTGTCCTTGAGCAGCTACCGTCTGCGGCAAAAACCCCGTCAAAGCCGCAACAAAAGTCATTAGAAGAAGTTCTCTCATGATTAGTCCAACTATTAAGTTCATCGGATATTGTCAGCAATCGGAGTGCCAATCTTGGAACGCCTAAAGAGAGGGAAATCGTAGAGAAAAGGGCGGAAAAATTTCCGAATCTACTTCCCTTTCTTCGGGGAAATTTCCGAGCAGTCGGCAGGAATCTTCAGCTCAAAAACGGTCCAACCGTCCTGTGTAAAGGCCCTTACTTCTCCCCCGTGGGCCAGAGCTATCCTCTTTACGTTAAAGAGCCCCAAGCCAAAACCTTTATCCTTTGAGGTTTTAAAGGGTTTAAAGAGCTCCCCCTTCGGCAGTTCTCCCCCGCTATCAAGAACCTTAAAAGTGTAAAACTTACCGCCCCCTTGTCCCTCTACTTTTACAACTCTTTCCTCTTTACCTTCAAGGGCCTCAATGGCATTTTTCACAAGGTCTGTTAAGGCAGAGAGGAGCCGCTCGTAGTCGGCCTTCAAAGGACAGTTGTGGTAGTCAAAAAGGAGTTTAACATCTCCCTTATCTGCAAGGGGCTCAACCCTGAGTTTCAGCTCGTTAAAGAGGGCTCCGACCGGAAACTCGGTAATATCAAGAGAAACCGGTCTCCTTAAATTGGCCGTCTCCTCAACGTAGCGGTTTAGGGAGCGAAGTTCCTGCCTCAACATATCAAGGTATTTACTATCGCCACTCCTTTTAAACCTGTGGAGTAAAAGGTTTAAAACGTTGAGCCTGTTCTTCACTTCGTGGAGGATTGAGTGAATCACGAGGTTAATACTCTTAATTCTCTCTTTCTCCTGCCTCTCCCTCTCGTGTTCAATTCTCTCCCTGTAATACTCCCTGAGCCAATAGAGGAGAAAAAGGGAAAAGAGCAGGGTGAAGAATATGAGGGAGAAGGAGATAATTTTTATGTGTCGGTTGAGCTCTTTCAGGTAAGAAGCATCAATAAAGAGCTTAAATTTAAAAGGTTTAACTTCCAAAACAACTTGATAGTAAGAGTCGGATATATCGGAGCCGGGAACTATAACTTCCCTCCCTCCGATATAGAAGGTGGCACCTTTAAGTAGCCTAGAGTGCCCTATGTAGTAGCTGAGGGCGTCAACGGGGTCTCCCCCTGCAGAGAGAGTTCCCTCAACGACAGAGCGAACTTTTGTAATTTCTTCCTTTATAACTAAGGAGTAGAAGTCTTCAAGCTCACTTTGAAGGAAGTAGAAGTTTAGGAGCATAACGGCAAAGAGGAAAGTTAAAGGCAAGACAAAGAGTGAGAGCTTTTTAAGGGGGAGCTCCCTAAATTCCATATTTCTTCCTCTTATACCTCAAAGACTTTTCATCTATTCCCAAAAGCCTTGCAGCCTTTGTCTGGACAAAGTTAGCCCTCTTTAAGGCCTCCTCTATCATTGCCCGCTCAACTTCCTCAATTACCTTAGGCAAAGGCTTTGAAAGGTCGGGAGTAAAGGAAACCGAGGGTGAAGTTAGGCTCATAAAGGAAGTAAGAAGAGCTCTATCAACTTCAGCTCTTGAAAGGATAACTAAACGGTGAATCAGATTTTCAAGCTCCCTGACGTTTCCGGGATAAGAGTAAGACAAAAGAAGCTCAAGGGCTTCAGGGGTTATCCTGACCTTTTTTGAATACTTCTTAGAGTACTTTCTTAAGAAGTGTTCAATTAAAACGGGAATATCTTCAGGCCTCTCTCTGAGGGGCGGTATATTAAGAGTTAAAACGCTCAGCCGGTAGTATAGGTCTTCCCTGAATTTTCCATTTTCAACCATTCTTTTTAAGTCCCTGTTTGTTGCGGCTATAATCCGAACGTCGGCCTTTCTGAGTTTGGTGCTCCCTACCCTTCTGAACTCTCCCTCCTGAAGGAAGCGCAGGAGTTTGGGTTGGAGTTCTAAAGGAAGCTCGCCGATTTCGTCAAGAAAGAGAGTTCCTCCTTCGGCCTCCTCAACAAGCCCCTTTTTGGAGAAAGTTGCTCCGGTGAAGGCTCCCTTCTCGTAGCCAAAGAGCTCGGCTTCAAAGAGCTCCTTGGGGAGAGCTCCGCAGTTGACCGCAACGAACTGCCCTTTTCTACGGCTCTCCCTGTGGATGAAACGGGCAAGGAGCTCCTTACCGCTTCCGCTTTCACCGGTTATTAAAACAGGAGCATCGGAGCGGGCAAAGAGTGAAGCCTGATTAATCAAATTCTCCATAACTTTTGAGGAGTAAACCAGACCGCAACACTCCCTTGAAGGTTTAGAGAGGAGTCTCAGCTTACAGGCCTTCCTGAGCAGGTTAATCAGAACTTCGGGCTCAAAGGGCTTTGTTACGTAGTGAAAAGCTCCCATTTTTATAGCCTTTACAGCATCATCAACGCTGCTGAAAGCAGTTATCACTATTATTTCAACAGAGGGCTCAAGCTCTTTTAACTTCTGTAGGAGCTCCAAACCGCTCATACCGGGAAGGCGAACGTCGGTAATAACCGCGTCGTAGCGCTCCTTTCTGAATAGGTCAAGGGCTCTCTCACCGCTTGAGGCCGAAGCAACCGAAAAACCTTCCTCCTCTAAAAGCTCGGTAAGGAGCTCCCTCTGAGTTCGGTCATCCTCAACGAGTAAGACCCTACACCTTTCCAATATCCGCCTCCTTTCAAGAGCCTACCCACAAAATAATACTCTAAGGAACTCCTGCAAAAAATCCCCCTTTATGGCCCAATTTATGGGTCATAAAAAATGTTAGAATTTAAGTTGTAAAGTAATGAGGAGGAGGGTTTAATGATTAAAGAACTCATGGAGATAGCAGAAAAATACCAGATTACAACTATCAGCAAAAAACTGGAGGAACTTCAAAAACCAACAAAGATAAAAATAGGGTTCCTTGGAGAGTTTAACTCGGGCAAATCCTCACTCATTAATGCAATACTTGGAAAACAAATTCTACCAGCTATGGAAAGACCGACAACAAAGAACATAATCGTTATTATTCCCGAAAGCTCAATAGAGAAAATCCGATTCTATAAAGAGGAAAATGGAAAATTTATTGAAATAGAACCTCTTGAGTTTCAGGAAATCGCTCTCGGAAGGAAAGAAGGGATAACTCTAATAAAACTTCCATCTTCTGAATATCTCCCCGAAGGTATAGAAATAATTGATACGCCGGGATTAGCATCCTTAGAAAAAACAGATACAGAGATAACATTCGGCTATCTTCCGGAACTTGACGCAGCAGTCATATGCCAAGATATAACTTTCGGAACAATACCTGCCTCTGTTCTTGAGTTCCTCAAAAGACCGGACGTTAAGCATCTATTAAACAAATTACTCTTTGTCTTGACAAAAACCGATAGGGTTAGGGAAAAAGAGGCAGAAGAGGCAAGAAAACACACTATACAAGTAATTCAAAACCTATTTAACGAGTTGGGTATTAATGGAAAAGCGGAAGACAGGGTGTTCATCGCTTCGGCTAAAAGAGCTCTTGAGGGCGAAAGAGAATCAATTAATGAATTCTTAAAAGGTCTTCAAGAGAAAGTTTTTAATAGAAAAGAAATTTTAGAGAGAGAAAAGCGTTTAAAAGAAGCCTCAAAAATCGCAAGTGAACTTGCAGAAGCTCTCAGGAATTTACTTGAAAGCTCGGAGCTTGACAGCTCTCAGATAGATAAGGAAATAGAAGCCGTAGAGAAGGAACTTTACCAAATAGAGAGAGAAAAAAATAAACTTCAAAGAGCCATGGAGGAAATAGCCGAGCAAAGCTTCCATATAGCAGAAAAACTCTTAAAAACTTACAAAACAAGCGTTGTCTCTGCAGAAGATGAGGAAAGCCTTACACAAATTCTCACCCAGATTGAGCAAGAATTTAATCATAAATTAAGCAGACTTATTGAAAGAAAACTTAGGATGTCTGAGGAGCTCCCCTCAACAGTAGTTAAGGAGGCTATTAACAACATAAAAGAGCAAATAGCAGATGAACTTAAAAAAATTGAAATCATAAAGCTAATACTTACAGGAATTCTAACAGCCGTAGTTGCTCCCGGAACGGGAGCAGTAAACGCGGTTGAAGGCACAGCCGGTGCAGTCATCTCAAGGCTTAAACCTGTAGGCAACATAATGAACAAACTGGGGCTGGGTAAAGTAGGCAAAGTCTTGACTACAGTAATCAAAAACATCAATCCTGTAGAAATTTTGGGTAATCCACTTGCAAGAAAATACCTTGCTTCCAAATACAACGAGCTCGTACCTCAGATAGCCTCTTTAGTAAGTGAAAACATTCAGGAAGAGTTAGAAAGAATTCTGGAAGATATCTTCATTGAACTTGAGGAAAAGGTAGAAGTTAGAAAAGAAGTTTTAATCCAGCTAAAAGAACAAAAGCTCAACTCTATAAAGGAACTAAACAACTACAAACAAAAACTTCTTAGAGATATTGAAAAAGTAGAAAAACTTGCAAGGAGTGTCTAAAGTGAGTAAGCAAGTCAACACGAACAATATACTGCCAAAAGAAGGACAGGGTTTAACAGAAGAGCTGGAAAAACTTTTAGACGTAGTCTCAATGTGCCGGGACATTAATAACGACTTTAGGAGAGAGCAATTTAAAAAAGAGCTTGAGGAGATAGAAAATAAGGCACTGGAAGTTTTTAAGCAACAACTATTCCAGCAGGAAAACAGAGGGAAAATCAATTTAACGATAATAGGAAACTTTTCAAGCGGAAAATCCTCAATTATCAACGCTCTTTTAGGCAGCGACGTGTGTGCTGTTAAGATAAACCCGACCACTTCTTCCATAACGCGTTTCGTTTATGGAGAGGAAGAGAAAATATTTCAAATTCAACCCGACGGGAAAAGAAAGGAAATAAGCAAAGAAGAATATCTTAAAAACTCACAACACAAAGTAAGTAATATGAAAAGGACAAAAGTTGCTTTTTTTGAATATCAATATCCCTCACCATTACTTGAAGACATTATACTTTCATTATACTTTATGATACTCCAGGATTTGAAAATCCCAAAAATAAAAACGATGAAATAATAACCGAAACGGTCTTCAAACAGAAGGCAGACGCGGTCCTGTTTGTTCAGGATATTTCAAAACCGTCTCTTGAGGAAACCACAAAAAAGAGAATAGAAAAACTAAAGAAAGAAAAGCCAGATATTCCGTGGATTTTAATTTTAAACAAAGCCGACATAGCCTCTGAAGAAAACATCAATACCGTTCTCAACTTCTGGGAAGAGAACAACAACGAGCTATTTGATGAAATAATAGTTTACTCCGCCAAAACAGTAAGAGACCTTCAAACTATTGATAAAGTCAAAAGGGAAGTAGAAAGTAAAATAATCAACACAATCTTAAAAAAGAAAGCAGTATCCGTATTTATTGAATCAGACAAAGAAAAGAAATTTCTTTTCAAGAGAAAAAAAGTCCCTTCCAGGTCTCAGAAATTAGAGATAAAGTTAGAAACCGATGAAGGAACAGAGTTATTTGAATATCAAATAATAGGAGAAAAAGACAAAAAACTCCTGGAAGCACATAAAAAACTTTTGGAGGTTTTTGAAAACCTTAGCATACAAAAGGACGAACTGCTTGAGCACAGAATTCAAAAGCTTAAAAAAGAACTGGTTAAAATTGCTAACGAGAACCTTAAAAAAGTTAGAACCACCCCCGAGGAATTTGAGCCAATTAAAGAACTCAAAGAAACCCTTAACTTTTTAACTTCTTTAGAAGAAGAGGCCCGTTCAATAGTAATAAGAAATTCCAGAGCTGACTTAACGGCAATAGTTAAAGACGTCTTAGACTATTTGGAGCGAAAGAGGGAGCTCCTCAACTTAGACCCATCCCTTATAGAAAGAGCTAAAAAAGCAGTAAAAGAGGCATACTCAAACACTGGAAATAAATTTGAAGCCATCAGAGACTTCTTCATGCCCTTAATCAACCACTTAGAGGGACAGCTCAAATCACGGGAAGCAAGAGGCCAGGAGCAGGCCAGACACACAGGCGAAAAGCTACAGAAACTCAAGGAGATTATCAGGGCAATAGAAAAAGATGTAAAAAAGAAAAAAACAAAAAGTAATAAGAGAAAAGTTACAAAACGACATAACAGTTTAGTCAGGTTCTTAGAAGAGAAGAAACAACTGGCCTTAGAGGAAGCAGAACTCATAGACTACGCCTACATGAGTAGACTTATACCAACGCCGCTTTCAGAAAGAAAAGGGCTGCTTGAGAAAGTTGCAAACGAAATAAGGTTGGAGAAAAAAGGTGAAATAGACGAAAACCAGTTAGAAAAAGCCTTAAACTACGCTTTACATAACAGCTATTTTCTGAGCAAGAACGTCAACGACTTCTTTAACTACTTACTTAAAAACGCCGTAAAGTAAGGGAGGGAAGTGCTACGACCCCCTAAATCACTGGACAACTGAAGCGACAGATTAGACAATCTCATAAGGGGGTCAAAATGAGAAAGAGAAAGTACTGGACAGCTGAAGAGAAACTACAGGCACTCATGTACGTGG